>Ga0308157_10000213_pt1 | contig 231030 bp, 215 predicted proteins | sample PhyBR1_FD_201035 | JGI IMG/M metagenome (GOLD analysis project Ga0308157, IMG submission 201035) | Phyllosphere microbial communities from UC Gill Tract Community Farm, Albany, California, United States - DLSLB.R1 | ecosystem: Host-associated > Plants > Phyllosphere > Unclassified | place... | reverse complement strand
AACTCGTGTGTTATTAAAAAGTTGGTCGTTTCCGGATGATTGAATCCAAATTCTGTGTAATCTTTGATATTATTTTTCTTTTTTAATGGAACATAAGCACTGCTGATCATATTCGCAATTTGTCCTTTATCCGACTTAAACATTGGTCCGTTGCCGTGCCAGAAAACCTCGCTGTAAGGCAAAACATCAAATGGATTCACGTAAAATCTGTAAGCCAGAAATTTCTGTCCATAATATTTTTCCATCTCCGCCATATAGCCAGTAGGAATGTTTTTTTTGACTTCGTTTTTCGCACCTTCTATAAAATAACTTTGGGATTTGAAGAATGCACCTAGCTTTCTCTCGACGTAAAATTCTCTCAATTGTTCTGCGAATTTTTTCACAGCTTCTTTCTTTGCATTATCATTTTCCTCAATCTGGTAAGCGTAACCTTTTGCCGGAAAAATATTGTGCTTCAATAAAACCTGATAAGTCAAATCTTGCTGCTGGCCGGCAACCTGCAGATAATCCTGCATCGCTTTGATGATTTTCGAATTATCATATTTTTCCATTTCCCTGTTCGCCAAATCTGCTAACGGAAGATAACTGATATCCGTTTTTCCGTCGATATAGAAAAGCCTTCCCTGATGTTTCGCTACCAGATATTCGACGATCGAATAAGTCGCGATATTGGGACTGAATTCCACATCCACTTTTGATTGAGATTTCAGATTCACCGCCAATAAAAACATCATCAAAGTCAAAATGCTTTTATTAATCATCTTTAAGGTCTTCATTTTAATCTGAGTTTTCTAAGTTTATAGTTTATTTTAAATTGAATCGATTGTTCCGCCGGAATCTCTTGATGCAGAGAATTTGATTCCCGATAAAGTTTTGTATCTGATTTTCGCCATAGAACTTGCAGAAGCCGTCAATTCTTTAGAAACACTTAAGCTAACTGATGAAGCCGATTCTGCATTCACAGTTGCGACAGAAATATTGGTTTTCGTCGCAATGATTCTGGATGCGCCTTCAGAAGTGATTTTCGCAGAATCAATCTTTCCCTGAATATCAATTTTACTCCCAGATTGTGCATTCAGAGCAAGATTTTCAGTATTTATAGTTCCAAGAACAGAACCGCCGGATTGTGTATGGATAGAAATGCTTTTTGCATTGGAATCGCCAAATATTTTCCCACCATTTTCGGTAGAAAATTTCTGAATACTAAAATTGTCCTTTATTTTTACAACAGAGCCTGTTCTTGCGCTCACAGCTTGTACATCTTTTGCATAGATTATAACTCTGGTATCTACATTTTGCAATGATTGATTCTTTTTGTAGCTGATCAAAAGCGTATTATTTTTCACATCTATTTCTACGAATCGCAGATAATTACTTGTAATTACGGCTTTTTCTTCGCTTGACCTCACCACTTCCACATTGAAAACCATATCCGAATCAATACTTTCAAAGTGACTTAGCGGAATCGTTTTCGTTTCCACATTGCCAGCAGTTTTGAAATCTTGTCCTTTCAATGTTGCCGAGGACACAAAAAGCCCAACAATCATTGTTATTAATAGTAATAATAGTTTTTGCATTGTTTTAATTTTTTAGTTTTATTTAATAATCAGTCTCTGACTGTTATTTTTGAATATCTAATAATTCATATTTTTTCAATTCAGAATAATCCGAAGTAATAACCGATTCGCCTTGCTTCAGTCCGGAAACCACTTCATAATAAAGAGGATTTTCTCTTCCCAGACTGATGTTTCGTTTTTCAGCTTTGTTATTTTTCACTACGAAAATCCATTTTCCGTTCGTGTCCTTGTAGAAATTCCCTTTCGGAATCATCATACTTTGCGTATCGGCAGATAATTTCAGCTTCACGCCGAAAGTCATCCCGATTTTCAGGTTTTCAATTTTCGCATCAATGAAATTCAATTCCACAGAAAACTGTCCGTCTTTCACTTCCGGAAGAATTTTGCTGATGATGACTTCGTATTCTTTTCCGTTATTGTCAAGACTTCCTTTGATTCCGACAGTTAATTTATTGATATAATATTCGTCAACTTTCGCAATAAGTTTGTAACCACCCATCAAATCGACTTTCCCAATGCTTTCGCCAGTTGTCAGATTTTGTCCTAATGAAATATTGAATGATGACAATCTTCCAGAGACAGGCGACATTATCAGGAAATTATTTTTGTTGGAACGCAGGATATTCAAGCTTTTCTCCATTTGATTAATGGAATTATTGATGGCTGAAAACTGAGAATTTCTGGAAACCTTTTCATTTTTAGCGCCATTTTCAACAATTTGCTTTCTCTGTTTTTGATAATTTAAATTCTGAAGACTGATGTCATAATCAGTTTTCTTTCCGATTTCCGCATCGTACAATCTTTTCTGAAGATTGAAAGATTGTAACGCCGTATTATAATCATTCTGAGACTGCAACAATTCTTTATCCTGACTGAATTCCTGATTTTTTAATTCTAAAAGTGAACTTCTCATCTGGCTGATCTGCTGCATAATTCCCGTTTCCTGATTCAGGTAATTAAATTCCGTATTCGGATTGTAAACTCTTGCGATAGGTTGTCCTTTTGTCAGCATTTGTCCGTCCTCCGCAAAAATTTCTTTTACCGCGCCACCTTCCAAAACATTCACAAGAGAAGAATTAAGAGATTGCGTCTGTGCAGTTACCATCAACATATCTTCGAATTTTCCATTCGTCACTTCATCAATCGTGATATCTTCCGATTTTACATTATATGTTTTTTTCTGATTGAGAAAATACCATCCAAAAACCGAAACTGCCACTGCAGACACGATGATGATCAAAACAAATTTTAGTTTAGATTTCTTTTTTACTATTTTCGTATCCATATTTAGATAACTGTTTTACTTACAGATAATTACACAAGGCAAGTGCCATAATTTTATAATCTTGTAACTCTCTGTAAATGTGATTAAAAATAATTTTATTAATTTTAAAACTGTTCATTATCGGACAATTTTTGTGCGAAAACGGACAATTTTAATTTAATGATGATTAAAAACTATGGCTAAAAAAATAAAAAACACAGAATCTCCCCATAATCCAATAGAATTTTCAAACGAAAAACTATTTGTCGATTTATCACATTTAATAGAGCAAAGTCGCCAACAAGTGGCGATGCAAGTCAACAGTACGCTTACCATTTTATTTTGGCAAGTTGGAAAACGCATTAATGATGATATTCTTCAAAACCAGCGCGCAGAATACGGAAAACAGATTTTGCCGACACTGTCGGCAAAATTAGAAAGTCTATACGGAAGAAACTTTACAGAAAAGAATATAAGAAGAATGGTCAGATTTTCTGAGCAATTCCCAGATATTGAAATTGTCGTTCCACTGTCACGACAATTAAGCTGGTCTCATTTTATAGAGTTTTTTTCATTAAAATCGAATGAAGCTAAACAATTTTACGCACAATTAGCCATTAATGAAACACTTGGTGTAAGAGAACTTCGCAAGCAAATCGCCAACAAAGCTTTTGAAAGAACTGAAATTGCTAATCTACAATCATCTCAAAACGAAAATTTTCCAATCAATACTTTCAAAGACCCATATTTATTGGATTTCCTTGGTTTACAAAATGATTATTTAGAAAAAGATATTGAAACTGCCATTCTTCACGAACTGGAAAAATTTATCTTAGAATTAGGCAAGGGATTTGCTTTTGTCGAGCGTCAAAAAAGAATGATTATTGACGGAGAAGATTTCTATCTTGACTTATTATTTTATCATCGTTCATTAAAAAGATTGGTAGCAATTGAACTGAAATTAGGAAAATTTCAAGCCAAATACAAAGGTCAGATGGAGTTATATTTGAAATGGTTGAACAAAAATGAAAAACAAGAAGGCGAAGAAACTCCAATTGGACTAATACTTTGTGCAGAAAGCAGTAAAGAACAGGTTGAACTTTTGGAAATGCACAAAGACGGAATAATGGTCGCAGAATATTGGACAGAATTACCTCCTAAAAAAGAACTCGAAAGAAAATTACATTTAGCCTTAATCGAAGCAAAAGAACGTTTCGAACGTAAAAAATTACTATAAAAACTACTAAATCAAAAAATGCGAAAAAAAGAAGCTCATATTTTAATTGTTGATGATGACGAGGATATTTTATTTTCGGCAAGAGTCTGGCTCAAAAAGTTTTTTACGGAAGTCAGTTGTCTCAGTCAACCTAAAAATATTCTAAAATTTTTATCGGAACAACAAGTTGACACGGTTCTTCTCGATATGAATTTTCGAAAAGGCTTTGAAAATGGACAAGACGGTTTGTATTGGATGAATGAAATCAAAACACTGGAACCTCAACTTCCGATTATTCTGATGACCGCCTACGGCGAAGTTGAATTAGCTGTTGAAGCGTTGAAAAATGGCGCTTCCGATTTTATCCTGAAACCTTGGAATAATGAAAAGTTATATGCTTCCGTGAATCTCGCGGTCGATATTTCTCGAAAAAACAAAAAGCTGAATCAATGGGAAAATGTCAGCATCAAAACCAATCAATATCAATTGGAAACTCAATCACCGGCAATGCAGGAAGTGATGGACCAGATTGAACGGGTTTCTGCAACCGACGCCAATGTTTTACTCTTAGGAGAAAACGGAACCGGAAAATATGTTTTGGCAGAACACATTCACGAGTTGTCGGAAAGGAAGAATCAGCCTTTCGTTCATATCGATTTGGGAAGCCTTTCGGAAAATCTTTTTGAATCGGAATTATTCGGTTATAAAAAAGGTGCGTTTACAGATGCGCATCAGGATTATGCCGGAAAAATCGAAAATGCCGAAAATGGAACGGTTTTCCTTGATGAAATCGGAAATCTTCCGCTTCATCTTCAAACTAAATTATTGAGTTTAATTCAAAATAGAAAACTATCCAGAATTGGAGAAAGTAAAGAAAGATTGTTGGACGTAAGGTTTATTTTTGCAACCAACGAGAATCTTAAAAAAGCTGTTGCTGAAAATCGTTTCCGAAAAGATCTATATTATAGAATCAACACGGTTGAATTGAATATTCCGAGTCTGAGAGAACGGATTGAAGATATTTCAAATTTAGGTGATTATTTTTTAGAAAAATACAAACAGAAATATCATAAGCCTGATTTGGCTTTAAATGAAACTTTAATTTCAGAATTAACACATTATTCCTGGCCAGGAAACATTCGTGAACTCGACCACTGTATCGAAAGAAGCGTGATTCTTTCGAACGAGAAAAATCTTAAATTGCTGATGCCTCAGGATGAAGAATCCGAGAAAACAATTGTAAATCTGAACATCGAAGAAATGGAAGAAATTCTGATTAAAAAAGCCTTAAAAAAACATCGTGGAAATATTTCTTTGGCGGCGGAAGATTTGGGATTGTCTAGAGCGGCATTATATCGAAGAATGGAGAAATTCGAACTGTAGTTTGGTTGATGGATTTTTATATATTTAATTAATGAATTCGAGTCGTTTTGTTTGGTTGATTTTTATTCTGTTGGCGATTGTCAACGGAATTTTTGCATTTGATTTTTATTCTCAAAACAAATGGATCAACTGTATCTTATTTTCATTGGTGAGTTTGTTCTGTATTGTTATGGCGCAGACCTCGGCTTTGTCGTACATTCAAAAAACAGAAAAATTGCTTTTGGCGATTCAGAAAAAAGATTTCTCATTGTTTCCAAAAACGGAAGAAAATAGTTTGTTAGACAATGCTGTAAAACTATATTATCAAAGCAAAGAGGAACATCTTTCATTGTCATCTTACAAGCTTTTATATGAAGAAATCCTCAATCAATTAGAAATCGGATTAATGATTTTGTCAAAGAAAAATGAAGATTGGGAAGTGTTTTATGTGAATCCTGTTTTTCTTGAAATTTTAGAAATTCCGAAGTATAATTCCTGGAATCTTTATGAAAATAAAGCGCCCGATTTCTACCAAATCATCAAACAAACGAATTACGAAAACTCTCAGGAATTTTTTGATATTTCGATTAATGAAAATACAAAACAATCTTTTTCATTAAGGACAAAAAAAGTTCAGAATGTAAAAAACCGCTTTTGTATCATCAGTTTAGAATCGGTTCAGAAAATTATTGAACAAAAAGAAAAACTGGCTTGGAACAATCTGATGAAAGTGATTTCCCACGAACTTCTGAACACTTTAACGCCTGTCAATAGCTTAATTCAGAACCTGGAATATATCGCAAATCAAGATATCATCGAAAAAGAAGATCAACAGGATATGAAGGAAAGTCTGATGATCATCAATTCAAAATCAAAACAATTACTGAATTTTGTAGATGATTACAGACAAGTCGCCGAACTTCCGAAGCCTGTTTTCAAAACAATTTCTTTAACCAATATTGTAGAATCCGCACTTAATTTCCTGAAACCTGAATTTGAGAAAAAACATATTACGATTATTAATTCATTAGAAAATCACACAATTTTGGCTGATGAAAAAATGATTGAAAGATGTTTAATTAATCTTTATATCAACGCTATTTATGCTGTTTCCGAAAATGTTGAAAGAACAATAAAAACCGAAATCAAAACTCAAAACAAACGAATTATTCTAAGTGTAGAAGACAATGGAATTGGAATCTCAAAGGAAATTCAGGACAAGATTTTTCTTCCATTTTTTACAACGAGAAGCAACGGTTCCGGAATTGGATTGACACTCAGCAAGAGTATTATTGAAGCCCATAAAGGCTATCTTAATTACAAACCTTTGGAACAGGGAAGCAGATTTGAGATTTGGTTTATTGAATAAGAGACAAGAATAAAGTAAAGAGAACAAAGACTTAAAAGCACAATTATGAAAATAAAAAATAATGCTGGCGAAATTGTAGAATTTGAAATCTCAAAATTGGAAAGCTCACTCCGGAATTCGGGAGCAGGCGAACAATCTGTGAAAAGAGTTCTGGAAACGGTCTTACCAAAATGTTTTGAAGGCATCACAACCGGCGAACTGTACCGAATGGCATTTGAAGAATTAAAGAAAATCTCGAATTCTGTTGCGGCAAGATACAGTTTGAAAAAAGCTTTGTTGGAATTGGGTCCTGCGGGATTTTATTTTGAGCAATGGATTTCTCGAGTATTTCAAAATATTGGCTACAAGACCGAAACAGGGCAATTGATAAAAGGACATTCAGTTACTCACGAGGCAGACGTTATTGCAAAGAAAGACGACAAAACTTATTGGGTAGAATGTAAATTCCGAAATGCAGAAGACACAAAAATCTCTGTTACAACGCCAATGTATGTTTTGTCAAGAATCAAAGATATTTCTGATATTCAGTACAATCTTTTCGGTACCAAAACTGAATTTACCGACGGTTGGCTGATCACGAATACTTATTTCACTAAGGATTCTGTGGCTTTCTCAGAATATTACGGCTTGAGATTGCTGTCTTGGGATTATCCAAAAGATAAAAACATCAAAAGTTTGGTTGACCAAAATGCATTGTACCCTGTTACTTGTCTTACGACTTTGGACGGAAAACAAAAACAGAAATTACTGGAGAAAAGATGTGTTCTTGTAAAGGAATTATTCAACAATCAGAATTTGTTGAATGTTTTAGAACTCAATCAAGAAAAAAAATCAGAAGTTCTGAAAGAAACTAAAGAATTGATGAACACAAAAATATCAGAATAAAAAAACCGCAGAAATTCTGCGGTTAAATTTTATAATCTATCAGTCTATAATCTTCTAGTCTGAAAACTATTTCCCTTTTTGCGGTGGATAATTGGCCATTATCTCAGCCACAACCTGCGGAATTTGTTTTTGTTTTGACCTTGGAGAATCTACAGAAATTCCGCTTCCTGCACCCTGCCAAACCAATTTTTGAGTTTTAGCATCAATAATGTCAATCACAATCGTTCCGCTGTTATAGTTGTTGGTCCAAGTATTTCCCATACCGAAACCGCCGCCCCAGCCCCAAGGTCTTCCCCAACCCCAGCCTCCGCCGTAGGAAGTGGTAATGTCCTGAACTTTTTTGTGAGATGCTTTTACATTGATAATCAAATCCGGATTTTGTCCGGAAGTTAAAGCTTTCGCTTGCAATTGTTTTGATAATTCGTTCAAGACTCTGTCTTTGTCAAGGTCATTCAGTTTCAAATCATCTGTTCTAAGCAAGTAAGTTTTGTAATTCGCAAAATTTGCAGTGGCAGAATAATCAGATTTCACTTGGAAAGGGCTGCAAGAAGTCACTCCCAAAGAAACTGCTGCTAGTAATATGAAGAAATATTTTTTCATTTTATTTAATTTTTTGATTTTTTAATAAAAGTATCCGTCTTTTTATCATAACCATATGGGCAATGTCTGCATCCGCTTTTACAGCAATAACCACGTTTCAAATGGAATTTTTCTGTAAAAACCTTATAACCCTGCTCGTTATAATAAAAGTCTTCATTTTCTTTGATGTCATTTAGTTTCATAAGTTAAAAAACTGTACCAAAATTTTTATCTTTGATTGATGATAATTATTGTTTGTCAAAGATTACTCAAAAATACTAAAATTTCGGGGATTACATTGTTCCCGTTTATATTGCTGAGAAAAAAAGAATACAGGCAAAACAAAGTCTTAATTAATCACGAGAAAATTCATATCCGACAACAAATGGAATTGTTAATTATTCCGTTTTACATTTGGTATCTTTCAGAATATTATCTCAAATATCTGAAGTACAAAAATCCTCATCTTGCCTACCGTAATATCAGTTTCGAAAGAGAAGCTTATGATAACGATCAAAACCTGGATTATCTGCAGAAAAGAAAATTTTGGAGTTTTATTAATTATCTCTAAAACTACAATCTAAGCGTCTGTCTTGATGCGAATTAATGTAAATCCCCTAGTCCAATATTACATTTTCATCAAAAAAATTTCTCAATCTGTAAAATAATCTAAATTTGCAGAATTATTTTTACAATAAGACTTTATTATGTCGCAAGATAGCAGCGGTCATTTTGACCTCAAAAAACTGTCCGCAGTGGGCGTTTTGGTTTCATTAGGAATTGTTTTCGGAGACATCGGAACCTCGCCGTTGTACGTGATGAAAGCCATTATCAATGCAGGAAAAGCCGGCGGAATCATTTCTGAGGAATATATAGAAGGTGCATTGTCTTGTATCATCTGGACTCTGACTTTACAAACGACCATAAAATACGTTATCATTGCTCTAAAAGCTGATAATAAAGGCGAAGGAGGGATTCTTTCTCTTTACTCGCTCGTCAAACGGTTTAAGAAAAAATGGCTTTATGCTGTTGCGATAATTGGTGCAGCAACTTTGGTTGCAGATAGTATCATCACGCCGTCTATGACTGTAATTTCGGCAATCGAAGGTTTGGAATTGGTGATGCACAAACCGCCTGTAGTTCCAATTACTTTGGTTATTTTAATCATCATTTTCTTTGTTCAGCAATTTGGAACCAGTTTTATTGGAAAGTTTTTCGGACCTATTATGGTACTTTGGTTTCTGGTTCTTGGTGGTTTTGGTTTTGTTCAATTGATAGAACATCCAACTGTTTTGAACGCATTCAATCCTTATTATGCTGTAAAATTAATTTATAATTCTCCAAGTGCGATTGTAATTCTCGGTGCAGTTTTCCTTTGTACAACGGGAGCAGAAGCATTATACTCTGACCTTGGACATTGCGGAATTAAAAACATCCGAGTGAGTTGGATTTTTGTAAAAGCAATGTTGATTCTTAATTACTTAGGTCAAGGTGCTTGGCTTCTTAACAATTATAATGAAGTGTTCCAAGGGAAAAATCCTTTCTTCGGAATTATGCCGGAATTGTTCATTATTCCTGCGGTAGTATTAGCGACAATGGCTGCAATCATTGCAAGTCAGGCTGTTATTACGGGTGCTTTCACAATGTTTTCAGAAGCAATGTCGCTCAACTTTTGGCCGAATCAGGAAATCGAGTATCCTTCGGGAATCAAAGGTCAAATGTATATTCCAAAAATCAATTGGGGATTGTTGATACTTTGCTTCATCGTCGTGATGTACTTCAAGGAATCGAGTAAAATGGAGGCGGCGTATGGACTTTCGATTACTGTCACGATGTTGATGACAACAATACTTTTGATTTTCTGGTTCCTAAAAACCCGAACGAAAAAGATTTTTATTGCATTTTTTGCATTAATTTATTTAGTCATCGAAGGTGGGTTTTTCAGCGCCAACATTATCAAATTCTTTGATGGTGGTTGGATGTCTGTTCTTCTGGCTGGTTTCATCGGCATCTGTATGTACGCTTGGTACAACGGAAGAATCATCAAAACAACTTTCATCAAGTTTGTGAAACTGGACAAATATGTTTCCACCATCAAGGATATGAAACTGGATGAAACAATTCCGAAATACGCTACAAACCTTGCATTCATCAGCCGAGCAAAAAGAGAAGATGAGGTGGAATCAAAAATCATTTATTCCATCATCAGAGCACAACCTAAAAGAGCGGATCATTATTTTATTTTGAATATTGTGAATCAGGAAGACCCATACAGTTTCAAATACAATGTGGAAGAGGTTTTGCCGGGCACAATTTATAAAATCAGTTTCTTATTGGGTTTCAAAAGAGACAGAAGAATCAACGATTATTTCCAGCAGATTTTAGCAGAAATGATGGAAGAAGGAACGATTCCTTCACGCAGTTCACATCCCTCTTTGAGAGCGCATAACATTCCGCCAGATTTGAAGTTTGTGATTATCGATAATGTTTATATCAATGATTTCCTTCTTACAATTAGAGACAAAATCATTCTTAATATTTATAATTTTGTAAAGAAACTTGGTAGTAACGACTTTACAGCTTATGGCGTTGCAAGTCATAATGTTGTGGTAGAATCGGCGCCGCTTCTTGACCAGAAAATCAAAATCGAGAGAATAGAAAAAGTCGAACACAAGCATTTCGAATAATCCCGAAAAAATTCTTTATTTTTGTACTATGGATACGAAACAAAAAGAGTTGAATATCGCAACTATAAAAGACGTCCTTAGACAATATCTTATGGATAAAGGCTTCCGCAATACGCCTGAGAGATATACTATTCTTGAGGAGATTTACAATATGGAGCACCACTTCAACGTGGATGACCTTTATCTGCTGATGATGCAGAAAAAATACCACGTAAGCAAGGCAACGATTTATAATACTATCGAGATTTTCTTGGATGCAGGCTTGATTAGAAAACACCAATTCGGAGAAAAAACATTGAGCACATCTTCTTATGAGAAGTCTTATTTTGATAAGCAGCACGACCATTTGGTCATTTATAAAGAAGATTCTGATAAAGAAATTGCAGAGATTATAGAGTTCTGCGACCCAAGAATCCAAGGCATCAAAGACTCAATAGAAAAAGCATTTGGCGTAAGTATTGATACGCACTCTTTGTACTTCTACGGACACAAGAAGTCTGAAATTTAATGAAGAAATCCCTTTTTGTTGTTCTATTTTTTATTGTTATCAAGATATTTGGACAGGTTACGCCTGCTCAAAATAGTGGCTTGATAAAAGATGATTTTTTTAAAAAACCTACTTCTCAGACAGAGCCTTCCAAGAAAGTCATCAACAAACATTCGGATACTTTCGGAGTGAGCAAGGATAAATATGATGGTAACAAAGTCTTTTCCGGAAGCGTAGTATTTGAACATCAAGGTTCTGTACTTTCTGCAGATGAAGTTATTTGGTATGAAAAAGAAAATTTTCTGAAAGCCATCGGAAACGTGGTTCTTACAACTGCCGATGGAAACCGAATTACCGCTGCAGAAATGGAATACGACGGTAATACCCAACGTGGAATTGCCCGCAAAAATGTAGTTCTCACAGATCCAAAACAAACCATCAAAACAGAAACGCTTTATTACGATAAAATCCCGAACACGGCTTATTTCAACACAGGTGGAACAATTTATAGTAATGATGGAAGTGTGATGTATACTAAATCGGCGACCTATTATCTCAATTCCAAAATGATAGATTTCATTGGTCGTTCTAATATCGAAACTGATAAATACACTATCGTCAGCGATAATATCAAAACCAATCAAAATACAGGTGTTTCCGATTTTACCGGACCAACAACCATTAGAAGTAAGGAAAATTACGCCAACTATGTCTATACAGAACTTGGAACTCATAATTCTAAAACAGGCGAATCTTTCCTCAACAAAAATTCCAGAATCCATAACAATGGAAAAATTCTGACTGGAGACAAATTATACTTTAACAGAAATACTGGCTTCGGCAAAGGAACAGGCAATGTAACGTTGGACGACCCTCAGCAAAAACGTTTTATCAAAGGTGGCTATGGAGAAATCTATGAAAAGAAAGACTCTGCAATGGTTACGGACAAACCTTATGCTGTAAAGATTCTTAGTAAAGATTCGGCCTATTTTTCTGCAGAGAAATTCATTACATTTCAAAGACCGGATTCGGCCAACGCACTGAAGAAAAAAAGCTATTTGCGAGCTTACAGAAAAGTAAGAATTTTCAAAACCAATATGCAAGGTCGAGGAGATTCATTAAGCTTTAATGAAACCGATGGAGAGATGCATCTGATGAGAAAACCAATTCTTTGGATGGGCGTAAAACAAGTTACCGGAGACGAAATCCGTGTTTACAGCAATCCCGAAAAAGAAATTACAGATTCCATCAGAGTTTTAGGTAATGCCTTCGCTATCAGCAAAGCAGATTCTTTGAATTTGAAAGATGAGTTCAATCAAATCAAAAGCAAGAATATGATTGTCTACCTCAACAACAATGCGATAGACAGTGCAAAAGCGGTCGGCAATGCGCAAGCTATTACTTATGCGGATGACGAGGATAAAAAAACCAAACAAATAAAAAGAATTGGAGTAATGTTGTCCACTTGTGGTGAGATTACAGCAGAATTTTTGGAACGCCGACTGGAGATTGTTTCCTGTAATATTGGCGCGAATAACGACACTTATCCGATGAGCCAAATATCAAAAGAAGAACGTTTTTTCAAAGATTTCAATTGGAATACCAAAGACCGTCCACAAAAATGGCGCGATATTTTTCTCGACACACCAAATTATCCCGAGATAGTCTACGAGTCCGACAACACTCTCTTCAACCTAGCTGAAGCCGAACGGAAAAAACAGGAAGAAAAGAATAAACCAAAGACGCCAATACGGGTTAAGAAGTAAAAATCAGTTAATGATTGGAGTAGAAATTTGGGCGCCTTAATCCGCCTTCCACTCCCGCTATTTTTGCCTTCGCTTTTCCAGCTACAAAAAATGAGCTCCGTTCAAGTCGGGGCGCGCTTCGCCAAGTCGGAAATTTGGTCGTTTCATAGAATAGAAACCTAAAATTTCCGAACTTTGCAAAAGTTTAGAAGTGCATTTATTATTGAAAAATATTTTAAGTTCTAACTTCTAAAATCTAATTCCTAACATCTACCATTGAATAATGAAACAAGATTTCTTCAAATACCAAGCCCAAACAACGCCTTACGCCGCAGGTTTCGAAGTTGAAAAAGCAGCAGGAAGTTACATCTACGGAAAAAACGGAATCGCCTATCTGGATTTTGTAGCCGGCGTTTCTGCCAACACACTTGGACATTCGCATCCGAAGGTGGTGAACGCTATCAAAGAACAGGCGGATAAATATCTGCACGTAATGGTTTACGGCGAATATGCGCAGGAGAAACCGGTGGAACTTTGCAGACTTTTAGCAGAAGCTACACCCGAACCTTTGGAAGTGACTTATCTTGTAAATTCTGGAGCAGAGGCGATTGACGGCAGTTTGAAATTGGCTAAACGTTATACTGGAAGAGAAGAAATCATCGCCTTCAAAGATGCTTATCACGGAAATACACACGGTGCACTTTCTGTTGCAGGAAATGAGGTTCACAAAAGAGAATTCCGTCCGTTGTTGCCAATGGTCAATTTCATCGAATTCAATAATGAAAATGACTTTGATAAAATCACCGATAAAACAGCTTGTGTAATTGTAGAAACGATTCAAGGAGCCGCAGGATTCATAACTCCGAAAGACAATTATTTCATCAATCTGAAAAAGCGTTGTGAAGAAGTGGGTGCCTTGTTGATTCTGGACGAGATTCAGCCGGGGTTTGGAAGAACTGGGAAGTTGTTTGCCTTTGAACATTTTGGGATTGTTCCTGACATTCTTGTAATGGGAAAAGGAATGGGCGGTGGCGTTCCGGTTGGTGCTTTTATGAGTTCTAGAGAAATTATGACAAGCCTTTCACATTCGCCAAAATTGGGTCATATTACAACCTTTGGAGGAAATCCTTTGATTGCAGCCGCTTCGCACGCTACTTTGAAAGAAGTTCTGGAAAGTGGATTGATGGGAGAAACAGATAAAAAAGAAAAACTCTTTCGAGAATTGCTCGTTCATCCGAAAATCAAAAATGTGAACGGGAAAGGTTTGATGCTGGCAGTGAATCTCAGTTCTCCAGAATATACATTAAGAGTTGCTTCCAAATGTATGGAAAAAGGATTGATAGTTTTTTGGCAACTTTACAGAAACGAATATATGAGAATCTCTCCTCCACTGACTATATCGGAAGATGAAATCAGAAAAGGCTGTGAAATTATTCTGGAAGCTTTAAATCAAGTGGAGTAAATTTTTCTCTCAACATTCTACTTTAATATCCCGTTTGTCATTCCGTAGGAATCTCGACAGTGAAGTTTAGATTGACTTCGTCGAACCACTTCGTTAGGTTTCCTACGGAATGACAAAATTGTTCTTTAGGATAACTGTTGTTTCTACGCTGAATATGCAGCCCGACTTGAGCGGAAATCCTTTTTACGCAACGTAGTGGAGTGAAAAGATTGGGAGCGGAAGGCGGATTAAGCTGCCCAAATTTTCAAGGTAAATGGAGTCAAAAAATTGTAAAAATTAGTGTTCATCAACTGTATCCAATCAGCTAATAAAAATCATACATTATTTCTATAAAAAATTTGTATTTCCATAGACATTTTGATTTGGAAATAAGAAATTAATTTATATATTGCGCCACAATTAGAATTAGAATATGGCGAAAACGAAAGTGCAGTATGAATACAATATGCATTGTCTCTCGGAGATATTGTATGAGTATTTGGCAAGTGCAGAAGGATTATCAGAATGGTTTGCAGACGACGTTGTAGAGCGTGGTGACGACTTCTTTTTCAGCTGGGGCGGTGGTCCTGCTGAGAGAGCAACGCTCATCCGTTATAAGCCAGAAAGTTTTGTGAGATTCCGTTGGGAAGAAGACGAAGGAACGAAATATTTCTTCGAGCTTTCTATCGTTATCGATGAGATCACAGACGACCTTTCTCTTAACATCACAGATTTTTGCGAAGATGGCGACGAAGAGGAAAACAAACTCTATTGGGAAAACTTGATAGAAAATCTACAGATAAAATTAGGCGCCGCTTAAAATAAATGGATGAACGATTTTTTATCGTTCATTATTTTTTTGTACACAACAATGCAGAAGATAGTTTATACACAAGACAATTTACAATTGCTAAACCGGTCTTTTCTTTTTGGAGATTCGGTTTGGGTTTCATTTTTCATCCGAAACGGTCAAATCATTATGGCTGAGGAATCTTACTTTTTCCTGATGGCATCGATGAGGAAGATGAGATTGAATATTCCTTTGACTTACACGTTGGAATTTTTCCAGGAACTTTTTCAGAATGAAGTTTTATCGAAAGGCGTTCAGAACGGAATTGTTCAACTGATGGCTTACAGAATCCAAGACGAAAAACCATTATCAAAATCTGAAACGGCTTTCTTTTTTGAGATTGAAGAGTCTGAAGATATTCTGGACATTAAAAGCAATATCGAATTGGATTTGATTAAGGAAATCAATGTGAATGCTAATCTTTTGAGTAATATTCGAGTTCATTCTGCGGAGAATATCTATGCCCAAATTTACGCTAAGGAAAATGATTTGGACGATGTAATTTTCCTTAATCCAAATAAAAAAATAGCAAGAAGTATCTTTGGAAATCTTTTGTTCTTGCAGGATAATGTGATTAAAATCCCGAAGCAAACGGAAGGCGCATACATTTCACCGTTGATGGAAAACTTCGTCACTTTCATTCATAAAAATAAACTGGCAGAGATAGAAGAAGCGGAAATCATCGCTTTCGAATCTCAAAAAGCGGAAGAGATTTTAAGAATTTCTGACGAAAAGGGCGTGCATTCTGTTTCCAAAATCAGGAACAAAACCTTTGAAAACACTAGGTTTTCTGAGATGGTTCAGAAATGGGCCGAGAATTTTATTTAGTTAATTTTAATGAAAAGTTAGATTTAATTAAAATAAGTTCTATACATTTGCTTCATCAAAATATCAAAATGACTACACAATTTATGCATCATCATCACCATTTCCTCGCACAGACGGGAAGGTAGTGATATGTCATAACTTCTAAAAATATAAACCGTCTGAGTAATCAGTCGGTTTTTTTTATTCCAAAAATTCTCCTGTTGTTTACTCGGACTTATGTCAAAATCTAAAATGAGTAAACTGAAATTAGCCTTACAAAAAAGCGGACGACTGAGCGAAAAGTCTCTCAAACTCCTCGAAGAATGTGGAATCAAGATTTCCAATGGCACCAGAAAACTGAAAGCTATTTCTTCCAATTTTCCACTGGAAATACTTTTCCTTCGCGACGATGATATTCCGCAATACGTGGAGCAAGGCGTTGCCGATATTGGAATCCTCGGACTGAATGAAGTTCTGGAGCAGAAAAAGCAAATCGAAACGATTCAGAAATTGGGATTTGCGCAATGTAGATTGTCGTTAGCGATTCCCAAAGAAGAAAACTATAATGGGATTCAATATTTTGAAGATAAAAAAATTGCAACGTCTTATCCTGAAATTCTTTCAAACTATTTCCAAGAAAAAAACATCAATGCACAAATCGAAAAGATTGGTGGAAGCGTAGAAATTGCGCCTGGAATTGGGCTTTCCGATGCGATTTTCGACATCATCAGCACTGGTTCTACTCTACTCACCAACGGTTTGAAAGAAGTTGAAACGGTTGTGGAAAGTGAAGCTGTTTTGGTTTCCAATTCTGATTTATCAGAAGATAAAAAAGAAATTCTCAAAAAACTATTATTTCGAATCAACGCCGTCAAAGAAGCTTCCGAAAGCAAATATATTCTTCTGAATGCTCCTAATGAAAATTTAGAAAAAATCATTAATATTTTACCTGGAATGAAATCTCCAACAGTACTTCCATTGGCAGAAAGTGGCTGGTCATCCATCCACTCTGTCATCAAAGAAGACCAATTTTGGGAAGTCATAGAGAAATTAAAAAATGAAGGCGCTCAGGGAATTTTAGTATTAGAAATCGAAAAAATGATATTATGATGAAGCAGTACAAATATCCAAATATCAAAGACTGGAAATCACTTTGCGAACGACCTTTGCAGAATCAAGAAAACCTTTCTGAGCAGGTAAAATCGGTTTTTGATGAAGTACAAAAGAATAGCGATAAAGCATTGAAGTTCTTCACAGAAAAATTTGACGGCGTTGCTTTAAATGACTTTAAAGTTTCAGAAACAGAAATCAATGAAGCGAAAGATTTAGTTTCTGACGAATTAAAATCTGCTATAAAAATTGCCTCCGAAAACATCCGGAAATTTCACGCTTCTCAGCAAGAAGAAAAAAAGATTATTGAAACAACGGCAGGCGTTTTTTGCTGGCGAGAAAGTCGCGCAATAGAAAATATTGGGATTTACATTCCTGGTGGAACTGCGCCTTTGTTTTCCACAGTTTTAATGTTAGGAATTCCCGCAAACATCGCAGGTTGTAAAAATATTGCGCTTTGTTCACCTACAGATAAAAATGGAAAAATAAATCCAGCAATTTTATTTGCCGCTGATTTGGTTGGGATTAAAAACATCTTTAAAGTCGGCGGAAGTCAGGCGATTGCAGGTTTAACCTTTGGAACAGAAACAGTTCCGAAAGTTGACAAAATTTTCGGTCCAGGAAATCAATACGTGACTTTCGCTAAACAATTGGCACTTAATTATAATGTCGCGATCGATATTCCGGCTGGTCCAAGTGAAATTTTGGTGATTGCTGATAAAAGTTCAATTCCTGAATTTGTCGCCTCAGATTTATTGTCACAAGCAGAACACGGAATCGATTCTCAAGTTATTTTATTGAGTAATTCTGAAACAGTTATTAATGAAATTAATATCGAAATCGAAAAACAAATTTTGGATTTACCAAGAAAAGAAATTGCTAAAATCGCATTGCAAAACAGCAAATCGATTTTGCTCAGTTCTATTGATGAAGCCATTGATTTTTCTAATTTTTATGCGCCAGAACATTTGATTTTGTCAATCGAAAACGCTAAAAATTTTACTGATAAAATCACAAATGCAGGTTCTGTTTTTTTAGGAAATTACAGTCCGGAAAGTGCTGGTGATTACGCTTCCGGAACCAATCACACTTTGCCTACAAACGGTTTTGCGAAAAATTACAGCGGTGTTTCTCTGGATAGTTTTGTGAAGAAAATCACATTCCAAAATATTACGAAAAATGGAATTAAAAACATCGGAAAAACCATCGAGCTAATGGCTGAAGCAGAAGAATTAATGGCTCACAAAAATGCAGTTTCTGTCAGATTAAAATATTTAGAAAATGAAAATTGATATTCAAAAATTGGTCAGAAAAAATATTCTGAATCTCAAACCTTATTCTTCCGCAAGAGACGAATTCGAAGGTGAGAACGGCATTTTCCTGGATGCGAATGAAAATCCTTTCGGAGAATTGAACCGTTATCCCGACCCTTATCAAAGGAAAATCAAACTAAAATTAAGTGCAATTAATCAGATTTCTGCTGACAATATTTTCCTTGGAAATGGAAGCGACGAAGTGATTGATTTGGCTTTCAGAGTATTTTGCGAACCTGGAAAAGATAAGGTTATGACATTTTCGCCAACTTATGGAATGTACGACGTTTCGGCCAACATCAATAATGTAGAACTTATCAATCTGGATTTGAATCACGATTTTCAAATCGATTTGGAGACTTTGAAACCTTATTTAAAAGACGAAAATCTAAAAGTTATTTTCATTTGTTCGCCAAATAATCCAACAGGAAATTCCATCAAAAATATAGAATACATTCTGGAAAACTTCAACGGAATTGTCTTTATTGATGAGGCCTACATCGAGTTCAGTACGAAGGAAAGTTTCAGAAATCAAATAAAAAATTATCCCAATCTAATCGTTAGTCAAACTTTCAGCAAAGCTTGGGGAATGGCTTCTGTCCGGGTTGGAATTGCTTATGCTTCCGAAGAAATTATTAAATTTTACAATAAGACAAAACCGCCTTACAACATCAGTCAGCTTAATCAAAATGCAGTTATTAATGTTTTGAGTGATGAAAATATAAAACTCGTTCAAGATAATATCAAACTGATTTTGAATGAGAAAAAACGTCTGATTCAAAATTTAGAGCAACTGAAATTGGTCAAGAAAATTTTTCCTACAGACGCCAACTTTATTCTGATTGAAGTTGAAAATGCAGATGAAATCTATCAAAAATTAGTTGATGAAAATGTGATTGTCAGAAACCGAAATTCAGTTATCAAAAACTGTTTGAGAATCACAGTTGGTTCTCCTGAAGAAAATAAAAAATTAATCCTTGAACTTAAAAAAATCGAAAATAAATAATGAAGAAATTACTATTCATAGACCGCGACGGAACTTTGGTTCTTGAGCCAGAAGACTATCAAGTTGATTCTTTTCAAAAACTAAAATTCTATCCGCAAGTCTTTACTTATCTTTCAAAAATCGTAAACGAATTGGATTACGAATTGGTAATGGTAACGAATCAGGACGGTTTGGGAACAGCATCTCATCCCGAAGAAAACTTTTGGACTATTCAGAATTTTATCATTGAAACTTTTGAAAGTCAAGGCATCAGATTCGAAGATATTTTCATTGATAAAACCTTCGCAAAAGACAATGCGCCAACGAGAAAGCCGAATACAGGACTTTTGACAAAATATTTTGATAAAGAAATTTATGACTTAGAAAATTCTTTCGTCATTGGTGACAGAATTACGGATGCGAAATTGGCTAAAAACCTCAATTCAAAAGCTATTTTCATTAATACCGATGAAAATCTTGGTGCCAATGAGATTTTAGAAAATGATGAACTTGAAGATGCCATTGGTTTAAAAACAACATCTTGGAAGGAAATCTACGAATTCCTAAAACTCAAAAACAGAACTGCCGAAATCATCAGAAATACCAACGAGACCAAAATAAAAGTCAATCTTAACCTCGACGGAACCGGAAAATCCGACATCGAAACCGGAATCCCTTTTTTCAATCATATGCTCGACCAGATTGCGAAACACGGTCAAATGGATTTAGATATTAAAGTCGATGGCGATCTGGAAGTGGACGAACATCACACGATTGAAGATACTGGAATTGCCCTCGGAGAGGCGTTTTACCAAGCTTTGGGAAACAAATTAGGCATCGAACGTTATGCTTTTGTTTTGCCAATGGACGATTGTCTGGCACAGATTGCATTGGACTTTGGCGGCCGAAACTGGATTGTTTGGGAAGCCGATTTCAAACGTGAAATGATTGGGAAAATGCCCACCGAAATGTTCTTTCATTTCTTCAAATCCTTCTCAGATTCTGCAAGAGCAAACCTTAATATCAAAGCGGAGGGAGACAATGAGCACCACAAGATAGAATCGATTTTCAAGGCCTTCGCAAAATGTTTGAAAGCAGCCGTTAAACGCGACTCAGATAAAATGATTCTCCCCTCAACAAAAGGAATGTTTTAACAGATAAATAGATTAGAGACTGATAGATTAGAGACACGAGACGCAAAATCTATTATCTATCTGTCTATTATCTAAAAAATAAAAATAATGAAAACAGTGATTATAGATTACAAGGTTGGAAATGTGCAAAGTCTGCTGTTTGCAATTGAAAGATTAGGATTTTCGGCGAAACTCACGAGTAATCCAGATGAAATTTCCAGTGCGGACAAAGTCATTTTTCCGGGTGTTGGCGAAGCGTCTTTTGCGATGAATTCTTTGCGGGAAACTCAGCTCGACTTGCTAATTCCGAAACTGAAACAACCACTTTTAGGAATTTGTCTCGGGATGCAATTGCTTTGCAAAGATTCGGAAGAAGGCGATACGAAAGCTTTGGGAATCTTCGATGTTTCGGTTAGAAAATTCCCAGATTCGGTTTTGGTTCCGCAGATTGGCTGGAATCAGATTTACGATTTGAAATCGGATTTGTTCAAAGGAATTCCGGAGCAGACTTACACGTATCTCGTTCATAGCTACTACGTTGATAAAAACGAAAACACGATTGCGACCACAGATTATTCCGAAGCGTACAGTACGGCTTTGCAAAAAGATAATTTTTTAGGTGTTCAGTTTCATCCCGAGAAAAGTGGAATTCTGGGAAGCAAAATATTAGAGAACTTTTTAAAATTATAAGTAAAAAAAAGAAACCCGAAGGGTTTAATTTGAATAGCCGTAGGTAAAACCTATGGGGAAAAAGAATAAAAATGAGAATCATCCCAGCAATAGACATCATCAACGGCGAATGCGTCCGGCTTTCCAAAGGCGATTACAATCAGAAAACGATTTATAATTCCAATGTTCTAGACGTTGCCAAAAACTTCGAGGCCAACGGCATCCAGTTTCTGCATTTGGTCGATTTAGATGGCGCTAAACAAAATCAAATCATCAATTATAAAATCTTGGAACAGATTTCCAAAGAAACAAATTTAATCATCGATTTCGGTGGCGGTTTAAAATCCGAAAAAGACATTGAGATCGCTTTTGAAAGTGGTGCAAATCAAGTGACTTTAGGAAGCATTGCGATCAAAAATCCAGAATTATTCCAATCAAGTTTTGAAAAATATGGTTCAGAAAAAATCATTTTGGGAGCTGATGCACGGCAGGAAAAAATAGCTGTTTCAGGTTGGCTGGAGGAAAGTGAAATGAATATTTATGATTTCATCAAAGAAAAAACAGAATCTGGAATCGAGTACGTTATCTCAACAGACATCGATAAAGACGGAATGTTGGAAGGTCCTTCTTTTGAATTATATCAAAAAATAATTTCGCAAAATCCTGATTTAAAACTGATTGCTTCGGGTGGAATAATTTCTGTAGAAGATTTAGAAAAGTTAATATCCATCGGTTGTGAAGGCGCAATCATCGGGAAGGCTTTGTATGAAAACAGAATCACGTTCAACGATTTAAAACCATTTCTCTAATGTTAGCAAAAAGAATCATTCCGTGTCTTGACATCAAAAACGGCGAAACAGTGAAAGGCGTCAATTTCTTGGATTTGAAAGAAGTTGGAAATCCCGTGGAAATGGCCATCAGATATTCTCAGCAAGGCGCAGACGAACTGGTTTTCCTGGATATTTCTGCTACCGACGAACGTAGAAAAACCTTAATTCCATTAGTTAAAGAAATTGCGGAAAACATCAATATTCCGTTTACAGTTGGCGGTGGAATCAACGCTTTGGAAAATGTGGAAGAACTTTTGAAAAACGGTGCTGACAAAATCACGATTAATTCGGCAGCATTATCGGATCCAAACTTGATAACCGAAGTCGCCAAACGATTTGGTTCGCAATGTATGGTTTTGGCGATTGATACCAAATTCGTTGGAAATCAAAATAAAGTTTTCAGCAACGGCGGAAAAATAGAGACTAATAAAGAATTGTTTTCCTGGGCTAAAGAGGTGGAAAAGCTGGGAGCCGGAGAAATCCTCCTAACCTCGATGAATACTGATGGAACCAAAGCTGGATTTGCCATTGAAATCACCAAAACGCTTTCGGAATTAATCAATATTCCAGTGATTGCTTCGGGAGGTGCGGGAACGATGCAGCATTTTGAAGATGTTTTTACGGAAACCACAGCAACCGGAGCTTTGGCAGCGAGTATTTTTCACTTCAACGAAATCGGAATTCCAGAGCTTAAAAATTATTTAAAATCTAAAAACTTACCAATACGATGACTATAAAATTTGACAACAATACAGGCTTGATTCCCGTCATCATTCAGGATTATCTCAATTTGAAAGTTCTTATGCTCGGCTATATGAATCAGGAAACTTTTGATAAAACTCTGCAGGAAAAGAAAGTCACTTTTTTCTCACGTTCAAAGAACAGACTTTGGACAAAAGGTGAAACTTCTGGAAACTTTCTTGAATTGATTGACTGGAAATTGGATTGTGATAACGACACGATTTTAATTAAAGCAAAACCTGTCGGACCAACCTGTCACAAAGGAACAACGACTTGTTTTGCAGAGGAAACTGGCAAAGGTTTTTTGTACGAATTGCAGCAAAAAATTTCTGATAAAATTGATAACAACGATGACAGTTCTTACACAAATGAACTCTACAAAAGAGGCATCAACAAAGTGGCTCAAAAAGTGGGTGAAGAAGCTGTGGAACTCGTCATTGAAGCGAAAGATAACAACGACGAATTATTTCTAAATGAAGCTGCAGACCTAATGTATCATTATTTGATTTTGTTGAAAGCGAAAGGTTTCACCGTGGAAGATGTGGAGCAAGTTTTGAAATCGAGAAGTAAATAAAAAAAACCAGCAATTGCTGGTTTTTCTGTAAGTTGAATTTTCTGAATCGAATTAATTCTCATCAATAAATTTCAATATTTTTTCTGCTGTTTCGGTTTGTCCTTTTTCGCTGGCGAGGTAATTTCTTTCGTCTGGATTGTTGATAAAACCTAATTCCAGTAATATCGCAGGCGTTTTGGATTCTCTCAAAATATGAAGATTTCCAGTTCTAATTTTTGAATCCTGAAATTTTTCTGAAAACTTGGTTGCCAATTTCTTAGAGACTTCATTTTCCTGTACAAACACCTCCATTCCTTTACTTTCTGTCGTTTCTCTAGGTGAATTGTTGACGTGAAGAGAAATCGCATAATCAGGTTTTAAATCATTGATTTTCTTCGTTCTGTCCGCTAATGAAGGATAAGAATCATCATCTCTTGTCAGGATAATTTCGAGGTTTTGATTTTGGTTCAAAGCCTTTATTTTTTGGGCAACCTTAAGAACTATTTCTTTTTCTAAAATTCCATCTCTGCTCGCACCCAAGTCGGTTCCGCCGTGACCAGCATCTATGACCACTACTTTTTTCTCTTTCGAAAAGCTGAATGATAATAAAATCCCAAGCGCCACAACACTAATGATTTTCAGTAAATTTTTCATTATTAATTTTGTTTTTAAATGGTTAATGAACAAATAACGAAAAAATTAATGAAAATTTATGTTAACAATCTTATAAAAAATGTTAGGATTATGGAGCCAATCGTGAGATTTTCCAATCAATATTATCTTCCAAAGTGTAAATAATTCTGTCGTGGAGACGGTTTGGACGACCCTGCCAAAATTCGATTTCGTAGGGTTTTGCGATGTAGCCGCCCCAGTTTTCGGGTCTTGGAACTTCTTTGTATTCAAATTCTTTTTCGAGGTCTTTCAATTTATTTTCTAGGAAATTTCGGTTGGGAATTTCCTGACTTTGAGGTGAAACTGCAGCGCCTAACTGGCTTCCTTTTGGTCTCGAATGAAAATAGCCGTCGCTGAGATTTTCTGCAATTCTCTCAACATTAGCTTTGATGATGATTTGTCTTTCCAGACTTGGCCAGAAAAAGCTGAGACAAGCCTTTTGTGTTCTCTCAAGCGATTTTCCTTTTCGGCTGTCGTAATTGGTGTAAAAAACAAAGCCTTCCCAATTGTACGATTTTAGCAAAACCATTCTAGTTCTGGGGCATCCGTCTTCTTCGACGGTGGAAATTGCCATTGCATTAGCTTCGGAAACTTGTGGATTTTCTTCGGCATCCAGAAACCAGTTGCGGAATTGTTCGATGGGGTTTTCTTTGATCGCGGTTTCGATTAGTTGGGACTTATCGTAAACTTTTCTTTTATCGTGTAGGTTTTCGTTGTTCATTTTATGATTGAGATATTTTAATATTGAATCTTTTAAACGCAAAGTTCGAAAAGATTTTTGATTTTAGGAGCCGCAAAGACGCTTCGCTCATCAATGAAAAACTAAATTAAATGTTGACGTTGGATTCTTTGACAAATTTTTCTTTTTTGCGAAGCGCGCCCCGACTTGAACGGAGCTCATTTTTTGTGGATGGAAAAGCGATGGCAAAAATAGCGGGAGTGGAAGGCGGAAATAGGCGCCCAAAATATTCAATCCAACATAATTTTAACTTAATTTTCGCTCTAATTACTTTTTCAAAAAAATATTTTTTTATAGATTTGATAGATGAATTACTCGTACAAAGGTAAAATTTTAATCTCAACGCCTGATATTTCCGGCGATATTTTTTCGCGTTCTGTGGTGCTGATTATTGAGCATAACGAGAATGGTGCTTTTGGGCTGATTTTGAACAAAAAGAACAAAAATATGAGTTCCCGTCTGCTGAATATTTTCGGATTTCCAGTGGATTTGTATGAAGGCGGACCGGTGGAAAATGATAAGGTTTATTTCATTTTGAAAGGTCAAAAAATTACGGCGTATTTTTCGGAAATCAATGATGAATTCTACATTACGGAAGATATTGATTCTGTGGTTTCGTCAATTGTTGATGGTTCTACAAATATTGAGGATATCAAAGTTTTTTCGGGATACTCGGGTTGGTCTCCATTGCAATTGGAAGGCGAAATCCAACGTAAGATGTGGACGATTGTAGATGTTTACAATTTGGATTATACACTTCCGAATGACCAGAATCTATGGAAAAATATTATGCAAAATCTGGGTGGCGAATTTTTGCTTTGGGCTAATGCGCCGGAGGATGTGAGTCTGAATTAAAAAACAGGCTGTTGAGCCTGTTTCGTTTATAAACTATTGAAGTAAGTAATAATTTTTTTAAGATCTTCTTCTTTGGAAAAATTAAGTTTGTTGTCTTTTATAAACTTATCAAATTCGGTTTTATTTAGAGAAAAATCATTTATGAATTCCTTCTGATTTTTTGGCAGTTTAGAAAAAGTATTATCTTTTTTAATCAAGTACACATCTTTTTCTTTTGCATAATAATCATTGGCGTCTTTGCTATATGCATTGGGACTTTTTTCTCCTTTTAAAAGCTCTATTTTCTCTCTTTTAAACAATGAATATTTTTGATTATCAACCAATAGAACTAAATATCCAAATCTGTTTTTGTTATCGTATGAATAATTAAGACATTGATAAGTTTTTTTGAGCGCAGGAAAATCGATTTTCAAACCTTCTTCTTTATTGGTAAAATAGACATCTTCTCCTTCTTTGAATTCCATTTCATCATCGTAGGCATTATATCTCAGGTTTTGTACATTTTTGCTATAACCTTCTATGATTACTTTAGTAAAATCATTGCCATTGATATATGGCGTTCCATCTATTATTTTTTCTTTTGTAGAAGGCCTGTTACCTCTCATAAAAAAATTACCCGTTGAAAAAGATATATTTTCATTTCCGGCCTGAGCAAATATTGTATCTGCTATTAATAAAAAAACTATTAAAATAAATTTATTCATTGTTTTAGTTTTTAAAATTTTAAAATTAGAAAGCCACTAATAGTGGCTTTCTTGTTGAAAAATTTGATGTGATATATTTAATTACTATTATCATATCCTGGGTTAGGTAGAACAGGAGTTCCTGCAATATCGGTCTCTGTTCTAGGTATTGGGAATGCATTTAAGTTTTGATCAGCAGGTGCTGCAGCTGGTCTCGGAATTGCATCTCCCCATCTTCTAAGATCCCATTGACGAAGACCTTCACCAAGAAGTTCTTTCATTCTTTCTGCCTTAAGTAATGCCATATCTACTGTTGTTGCTTCAGTTAAACCTCTATTAGTAATAATCTGGTTATAATATGTAAGAGCTTTCGCTGGATCACCTCCATTTAATTCGGCTTCAACGCCATTTAACAGAATTTCTTCATAACGTAAAATTTTAATATTATCAGCTCCTACAGTATTAGTATATTTACCTGTACCGTTATTATTTGAAAGATACCTGACTGCATTTGCTCCTGTACCAGCGACTGTGATTAAGTTTCTTCTAATATCATTTGTAGCATATGAGTTGTATGCTGCGGCCGAAACAACAATATTGCCATAACCCAAAGAGTTCAATCTTTGTCTATAAGACCCTGTAGAGAGCGAAGAATTAATTCCCACTGCCAATTCAAAAACGGAGTTAGGAGCTGCTCCATTCATTAAAAACTGGAAAGAAGTCTGATGTAATCCAGCTGCAATAACACTATACTTCCCTATCAAATCATTAGTTAAAGATCTTACTTTTGCATAATCACCTTTATAAAGATAAAACCTTGACATCATACCTTTAAGGGCATTAATGGTTAGATCTGATTTAGTATTTGAATACATTGTACCTGCAGTCATTAATTGAAGAGCTTTTGTAAAATCTGCATCAATTTGCGCTTCTGTTTGTGCAATGGTAGCCCTTGGCATCAAAGCTTTTGGATCATATTTCAATGGTAATACAATTCCCAATGTACCATTTGGGATATATTTTTGTCCATAAAGTCTGAAAGCATCAAAGAAAGCAATTGCTCTCAATCCGTAAGCTTGACCTTGCGCAAATGTTGCTGTAGCTTTATCAGCTGATGTTCCTTCAATTCCATTAAGGTCAGAATTGATAACAATATTAGACTTACCAACTACTTCATAGATTCTGTTATATGTATCCCTTGCGTAAAGATCATTTGACACCTGCGTATAATTATAAACGTTTGTATAATATCCACCTTGCAATGTGCTATACATCTCGTCTGATCTAATTTCTGCATAAGCTAAAAAATCAGCTCCATAGTATTGCGTATTACGCATAGAAACATATGCTCCTCTTACAAAGGATTGCATTTCTTGAGTTGTTTTTAGAGGAGCTTGTTCTACTTCCTGGTAAAACTCTCTTTCTACAAAATCATCAGAACAAGATATAGTTAAAGATCCAATAAGAACCGCAAGAATCCCTGTTTTTATTATATTATTCATCTTATTTAATTTATTCATTTAAAAACTTAGATTAACACCAAATAGGTAAGACTTTAGGATTGGTAGTGCGAGATTTGTGTAACCAGACACGTTAACCTCAGGATCAAATTTAAGTCTATCATCAAACCTATGAGTCCAAGCATTATTCGCCATTACATATATTTGTACGGAGTTAAGACCACTTCCATTAAGAATATCGCCAGTAAAAGTATATCCAAATCTTGCATTACTTAATCTTATAAAGTCTGAATCATACAAGAACCTTGTTGAAGCTGCATTTGATCTTTTATTACCACCAGATAATGGTTTAGGATTGTTGGCACTTGTATTAGTAGGAGTCCAATAATCACCCATAACATCACCGTAACCTGGATAAGTAGCTGTATATTGACCATCACTCCAAGTATATGAAGCCCAGTCGTCATAAATTTTTCCACCAAATCCATAAGTGAATTGAAGATCCAAACCAAAACCTTTATAAGACAAACTTGTATTGGCTCCTCCGAAAAGTGTGCTCAAGAATGATCCTTGTGTTGCTTGTTGAGCTTTATTGTAATCGTTTGTTGTCTCACCACCAACACCATTGACATACCATAATGGATCTCCGTTTGCAGCATCTACACCAGCCCATTTTCTAAGATAAAACGTACGAACGCCCTCTCCTTCTCTCAAAGTAGTTGTTCCCGTATTTACAGTTCCTCCGTATAATTCGGTTATCTCATTATGCAGTGTTGACAAGTTACCGCCAATACTCCAATTAAAATCTCCTTTGAAAATATCAGCATTAATGGAGAATTCAAATCCTCTATTAACTAACGTACCAATATTATCAACCATAACTCCGTAAGTATACACTCCTGTCGTTTCATTATAAATTACACCACCTTGAGAAGGAGAAAGTGGCACATTATAAATCAAATCATTGGTTTTCTTACTATAATATTCTGCGCTTATCTTAATTCTATCATTGAATAATCCTAAATCAAAACCGATGTTTAAAGGATTTACAGTTTCCCAAGATAAGTTTGGATTATCGATGTTATAGTACTGCGCACCAGCAAAATCATTATAATTCAAATTATAAGCAAACAATGCGTATGGATTAGCTGTAATCTGGTTACCCAGTTTTCCATAAGATCCTCTAAATTTCAACATTGATATCGCATCAATTTCTTTTAAGAAATTAATTCTTGCCAAATCAACACCTACACCTACAGACCAAAAATCACCAGCTTTTTTACCTGGCATAAACTGTGATAACACATCTCTTCTGTATGATCCATCAATCAATACCAATTTATCATAATCATAATGTGCTGTGACTGCATAACCATATCTAGAATTAATAAATTGTCTACCTGCGTATCCATAAGGTACAACAAAGTTAGAAAGTGTTTCTAAAGAAGGATTCCCTACTGTAATACCTGTTGCCGATAAGAATTTCCTATCAGATTTGTATGCTTCTTGAATGAAGGATGCTCCGATATTATGTCGGTCAATTTTTTTAGAATAATCTAAGATATTCTGAACATTAAAGTTAAAAAACCTATTAACAGATGTTCTCTGATATCCTCCATACCCAAACCCATCTCCATGGATTGGATTCCAATATCTATCTTCTTCAACACTTATATATTCCGGAGAGAATACAAATCTATAAGTTAGGTTATTTAAAATTTTGTATTCTGCATTCAAGTTGGCAAAAGCTCTTAATGCTCCTGCTTGTTCATAATTTTTTTCTAGTAAATATCCTGGATTAAATTGATTATTACTCAATCTTGCAGTAGCAGGGTTCCAATACCAAGATCCATCAGGATTTCTTGCCTGATCAGTCGGTCTATTAAAATACTGGGCTAAAATTGGATTTGCAAAACCGCCACCTTCTGGCAATGTTCTAGTTTTTCCATGTGAAATCTGGAAATCAGAACTAATTTTTAACTTCTCCGTTGCTTGGTAGGATAATTTTGTTGTATATGATAGTCTTTTAAAGAATGAGTTTCTAATAATACTATTCTGATCAAACATATTTGCAGAAGCATAATAAGTAAATTTATCATTACCTCCTGACATGCTGAGATCTGCATTTTGCTGATAACCATCTTTCCTTACAACATCTTGCCAATCTGTGCTGTAAGGAGATTTCATAATATTTGCAAAAGTAGCATTTCCTATTGTTCCATTTGCATTCGCAATATCTTCTATGCTGTGATTTGTATTAAGTGTATTATTTAGAAGATCTCTTAAATATTCTTTATATTCTTGACCGGTAAAAGCTCTATGATTACTTACTGCTTGTTGATTGAATCCAGTATTGTAAGACAAATTAAATCTTGGTTTACCTCTTTTACCAGACTTAGTAGTAATGACGATAACTCCAGCTCCAGCATCTGCACCATAAACTGCCGTTGAAACAGCGTCTTTAAGTACAGTAACGCTTTCAATATCATCTGGGTTCATATTTGCTAAGATGTTAGCGGTAGTATTAGCAGTAGTTAAATCACCACTTGCAACTCTTACTCCATCAACAATATAAATAGGTGAGGTAACTCCATTAATAGAAGATACACCACGAACTCTAACATTAGCAAAACCTCCTGGCTGACCAGATGCTGCTCCAACCTGGACACCTGAAACTCTTCCTTGAAGCATTTTATCAACAGAAGCAACAGGGATGTCTTCTATTGACTTTCCTGTCATCGTACTTATTGATCCTGTAACTTCTTGAACGGTTTTTTTCTGACCGAATCCAACGATAACAACTTCGTCTATGTTAGCTGTGTTAACAGTATCAGTTTTCTGAGCTAATAAAGCTTGTCCTGTAAAAAACAAAACTCCTGCACTCAGAATTTTAAGTTTAACATTCATAAAATTTCTTATTTAAAATTAACAACTATTGGCAAAAATGTTAATTTTATTTTAAGAAAATTCATTTCTAATTACATTTTAATAAGATTTTAATCTCATTTTAATGTAGATTAAATTATATATTAAAATTAGATAGGGATTCGTTCTTCAAAAACGATTGTTCCGTGTTCTGTATAATAGGTGCAGATTTTGGCATCGATATCGACAATCCATTTGTAAATTCCGCTGTCGGCACAATCTTTACAAAACTGGAAAAAGTCTGTTGCGCCTTGCTGATGATTTCGTAGATCAGATAAGAATTTCTCCGGATTTGGGATTCCATAGATTAACAATGGTGCGTATTGTTGGGGCGCAGAAACTTTGTAACCATCGCTTCCTAAATAATTAGTAGAACCATCTTCCACGAAGGTTTCTAAGCTTTTAACGCCCAATTCTCTAATTATTTTTGCAAATTGTGGAAATCCTTTTCCACTTTCTACGTTGGAATGCGCTTCTTGAATTTGTTGTAATGTGAACATCATTGTAAGTTTTTCTGTGTTTTTATTTTCTTAGTTAGTTCTCTGACTTCTTTGATCAATAGATGAAAAGCTGGCTGCGCCATACTTACGTGGTCAAATCCATCTTCCTCAAATAATTTTACGGAAGGATGTTTTACGAGATTCAACATTCTTGCCAAATACGCGTTTTCTTCGTATCGTCCGAACAATTCTAATTCTCTGTCGCCTGTAATCAAAACAATGGGTGGCGCATCTTTTCGTACGTGGAATAGTGGTGCATATTGATCAATTGTCGGTTGTAATTCAGGGATTCCTTGTTCTTTTCTGATTTGAAAATGTGTGATGGCTTGTCCGCTGAACGGAATCAGTCCTGCAATCTGATCTGCATCAATTTTATATTTCTGAAGATATTTTTTGTCCAGCGTGATCATCATTGCCAGATAACCTCCCGCCGAGTGTCCAGACTGGAAAATCAGATTTTTATTCCCGCCATATTTTTCGATATTCTCAAAAACCCAGGCCGTCGCTGCAGCGGCATCTTCTATATAAGCTGGCGCTTTTACTTTGGGAGCCAAACGATATTCTACACTTACAACAGCGATATTCTCGTTCAGTAATTCTTTTGGCAACTCATTATTTCCACCAGTTAATCCGCCACCGTGGAACCAAATAACAGTCGAGAAATTCTTGGCATTGGTTGGATAATAGAAATTCAGTTTGCATTGAGAATTGATGTAAGAATCACTTTTTCTGATATTCTCAGGATAATAAGAGATATTGTTTTCTGTTTTATATTCTGTTTGAGCAAAACTGAGTGCAAAAACTAAAATTAAAATAAGGCTGATTGGTTTTCTGAACATAATTACTTTTTATAAAAATTTGACTTCGACATTTCCGGATTGATGATAGAAAAATCCATCGCTGTCGTATTCGATATTCGTGAGACCTTCTAAAACGTCGTAGACCATTTTCTGTAAAACACCGTCGCCGATTCCGTGGATAATCAACAGATTTTTGATATGATTTTTCCTACAAAAATCAATGGTTTCCAAAAGCTTTTCTTTTTGAATCATCAATCTTTCAAAAGCTTCATAATCCGAAGGATTTTTGACTAATAATTCAAAATGCAAATCGAGTTTCAGAGGTGTTTTGTTATGCTTTTTCGAGGTAATTTTTGGAGTTTCTTTTTTCCTGATAATTGGAGAGTTTTCGTACAAATCTGAATCAATGATTGTTAATTTATCTTTCGGGAAATTATAAGTAAAGCCGTGTTCATCTTCAATTTTTACCTGATTGGCAATAATCTTCAGAACCTTACCTCTAAGATTTTCATCAATGACAGAAACTAAATCTCCAATTTTCATTTCAAAATTATTTAGCGCCTAATTCTATGATTTCCAAATCTTTGATTTCATCTTTATTGATTGTAAAACGCATCATCGTTCTCACTTTGTGCCAGCCCGTTTTTCCGCAAGCACCCGGATTAAGATGAAGAAGATTATTCTTTTTATCAAACATTGCTTTCAGAATATGAGAATGTCCGGAAATGAATAATTTCGTTTTTTTTTCAGCAATTTCTTTCTTGGCTAAAGGCGAATATCGTTCCGGATAACCACCTATATGAATCATCAAAACATCAACATCTTCGCATTTGAAACTCAAAACTTCTGGAAAAATCGTTCTGATTTTAGCTTCATCAATATTGCCATATACGCCACGAATTGGTTTTATTTTTTCGAGTTCTTCAATCACATTCATATTACCGAAATCTCCGCAATGCCAAACCTCATCGGCATCTTTTGCATAATCAAGAATCCTGTCATCAATATAAGAATGTGTGTCTGATAAAAGAAGAATGCGTTTCATTTTGAAATTGAAATTAAAAGTTAGAGCTGAAAAGTAATCCCATATTTTGAAAAATACCAAATTGCTCCTGCAAGTGACATTCCCAGTAACAGCAAAATTATCAAAATCCAAAATGCCAAAGTCCTGACACCTTTTTTATATAAAATCACAAATGTGAGTTGCAAACCAATGAAAAGAATCAGCAATACAACAACGTTGACTATAATTTGAGTTTGTGACAGCCCTTGACTGAAAAGAAAAACTGAAACCAACACAAATATAATGACCATCAGTTTTATAAATTCGGCAGGATCGGAAAGTTTATTTGTTTTGATAGGTTTCATTTTTTAGGATTTTTCGAATCACGAAATTACGAATTACTATTTGTTTAACGCAAAGGCACAAAAAAACTAAAATCGATATGTTTATAAGTCGCAAAAGCAAATTTTGCGACTTAAAGAATTTATTTTTATTCTTAAACATTTGCGTCTTTGCGATTAAAATATAAGTTGCTTTAATAATTGAAAAAAAAAGAAGAAATTTGCCCTTGAGATGAGATATTTTATAGAGTTTTCTTACAACGGTTCGGCATATTTTGGTTATCAGATTCAGCCTAAACAGATTTCTGTTCAGGAGGAATTGGAAAAAGCTTTGTCCACGATTCTTCGTGAACCCATCAAAACAACCGGAGCAGGAAGAACAGACACGGGCGTACACGCAAAAAAGATGTTCGCTCACTTCGAAACTGAACAAAAGCTGGATGAAAATCTGGTCTATAAACTCAATTCTTTTTTGTCAGAAAATATCGCTATTAAACAAATTTTTGAGGTTGCTGATGATATGCACGCAAGATTCAGTGCGACTTATAGAACTTATGAATATTATATTTCGCTGGAAAAAGACCCTTTTTCCAAAGATGCTTCCTGGCAATATTGGCGTCAAAAACCGTTGAATCTCGACCTTATGAATGAAGCCTGCAAAATCCTTTTCGAATATGATGATTTTACCAGTTTTGCGAAACTTCACACCGATAACAAAACCAATATCTGTAAAATCTACAAAGCCGAATGGGAGCAAAATGGAACCCAGTTGAAATTCACAATTTCTGCAGACCGATTCCTGAGAAATATGGTAAGAGCGATTGTAGGAACAATGGTTGAAGTCGGAAGTGGAAAAATTACACCAAACGATTTGAGAAAAATCATCGAAGATAAATTCCGAAATTCTGCTGGTGTTTCTGCACCTGCGCAAGGACTTTTTTTGGTAGATGTTGGCTATGAGTTTTAGTGTTTGAGAATCGGAGCGTATGAGAGTTTTTATTGAGAATTAAAATTATTTTCATATTTTTAACTAATTGATTTTAAAATAACTAACACTTTAAAATCTTAAACTAATGACCGAAATAGAAAAACTAGGTTTCGCTTTGCAACAATTTGCCGGACTTTCGGAAGATCATTTCAAAATGTCTTCGGATTTTTGGTTGGTGAAGAATTACAAAAAAGGTGAATTCTATAATCTTCGAGGAACGGTTTGTACTTATTTCGGATTTATTGTTGACGGCGTTTTCCGCTCTTACACGATTGACGAAAAAGCGGGTGAAGAGAAAAATGTTTTTCTCTATTCTGCGAACGGATTTGTGGTTTCCTTCAAAAGTTTTATCAATCAGATTCCCTGTGATTATTTTACGCAGGCGATGACAGACGCTTCGATTATTTATATTCGTTATACAGATTTGCTTTCATTGTATCAAAAGTCACATCAATGGGAAAAATTCGGGCGATTGTTAGCTCAGGAAGCTTTCAATGTGACGATGACCAGAATCGAAGGTTTTCTTTTGAAATCTCCTGAAGAGCGTTATCTCGACCTCATCAAGCAACATCCGGATATTTTCAATAATGTTCCTTTATATCATATTTCATCTTACTTAGGGATTCAAGGGCCGTCTCTTAGCCGTATTAGGAAAAGACTTTCTGGGAAATAATTCTGAATTTTATTGAAACGTTGAATCTTACGCAGCCCGACTTGAGCGGAAATCCTTTTTACGCAACGTAGTGGAGTGAAAAGATTGGGAGCGGAAGGCGGATTAAGCTGCCCAAATAAATATTTTATAATAAAACTCTCGCAGATTTTTCCGATTGACCAGATAATTAATTACTTCATAAATATTTATTTTTCAAAATGATGCGATTTTAACTTGGGTTAAAGTTTTCCTCATTCAATCTTCTGAACTTTGTCTCATAATTTAAACATCAAAATATTATGCAAACAAAAACTATCGTATTGATTCACGGATTATTCGTCAACAATACAAGCTGGAAAGAATGGAAAACTTATTTCGAAAACCAAGGTTACACCGTTCACACACCTTCCAATCCTGGACACGCAGGAAATCCTGTCGAATTGAAAAGAAACATTCCTTCTGAACTAAGAACTGTAAGCTTTGAACAAACGTTGAACAATCTTGTGAAATTCATTGACACGCTTCCAGAAAAACCGATCGTTGTAGGACATTCTTTCGGTGGATTATTGGTTCAAAAACTAATTGAATTAAACAAAGCTGTTGCCGGAGTGAGCATAGATGGCGCTCCTCCAAAAAATGTAATGGCACCTTTGTCAACGATAAAAATTGTTTGGCCGGTTTTCAATTTCTTCAAAGGAAACAGTCCATATCTTGGAACAAAAGATTGGTATCATCGCGCATTTTTCAATAATTATTCCAGAGAAGAAAGTGATAAATTGTATGAAACAGTTGCTGCTCCGGAAAGTAGAAGATTGGCGAGAGACCCGCTTTTGAAATCGATTGGGAATGTTGATTTTAAGAAAGCTCACAATCCGCTATTATTCATTGGAGGTGCTAATGATGCTATTTTTCCAGCTGATTTTACTGCAAAAATCGCCAATTCTTACAAAGACAAAAACAGTATTCTTGATTTGAAAATCTTCGAAGGAAGAAGTCATTTTATCTGTGGCGAAAAAGGCTGGGAAGAAGTTGCTGGTTACGTTTTGGATTGGATTGAGAAACAATAAATCTTATTCATTCTGTCTATTAATAAATTTAGTTAATGGTCAGCGTTTCAATTTTTAAAGTCTTATTTTTGCAAAGATTTTTTCGATTCTGAAAAAATCTCCGGAATTCTAAGAATAAAATGAAACACCTCTTTACCAAATTTGCTTTTAATTATACTCGTATGATTAAAGGTGTTCCATCTGACCTTAGAAAAATTAATAGAAACAGATGAAACAACAAAATACTTGGGACATTGTCAAGCGATTATTTTTAATCGGAATGAAATTTAGGTCGTGGTTTATTTTCACACTGATCATTTCAATTTTTCTTGCAGTAGTTTCCACTTACAGACCGATTCTTACCAAAAATGTAGTCGATATAGACATCGTTCAGCTGAAAGATAAAGCACAGCTGATGAAACACATCTATCTGCTGATCGGATTGGTGGTTGCTGAAACGATTCTTAACTTTTTCTTGGTTTACTTCTCGAATTTCATTTCGCAGAATGTGATTAGAGACATCAGAGAAAGACTTTATCACAAACTCATCTATTTCCGAACTGCATTTTTTGACAAAACCCCAATTGGGAGTTTGGTAACGAGAGCTGTTGGTGACGTAGAAACCATTGCGACAGTTTATACAGATGGATTTTTGATGGTTTTCGGGGATATCCTGAGAATTGTGATGGTTTTATTTGCAATGTTTCAGGTGGATACACATCTGAGTATGATTTCGTTAGCGATTCTTCCGCTGATGGTCATCATTACAAGAGCTTTCCAAAAAAGACTGAAGGTTGCATTTGGTTCGGAAAGAAGCTGGACATCAACACAAAACAGTTTTGTTCAGGAGCGTTTGGCGGGAATGTCATTGATTCAGGTTTTTAATAGAGAAGAAGCGGAGTTTTCGAAATTCGATAAAATCAATATTGAGTTGAAAAAAGCTTTACTGAGAACGGTTTTCATTTTCTCATTATTTTTTCCGGTTGTTGAATTGATTTCGTCACTTTTTATTGGATTTATTCTATTTTATGGAGGTTTCATTAAATCTACGCCGGGCGTTATTATTGCTTTCATTCAGTTCATCAATATGCTAATTCGTCCGTTGAGACAGATTGCGGATAGATTCAATAATATTCAGAGAGGAATTGTTGGTGCGGAGAGAGTTCTCGGTGTAATGGACGAAGACCAAGCGATGCCGAATAACGGAACAATTGCCAAAGACCATTTTGACGGAAAAATTGAGTTTGAGAAAGTTCATTTTGCTTACGATGATAAACAAGAAGTTTTGAAAGGCATCGATTTCAAAGTGAATCCTGGCGAAACTGTCGCAATTGTTGGAGCAACAGGAGCTGGAAAATCGACGATTATCAGTTTGATTACAAGATTATATGATATCAATTCCGGAAAAATAATGTTGGATGGCGTTGATATTAGAGATTATGAATTGTACAATTTGAGAAGTCATATTGGTGTTGTTCTTCAGGACGTTTTCCTTTTCCACGGCAGTATTTTTGAAAACCTGACTTTGGGCGATGAAGATATTACACTCGAAAATATCAAAAAAGCGGCGCGTGAAATTGAAGTGGATGAGTTTATCGAAAGATTACCAAATGGTTATGATTATGTTGTAAGCGAAAGAGGTTCTTCTATTTCTCTTGGACAAAGACAATTGTTATCATTTTTAAGAGCTTATCTTTCTGACCCGAAAATCCTGATTCTTGACGAAGCGACTTCATCCATTGACCACGAAAGTGAAAAACTCATCCAAAGAGCGACGGAAAAAATCACAAAAAACAGAACCTCAATCATCATTGCACATAGACTTTCTACAATCGAAAAAGCTGATAAAATCATCGTAATGGACCACGGACTGATTGTGGAAGAAGGAACGCATCAGGAACTTCTGGCTAAGAATGGCTATTATTCTGTTCTTTATAAAGCTCAGGTTGTGAATGAGGATGGGGAGACGACAATTTAATTTTAAGATTTAATTCGTTAATTTTTGATTGAAAATAAATTTGTAATTTTGATTAAAACCTTTTGAAAATGAATATCGAATCGAGAAAAATAGAATTTGTTCAGGCTTTTCTGAATCTTCAAAGTGAGGAATTGATTTCTCAATTCGAGAAACTATTGAAAAAAGCCAAACAAACTGAAAAAGAGTTGAAACCGTTTACAATGGAAGAACGTCACGAAAGAATCGCCAAATCTGAAGACGATTTTGAAAATGGGAGATTCAAAACTCAAGAAGAGTTAGAGAAAACTTCTTCAAACTGGTAATAATGAAAATCATTTGGACAGATTTTGCAATTCAAAATCTTAAAGATATTTTCGATTATTATTCTAAGAATGCTAATAAAAGAGTTGCACATAAATTCGCAAACAAATTTTGGTTTCTACAAAACAATTGATTCAAAATCCTGAGTCAGGGCAAACCGAATTGAATCTTGAACTGTTAAATCAAAAATATAGATATCTGGTTGTAGGAAATTATAAAGTCATTTATAATTTTGTGCAAGATGAAATCAGAATCGTAGACATTTTCGACGCTCGTCAAAATCCTTTAAAAATAGAACGAGAGAAATAATCAACTCAATCCTTGATAATCTTATACCTGAAACTTATTAATCCTGAAGTCAATATCAGACAAACAATAATGATAATTTTGAGGCTTTTAATCCATAAACAAAGGTCTCTCCCTGTAATGACAGAAATGCAGTCTTTTGGATTTTCGGTTTCGTACTTCAAACTGACTTGAGTATTGATAACGCCGAAAACGGATACCAAAATAACCAAAATCAGAACACTGATGATGGTATTATACACCGTCCTTCTCATAGTTTATTTGGTTAGTTTTTAGTTTACAAGTTTTAGTTTTAAAGCATTTTTAAAGTTTTAAAATTTCCCACGCCTTTTCGACTTCATTATTTTTTAAAAACTTTTGTGCAGATAAATGTACATCTTTTTCTGAAGAAAATTGACCTTGCAGTAAAATTTCTACATTTGCCAACATCCCAAGGTCATTGCCTGTAAAAACATCACTTTGTTTGATTTCGTCAGGAAGTTGGTCGTAACCGATTCCTTTCGTGACCAAAGGTTTAGGAACTTCGAAGATGTTATTTTCGTTATTTCTGGAATAGAAATTACTTCCCAGTCTCGCTACCAAATCCAATTGTTTCTGGTCAAGATTTCCGACTTTATCCAGATATTTTTCATTGATATGAATCTTGACAATTTCTGCAATCACAAGATTTCCTGAGCCTCCAAGATTTCCAAGTGATTTAATTTCTAAAACTTTACATTCGAAATTAACCGGTGATTCTGCGATCAAAGGTGGTTTTACCAAATCTGCTGGCTTCATCGTCAATCCTGATTTGAGGAATTCGTTTATGCCATCTTCATATTCTGTACTAGCCAAAGAAACCTGCTGAACCATATCGAAATTCACATTTCCAATAACCAATTCCGGAACTTCTTTCAGGTTTTCCAACGTATGTTTTGTCGTATTATCACGAACTCTTCTGGAAGGTGAAATAATCACAACCGGCGGAACCGTACTGAACATATTGAAAAAACTAAAAGGCGAAAGATTGATTTCTCTTTTGCTGTTAATCGTACTTGCCAAAGCAATGGGCCTCGGTGCAATCGCAGTCTGCATAACTTGTTGCAATTGCATTGCAGGAATATCGGAAGGAATAATTGTTTTCATTAATTATTGTTTTTCAAATTTTTTAATTGACACAATTTCTCTTTGCTTATCAATATTCAACTCAAAAATTTGTTTTGAATTTGCCTTTAATTCATTCATCAGGAAACGTTTATCAGATTCAGCCGTCGAATTTATTTCTTTGAATTTTGAAGATGAGTAATTTAGTTTGCTCGCCAATTTTAAACTGTAAGTTTTATTCGAAATACACTTAACATTCACTAAATTTTCACAAGATTCATTTCCTGTTGAATCTGTTACAGAAGCAATCGCAATTTCAATCTCAGCACAATTGTAATTTATAAATCCTTGATTATCTTTAATTTCAAAAACTGGATTGGTAATGTTAATTATTGAATCCGACGTGTCTTTTGCTACACAAATACAATCACTAATTCCTTCGTGAGCTTTTTTACAACCGAATAAAAAGATGACAACAAATAAACAAATAGAAACTTTCATTAAATTTAAATTGCGGGCAATATTTTCCCAGAAACTTCCCCAAAACCAACTCGGATTCCGTCTTTTTCTGACCAAGCTTTCATCGTAATTGTATCGCCATCTTCTATGAATTTTCTTTCAATTCCGTTTTTAAGTTGCAAAGGCTTGGTTCCTCTCCAAGTCAATTCTAACATAGAACCGTAAGATTTTTCATTTTCTCCGGAAATGGTTCCACTGGCGTAAACATCGCCAACTTCAACATTACAGCCATTCACCGTGTGATGCGCTAATTGCTGAAACATATTCCAATACATAAACTTGTAATTGCTCTGAGAAATAAGATTTTCTTCTGAATTTTCCGGCTTCAAATAAACTTCAAGATTGATATCATAATTTTTATCGCCTTCAAATTTTAAATAATCTAAAACTTCCGGTTCTTGCTTTGGAGATTCAGTTTTAAAAGGTTGCAAAGCTTCCAAAGTCACAATCCAAGGTGAAATAGACGAACCAAAATTCTTCCCTAAAAATGGACCAAGCGGAACATATTCCCAACTTTGGATATCTCTCGCAGACCAATCGTTAAAAATCATCATTCCAAAAATCGCATCTTCTGCTTCCGAAACAGAAATCCTTTCTCCCAAATCTGTATTTTTATTGACAACAAAAGCCATTTCTAATTCAAAATCCAATTGTTTGGATGCGCTGAAAATCGGTTTATCTGAATCAATCGGTTTGATTTGTCCGCAAGGTCTTGTGATATCAATTCCCGATAAAACAATGGATGAAGCACGACCGTGATAACCGACCGGCAAATGTTTCCAGTTGGGCAACAACGCATTCGCAGGGTCACGAAACATCATTCCGACATTGGTTGCGTGTTGAATACTGCTGTAAAAATCTGTGTAATTCGGGATGTGTAAAGGCATCATCATTTGGATTTCATCCAGATTATAAAAACATTCTTCCAAAGCTCTTTCGTCTTTCGACAGCAAAGAATCTTCTAACAATAATTGCTGAATTCTTTCTCGAACTTTATTTGTAACTGGTTTTCCTAATTCTATAAATTCGTTGATTGTGTAACCTTCGAAAACATTTTCTTCAAAACCTTTGATATCTTCAAAATAGCCAAGGTCAAATAATGTTGCCAAATCGATGACGATATCGCCAATTCTTGTCGCACAAGCAATATATTCTTTATTGAAAACACAAACTCCAAACGGAATATTATGAATTGAAAAATCAGAATCTGAAGGATAATTGATGAAGGATTTCATTTTTTGAATTTAGAATTAGATTAAAAAATTAAAGCATTAAAAATAATGCTTTAATTGTAAAAATATAAGAAAATAATTTGGGTTTAAAGATTTCCGCGTCTCTCCTGCTCTCTTTCCAAAGCCTCGAAAAGTGCCTTGAAATTTCCAGCTCCGAAACTCTGAGCACCGTGTCTCTCGATGATTTCGTAGAACAAAGTTGGTCTGTCTTCGACGGGTTTTGTGAAAATCTGAAGCAAGTAACCTTCTTCATCACAATCCACCAGAATACCAAGATTTTGGAGTTTTTTGATATCTTCATCAATAGCTCCTACTCTTTCCGGAATCATCTCATAATAAGCTTCCGGCGGTGGAGAAAGAAATTCTACACCTCTTTTTTTAAGTTCTGTAACAGTTTTCACAATATCCTTTGTCGCAACTGCAATGTGCTGAACGCCTTCGCCTTCGTAGAAATCCAGATATTCTTCGACCTGAGATTTTTTCTGACCTTCGGCTGGTTCGTTAATTGGGAATTTTGCAAAACCATTTCCGTTGGACATTACTTTTGACATCAAGGCAGAATATTCGGTATTGATTTGTTTATCATCAAATGAAAGAATATTAACAAATCCCATCACTTTTTCGTACCACTCAACAGTTGGAATCATTCTGTCCCAACCGACATTTCCAACGCAATGGTCAACATACAACAATCCAACATCGGAAGGATTATAATCGCTTTCCCACTTTTCGTAGCCTGGCATAAAAGCACCCGTATAATTTTTGCGCTCGATAAACATATGAACGGTTTCGCCGTAAGTATAAACGCCAGACATTTTCAATTCTCCGTATTCATCTGTCAAAGTTTGAGGTTCTAGGTAAGGTTTTCCGCCACGTTTAGTCGTTTCTTCAAAAGCTTTGTAAGCATCATCTACCCAAAGTGCCAGAATCTTAACCCCGTCACCGTGTTTTTTCTGATGTTCACAAATTGGAGAATCTGACCTAAGACCAGACGTTAAAACCAATCTGATTTTTCCTTGTTGAAGAACATAAGACGCTCTATCTCTGACTCCAGTTTCCGGGCCAGCATAAGCGACAGACTGAAATCCAAACGCTGTTTTGTAAAAATGAGCGGCTTGCTTGGCATTTCCTACATAAAACTCTATAAAATCGGTTCCGTTGATTGGGAGAAAATTCTCGGCTTGTGCGATTTTCTCGGCAAAAGTGAGTGTTGACATTTTACTTTTTACTTTTATATCTAATGATGCCAAGATAAGCATTTTCCATAAATAAACTAACAGTTGTTAGTTTTAGTTTGTTCTATAAAAAAGTGTTAAGTTAAAAACCTTAAAAACACCTAAGATTTTAATACAAAATAATCTTTCATATTAAAATTATGAGATATTATAATTACAAATAATTAAATTTAATTATTTATAAAAACACAAAAACCAATAAAAATTACGAATTACATAATATGTAATTTTAAGTACACTTAAGTTTAACTAAAATATAATTCAATTATTAAATTTGTCTATGAGTTAGTATTCTAGAAACACGAGTGTAAGATTGAGCCGTCCTTTACGGCTTTTTTTGTATAAGATTGTTCAGTAATCCGGAATTAGGATTATAGTTGTCCCAAATTTTCCAGACATTATCTATTTTCTTTATAAAATAAATCTGCGCATCCAGCTCATTAATAATATATTCTTCATCTGTATTTTCCACAACGAAAACAAGATTCCAAAATTCCTGTGTTTTCACAACAATCATTTCAGTTTGTTCAGACACAATCTCGATATCAAAAATTTCAAAATTCGATCGGTTGTTATTGGTAAAAAGTTTCAGTCCATTATCACAAAGCTGAGAACTGTAACTTCTGATTCGTTCTATAAAAGGTGATTCTAGGAAAATTAAATCTTCGAAAACATCCAAACGTAATTCTGGAAAAAGTTTGAAAAACTCGAAGTTTTTCTGGCAGTACTTATAAACAATATCTTTAGCAAAATCCTTCTCCAGCCAAGACTCGCCATAGACCTTATTGCCTTTTGCTTTTTTTACAAAGGAATTAAGATCCTTGAAACCCAGAAAAATACAAATCTTATCCAAAGTTTTGAGAAAGCGTAAATCATTATGCGTTTTATAATCATAATCGCTCTCAAAAAAACGCTGCAATGTGATATGAGAAATACTGGTTCCTAACTCAAATTTTTTCTCGTTCTGAAGTTCTTCTTTTTGGGCCAGCTCTTCTTTAATCACTTCGGCCAGAATAACATAATGGCTTCTCTTCCAAGGATTTGAATCCGCCAAAATAGAGTTTTTTACGATAGAATGCTCTCGTACTTCTTCCTTTATTAAGTTGTAAATCGATTTCAATCAGATATTGTTATAATCTCAAATATACAAAAAAGCCTTTATGCAAAGGCTTTTCAATAACAAAATTATTTTTATTTAAATCTTTCGTAAGCTGCTCTGTCCAACATCTCTCTATCATCCGGATGAGAAATCTCGATTAAAGCTTTTGCTCTTTGACGGAGATTTTTACCGTAGAGATAAGCCGTTCCAAATTCCGTAACAACGTAATGAATATGACCTCTGGTTGTTACAACGCCTGCGCCTTGTTTCAGGAAAGGAACAATTCTCGGAACGCCCTTTTTGGTTCTGGAAGATAAAGCCATAATTGGTTTTCCACCTTCACTCAAAGCAGCACCACGCATAAAATCCATTTGCCCGCCAATTCCGCTGAATTGATAAGTCCCGATAGAATCTGCACAAACCTGACCAGTCAAATCAATCTCGATTGCTGAATTGATAGCGTGCATTTTTTTATTTTTCATAATGTTAATCGGGAAATTAACGTGCTGAACATCCATAAAAGCAATCGATGGATTATCATCTACAAAGTCATACAATCTTCTGGTTCCAAAGCAAAAACTGGTAATCGTTCTATTGGTATGGGTTCCTTTATATTTGTTGTTAATGATATCATTTTTAATCAAATCAATCACGCCATCACTCAACATTTCTGTATGAACACCAAGGTCTTTATGATTTCCCAAACATTTCAAAACCGCATCCGGAATAGTTCCGATTCCCATTTGCAAAGTGGCTTTATCATCAATCAATTCTGCAACGTGTTTCCCAATCAGCATTTCTTCAGCACCAACTTTAGAACCGTAATCAATCGTCAAAAGGTCTTCTTCGCTCCAAACCAATTTCTCGATTCTGTTGATGTGAATCATTCCATCGCCGTGTGTTCTGGGCATTTTTGGATTAACAATAGCAATGATTTTTTTAGCGGTGTCAATCGCACTTCTCGCAACATCTACAGAAGTTCCCAATGTACAATAACCGTGGTTATCTGGCGGAGAAACTGTTATCAAAGCCACATCAATTGGCAGAATTCCGTTTTTGAAAAGAATGGGGATTTCACTCAAAAAAATAGGAACATAGTCACCATTTTCACCATTCACAGCTTCACGAACCGGTGTGGAAGTGAATAATGAATTGACATAAAAATTGTCTTTATATTGAGGTTTTGCAATTTCAACATTCCCTTGTTGTGTGATAGAAACCATTTCCACATTGCTCAAACGGGAAGATTGTTTTGCTAATTCATCATACAAAAGATTAGGCGTACACGCACTGCCGTGTCCGAAAATCCTGTCACCGCTTTTTATGATTGAAACCGCTTCTTCTGAACTAACGTAATTGACCATAGCAAGTTATTTTTTACAAATTTACTTTCTAAAGATAAACAAAAAAATGAGCGTTATCAGTTTGGTTAAAAGTCATACTTCAAAGGTGATTTTAAATTTTAATGAAATTAATTTTCAAAATTCAAAAAAAAATCATTTGCTTTGTAATTCAAAGTTCTTTACAGTAATTAAAACTCAAAAATTATGATGACACAAAACCAAAGAAGCACTTTAATCTACTCAATTCCATTTGTAATTTTAAGTATTCCGCTGATTACAATGCAGTTTACCAAAGAAGTGAATTGGACTTTATCCGATTTTCTGATAATGGGAATTTTGCTTTTCATCACAACATTTACTATAGATTTTGTTTTGAAAAAATTTAAAATCAAGGTTGATTCTAGTTGTTGCGACTCTTGCTTTATTAGTTTTGGTTTGGGCAGAATTGGCAGTTGGGATTTTTGGAAGTCCGTTTGCTGGGAGTTAAAAAGGATTATAAACAAAAAAGCTAATGTTTCTGTTAGCTTTTTTGTTGTTTTTCAGATTATTCCAACCAACTCGTTTTATAGGTTGGGTCTTCCACCTTTATTGCTTCTTCTGTTAATTTCAATGGCCGGAATGGGTCAACCATCACCGCATATTCATCTGTAAATTTTTTGCCAATACTTCTTTCCATCGCACCTGGATGCGGACCGTGCACAATTCCGCCCGGATGAAGAGAAAAATCCATCAAATCGACGTGATTTCTGCTCATAAAATCACCTTCTGTGTAAAATAAAACCTCATCGGAATCGATGTTGGAATGATTGTAAGGCGCAGGAATGGCTTGCGGATGATAATCATACATTCTTGCACAGAAGGAACAAACCACAAAATTATGCGCTTCAAAATTCTGATGAACAGGAGGCGGCTGATGAACTCTACCTGTAATGGGTTCAAAGTTTTTGATATTGAATTTATACGGATAAAAATAACCGTCCCAACCCACGACATCAAATGGATGCGTGGCGTAAATGAAATCGGTAATTTGGTTTTCTTTTTTGACTTTGATGAGAAAATCACCTTTCTCATTTTTTGGTTCTACAAAAGTTGGTGGAATAATATCACGCTCGCAAAATGGCGAATGTTCAAGCAATTGTCCAAACTCGTTCCTGTAGCGTTTTGGCGTGTAAATCGGCGAATGTGCTTCTATAAAAAAGAAGACATTTTGCTCCGATTCTACTTCCAATTGATAAATCGTTCCTCTAGGAATGATGAGATAATCTCCGACGGAAAAATCGATATTGCCGAGCATTGTCTTCAAGACACCTTTTCCTTCGTGAACGAAAAGTAATTCATCGCATTCTGCATTTTTATAGAAATAGTTTGTTGATTTTCTTGGTTTTGCCAAACCCATTTTCAAATCATTGTTTAGCATCAAAACCTTTCGGCTTTCCAAAAAGTCATCTTCGGCGGTCACTTTTGCACCTTTTATCATTCTAGGCGTGACGTTTTTTTCCACCGCAATTTTTGGTGTGACGTCTTTTACATTGCCAATCGATTTGATTTGAGTCGGGCGATGTGTATGATACAACAACGACGCAATCCCGTGAAAACCTTCTGTCCCAAAGAGTTGTTCGTAATAGAACTGGTCTTCTTCTGACTTGAAAATCGTGTGTCTTTTTTGAGGAACTTTCCCTAACTGAACGTATCTCATTTTATTAGATTTGGCTTTTTTCAAATGTAATATTTTTTTCTGATACTTTGATTTGAACGCAAAGGGTGCAAAAATTTTTATTAATTATTGAAAACATTTTAGGGCTCATAAAGGTGCTTCGCTCAGGAAAGAATTAAATACAAACTTTGTCATTCCAAAGGAAACTCAACAGTCTGGTTCCTACTGAAAGACAATATTGCAATTTTATCTAAATGTTGTTTGGATGCTGAATGTCATTAGCCCTGATGGTAGCGGCATCCTTTTTTGTCATTGCGATTGTACAATGTTCAACTCATTACTTCACTAAGTTCGCAATGACAAAAAAGATATAGCGGACAGCAGGTTCCCGGCTTCTAAAAATTCCGTAATAAAAAAGAATTATGAAAACCTTAAGATGCGTTTTTAATAGAAAATGTTATCTTTGAGAATATTAAAATTAGTACAGATGAATGATTCGTTAATGGTTTCTCAGTTGTCAGAAATCGAAAGAGCAGAATTTTACAGGAAAACGTATATGCACGTCGCAGTCGCTATTTTGGCTTTTGGAGCGGTGGAATATTTATTGTTACAGACGATTCCGTTGGAGACAATTTTGTCTTTGGTGACGGGAAAATATATTTGGCTTGCCGTGATTGGAATTTTTTGGATGGTGTCTATGCTAGCCACAAAATTATCTTTCTCTGTGTCCAAAAACACACAATATTTGGGATTGGGACTGTTTGTTTTGATAGAAGCCGTGATTTTCTTACCAATGTTGGGAATTGCAAGTTTGTATGCGCCACAAATCATTACTCAAGCAGCTTTGGTAACCCTTTTTATGTTTGCCGGATTGACAGCAACAGTATTTTTTACCAATAAAGATTTTTCTTTCCTTAGAAATATTATCGTAATTGGTGGTTTTGTAGCATTAGGCGTTATTGTTGTGGGTGCAATTTTCGGCTTCAATTTGGGACTTTGGTTCTCTCTGGCGATGGTTGGATTGGCAAGCGCGAGTATTCTTTATGAGACTTACAACATCAAAAATGTTTACACAAAAGGACAATATGTTGGCGCTGCTTTGCAAATGTTCTCATCGATAATGCTTTTGTTCTGGTATATTTTGAGAATATTTTTGAGCAGAAGAGATTAGTATAGAAAGTCTTCGAGAATTGACATAATAATACAAACTCATCAAATTTTTTGGTGAGTTTTTTTTATGTCCAAATTTTATTTTATTACAAAATTTCAATTTTTAAATAAAATTGTTAGCTTTGTCTAACATTTTTGTTTTAATGAAATTATTTATTCTTTCGCTTTTACTTTTATCGAGTTTAATTTTTGCTCAGACAGATTCTATCAAAACTGATTCTGTCAAAACTAATTTGGTTGATTCTGTTAAAAATCAAAAAGATATTGATGAAGTCACAATTACACAGTTTTCTGTAAAAAAATTAAATAATCCGATTTCGACCGATGTTTATTCACAACAGTTTTTCAGGAAGAATCCGACGCCTAATATTTTTGAATCGATTGCGATGGTAAATGGTGTGAAACCTCAACTCAATTGTTCGGTTTGTAATACGGGCGACATTCATATCAACGGCTTGGAAGGTGCTTATACAATGATTTTGATTGACGGAATGCCCATTGTGAGCTCACTCTCTACAGTTTATGGTTTGAGCGGAATCCCAAATAGTTTGGTTGACAGAATCGAGATTACGAAAGGTCCGGCTTCATCTATTTTCGGGTCGGAAGCAATGGGTGGCGTGATTAATATTATTACAAAAAATGCTTTGCAGGCTCCGAATTTCTCAGCGGATCTAATGACGGGAAATCAAGGTGAAATCAATCTGGACATTGCGAAAAAAGTAATTGACAATAAGAATTTTTCGAGTTTATTGAGTATCAATTATTTTTATTTCGGAAACAGAATTGATCAGAATAAAGACAATTTTACAGACACTGCCTTGCAAAACAGAATCTCTTTTTTCAACAAGTGGAATTTTAAAAGAAAGGAAAACCGATTAGCAAGTTTTGCTTTGAGATATTTTTATGAAGACAGATTCGGTGGAGAAATGCAATGGAAAAAGGAAAACCGAGGTTCTGATGATGTTTACGGCGAAAGTATTTACACCAATCGATTTGAATTATTTGGCATTTATCAATTGCCGACGAAGGAAAAACTTTTGCTCCAATATTCTTACAATTACCACGACCAAAATTCGTTTTATGGCAACACGCCTTATATGGCAACTCAGAAAGTTTTGTTTCTGCAACTGAATTGGGAGAAGCAATTGGGAAAACATAACCTGAAATCGGGAATCAGCTATAAATCAAATTTCTACGATGACAATACGCCCGGAACCGCAAATTCTTCAGGACAAAACCAACCGATGAAATCTCCGATTACAGGCATTTATTTGGAAGATGAGTGGGAAATTAATGACAAAAACATGTTGCTTTTAGGTTATAGATACGATTATCACAAGATTCACAAATCTGTGCACTCGCCGAGACTGGCTTGGAAATTTGAGCCGAATCCTTACCATACTTTGAGATTAAGTTTTGGAACCGGTTTTCGTGTAGTGAATCTTTTCACAGAAGACCACGCCGCGTTGACTGGTTCTCGGGAAGTGGTAATTGCAGATGATTTGAAGCCGGAAAAATCTTTGAATACGAATCTGAGTTATCTGATGAAAATTCCTATTAAAGATTATTTCATCAATGTTGATGTGAACGGATTTTATTCTTATTTCAACAATAAAATTGTGGGAGATTTTGATACGGAACCGGATAAAATTATTTATGATAATTTGGCTGGACACGCGATTTCGAGAGGAATTTCTGCAGACATCAGTACAAATTGGACTTTGCCAATTCAACTGATGTTTGGAATAACTTATATGGATGTTTATCAGGAAAACAAAGGTGATAAAATCCAACAATTGCACGCGCCTAAATGGAGCGGAACTTACAATTTGAGTTATCAATTTGCGAACAAATTTTCGCTGGATTGGACGGGACAATTTTATGGATCAATGCGACTGCCAACTGTTCCAGATGACTTCCGTCCGGAATATTCGCCTTGGTTTACATTGATGAATATCCAGTTGACCAAGAAATTTGATAATGGGTTTGAGATTTATGGAGGCGTCAGAAATCTATTAAACTTTACTCCGAAAAATCCGATTATGAGACCGTTTGACCCGTTTGATAACAATGTGGATGATGTTCCTAATAATCCTTACGGTTATACTTTTGATACGACTTATGGCTATGCGCCGATGCAGGGAATTCGGACGTTTTTGGGGATTCGTTATCAGATTAGGTAGAAGGTTTTAGGAATTAGTTTGAAATTAAATCTAAATGAAAATATTGACTTTCATATTAATCATGATTTCCGGGATTTTTAATTCGCAGGAAATGAAGAATTATGGTTTTGAAAGTTTACCGGAAAACGTGGATAAACCGATTTTGATTTACATAAAAACCGATTGGTGTTCGATTTGTAAAATTCAGAAATATCAGATGGAGAAGGATTTGGAGTTGAGAAATCTGATTGATGAAAAGGTTTATTTTATCACTTTCAATCCTGAAAAACATAAAGAATCGATTACTTTTTTTGGTGAAAATTACAATTATATTTCAAATGGAAATTCTGGGATTCACGAATTGGCAATGGAATTTTCATCGAACAAAAAACCGATTTATCCGACTTGGGTTTTGATTGATTCTCAAGCGAAGGTTTTGTTCTATCAGCAAGGTTTGATTAATAATGAAATTTTAAAATTAATAATAAATACTTCGACTCCGCTCAGTGTGACATTAAAGAATTAATTAAAAAACCTTCTGAAAATTAATCCAGAAGGTTGATAATCTATATTTAATAATCTTATTTCGTCAAATCCAGACCGCCAAAATTACCGGAACTCATCATTACAAAAGCGCCTTTTGATTTGTCTAACGTTTCCCAATATTGATGTAAATCTTCTGCATTAGTAAACACTTTCAGATTCTCATTTTTGAATTTTTCCTTTATTAATTCTGGAGAAATCGGGTCCATTCTTTTGATTTTCAGAGCATCTTCGGAATAGAAAACGACGGCATTATCCAGGCCATCCATTGCGTGGTCATATTGCTCCAAGAAAACTGGATTCAAACTGGAATAAGTATGTAATTCCAGGAAACCAAAGGTTTCTGTCTTTTCAAATTGTTCTGCAAATGCAGAAACTGTAGCCTTCACTTTGCTTGGTGCGTGTGCGAAATCTTTATACAACAAACCTCCGTCTTGCCTTTCGACTTTCTCCAATCTTTTTGAAGCGCCTTTGAAACTCATAATCGCTTCATAGAATTCTTCTTCCATAATTCCCAATTGCGAACAGATGAATCTGGCACCCTCCATATTCAACAAATTGTGTTTGCCGAAAACGGACAATGGAATATCGCCCATATCGGTTTTAAGATTCACAATGCCATCCACGATTTCATAATCCGGTGTTTTGTATGGGATTTTACGGAAATAATTTTCAGCACTTTCTACCACTTTTACCACTTCTTCATCTTCCTCGTTATAAACCAAAACACCACCAGGCGTAATGCTCGCAACAAATTTTCTGAACTGTTCCACATAATCATCAAACGTTTTGAAAACATTGATATGATCCCAGGCAATTCCGGAAACTAATGCAATGTTAGGTTGATAAAGCAAAAACTTAGAACGCAAATCAATCGGAGAAGAAAGATATTCGTCACCTTCAAGAATCATAAAATCATTATCCTCCGTAATCTTCACCATACAATCAAAACCTTCCAACTGCGCACCGACCATATAATCGATGTCTTTTTGATGGAAGTTTAAAACGTGAAGAATCATTGATGTAATGGTAGTTTTCCCGTGGGAACCGCCGATGACTACTCTGGTTTTTTCTTTGGATTGTTCGTAGAGAAACTCTGGATAAGAATAGATTTTCAAACCTAATTCTTTTGCTTTTGCGAGTTCGGGATTGTCTGCGTGGGCGTGCATTCCGAGAATTACGGCATCAATATCCGGAGTCAATTTCTCCGGAAACCAACCTAATTCTGCAGGAAGAATCCCTCTTTTTTCCAATCTGGATTTTGAAGGTTCAAAAATAGCATCATCGGAACCAGTTACCTGATAGCCTTTATCTTTAAGTGCAATAGCAAGATTATGCATCGCAGAACCGCCAATAGCAATGAAATGGGTTTTCAATTCTAAATAATTTTAAACAAAAGTAAGGAAAGATGTTAGAAGTGGGAAGCGTGAACTTAGATTTTTATCCTTGATTTTGGAAATAAAAAAAACCTGACTTTATAAAAATCAGGTTTCGAGAATATTTATGAATGAGTGGTTTGGGCGTGTTGTAATTCGTATTCTATTTTAAGTTCTTCGCCAGTCAGCGTGAAATAAATATTCTGAAGCTGGTGAAGATAATTGCATTTGATATAATTTCCAAAGTACAAGAAACCTTGTAAAATCTTATTGGAATCTAAATCAAAGTCATACCTGCAGTAGTTAGAAAGTTCAAATCTTATTCTGCTGGAAGATCTGTAAGCTTCTTTGAATCCTAATTTTTTAAGCCATTCTGCCGTCAAAGCAATTGGTTTCAAATTTCTGTGATCGATAGCTGTGTCAGAATCTATTTTAACAATAAGATTGTTGTTACTATTTTCCATTCCCATTACCGGAACGATCTCGTTGCCGTAAATCAGCAAATTGTTTAGTCTAAGTTCTGTAGCTTCCATATCGGTGGTGTGATTTATAAGTTGAATTGTGTAGAAATACACTTGCAAAACGTCTGCCAAGTTGATGCAAAATCAATAATAAACTCACATTATTTTTATAAATCTTATTGCTTCATATTTAAGCTATCACTATACAACTCCTTTGCCATCTCTCTATCCTTTGTCTATCACGTCTTATTATGAATAATTTAACATTTCTTTTTTATTTTAATATTAAATGCAAAACCAAATGGAATCAATGGTATATTCTTTGAACTTGATTGAATTCCAAAATCAAAATATTATGACATCAAAAAATCTTATCAATAAAACAGTTGTTATTACCGGCGCATCGAGCGGTGTCGGTTTAGCTGCTGCAGAAGCTTTTGCACAAGAAGGCTGCAACCTGGTTCTAGCAGCTAGAGGCAAGGAAGCCCTGGAAAATGCAGTAGAGATATGTCAAGCACTTGGTGGATTTGCTGTAGGAATCCCGACCGATGTTTCGGATTTCAAAGATGTTGAACATTTGACAGGAGAAGCATTAAAAATTAGCGGAACGATTGACGTTTGGGTGAATAATGCCGGCGTTATGGCAACAGGAAAATATGAAGAAACCCCGATTGAGGTAATTGACCAAGTCATCAAAACCAATTTATTAGGTTATATGCACGGTGCAAGAAGCGTCTTACCAGTTTTCAAAAAACAAAAGCATGGTGTTTTGATTAATAATATTTCTATTGGTGGATGGATGCCTGCTCCTTATGGAACAGCTTATTCCGCTTCAAAATATGGAATCCGAGGAATGACGGAATGTTTACAAGGCGAAGTCTCAGATGAACCGGATATTCACATTTGTGGATTATATCCAAGTATTCAAAAATCGACGGGAAATATGCATTCTGCAAAATATTCCGGTTTGGATTTTAAAATTCCGCCTACAGCTTCTGACCCCAAAAAGTTAGCTGCAACAATGGTGGAAATGGCGAAAAATCCTCAGAAAAGTAAATTCACAGATTTCTCTTCATTAATGATGAAGGGAATGTACAGCATTATGCCAAAACCACTTATCAACACCACTTCAGCCGCATTGAGGTTATTGATGAAAGAAGACAACGAAACAGACACAGACGGAAATATACTGACGCCTTCTAAGAATCCAATGCGAATCTATGGCGAAACAATGCTATCGCCGACTAAGAAATCAAAAAATCTACTTATCACAGGCTTGGGAATCGCTGCACTTGTCTTTTTATCCAGACAATTGAAACCGAAGTCGTAAAATCAAATCAAATCGATATACAAAAGAGGTAATTGTTGTTGCAATCACCTCTTTTTTACGTCTTTGATTTTTTTATTTTAAAATTTCTTCTAAATTTCTTCTAAATTCAACCTATAAATTCGCCGAATAAAATTCCGATATTTATAAAATAGAATTACCGATGAAAATCCTGATTATTGAAGACGAAACAGAACTGGCAAAAAGTGTTGCAGAATATCTTTCTGAGGAAAACTATCTGTGCGAATTTGCCTTCACTTTCTATGAAGCGATGTACAAGATTGAGACTTTCCAATATGATTGTATTATTCTGGACATTATGCTGCCGGATGGTAACGGTCTGAAAATCCTGGAAGAGCTGAAGTCTCAGCATAAGCAGGACGGCGTGATCATCGTTTCTGCAAAAAATGCGTTGGACGATAAAATAAAAGGCTTGCAACTTGGTGCAGATGATTATTTGACGAAACCATTCCATTTATCGGAATTGATGGCTAGAATCTATTCTATAATCAGGAGAAAACAGTTTAATAATTCTAATATTATCAATCAAAATGAATTACAAATCGATCTTTTGGCAAAGACTGTTTCAGTCAACAATGAAATAATTGCATTAACAAAAAAAGAGTTTGATTTGCTCATTTATTTTATCGGAAACAAGAACAAAGTCATATCCAAAAGTACTTTAGCAGAACATCTTTCCGGCGATTTTGCAGATATGCTGGACAATCACGATTTTGTTTATGCCCATGTCAAAAATTTAAAGAAAAAACTGAATGACGCTGGCTGTGACAAATACTTAAAAACGGTTTATGGAACGGGGTATAAATGGATTTCTAATTAGAGATTAGTTAATTACCAATTATAATTAATTTTATCCTTTGGAAAACCTGAAAATCATTATTGACTTGAAACCGCTACTTAGTAAAACCACCAAACCATTCATCATTTATGTCCTGATTATTTTGGTCATCAGCATACCGGTTTACTATTTTGTGGTAGATGCAATTTGGAAACACGAACTGGATGAACACAATGAGATTGTTGCTGAAAAAACAGCATTCCAAATCAATAGCCAGAAATTATCTGACCGGAAACTAGCCGAAACGATAACACTCTGGAACACCATCCAGCCAAGCACAAACATTCAAAATTTAGAAAAAAATGATGATCTGAAAGACCGGATTTTCATTATCGAAAAAAAACATCAGTTTCTGCATTTTGAAGATATCGACAGGTTCAGGTGTTTGTCAAAGATTATTTATCTCAACAAAAAACCGTATCGTTTCAACATAGAAACCAATATCGAAGAATCTCAGGAAACTATTTTTTTCATCTCCGCAACCACGGTTATTCTCTTCATTCTTATTGTCGGCGGATTATTATTTCTCAACAGAAGACTTTCAAAATCGGTTTGGAAACCTTTCCGTGAGACTTTGGATCAACTGAAAACTTTCAGCCTCAATAATCAGACAAAAATTGAATTTCCGCAAACCGATGTCAGTGAATTTGATGAATTGAATCAATCATTAAGCAAGCTGATAGAACATAATATTTCTGTTTATAAAACACAAAAAGAGTTTACAGAAAATGCTTCCCACGAGTTGCAGACACCTTTGGCGATTCTGAAAAACAAACTCGATATTCTTTTGCAAAACGAAGATTTGACGGAAAAACAATATCAGATTGCCGAAGAAATGAACCGTGCTTTGTCCAGAAGTTCGAGAATCAATAAAAACCTTTTATTATTAGCAAAAATTGAAAACAATCAGTTTGAGAATTCTGAAATACATCTGGACGAATTACTTAATCAAAGCTTGGAAATTCTGCAAGAACATTTTGAACAAAAAAATATTACTGTACACACCGAAATTTCTTCTGATATAAAAGTGAACGGAAATATTGGATTAACCGAAGTCTTGATTAATAATTTGATTTTAAATGCAATACGACATACTTCAATTAACGGTTCGATTTCTATTAGATTAAACAATTCTGTGTTCGAAGTTTCCAATTCGGGAACAGAAAAACTCAATCCTGATTTGCTGTTCAAAAGATTTTCACGATTCTCGAAAGATAACAATGGAAGCGGACTTGGACTTGCTATTGTAAAAGAAATCTGCAAATCTCAGAACTGGACTATCGATTACAGATTCGAAAATCATAGTCATATTTTCTCGGTAAAACTGTAAATTCTAAATTTCTTCTAAATTAAGTTATTACTTTACGGTTTTACAAAACGCGTATCCAATGGATCAAAAACATGAGACCTTAAAGCCTTTTTACAAAATTTCCAATAGCAGGTTTTCTATATTATTTTCAATTTTAAGCTTGTACATTCTGTTTTCGAGTGTCATAAGAATAGTATTTCTGATTTGGTCATCCAAAGATCTTGATTTTAATCTGGCAGGTATGTTGCGGGCCTTTTTCACAGGATTCTGCTTCGATTTTGCAGTGGGGGCTCTATTTTTACTGCTGTATTCCGTGTATCTTCTTTTTTTTCCAAAAAGATGGATTGGTTCCCGGTTTGATAAAATTTTCACATACGTTTATCTGGCGATTGTTCTTCTTATTATTTATTTCAGTCTTTTGGCAGAGATTCCTTTCTGGGATGAGTTTGGTGTGAGGTTCAATTTTATTGCGGTTGATTATTTGATTTATACTTACGAGGTTGTTTCCAACATCAATGAGTCTTATCCTTTACCGCTCATTATTTTTATATTGGTTGCTTTGATTGTCCTGACGTTTGTTTTCCTTCACAAAAGAAAAATATTCCAAAAAACATTTTCTGATAAAAGACCGATTTCCAAACGGTTCGCTTTTTTCTCAATGTTAGTTTTTCCGGCTTTAGTACTAAGTCTTATCATGAAAAATAAACAAGCAGACTTTACTAACAATTTAGTTTTAAATGAATTAGGCAAGAACGGAACATTCTCATTCTTTGCGGCGTTCAAATCCAATCAACTGGATTATGAAACTTTTTATCCGAAAATCGATGATAAAGAAGCGTATTCTGTTCTGAAGAAAAATCTTTTACAGGAAAATCAGACTTACACTACCAACAAATGGGACGATATTTCCAGAACTACGAAATCCGAAAATGAGCAACGCCCGAATGTTATCTTAATTGCGATAGAAAGTTTTAGTGAAGACTTTTTGAAAGCTTTTGGAAACAAGGATAATCTGACTCCAAACTATGATAAATTAGCCAACGAAAGTATTTTCTTCACCAATCTTTATGCAACCGGAACCAGAACTGTTCGAGGAATGGAAGCTTTAACGTTATCAGTTCCGCCAACACCTGGAAACAGCATTGTGAGAAGACCAGATAATCAGAATTTATTTTCTGTTGCTACGATTTTTAAAGAGAAAAATTATCAGCCATATTTTATCTACGGAGGCGACGGTTATTTTGATAATATGAATAATTTTTTCGGTGGACAAGGCTTTGATATTGTGGACAGAAATCGTGGAAATCCTTTGTCAGACGAAATCAAAACTCAGCGTTTCAATATTCCGGACAACGAAGTGAGTTTTGAAAATGCCTGGGGAATCTGTGATGAAGATTTGTACAAACAATCGATTAAATATGCTGATAAAAGCAGTAAGCTCAACAAGCCGTTTTTCCAGTTTGTGATGACGACTTCCAATCATAAGCCTTACACTTTTCCAGCCGGAAAAATAGACCTTCCGCAAGGTGACAGGAATGGAGCTGTGAAATACACCGATTATGCTTTAGGGAAATTTCTGGCTGATGCAAAAACAAAACCTTGGTTCAAAAACACTGTGTTCGTCATCGTTGCCGACCATTGTGCGAGCAGCGCCGGAAAGTGGGAAATCAATATCGACAAACACCATATTCCTGCGATTATTTACAATCTTCCTCAAAAAGCAGAGAAAATCAATCGTCTGGCTTCTCAGATTGATTTGATGCCTACCTTATTCGGTTATCTCGGCTGGAATTACACAACAAGCTTGTACGGAAAAGATATTAATCAGACAAAAATTGGCGATGAACGCGCATTCATCGGAAACTACAGAACTCTGGGGATGTTGAAAAGCAATATTTTCACTCAGATTGATGACAGAAAAAAAGTAAAACAGTTTGATGTAAAAAAATCGAATCAATGTTTATCTGAAGTGAAATTTAAAAATCAGCAGTTGATTTCTGAGACGATTTCCTATTATCAAACCGCCAGTGAAAGATTTAAAAATGGAAAAATGAAGGCGAAATAGTTTTCTTCTAAATATCTTCTAAATCAGGTTGCACCTTTGTAAAGTAAAATTTATGGTGTAACCTTTTTTATTAGTAAAAATGATTGTTGAAGTTGTTCTATTGTTCTTCGGAACCATTTTCGCATTCTGGCTGAGTGCGATTTGCGGAGGCGGCGCAAGCCTCATTTTAATCCCTATTTTAAATCTTTTATTACCAGCTTCTGTTGTTCCTTTTTCCTTGACAATCGGAACATTTACGAGTTCGGTTTCAAGAATTGCGGTTTTCAAAAAACATATCAACTGGAAGATTTTCTTTTGGTTTGTTCCGTTTTCGATTCCTGCGGTATTGATTGGCGCTTACCTCATCAAATATATCAATCCGAATTATCTTCAATTGATTGTCGCTTTTTTTCTTATTGCCAATGTTCCTCAACTTTTCAAAAAAGTAAAGAATGACGAAACAGATGAAAAAGCGTCTCCGAAATATGTTTTGGCAATCATCGGTTTTCTGGCAGGATTTATTTCCGGAATTACTGGCGCAATCGGATTGTTATTTAATCGATTTTATTTGAAATTCGGATTAAAAAAAGAAGAGATTGTTGCGACTCGTGCGGCGAATGAAGTTTTCCTGCATCTCATCAAACTCGTTATTTACCTTTCGCTCGGGTTGTATTCCAATCTTGCTTTGTGGCTGGGATTGGCGATTGCTGTTGCAACGATTATTTCATCCTATACAGTGAAATATATCCTACCTTACCTGAGTGAAAATCTCTTCAGAAAAATTGGTTACGGAGCAATGGTTGTTGCCGGAATCACTTTATTGATTGGAACTTCTGATAAAATCATTCAGCAAGATAAATTGGGCGTTACGATTGCAAAAAGTGAATCTATTATCTCTTGGCGGTCGACAGATTTTGTGATTGAATTTGCGTTTGATGACGGCTTGGAAATCGAAAGACCGATTCATCCGAAAGAATTACCCAATCATCTTAAAATCAAATACGATTCTCTGAAAAATTATTATGATGTGATTCATCTGGAAAAGGTTTTCACTTTCCGAAATGAACCTTCCTACGAATTCTATTGTTACAAAGACAATCAGCTTACCAAATTTGAAAGTTAACTTAGAATTTATTATATATGAAACTAATATTCTCAGGCTTATTAATTATTTTATTAAGTTCTCAAAACCTTTTGGCTCAGGACAGTTTAGCTGTAAAAAAAGATTCTATTGACAGTGTTTCTGTTGCGCATTTGCCTCTTGACAAAGCCTATCAATTCAATTATAAAAAACTGATTATTCCCGCTGCATTTATAACTTACGGCGTGGCTACTTTGAAGTTTGACAAACTAAAACAATTGAATTTTTCGACAAGAAGCGAAATCAACGAACATCAGCCTGACCATATTCGACTGGATAATTACACGCAATTTGCTCCTGCCGCTTTGGTTTATGGATTGAATGCTTTTGGCGTTGAGGGAAAACATAATTTCCGAGACCGAAGCATCATCTACGGAACATCATTATTATTGGCATCTGCAGTCATAATGCCGACGAAACATTTAGCAAAAGAAGAAAGACCCGACCAATCGAATCGGTTGTCGTTTCCTTCCGGTCATACCGCTTTTGCGTTTGCATCCGCACAGTTTATGTACCTAGAATATAAGGATACCAATTTCTGGCTGGGAGTTTCCGGTTATTCTTTGGCGGTTTTCACTGGCGTTTACAGAATGCTGAATGATAAACATTGGTTCAGTGACGTGGTTGCCGGAGCAGGAATTGGGATTTTGTCGACAGAAGCTTCTTATTGGTTGTATCCAAAAATAAACAAGTTATTATCCGGAAAAAATAAAAATTCTTCAGTAATGATGATGCCTTTCTATCAGAACAAAACAGTGGGAATTGGATTGGTGAAAAATTTTTGAAGCTGATTTGGCAAAATACTTGCTTTTAAAAATATAAGTAGGGGGATGCTTCGTTGGTCTTCCTACTTTTTTTTATTAAAAAAAGACATAATTAGATTCAAATTATAAATAAAAAGAGCTATCAAATGATAGCTCTCTCTTTTTTAATTGGAAATTAAATTATTCCTTCAAAACTCGTTCAGTAACTTTATTATTATTCACAGTTCCTGTAACAATATAATTACCTTTTGGCAAATCTGCGATACTCACTTTTGCACCAGCTTTAACATTAGCCGTTTTTACAAGCTGTCCGGACATTGTAAAGAACTGAATATCCTGAACATCAGAACTGAAATAAACTTCGTTATTTTTCACCAATGTATTTCTAATGAATGCTGATTTAGAACCGTTAATATCGCCAACTGCTAAAGTCTGACCACTACCCTGAGGCGTTGGAAGCCCAGCGGTAAAATCTATATTGTTATTATTAGTATCTGTTCCATTTGCATTTCTTGAGATAGATAATACAAGCAATGGTGACGGTGCAGCTCCATTGCCCTCAAATTGATTTGCCAGACCATATCCTACGAAGTCAATAACATTAGAAGCTGTAGGCCCCGTTACACGGACATTATTGGTTGCCAAGGCCACTTTTCCTGAAGCTAATCCCAATTGGAGACCAACACCCGCTACAGGACCGGAACCATCTAAATTAAGAACCACATCTACAATCAGATTCACGCCAATAAGACCGTCACCTGCAGTTCCCTCAGAACCTTGCTGAATTAAATAGGTTTGACCGGGCGCCAAAGTAATACTTGGAAGATTATGATATTGTGTAAACTGACCAGAAAAAGCCCCATATTGAATAGTTGCTCCAGTAAGAGAAGCCGTAGAAGACCCAATATTTTTCAATTCAATAAAATCAGTACGAAACAAGGCGTTAAGAAGTCCACCTGCTGTATAAATTTCGTTGATAACAATCTGCGCATTAAAAAATGCCACTGAGGACACAAGTCCAACAAATGTAAAAAACTTTTTCATAATAATTTATTTTAGTGATTTAAATATAATTTACAATTATAATACCAAAATAAAATTGATTATTTACATTATGATTACGAATATCATAATTATTATTAAAAATTAAAGCAGAATAATATTAGCTTTTTAACCATTTTTTAGCGTGAATTTATTTTTTTGTTGGAAGATTGAAATTAACTGTTGAAAAAAGGCAATAAAAAACCCTAAAACATTCTAAGCAAATGAATTAGGGTTTTGGAGGTGCCTAGCGGATTCGAACCGCTGTAGATGGTGTTGCAGACCACTGCCTAGCCGCTCGGCCAAAGCACCATTTTGTTTGGTTTGCAAATTTAGTGTTTTTTTTTAATTTTCAAATTTTATCTATCTTTTTATTTGATTTTTTTAGATTTTTTAAATTTTTGAAGTTTTGTTAGCACCGAATTACACCTAGCCCTGATGGTAACGGTTACCCCACAGCGATAGTGCGGAACGTAGTGGAGCGCCAGAGCGAGGAGTATGAGTGGACAGCAGGTTCACGGCTCTCAAATATTAATGATTTACATATCTTTAATCGATTAATACAATCTTTGGTTAGGTTCTAAATAAGTATCTTTGCAAAAAATTTTTAGAAATAATGGATAAATTCCAACTTAATACGATAGAAGAAGCGCTGGAAGACCTTAAAAATGGCAAAATGGTCATTGTAGTAGATGATGAAGACCGTGAAAATGAAGGTGACCTCATCGCTGCTGCTGAACTGACTACACCTGAGATTGTCAATTTTATGGCAACTTATGCGAGAGGTTTGATTTGTATGCCGCTAACTGAAACGAGATGCGACGAATTGGAACTGCACTCTATGGTTTCGAATTCTACCGACCCAAAAGAAACGGCTTTTACTATTTCTGTTGACCTTCTTGGAAAAGGTGCTACGACGGGAATCTCCGCTGGTGACCGCGCCAAAACCATCCAAGCGATTATGGATTCTAACACAAAACCTGGCGACCTGATGCGACCTGGGCACATTTTCCCATTACGTGCAAGAGAAGGCGGCGTTTTGAAAAGAGCAGGACATACGGAAGCGGCGGTTGATTTGACGAGATTGGCTGGACTGAAAGAAGGCGGTGTTATCTGCGAAATCCTAAATGAGGACGGAAGTATGTCGAGACTGCCACAACTTTTGGAATTTGGGAAGAAGCACGATTTGAAAGTGATTTCTATTGAAGATTTAATTCATTACAGAATCATGAGACAAGGCGATCTTGTGGAAAGAATAGAGGAACGTGATATCAAAACGCATTTTGGAGATTTCAAATTTTATGTTTTTGAGGAAAAACCTACGGAGCAAATCCATTATGCTCTGACGAAAGGAAGCTGGTCTGCGGATGAAGCTGTGCTTGTGAGAGTGCAATCTTCGGGAACCTATTTTGACGTTTTCAGCAGATTGTCGAATGGCGAACATCCTTTGATGCAACAAGTAACCGATCTTATAAACAAAGAAGGAAAAGGCGCTGTGGTTTTTATCAACAATGTTTCTAACAAAGAAAATACGTTGAGCAGAATCAAACATTTCCTGAATTACCAGGACGGAACAAGTGAACAACCTACAATTGCGCCTAATTTCCGTGATTATGGCATCGGAACTCAGATCTTGAAAGACCTTGGAATTAACAAATTTAAAGTGATTACTCAAAATCCTAATATCAAACCGATTCTTTCCGGTTATGACGTGGAAGTGACTGAGATGGTTGCTTTATAGATTATTTTGAGAGAATAGACAGATAGATGATAGACTTTCATCTTACATCAATAAAAAACGCTCCAAAATAGGAGCGTTTTTTTTATGTCTTGATTCTTTATCTTGAATCTACAAGTCTAATTCGGCCAAGCATTATTCTTAGGATTGATATCCGGAACGATGGATTGCGGATCCAATTTTACATTCGTAACTTCTTTTGTAGAATCGATTTGGAAAGTCCATTCTGTGTTACGTTTCCAAACTTCAACAGGTAATTTCACAGTCTGCGTAGTTCCATCTTTAAAGGTTACAAGAACTGTTGTCGGCATTGGTAGTTGCCCAATATTTTCAACTGTAATTTGCGCGCCATTTTTGAAATCGCCATTCACAGGTTTTACTGCTTTTACAGCTTGATCCACTTTCCATTTGTTCATAAACCAGCCTCTCCAAAACCAGTTCAGTTCTTCGCCGGAAACATTTTCCATTGTATGGAAGAAGTCCCAAGGTGTCGGATGTTTGAACGCCCATCTATGAACATAAGTTTTGAATGCTTTATCAAATTTTTCAGGACCTAAAATGGTTTCTCTCAAAATCCCTAACCCAACTCCAGGTTTGAAATAAGCCAAAACACCAATGCTTCTTTCTTTCATATTATCCGGACCAACCATAATCTGTTCAAAATTATCACTCTGAACAAATGGTCCAATCTTGCTGATATCTTGTTTGTGATAATATTCGCCTTTATTGAAAGCTTCCGTTGATAATTCATTAATAAAAGTATTGAAACCTTCATCCATCCAGGCAAAAACTCTTTCATTGGAACCAACAATCATAGGAAACCAAGTGTGACCAAATTCGTGATCCGTTACACCCCAAAGATCAGCACCTTTTGAATTTCTGTGGCAAAAAACGATTCCAGGATATTCCATTCCACCTTCGTTTCCGGCAACATTAGTCGCTGCTGGATAAGGATACTCGAACCATTTTCCGGAGTAATGTTCGATGGAAGCTTTTGTATATTCAGTCGATCTTCCCCAAGCTTTGTCGCCTGCACTTTCTACAGGATAGGCCGAGATTGCTAGAGATTTTTTTCCGCTTGGAAGGTTGATTCTCGCGGCATCTATAATAAATGCAGAAGACGAAGCCCAGGCAAAATCTCTTGCTTTTTCTATTTTGAATTTCCAGGTTTTTGTTCCTGATTGATTTCCTTTACCTAATTCAGATTCGGGATGAATCATCACAGTTTTGTCACTTTTTCTAGCTTCATTCCAACGGTTGATTTCTTCTTTCGAGTAAACCTCTCTTTCATTCAATAATTCTCCCGAAGCTACAACGTAATGATTAGTCGGAACGGTAATATTTGCTGATAAAGTTCCGTATTCCAAATAAAATTCCGAAGCTCCTAAATATGGCAACGTGTTCCAACCCATTACATCATCATATACACACATTCTCGGATACCATTGCGCCAATGTGAAGATTTTTCCATTTTTGGTATCTTCAACTCCCATCCTGTCCGAACCGTATTTTGGAGAGAGAAAAGAATATTCTATTTTCAATTTTGCAACGCCGCCGTTCGCTTTCAAATCACTTGGAAGGTCAATCTGCATTCTGGTGTCTGTAATGGTATATTTTACATCTTTCCCGTCATATTTTACTGATTTGATTTTGTAACCGCCATCAAATGCTTCTCCGTGCGCACCGTTTCTACTTCCTGACAACGGAACTACAGCATTACCTCTTGAATCTTTAGCAAAAAGATTTTGGTCGAGTTGTAACCAAAGAAAACCCAGTTGGTCCGGACTGTTGTTGGTATAAGTAATTTCAGCCGAACCTGTTAATTCATTGTTAGATTCATTAAGACTGACATTCAGTTGATAATCGGCGGAGTTCTGCCAATATTTGTGTCCCGGCTGTCCGCTTGCCGAACGTGTTTCAGTTCCGGTCTGAGGATAGAAAAATGGTTTGAAGGCTTCTGTATAATCATACTTTGGAGATTCCTGAGCGTAAGAATTGCCGACAAAAGCAAATATCGCTACAGCAGAAATCAAATTAGGGAGTTTGAATTTCATTACGTAAAAAGATTTATAACATTTAAAATAGGTAAAAAAAATCTCAAATTTGTTACAAACTTGAGATTAAATAAGGTTTATTTTTAAACATTACATTCAAAATCATTGATTTAAATATTTATTTCTATACAAATCATTTAAATCTTCGTAAAATATTTCTCCATTTTGTTTAATATAAACAATAGAGTCTGAACCTTTCTTTTTAATTATAGAATCGCCTAAATTTAATTTATCATAAATATAGAAAGGAACTTTTTTGATAGAATTATCGTTCAGTTTGACTTTTTTAATTTTATCATTATTTCTGTCTTCAAATAAATCAGAAATTACACCCGAATAATTTTCATTTTTAATTTCGAAATAATTTCGCTCGATATAACTTTTAGAATTTTCTTGAATAACGGTAATTAAAATTGCAAAACCAATACACAAGCCTAAAATCAAAAGAACTTTAAACTGTATTTCATTGCATTGAATTTCATTACTATCTTTTTTCACAAATTAAAATCAATTCGATTTTCTCGCCTTTATCATTGCTTCCAAAGCATCCCACATTTCCTGCGGAATATCCTCCAGCATATTGAACTCGCCAGCACCTTGCAGCCATTCGCCACCGTCAATAGTCACCACTTCACCATTCATATAAGCTGAATAATCGGAAACCAGATATGCCGCAAGATTGGCTAATTCCTGATGTTCGCCAACCCTTCTCAACGGTACTTTCTTCTTCATATCGAACTTCTCCTGCAAATCTCCCGGAAGTAATCTGTCCCAAGCTCCTTTAGTAGGAAATGGTCCCGGCGCAATCGCATTGAAACGAATACCATATTTTGCCCATTCAACCGCCAGACTTCTTGTCATTGCCAGAACGCCTGCTTTTGCGCAAGCCGATGGAACCACGTAAGCCGAACCAGTCCAGGCATAGGTTGTCACGATATTAAGAACCGTTCCAGGAATTTTGTTCTCAATCCAATATTTACCAATAGACAAAGTACAGTTTTTAGTTCCTTTCAGAACAATATCTAAAATAGAATCAAAAGCGGAATGTGTCAATCTTTCTGTAGGCGAAATGAAATTTCCGGCAGCGTTATTTAAAAGAATGTCAATTCTCCCGAATGCTTTCAAAGTGGCTTCTTTCATCGACTCTACTTCTTCCCAATTTCGTACATCGCAAGCCACGCAAAGCACTTTACCTCCTGTTTGTTCTTCCAATTCTTTTGCTGTTCCTTGTAGTTTTTCTAAGTTTCTGGAGGTGATAACGACTTTTGCGCCCAATTCCAAAAAATATTTGGTCATTGCCTTTCCAAGACCGCTTCCGCCACCTGTAACAATAGCAACTTTATCTTTGAGTGCGTCTTCGCGCAACATTGGTTGTGTATATAGATTCATATGTAGATGTTTATTATTTTTAAAAGTCATATGCAATCGCTGTATCTTCATTGGACGTTTTGCTTCCCATCATGGCGATTTCATAATTAAAATTTAAAGGTTTGTGCCTGTGGTAAATTTAGATTTTTATTTTGTTTTGAGAATTAACAAAAGTTATGCGCAAAATATAAACGCCATACGATTGCGCCCCAGCTTGAACGGAGCTCTTTTTGCGGAACAGAGTGGAGCAAAAAAGCGGGAGTGGAAGACGGAAAAGGCGCCCAAAAATCTATCATCGTAGTTTTGGCTACAACAATCTTTGATTTGGTCACACCGTTCCGTTAATCATTTTTCAACTTTGTACTGTAAATAATTAACCCTTTAAAAACAATCAAAATGAGTACAAAAAAAGTATGGTTCGTAACCGGAGCCTCAAAAGGATTAGGTCTCACATTAGTTAAAAAATTATTATCCGACGGCTATTCTGTGGCAGCAACATCCAGAAATGTTTCGGAACTACAGAAAGTCATCAGCGCAGAAAATTCTGATTTTCTTCCATTGGAAGTAGATTTGGTTAATGAAGAGTCAGTTTCACTAGCGATTTCAAAAACGATTGAAAAATTTGGGAGAATCGATGTAGTGGTGAACAACGCAGGTTATGGGCAACTAGGAACTTTGGAAGAACTGACCGATAAAGAAAGCCGCCAAAACTTCGACACAAATGTATTTGGTTCTTTGAATATCATCAGAGCCTCAATGCCGCATTTCAGAAATCAAAAAAGCGGAAACATCATCAACATTGCTTCGATTGGCGGATTATCCGGAGATTTTCCAGGTTGGGGAATCTACTGCGCTACGAAATTTGCAGTCGTTGGTTTTACGGAAGCTTTGGCTGCGGAGGTCAAAGAATTTGGCGTGAATGCAACTGTTGTTTATCCCGGTTACTTCAGAACTGACTTTTTAACCGGCGGTTCTCTTCGCACACCAGAAAATGAAATCGATGCTTATACTACAGCAAGAAAACTTCAAGTAGCGCACGAGCAGGACATCAACGGCAATCAGCCTGGCGATCCTGAGAAAGCGGCTGTGGCAATGCTGGAACTGGTTGCAATGGAAAATCCACCGGTTCATTTGGTTTTAGGTTCCGATGCTTTTCAAATGGCGAACAACAAATTAAGTTCTCTTCAGAATGAAATTTCCGACTTCAAAACATTAAGTATTTCAACAGATTACTAACTTTGTAAGGCAACAGTTTTCGGATTGTTGCCTTTAATCTTATTAGATTATGAATAACAGAAAATTATATACGATTGACTCCGTTGCTGAATTTCACAGGATTTGCGGATTGTCTAAACCTCAACACCCAATGATTAGTTTGGTGGATTACAGCCAGGTGGAATATCAAATAGAGGAATCGGAAATCAGCTGGGTTCAGGAATTGTATTTTATGGGTTTCAAGCGAGATATTCAGGGGAAATTGCATTACGGGCAGAGCCAGTATGATTTTGACGGTGGCTTGATGTGCTTCATTGCGCCGAGACAATTGGTGAAAATGATTATCGACAAGTACGACACAAAACCGTCGGGCTACCTTTTGGCTTTCCATCCCGATTTTATCTGGAATACGCCTTTGGCAAAGACCATTCATAACTACAAATTTTTCGGTTATGATGTGAATGAAGCTTTGTTTCTTTCTGAAAAGGAAGAAGAAACTTTGATTGGACTTTTCAAAGGCATCGAGCGAGAATATCAATCCGGAATTGATGCTTTCACCCAGAACATCATCATTTCACAAATCGAAGTGATTCTGAATTATTGCGAACGTTTTTATCAAAGACAGTTCATTACCAGAAAAAAGACCAATCATCATATTTTGGAGAAATTAGAAATCATCTTAGAAGATTATTTTAATGAAAATGTTATTGATAAAGGTTTGCCAACTGTGAATTACATTGCCGAACAACTGAATATTTCAACCAATTATCTCGGAAGTTTATTAAAACAATTAACCGGACAAACCACGCAACAGCACATCCACGAAAAACTGATTGAGAAAGCCAAAGAAAAATTGTCGACAACGGAGCTCTCCGTGAGTGAAATTGCGTATGAATTGGGGTTTGAACATTCACAGTCTTTCAGCAAATTGTTTAAAGCTAAGACTGACATTTCGCCGTTGGAGTTTCGGCAGTCGTTTAATTAGATTTTTATCCTCTCGTAGATTGGTGGATTTACCAGATAAATGAGTTTAAAATCTGCATTGCGTGAGATTAAATTTTGGTTAAAGCCAATCTTATTTTAAAATTATGAAACGAGCTAAAACCTACTCCTATTAATATTTATTTTTCAAAAACATCTTCTCTGATGTTTTTTTTATGTGTTCTTCCCCACTCCGAAAGTGCCATAATAACTGGTTTTAAAGTTCTGCTGTAATCTGTGGAAAGGTATTCTACCACAACCGGCGTTTGTTCGGCGTGCACGACTCTTTTGACGAAACCGTTCAGTTCCAGATCCTTCAGTTCATTCGACAAAACTCTTGCGGAAATCCCGGCAACGATTCTTTGCAGTTCGTTAAACCGAATGTTTCCGTGTTCCTGCAATGCAATGATGATTTTCAGTTTCCACTTTCCACCGATGGCGTAAATCGCATCTTCTACAGAAGACAGGCTTTCCGTACATCTAGCTTTCGTTATTGGCTCTTCCAGTTCGATATTATTTTCCATAATGATTTTTAACTTACCCAAAGGTTACTACTAACCTTTTGTTCACTACTTACTTTTAATAAGCAAATGTACATAATTTTGCTGTAGAAATTTTAATCATTAAAAATGAGTTAGCTGAAAAGCAATTCTAAAAAAATTAAAAAATAATCATTTACATATGAAAAATGTACTTCACATCATCACAAGTCCTAGAAAAGATTTGTCTGCAAGCAGAAAATTAGGAAATGCAGTTATCGAAAAAATTCAGGAAAAATATTCTGATGCTGTCTTAAAAGAACGTGATCTTACGACAAACCCGACTCCACTTTTGGATGAGTCTCACATCAACACTTTTTTTACGCCGGCTGAAAACCATTCTACAGAGCAACAATCCATCAACAAATATTCTGAAGATTTGATTTCTGAATTAAAAGAAGCCGATATTATTGTTATCGATTCTCCAATGTACAATTTTTCCGTTCCTGCAACGCTGAGAGCTTATCTTGATTTCACTTCGAGAGCCGGATATACTTTTAAATATGACGAAAATGGACCAAAAGGCCTGTTGAATGACAAAAAACTATATATCGCTTTTACCTCAGGAAATATTTATTCTGAAGGCCCTTTCCAAGTGTTTGATTCGAATGTTCCGTATATTAAAAATGTTTTTGGATTCTATGGAGTTTCGGATGTAAGTGTTTTCCGTGCTGAAGGTCTGGCAATTCCTGGAATTATGGAAAATGCTTTAGAAAAAGGAATTGACAGTATTGTGATTGATTAATTTCAAGTGATTGTTAGATAAATACTCTCTCGCAAATTGAGCAGATTATTGTTTTTAAAATCTGCTTCATCTGCTCAATCTGCTAGAGATTTAAATTTTGGCTAAAGCCAATTTTGATTCTTAAAAATAAAAAACGGGCTAAAGCCCGTTCCTAATGATATAATTATTTCGCTATAATTTATTACTGAACTTCAAAAAGCAATCGCTCTCCGAATTTCTCTTCATTAATTTTTTCATTATCATAAACCAGATTTCCATTCACAAAAGTATGAGTGACTTTTGAATGAAATTCAGTTCCTTCAAGTGGACTCCAACCGCATTTGTAAAGGATGTTTTCTTTTTCGACGGTCCAGTTTTGATTCAAATCAACCAAAACCAAATCTGCTTTATAACCTTCTCTTATGAAACCTCTCTTCTCAATTCTGAACAAAATTGCAGGATTGTGAGCCATTTTTTCAACAATTCTTTCCAAAGAAATTTTTCCGTTTTTAAAATTCTCCAGCATCACAACCAAAGAATGCTGAACCAATGGCGCTCCTGATGGACATTTCGTATAAACATTTTGCTTTTCTTCCCAAGTGTGTGGAGCGTGGTCGGTTGCAATGACATCGATTCTGTCATCTAACAATGCTTCCCAAAGTCCGTCTTTGTCTTTCTGCGTTTTTACGGCTGGATTCCATTTAATTAATCCGCCTTTTGTTTCGTAATCTTCATTCGTGAAAGTTAAATGATGAACACAAACTTCCGCAGTGATTTTTTTATCTTTTAAAGGAATATCATTTCTGAAAAGTTCAGTTTCAATCGCCGTTGACAAATGGAAAACGTGAAGTCTTGCTCCTGTTTTCTTTGCCAATTCAATTGCTTTTGATGACGATTTATAACAAGCTTCCTCACTTCTTATTAAATGATGAAATTTCACAGGAATATCTTCGCCATATTCCGCTTTGTATTTTTCTGTATTCTCTCTAATTGTTGCTTCATCCTCGCAATGAACAGCAATCAGCATTTTTGTATTGCTGAAAATATTTTCCAAAGTTTCAGGATTATCAACCAGCATATTTCCCGTTGATGAACCTAAAAACAATTTGATTCCAGGAACATTTCTTGGATTTGTTTTTAAAACTTCTTCGAGATTATCATTCGTTCCGCCCATCATAAAACCGTAATTAGCGAAGGATTTCTGAGATGCAATTTCATATTTATCAGCCAACAATTCCTGAGTTACCGCATTTGGAACCGTGTTAGGTTGCTCAATGAAACTTGTTGTTCCACCTGCGATTGCAGAACGGGATTCAGATTCTATATCGCCTTTGTGCGTTAAACCTGGCTCACGGAAATGAACTTGGTCATCAATAATTCCTGGCAAAAGATATTTTCCGGAAGCATCGATAACCTGGTCAGCTTCTTCAGAAATATTGGGTTCAATTTTAGAAATCAAATCGTTTTCGATGAGAATATCGCTTTGGATAATCTTTCCTTCGTTGACGATTTGAGTATTTTTTATTAGGATTTTCATTTTTCTTTTTTAGATAGAAACAAAATTAAGTTTTTGAAAATGATTACTCCAAATATTTGAAGTATTAAATCAGCGCAAAAATTATTTGACTAAATTGCTTCAAAATTCCAAAGAATGTCTCCGAGAAAATACATTTTAATCCTATCCGTTTTGTTTGCCTCATTATTCAATTCACAGAAATTAGAAAACCTTGTCAAATTCGTGAATCCAATCATCGGAACCGAAAAAATGGGACACACTTTTCCAGGAGCAACCGTTCCTTTTGGCGCTGTTCAGCTGAGTCCGGAAACTGATTCACTTTCTTATGAGGTTAATGGAAAATACAATCCTGATGTTTATAAATACTGTGCTGGTTATCGTTATGAAGACAAAACAATTGTCGGATTTTCACACACACATTTCAGTGGAACAGGGCATTCGGATTTGGGAGATTTTCTGATAATGCCAACAGTTGGAAAAGTGAAACTGAATCCTGGAACTGCTCAAAATCCAAGTAGCGGATTTCGTTCCAGATTTTCTCATCAGAATGAAAAAGCGGAAGCTGGATATTACAAAGTTAAACTCGATGATTCTAATATTTTAGCAGAATTAACGGCAACAACAAGAGTCGGGTTTCATCAATATACTTTTCCAAAATCTGATGATGCGCATATTATTTTGGATTTGATGGCAGGCATTTACAATTATGATGACAAAAATGTCTGGACTTATGTAAGGATTGAAAATGACCATAGAATCACAGGTTACAGACAAACTAACGGTTGGGCGAGAACGAGAACGGTTTATTTTGCAATGGAATTTTCGAAACCTTTCAAATCTTACGGTCAGAAAAATTTCGATACAAAACAAGCTTACAGAGGTTTTTGGAGAAAATGGAATCAGGATGATAATTTCCCGGAAATTGCAGGAAAGAAAATCAGAATGCATTTTGATTTCGATACTCAGAAAAATGAAAAAGTTCAAATCAAATTTGCGATTTCGCCTGTGAGCCAAGCCAATGCTTTGGAAAATTTACAAAAAGAAACTCCTGATTGGAATTTTGAAACTATAAAAAATCAAGCTCAAAATGACTGGAATAAGGAATTGAATAAAATCGTTGTCAATACATTAAATGAAGATGATAAAGTGAATTTCTACACCGCAATGTATCACACTTTCATCAATCCAACAACTTACATGGACAGCAATGGCGAATATAAAGGTCTTGACCAGAATGTTCATCAGGCTAAAGATTTTACTAATTACACAACTTTCTCTCTTTGGGACACATATCGTGCTTTGCATCCGTTTTTCAATATCATTCAGCCAAAAAGGAATGATGATATGGTAAAATCGATGATGGCGCATTACGACCAATTCAGTTTGAAAATGTTGCCTGTTTGGTCACATTATGCGAATGAAAATTGGTGTATGAGTGGTTATCATTCGGTTTCTCTGATTGCTGATGCGATTATCAAAGGAACTTACACTGGAAATACTGACGAAGCTTTGAAGGCTTGTATTGCGACTTCCAACAAAAGAAATTACGAAGGCATCGGCGAATATATCGACAAAGGTTACATCTCTGCAGAGAAAAACGGAACGTCGGTTTCCAACACTGTGGAATATGCTTATGACGATTGGGCGATTGCTCAAATCGCTAAGAAATTAGGTAAAACAGAAATTTATAACGAATATCTAAAACGTTCCGAAAACTGGAAAAATGTCTTTGACAAATCGATTGGTTTTATGAGACCGAGATTGTCTGATGGAAGTTTCAAAAAGGAATTTGATTTGATGAGCACGCACGGACAAGGCTTTATCGAAGGGAATTCCTGGAATTACAGTTTCTTTGTTCCGCACAATCCTGAGGAATTAATGAAATCGATGGGTGGAAAAAAGAAATTCGGGGAAAATCTTGATGAATTATTTTCAATGCACTTGCCTGATGAGTTTTTTGCTGATACGGAAGACATCACGAGAGAAGGAATCATCGGCGGTTATGTTCACGGAAACGAACCTGCGCATCACGTCGCTTATCTTTATAATGTTGCAGGACAACCTTGGAAAACTCAAGCTCAAATCCGAAAAATCCTGACGATGCAATACAAAGCAAAACCTGATGGATTGGGCGGAAACGACGACTGCGGTCAGATGAGCGCTTGGTATATTTTCAGCAGTCTGGGATTCTATCCGGTTTCGCCGGGTTCCGATGAATATTGGATTGGAAGTCCGAGTATCGTGAATGCAAAACTGAATCTAGAGAACGGAAAAACGTTTGAAATCGAAGCTAAAAATCAATCAGAAAAAAATGTTTATATCGAAAGAATCGAACTGAATGGGAAACCGTTCGATGGTTACAAATTGAAGCACGAGGACATAATGAAAGGTGGAAAACTGGTTTTCTTTATGAATTATAAGCTGAAGAAATAAATCGGAATCTTGTCAGAATAGATTATTTTTGCAAAAATTTTTGAATTGAAGAAGCTTCTAGGACAAACCGCGCTTTATGGATTAACAACTGTGATTATCAGACTGTTTCCATTTGTAATTAATCCAATTATTACGAGAACTTTCGGTCCTACAGCCTATTCACCCTTTGCTGATTTTTATTCCGTAGCTGGCGTTATCGCTGTACTTTTGACGCACGGAATGGAAACCACATTTTTTCGTTTTGCCTTAGATGAGAAAGATGACAGAAAATTGATTTCGACTTCATTTTTCAGTGTTTTAACAGTAACATTAATCTATTTAATTTTCACATTACTTTACAGGCAACCATTGGCGAATGCTTTCAAAACGCCTGACCAAGTAGATTTGCTGGCAATTCTTACTGTAACTTTAGCTTTGGACGCTTTTTGCGCGATGCCTTTTGTAATGCTAAGGAAAAACGAACGACCATTAAAATATGCCGGAATCCGAATCACAAACGGAATTATAAATTTTCTTTTAGTTGTATTTTTCATCATCATTCTTCCAAAATATCCGGACGGAATTTTTGGATTGAAATACAGTCCGGAGTTTGGAATCGGTTACGTTTTTGTCGCGAATCTGGTTGCAAGTGCTGTCACTTTTTTGATGCTGTCACAAGAATTACTAATCGCAAGGATAAAGCATTTCTCTTGGGAACTTTGGAAAAAAATGATCAAATATTCCTGGCCCATTACGATTGCCGGTTTAGCTGGAATCATCAACGAAACATTTGACAGACAGTTTCTTAAATTTCTTTTACCAGAAGAAATCGGAAGACACGAATTAGGCGTTTACGGTGGTGTTGCGAAGGTTGTGACTTTTGTTATTCTTTTTAGACAAGCTTATTCTTTAGGAATTGAACCTTTTTTCTTTAGTAATTCAAAAAACAAAAATGCCAATCAAACTTATGTCAGATTAATGGATATTTTCATTGCAATCAACTGTCTGATTGTTTTGTTCCTATCTGTCAATCTCGACTGGATCGCAAAAGTTTACATCAACAATCCGGAATATTACGAAGGTATTTCAATTCTTCCTATTCTGTTTTTTGCCAGCTTATTTTTAGGTATTTATCTTAACCTTTCGATTTGGTATAAATTGACTGACAAAACGATTATCGGTGCATACATCTCTGCAATTGGCGTTTTAATAACCATAGCTATTAATTTTTATTTCATTCCAAAATATGGTTACTGGGCTTCGACTTGGGCAACCATTGCGAGTTACTTTGCTATGATGGTTATCTCGTACATTTGGGGACATTACAAATACCCGATTCCTTACAATATTTATAAAAATATAACTGTGATTCTGATCACAATGGTAGTGTCTCTGGCATATTACCAATATTTAAAAGAAAACATTTGGTTAGGAAATGTTATATTTCTAATTTTGGCAACCTTCTTGCTAAGAAAGGAAAAATTAATTCCTGCTAAAATCCTTAACAAGTTAGGAATAAAGTAACAACTCAAGATCACTATTAAAAAACTAATAGTCAACTATTTAAAAATAATTTATGAAAATAATAGTTCCAATGGCTGGACGTGGATCCAGACTTAGACCACATACTCTTACGGTACCTAAACCGTTGATTCCAATTGCAGGAAAACCAATCGTACAAAGACTGGTTGAAGATATCGCAAAAGTAGCTAATGAACCAATCGAAGAGATCGCTTTCATCATTGGAGATTTTGGCCCGGAAGTAGAAGCTTCTCTAATCAAAGTTGCTGAAAATCTTGGTGCAAAAGGTAGCATATATGCTCAGAATGAACCACTTGGAACTGCTCATGCGATTAATTGCGCGAGAGAAAGTATGAGCGGACCCGTGATTATTGCATTTGCTGACACTCTTTTCCGTGCAGATTTCCATTTGGATACCAATGCAGATGGTGTAATTTGGGTAAAAAAAGTAGAAGATCCTTCAGCTTTCGGTGTTGTGAAATTGGATGATTATGGCTTCATTACAGATTTTGTAGAAAAACCCAAAGAATACGTTTCTGATTTGGCAATTATTGGTATCTATTATTTCAATTCTGCTGAAAAATTGATGGCAGAAATTGACCATATCATGGATAACAATATTATGGAAGGTGGCGAATACCAGTTGACAACAGCATTAGAAAATCTTAGAGCAAAAGGCGCTAAATTCTCTCTTGGGAAAGTGGATGACTGGATGGATTGTGGAAACAAAAACGCAACCGTTGAAACCAACAGCAAAATTCTGGAATACGAAAAAGAATGTATGGCGACTTATCCAGATTCTGCAGAGATTGAAAATTGTATGATTATTCCGCCTTGCTTTATCGGAGAAAATGTGAAAATTTCTAATTCGAAAATTGGACCTAACGTTTCTCTGGGAAAAAACACAGTCGTTATCAATTCTAATATTGATAATTCATTAATTCAGGAGGATACAATTATCGACCACGGAAATTTAAGCAACTCTATGATTGGTAATTCTGCCAAATATTTTGGAGTAGCAAGAGAGATTTCTTTAGGAGATTATTCAGTTTTGGATTTCCTTTCAAAGGATTAATTCAACATTAATTATAGTACAAACTTTGTCAGATATCTGGCAAAGTTTGTTATTTTATTTAACTAAGTTTTTAGAAATATTAATTCTTTTTTGGCGTTAATATTGTTAGATTCATTCGAAAAAAATTTATGAAATCATATTTTCAAATCATATTTTCAGCTTTATTGGTTACATCTTGTAGTGTTCAAAAGAAACAAACTCAAGAGCAACCAGTTAGCACAACAAAACCTATTGAAAACAACTCTCAGTTTTTCTCTACAATAGAAAAAAAATCAACTTTTGATGCTGTTAAAATCAACAGTAAAATTGATGCAAGAACAGGTTCTTTCATTCCAACTTTGGACGCTGTAATCTATGTAGAAAATGGACAGAAAGTTTGGATGAATCTTACAGCAGTCATTTTGCAAGCTGCCAGAGGCGTTGCAACACCAGAAGGTATCAAAGGTTATTATAAATTGGACAAAACTTATATTGATTCAGATTTTGGTTATCTTAACAAACTTCTGAATGTTAATTTCATTGATTATAACGCTTTACAGAATTTGCTTCTTGGTAAAACTTTCATCCCAGTCTCAGAAAAGAATTATAATTTGACACCGGATATTTCTGGATTCATATTAAAATCCAAAGAGACTCAAAAAATTACTGAAAATGGTAAAACTACAGAGTACAATATCAAATTAGGTTATGATCAGGATTTAAATTTAAATCACGTTCTTTTAACAAATCCAGCTAACAATAATCAACTCGAAATTACTTATTCTAACAGGATAATTTTGAACAATGAGAGCTTTCCAAAAAATGTTAAAATAATTATAAAAGCTAATAAAACTGACGAAATATTAATTGAAAATACGAAATTTGATTTTTCCCGGATGGAAACTACTTATTCCGTTCCTGCCAATTATACTAAGACAGAGATCAAATGATTAAGAAATTAAGCTTTTTTATAAGTATCATCCTTTTCGGAAGCGTTTTTGGACAAAAAGATAAAGAGGTTCTGCAAAAACAAAATGCAGACCTTAAAAAACAAATTTCTTCCATCAATGCTTCTTTGAATCAAACTAAACAAGAATCCAAACTTTCTATCTCCTACTTAAATGCAGTGAATCAAAAGATTACACTGAGAGAAAAGGTTTACACCAATACCCAGAAAGAAAAAAGATTCATAGAAGATGATATCTACAAACGTCAGCTGGAAATCAACAAAAATAATCGTGAGTTAGAAGTTCTGCGTAAAAACTATGCTGAAATTCTCGTAAAAGCGTACAAAACAAAAGGTGTTCAGAACAAAGTAACCTTCATACTTTCATCTAAAAATGTTGGAGAAGCGCTTAGTAGGGTTGAATATCTCAAAAGATACTCTGAATATCAAGACAAGAAAGCCGCTGAAATCACAAATAAAGCAACCCAAATCAAAAGAAACATCGCATTGAAGAAAAAATCGATGTCTGAAAAGGATAATCTTTTGATAGCTCAGAAAAAAGATCTTGCCACTATAGAAATCGAAAGAAAACAAAAGCAGGATCTCCTTAATGAATTTAAAAAGAATGAAGCTAGATTAACAGCTGAACTTAGACAAAAACAAGCTCAATCCAAAGACTTAGAACGCCAGATCAGAAATATCATTGCTGAAGAAATCCGACTTGCTAAGGCCAAAGAAGAAGCGGAAAGAAAAGCTGAAGCGGAAAGAAAAAGATTGGCTGATATAGCTGCCAAAAAAGAAAAAGAAAGAATCGAGGCTGAAAACAGAGCTAGACTAGCAGCTGCAGAAGCAGAAAGAAAAAGAGCAGAAACAGAATCAAAAAAAGCAACTGAACTGGCGGCTAAAAGAATTGAAGAAGAAAGAAAATTAGCCGAATCTAATAAAACGGCTGAGCGAAAAGCGGCTGCTGAAAAAGCAACCAGAGACGCAGCTGAAAGAGCAAAAGCAGCATCTGAAAAACTGGCTGCTGCAAAAGCTAATGAAGATGCCATCAACAAAAGAAATGAAGATGCAAAAGATGAAGCTGAGAAAAAAGTAATGAAAAGTTACGGCGTTGGCTCTACTGTAGGAAGTAATTTTGCAGATAATAAAGGACATATTGCTTTCCCTGTTGAGAGAGGAAGCGTAACACACCGTTTCGGACGACAGCCACATCCTGTTTTCAAAAATATTGTAGAAGAAAATATCGGAATCAAAATTGCAGTTGCTAAAGGAACTAAAGCTAGATGTGTTTTCCCTGGGGTTGTTTCCAGCATCCAATCTATTAACGGAAGCAGAACGGTTGTTGTGAAACATGGTAATTATTTTACAGTTTACTCTAATCTAGCATCAACATTGGTAAAAGCTAATCAACAGGTTTCCGCTGGAACTTTAATTGGTGAGGTTGGCAGTGATTTTGATGAGTCTATAACATTGGATTTCCAAATCTGGAGTGGAGAAAATCCAGTAGACCCATTGGGTTGGGTTTCGTATTAAAAAATACTTTAACTTTGTAAAAAAATTGAAATGACAATATCCACAGTTATATTAAGTCTTTCTTGGCAACATATATTAATTGTTGCTTTGATATTACTTTTATTATTCGGAGGTAAAAAAATCCCTGAATTAATGAAAGGTTTAGGCTCAGGTATCAAGGAGTTTAAAGATGCTGTTAAGGATGAAGATAAAAAAAATAATTCTTCATCATCTGACAATTCAAACAACCCTTCTTAAAAAAAGAATTTTTAAATGAGTTTAACAGAAAAAGCATGGGAAATCTTTAACCAATCAGTTAAAGATTATCACATAAAAGATGACGTTAATTCAGAAGAAATCAATCCATTCCAAGCTAATAGTTTGGAATGGATTTTGTATTCAAAAAACTGGATTGATACCGTTCAATGGCATTTGGAAGATATTATTCGAGAAGAAGATATTGACCCGATAGAGGCTTTAAAAATAAAAAGAAGGATTGATAAACTCAATCAAAAAAGAACAGATCTTGTTGAGCAAATCGACTTTTGGTTCTATAAAAATTTTGAGACCATTATTCCCAATTCTGATGCCAGAATCAACAGCGAAACGCCAGCTTGGTCTATCGATAGATTTTCTATTTTATCTTTGAAAATTTATCATATGTCTATAGAAGCTTCTCGGGAAGATGCTTCTGAAGAACATAAACTACAATGTTCTCAAAAACTGCAAATCCTTTTGGAACAACATAAAGATTTGTCAACAGCTATAGATCAGCTGCTTTCTGATATAGAGAATGGTAAAGTTAAGATGAAACTTTACAAACAAATGAAGATGTATAATGATGAAAGTCTTAACCCAATCCTGTATCAAAAAATGCAGAAAAAATGAAAAGTTTTTTTAAACTTTTAACGACAATATTCATTATCAATGTTGCTGGTTCTTGCTCTACAAGTTCGGCAGCGTCAGAAGAATTGCATGGTGATTCTTTATCAGATACCTATGCATATCTTACTCCTGAAGCAATTGTTTATGCTTCCTCAATTTCAAATTTAGTTTCCACTTTTCCAAAATTCAGAAACGATGCTGTAAACAGAGAAGTTGGAGTTTTGAAAAATTCTCTTACAGATTACTTAACGGCAATTCGCAATTTCAATCAATCTGATAAGCACAAATCATTGGAAGGATTTGAAAAAGCGTACAAAAAAATTCAGAAACTTAGAAAGTTTTTGATTACAGACGATGACGAAGTTCTGAACAGATATATGGTTAAAATAAAAACCAATATGAATCTATTGGAAGCTTCTCTCAATAAAAGCATGGAGACCACTTCTATGTCTTCCAACTAATAATTACACTAATATTCGATGTTAAATATACAAGCACAAGCGAATGTTCCCACAGAATTTGGGAAGTTCAAAATGATGGCTTTTTCCGAGGACGATAAAAACTGGATGCCACATATGGCTCTTATAGCTGAAAATACGGATTTAGAAAAACCTGTTAATGTTAGAATTCATTCTGAGTGTATCACTGGCGAAGTTTTTCATTCACAAAAATGTGAATGTGGGCAGCAGCTCAATTCTGCAATGCAATATATGCAGGAAAATGGAGGAATAATTATCTACCTAAGGCAGGAAGGCAGAAACATTGGAATCATCAATAAACTGAAAGCTTATGCGCTTCAGGAAAAAGGTTTTGATACTGTTCAGGCTAATTTGGAATTAGGATTGCCTGCAGATGACAGAGATTTTGGAATCGCAATAGAAATGCTTGAAAAAATCGGAATCAAATCTTTGAATTTAATGACTAATAATCCGGAGAAAATTCAGATTATAAAAGATAGCAGAATTAATTTCAATTCCAGAATTCCGCTTCAAATCAAATCGAATGAATCCAGCGCTTCATATTTAAAGACCAAAAAAGATTTCTTCGGACACCTTTTGGATGACGAAAACTAAAAATTTTTAATTTATAAAAACAAAAAAACCCGTCTAAGACGGGTTTTTTATTTGATAAACTCAAATAAAATTATTTTTTCTTTCCTTTTGCAGGACCAGCAACCGCAGTAGCCAAATCAGCACCAGCTTTAAATTTAGCAACTGTTTTTGCTGCAATTTGGATTGGTTTTTTAGTTGCAGGATTGATGCCTTGTCTAGCAGCTCTTTCAGATACAGAAAAAGTTCCAAAACCTACTAGAGATACTTTACCATCTTTTTTCTTAAGAGTTTCTGTTACGTTAGCAACAAATGATTCCAAAGCTTTTTTTGCAGCAGCTTTTGTGATTTCTGCATCCTTCGCGATAGCGTCGATTAATTCAGACTTGTTCATAATATTTATTAATTAAAGTTATGTTGTTATAGCAAATATAAGACAATTTTGATATCACGCAAATATTTTTATAAAATTTAGTGAAAAATATATCTTTTATTTTATTATAATGAATTTTTATTAAAATCAATGTTAACGAAAACACACGTTTTAACATAGTCCGTATTTGATGATTTGCCACTATTAATCAACAATTGAGCCAAAATACAATGAGTAATATCAGTATTCATAAATCCATAATAATTGGTATTTATTTTGCGAGGTTTTATATTGACTTTTTGAATATAAATTTTTTCAAACTTTTATTTATTTAGCGTAAATTTGCACCTATGTTTATCGAAGTTTTTAAATCGAAAATCCACAGAGTCCGTGTCACAGCTTCGGATCTTGATTATATTGGGAGTATCACTATTGATGAAGACCTTATAGAAGCGGCCGGTTTGATTGTAGGCGAAAGAGTTTACATCGTGAATGTGAATAACGGCGAGCGCTTTGACACTTATGTGATTAAAGGAAAAAGAAAATCTGGCGAAATCTGTCTGAATGGACCAGCTGCAAGAAAAGTTCAAAAAGGAGACATTATCATCATCATTGCTTACGCACAAATGAGTCCCGAGGAAGCAAAAGATTTTCAACCAAAAATCGTTTTTCCAGACGAAAAGACCAATCTTCTAACATAACTCCTCAGCTATTTTGGAAGAAAAAAAGTCATCTGTTTTAAAAAATATTCTTACTGTTCTAATTTCTATTGCAATTGCGGGAGTTTTTCTTTGGGTTGCTCTTAGAGGATTGGACTTTGACAAAATTAAAGGTTCTCTGCAAAAAGCTAATTATCTTTGGGTAGCATTTGCAGCAGTTTTTGGTGTTTCCGCTTACATTTTCAGAGCTGTAAGATGGAATCTTCTCTTGGAACCAATGGGTTACAAGATTTCCAATAGCAATTCGCTTTGGTCACTTTCTTTCGGATATCTGATGAATCTTACAATCCCAAGAAGTGGAGAGGTTGCACGTTCAACAGCACTTTACGGTGTTGAAAAAGTGCCGGTTGACAAATCTTTTGGAACTATTATTCTGGAAAGAGTTGTTGATTTGGTTTGTATGGGGATTTTTGCATTATTGACTTTGATATTCAAATATAATGCGCTTTTAGCTTTTTACAAATCTGCGACTCAACAAAAAGAACAAACTCAACCTCAATCTGATTCTAGTACAAGTTATATAGTTTTAGGTTGCATTATCTTTATTCTGATTATCTTCTTTATTTTCAGAAGATCGCTGCAAAAATTATCTATTTACAATAAAATCATTGGTTTTGGAAAAGGGATTTTCGAAGGATTAAAATCAATTTTCAATTTGAAACAAAAAGGAAAATTCATTCTTCTCACAGCTGGAATCTGGATTTGTTATTTCTTCGCATCGTATTTAGTTTGCTTTTCATTACCGGAAACTTCCAATTTTACACCAGCTGACGGATGTTTTATTTTAGTGGTTGGAACTTTGGGGATGATTATTCCTGCAAGTGGCGGAATTGGTGCTTTTAATCTTGCAATGAAATTCGGGTTCACAGCATTGTTCATTTCTATGGGAAAAGATGCAATAGAAGGTGGAGAATTAGGACTCGCCTACTCTTTCATAACATTGCCTTTACAAATCATTATTATGCTTGTAATGGGCTTGATTTCGATTCCAATGCTGGCGAAGAATAGAAAGATTTAAGAAGAAAACTTTCAAACTCTAAATCACTAGAATTCTCCCACTCTCAAACTCAAACAACTTCCGGCTTCCTCATCTTTTGTGACATTCAGGGAAATTGGGATTTTCTCTTTCAGTTCTTCCACGTGTGAAATGATTCCGACAATTCGGCTTTCTTTTTGAAGATTCATCAAAGTTTCAAAAACAAGATTTACCGATTCCGGGTCTTGCGTTCCAAAACCTTCATCAATAAAGAAAAAGTTCTTATCGGATTTCGCCTGAGACTGGACACTTTCTGCCAAAGCTAAAGCCAAACTCAACGAAACCTGAAAACTTTGTCCGCCGGATAAAGTCTTTACGCTTCTGGTTTTTCCTTCATTCAGATAATCAATTATTTCAAACTCGTTTTTATCATTGATTTGGAGACTCAATTGATTTCTTGTCATTCTGTGAAATCTCACATTTGCATTATCGCAAAGCTGTTTCAAGTAAATTGATGAAATATATTGTACAAAACCCGCACCTTTGAAGAGATAAAAAAGTGTATCAAGATTAGATTTTCTTAGTAGTAATTTATTCTGTTCAACAATCAATTCTTTCTTCGTTTCAAAGCTTTTTTGCAAATCAGAAAGCTGTTGTTCTACAATCGTTAACTGTTTCTGCAATTCTGAAATATTCTCTTGAGAACTCAAAAATGCTTCTTGTTTTGTTAAGAAATCTGTCTCATAAAAATTGGATTCTTCCAGTTTTAATTTCAAAGAATTGATGATTTCTTTTAAAGTATTGAAACTGATTTTAAAATCCTGAATTTCTTTTCTTGTCGTCTGAACATCAAAATCTTGAACTAAAATAGTTTCGACTTCCTCAAGATTTTGGAATAAAGATTTTGATAAAACAAATGCCAAATTATCATCATTTTCTTTCTCAGATTTCTGAAGTTCTTCGATTTGCTTTGAAATTTGAGAAAGCAAAGTTTCTTTTGAAGCTACTTTTGGAGTTATTTCCAGTAAGCTTTTCTGAAGCTGAATATATTGACTTTCTATCAAATTATTTTTCTCAGACAAATTTTCAGATTCAATCTTAATTTCATCCGAATTTGCATTTTCAAAATCTTTAAAATCAAGAACTTTCAAACTGGCTTTCAAATCATAAATAGAAGTTTCTAAACTGATTTTTTTATTTTTAAATTCAGCAATTGCATCTTCGAAACGTTTAGTTTCTTTCTGTTGATTTTCTAATAATTTTCGATTTTCATCAAGAGTTTTTTCAGCTGAAGAAATCTTTTGTTCCAATTCTAGAGCTTGGTTTTTCTGAGTCTGAAAATGATTCTCATTTTCTTTATTGAACTGATTCCAAACAAATTGTTCAGAGTGAAATTGTAATTTATTCTGTATTTCTAATGTTTGATTTTCCAGCTCAACTTTCTGATTATCAAAAATCTGTTTCAATTCTAGAATTTTCTCAATCTGTTTTTCGTCATTTCTGATTTTATCAATTTGTTGTTCAACTTCAAAAACCTGAGAAATTAAATTTTTCATTGATTCAGAAACATTTTCAGAAACCAAAATTGCAGGATGTTCTGTCGAGCCACAAAGCGGACAAGGTTTTCCACTTTCAATATTTTGAGCAAACTCAGATAGCTTTTGCGACAATTCTAAATGACTTTTCTGATTCTGAAGATTTAGTTTTCTTTCATTCAGAGAAGTTATTTTCTCAGAAAAATTTTCTTTCCAATTCTTCGGAAATTCATTTAATAATAATTGTTGCTTTATAATTTCTTCTGATTTTGAATTGATATTTTGTTGAAAATTAAACAATTCTTTTTGCAAATTTTTATTGGATTGAAACCAACTTTCAATTTCCATCAGGAGTTTTGTATCCGTTTTTTTGGACTTCAATTCAGAAATTGATTTAAATTCAAAATCAATGTTTTTCTGAATATCACCTTCCTTTTTCTTCGAATCTGAAATAGTTTTTTCGCCCTTATCAATTCTTTCCAGCAACAGATTTTTCTGAATTTTAAAATCTAAAATTTTAGAAATATTCAACAAGTCAACAGCTTTTTGTTTGCTATTTTCAAGTTGATTAAAATCATTTTCTAAAACCGAAATATTTAATTTAATCTTAGATAAAGTTTCAGAAAGCGAATCAAATTCGACCTTTGTTGATTGCTGAACTTTTATATTTTGAGAAATATCTGATGACAAGCGTTTCTTTTCTGTCAACAAAGATTTGAAGTTTCGTTCAGCCGTTTCAAAAACTTCCAATTGTTGTTCAAGCTTTTGAAACTTTTCATTCTCATTTTCTTTAATAAGAAATTCGACTTGCTTGATTTTCAAATTATCAGAATCCTCTTTGAGTTTTTGAAGTTTTTGAAACTGATTTTCAAGTTGCTGATGCTTTCCTTTTTCTTTCTCAAAATTGATTTTAGAAAGATTAAGCTCCTCACTTTTTTGATTAATTAATTCTTCAGAAACTTCTTCAAAAGTTCCAAGCTTACCCTTCAATTCGTCTAAAACAGAATCATTATTTTTAGATAAATAAGAAACTTTATCCTGCAAATCATACTTGTGAAGACCAAAGATTTCCTTCATCATCTGGGTTCTGTCTTTTGCGCCTAACTCAAGAAATTCCTTAAACTGACCTTGTGGAATGATAATCGTTCGCTTGAAATTTTCATAACTCAAACCCAGAATTTCCGAAGCATTCGTATGTTCCAACGGAATCCATTGGTCATTTTTTTGTTCGTAAAAAGTGGCGTTCGAAACTTTAACATCATCAAAACGTTTGGAATTTCTTTTAAATTCTCGAACCGCACGAAATGTTCTATTCTCATAATTCAGAAAATCAAACTCGATGAAAGACCGATTGCTACGGAGATTCATCATATTATAAGCTCGGCTATCTTTGCTATTCATCCTTTCCGTTTCGCCATAAAGCGCAAAACTTACCGCTTCCAAAATCGAGGATTTCCCAGAACCAACCGCCCCAAAAATCCCGAATAGACCTGCTTGAGTCAATTCAGAAAAGTCAATTGTTTGACGTGTTTGATAAGAATAAAGCCCTTCTATGGTAAGTTTTATTGGAAGCATTTTTTGAGTTGGAGAGTTTGAGGTTTTGAGAAATTGTCAGGCTGAGGCTCTCGAAGCCATTTCATTTTAAATAATCTCTTTGAAAATTGACAACAATTCGTCGTTAGGTTCCTGATTTTGATTTTTCGATTTGAAATAATCTTTGAACAAATCCTGAATATCCTGATTCAGATTAATGTTTTTATCCGTTTGAGTTAAATCTACAATATCACTTTTCAATTTGGGAATGAGATGAATAATCCCGTTGTGCGTCTGGTAAAGCAATTTTCTGTCTTCAGATTTCAAAAAAGTATCGCTTTCCAAAGTCAATTCCACCAAAGAATCTGGATTTTCTTTCAGCCAATCAACAGCTTTCTCAACCTCATCAAATGTTTTTCGAAACAATGACCTACCTTGAGTTAAAGGAATATTTTTGATACTGACATTTTGATTCGGTTCGGCTTCGATAATTGTAACTGATTTCTTTTGTCCGGCTTCAGAAAAACTATAACAAAGCGATGATGACGAATAAACAACAGGCTTCTCAATCGTTCCAATATTCTGATAATTGTGCAAATGCCCCAACGCAGAATATTGAATCTGTTCCGGAATAATCTCAGAATAAATTAAATCCGCATTGCCAATCATAATTGGCTTTTCGCCTTCTGGCTCTTCGGGTTTTGGCATTCCTTTTTTCATCATAAAAAGATGAGTAAGAAGCACATTCACGCCGTTTTCATCACAATAATTTTCGGCAATGTTTTGCCAGTTATCTTTGAGAATTTGATTCAGTGCGATTTCTTTGTTGTCCTCGCCAAGATATTCTTTCAATCGTATTTCGTTGGCGTAAGCGGTGTGCAGAATTCTTATCGGATAATCGAATTGATTTAATTTTAATTCAATAAATCCTTTATCAGTATTTGTTATTTTAAAATGTTCAAGTTCAAAAATCGGAATCTCAGCATTTGGATGACCGATGAGAATAATTCCACATTCTTTTGCGAGAGGATTTGGAGCGTCAATTCTGTCTGGAGAATCGTGGTTTCCTGCAATTGCAACCACAGGTCGTTCTCCATTTTTGGAAAGCTGTTTCAAAGTTTTGTAAAACAACTCCACAGCTTCGGTTGATGGATTGAAATTATCAAACAAATCTCCCGCAACCAAAACCAAATCGACATTCTCAAAATCAGCAATCTCAACCAGTTCTTTCATAACGAGTTTTTGCTCTTCCAATCGGGAAAAATTTTCGAGCCGTTTGCCAAGATGCCAATCGGCAGTGTGCAGGATTTTCATCTGTTCTTATCTATTTCTTTTTTATTTGTCAGATGGAACACCCAAATTATTTTGTTTCAGAAAGAAATTCTTATCCAGGTGTTTCATTTTATAAAGATAGTTTTTTGAGGAATGAGAACAAAATGGAAAACCGTAAAGAAATCTAAGATTGACTGAAATCAAATAACGGAAATGAAATTACAAATCATTAAATTTGTATTGTGAATCCCAATCTAGAACTTCAGCTCAAAACCCTTCCTTCGGAACCCGGCGTCTATCGTTATTATGATAAAAACGACCAGCTTTTGTATGTAGGAAAAGCAAAGCAACTCAACAAAAGAGTTCTCTCCTACTTCAATAAAAATCTTTTAGGCTACCGAACACGGATTATGGTTTCAAAGATTCACAGATTGGAAACAACTGTTGTGAACAGTGAATATGATGCTCTTTTATTAGAAAACAATCTTATCAAAGAACATCAGCCCTTTTACAATGTAATGTTGAAAGATGACAAAACCTATCCTTGGATTTGCATCAAGAATGAAGATTTTCCAAGAATCTTTCTTACCCGAACAAAAATAAAAGATGGCTCAGAATATTTTGGACCTTACGCTAAAGTGAGACCCGCAAGAATTCTGCTTGATACGATTAAAAATCTTTACAAAATAAGAACCTGCAATCTGAATCTTGCTCCCGAAAAAATTGCTGATGGAAAGTATAAAGTCTGTCTGGAATATCATATCAAAAACTGTAACGGACCTTGTGAAGACCTTGAATCCAAAGAAGATTACGACGAAAAAGTAGAAGCAATCCGAGGAATCATCAAAGGAGATTTTCGTTTTGCTAAGAAATATCTTGAAGATAGAATGTACCGTTTTGCAGCGAATCTGGAATTTGAGAAAGCGCAGATGATAAAGCAGAATATAGAATCTCTGGATGATTACCAAGCCAAACACACAGTTGTGAATCCAAGTATTGATGATGTGGATGTTTTTGGAATGACGAGCGATGAAACGGCGGCTTATGTGAATTATTTCAAAATCAGAAATGGTTCTATTGTTCAGAGTTTTACGACAGAAATCAAGAAAGTTTTAGAAGAAACTGATGAAGATATTTTGGAAGAAGCGATTATCGAAATTCGTCAGAAATTCTTGTCTGAATCGAGAGAAATCTTAATTCCTTTTCATCTTGGAATTGAAATCCCTAATGTAAAACTGATTGTTCCAAAAGTCGGCGACAAGAAAAGAATCGTGGAACTTTCTGAGAAAAATGCTAAAGAATATCGTCTTGAAAAATTGAAGCAAGTTCAAATTGTTGACCCGGAAAGGCACACCAACCGAATAATGGCGGAAATGCAAAAACTTCTGCATATGCCTGTAGAACCAAGACATATTGAAGGTTTTGATAACTCGAATATCCAAGGAACTAATCCAGTTTCGGCTTGTGTGGTTTTCAAAGATGGAAAACCGAGCAAAGCAGATTACAGAATTTTCCATCCAAAAACGGTTGAAGGTCCAAACGACTTTGCAACAATGGAAGAAGTCATCTACAGACGTTACAGAAGATTGATTGATGAGGGCGAGCCTTTACCTCAGCTGATTCTTATTGATGGAGGAAAAGGACAATTATCTTCAGCTGTTAAAAGCTTGAAACTGCTTGGGCTTTACGGAAAAATCACCATTATCGGAATTGCAAAACGTCTCGAGGAAATCTATTTTCCAGAAGATTCTATTCCTTTGTATATTGATAAAAAAGCGGAGACACTGAAAATCCTACAACGTGTAAGAGACGAGTCTCACCGTTTTGGAGTGAAACATCATAGAACCAGAAGAAAGAATTCAACCATAAAATCTGAGCTAGAAGAAATACAAGGTGTTGGTCCAAAATCTATCGAACTACTTTTGTCAAAATTGAAATCGGTTAAAAGAATCAAAGAATCTGACTTGGCAACTTTGGAAGAAATTCTCGGAAAATCTAAAGCGAAAATCGTTTGGGAGTTTTTTAATCCTTAATATTACTGCATAGTTGTTGGCAGAATCTTGCCATAATTGTTACCATCAAAAGCTGTTTTTCTATCCTCACATTTTTCATTAATACTTGTCAAAGTCAGAACATCTTTGTCGATTTTATACTTGTAAATTCCCACATCTTGAGAATTACACGGAGAATTGCCTGCTAATTTCAAAAGTGTAAGTTCTCCTTGGCTTGTAAAACCATATTTCATTTTTTCCACAACATTTCCCTGATACACCAAATCTACGGAATCAGTCCCAAACTTAAAGTTAACCTCAACTGGAACGGGAATATTAGCAGTTCCTTTCCACTCTGTATTAGCCAAAAGATTAGACTTCTGCTGTGAGAAATAAAATACACTCGACATCAGTAATAAGCCCGAGAATAATTTTGTAATAGTTTTCATTATATTAGATTTTTATTTTTAATTAATTTAAAATCTGATAATCAATAAATTATCAGTTAATAAATCTACTATTATATTTTGAATATTTTATATTTATTATCTTTAATTTAAGAATTAAATCAATAAATTTCATATTCGGAATTTTGTTCGTTAATCATTATCTTTGCAACCTAAAATTGAAAAATGAACAAATACATAAAATTTGTAGTCGCTGCAATCATTATCGCTCTAGGCGTTTATCTGATGTTCAACCGTAACATCGGCTGGGGAATCGTTTTGGTTGTGCTTTCTGCAATTCCAATCGCACTTTTCTTCAAAAACGAAAATATTCTTTTAGCATTTTGGCAATTGAGAAAACAGAATATGGAGAAAGCTTCCAAATTTTTGGCTAATATCACCAATTATCAATCTCAGCTTCACAAGAGTCAGTACGGTTATTTCCATTATCTTCAGGCGTTGACAACGGCTCAGGACAATCCTCAAAAAACGGAAGGATTGATGAAAAAAGCTTTAGATTACGGATTGAATATGAAGCACGACAGAGCAATGGCAAAACTGAATTTGGCTGCTGCTGCACTTTCCAAAGGCAGAAAAAATGAAGCTCAAAAACTTCTGGATGAAGCCAAACAATTGGATTCTGCAGGAATGATGACCGACCAAATCAAAATGATGAAAGAGCAAATGAAAATGCCAACAATGCAAAAACATATGCATAACCCGAATATGAGAATGAGAGGGAAATTCCACTAATTGAGAAATTATTTTAATAATAAAAAAAGGAGCGAAAATATTTTCGCTCCTTTTCTTTTTCAACGCTTTGATTATTCAACAATTAGTTTCTCTGAATAAGCTTTGTTGTCAATTTCATATTTCAACAGATAAGTTCCTTTTGGATATTTGGAAACGTTGATTTGTAATTTTTTATCAGCCGTATTATTATTGATAATCTGCAATAATTTCCCTGTTAAATCATAAAGCAGAACTTTTGTTGGTCTAGCATTATTTTCCCAAGACAAGTTGACAATATCTTTCGCAGGAATTGGATAAACACCAATTCCATTTTTCTTGAAAGATGTTACTCCCAAAGTCTTAACCTCAATCGTCGCCTGATATGGTTTGAAATTTTGTTTTGTTGCAGTAATTGCCAATGCTTCTCCATCAGCAATTCCATTCAAATCAAATACAACACTTCCATCTTTGCTGCGAGCAGAACCAATAATGTTACCATTTTTAGTCAAAGAAATGACCGCATCTGTCTCTTCACAGGCAACAGTAAGAGTCTGCGTATTTGAATCAATCTGATTCGGATGTTGTAACTCTAAATCTTTGGTCGTATCATATCTGAAAACAACGGAAGGGTCACCAAACAGAACCCAAGTCTGCATTACTTCAATAGCAGTTGGTGAAGCATTGTAACTTTCCAACATTCCAATTTGTGAGTTGTAAAACAATCCGCCAATCGTTTCTTTTTTATTGTTCTCATAAGCCTCTGTAAGGATATTCGTCATTTCATCTTGTGTTTCCATTGGTTCTGCCCAAGCCATTAGAATTGTTGAGGCCGCAGTAGCAATAGAACCAGCAGGAGAATTATTATAACTTACCGACATCAAATCTTCAGCAAGACAAGTTTTCCCAACAAATGTTCCATTATTACAAGCCACAGAAATTACAAAAGGATACATCCCGTTATTCTTCAATTGTTTCACATTTGTAGAAGTATAATTCCCAGTCACCATCAGATTCAAATCGCCGTGCCCTGTGTAATTGAATAATCCAATCCCTGCATTCATTGCATTGTTAATCATTGTTGGCGTTGGTTCACCTGTCGCATCTTCTCCACCTTGTGAACCTTGATAGAACTCATAAACATTTTGATAGCCATAATCTTTCAATTGTGTTCTAATTTTTCTAAGATGCACATAATCTGCTTCTCCATCGTTACCATAACCATTTCCTTCATTCGAGCCAATTCCTATTGCATTCTTCATCCAATCTCCAGCAAGAGGATTTTTTTCATATTCTAGAATTCTATCCGTCATAGTTTTGATTCCGACACTATTTCCTGATAATCTTCCTACAAAAGCTTCCGGATAATAATCATTTGTAAATTGCCCATAATAGGAGTCACTCCAAAGCTGTTCTCCATTATTACCATAAGTATGCGAAGGAATATCTCCAGAGTCACCAACTAAAAGTATGTAAACCAAATTAGGATTGGATTGATAAAAATTGGTGATATAATTTTTGATTGTTGTATCCGTAGTTCCAGTCGATGTTGTGTTCACAACTGTCGTTTTGATACCTTTTTCTCTCTTCCAGCTCACCAAAGAACTTAATTGATTTTCAAAAGCTGGGGTTGTAATAATTAATAAATCTCCCTCTTCTTTTGCAGGAGTATATTTGTTGGATGTTATATGATTAAGATAATGTTTGGAATAAATATCATTGAAAAATGTATTGTCCGCTTTCTTTGCAGTGATTTCATTTGTCCCTTTTTTATTATTAAGGACAACTTCTACTCTCAGATTTTTATAAATTCTAAGTTTGCGTTGAACAGGATTATACTGATAAGGATAAATTGAAAAAGTTACACCTCTCGTATTTCTTAGAATGTGAGGATTTCCGAATTTGGCGAGTTGACCAGGAAAAAAATTATCTTTTTTATAACTATCTCCAAAAACATACGGAATGGTTTCTGGGTCTGTATTTCTTTTTAGATTTCCTTTAGATGGAACGACATCAATATTATCAATATCTTCGTAGCTGTCATATACTATTTTATATTCAAAATCGCCTTTCTCAGGAAGCTGAATAGATTTGGAGAAATATGGCATTGCAGGATTTCCTGCTTCAGACATCAAAACAGAATATTGTTTGGAAAAGGTATGATAATATTTACCATTGATACTTTTCTCTGTTTTTTCAAAATGACCCAGATCAAAATCAACAGTAATATTCTGATTGTCAGAATTGATCAATTTGAAATCTTGAGCAAACGAGTTACCGGAAAGAAAAATCAATATTAAGGAAGAAAATAGTACATTTTTTCTCATAAGTTTTATTTTTTTATCAAATATATAAATTTAAAGCTGATTAAGTTTATATATTTCAATAAAAAATAAAATTTAGCTACATTTCATCATTTTGCTCATAGCTATAAAATTTCGGAATTCTCCAATGGTATTTTACTGCTAAAGTTCTAATGGTAACAATCAAAAGAATAGTAAAAATCTGAACCAACGTATAAGAAAGCGTTGTGAATTTTGATAATAAAAGAAAAATTCCTCCACCCACGATACAAGCAGTCGCATAGATTTCTTTTCGGAAGATTAACGGAATTCTGTTCAATAAAATATCACGAATAATCCCACCGAAACATCCCGTAATTGTTCCTAAAGTTAAACAAATCAGCGGATGAAAACCTGTACTCAAACCTTTCTGAACACCAATAATGGTGAACAACCCCAGCCCGAAACTATCGAATATAAACAATGTGACTTTGAAATTCTTTTCTATCGATTTGAAAATCATTGAGAAGACACAAGTGGTGAAAATCAATCCACAAGTTAACATATCGGTCATCCAAAAAACAGGAACATCCAACAACAAATCTCTTACAGTTCCGCCACCAACGGATGTTACAAATGCGATAATCAAAACACCAAATGGATCCAAGCGTTTTTGCATCGCTGCAAAACTGCCCGACATCGCAAAGGAAATAGTTCCCAAGATTTCTATAATAAGATTGATTTGCTCGTGCACGACTGTTTATAAATGATGTTGATGAATGATAAATTATAAATATTAGATGAAATAATCGCTGATGAAATATCGATTATCATTTATCATCTATAAACTCAGCTCTACTAAAACCGGACAATGGTCGGAGTGTTTGACCTCTGGGAGAATTACTGCTCTGGTCATTTTTTCTTTTAATGGTTCGGAGACAAAGTTATAATCCAAACGCCAGCCTTTGTTTCTTGCTCGTGAACCAGCTCTGTAACTCCACCAAGAATATTGATCCGGCTGGTCATTAAAATATCTGAAACTATCCGTCAAACTATTTTCTTTCATAAAGTTGGTCATCCATTCCCGTTCCATTGGGAGGAAGCCAGAAGTATTTGCCAAACCTATTGGATTATGAATATCAATTGCATGATGACAAATATTGAAATCTCCACTGATAATTAAATTTGGGATGGTTTTTCTGAGTTCTTTGATGTACTCCAAAAAGTCAAAACAAAACTGCATTTTGAATTCAAGTCTTTCGATATTGGAAGCAGACGGAACATAAACAGAAATCACAGAAAAGCCGTCGAAGTCGGCGCGCATAATTCTGCCTTCGTTGTCATAGCTTTCTATTCCACATCCGTATTCTATATGGTTTGGTTTTACTTTGGAAGCGATTCCTACCCCGCTATAACCTTTCTTCACTGCGGAATGCCAATAGCTGTGATAGCCTAAATTTTCAAGACTTTCTATATCGATTTGGTCATTTCCTGCTTTGCTTTCTTGGATGCAAATGACATCCGGACTTGCGACATTGAGCCAACCGAGGAAGTCTTTTGTAAATGCAGCACGGATACCATTGACGTTATAGGAAATGATTCTCATTATTTTATTATGATTTTGAATAAATGAAGTAAATAATAACGATTGTTAAAACAGAAGCCAAAAGTACGACTTTCCATTTTCTTGAACCTTCATCTTCTATGAAAAGTGTGTTTTTCTGACTTTGAAATTTCGTTGGATTTTCCAGATATTCTTTTTCATAAGCAATGATTTCTGGTTTGTTTCCCATCACTCTTTTGACTTCAGCCCAATCTGGGTCGGAAGGAAACACCACTTTTTCCGGTTGATTGTTCAACTTTAATTTTACTGTCAAGTTTCCATTTTTGCTGAAAGTCTTGACTGAAACATTACTGTTAGTTAAGGGACTATCTTCATCAAAGTGTGTTTCTTTGCTTTGAATGGCTTCTACCAGATCCTTGGAATTTTTCAGACCCAAACCTGTTTTATCGAATACCAGTTTGATGGCGTTTATCTTTTCATTTTGTTGGAGCAATTCTTCAATTTCCTGCCTGTCTAGATTGTGCTCTTGCAGTAATGCGTTGATATCTTTCATAATTTCTATTTTGGTTTTCAAGATTTTAGTGATTCAGAATAAACTCCGTTGACTTTTGGAAATAGTTTGGTTGAAATTCAAAGTTCGGAATTTTGAATTGAATCGTCAAAAGAAATACCAAACCTCAACATAGCCCCGATAGGAACGGCATCCTTTTTTGCTTTTGGGAAAACTTTGTTTGGATGACAAAACTCTAAAGCAAAAAAGATATAGTGGATAGCGGGTTGGACACTTGAAAAGAATGACCAAACGTCTTGCTCCTAAAAAGAAAAAGGCGGAAAAAGTTGCCTCTTTCCGCCCAATAAACCCAAATCAAATAAACTATGAAAAAACTACTTGGGTTCTAGTATGCTTATCGGGATGATGACTTCCTCTAGGGAAATCCCTCCGTGCTGATAAGTATCTTTGTAATAATTCACAAAGTGATTATAGTTCTTCGGGTATGCTAAAAATATATTGTTCTTGGCGAAAATATATTTGGAACTCAGATTTCCTTTTGGTAGAAAGAGTTTGTCGGGATTGTTGATCGCCCAAACATCTTTGTCTTCGTAAGTCAAACTTCGTCCAGTTTTGTATCTTATATTGGTAGACGTCTCTCTATCACCAACTACCTTACTAGGTTTTTTAACATAAATTGTGCCGTGATCGGTCGTGATGACTAATTTGAATCCATTTTCTGCTGCAGTTTTGATAATTTTCAGCAAAGATGAGTTCTCGAACCAATTGTAAGTCAAAGACCTGAAAGTTTTGTCGTCTCTAATTAATTGATTTACAATATTATTGTCGGTTTTTGCGTGAGACAAGATATCTATAAAGTTGTAGACAATAACTAGTAAGTCATTGTTTTTATGTTGATTGAAATCGTCTAAAATTTTTCTCTCAAAATCTGAGTTCAGGATTTTCAAGTATTTCATTGATTTGCTGGAGAGTCCCAAACGTTTCATCTGGTCTTCCAGGAAATCTCTTTCGTGTTCGTTTTTATTCCCTTCTTCGTTATCATTGAACCAATACTCCGGAAATCTTTTTTCGATTTCTGACGGCATTAATCCTGCAAAGAACGAGTTTCTCGCGTATTGAGTCGCTGTTGGTAAAATACTGAAATAATAATCCTCGGAAGTTTTGTTGTAGAACTTGGTGAATAATGGCTCAATCACTTTCCATTGGTCATATCTCAAGTTATCAATCATCAACAAAAGAACTTTTTCTTTTTCCAATTCCGGCTTCACTTTGTCTTTGAAAAGCGTATGGCTCATCATTGGTTTTTCGTTGCTATGAAGCCATTCTTCGTAATTGTTTTCGATGAATTTTGAGAACTGGATATTGGCTTCCTCTTTCTGGTTTTGAAGTAAGTCTGCAAACTCGTTATCCGAAACTTTATCGAATTTCACTTCCCAGCTCAAGATTTTTTTGTAATATTCTGCCCAATCCTGATATGTTCTCAAGTAAGACAATTCCATACTCAAGTTTCGGAATTCCTGTTGATAATCGACAATTGTCTTTTGCTCAACAAGAGATTCGCTTTGAAGGATTTTTTTGAGTGACAAAAGAACCTGATTTGGATTCACCGGTTTTAAGATATAATCCTCTATCTGAGAACCAATGGCTTGTTCCATAATATGCTCTTCTTCACTTTTGGTAACCATCACAATCTTAATCGCATTGTCTTTTTCTTTAATCATGGGGATGGCTTCCAAGCCGGAAATCCCAGGCATATTTTCGTCGAGAAATGTCAGCACAAATTTTTCTTTTTCTATCAATTCCAAAGCCTCATTTACGTTGTTAACTGGTGTTACGGTGTAGCCTTTGTTTTCCAAAAAGACAATATGAGGTTTGAGAAGATCTACTTCATCATCGATCCATAAAATTTTTCCTGACATATATTTATTTAATTTAAGTAGTTTGTATCAAAATTATAACCAAAGTATCATAATTATATTTTAAATAACAGTTTTTATGCGTTAAATATTAGTTAAAGGAAATTTTATTTTTAAATTAATGAACGTTACTAATTTTAAGCAATAAAAAAACAGACTTAAAAAAGTCTGTCTTAATATTTTTTTAATTGGAGAAACTTATCAATTCCTTCTTCTCTGCATTATAGAGATGAAACTCTAACATCTTGAAAGAATCTCTCGGAATCACAGTAACCCATTTTTTGTATTTCAAAAACCACTTATTTTGGATGCTGGTCAATCCTTTTGTAAGATAAGCTTCTACAAAAGGATGCACGTGCAGGTATAGTTTTCCTTTTTCTTTTTGCATAATCGTTCTGATAGAATCCTCCATTTTTTCCACAATTACAATTGGAGCTATGATTTCTCCATCTTTGTTGGGGTTTTCTTCAGAAGTTTCGATGTGTTTCTCAGCACGGACGCGTTGTCTCGTCATTTGGATAAGTCCAAATTTAGATGGCGGCAAAATCTTGTGTCTGGCTTTGTCACGTTTCATTTCGTCCCGGAAATGTTCATACAATTCTTTCCTGTGTTCTGGGTCTACCATATCGATAAAATCTACCACGATAATTCCACCCATATCTCGCAGACGCAGTTGTCTAGCAATTTCCGTGGCAGCCATTTTGTTGACGGTCAAAGCGTGCATTTTATTAGTCGAAGATGATGAAATATTGTTTCCGGAATTCACATCTACCACGTGTAGCGCTTCTGTATGTTCGATGACAAGATAAGCACCTTTGGAAGCCGGGATATTCACGTGCTTTCCAAAACTTTGTTTCAGCTGTTTCTCGACATTATAATATTCCATCAAAGGAATGTGAGAATCGTAAAATTGAACAATATTCTTACGTTCCGGCGCAATCACTTCAATATAAGATCTCATATCCTCTACCATTTTTTCGTCATCACAAATGATACTTACGAAATCTTGGTTAAAGTTATCTCTAAGGATAGAAGACGCTTTATCTTCTTCACTCAAGACTTTGCTCGGAACTTTATTTTTCTGAATATTTTTAAATGTAGATTCCCATTTTTTCACCAGCTGATTCATATCATTATGAAGCTCAGCTACTTTTTTTCCTTCTGCAACCGTTCTGATAATCACGCCGAAACCTTCCGGACGGATACTTTCTATCAAAGTTTTCAGACGATTTTTTTCTTCGGAGTCGGCTACTTTTTTGGAAATAGAAATCTTGTTATCGAAAGGAATCAAAACCAAAAAACGACCTGTAAGTGAAATTTGCGTAGAGATACGCGGTCCTTTTGTAGAAATTGGTTCTTTGGTGATTTGAAGAAGGACAAGGTCGCCCGCCGTCAAAACTTTGTCAACGGTTCCCATTTTATCAATATCCTTGGCAGTTTCAAAACTTTTAAGGCTGGGAGATTGTTGTTTTTTCGATATCGTATTTTTCAGAAATCTTTGGTAAGACAGGAACTGTGGACCAAGGTCCTGATAATGCAAGAACGCATCTTTATCTGTCCCAATGTTTACGAAAGCTGCATTAAGGTTGGGCGCCAATTTTTTGATTTTGCCCAGAAAAAGGTCACCTACAACAAAATCTGACTTCGTCTCTTGCTCGTGAAGCTCAAAAAGACGGCCATCTTCCAATAAAGCTATTTTTGAAGCATCTTCCTCATTGGAAATAATCAGTTCTTTCTTCATAACTTCATAAAAAGGTTTTTATTAAGGATTAGGTTGTAAATATAAAACAAAAATATAGCTGACAAGTGCCAACTATATTTAATATGTTTAAGACTGAAAAAATACAGATTATTTTTTCTTTTTGTGTCTGTTTGCTCTTCTTCTTTTCTTTCTCTTGTGAGTTGCAACCTTGTGTCTTTTTCTCTTTTTTCCGCTTGGCATAATTTATATATTTTTTATACTGTTAATATTCAACTAATTATTTTACTGCAACTTTAGTCTTAACTTTTTCCACAAAAGTTTTTGAAGGTTTAAAAGCAGGAATGTTGTGAGCAGGGATTTCTATAGCTGTGTTCTTAGAAATATTTCTACCTGTTTTAGCTGCTCTGGTTTTGATAATAAAAGAACCGAATCCTCTTAAATATACATTATCTCCATTATACATAGAGGTTCTGATTTCTTGCATAAAAGCTTCGATAACTTTCTGTGTATCATTCTTTTCTACTCCCAGCTTGTTCGAGATGGTATTTACCAATTCTGCCTTTGTCATTTTCTAAAATTCTTTATATTTTTGGTGTGCAAATATAAGATATATTTTTGAAAACAAACAAACAAAATGCTGATTTTCTTCACATTGGAAAAAAGCTCACAAAGTGGTATGATACTAATGCCAGACAACTTCCTTGGAGAGAAAATCAGCTTCCTTATAATATATGGATCAGCGAAATTGTTTTGCAACAAACGCAGGTAAAACAAGGCCTTGGTCATTACCTTAGATTTATAGAAAGATTCCCAACTGTAAAAGAACTTCATCAAGCTTCGGAAGATGAAGTTTTATTATACTGGAAAGGTTTGGGTTATTATTCCAGAGCGATTAATCTGCATAAAGCGGCGCATCAAGTTATAGAAGATTTCGATGGTGAATTCCCCAATCAATATAATGACATCTTAAAACTAAAAGGTGTTGGAAAATATACTGCCGCTGCGATTGCAAGTATTTGCTTTGAAGAAAAAGTCCCTGCGGTTGATGGAAATTTTTATCGGGTTTTGTCAAGGATATTTGCTGATGATTTTGATATTTCCGGCTCAAAGGCTTTTCAGTATTTTTCGGATTTAGCTTTGTTAATTATGCTTGATGATAAATCTGGTGAATTCAATCAGGCGATAATGGACATCGGTTCTGAGATTTGTAAACCGAAAAATCCGCTTTGTGGAGAATGTCCTGTGAATGATGATTGCATTGCTTTCCAAACGGGAAGAATTTCCGAATTTCCTGTAAAAACGAAAAAAGTTAAGATTTCGGATTTGAGTCTGAAATATTTCTTTGTTAAACACAAGAATCAATTCCTTATCAAACAAAGAGGCAATGATTTCATTTGGAAGAAATTATATGAATTCCCGATTTCTATTCCTGAAAATTGGAATGATTCTATCATCAATTCAAAAATAATAGGTCATAAACTGACCCACAAAAACCTCTCAATAGAAATCAATCTCGTTGACATCGATTCTAAGAAAGAATTTGAAAAATTTGCTTCTGATAATGATTTCATCATCGTAACCGAAAAACAAGCCGACGACAAATCGTTTCCCAAACCACTGGAAAATTATTATAAAAATATTGGAAAACCAGAAATTGGAAAACTACAGTTTTAAGAATAATTAAAATTTTCATCCGAACTTCATTATATTTGCAAAAATTTGGTTCCGATATTTTTCGGATTAAAATGGGAATGAAGTGCAATTCTTCAACTGTCCCCGCAACTGTAAATCGCAACAAATTTAATTAATAATTAAATTTTAACTGTTTTTGCCAAACGCCATTGTTCTGAGAAGAATGAGAAGGCGCAAAATCAGCGAAAGTCAGGAGACCTGCCAAAAATATTATTTTGAATAAATGCTTTCGGAGGAAAAGCCTGATTCTATAAACATTTTGTGTTTGTATTCTCTTGCTATTTTCTGAAAGTTAATTTATAAACTTTAATTATATTTTAATGAACAGAAAATTAATTTTGGCCAGCGCGATGCTTATGATAGGAACATCGGTTTTTGCCCAACAAAATGACGAAACAAAAATCGAAGAGGTTACTGTAGCTTCCAAAATCCCACAACAACTGTATAAGACAGGAAAAAATGTAAAGCTTTTCACAGAAAAAGATCTTGAAAACTTCAAAGGTCAAACCTTAAATGATGTTCTGAATCAAGTTGCCGGTTTTCAGGTTACAGGTAATTTCAATAACCAAACCGAGCCGAGATCTTTGAAAATCAGAGGGGGAAAAAGTGCTAATATTTTGATTTTATTAGATGGCATTCCTTTGAAAGATGTTACAGGAAATGATTATACCGTTTCCGATTTACGCCTGATTGCTTTGGAAAGTGTAGAAAGTATAGAGGTTCTTAATGGTGCTTCTTCAGTTTTGTATGGCTCAAACGCTACCGTTTCTGTTATCAATATCAAAACAAAAAAATCTTCTCAAAAAGCAATCGAAGGACTTGTTTCTGCAAGAGGAGGTTCATTCAATACATTTGCTCAGAATGCTACTGTCAAAGGTAAATTAGATAAATTCAATTACCAAATAAATGGCTTCAATGAAAAATCTGAAGGAATATCTTCGGCAGAAGGCAACGATACTTTCGATAAAGATGGTTGGGAAAAGCAAAACATCTCTGCAAATGTTGGATATACTGATGAGAAATTCAACGTTAATCTTTCCGGAGGCTGGAACCACAATTTATACAGATATGATGAAGGAGCCTTTACAGACGGACTTTATCGTGGTAATGATAAACAATTCTTTGGAGGTGTAAATGCCGGTTTCAAGTATAATAATGGTGAAGTTATTTTCAATTCCAGATATTCTGGAACAGATAGATTGAGCCAGAATTTTTATACTGATAAATACAATGATCAGTTTTCTTACACTGGAAAAAATCTTTTCACAGAGCTATACAATTTTTACAAAGTCAATGATTTTTTCAATTTCACTGTAGGAGTTCAATATGAAGATCAAAAAATGGGATCTGCATCTTTGCCGTGGGGCGGAACAGAATTGGAAGATGTGCTTTTGGAAAAAGATACAAAACTTTCTAACTTCGATGCTTTCGCAAAAATCAATTTAAATTATAATGGATTCAATCTAGATGCAGGCGCTAGAATGACAGACAATTCAAAATTCGGAAATCATTGGGTTTACTCTGTTAATCCTTATTATTTAGGAGAAACTGAAAGCTTGTTTTTCAAAATTGGCTATTCTTATGCAACAGCTTTTATAGCACCTACTTTATATCAGAATTACGGTTCTCTTCCATACATTCTTCCAAATGCCGATCTGAAGCCTGAAACCAATCAAAGCCACGAAATAGATTTAACAATCGGGAATAGTTCAAAAACGTTTGTGGTAAATGCAAGCCTTTTTCAACGTCAGGAAAAAGATGCTTTTGCCTATCAAATAGTTGATATGGTTACTTTTGCAGGACAGTATCTAAATATTGATGAAAATAAAGCCAAAGGTTTTGAAATCGGTTTTGATTATGACATTAATCAATATGTAGGAATTGGTGGAAATTTCAGTTATGTAGAAAAAGATAAAGAAGCAACAATGCTACGTCAACCGAAGCAAAGAATCAATTCTTATGTTGAGGTAAAACCTTTCAAATCTACAAGATTATACATCAATCACCAATTCATTGGAAGTAGAAGCGATGCATATTTTGATTCAGCAACTTTTGCAACAGTTAATGTTATCAACAAAAGTTTTCATCTTTTCAATTTGAATGTTAATCAAAAAATAACCAATAAAATTGAAGCATTTGCAAATGTTGGAAATCTTTTCAACACTTCATATGTCGATATCATTGGATATAAAACAAAACCGAGAAACTATACCATTGGTGTAAGTTATCAGTTTTAAAATTTCATCATTTGTGTTTTTAGAGCTCTTTCAAGTTTTTTTGAAGGAGCTTTTTTTATTTAAATGACACAAATCATTGTTTTTAAAAATTTCAAGCATAATTTTTGATATTATTGATGCAATAAAAACCTTAATTTTATAAAAAAATCACAATGAGGGAAAAGATTGTTATCATTGGTGGCGGATTCGCAGGATTGCAATTGGCCAAAAACCTTAATAATCAAGGAAAATATAAAGTAATGGTCATCGATAAGATGAATCATCATATGTTCCAGCCATTATTTTATCAGGTTGCGACCGGACGAATTGAACCTTCCAATATTTCTTTCCCATTCAGAAAAATCTTCCAAAAGTCAAAGAATATCCAGTTTCGAATGACAGAGGTTAAGAAAATTATTCCATCCGAAAATAAAATTATCGGCGACGATGGTGTTTTCACTTATGATAAATTGGTAATTGCGACAGGTTGTAAAACCAATTTCTTTGGCAATCAAAAGATGCAGGATTTGGCTTTGGGAATGAAAAACACACAGGAAGCCATTACCATCCGAAATCATATTTTGATGACCTTCGAAAAGATGATTATCGAAAGAAAATCCAGCGACGATGGAAACTGGAATCTTGTGATTGTAGGAAGCGGGCCAACCGGAGTGGAATTGGCGGGTGCTTTTTCCGAAATGAAGACCCACATTCTCCCAAGGGATTATCCTAGAATGAATTTCTCTGACCTTAATATTATTCTAATAAGCGCCGGTGACAAACCACTGGAAGCAATGAGTCAGGAATCTCAAGATGCTGCGGAAGATTATCTGAAACAACTTGGTGTCAAATTCCTAAAAAACGAACGTGTTACAGATTATGATGGAGAAGTCATTAATATGCAAAGCGGAAATTCCATTCCTACAAACAATGTGATTTGGGCAGCCGGAGTTACTGGAAATATCATTGATGATTTTAATAAAGAAAACTTAGTCCGAAATCGATACATAGTCAATCGTTACAATCAGGTTAAAGGTTTTGATAATATTTTTGCTATCGGCGATATCGCTTATATGGAAACTCCAAAATATCCGCAAGGTCATCCCCAGGTTGCGAATGTCGCCATTAACCAAGGGAAAAATCTGGCTAGGAATTTCAAGAAAAATTCAGAAAAAGACTGGCAGGAATACGAATATATCGACCGTGGTTCTATGGCAACGATTGGAAAACACAGAGCGGTTGTCGACCTCCCGAAATTTAAATTTCAGGGATTTCTTGCGTGGTATCTATGGATGTTCTTACATTTGATGCTGATTCTGAGCGTCAGAAACAAACTCGCAATTTTCTTCAACTGGATGTGGAGTTACATCAACAAAGACTCTTCACTAAGGCTGATTATTGCGCCATCTAAGAAAAACCCGACAGAACAGTAATATAATCGATAGCTGATGAGTGATAATTGATTGCAATTCATCGTCTATCATTTATCATTTATCATTTATAAATATGCGAATCGATATCATCAGCGTACTTCCGGAACTTATGGAAAGTCCATTCAAAACATCAATCCTCAAAAGAGCGATGGAAAAAGGGCTGGCAGAAGTTAATTTTCACAATATCCGGGACTGGAGCATTGGCAAACATCGTCAGATTGATGACGAACCTTATGGAGGCGGCGCTGGAATGATTATGATGGTTGAACCTTTGGACAAATGTATTTCTGAATTGAAATCACAAAGAGATTACGACGAAATCATCTATCTCACACCAGACGGCGAAACTCTGAATCAAAGAATCGCCAACACTTTATCCATCAAAAAGAATTTGATTTTTCTTTGCGGCCATTACAAAGGTATTGATCAAAGAGTTCGTGATTTACACATTACCAAAGAAATTTCAATCGGAGATTACGTTTTAACTGGCGGAGAATTAGCCGCTTGCGTTTTAGCAGACTCTGTTATCAGATTATTGCCTGGTGTTTTGAATGACGAACAAAGTGCATTAACAGACAGTTTCCAAGACGACCTTTTATCTTATCCAATCTATACGAGACCAGAAACTTACAAAGGCTTATCCGTTCCGAAAATTTTACTAAGCGGTAACTTCGGCGCCATCGAAGAATGGCAACACGACGAAGCGGTAAGGATCACAAAAGAACGCAGACCAGACCTTTTGGAATAATTAATGATACAATCAAAATATAACCTTTCTAATTTTAGAGAGGTTTTTATTTGTTTTTAAAAATCATTATCTTTATTTAAAATTGGATTTATGCAGAAGACAGTTTATGATAAAAGTGAATTACGGAATTTTGTGAACGACTCTCTCTCGGGAAAAGTTAAAACACTGGAGTTTTATCTTAATTTTTCTTTGGAAGCCAGCCGAGACATCAAAAAAACATCAAAATATGATTCGATAAGAGAGGAGATTCAGGAAGAAATTTATCATTTGGATAAGCAGATGGTATCGCTAAAAAGCATGCAAAACCAGATGCGAAAAGTCCTGAACTCGGAATCGGATGTTGTAAAGCTTGGTTCGCTTGTCATTACAAATAAAGCTCGTTTTTATATTTCTGTTTCTTTGGGAGAATTTTTCTTTCAGGGCGACCGCTTCTATGCCATCTCTCCGGAAAGTCCAATGGCTCAAACAATGATGGGAATGAAACCTGGTGATTCTTTTATCCTTAATAGAATCGGTCAGGAAATTGTAGAAATTTTTTAAAAGTCAGTTGTCAGATATCCGGAGTTTTTCAGTTACTGTTTTTACTTTGCTCTTTTGCCTTCCTTCTTGTATCTTTGAACTATGGAAAACGCAACAATTCTCAAACACATTATAGAAGAACGCAGAAGCATCTTCCCAAAAGATTACTCGGATAAAGAAATCCCACAACAAATCATTGACGAAATTCTCAGTAATGCGGTTTTGGCTCCGAATCACAAACGTACCAAACCTTGGCGTTTCAAAGTTTTCAAAGGAGAAGAAAAACAGAATCTTGGTCAGGAACTTCAGAATATCTATAAGGAAATTACGCCAGAATTCCAGTTTCTACAAAAGAAATATGATGATATCGGGTTTAAAATTTCAAAAGCTAATGCCGTGATTTCAATTGTAGTTGAGTTCAGTGGATTGGTTCCGGATTGGGAAGAGATTGCTGCAACATCTATGGCTGTTCAAAATATGTATCTAACTTGTACCGCCAACCGAATCGGCTGTTATTGGAGTTCTCCGAAAATCGTAAATAACTTGAAAAACTCTTTAAAAATCGAAGAGAACCAACAATGTCTGGGATTGTTTTATCTGGGAAGTTTGGAATAATTTTTTATTGATTGATTATAAAATTATCAATGCAAAAAATCTCAATATTCTGGTTTCGGAGAGACCTTCGCTTGGATGACAACAAAGGCTTGTCTGAAGCTTTGAAAACTAATGAAAAAGTAATTCCCATTTTTATTTTTGACAAAGACATTCTTGATCTTCTCGAAGATAAATATGACCGCCGTGTCGATTACATTCATCAATCACTGGAAAAAATCAATCAAGAATTGAAAAAATCCGGAAGTAATTTATTGACTTTCTATGGAAAACCTTTGGAGATTTTCAAACAATTACAGAAAGAATATGATGTGAAATCTGTTTTCTGCAATCGGGATTATGAGCCTTCTGCCATTAAAAGAGATGATGAGGTTAAGGATTTTCTCAAATCAAAAAATATTAAGTTCTTCGATTTCAAAGACCAAGTGATTTTTGAGGAAAATGAAGTCATAAAAGACAACGGCGAACCTTACACGGTTTATACGCCTTTTTCAAACAAATGGAAAAAACTTCTGACCGAAGAGGATTACAAGTCGGTTAAGATTGATAAAAATCAATTTCTGAAATTACCTTCCAAGAAAATATTAAGTCTAAGAGAAATCGGATTTGAGAAAACAGATTTAGACTTTGAAGAACCAAAACTAGAATCCAAAATCATTGATATTTACGATGAAAAGCGAGATTTTCCAGCATTGGATGCAACGACACATTTGGGAATTGCGTTGAGATTTGGAACAATTTCGATTCGGAAATGTGTGAAATTTGCCTTAAACCATAACGAAACTTGGCTGAATGAATTGATTTGGCGAGAATTTTTTATGCAAATCTTATTTCATTTTCCGAAAGTTGTCAATTATTGTTTCAAAGAGAAATATGAAAATATCCAATGGCGCAACAACGAATCTGAATTTGAGAAATGGTGCAAAGGCGAAACTGGTTACGCCATTGTAGATGCCGGAATGCGACAACTGAACCAAACCGGAAGAATGCATAACAGAATCCGGATGGTAGTTGCTAGCTTTCTTACTAAACATCTCCTGATTGACTGGCGTTGGGGCGAAGCTTATTTTGCGAAGAAATTGTTAGATTATGATTTGTCAGCCAACAATGGAAATTGGCAATGGGCGGCAGGTTGCGGTTGCGATGCAGCGCCTTACTTCAGAGTTTTCAATCCGGATGAGCAGACGAAAAAATTCGATAAAGATTTGAAATACACCCGAAAATGGAATCCTGATTTTGAGAAAAGTATTTTGGATGACAGAATCGTGGAACATAAATTTGCTAGGGAAAGAGCTTTGACAGCTTATAAGAAAGCTTTGAACTGATATTTTTATAAACAACTTAAGTGAATTATTTGATTTTTGATTTAGTTCACATAAAAGCAGTTTAGTTTTTGAAATTTTCGATTTTGAGTTTTGCCCAATTTCTATGGTTTGACAAACTTCGGTTGGAAAACAAACCCTTAGCCCTGATTCACCCTTTCTTTTTTAATTATTTAATGGAATCGTCGAAACTTTGTTTTGCAGTGGAAATCCTGTAGCGAGATGGCGGAACGTAGCCGATCGAGCGAGGAATTGCAACGGAAAGCAGATTCACTTCTTCTAGATATTGAAAGTTTAAAGTTCTATGCTTAAGGTTTTTAGATTTTTTAATTCCAGCTATTGGACATTGAACTTTTTTTATATCTTTGCAAACTCAAACATTTAACCGGGACGTGTTCCCACAAATTTAAAATTTATGTCAGTAAAAATCAGATTACAAAGACACGGTTCGAAAGGAAAACCTTTCTTCCACATCGTAGTTGCGGATGCAAGAGCTAGAAGAGATGGTAAATTCATCGAAAAATTAGGTACTTACAACCCAATTACAAACCCTGCAACTATCGACTTGAACGTTGATTCTGCTGTAAAGTGGTTAAACAACGGAGCTCAGCCAACTGATACTGCAAGAGCTATCCTTTCTTACAAAGGTGCTTTGTACAAAAAACACCTTCAAGGTGGTGTTGCTAAAGGTGCTTTTGACGAGGCTGAAGCTGAGAAGAGATTCGCTGCTTGGGTTGAAGCTAAAGATGCTAAAGTACAAGGAAAAGTTGAAGGTTTATCTACTGCTAAAGCTGACGCTAAAAAAGCGGCTCTAGATGCTGAAGCTAAAGTAAACCAAGCAAGAATTGATGCTGCTGCGAAAGCTGAGGCTGATGCAAAAGCTGCTGAAGAGGCTGCTAACGCTCCTGCTGAGGAAGTTGCAACAGAAGAAGCTGCTACTGAAGAGCCAACTGCTGAAGCAGAAGGAACTGAAGAAACTCAGGCTTAATTCTTTACAAAAGATACAATCTCAAAGACACGATAATCTCGTGTCTTTGTTGTTTAATAAAATTTACCACCAGAAATAATGAGAAAAGAAGACTGCTATTTTTTAGGAACCATTACCAGAACGCACGGACTGCAAGGCAACGTCATCCTAAAACTGGACACAGACCAACCTGAGATGTACAACAAATTGGAATCGATTTTTGTGGAAGTCAACGGTTTGCTCGTTCCTTTTTTTGTGGAAAAACAATCTTGGTCCAAAGCTGACACCAAAATTATTTCTTTTAAAAATTCTTCCGAAGCTTTGGTGAATCAAACCATTGGCAAAGGCGTTTATCTTCCGCTTTCTACCCTACCTCCATTGACGGGAAAAAAATTCTATTACCACGAAGTTGTCGGTTACGAAATCCGTGAAGAGGATGGGAAATCTTGTGGAACTATTGTTTCCATCAATGATATGACAGCTCAAAATTATTTCATTCTAAATCTTGCCGGAAAAGAAATCATCATTCCGCTTATCAAAGATTGGATTCTAGAGGTAAATCGTGAGGAGAAATTCATCAAAATGTTTTTGCCCGAAGGTTTGATGGATGTTTTCCTAATTCCTTCTAAGAAGGACGAGTAAGAAATCATTCATTCAAAACAGAAGGTAACAGATATTCTTGTACGATTTTATCGACTTGTGAATGTGAATAAGGTTTATTGTAAGCTTTTGCTGTAATTACGATTACGAGTGGAAGTTCTTTAAAAATGATAATTTTATTTCCACCGTTTCCGCTGGATTGATAAGATTCAAAATTTTTGTTTCCCACTTTGTAAACCTTTCGCCAGAACAAGTAACCATAACCTTCTGATTCTTTGTTATCAGCAAAATAATTGGTAAAAGATTTCTGAATCCAATTTTTGTCTAAAATCCTTTTCCCATTCCAGGTTCCATTATTTTTATAAAGCTGTCCGAATTTGGCAAAATCTAAAGCTTTCATTCGCAATCCGCCTGCTAAAGAAGGTTTTTGCTGAGGCGTGAATTGCCATTTGTAATTCGTGATTCCGAGTGGCTGAAATAGTTTTTTATCAGCATATTTTTCTAAACCATTTGGAACAGATTTATCCAAAATATCTCCGGTTACGACAACTCCGGCTGTGAAATAATGCCAAGTTTTTCCAATCTTATTCTCAGTCATTGGCAAATCCAAAGTGAACTTGACCCAATTATCTGTCGGATACATATTTTCTTCATTTCCAGCAGAATCAGAATCTGCATCGTTTCCGTCGAAAGCAGAACTCATCGTCAGTAGATTTTTGATTGTGACACTATCTTTTTTTGAAGAATAATTTTTGAATTGTTTCAAATCGTAGAAATCTTTCAAAGCTTGATTTTCATTTTTGATATGACCATCTTTAATTGCGATTCCCATTAAAGCTGAAGAAAAGGATTTTCCGACAGAACGTGTGTCATTCAAACTATCTCTTTCGTAACCATTGAAATATTCTTCCAACAACAGTTTATCATTTTTAATTACGACAATTCCCGTGATTTCTCTGAATCTGTTTTCTGCTATTTTTTGATTCAGAAGTCGGATTTTTTCTTGATTAATCTTTTCATCAGAAACTTTCCAACCGCTATTAGGTTTAATTTTTTGAACAGCAATTTGTTCTTCGGAAACGTATTTTTTTGGAACTATTAATTGGATTTCTCCCGATGCAATCACATTTCCAACTTTCAAAGTTGAAGTTTTTAAATAAGGTTTGATTTCTATTTTCAATGTATGATTTCCAGCTTCCAAAGCATCCATTCCTCCATTCGCAAAATAAAACCGCATCCAAAGATATCTTCCCCAAGAATCTTCATTTTGTGTATTCAGAAATGGAATTCTAAAATTGGTTTTGACTTTTTTATCATTGAGTTTTCCAGCTCCGGAGTTCAGATTTTCCGTGTAAAGCAATTTTCCATCGACATAGAAATTGAATTGGTAATTCCCTTTTTTGAGCAATTCATCAACCGTTAAAGAATCATCAAGCCGATGAAGATAATTGACCAAAGAATTATCCATAAAAACACGGACATCAAAATCTTTATCTTCCTGAAAAGTCATTGTTTTGAGAAAGTTAGATTCTTTCAGATTTTCAAGAGGAACGACTTTATCAAGAAAAACAATTTGGTTTAAATGATTTTTTTGAACCGAGTTTTCGATTTTGTCAGGTTCGATGATATTTTTGATTTGACTAAAGGAAAGTCCGAAAACGAACATTAATATAGACAGGAAGCTTGATTTCATTGTAAATTTTATCTGACAAAATTAGGCTTTGACTTTCGAAAAAAATAGAATAAAATTAACATTGCTACTATTTCAGCAAATTTTTATATTTCAAAGGTGTAATTCCAATATTTTCTTTGAAACATCGGATAAAATGACTTTGGTCTGCAAATCCACACTCCAAAGCAACATCGGAAAGCGAATCATTTTGATTCAATAAAATCAGTGATTTTTCAACTTTCAGTTTTCTGATATATTCGCCCAAATTGCATTGAAAATATTTCTGAAAACCCCGACTCAAATGCATCGGATGAATATTAAGAGTTTTTGAAAGTTCTGTCAAATTCAGTTTTTCAGTAAAACTTTCGTGGAGAATTTCATCAATTTGATTGACCCAAATTGGTTTCTTATCAGCAGAAATTTTTTGATTAGACAATTGACTGAAAAGATTCAACAAAATCTGATTAATACTAACTTCAAAAGAATTATCATTCAATTTTGATTCTTTGAAAATCTGGTAAATCAATAATTTGAGAGAAGGATTTTTGATATTGAAACTTCCTTCAACATTTTCTTTTGAAATCAGAAATTTCTCAAACCATTCTTCTGTAATTTCAAGATGAAAACCTCTTGTGAAAATATCTGGTTTTATGTTGTAGTGCGCATCTTCCCAATGGTGATAAAGCAAAGTTCCGGCGGAACAATCGTAGATTTCTTTCTTGTTGCCTTCCTGCATATTTCCCTGAAGCAGAAATGTGAAATACGGATTCTCGTGGTAATGCCAATCGACGAAAGAATGCGTGTATTCTGTATCCGTAATGGTCAATCCATCGAAACTAAGCTTCTCATTGGTCTGCCCAAAAAATTCACCATTACGAAGGTTTTTCATATTACAATTTTTGTTTCAGATTTTCAATTTGTAGGTACATTCTATTGAAAAACAGTTTTCTATCCCTGTTTCCAGCGGTATTCAGAGATTTACAGTTCTTAATTTGATGTTCAAAATAATTAAGAGTTTCCTTACAGGTTTTTGAATCATTCATTAATAAATAACCAAACATATTACAAGGAATCGCCAATGTTGATTGTTGTCCGTTATTAATAAAAATATCATTGGAAAGATGAACCAATTCGTTTTGATAAATTTGAAAACGAGGATTGGTTTCCGTTTTATTTTCTATGTAACGAATCAAATCATCCAGTTCTGAAAGAATGTTTACAGCATCTTCTTTTTTGAGAAGTCCAATTTCAAAATAGAAAGAAATCTGCAAAAGAATGCTGGAAATCGTCATATCATTCCACAATTCTATTACATTTTGTTCTTCGTAAATCTCTCTCAGAATTTTTGTTTTTGAATCAAATTGTTGTGGCTGAAAATCCTGAAACGGGATAAAAACCTGTTTGGAATTTAGCAAATTCATCCAAACATAAATTTTGAATCTTGACAAAAGCGTATCTGAGACCGTATAAAAAAACGGAATATCCTTCGCCGAATAATAAATCACAGAATCTTCTGAAAAACTGATTGAACTTAAAATATCCAAAGTGTTATCAAAAAACGAATGCAAATCCTCAGTTTTATTAACCGCTTTCGTCTTCTTTACCAATAAATTGTCGCTATTTTCAAGAAATCTATCCAAAGAAATATTATAAAACTTCGCAAGCTGTAAACTTTCTTCTAGAGAAAACTTAGATTTCATCGAGGTTCTTCTGTGCGCAGCATCGTAACTAATGTTGAGAACATTTGCTAATTCATCATTCAGAGATTTGTCTCCGATTTTGTTTCTGATTTCTTTCAATAAAAGTTCCTGATACACTTTTTGCGATTTTCACAAATTTAGAAAAAATATTAATTCTTTTCCGCATTGAGAAACTTTGATTTGAGAAATAATTTTGAATTATAATTTAAAATTCAAGAAAATGAAAAAATTAGTTTTATTGTTCCTTGTTGTACTATTGAATACAAATTGCGCAGGTTTTAAAAACCCTACTGGAAGCGGAAATTTCAATAAAAATAACTTGAGCGAAATTGACGGAACTTACAAAAACATTTCTTCTTCTGGAACAGAAACTCTCACCGAAGTTTTTGATAGAGATACCAATATATTTGCTTTTCTCAAAGGTGGGGATAATAAATATGACAAGATAAAAGATGTGAAATTAATATTGAAAATAATTAACAATAAAAGGCTGAATGTCAAAATTATCGATTCTGATAATCTATTGTTTGACAAAAATCTGAAAGTAAAATTAAAAAAAGATGGTTTCTTGTATTTAAGAGAAAAACAATTTATGATTGAAGGAATTCCATTTGTTGCTGGAGGTTGGAATGTTCAAAAGTCTTGTTTTACAATAGACAAAAATCATAATTTACAAGTTCAGCTCAACTATTTTTTCTATATGGCAATTTTAGTTGTAATAAGCGATGCTAAAACAACTAATTCTTATTTTACTTTTGAAAAAACAATAAATTGATTATGAAAGCAATCCCATATTTATTAATCTTATTAAGATTCTTTTCAGCAATCGCCATTCTATATTTAGGATATTTTGTTGGCGAAACATCAAGAACTCTGATTTTAATTCTAATGTATTTTGGATTACTAACTGATATTTTTGACGGAATCATTGCACGCAAAGTTGGAGTTTCATCCGAAAAATTGAGAAGATTGGACAGTCAAACCGATTTGATTTTCTGGCTGGCAATCGGATTTGCAACGTATTGGCTGAATTCAGAAATCATAAAAGACCATTGGAAAAGTATTTCTCTGATTTTTGGAATGGAAGCTCTGTGTTACATTATCAGTTTTTGGAAATTCAGGAAAGAAACTTGTACACACGCTTGGCTTTCCAAACTTTGGGGATTAAGTCTGCTAATTGCTTTTACTTTTTTGATAGGTTTTAGCATAACAAACTGGACATTTTATTTATGTCTAATTCTTGGATTAATTTCTCATATTGATGTCATTTTAATCATTTTGATTTTACCGAAATGGCAATTCGATGTTCCGAGTTCTTATCACGCTTGGAAAATTCGTCAGGGAAAAAGTATTAAAAAATCGGTTTTATTGAATTGATTTGATATAAAACATAGAAAGTCCAAATGTAATTAAGGACTTACCTCGATTTTTCCTAAATTTGCACTCACTTAATTTTAAAACAGAAACTTTCCAAAAGTTTATACTAAAATGAAAAGACAAACGATTAAAGACCTATTGGCAGATTACAAAAAAGTATTACATCACGACATTACCGTACAAGGTTGGGTAAGAACGTTCCGTGCAAACCGCTTTATTGCGCTAAATGATGGTTCTACAATTAATAATTTGCAAATCGTTGTTGATTTTGAAAATTTTGACGAACAAATCATAAATAAAATAAGTACAGCTTCTTCTCTGAAAATTGTTGGAGAAGTTGTAGAAAGTCAAGGTGCTGGACAAGCTGTGGAGATTGTGGCTAAAAAAATCACTATTTTAGGAGATAACTTCACAGAAGACAGAGACAAAACGATTCTTCAGCCAAAAAAACACTCATTGGAAACTTTGAGAGAGCAGGCGCATTTGAGATTCAGAACCAACTTATTTGGAGCGGTTTTCAGAGTGCGTCACGCTGTGAGTTTTGCGGTTCATCAATTCTTCAATCAAAATCAGTTTTTCTACATCAACACACCTGTAATTACCGGAGCTGATGCAGAAGGTGCTGGCGAAATGTTCGGCGTTACCAACTTTGACCTTAATAATATTCCAAAAACAGAAGACGGAGAAATCGATTTTTCTGAAGACTTTTTTGGCAAGAAAACTAACCTGACTGTTTCCGGACAGCTTGAAGGAGAAACCGCTGCGATGGGATTGGGAAGAATTTATACTTTCGGTCCAACTTTCCGTGCAGAAAACTCAAACACAACTCGTCACTTAGCTGAATTTTGGATGATTGAGCCGGAAGTTGCTTTCAATAATCTAGAAGACAACATTGATTTGGCAGAGGATTTCTTGAAATATGTTATTAAATATGTTTTAGATAACTGCAAAGATGATTTGGATTTCTTAAACAATCGTTTCGCAGAAGAGCAAAAATCAAAACCAGAAAAAGAAAGAGCAAAAGAAGGTCTTATCGAGAAGCTGGAAAATGTTATTGCAAAAAGATTCAAGAGAGTTTCTTATACAGAAGCAATTGAAATCTTGTTAAATTCTAAAGAAAATAAAAAAGGAAAATTCCAATATCCAATCGAAGAATGGGGAACAGATTTGCAGTCTGAGCACGAAAGATATCTAGTAGAGAAACATTTCGAAACACCAGTTGTCCTTTTCGATTATCCAAAAGAAATCAAAGCGTTCTATATGAAACTGAATGACGACGGAAAAACAGTTGCTGCGATGGACGTTCTTTTCCCAGGAATCGGCGAAATCATCGGCGGTTCTGAGAGAGAAGCGAGACACGACGTTCTTCTTGAAAAAATGAAAGACTTCGGTGTTGACGAGCACGAACTTTGGTGGTATCTTGATACTAGAAAATTCGGTTCTGTGCCACACGCCGGGTTTGGATTAGGTCTTGAAAGATTGGTACTTTTCGTAACTGGAATGACGAACATTAGAGATGTAATTCCTTTCCCGAGAACGCCTAAAAATGCAGAATTTTAAATTTAAAATATCAAAATCCCATTCAATCGAGTGGGATTTTTCATTTTAGAATATTCATAAAAAATTAAAATTCCCTACTTTTGAAAGTATTAAAATAAATCTCAATGAAAAAAATCAGCGTTTACATCCTGACTGTAGCAGCAACATTTTATCTGGAATCTTGCTCTACCTCACAGAAAACCTCAGTGGAAGAACCGAAAAAAGAATTAGAAGCACCAAAGGAAATAAAAGAAGAAGGACTTAATCTTTCTTATATGGACAAATCCGTAAGACCCCAGGATGATTTCTACAATTACGTCAATGGAGGCTGGATGAAAACTGCCGTGATTCCATCGGACAAACCAAGTTGGGGCTCATTCAATGCTTTGAGGGAAGATGTGGATGTTGCATCATTGGATATTTTAAACAAGGTACTTTCTGAGAAATTCGCATCTAATTCCGAAGGTGAAAAAATCCAGGCGCTCTATGGAACTTTCATCGATTGGAACAAGAGAAATGCAGAAGGAATCAATCCTATCAAATCTCAATTGACAAAAATCGATGCGATTAAAAATGTAAAAGATTTACAAAAATATTTAATAGAAGCAACACCATCCGGCGACAATCCTTTTTACGGTTGGCGAGTTGGTGCAGATATGAAAAATTCTGTGATGAACGCGGTTTATCTTAGCGGACCAAGTTTAGGTCTGGGCAAAGATTATTATCAAAAAGTAAATGAAGCCAACACCAAAACATTGGCCGAATATAAAAATTACGTTGCTAAACTGGAAACAGTTCTTGGAAACAAAAATCCAGATGTCAGCGCTCAGCAAATTGTGGATTTTGAAAAGAAACTGGCGCAAGACCTTTTGACTTTGGAACAAGGCCGTGATGCCAATTTGCGTTACAATCCAAAAAGTGTAGAAGAGCTAAAACCTTTGGTAAAAAATGTCAACCTACCCGATTATCTGAAAACGGTTGGCGTTAATACGGATAAAGTTATCATCGGTGAATTAAAATATTATCAAAATATGGATTCCTGGATGACAGATAAAAATATTGGTCTCATCAAAGAATATATGAAATACGACCTGCTGAACAACAATGCAGGAAATCTTAATCAAGATTTGGACAATATCCGTTTTGATTTTTATTCCAAATATCTACAAGGTCAGCAAGAACAACGTTCTATGGAAAAACGTGGACTTGGCGTCATCAATGGCGTTTTGGGAGAAGCATTTGGAAAGCTGTATGTTGAGAAATATTTTCCGGCAGAAGCCAAACAAAAAATGGAAACTTATGTCGATTACATTAAAAAATCTTTCAAACTACATATTGAAAATCTAGAATGGATGTCTCCAGTGACGAGAGAAAAAGCTTTGGAAAAGTTATCAAAATTCAAGGTGAAGATTGCTTACCCAGACAAATGGAAAGATTATTCTAAACTGAATTTACAATTGGCTTCCAACAATGGAACTTATTACAATAATCTTCAAAAAATCTCTGAATGGAGCTATGCTAAAAACCTTGATAAAATAGGAAAACCCGTAGATAAAACAGAATGGGGAATGTCGCCGCAAACCGTAAATGCTTATTACAGTTCTTCTAATAATGAGATTGTTTTCCCGGCGGCAATCTTGCAACCTCCGTTTTTCCATTTCAATGCTGACCCTGCGGTTAATTTTGGCGGAATTGGTGGTGTTATCGGTCACGAGATTTCTCACGGATTTGATGACAGCGGTTCCAGATTTGACGGAGACGGAAATCTTAATAACTGGTGGACGGAAAGTGACAGAAAAAACTTTGACGAAAAAGTGGGACAACTTGCAGCTCAATATGATAAATATGAGCCTGTGTCAGGAAGTTTTGTGAATGGAAAATTCACAAGTGGTGAAAATATTGGAGATTTAGGTGGAATTAATGTTGCTTATACCGCATTGCAAATGTATCTGAAAGACCACGGAAACCCAGGAGAAATCAGTGGTTTTACACAGGATCAAAGATTCTTTATGAGCTGGGCAACGGTTTGGAGAACCAAATCTACCGACAAGTATATGACCAATCAGGTAAAAACAGATCCACACTCGCCAGGTTATTACAGAAGTTTTGGGCCATTGGTGAATATGGATGCATTCCAAAAAGCATTCGATATAAAACCTGGGGACAAATTATATGTTGCTCCGAAAAACAGAATAAAAATCTGGTAAAAACCAAAGAAAAAACCTTCAGAAATTCTGAAGGTTTTTTTATGTTAAATATCATTCATCAAAAATCGTGCTAAACTTATTGTTTTTAAAAAATATTTTTCTAACTTCGTAAAGTTGACATTAATCGACAAACACGAAAATTATGCTAAAGCAAAATCTACAAATGCGACTTGGGCAAAAATTGGCCCCTCAACAGATCCAGTTGATGAAGTTGATCCAGCTTCATACGTTAGAATTTGAAGAAGAACTGGAAAGAGAATTGGAAGAAAATCCTGCTTTGGAAAAAGTTAACGAAGAGGAAAGCAAAGAAGACGACTACACAGCCGCTGAAGAAGAATCTTACGAAAACGAAGGTACAGAAAGCATCGATACGGATTTTGACGTCAACGAATATCTATACGACGATGAACCAAATTACAAAACCGCAAGCAGTAATTACTCTGCCGACGATGAAGAATTTGACAATCAATCGTTATTAACAGAGGGACAGTCACTTTACGACTATTTGTTGGAACAGATCAGACTTTCCAACGTAGACGACGAAGATCTAAAAATAGCAGAATATGTCATTGGAAACCTTGACACAGATGGCTATCTTAGAAGAGACGTAAAATCCATTGTAGATGACCTGGCTTTTTCTCAGGGAATTTATACCACTCAGGAAAAAGTAACCGACATTTTGGAAAACTATGTTCAAAAACTCGACCCACCAGGTGTTGGAGCAAGAGATTTAAGAGAATGTCTTCTTTTACAGATTGAGAAAAAAGTAAGCTCTGATTCTGCAGTGATTTTGGCAGGAAACATTTTGAGAAATCAATTTGATGCTTTGGCAAATAAGCATTACAACAAGATTCTTCAGAAATATGACATTGAAGAAGAAGATTTGAAAGAAGCTTTGGACGAAATTTCCAGATTATCTCCGAAAGTTGGTGGAAACTTTGACACGCAGACGATTACAATTAATCAAGAAATTATTCCTGATTTTGTAATTCAGGTTAAGGATAACCAAGTCATTCCAACATTAAACAACAAAAATGCACCATCTCTTCGTGTTTCTGACGAGTATAAAGAGATTCTTACAACTTATTCTCACGACAAAAAATCTGCAGAACACAAGCAGGCCGCACTATTCATCAAACAGAAATTAGATGCCGCAAAATGGTACATCGATGCGATCAATCAAAGACAAAACACTTTATTGCAAACCATTACAGCGATTGTGAAGCTTCAAAAAGAGTATTTTCTGACTGGTGATGAGAAGAATATCAAACCGATGATTCTTAAAGATGTTGCGGATATTACAGGATTCGATATTTCTACAATTTCCAGAGTTGTAAAAAGTAAATACGCTGACACACCAAACGGAATTGTGTATTTGAAAAATCTTTTCTCCGACTCATTAACGAATGATGAAGGAGAGGAAGTTTCAACCAAGGAAATCAAAATGCACCTCCAAGAAGCAATTGATAAAGAAAACAAAAGAAAACCTTACACAGACGACGCTCTCGTGGGAATACTGAAAGAAAAAGGTTACAATATCGCAAGAAGAACGATTGCAAAATACCGTGAACAATTGAACATCCCAGTCGCAAGATTGAGAAAAGAATTATAAAACAGAACCTCGGAATTATTTTTCGGGGTTTTTTATTGATATTTAAGATAGAATAATTATTAAAGTTGAAATATTGTTAACATTCCATTAAAGTTATTTAGAAAGATTACAAACTGTATTTTTCTGACATTTCTCAATGTTATGTGATTCAACTATTTTCTAAATTTGTGAAAATTCAAAACAACAATAGAATTATGGCAGGGATTACGTCTTCTATAGGCAGAAAATATGCTATGGCACTTTCAGCAATGTTCTTGCTGATTTTTTTGGTGATGCACTTATCCACCAATATGATTTCCATTTTTAGCGAAGACAGTTTCAACGCTGCTTCTCATTTTATGGGATATAATCCTGCGGTTCAGTTTCTGATGCAGCCTATCTTGATTTTTGCAGTTGCTTTCCACTTTGTAATGGGATTCGTTCTGGAAATCAGAAACAACAATGCAAGACCAGTGAAATATGCAATGAACCAAGGTTCTGCAAATTCTACTTGGATGTCCAGAAATATGTTAATTTCCGGTGCTGTGATTTTAGCATTTTTGGCTTTGCACTTTTACGATTTTTGGATTCCGGAAATCAGTTATAAGTATATCCAAGGAAACAATCCTGATGAGTTGAGATATTGGGAAGAGCTGCACCACAAGTTCCACGATGTATGGAGAGTTGCTCTTTATGTTATTGCATTTGTATTATTAGGTCTACACTTGGCACACGGATTCCAGTCTTCTTTCCAATCTGTTGGAGCAAGACATCCAAAGTACACACCTTTTATCAAAGCTTTCGGAAACTGGTATTCTGTTATCATTCCGCTAGGTTTCATCATCATCGCAATTTATCACTTCGTTACTCAATAATAAAAAGTAAATTATGAGTTTAGATTCAAAAATTCCTCACGGTCCACTTAAGGACAAATGGAAAAATCATAAAGATCATATGAACTTGGTTGCTCCAAACAACCGAGACAAAATAGATATTATCATAGTTGGAACAGGATTAGCTGGCGGTTCTGCTGCTGCTACTCTTGCTGAACAAGGTTACAACGTAAAAGCTTTCTGCTATCAGGATTCTCCAAGAAGAGCGCACTCTATTGCGGCTCAAGGTGGTATTAATGCTGCGAAGAATTATCAAGGAGACGGAGATTCAACTTACAGATTGTTCTACGACACTATCAAAGGAGGAGATTACCGTGCAAGAGAAGCTAACGTTTACAGATTAGCAGAAGTTTCTGCCAATATCATTGACCAATGTGTTGCGCAAGGTGTTCCTTTTGGTAGAGAATACGGCGGACAATTGGATAACCGTTCATTTGGTGGCGTTCAGGTAAAAAGAACATTCTACGCAAAAGGACAAACGGGACAACAGTTATTATTAGGAGCTTATTCTGCAATGAGCCGTCAAATCGGTAAAGGTAGAATCCAGATGTTCAACCGTCACGAGATGCTTGACCTAGTCATTGTTGATGGAAAAGCAAGAGGAATTATCGCAAGAAACTTGGTTACTGGAGAAATCGAAAAACATTCTGCTCACGCGGTAGTAATTGCTTCTGGAGGATACGGAAATGTTTATTTCCTTTCTACCAATGCAATGGGTTCTAACGTTTCTGCAGCTTGGAAAATCCATAAAAAAGGAGCATACTTTGCAAATCCTTGTTATGTTCAGATTCACCCGACTTGTATTCCGGTTCACGGAACTCAGCAGTCTAAGTTGACTCTAATGTCAGAATCTCTTAGAAACTCAGGAAGAATCTGGGTTCCTAAGAAAATTGAAGATTCTGTCGCAATCCGTGAAGGAAAACTGAGACCAGAAAATATCAAAGAAGAAGACAGAGATTACTATCTTGAAAGAAGATATCCTGCGTTTGGAAACTTGGTTCCTAGAGACGTTGCTTCCAGAGCTGGAAAAGAAAGATGTGACGCAGGTTACGGAATCGAAAATAATGACACGAAAGAAGGTGTTTACCTGGATTTCTCTACAGAAATTATGAAAAAAGGTAAAGAAGCCGCTATTGAAAAACATATTCATAATCCAACGGAACAGCAGATCTATGATCTTGGTAAAAAATGGATTGAGGAGAAATACGGTAACTTATTTGTAATGTATGAGAAGATTACTGCGGATGACCCTTACAAGACGCCAATGAAGATTTATCCAGCGGTTCACTACACAATGGGTGGTGTTTGGGTTGATTATAACTTACAATCTACAATCCCTGGGTGTTTCGTAATTGGAGAAGCTAATTTCTCAGACCACGGCGCAAACAGATTGGGAGCTTCGGCTTTGATGCAAGGTTTAGCAGATGGATATTTCGTTCTTCCTTACACGATTGCTGATTACCTTTCTGCAGACATTAGAACCGGAAAAATCCCTACAGATACTCCGGAATTCAACAATGCTGAAAAAGAAATTAAAGATAAAATTAATTTCTTCTTAACTAATAAAGGAACACATACCGTTGACCATTTCCACAAACAATTGGGACACATTATGTGGAACAAAGTGGGTATGGGAAGAACGCCGGAAGGCTTGAGAGAAGCAATCAAAGAAATCGAAGAAGTTAGAAATAATTTCTGGAAAGATGTGAGAGTTCCTGGCGAGGCTGATAACTTGAATCCAGAATTGGAAAAAGCATTCAGAGTGGCAGATTTCTTAGAGTTAGGACAATTGATGGCTATCGATGCACTGAACAGAAATGAATCTTGTGGAGGACATTTCCGTGAAGACCATTCTACGCCGGAAGGAGAAGCAGAACGTGATGACGTGAATTACAAATATGTTGCCGCTTGGGAATATAAAGGTATGGACATCAATCAGTCTGTGGTTCACAAGGAAGATTTGGTGTACGAGAACATTGAAGTTAAAGCAAGAAGTTACAAATAATCTCCATTCAAAAATATATAAAAATGAGTGCAAAAAAAGGCTTAAATCTTACGCTGAAAATTTGGAGACAAAAAAATAATAAGTCGAAGGGACAATTCGATACCTATAAAATTTCTGATGTTTCTACAGATTCTTCATTCTTAGAAATGTTGGATATCCTGAACGAGCAGTTAATCAACGAGGGCAAAGACCCAGTTGCGTTTGACCACGATTGTCGCGAGGGAATCTGCGGGATGTGTTCACTTTACATCAATGGTAGAGCGCACGGTCCGGATACAGGAATCACAACTTGTCAGTTGCATATGCGTCATTTCAAAGATGGCGAAACGATTCACATAGAACCTTGGAGAAGTGCTGCTTTTCCGGTAATCAAAGATTTGGTGGTTGATAGAAGTGCTTTCGACAGAGTAATGGCTGCAGGTGGATTTGTATCTGTGAATACTTCCGGAAACACTTTGGATGCGAACGCGATTCCGGTTCCGAAAGAAGATGCAGACAAAGCGATGGATGCAGCAGCTTGTATCGGTTGTGGTGCTTGTGTGGCTTCTTGTAAAAATGGTTCTGCAATGTTATTTGTAGGTGCAAAAGTATCTCAGTTCGCATTGTTACCTCAAGGTCGCGTAGAAGCGACGAGAAGAGTTCTTAATATGGTAAAAGCAATGGACGAAGAAGGCTTCGGAAATTGTTCCAATACTGGAGCTTGTGAGGTAGAATGTCCGAAAGGAATTTCTCTGGAAAACATCGCAAGAATGAACAGAGAATATGCTTCAGCAAACCTTTCTACAGCTAACTCTTAATAGATATTAGATTTCAGAAGTCAGATTTTAGATTTCTTACAAAATATAAAACCGATTGAAGCTTCAATCGGTTTTTTTTATGTTGATGGAGCGACAAAGTCGCGAAATGTTGGTAGAATTTAAAAGATAAAGATAAGAGGTGCGAAGCACAGAAATAATAGTAATCAATATTATCAATTGCGTCGGGCTTTAGCCCGATGGTAAATTTCATAGTAAAATTAAGGCTTTAGCCAAAGGTTTAAGCTAAAGCCAATTGGCATTCTGAACGAAAAAAATAGGCTAAAGCCCATTCCTATTAATATTTAAAAATTATCTATAAATCAAAAACACTTGGTCGTTTGGTCACGATGCAGTCTTTTACCCAAAGCATAAAACCCATTCCAAGATAAAAAAGAAAGAAAATCCCCGCCGTCGCAAATGTTGAATAGATGAAGAAAACGCGCAGTTTTGAAACAGGAATTCCCAGTTTGGTTCCGTATCTCGTCAAGACACCAAACCATTCTCTTTCCATTTTGTGGCGCAAACCGTTGATAACTTTAGGCTCTTTCATTTTCTTTAATCTGATTAATCATCTGTCTTCAGCAACTGAAAACCGACACTGCAATTTAAGCATTTTTTATGATTGCAGAATAGTTTGTATTGATAAAGAAAAGCCTGTGTTTGTAACGCATTTTCGAATTTCATTCCTAATTGTTTCCACTCATCCAAAACCGAATTTTTCTCCGCTTTCATCTTTTTGTAGAAGTCAAAAATATCATCTACTATTTCCGGATTATGGTTTTTGTGATAAAAATATTTCAAAGGCAGAATTGTATTGATAATAATCAAATCGATAAAATCCTGACTGAGATATTTCTTTCCTTCAACTGTCGAGATTTTTCCAAAATTAAAACGATTATCCCAATATTCAGAAGCTTTGATATTTTCGAAAATCTTGTACAAATCATCCATCATTTTTGCTTCCATCAACTTAGAAAAAAGATTGGGTTGCGTATGATAAAGATTGGCTAATTGTGACAATCGGATGGTTGGAAAATTAGGTGGACGAAGCTTGGAAAATTTGGGATGAATCCTAACATCTGACAAATTAAATTTTACCTTTAAAAAATCAAATTCCCGTTTCCAGATTTGCATTATTTCGTCTGAAGGAGCATCCAAAAATCCACAAATTCCGAAAAACAAAGCTTCTAAATGGATATCATTCTGCTTGATTTTTTGAATAACAGCAAAATCAAGACTTTCCGCCATTTGAAGAAAGATTTCTGCGTTCACTTTCAATCCGAAGGTGTAAACCAGATTTTGAAACAAAACTGCTTCGTAATTATTTTGATTTTTGTTAAGTGATTCTTGGAAGATTTGAGATTTGGCTTCTAACTTTTTTAGTAAAACAGTTTCTTCAAAAAATAACGGAATTTTGGTCTCATCAAACAATTCTTCACAAGCGATGAAAGAATGTTCGGCTTTCAGATTCTGATGTTTCTGAATCAGCTCTTCATCAATATAATTCTTGAGTTCAAGTGTTGGAATATTTTGTTTTTCCAATTCAGGAATGTCGCAGTCATTAATATAAACAGCGTGAAGAATCAAGTTTCCAAACTCAGGATTGCCGGAATGATTGTGAAAAAACCAATCGGAAGCTTTGGTGTGAATCTCGATATTTCCAGCGAAAATGATATTGTCAATTTTAATTTTGGCAAAGAGAAAATCCGGTCCAGAATTCTTATTCCACTTTCCGAAATCTGAAATTTCGATCACTTTTCCATCCGTTGAGACGAAATCGAAGCTCCGAAATTTTTTATAATTCCAAATATACTGTAATATTTCTTCGTTCATTTGTGTGTTGATTTCCGTTAAACAAAAACCTTCCGAAGAAAAAACTCCGGAAGGTTAAGTTACAGAAATATTTTAAAATGTAGCGTAATTCTACCAGAGAATTGTACGCAGCCCGACTTGAGCGGAAATCCTTTTTACGCAACGTAGTGGAGTGAAAAGATTGGGAGCGGAAGGCGGATTAAGCTGCCCAAATTAAATTTACTTTTTATAAAGCGGCGTCCGTTTCGCTAGATAATCTAAAGTGGTTTTGTACGCATCTTCGTATGGCCAAAACGAATTATGATTCTGCGTAAACAGATTGTCGCCATTCACAGAAAAAATGTTCATCGTGATGCTGGTGTTATAATTCTGATACGTTGTGGAAGAAGAAGAGCCTGTGGAATTGACTTTGGCACCGTTATTTTTCTGCGAAACATTGGTATTGGAACTGCCGTAGTTGGACGTATAGGTGTTGGTTTTCTCAATAGAAACCATTCCGCTGATGACGTATTCTACATTTAGGATGTGTGCAATCTCACCCATTGTGTAGCCTTGCAAATTGCTTTCATTGATGCCTGCTTTGTACAGAAGCGCGTTAGTTTCCGTCGGGTCTTGGAATTTAAGGTTTTGTTTTTTGGAATTGAAAATCGTGTACGTTTCCTGTTGGATTTTTTTAGTCATCGTTTCGTTACTTTTTTCTTGGTCTCTCACATAGCTGAAAGGTAAAATCGCAACTTTGTTCTGGTAATCTTTAGATTGAGAAGTATTCGGAGTAGTAGCAGTCGAATTAAGATACTCGATGCGGCCGGAAGAAAACGTAATTTTGGAAATGTCTTTTTTGTTAAGTGTGTACTCCAAAGTCTCGTTTTGATGTATAAATTGAAGATCATTCGGATTGTACTTGACAACTTTTCCACGGAGTTCTCTACCATCGGTCATTGTAACAGTGTCGGTCTGGGAATATGCCAGAAAACCAATGAACAAAAAAAATAGGGCAAGAAAATGTTTTTTAATACTCATAATGTTGTGCTTTTGATGATTATATAAATTATTAGAAATATTTTTCTCTAATTTATAAAATAATTTTTAACAAAACATGAGTGTTCAAATAATTATACATTAAATACTTCCCTAAAAACACTTCGACTCCTTTCAGTGTGATAACTCTAATACTAAATATTTAATTTTAAAGTGTCAGTCCGAGCGGAGTCAAAAATTTTGTATAAGTTGAAAGGTTAATATTCTATCAAACTTCTTTATATTTTGCCTCTTCAAATTTCGCAATGGTCGTTTCGTACATATCAATATAAATCGGAAGAATATTTTTCAAATCAAAATGAACTGCCTGCGCTTTTGCATTCTTTTTCATTTCTTCAAGAAGATTCTCATCACTCAACAATTTGATACAGTAATTGGACATCGCTTCTACGTTCCCTGTTTCTGCCAAAAATCCTGTTTCGCCCTGAATATTAACTTCCGGAATCCCACCTGCATTACTGCTGATAACCGGTGTTCTCGCAGCCATTGCTTCCAAAGCCGCCAAACCAAAACTTTCCTGCTCAGAAGGTAAAAGGAAAACATCAGACAACTGGAGAATTCTATACAAATCGTTGACTTTCCCGAGTAATTTGATTTCGCCAATCAGTTCCGGATTATTTTCCATAAATTCGGAGATCTTCTCCATTTCCGGACCTTCACCAATGATAATTAATTTTGATTTCACTTTCTTATTGACGTTTTTGAAAATCTCCAATACATCCTGAATTCGCTTAACCGGACGAAGATTGGAAACGTGAATCAGAATTTTCTCATCATCACTCGCAAATTGTTCTCTCTGACAAGTTTTGCAATCATCAAAAACCGAATTATCAATAAAGTTCGTAATCACTTGAATTTCTTTCTGAATATTGAAGAACTGCAAGGTATCTTTTTTCAAACTTTCGGATACCGAGGTGATTGTATCGCTCTGATTGATAGAAAATTCGACAGCGTGTTTGTAACTTGGATGCTGACCCACTAAAGTAATATCTGTCCCGTGAAGTGTCGTCACCAAAGGCACATCTTTGTGTTCTGCCTTCAACATTTGCTTAGCTGTAAAAGCTGCATAAGCATAAGGAATCGCATAATGTGCGTGCAGAATATCCAATTTATAAAGATTCACAACTCGATAAATCATCGATGACAATGCGATATCATAAGGCTGATATTGGAACAACGGATATGTCTGAACGTTGACTTTATGAAAAAATATATTCGGATTGGTAACATCCAAACGTGCTGGCAATGCAGAACTTATGAAATGAACTTCATAACCTTTGTCGGCCAAAGACATTCCCAATTCCGTTGCCACAATTCCGCTTCCGCCGTAAGTTGGATAGCAAAGTATACCTATTTTCATTTCTTTTTGTACAATGTATTATGTAAAAAGTATAAAGACTTTTTTGCTTTTTTAAAGCGTAACAAATTTACTCAATTACAGTCTTAGAATTTTTTGTTTGCGAACTATTTTTTCTATCAGTTTGATTTTGAATTTTAGCATCAACATCTATTCCGATTCCGAATTTTAAATTATCATTCACCAAAACCGGCAATCTTCCCCAGATTTTTGTCTGTCCCAAAATTCCATTTGCTGTTGCTTTCATAGAATCGTCGTTATTTTCATAAGAAACCAAAACTGTGGAAACTTTAGAAATATCAACATCTTTTAAAGCATAAGGACTTCCAAATACATCCAAAATCACATTTTGGTTTTTACTTAGCTCTGATAAAACCTTCTTGCTCGCATCAGAAATTTTGTATGGTTTGTAAGCCGTGGAATTATCTTTATGGAAACCAACAATCACTTTTGAATTGGCTGGAATTGTATTGATTTCTGAAGCTTTTTTAAGAATAATCGTTGTTCCTGTATTTAGTTGATTTAAAAAAGTTTCATAAGTTGCTTCTTCTAATGGAACATAGTAGTAAGTTTCTTTGCAATCGAGAGGCAACATTTTTTTATCATCCTTAATTAATGTCAAAGCGTTGGAATACATTTTTTGAACGATTTCGGAATGTGATGCATTGTTCAAATCTTCATTAACATTTTCTGGATTGATATTGTTGTATTCATTTAAACCTAAATAATACTTCGTCAAAAGAATTTTCTTAACACTCTCTTCTACTCTGTTTTGGGAAATTTCTCCTTTATCAATCGCTTGCTGAATCAGTTTTTTTCCCGTTGCAACATCTTGTGAAAACAGCATAATATCATTCCCAGCTTTGAAAGCCAATGCATCCAATTCCCCTGCTTTGAATTTGTTCGCAACTGCACCCATATTAAGTGCATCAGTGATAATCAACCCTTTGTAACCTAATCTTTCTTTCAAAATGCCGGTCACGATTTTTTTAGAAACCGAAGCTGGAATTCCCTTTTCATTTTCCAAAGTCGGAACATATAGATGCGCAACCATAACGCCACCAATTCCTTTATTCATCAAGGCTTTGAAAGGTGCAATTTCCGTTTTCTCTAATCTTTCCAAATTGTGAGAAACGACAGGCAAATCCAAATGTGAATCTGTATCTGTATCACCGTGTCCAGGGAAGTGTTTAATTGCTGCAAGGATTTTGTTATCCTGCAAACCATTAGAATAGGCCAAAGCAGAATTCAGAACGTTATTAACATCAGAACCAAAACTTCTGTTTCCAATAATAGGGTTATTAGGATTGGTATTCACGTCTACAACCGGTGCAAAATCCCAATTGATTCCCATTCTTTTACAATCTTCTGCAATCTTCGCAGACATCTCATAAATCAGATTTTTATCCTGAATTGCCCCTAAAGAAATTGCCCACGGATATTTATGCGCTTTTGCAATTCTTTGGAATAATCCCCATTCCGCATCCATCCCAATCATTAATGGAACTTTTGATTTCGTTTGAAATTCATTAACCAGATTGATTTCTCTCTCAGCATCATCCTGCATTAGAATTAATCCACCAATTTTATCTTGGTTAACAATATTTCTAATTTGGCTGATGTGTGCTTCATCTTTATTGGTATAAAGTGCTACAATGAACAATTGTCCCAACTTCTCATCTTGCGAAAGTGAATTGTAAGTTTTATTCACCCAATCATTCGCTTTTTTGATTTCCAAACTGGAAATATTTTTGGGCTGATACTGAGTGAAATAAAATTGCGAAATAAAAGTTATTATAAGAAGACTTAACCTTTTCATATTTTGAAAATCTAAAATTCAGAAAGTTTCCATAAAGATATTAATTCCACGGAAATTAGCTATTTTTATGGTCTGTAATTTGTAATTAAAATTTTAACGTAAAATATTTATACCTATGAAAAAGTTTTTGCCCCTTTTATTATTGCTAGTTGCTGGCGTTTTCATCTTCAGCTGTAAGGATGACGATGATGATTATGTACCAGTGGAAGTCGATTATCCTGCAGTGTATGATTTGAGAAATGTTAATTTTTCATATAATGCAACGGATGGTTGGCATTATGGACAGAATTTCAATAATCCTATGCTAGATCAAGACTATGTGATCATCTTCAGACAAGCTGGAACAACCGGTAATTCTCCTGTATGGCAACAAATACCTAGAACCCTTTACTTGAATGAAGGAGAATTAGATTATGATTTTGATTTTTCTAAAAATGATTTTATGATATATGCCGGAGGAACTTATGATATCAGTACTACACCACAGTATTTAAATAATCAAACATTTAGAGTTGTGTTAGTTCCTGCTGTTTACGGAAAAAATGCAAATTCAGAAGATTTGAAGAAAATGTCTTACGAAGAAGTTATCGCAAAATATAAAATCGATGACAGCAAAGTTGGAACATTATAATCCGAACTTCACAAATAAGTTTAAAACCACAGAATCTGTGGTTTTTTTTATGATTGAAAATAAATAATACTAAATTAGTATGAATTGGAATTTTTATTGCTAAATTTGTTTTCCATTAATCATAAAATATTAAAAATATGTCTATAAAACTTGGCGACACCGCTCCGGATTTTGATGCAGAAAGCAGTTTAGGAAATCTAAATTTTTACGAATACCTCGGAGATTCTTGGGGGATTTTATTTTCTCACCCTGCAGATTACACTCCCGTTTGTACAACAGAACTGGGAAAAACATCACAATTGAAACCAGAATTTGATAAAAGAAATACAAAAGTTCTGGCATTAAGCGTTGACGGAATTGAAAATCATAAAGGTTGGATTTCTGATATCAATGAAACTCAGAATACAGAAGTAGAATTCCCGATCATTGCCGATCAGGACAAGAAAGTTTCAGAATTATATGATTTCATTCATCCGAACGCAAGCGCCACTTTAACCGTGAGATCTTTACTGATTATTGATCCTAATAAAAAGGTAAGATTAATTATCACTTATCCAGCTTCAACGGGAAGAAATTTCACAGAAATCCTTAGAGTTTTGGATTCTTTGCAGTTGGTAGATGGTTATGGTGTAGCAACGCCGGTGGATTGGAAAGACGGTGATGATGTGATTATTCCGCCAGCGGTTTCTCAGGAAGATGCCGAAAAGAAATTCCCAAAAGGCGTAAAAGTGGTGAGACCTTATTTGCGCTTCACGCCTCAACCTAATAAATAATTCAAATCTTTCAAAAACCAAAAAGCTCAGAAATTGATTCTGAGCTTTTTGATTTTTATTTGTAAGATTAAATTTTAATTAGTTGCGGTAAAGATTTCATTAGAAAACTCTCCGTTGCTTTTCGGCATTTCTATCACGATATTTCCGTTTTCGTAATAGCCAATTGTAGATTCGCCAGAACCAAGCTTCACTCTGTAAACATCCTTTTTTGCTGTCGATTTGAAGGTAGCAAAGGGAACAGAACTATTGCCATCGACCAAAATAAACTGCGTGTCGTCGATTTTTATTTTTTGTAAAGTTGTTTTACCATTGGTATATCTCAAAGCAGTAGATACTTGCGTGGAAGTTTCTTTTGAGTTTGATTCGGAAGAGACTTTGTCGACTTCAGAAGACTTTGATTCAACAACTTGTTCTACAGTAACTTTAGGATTGGAAACAGGAATTTTGACCAAAGTCTGTCTCAATGCATCCTGATAACCTGGCTCAAACTCTTTTATTGTACTACTTCCCTTTTCAGACAAAATTACTTTATTACTACAATCTTTAAATTGTAAAATCACCTTGTTTCTGAACATACTTTTATCGTCTAACATTTCTGCAGTCAGAATTTTGCAAGGATTCATGAGCGCGTCATTAGGCCAATTGGATTTAGAATCTGTAAGAACCTGATATTTCTTCGCTTTCAAAGAATTTTTGAGGATCATATCCAAACCGTAGGACTTACTGTTTTTAAAATTAGCCAGCTCATCAGGGATTACCACATATTTGTAATCCGATACGATTTGAGCTTTGGCTGATATTAATAAGAAAATGGAGAATAAAATTGAGATTCTTTTCATTGTCTAGAAAATTTAATTTTTAATGAATTTTTGAGAATATAAAATTCCATCTTTTGATTTAATTTCAATGACGTACAGACCCTTATTGATTTTAGAGACATCGATGGTCTGATTTTCCTGAGTATATTTCCCAGATGAAACAATGTTTCCAGCCATATTATAGATTTTATAAGACTCAGGATTATAATCTTTATCATATTTGACTTTGATAAACTCCGAAGCAGGGTTAGGATATAATAGAAGTTTAATTTTCTGAACCGAGTTGTCTGCTTCTTTAATATTCAAATAAACGGGGAGTTCTGAAGTGATCTGGTAATACTCTAGACCAGACTTTTTGGTGACAGCGGTAAAAAGCAGTTTGTTCTCATCTACAAATAGATCACCTAAAAATTCATTTTTATCAATATTAAATGCATCTTCATTGCTAACATTTATTGTTAATGATACATTTTCCGTAGCCTTGCCATTGGTTCTCCAAAGTTTATTGTCATTGGTTTTGGTGAAATATACATAGTTATTGATACATTTCAAATCTTTGATGAAATTATCTTCTCCAGATTGATTTTCAACTTTATGAACCAATTCTGTTTGACTATAGTCATTAGTTTTCCAAAGCGCATAGATTTTGTCATAAGTTCCATCATAATAGCTGGAATAACGGTTTCCCGAGCCTATAAAAAGATTGTCTCCACAAGTCAACATTTTGTTCTGAGTGCGGAAATAATCGCTATTGTTACCTGCTTGATAAATATTTTTGATATTTTCCGGCGTTCCATCGGTCTGATATATTGCGCCAGAAGTAGTGTAATAAAACTTATTTTTGAATTCGACACCTACATTATTAATGGCATCAGGATAAAAATAAGGTGTATAATGATTTTTCAACAATGTTGTACCAGATTGAGTTCCGTCAGAAATATATAAGCTGGAATTATAGAAAGAGCCATTGGAAAAGCTGCCTTTTGATATCAAAATTTTACCATTCAAAGCGCCCAGCAGTTTTGGATCACCATCGTTACTGTTTTCATCTAAAAAGCTGATGACACTTTTGGTGTTCTCCGGCGTTCCATCTGTACGCCAAATAGTTCTAATGTTGTTATCCTTGCCTATAAAATAAAGATAACCACCTGTTATAACTGTTTGAGAATCCAAATTATACAGTCCACCATTTTCGTCGGTAGAAATATCTTTCAGAAGCTCAATCTCAGTCGCACCTTTTTTGATTCTGAAAAGTTCTGTACCAATTCTACTGTCGTAAGCAGAAAATATGAGATATTCATCATTGAGATTTTCGAATATTCTACCAATATCATACAAAGTATTACCGGCATACTTTACAAAAATAGTATTTTCAAATGTTCCGTCTGTTTTGGCGAAAAGTGAATAATTGTTATTATTGATGCCAACATTGTATGTTCCTTTCTGATAGATGTCATTGCCTAACTTTATCAACCCTGAATTAGAAAGGGAAGCCATCTCACCATTCCACTCGTGTTTCAAATTGTTAAGAATGGTTTTTTCCCCAGTTTCAGGATTAATCTTAAAAAATTGATTTCCATACAGACCATTATTAGCCACGATGATTAATCCGCTAGAATTCCTGATAAAACCATTTGGATTACTGCTCTGCGTGGTATTAGAATCTGCCAGAAGCGATATTTCTCTCGTTTGTTTATTAACTTTGAATAACTCTGCGCCATTTTCTGGTGTAGATGCCGTCAAATAAAGATAATCATCGCTGTCGATAAAATTACTTGCTTCATCTGTATAAATAGTTGGTGTTGCATTGGGAATTCGAAACAGCCCCTTTTCATCATTGTAAAGCCAGAAATTACTTCCATTATTAGCTCTTGTCAAAATCAATTCCTGATAATTGGAAGAGGATTTATAAAGCAAAGGTCTGTCTAATTCGGGATCGGTAATTGGGATTTGTTTGGTTCCATCAGTCGTTCCATCTGTCTCCCATATTTGATAATTGCCAGAATTATTGATAACATCAAAAGCAACCTTATTTCGATACCTAACGACCTTTGAATTGATACCTACACTTCCCCAAACACCAGGAACTACATCTTTTATTAATTTTGTTCCATCAACTGTCCCATCGCTTACCCACGGCTCTGCTCCAAACGTAGAATCGGTTCCTCCAAAAACAAAACTATTTCCAAGAGAATATCCTTGCATAAAATTACCTCGTACTTTGTTGGTAAATTTTTTTGTACCAGCAGTGGTTCCGTCAGATTCCCAAACTGCTGACTCCGTATCATATGCGAAAAAATAAAACTTGTTGTTAAAATCAACAATATCAAAATCATTCCCAATTGCACTGCCTGTGTTTGAAATCTTCTTCAAAAGAAAAGTACCATCTGTAGTTCCATCAGAAATCCAGACTTGTTTTCCATTGATTCCATCGTCTATAGCTGTTACTACTTTGTTTCCAAAAACTCTCAGATTCACGGATCCGCTCGTATACGATCCGAAAGTCTTTAGCTTTTTAGTTCCTGCGTTAGTACCGTCACTTATCCACAATTGATAATTGATCAAGAAATAAATTTTATTTCCTGCTAAAACTACATCTTGGAAAAAAGATAAATCAGATGGAAAAGGAAAAACATATTGAGTTCCTGCTTCAGTACCATCAGTTGAAAACAGCCAATAGTTAGAAAAGTTGGATCTCGCTAAAAAGAATACTTTATCGTTTAAAATATTGAAGTGTGGATTATTATCAATCCCACTATTACTGAATGGAAAAATATCTTTTACCAACTTAGACTTACCTGTTCCGAAATCGTAATTCCAAAGTTCTCTCCCTGTATCGCCACCTTCTGCAGTGAAAATCAGTTGATTTTTATATCTCAAAGTGTAATAAGGCGTGCTGGAATCTTGAAAGTTAATTTCATTAAGTTTAGCAGTGATATTTTGTGCCTGAAAAAATGATATTAGAAATAAAGAGATTAAAAGTAAAGTTCTTGTCATAGGATATTTTGTTTTTATTAATTCCTGAAACCTTGCATATCCAATTTCAAAGAAAAGAAATTAGAATAAAAATTGGAACCACCGATTCCTGAGTTGGTAATGGCGTAATCTAATGTTAAGCCTTTATATTTAATCCCAATTCCTGCACTGGGTTGGAAGGAAACTTTTCTTTTCAAATCTTCGATATCGGTAATCGATTGAAATCTATTGAGACCTAAACGTACGAATATCATATCCTGGAAAATCAATTCTCCTCCAACGTAAGGTGTGATACTCGCGAAATCTGTGGATACTAGAGCTGCGGTTTTTGCAAAATCAATATTGACTCCTGCTTCCGGTAATAACTTCAAATCTCTATTGAATTCGTAAGTTTTACTGACACCAAGATTCAACTTGGGCATTGTTATTTCCATTTTGTCTGTCGGAGCTGGGTTAAATTCTTCCCCATTCACAACTGCTGACAATTCTTTCTGATTGATTGTCCAGAAATTGACAGTGGTTGTTGCATCTCTCAGCATAAATCCATAATTCCAATCGGTGTCTGTCCGATAAACGGCGCCAATATCAAATCCAAAACCATAGCCACTTGCAAACTTCCCCACGTTCCTGTAAACGACTTTTGCTGTTGCTCCTACGTCTAATTTTTGATTTCCGTTGGGATGAAAAGCGTAAGAAAATAATGCCGCATAATCTGAGGTTGAGAAAGAGCTGATTTTATCATAATCAATATTACCTTCGGAATCTATTAATTGCGTTGTATTAAGAATATTATCAACCCCTAATCTTACTAATGAAATGGCAAAAACGCCATTTCCGTAATCCAAAGGTTTAGCATAAGCAATGTAATCGTATTTAGCAATGGATTCAAAATATTCTGCGTGCATTGCTGCGACTTGCCAATCGCGGTCAATTTTCATCAGACCAGCCGGATTCCACATCGGAGAATAAACATCATCCTGGTTAGAAATAACAGCGCCACCCATTGCAAGCCCTCTTGCTCCAGCTCCAATATTCAAAAATTCATTAGAATATTTTCTGATGATTTGGGCATCAAAGATTTGTGAAAAAATAATCAGTAAAAAAAATAAAATTCTTTTCATCAAAAGCTGTTTACAGAGGGTTGGTTTCTGCAGTTATCTCTTCTTTTTTTCGTTTTGATTTTATAATACCATTGATAACAATTGCTGTAATCATCACCAAAGAAGCAATATAAAAAATGGGACTCATATGCTCTGACGCTCCAAAGATAAAAAAAGCCAGAATAATCCCATAAACAGGTTCAAGATTTACAGTCAGAATCAATGTGAAAGGTGAAATAAACTTCATCAGCTTTACACTTTCGAACATTGGATAAGCCGTAAAAACAGATGCCAACAATACTATTAACGCAATATCGGTATAACTTATTTCACTGAAAGAAGAAATTTGTCCTGTGAAAATAAAAAACAGACTAATGACCAACCATCCGCCGGCAATCTCGTAGAAAATAATATTTCCGGAACTGGTTTTGCCAAAAATCTTACCATTGAAAACCGAAAAAATAGTTCCGAAAAGCGCACAAAGGATTCCGTAAAATATGCCTTCTTTATATTTTAGTTCCGCATTGAAAATCAAAGAAATACAAATCACAATGATGATTCCTATAATAACCTCAATCCAATCTGGCTTTCTTTTGAAAACCAACGGTTCTATCAAAGCTGCAAATAACGTTGATAATGATAAGCAGGAAAGCGCGATTGATACATTGGAAACCTTAATTGACTGAAAAAAGAACAGCCAGTGAAAAGCCATAACACTTCCTATTCCAACCAATTTTAGCAATAAGCCTTTTGTAACTTTAATGCTTTCTTTTTTGACAATACGTAGATATAAGTAAAGAAAAACAGCAGCGAATGACATTCTGTAAAAAACCAAAAGCGGCGCATCTGTAGAAATCAATTTTCCTAAAATAGCTGTGAAGCCCCATAAAAAGACGATAAAATGTAACCTCAGCAGATAAGAATTCTTCATTAGGAATATTGATTTTCAATTTGCAAAATTAGGATAAATTTCTTGTTTTGAGGCCAATAATCTGGGATGTCCCAACGAAAAAATCCGTACAAAAATTCATACGGATCTCTAATAAGAAAACTTATTAAAATAAACATAAACTAACTAAAAATTTATTTCATTTACCACTCAAACGGAAAATCCAGAGATATATTACAAAAAGGAATATTAAATTTAAAGTAATAACAATTAATAAACTCTTTCGTTTTGCCATCAATCAAAAAATTTTATCTTTAGACCCAAAGAAAACCCTATGGATTTAGAATTCAATAAAAGAGAAGATATCAACAAGCTGAAACTTTCTGACATCAAGAAAATTTTGTCCAAAATCAAATTAGGAGGCGGCGAAAAAGCGCTTCAAAAACAACGCGATCAAGGAAAAATGACAGTGAGAGAACGTTTGGAGTATCTTTTTGATAAGAATTCTGACACCATAGAAATCGGTGCATTTGCAGGTTACGAGATGTATGAGAAAGAAGGTGGATGTCCTGCTGGCGGTGTGGTTGTAAAAATTGGATACATTGCTGGCAAACAATGTATTGTTGTTGCCAATGATGCTACTGTGAAAGCTGGAGCTTGGTTCCCAATCACAGGAAAGAAAAATCTTAGAGCTCAGGAAATTGCAATGGAAAACCGTTTACCAATTATTTATTTGGTAGATTCTGCAGGTGTTTATTTGCCAATGCAGGATGAAATTTTTCCAGATAAAGAGATGTTTGGCAGAATTTTCAGAAATAATGCTAAAATGAGTTCTGCAGGGATTATTCAGATTTCTGCGATTATGGGAAGCTGTGTTGCTGGTGGCGCTTATCTCCCGATTATGAGCGATGAAGCGATGATTGTTGACAAAACGGGAAGTATTTTCTTAGCAGGAAGTTATCTTGTTAAAGCGGCAATTGGCGAATCGATTGACAATGAAGCTTTGGGAGGTGCAACAATGCACAGCTCAATTTCTGGCGTCGTAGATTATAAAGCCAAGGATGATAAAGATGCTTTGGATCGCATTAAAAATATAATGAAGTCAATCGGAGATTTTGAAAAAGCAGGCTTTGACAGAACCGAAAGTTTTCCTCCAAAAGAAAATCCGGACAATATTTTTGGAATAATGCCAGCTGTGAGATCTGAGCAATACGACACTTTTGAAATCATCAAATGTCTCGTTGACAATTCCGAATACGAAGAATACAAGCCAGATTACGGTAAAAGCATTATTTGTGCAACTGCCAGAATCGATGGCTGGAGTGTGGGAATTGTTGCCAACCAAAGAAAACTCGTAAAAAGCGGAAAAGGTGAAATGCAATTCGGCGGTGTGATCTATTCTGATTCTGCTGATAAAGCAACACGTTTTATTGCTAACTGTAATCAGAGAAAAATTCCGTTGGTATTTCTTCAGGACGTTACAGGCTTTATGGTTGGATCAAAATCTGAACAAGGCGGTATTATAAAAGACGGTGCAAAAATGGTCAATGCGGTTTCTAATTCTGTGGTTCCGAAATTCACTGTGATTACCGGAAATTCTTATGGCGCAGGAAATTACGCGATGTGTGGAAAAGCTTATGACCCAAGATTGATTGTGGCTTGGCCGTGGGCAGAATTAGCCGTGATGGGAGGTTCGCAGGCAGGAAATGTTTTATTACAAATCCAGGAATCTTCGCTTAAAAAACAAGGAAAGGAAATTTCGGAAGATGAAAGGAAAGAGATTCTTGACAAAATTCTGAAAGATTACAACAAACAAATCCAGCCGACTTACGCTGCAGCAAGGCTTTGGACAGATGCGATTATCAACCCTCTTGATACCAGAAAATGGATCAGTATGGGAATAGAAGCGGCTAATCATTCTCCAATTACAGAAAAATTTAATCTAGGTGTGATTCAAGTATAAAATTTATTTTATCTTTGCAAGACACACTTATAAAGATGAAAAATTTATTTATTCCGATTGCCGGTTTCCTGGCAATCACCAACTTGTATGGACAATGCGCCATTACACCAAGTAAAATCCCAACCCCAAACGAGATCACAACCATTACGGTTAATGCCGATGCACAATGTGATGAGTGCTATTCCTGGAAATCGTCCAACGAACAAGTTGTAAAGATTGAAGGCAACAACAAACTGAAAAGTGTAAATCTGGCAGGAAAAAGTTTTGGAAAAAGTACAATTTCTGTTTCTATCTTAACAGATAAAGGCGTTGTGCTATGCGAAAAAAACATTGACATTGTTGACCCAAAACAAAATCTTCTTGAGAACAGTTGTGGTATCAATATCGATGATTTCAAAGATGTGAAAGTGAGCGAATCTATTATTTCTTTCTTTCCAAATGCCAATTCCGGAGATTATCTTTACAAATGGACTGTATCTTACGCCAATGGAGAAACCAGCGAATCCACAGAAAAGATTCCGCAATTCACATACTCTGAAAGTAATTACATCAATTCTGTAAAACTTAAAATTAGCAACAAAGTTCTTTTGTGCTCTATTACATTGTCGAAAAAATTTGATGCTAACTATTGGAAAGCTTCCAAAAACATCGTGGAGCAGAAAGTATATTCTCCAATCAGTTACAGCGATTATGTGAAACCGACAGACAAATCTAAAATATCACATTAAATCTTAAAAACTTAAATAAACTGAAGAAACTTCCAGCAATGGAAGTTTTTTTCATTCCAATTTTCAAATAAATTTTAATAAAATTAAAATATTTTTTAACTTTATTAAAATTATTATTACATTTGTAAAACAAAATTAAACTAAATGAAACTTCCCATTATATGTCCAAGTTGTGATCACACTCTGAATGTAAGTCAGATGAAGTGTCCTTCTTGCGCAACACAAGTCAATGGCGATTACGAACTTCCTACGCTTTTGAAACTGAGCAGGGATGATCAGGACTTCATTCTCAACTTTTTTCTTTCCAGCGGAAGCATCAAAGAAATGGCAAAACAAGCCGAACTTTCTTATCCCACAATGAGAAATAAAATGGATGACCTCATCGAAAAAGTCAAAAAACTTCAAAACTAAAACTATGACTTGGAAAACTATATTCAATCCGTTTGAAAAATACGATGAGAAAACATTGTTCATTGTTGGAATTGCATTCCTGATTCTTCTGATTCCTATCGGTTATTGGACCAATGCTTATTTTACCAGCATCTACAGAATCTCATATTTGGAGGAAAGCGACCTGTATGGCATTATTGCTCCCACGCTTATCAGCTTTGTTTCAACCATTATTGTACTGTATCTTTTAGGAATTATTCTATACCGAAAAACCAGAATTATTGACATCGTTAATACAGTTTTGATTTCACAAATTCCAATTATCCTGCTACTATCAACAGAAAAAATACATTATATAAAAAACGTTGGCTACAGAGTAAGAACTTATCAGGAGAATCCTTCCATTGCTTTTCCTTTCTTGGATTTTGTAATATTGATGCTCGTGATTTTTATTACATTGGGAAGTTTGATTTACAGCTTCGTTCTTTTCTATAATGGATTCAAAACCGCTACTAATATTAAGAAATGGCAGCACATTACACTCTTTTGTGTGGTTACATTTCTGACCGTTGTCATTTGCCAGATATTCAATAACTAAATACTAATTTTTTATGAAAACCAAACTTTTATTGGTGCTGATTTTATTAGCACAGACTTTTTACGCCCAAGATTTAACAGGTTCCTGGAGAGGTGAAATCGATTTAGGAGCGATGAAACTCCCTCTGATTGTTGAAATCAAAAAAGAGAACAACGCTTACATTTCTACTGCAAGAAGTCCAAAACAAGGAGACAAAATTATCCAGGTTGATAAAACTGAATTCAGTAATAATGAATTGATTTTTGAAATGAATGAGCTGAAGGCGTCTTACAAAGGTCAATACAAAACTGACCATTTTGAAGGAACATTCGAACAAAACTCAAGATCGTTCCCATTAAGTTTTTACAGAAATGACGGCACCGATAAATCAAGTCCAAAAGATGAAAAGATCAAAGACATCGGCAACAGAGAAATCAATACTAAGAAAATTGATGAATTCTTAAACTATTTAACGGTAAACAAACAGTCTGTTGGAAGTATTTCGATTTTCAGGAAAGGGAAAGAAATCTACCAAAGAAACTTTGGGCAAGACCAATTACCTAATGTAAAATGGAATCCCAACACGCAATATCAGGTTGGATCTATCAGCAAATTGTTTACCGCTGTAATGCTGATGCAACAGGTAGAAAAAGGAAAACTGAACATCAATGACAAGCTGTCCAAATATTACCCTGAAATCCCAAATGCAGACAAAATCACCATCGAAAAACTGATGAATCACACCAGCGGTCTTGGAGATTATGTTGGAGAACATTACCAATGGATTTTCAAAAAATCAGTCGGAGACAGAGCAATTCTTGATACGATCAAAGCACAGGGCGTAGAGTTTGAGCCGGGAGAAAAAACGAGATATTCCAATTCCGGTTATTATCTGTTGAGCAGAATTTTGGAAAAAGTTGCCAAGAAGCCTTATAATGTTCTTCTGAAAGAAAATATCACCAGCAAAGCCAATATGCAGAATACTTTCTCGGTTCTTGATAATCCGAAAAACGTTTTCAAGTCTTTTGAAAATAAAGACGGAAATTGGGTAGAAATTGAGGATTTCGATTTTCATAACAGTATAGGTTTGGGCGATATTGTTTCTACGGCTTATGACCTCAATCTTTTTATTAATGACTTGTTCGATAATAAGTTCGTTAAAAAAGAAACGCTGGAAAAGATGCTGCCAAAGCCAAGTTCAGATCTAAAATTCGGATTAGGAATAATGCCTGTTCCGTTTTATAATCAGGTTTCTTTTGGACACGGAGGCGATACAGCCGGAAGCCACTCCATCACATCTTATAATACGAAAGAAGATTATTCGGTTTCTATGGTTATTAATGGAGAAGAATTTCCACACAACAATCTTGCTATCGGCATCCTGAGTTTGATTTATGATTTAGATTATGAATATCCTAAATTCGGATCTGAAGCTAAGGCTTCTAAAGCATCTAAGAAATTCCAAAAATATATTGGCGATTATACTTCACCTGATATTGCTATGGATTTGAAAATCTATTCGGAAGGTGATCAATTATTTGCCCAAGGAAAAGGACAATCTGCATTTCCATTAGAACTTGTGGATGAAAATCAATTCAAATTTGCGCCTGCAAAAATTGAGGTGGTTTTCTTTCCGAATCGGTTACAATTAACTCAAAACGGAAAAACTTACAACTACACCAAAAAGTAATTTATAAAAACATGCGCAGAAGTTGATCAATCGCTGCACACCCATCGCTTTGTCTCTGCGCAGAGATGACTCTACCGATACGCAACTTTATTTGATAATAACATTCAAAACATAAAAAACGAGGCTTTTTCTTAATAGGATCGGCCTCGTTTAATAAAAACACAATTATGATAAACTTTATTTCTTGATAATTTTTGTCGTTTCTGTTTTGCCTTCCACAACGGCCTTCAAAAAATAAATGCCTGAAGATAATTTACTCAAATTAATAACATTTGTATCATTAACTTCCTGTAGCAATTGCCCTGTAACATTATAAACCGAAATCTGATCTACCTTTCTATCAGATGAAACGGTTAAAGCCTCATCAACCGGGTTCGGATAATATTGGATAGCAATTTTATCCACATCAGAAACGCCTAATTGTCCAATATTCAAAGAATAATCTTCGACCTGACCGTAATAAGAACCTCCACAAGGCGTTGTATTTGGATTGGAGATTGCTCCGTAAAGTCTGATTCTCATCTTGGTTCTTCCAGCCGATGCAGATGCAGGAATCGTAATAACACCAGTCCAGGGCGATGTTTTGTAACTGGAAGTCAGAACTTTCTCGCCATCATCATCGAAATCACCATCTTGGTTGATATCTATCCAAACAATCACTTGATCATATTCCGAAGAACCCGTGGAAGACGATGCTACAAAACTGTAATTCTTACCTGCTGTAACGTTTCCTATAATATTTGAAAAATCTTCGTAGCCTACGTTGGATGTGGAACTGTTATTAATATCTGCAAATACTACATTAGAAATTTTCTCAGAAAACAAATAAGTTGATGCTGCAGAACAATAGTTAAATGAACCTGTAAAGAATGTTTTCTGTGCATATTCTCCCGTAGTCCCGCTACATACAGCCGCCACATTCACATCATAGGATTTGTTGATTTCCAGTTGGGATAATTCGTAATGATTGGTAGTTAGGCTATTAATTATTATCCAATTAATGTCGGAAGATTTTTTGTATCTCAAGGTATAAGTAGCTCCTGAAACCAAGTCCCAATATATGTTTGCAGTGGTTTGGGTAATATTGCCAGCTGACAAATTGGTTGGTGCAGAACCATTACAAGCAGTAACACTGGATACAGCTACAGTTCCGAGAGCATAAAAAACATTATCAACTGCAGAAACTCTTACTATAATATCCTGATTGGCAGAAACTGTTGAAAAGTCTAAGGATTCTGAGCCGTCATTTGGTGTTGAAGCTGTTAAAGTAATCCAAGTGAAACCCTGATCAGATGAATAATCAATTTTTACATTTGAAACATTGTAGGGTGCAAGGTTGGTATTTACAACATCCCACGTAACCAGACTTGCAACATTATTGTAAACTTTTGCAGTTGTCATTTTAAAAGGTCCGTCATTTCCAATCGTAATTGTCTGAGAGCTATTTGCGGTCTGTTGTTGTGTTACATTCGGATTATTATCTCTTACCAGAACTTTGAAGTTCATTATTCTGGCAACATTAGAAACCGCTTCCCAGTCTATGGTATTCGATAAGTTTCCACCAATAACTGTGCTGAGCTTTGGAAAATATCTGTAAGGTAAGTTCGAAGGTGGTAAAGAACGGAATTTGGCACCATTGGTATTATTGTCCATCACTGTCGTAACAGGACTAGTCGCCAGATCATACTCTTCCCAACTGTAAGTCAATGGATTATTTTCTGAATCTGTGGCGTTGGCTGTTAATACAAAAGCAGTCCCCTTCGGAATAGTTTTGTTTTGTAAATCCGATATAACTGGTGGATTATTATCAACACTTGTACTTATTCCACAACTTTGAGTATCCATATAAGCCTGAACCTGTTCCACACTTCTCACATGAAAATAGGAATCTGAATAGCTTTGTACATTATCAAAAATCGAGATGTTTGCATATCCCATAATTGTTGAGCCGGATCCTGGTTCCATATGAGCCGTTTGATTTGGCGCAGCCTGAATATCAAAAGAATAAGTGTGATCCGCACCAAACTGATGCCCCATCTCATGAGCCACTAAATCAATATCGAAACGTTCACCCTCTGGGCCACCTGATTTTGGTGTACTGAAGGCTGCTCCTTTTGCCTCATCATCAGTATTACCGGAAGGATTTTTGCAAACATTTCCAACAGATCCAGCAGATCCTGAACCTCCGGCTCTTCCAAACAAATGACCAATGTCATAAGCATCATTCCCAATAACCGATGTCAAAGTCTGCTGTAATTCCAGGTTCCAGGCACCACCAATTCCTATATTTGCATTGGAGTAAGGATCGGTAGAAGGATTGGTATAAATCAACTGAGGAAAATCCTGCACATCCAGATGAATGGCAAAATCTTTTTCGAAGACACCATTCACTCTTGTTATTGTAGCATTAATAGCAGCAAAAGCTTGTGGGACACCACCAAAATACTGTGTATATTCTCCAATTACAGAGATTGCCAATCGGTAAGTTCTGTATTTTTTATCACCTGCTTTGCTGAAATCTGTTAATGAATTTGAGAAATTCGAGCCTTTTGTTAATTGTTCAATTTGGTTTTTACTGATTGTGGATTCACTAGTAGAACAGGAAAATGCGAGTTCTCCGTTTCGTTTTTCGGTTTTTGGGAAAACGCCGTAAACTGTTTTTTCTGTATTTAATGGTTCAATAAATTCATACTTTCCATCTCTGAACATCATCGATTGTAAATCATAAGGCGACACGCTGAATCTCACCCAGACAGTAGGATCGCCTACTTTTACTCCAACATATGATCCCAGTTGATAACGATCTGCCAGAGATTTTTCTACAACGGGCAAGCTGTAAACTTCAAATTGCTCAATCTTTCCGCTTAATGTTGGTAGATTGATAATAATCGGTTTGTTATTTTTTCCTGTTAGTTGTGCTGAGGTCAACTTTACCCTGATAGAATTAAGATCAAGAGAATAGAAGTTATTAGCTTTTGTTTCTTTTGATTTTGTCCCTTTCATTGTTGTTGAGCTCCATTGGGCAAAAGACCAAATCATCCCGCTACAAACAAAAAGAATCGTGAATATTTTCTTCATAAAATATATTTAATGAAATTATGATGAACAACTAATAAGAAAACGAGGCCTTTCCCGATAAGATCAACCTCGTATTGAATTAATAATTATGATGAATTAGATTTACTTTTTAATCAACTTTGTCATTTCAGTTTTACCTTCTACAACTGTTTTCACAAAGTAAATTCCGGAAGATAGTTTCGTAAGATTAATGACATTAGAATTATTGATTTCCTGAATCAATTGTCCGCCAACATTGTAAACCGAAATTTGATTCACTTTTTTGTCTGATGAAACTGTCAGAACATCATTCACAGGATTTGGATAAACCTGAATTTTCGATTTGTTAGCCACATCATTCACCGCCATTGTCTCGATTGAAAATTCATCCGCTCCAATATCTGGCGTTGTTGTGCTTCTTGCAGCTCCGTCAAAGTCAGTTGTCACATCTGCTAGAACAACCCCTTTGTTATCGATTGGAGAATTCTCCGCATTAAGCGCAATGTGAAGATCAGAATCAGAAACGAATTTTGGAAGAGCTTTGATAGAATTATCATTTCCTCCTAAGATACTTTTCATTCCAACAATATCTGTGTATGCAGGCGGCCCGCCTGGCGTTTGACCTAATGCCGGACCAGAACTGTAGGCAATATTATTGTCGATATTAGAATAAATCGAAGCGACAGGTGGTGTTGACATTGCAAAAGCAGGAATTGTATTATCCGCCAGATTAACAGCGAAAATATTATTTCTAAGATCAATTGCACCAGTGCCAGAAACGCCAGAAGTCACACTGAAAGCAATCGGGACACCTTTATTAGTTCCATCATTCTGAGTTTCGGTCAAGTAAACAGAGTTATTATAAACTTTGTAGCCAGTCCCTGCATTAATTAAAATACCTCCAGTATAATTTGCTGATGAAGTATTAGCCGCAAAACTAGATATTTTTGAAATGAAATTGTTGCTTACTAGTGTGTTTGATGCTGTTCCCGCTGACAAGATAATTGCCTCTGCTCCATAACCCACAGTAGTTGCTGTTCTTAAACCTGTCAGATTTTTAATTTCATTTTGACTGATAACCGTACCAACCGTGGAACCTCCTAAACTAATCCCCACAACAGAACTATTGAAACCATTACTGGACAAATTGGAAATTTTGTTTCTGAGAATCTTGTTTGCTGTAGGTAAACCGCCTGCTCCTGCATTGTTAAAAACTTGGATTCCTGTTGCACTTCCTCCTCCTGCATTATTTACAGTGATGTTATCAATGATATTATCAGAAACGGTGGAGTTCATTGTAGAAACCGCCAGCCAAATTCCTCTTTTTCCTTCGTTGGATGTATTTTCGAAGTTTCCGATTTTATTCTCAGAAACAACCACGCCATCTGTACCACCTAGATAAATTCCCATATATCGATTACAATTCTCTCCGCTTGTAGAAAGATCATTTTTAGTGATAACAGATCCTGCTCCATTTCCAACCGCAGAAACTGCAATCATATAAATCCCTTGATAAGATTTTTGAATGGAATTATTTTCTAATCTGATATTATTGAAATAGCCTGCCGTCTGCGCACCAGCTGTATTACTTACAATAATTCCGCTTCCCGTCGTTTTTGCACCGTTAATGATTGTTGTATTTTTTACCGTCACATTATTCAATGGATTGGCAGCATCAGAAGATCCCATTCCAATCACAACAGATCCAGTTGCAAAACCATTAACAATACTAAGATCTCTGGAGTCTGAACCATTATTACTTCCGTCGATTGTCACATTACTACCTAATATTCTCAGAACCGGACCAGCCGTTGTTGAGTTGGTAATTGTAGCAGTAATTCCTGTCGCAGGTTTTAATGAAACAGAAGTAAAGTTTGAAGTTGTTCCCATGCTTCTATTCAGAACTGCTGTTGCAGTTTCAGATGTGTTTGCTGTAAGCGTGATGTTGATTGCACCTTGATGTGTTCCGGCATTAATAGCATCAAAAGCGCCTTTCACTGTGGTATAAGTAGCAGTTTCAGTTCCGGAAGTTGCAATCACATCTACTTGTGCCATTGCTACAGTTCCTATAAAACTGGATAAAAAAAGTATAGTTTTTTTCATATAGATTTCTTGAATTTCGGTTAAATTTTGGCAAAAAAAATCCCAGCTATCGATAAAAGATAGTTTTACAATAGCCGAGAAGATTTTAGATTATTTGAAAGAAATTTGATTATTTCTTGATGACTTTAGAAGTCTCTGTTTTTCCTTCTACATCAGTTTTAATAACATAAACGCCAGCAGATAGATTGTTCATATTAACCGTGTTGGCGTTCTGAACTGTTTTTACCAATTGTCCAGCAGTATTGTAAACTGAAATCGAATTCACTTTTTTGTTTGATGAAACTGTCAATACTTCTTTAACCGGATTTGGATACAACTGAACTTTGTTGAAAGAAGTTTCTCCAGTTGCTAAAGCTTCTTTAACATTCAATGTATAATCTTCTACTTGTCCATAATTATAGTTACCGCAAGCGCCGGTTGGCCAGAACATTGCAAAAGTAGAAGGTGAATTAACTTTTAGAAGTCTCAATCTTGTATTTCCAACCACTGCATCTTCAGGAACTTTCACAGTTAATTCTGCAAATTGATCATCCATACCTGTGCTTCCTTTTACAAAACCGATTCTGTAGATTTCGTTTGCATTATCAAGTGTTCCATTCTGATTCCAATCAATAAAGGCAGTAAAAGTGCTTACTTTCCAAGATCCAGCTGTATTTCCTTTCACTGTGATTTTATATTCTTTACCTCTTTCAAGATTTCCAACTTTAGAAAGGAAATTTTCGTAAGAACTGCTGGCATTAGGATCAGATGCATTGGTAATATCCGCAAAAGTTACAGATGTAATTGGTTCAGGTGTAGTTGCTGAAACCAAGCAATAAGAAGAAGTACTTGGGTTGTTTGGCAATACTCTTATTTTTGTACTTCCTTTCAAACCTTCTCCCGACCAGTCATTGTAGCTCAATACCCAGTTACCTTCTACAGGCTGAAGTGGAACCATTCCTGCAGGCGCAAAAAGTCTGGAATTAGAATTGAAATCAATACTCAATTCCCCATTCTCATCTGCATACATTTCTTCATCCTTATTCAATTCCCAACCACCAGAAGCAGGATCACCCACATTAATTTTTACCTGACCGTAAGGAACCAAATTTTTCACTTTTACTTTTGATCCCGAAACAAAATCTCCCATTCTGAATTCTGCAGGAGCAGCTTCACCAGTAATAACGTGCTTAGGATCTTTAATAACCGTATAATTTCCAGAAGCCGTTTTTCCGGAAGCATCTTCAACATTAAGAGTATAATATCCTAATGGTGACACATTGGTCCAACCATTGAACTGGAACGTCACGTTTCCACTCGCGTCTGTTGTAGAAGATAAACTTCTTAAACCACCTTGCGGATCAACAGATGTAAATTTGATTGCAGAATTGGCTGCAAAACCACTTCCGGTCACCTGGATACCGTAAGCCCAATACCAATATTCATATATACTATTTGCTGCCGTAGGATTACCTGGTACTTCTGTATTAATTGATATCGTTTGTGCAGATAACATTCCCGATAAAATTAGAGAAGCATAAAAAGCGTTTTTCAATTTCATATCATTCAAATTTAAATTATGGATCAAATGTAGTTGTGAAATTGAACAAAAGGAAATGTTTACTGTTTAGAATCGTAGAATTTACAAGAATTAAGACAATGTTTTAGGGACACAAAGCATTGAAAAACAAACAATTAAAACAAAGAAGCTATCAAAATCAATTATTTACCGATTTCAGTCGATTTATTCTTTTTTTTATGTAAAATAAACTTCCGAATACAATTAAAAATATCAAAATAACAAACATACCGAATAATCTTTGATTATTTTCTAATTCCAAATCCCGAGATTCTATATTTTTATTTAACAGGTCCGAGAAAGATTTTTTTTCTATATCATCATTTTGAAGCAGATGATTTTCTAGTTTCTGGCTGTAATAGAAATATTTCTCTTTATCATTTTGCCCGAGATAATTTTGACTCAATGCATCGTAAACTTCTGTCAACATTCCTATGTTAGAAGTATTTCTTATTTGTTTTTCAGCTTCTAACAAAATTTTATTAGCTTTCTCAAATTGCTTTTTACTTTCGTAAACAGCAGCGAGACCAATCTTAGCATATGGATAAAGTTCTGAAATTTTATGAAATTCTGTTTCTTTAACTACTTCCAAATAAATACTTTCCGCCTCATCAGCTCTTCCAATATCAATCAGAGAATAGCCTTTTTGCATTTTAGTAATATTGACATTCAGTAAAGTGCTTTTATCTTTGCTCTTCTTATACTCATTGATCGCTTTATCAAAATACCGGATTGCAAACTCTGAATCCAGATTATCTTTGTAAATCAATGCTTTAACAAAATAAATATTCGCTGTAACCTGTTGCAAAGAGTCATCATTGAGGTAATCGATAATCGTTTCCGCTTTGTTGAGGTAATTAATCGCTTTTTTGTTGAGCTTAAGGATATAATACTGATTTCCAATGAATCCCAATGCATTAATCATCATCAAAGAATCCTTTCCTTTTTGGGAATTATTGAGAGATTCGAAGCCAAATTTGAGCGCGTCAGAGGAAAGGTGTTTTACAGAATATGCACTTCCTTTTGCCAGCAAGAATTTACTTTTTAGTCTTCCACCATCTATTTTGGGCTCCAATTTTTTCAATGTAGTCAATGCAGAATCAGGATTTACAAAGGCCATTCTGTCTGCCGATGTTATTTGCTCTTCCAGCTTCACATTATTTTCCGATTGTCCAAAAACAACCTGGGAACTCATCAAAAAGAAAATAAATAATAACGTTTTCATAATTATTTATTTTTCAGTTGGTCGATGAATTGCGAAGGACTCGTTCCTGTCACATTTTTGAAAATCGTAGTAAAAGTAGTTCGGGATGCGAAACCAGCTTCTTCCGCCAAATAGCTTGTTTTATATTGCAGATATTCCGGATTATTTTCCAGTTTATCCACTATATATCTAACTCTTAGTTCATTAAGATAATTACTAAAGTTTTTCTGTTTATGTTTATTGATGATTTCCGAAAGATATTTTGAGTTCGTGTCCAAACGTTTTGCCAATACTGCCAAAGATAAATGTGGATTGGTCACTTCCTTTGATTTTTCGAAAACATCCAATTTGGAAAGAATTAGGTTTTCTGTTTTTTCCGGAATTACGAATACGTTACTTGCCTGAAAATCTTTAAGTTGATCACTCAACTTCTGTTCATATTCATCAGAAATATTTCGTTTTTCTATTTCAGAATTGACCATTTTAATTCTATTTTTTAACACTAAAAAGTAAATTAAATAGCCTATAACAGATAAAAATCCGATGACAAATAAGGCAAATAGAATTTTGTTTTGGAAATCTTTTTCCGAGAGATTAATTTGTTTTTCCTTTTGGTCGATGAGGTTGATGATGTTGACGCGCGCATTCTGCAAATCTGAAATCGAAAGCTTCAACAGCCTGATATATTCTTTTCTTACACGAAAACAATCTTCTGGATTTCCTCCATTACAGACTTCCTGAGACCAATATTTGTACAAATCTCTATAGAAAACATCACCATATTGGGGATTTTGTTTTTTGAGCACCAGCAAATCAGATTCCTGAAAATCTTTAGTTTTAATTTTTGATTTCAGAAGATTAATAGTAGATAAAAACCTGAAATAAGAATTATCTTTAAAATCAATTTTGCTAGGCTGATTTTCTATTTCTGACTGAATATGATTAAGCTGCATCGCAAAAGTAGGATATAACTCTGATTGTAAATTTTGATTTTTCTGAATCAAAGCCAGAGCTTCTTTATATTTTTTCTCTGCAACCAGAGTCCGAATCTCCAACTCAGCTTTCCAAAGTTCCACTACTTTTTTCTCTTCATCTCTCAAAGATTTTGACAAATCATCAAGCTCTAAAATAGAATGAGAAACAGATTTCTGAAACCCTATTATCTGATAAATTTTGGCAATAAGATATTCGTTTTTAGCTTTGAAAAAATCGCTGTTGACATTGAGAGAAAGCCTGTCGGCAGAAATCAATTTTACGACAGCATCATTATATTTTTCAAGATTAATGTAAATCTCTGCCTGTAAAAGACAAGCATTATAAACATCATCTACACTTCCAAAACTTTGATTGGCAACAATATATTGTGCCGTTTTTAATGCTTTTTCAGGGTCAGAATACATTAATGCTTCTACATCTTTGGTCAGGTTCTGCGCATCAGTAATCTGCGAGTTAGCACTGACTGCCAACATCAAAAAAACCAACAAAGAAAAGACCTTTTTCCACATATTCTGCTTAATCCCAAAACCAAACAATAAAGATAAAAAAATCTAAGCTCAAATCAATTTTAAATTTAAAATAAGATACAAATCGGACTAATTCTCTAATACTTTTCCGATAATCTTTTTACGATGCTCAATTCCCCATTCCGCAAGATTCTCAATGATTTTTTTCAAAGTTCGTCCATAATCGGTTAATTCATACTCTACACTGATAGGTTGAGTATTGAGGACTGTTCTCGTGACCAGCTGATTGATTTCTAAATCCTTCAGTTCACTGCTCAACATTTTTGCGGAAACACCTACAATCTCTTTTTGCAAATCCGAGAAGCGCATTTTATCATAACAAAGCGCCGCAATAATTTGGACTTTCCATCTTCCTTTCAAAATATCCATCGTATCCTGAACGGCGAGAAGATTGGTTTTACAACATTTTATTTTCATATTAATCTTTTATTTTCAAAATCATAATATTAATTTATCATTAATATTATTTCGTAACTATTTAATTATCAAATAAGTTACTTTTTAGTAACAGTAACTTATTGTAACTTAATTACAAAAATAAACTTTTCTTATTTAACTTTGAACCTTCAAATTAAAAAAATCATCTAAAAATGAGTTTATTAGAAGACTTAAATTGGCGTTACGCAACCAAAAAAATGAACGGACAAGCCGTTCCTCAAGATAAAGTAGATTACATTGTAGAAGCTGCTAGATTAGCACCTTCTTCATCTGGTTTACAACCTTACAGATTATTTGTCATCTCGAACAAAGAATTATTAGAAAAAATCCAACCGATTGCTTTTGACCAGGCTCAGATTACGGACGGTTCTCATCTTTTAGTTTGGGCAGCTTGGGACGGCTATTCTCACAACAGCATCTCCGAAGTTTTCGAAAAGACAACATCTGAAAGAGGAATTCCAAAAGAAGCGATGGACGATTACAAAACCAGACTTTGGGGAATGTACGAACCTCTTGGGAACGAATGGCACGCAACACACGCTGCGAAACAAGCTTACATCTCTTTCGGATTGGCTATTGCTGCAGCTGCTGAACAAAAAGTGGATGCAACGCCGATGGAAGGATTTAACAATCAAGCTCTGGATGAATTATTAGGATTCGCTGAGAAAGGATTGAAAAGTGTTGTGATTCTGCCTTTAGGTTACAGAGATACAAGCGGAGATTGGCTGGTAAATCTTAAAAAATACAGAACACCAAAAGACGAATTCATCACTGAGATCAAATAAAAATTATTTCTCTCGCTGATTAGACAGATTACGCTGATTGTAAAAAATAGGCTTAATTCATAAAATCTGCGAGAAAAATTAAATAAAAAAGCGGAAATTAATTTTCCGCTTTTTTTGTCTATTATCTTTTATCTAAAAGTCTAATGTCTGAATTTAATATCCTAAAAGTTTCAAGACATCTTCTGGCCTTTGCTCTTCCCGGAACAATTCGTAAGTGATATTTCCGTCTTCATCTTTATCAATCAAAATATGTTTTGGCTGAGGCATCAGACAGTGATGGACACCACCATAACCGCCAATAGTCTCCTGATAAGCGCCTGTATGGAAAAAACCAATGTACAAAGGTTTCGTTTCATTGAAAACAGGAAGATAAATAGCATTGGTATGCTGCTCAGAATTATAGTAATCATCTGAATCGCAAGTCAATCCACCAAGAAAAACTCTCTCATAAGAATCATCCCAACGGTTCAATGGTAACATAATGAAGTGACGGGAAATGGCCCAAGTATCTGGCAAAGTGGTCATAAAAGACGAGTCAATCATATTCCATTTTTCTCTGTCGTTCTGACGTTTCTGAGAAATAATTTTATAAAGATGACCACCACTTTCTCCAACTGTAAAGCTCCCGAATTCTGTATAGATATTTGGTTCTTCAACACCTTCTTCTTCGCAGAATTTCTTGATTTGCATCACGATTTCATTAACCATATATTCGTAATCATAATCGAAGTTCAAGGATGTTTTGATTGGGAAACCACCACCGATATTCAACGAATCAACTTCTGGTGCAATTTTCTTCAACCTTGCATAGACGCGAAGACATTTGTACAATTCGTTCCAGTAATAAGCCGTGTCTTTGATTCCGGTATTGATGAAAAAGTGCAACATTTTAAGTCTTGCATTCGGATGTTCCGCAATTTTTTGACTGTAATAAGGAATGATATCCTTGTATCCGATTCCTAATCTTGAGGTATAAAATTCGAACTTCGGCTCTTCCTCAGAAGCAATTCTGATTCCGATATCAAAAGTTCTGTCGATGCTTTCCGTTAGCTTATCCAACTCTCTGTAGTTATCAAGAATCGGTGTGATATTTTCGAAACCATTATTAATAAGCTCCGAAATTTTTGCCAAATAATCATCAGTTTTGAAACCATTGCAAATAACTTCGATATCTTTAGCCACTTTTCCTTTGTCGTAAAGCGATTTTACGATATCCATATCATAAGCCGAAGACGTCTCCAGACTGATATCATTTTTCAACGCTTCTTCCACAACAAACGCAAAATGACTGGACTTTGTGCAGTAGCAATATCTGTAATTTTTCTGATAATCGTTTTTTTCAAAAGCTTCTTTGAACCAGAATTTTGCCCTTTCTATATTCTGAGATATTTTTGGTAAATAATTGAACTTCAAAGGAGTTCCGAATTTCTCCACAACTTCCATCAGATTGATGTCGTGGAACTTCAGATTATTTTCTTCTACACTGAATTCCTCAGTTGGAAAATAAAGCGTTTGGTCAATTAGTTCAGAATATTTTATTTTCATTTCTGGCTAAAAAAATTTAATTGTTTTACGATGCAAAATTGCATAAAAATAATGGATTCTGAAAGCTGAATTACTGCCAATACACAATATTAATTTTGTGTTTTTCATAAGTTAAAGAACAAGAATCTTTTGTTCTGTAAGCTATCAGATTTCCATTAGAATCAAATTGCAAGTTCGAGAATTCAATTTCACAATTTTCCACAGTTTTCGCATTCGGATAAGATTTTGAAGATAAAATTTTCTTCACAACCGACGCTTCCCGAACGACATTCAAACGCAGTTGTTTGGACAATTTTGAGTCTGTATAAGTTTCAATTGTAGCTTCTTTTATTTCAGATTTTGTATCAAGGACAAATTTCTGCTTGGTTGTATTTCTAAATATATCAAAACTCGTTACCTGATACGAATTATCATTCCAACTAATTTCTCCTTTCTGTAAAAAATTGCCGTTCCAAAGATTCTGTACAAAAGCCTTGATTTTTCCGTTATCAAATTCTAGTGTAAATGGACAATCTCCAACATTCTGAATTTCCAAAATAGCTTCCAAATGTCCTTCTTTATCAAAACTATACTGATATTCTTTTACAATTTCCCCGTCATAAGGCTCAGCAAAATCACTTTTTCCGGCATCAAAATAAATGATGTAATGTGCACTTTTTACTTTTCCTTTGAATTGAGGATTCAGATAATCAATGACTTGAGAATTACTTAGCAAGGTCATTAAAAGAAGTAAAAAACACAAAAATTTACTCATACTATTTCTGGATAAAAATCAGCAAATCGCCTTCTTTATATTGGATTGAAACTTCCTGGCTATCTGCAACATTTCTCGTGCCGATTCTTTCTCCGAGTGTTAAATCTTCCTGATACAAAGGCCATTTCAAACCAACTGTTTCGATGCTTTTTGCAATAGGGAAAGGCATTAGCGAAATCATTTTATCCTTCACACCAGAGACTGAAAAATCTTTAGGAATAAAATAATAGGACGAATATTCATCAAAAAACCTAAGGTTCAACTTATCTTTAAAAGCAAAAGCAACACTCAGATTCCCCAGAAAGTGGTCTTGTTCTCCTCCACTACCGCCATAAACATCAATATTTTCAAAACCTTTTTCTATAATGATTTCCAAAGCTTTATGAAAATCCGTTTTGTTCTGGTCAGGCGTTTCTATAATTTCAAATTGATGATTCTCAGACTGTTTAATAATCTCTTCTTCAATCGTATGAGAATCGAAATCACCGGAAATAAAGCTAAGTTTGTCTAAAGGAAACTTCAATTGTTTCAAATAATGAAATGCACCATCTGTGCAAGCAATCAAATCATAATCTGACAAATTGGGAATGGATTTCGGAGAATCTCCGTTGATGAAAAGAAGGGCTTTATTTCTCATTATCTTTTTTATGTTTCCATTTCAAGAAAAAGCCTTTTCCAGTTTCATCTGTAGGTTTTGAAACTTTACAAGAGGATAAAAAAACTGCACCAATTAAGATTATACTTAATTTTCTCATCATCTTAACTTCTATCATTAGGATTCCAATATTCCTCCGATTCATTATTTAACTTCGAAACATATCTTGCCAAAACAAAAAGATAATCTGACAAACGGTTCAGATATTTGATTAATTCCGCACGCACTTCTTCGGATTGATTAAGGAAAACCAAACTTCTTTCCGCACGTCTGCAAACCGTTCTCGCCACGTGAAGAAAAGTCGCCGCTTTTCCGCCTCCAGGTAAAATGAAATATTGCAAAGGTTCTAATTTTGTTTCAATTTCGTCCATCCAAATTTCCAATTCTTCGATCTCTTTGTCAGAAATCACCAATGGCAACCTTGCTTTTCCATTAGCCAAAAACAATTTATCAATCGGTGTCGAAGCTTCGGAACCAACTGTAAACAAATCAAACTGGATTTTTTTGAGTTGATTAATGACATTCTCATCATCAATGTGAGATTTAGCAACGCCAATATTAGCATTGAGTTCATCAATATTTCCGTAAGATTCTACTCTTGCACTGGCTTTGGAGATCCTGCTTCCGCCGTAAAGTCCGGTTTCACCTTTATCGCCGGTTTTTGTATATATTTTCATTGTTTCTTTTTACGAAAGTTTAAAATTAACTTTTTTTATTTGAATACGGAGGTCAAACACAATGGCACAAATAATTATTTTAAAGTATTCGAATATTTATCTCCGATTTAATTTTTGTCTTAAAACGCATCAACGACAATAAAAAACTTTGTGCCTTTGTGTTAAACTCTAATAATTCTTAACTTGCTGTTATGAAAAAACCTTTTCAGAAAACAACCAATCTTATTCATATTTTCAATCAGTTAAAAAGCTTCATAAAGCCTTACAAATGGATGGTTTTCGGAACTTTAGCTTTGACTTTTATTGGTGCATTATTTGCCCAAGTCAACCCGATTGTTTTGAAATATACGGTGGATGAAGTGACGAAACTAACGCAGCTTCCTCATCCGATGTCGGAAGGCATACACATTTTGATTCTGATTTCAATTATACTTTTAGGAAAAGAATTAGCCAATATTTTCATTCAGTTTGGACAGAAATTTTATGGCGAAAAAATTAGAATTAATGTCAGTTCAGAATTGGCACAAGCGGCGATTGACAAAATCCTGACCTACAGAATTGCTTATTATAATGATGACCGACATGAATCCGGAAAACTCCAAATCCGTATCGACAGAGGAATTGAAAGTTTAACAAAACTCGTTCAGAATTTCTTCATTGATATCTTGCCCTTATTTTCAACTGCCATTATCGCTTTGATTGTGATGTATATGCAGAATTTGTATGTTGGTTTGGTATCGACTTTTGTGATTCCGATTTATTTTTATGTGACTTCCAGGCAAGCCAAAAAATTAGGAAACGTCAGACGGACTCTACGAAATCAACGCGAGCAAAAAACATCAGGGCTTTTGAATTTGATTAATTCCATAATGGTTATCAAGAGTTTTGTTCGTGAAAAATTTGAAGGGAGAAAACAGTACAATCTTCAGATGCATTTGATGGAAAGTCAGTTGTACACACGCCGAACGAGTTTTATTTTCGATGGTTTGAAAACTTTTATCGAGCAATTTGGTGTTGTTTTGATTATCCTTTTGACGGTTTATTTGGTTCTCGACCAGCAAATGACGATTGGTGCGATTATGCTTCACATTATGTTGTTCAACAACGTTTCTGCGCCTATTCGTCAGCTTCACAGGATTTATGATGATATGAATGATGCGTTCATCTATGCCGAAGGTTATTTCGAAATTCTGAATGATGATGACGAAACGGAACCAAACGGAACTATCAACAACATCCCAATCCAAGGTAATTTTGAAATCAAAAATGTCGATTTCACTTATCCGAACGGGATGAAAGCTTTGAAAAATGTTTCTCTCAAAATCGAAAATGGAAAAACCACAGCTTTGGTTGGATTGAGTGGCGCTGGAAAATCCACGATAATCAATTTGCTTTGTAAATTTTATGAACCTGATTCGGGGGAAATTCTTTTGGATGGCAACAATCTGAATGATTTTGATAATGATTATCTGCGTGATGACCTCGGTTTGGTGCTTCAGAAAAATCACATTTTCAAAGGAAGTATTGAGGATAATATTCGTTACGGAAATCTGGAAGCCACTTTGGACGAAATCAAAGAAGCGGCGACCAAAGCTTATCTTCACGAGCAGATTTTGGATTTACCAGACGGTTATAATCACGATGCCACGCAACTTTCCGGAGGTCAGCAACAGAGAATCGCCATCGCCAGATTATTCCTGAAAAATCCACCGATTATTTTTCTTGATGAACCGACTGCAAGTCTGGATGCGATTGCAACAGAACAAATCAAAAATTCTTTGGATGCAATTAAAAAAAATAGGACTGTGATTATTATTTCGCATTCGTTGTCACAAATTTTGGATTCTGATATGATTTATGTGATGAAGAAAGGCGAAGTGGTGGAAAACGGAACGCACGAAGAATTGTACGAAAAAGAAGGAACTTATCGAGAAATTTTTGATGCTTCCGCCAGAAGTTTGAATCTTGACAGATTGGTAAAAACTTATAAAGATGAATAATTAAAGTCTCTCTGATTTAGCAAATTGAGCAGATTTTATTTTGTTAAATCTGCAAAATCCAATTAATCTGCGAGAAAATTAACTTCAAAAAATTTTCTAAAATCAGTTTCTATTAATGAGTCATTGAAAACCAAAAAGAATGAACGAAGACCATTACATAAAAAAAATCGACCGAGTAACATCGATTCTGACGCAACTTCAAACTAAATCCATTGTCCGTGCACAGGATTTGGCGGATAAATTTGATGTGAGTATCAGGACGATTTACAGAGATATCAAGACATTGGAAAATGCAGGAATTCCGGTTTTTGGAGAAGCTGGTTCGGGTTATTCTTTGGTGGATGGCTACAAACTTCCACCCGTGATGTTTACGAAAGAAGAAGTTTTGAGCTTCATCACAGCAGAAAAACTGATGCAGAAATTTTCTCACGAAAGTCTCGATTCTCATTACAATTCTGCGATGGAAAAAGTGAAAGCAGTCATTCGAAATTCAGAGAAAAATATGGTTCAGAATATTGAAAATCAAATCGATATTTATACGCATCGACCAGAAAAACCAGATGCTATCAAGAATATTATTCCTACAATTCTGGAAAGCATCGCCGAAAAAAATCAGTTAAAAATCCACTATCAAAACGTCAAAGATGAAGCTAGCGAAAGAATCATAGAAGCGGTTGGAATTTTCTACGAAGTGAATTATTGGTATATGATGGCTTTTTGTACGATGCGAAAAGATTTCCGACAATTTCGGATTGACAGGATTTTGAAAATCGAGAAAACGAAGAATCAATTTTTGCAGAATTATGGGAATATCGCAGATTACAGGAAAAAATCTGACGAGAAAAAAGTACAGATCAAACTTTTGGTTGAAAAGAAAATAATGCCTCATATCGTGAATTCCAAAATATATTATGGCTTGACTGCCGAAGAAGAAACCGAAAACGGAATGCTTCTAACCTTCGAAACAGAATGGATTGATGAAGGCTTTCCACGTTGGCTGATCACATTTCTAGACTTTGCAGAGATCCTTGAACCCAAATACCTCAAAGACACAATGAATGGCTTGATGAACAAAATTTCTAATAATTTGAATAAAAAATAAAGCCTGCTCAAAAGCAGACTTTAAAATCAAATCAAGCGTATAAAATTTATCTTTGTCTTTCCCAGAAAAACGGAGGTTCAATTCCCAGGGCTCTCAGATAAACATAACCTTGACCTCTGTGATGAATCTCATTATCAACAAAATATAGAATATTCTGATAAATCGGAAATTCATATTGTCCAAAAAGATTGAACATCTCCTGAAAACGTTCTTCTGAAATTTGAGAAAAATATTCGTTGATGATTTCTGTTTCTTCGTCCCATTTAGCAAGGATTTCAGCTTTAGTAGTTGGATTGAAAGATTCATCAAATTCATTAATTGTTCCTTCAACAATTGATTTCAAAGCAGGTCCGCCAATTGCCAATAATTCTAAAGCCAATTTTGCGAAAGGTCTCATTCCGCCAATTGAAAACTCAAATAAATCTTTTTCGGGAAAAGCTTCAATCACTCTTCTGGTAAGATTTCTATGTCCTTGCCAATGGATTAAAAGTTGTTGTGAGTCCAGGACTTTTGCGTTTGCGTTCATAATAGTTTGTTTTATTTGATACAAATTTATGAGGCTATTGTGACAAGAGTTTGTCAGTAGGATTTTGAATAATTTATTTTTTTCGCAAAGGCGCGGAGGTATTCGATTTGAGCAATAAAAAAGTCGCAAAGTTTTCCTTTGCGACTTTTTTATATTTGTAATAAATTAAAAACTTTCTGCCTTTGCGATAAAATTTAAAACTTCTCAAACCTAAAATTCTCCCCAAGATAAGCCTTCCTAACATCGGGATCATTTGCCAAATCCTCTGGCAAACCTTCTTTCAGGATTTTCCCTTCGAACATAATATACGTTTTATTAGTAATCGCCAAAGTCTGCTGAACGTTGTGATCGGTAATCAAAATCCCAATATTTTTCTCTACAAGAGACCTTACGATTTTTTGGATATCTTCCACCGCAATTGGGTCAACTCCTGCAAAAGGCTCATCCAAAAGAATAAAATTCGGGCTTGTCGCCAGACAACGTGCAATTTCGGTTCTACGTCTTTCACCTCCGGAAAGCAAATCCCCACGGTTTTTACGAACGTGTTCCAAATGGAATTCCTCAATCAGCGCATCACATTTCATTTGCTGTTCTTTTTTAGAAAGCTTTGTCAATTGCAAAACGCCCAGAATATTATCTTCAACAGACAACTTCCTGAAAACCGAAGCTTCCTGCGCCAGATAACCAATACCATTCTGCGCCCGTTTGTACATTGCATCCTTAGTGATATTTTGTTTATCCAGAAACACATTACCAAAAGTCGGTTTCACCAATCCAACAATCATATAAAAAGAAGTCGTTTTTCCGGCTCCGTTTGGTCCCAAAAGTCCGACGATTTCGCCCTGCTGAACCTCCAATGAAACGCCTTTCACAACCTTTTTCGGTCCGTATTCTTTGATTAAATTTTCTCCTCGTAAAATCATAAAACAAAGATATACAAATTTTCATCTTCTCATTACAACAAATTTGGGCGTGCCCCTCGCCAACGCTAAATCCAATACCCGGGTCGGGCTATCCACTACAATCTTTTATGTTTTTAGCAAAAAACATAAAAGGATTTCCGCTGCTATCCCTCACGCGCTTCGCCTCGAATGAACATTCAACTTTTTACATTGTACATTTTACATTGTACATTATACATTGTACATTTGCAAAAAATCTCAAAATGCTTATAGAAAGCCTTCAAAACGAAAAAATAAAAAAACTAACCCGACTTTTGACCAAAAATCAGGACAGAAGAAAAGCAGGCGTTTTCATCGTAGAAGGTCAGCAGGAAAACGAAAGGGCAATGCATTTTGGCAATCAACCGGAAGAATTTTTCATCTGCGAATCTATTTTCAAAGGAAAATTACCAGATTCCAAAATCCATTATGTTTCAGAAAAGCTTTATGAAAAAATCGCTTATCGTGGGACAACCGAAGGAATTATCGGGATTTATAAATTGGAAGAAAGAACATTAGAAGACTTCAGTCCAAAAAAAGATTCAGCGATTATCATTTTGGAAAGTGTAGAAAAACCTGGAAATCTTGGTGCAATCCTTAGAAGTTGCGAAGCTTTCGGCATCAATGCTTTGATTGTGACAGACCCAAGAACAGATTTTTACAATCCAAATGTCATTCGTTCCAGTGTGGGTTGCCTTTTTGGAATGAATATCTTCCAAGCTTCGAACGAAGAAACTTTAGAATTTCTGAAAACTTACGAATACACAATCTTCACAACATTCATGAGTGAAGACGCTAAAAATATTCAGACAAAAAATTTAAAAGAGAAATCTGCAATTTTATTCGGAACAGAACATTCCGGCTTAAGTGGCTTCTGGAAAGATAAAGGAGAAAATGTTTTGATTCCAATGTCCGGAAGTATAGATTCTTTAAACTTAAGTAATGCAGCCGCAATTACTTGCTACGAAATCCTAAGACAGAAATTGGAGAAATAAAAAAACCGCTTCTCGAAAGAAACGGTTTCAAATTCTTAACTTGGTTAAGATTATTTTTTAGCAGCAGCAGAATCAACTTTAGCAGCAGCTCCTTCTACTTTAGCAGCAGCAGAATCAACTTTTACAGCAGCAGAATCAACTTTAGCAGCAGCAGAATCAAGAGTTGCAGCAGAAGAATCAACTACAGCAGAATCAGCAGCAGCAGTATCAACAGTTTCAGTTTTTTTACAAGCTACAAGAGCTACAGCAGCGATAGCAGCTACGAAGAATGACTTTTTCATAATAATTTAATTAAATTGTTAGTTAATAGATTGTCCATTATTTGAACAGGGCAAAATTATATCGATAAAATATTTTTGTTTTGAAAATTAATTGTAATATATTTGTAAAACACGATTTACAAATAACAATTACTGTAAATCAACAATTTAAGAATAAATAGAATTTTGAGCGATACCGAATTTTTACATTTTCAATCCTTAAAAAAGGCTGTTCAGGGCAAATATCTTGAGACGCATTCCCCGGCTTATGATGATATTTCCAAATGGAAAGGAATAGATATTATTTATTTCCAAGAAGATTTGAGACAAAAAGCAAAAGGGAATATCAGCGAAAAAACTTTTTACACTTACTTCAAGAATAATTCTCAGGAAAAAATTCCTAGAATTGATATGCTGAATATTTTATCAGTTTATTCCGGTTTCAATTCTTGGTCTGAGTTTAAAAAGAAAAACCCGATTGCTATTTCTGCAGAGGAAACGACTGCCACTGTAGTTTCAGAAACGCAGATTGAAGAACCTATAGAAGTAGTTACAGTAGAACAAAATCAAACTTCAGTTACTGAAAAGCCACCAGTTTCGATAGACAATCAGGCTTTTGACGAGATTAATCAAAATATTAATTTCAAGAGTGAAAAACAAAATTTCTTTAAAAGATATCTGTGGTTGGGAATTTCCGCTTTCTTGTTTGCAACAGTCTTGATATTAGTATTTTATGATAATTTGTTTTATAAAAAATACACTTATGCTTTTACAGATGCGGACAGAAACTCCTCAATCAAAGGCGAACTCGACGTTAAAATTATCAGAGAAAACGAATCCCCTATTCTTTTTAAAGTGAAACCGAATTCAAAGTTTGTTTATGAAACTAAAAGTAAAAGCTTGAAAATGGAAATTTCATCTCCATTTTATAAACCAGAAACGATTGTAAGAGACTTAACAAATGCACCAGCTGACAGAGAGGAGAATATTGAATTGAAGCCCAATGAATATGCTGTTCAGTTATATTATTATTCAAAATCGATAAAAGATTTCAAGAAAAAAACCCAACAACTGAATAGATTAATTAGTGATAATGCGCTGATCTATCAGGTAGTTGATAGTGATATTTATGGGATAGAAACTATGGACAAGCAGAAATACATCTCGTTGGTTACGCTTCCTACTACGACTTTGGAAAATCTGGAAGTGATAGATTCTCAAATGAAAAATGGAAAAATTGTAATGATTAAATTCAAAATCACTGACGATGAAAAAACAAAATAAAATATATTATTGGATATTAGGTATAACTATAGTAACTGTGACAGTAGTATCCTGCAATAAAAAATATGAAGGCGACGAAAATTCTATAGAAGTCATTAGAAATGCCAATAACAACGGAACTTATTCTAAGACAAAACTGGATAGCTTACAGGCAATCAACCTGATTACGACTCAAAAAGTTCAGGATTTGTTAGACTTATCCGCCCTTTATACTTCCGGAAACAAGGATACAGAAATAGATTCTGTGATTTACACACAAATGCAAGCTCACTTTTTATTAAAAGATTCCAGCAATCTGACACCTTTATTAAAAGAAATGGACAGTTTGAAAGTGAAATTCGCTAAAGTCAGCAAACTCACGACGTCTAAAACTGTAAAAGAAAATGACACGTTGGATTTTGCTAATTTTGATGTAGAATATTATGACAACAAAAGAACTTATATCACAACAGTCAATAGAAAAGCACAATATACACTGAAGGCATCACCAGTCAAATTCCAGAAAGAGTTTAAGTTTTACTTTACCAATTTCTACAAAAAGGATTCTGATACTATAAAAACAACAAAACCCGCTAATTAGCGGGTTTTGTTTTAAATTAGATTTGGAATCTAATTATTTTTTGATTTCTTCTTTAGCAGCTTTCTCGTCAGCTTTTACTTCAGCTTTAGCAGAGTCAGCAGTAGCTTTAACTGAATCAACAGTTGCAGTTTTTGTAGAATCGATTGCAGCGATTGCAGAATCAGCAGTAGCGTCTACTGAATCAACAGCAGCAGTTTCAACTTTATCAGCTTTGTTACAAGCAACTAGAGAGATTGCAGCGATAGCAGCTACGAATAATGACTTTTTCATGTTCTAAAATTTTAATTAATTATTATTATTGATTTGTTGTTCCTAATTATTGTGTCATAATTACATTACAAATGTAGGACGGTCTGACAAAAATCATTAATAAATAACTTGTAATATCATTGTAAAGTGATTTACAAATAAATACACTTGATTACCAATCATTTAATATTAAAATTCACAAATTCTGAAGGTGTAATCAACCCATCCAAGGCAACATCTTTTTCGAAAACATCTTTAATAGCTTCATTCGGGGAAAAGAAATTTAGACCAATTTTATTATGAATCTTCAAATCACTCATAAAGAAAGAATCATAAAACCCTTTTCCATAGCCTACTCTATTTCCAAACTCATCACAATACAACAAAGGTGTCAAAACATAGTCCAGTTCTACGCTTGAAGCGATATTTGAAATCGGTTCTTTGATTCCCCACTGATTAATTTCAAATTCTGAATCAGGAAAAATCTCCACAGAAATCATTTTTTTATCTTGAATTTTCGGTACAAAAATACGAACTCTTTTATCAAAAAAATAATCGATAAAAAATTGAGTATCTATCTCATTAAATTTTTTAATCGGTAAAAAAATATTAACTTTTTGATTTTCAATGATATTAAATTGTAAAATAAACTGTTCAAAGATTTTTTTAGACAAAAAATTGACCTCATCTTGTGATAAGGCCATTCTTTTTTCTTTATAAATCGTTCTAAGTTCTTTTTTTGTGAGACTAAGATTCATCTGAAATATTGATTTAATCTTCCAAGATTTTATACAATTTATCCGACAATCTAACTCTGAATGGAATCTCAAAAGTAATTTGGTCTCCAACTTTAGCACTTTCAGAAGAAATGCCATTTGCGAAAATTTCTTTTATGGTAAACTCTTGTTCTCCAGTTGTTGGTCCGGAAATCAAAACTTTATCACCTACAGAAAGTTCTTTGTTTTCTATTAAAAACTGTCCGATTTTAGATTTGGAATAATAATGTTCTCCTTTTCCAATGAGGACTTTTTTAACTTTTATCTTTTGACGAATATCTTTGGTTTCAGGTTTTGCTTTTGCCAAAGTCTGAGTTGACAAATCTCCCGAATTCTTAAACTTCAAAGCTTCAGATTTACCTTTTCGGAATACTTTATTCCCAACCTGCAAGCCTTTTCTTTTCGCAACTTGTTCTTCCTGAGGCAAATGGATTATCTCGTGACATTCTGTTGAGCACGTATTTTCCATAATTGCTTTGCATTCATCACATTGGATAAATAGCAAATGACAAGCATCATTCGCACAATTCGTATGATTGTCACAAGGTTTTCCGCATTGATGGCATTGCGCAATAATATCGTCCGTAATTCTTTCTCCCAATCTGTGGTCAAACACGAAATTCTTCCCGACAAACTTACTTTCAACACCTTCTTCCTTTACCTGACGCGCATATTCGATAATTCCGCCTTCCAATTGGTAAACATTTTTGAAACCCTGATGTTTGAAATAAGCACTCGCCTTCTCACAACGGATTCCGCCAGTACAATACATCAAAAGATTTTTATCTTCTTTGAAATCTTGAAGTTGCTCATTAATAATCGGCAAACTTTCGCGGAAATTCTCAACATCCGGCGTAATTGCACCTTCAAAATGACCAACTTCACTTTCATAATGATTTCTAAAATCCACCACAATTGTATCCGGGTCTTCCAACATATTATTGAATTCCTGAGCTTTCAAATGAATTCCTTTATTGGTTACATCAAAAGTCTCATCATTCAAACCATCTGCAACAATCTTGTTCCGAACCTTGATTGTCAACTTCAAAAACGAGTGATTATCCTGCTCCACAGCCACATTCAGACGAATGCCTTTCATAAAATCGTAAGCTTCCAAAGTTTCTTTAAAAGCCTCAAAATTTTCCGCCGGAACACTCATCTGAGCGTTGATTCCTTCGTGCGCCACATAGATTCGGCCAAGCGCATCCAGGGCGTTCCAGGCTATAAATAAATCGTCGCGAAATTTCTTTGGGTTTTCAATTTTGGCATACGCATAGAAAGACAATGTAAGGCGTTCCTTACCAGCTTCATCAATAAGTCTGGCTCTTTCTTCTGCGCTTAAGGTGTTGTACAGTTGCATGCTATAAACGTTTTAAGTGAGAAAAATAATGGCGCAAAGATAAGGAATTTGGCTGAAAGTTTTCAGTTAACAGTTATCAGTATTTGGGCGTGCCCCTCGCCAACATCAATGGCCACCGCTCGGGTCGGGCTATCCTCTACAATCTTTTTCCCACACCAATTCCCCCAGCAAAAAAGGATTTCCACTACTATCCCTCACGCATTAGCAATTCTCTGTTTTAAGATTACATTCAAAACAATATATCTTTATTATATTTACGTCATTAAAATCTTAAAAATGAAACCGCAAGGTTCGTGAATTCTTAAAAATCAAATTGAAAGGTTATGAACAAAAAGTTCTTTGTTTCTGTTGTTATGATGACGGCAGTTTTCTCACAAAATATTATTGCACAAGAAATAACTCTCGATAAAATCTACTCCGGCTACTATCGCGGAAAAGGAATTGCAGGAATTGCATCCTTGAATGACGGCGAAAACTATGCTACCATCGAGAAAGATGGCATCGCAAAATATAATTACAAAACATCTCAGAAATCCGGGAACATCGTGGATGGAAAATTCGAATCATATATTTTCTCTGCAGATGAATCCAAAATCTTGTTGCAAAAAGAAAGTCAGGATATCTACAGACATTCATTTTTGGGAAAATTTGATGTAAAGGATTTGAAATCAAATAAAGTGACACCTCTCAATAACGGCAACTATATCCAAGAACCAAAATTCTCTCCGGACGGAAGCAAAGTCGCTTTCATCGTTGACAATAATTTGTTCTATCAGGATTTGACTTCAGGAAAAATCACGCAAATTACAAACGATGGAAAGAAAAATTCTATCATCAACGGCCTTGGCGATTGGGTTTATGAGGAAGAATTCGGTCACGCAGATTATTACCAGTGGAACAAAGCGGGCGACGCCATCGTTTTCGTGAGATTCGATGAATCTGCAGTTCCAGAAATCTATATTCCAATCTATGGGAAATCGCTTTATCCAACCGAAATGCGATACAAATATCCAAAAGCCGGAGAAACCAACTCAACGGTTTCTGCTCAATTATATCAATTAAATCCAGGGAAAACGACTGCTTTGAATATCGCAGGTTTTGAGAATCATTATATTCCGCAAATCTGGCAAACCAATGATGCAAACGAAATCGTCATCGCCACCAGCAACAGACATCACAGCAAAGTGGATTTGATAAAAGTGGACACTAAATCCGGAAACTTAAACAAATTGTTCTCAGAAACCGACAACGCTTGGATAGAAACCGACAATCTGACCTTGGAATTCTTGGACGACAACTCTTTCCTTTGGGCTTCCGAACGTGATGGTTACAGACAATTGTATTGGTACGACAAATCCGGAAAACTGAAAAAACAAGTAGCAAAAGGCAATTGGGAAATCACCGATTACTACGGTTATAACCCAAAAACCAAAGAAGCTTACATCCAAACGACAGAAAAAGGAAGCTTAAACAAAGTAGTTTCAAAACTGAACATTAACTCAGGAAAAACAACGCTGATTTCTTATCCTGAAGGGAATAACTCGGCCAGTTTCAGCAAGACTTTTAATTATTTCATCAATACTAATTCGACAGCATCTTCTCCAAACAAATATGTATTGAAAGATGCTTCCGGAAAGGAAATCAAAGAATTACAAAACAATAATGAAGCGCTTGCGAAGCTTCAGAAAGACAATTTTGTAACGAAGGAATTCATTACTATTCCAAATTCTGTTGGCGACCAACTGAATGCTTGGATTATCAAACCAAAAAACTTTGACCCGAACAAAAAATATCCATTATTTATGTTCCAATATTCTGGTCCAGGTTCTCAGCAGGTTTCAAATTCTTGGGACGGAGGAAACGGAATTTGGTTCGAAATGCTGGCTCAGAAAGGTTACGTTGTAGCTTGTGTGGACGGTCGTGGAACGGGTTTCAAAGGTTCAATATTCAAAAAAGTAATTTACAAACAACTCGGAAAATATGAAATCGAAGACCAGATTACTGCGGCAAAATGGTTTGGAAATCAAACTTATATCGATAAGTCAAGAATCGGAATTTTCGGATGGAGTTTTGGCGGTTATATGAGTTCATTAGCAATGACAAAAGGTGCTGATGTTTTCAAATTGGGAATCGCTGTGGCACCGGTAACCAACTGGAGATATTATGACAGCGTTTACACCGAGAAATTCCTGCAAACGCCACAGGAAAATCCTGAAGGTTACGACCAAAATTCGCCAACGACTTTTGCTAACTTGTTAAAGGGTAAATTCCTTTTGATTCACGGAACGGCTGATGACAATGTTCATTTCCAGAATTCTATGGAGTTTTCAGAAGCATTAATTCAGAACAAAAAACAATTTGATTTTATGGCATATCCAGATAAGAATCACGGCATCTATGGCGGACAAACCAGACCTCAGCTTTATGAAAAAATGACGAATTTTATTTTGGAGAATTTATAATCAAAATTATGCTTCGTAAAATCATCATAACTACTTTATTTCTTTTTAACATTTTGATTTTTGGTCAGAATGATAAAGAAGTATTGTTGCTATATAAAAACGTGATTGAAAAGTCAGATTCGTTATTAGCGATTGGAAAAATTGCGCAAATTGATTCTAAAAAAGTTCTTTCGGACGCCAAATTAGCGGATAAAGAATATCCTGAAAAGTATTTCAAAAAATCAATGGAATACTTCAAAAAATACCAATATAATGAAAGCGGATTTCTATTCTATCTCGGAAAAATGAGAACAGAAGACCTTAATAGCTTGGGACAAGAACATTATAGCACGGGCAGTGAATATGAAACCTTGTTGGAAGAAGGTATTTTTATGTATCTGGCCGTAGATGCTGATAATTATATGAAAGTTCTGAAAATGGCGCAGGATTATTATAATACCAATGATTACACTTATATCAGTAAAATAAAAGGTTATAAAAAACTGAAAGATCCGAAAAACTATTCGCAGATGATTAAAGTTCTGCAGGAAGATAAAGGAAAAATCCAAGCTGAGTTGAATAGAGACAGAGAAGATATGAAGAATAGGATTGCGCCATATTTCCAAATGCTAGAGAAATAAAAGAAACAAAGGCCTTTCAAATTTGAAAGGCTTTTTTATTAATTAATTTTAAAAACCTATTTTTACGAATCAAGAAAATAACTTTATGAAAACTAAACATCCTAAAGGCTTGCCTTTCCTTTTTTTCACAGAAATGTGGGAACGTTTCGGTTACTATTTGATTCTCGGAATTTTTGTTTTGTATCTGATAGAGCCACAAGGCGTTGCCGGAGGATTGGGAATTCCTGATAAAGATGCCGATGATGTTTTCGGAACATTCATTGCCTTGACGTATTTGACGCCTTTTCTTGGCGGATTTTTAGCTGACCGTGTTTTGGGTTACATCAAATCCATTTATCTTGGCGGTGTTTTGATGGCTGCAGGTTATATTGGTGTGGGTGTTTTCAAAGACTTACCTTTGTTCTATGGTTCATTGGCTTTAATTATTATTGGTAATGGTTTCTTCAAACCTACGATTTCTACACTTCTGGGAAATCTCTATTCCGAAGAACCTTACAAAGCTAACAAAGATTCCGGTTACAATATTTTCTATATGGGAATCAACATTGGTGCGTTTATCTGTAATATCATCGCGGCGTTTATGCGGAACAAATTCGGTTGGGGCGAAGCTTTTATTACGGCCGGCGTTGGGATGTTGCTTGGATTGGTAATTTTCACAATCGGACTAAAGCATTATAGACACGCTGCTATTATGAAACCAAGCCAGGAAGGCGACACCAAATTATCTGAAATCCTGATGAAAGTTTTTGTTCCAGCTATTATTGCCGGCGTTATTGGCTGGTTTGTTCCAACAATGGTTTTAGGAACTAATATCTTTGGAAGTACAAACACAGATGCGTTTATTTTTGCTTGTGTTCCTGTGATTTACTTCTATGTCTCGCTTTATTTCAAATCTAATCCACTGGAAAAACCAGCTATTGGCGCTTTACTTTCCATATTTTTAATAAGTATGTTTTTCTGGGCAGTTTTCAAGCAAAATGGAACAGCTTTGACCAGATGGGCAAATTACTATACAGACAGAAGTGTTTCAGAATCTGTGGAAAAACCTTTGGCTTCGCTTTACCTGGTTGAAGAAAAAAATTACGCCGATAAGGAAACCCCAATTTTTGATGAGCAATTCCGTTCTCAGAAAGATGCTGAGGGAAAAACCTTAAAAGAAACAGGAAAAGATATTTACTTTAGAAATGTTTCCTCGGAGAAAAAATCAGAATTGGAATCGAATTCCGACAAGCCTGTTTTCCTTTACAACACAGAACTTTTTCAATCCATCAATCCATTTTGGGTTATTGCTTTAACGCCAATAATCGTCGGTGTTTGGGCAATGCTGAGAAAACGTGGAAAAGAGCCTTTGACACCAAGTAAAATCGTTTTAGGATTATTTATTACCAGTTTATCTTGTCTGGTAATGGTTGGTGCAGTTTATGCAGGAAATAATGGTGCTGAAAAAGTTTCTGCACTTTGGTTGATTGCCGGATATGGTGTCGTAACTATTGGCGAACTTTGCCTTTCGCCAATGGGATTATCATTCGTTTCAAAACTATCTCCTGCAAGATTGACTGCATTGATGATGGGTGGATTCTTCTTAGCGAATTCAGTTGGGAATAAATTATCTGGAATCCTTGCCAGCACCTGGTACAATTATGAAAACAAAGCCAATTATTTCCTGGTCAATTTTGGGCTTTTGATATTTGCGACTTTGTTGGGATTATCGATGTTGAAAAGACTTAATAAAATAATGAAGGAAAGCGGACATTAATAATAATTATGATTGATAAATGATTATTGATTTGAATCACAATCAATCGATTATAATTTATCATCTATCTTCTGATATGCTAATCTTGGTGTTCCGTCTGCCACATAAATGATTCCGCATTTCTGGTAACCGAGTCTTTCTAAAACTTTTTGCATTGCGACATTGGTTTCGTGAGTATCAATTCTAATGTTCGGGAATTGGGAAAAGCACCATTCGAAGCAGAATTGTGCTACTCCTTTTGCTTTTCCGTTGGATGCCAGACGATGGATGACGCCGTATTTTTCGTCATTCAGCCAAGCTCCGTTTTCAATTAATGAATAATTCGGGTCATCACCAATAATGAAATCGAAGGTTGCAACCACTTCATCATGATTAATAATCAAAAAATTATAACCTTTTTCTACACTTTCCAACATCAGTTCCTTTGACGGATAGCCATTGGTCCACTGAACTGTATTTCCACTTTTGCGCATCAGCTGTCTTGCGGTGTTGATGCAATCCATTATTTCATTGATATCTTCCGGCGTTGACTTTCTAATTTCCATAATATAAAAATAATCTGGCTGAATGTGTTAATCGTCTGCAATTTAACTTTACCGTTGATGAAAAAAAACTATATTTGTTACCTTTAAGAAAATTTAACAATTAATTTATATGGAGACAGTAAAGACTAGTTCGAAACATCCTAAAGGCTTGTGGGTCCTATTTGGGACGGAGATGTGGGAGCGTTTTAATTTTTACGGGATGAGAGCATTGCTTACCTTATTTATGGTAAACTCTCTACTGATAAGAGAAGCCGATGCTTCTATCATCTATGGTGGATTCTTGGCATTGTGTTATTTAACGCCACTTCTAGGAGGTTTCATTGCTGATAAATATTTGGGTAACAGAAACTGTATCATTTTAGGAGGAAGTTTGATGGCGATTGGGCAATTTTTGCTTTTCTTGAGTGCTTCAACTTTTTCTGACAACCTTGGGGGTGCAAAAGGTCTAATGTGGTTTGCTCTTTTTGTAATTATCTTCGGAAACGGATTCTTCAAACCGAATATCTCATCAATGGTAGGAAGTCTTTATCCAAAACAAGAAAAATCTAAACTGGATTCTGCTTTCACGATTTTCTATATGGGGATCAACATTGGAGCATTCTTGGGTCAGTTCATCTGTCCCTACGTTGGTGATGTAAAAGACGCTGCCGGAGTAAGAGATATTTTTGCTTTCAAATGGGGATTTCTTGCGGCTTCTATCGCAATGTTGATTGGAACTGTAACTTTCTTTATTCTTAAAAATAAATATGTTGTAACACCTGAAGGAAGACCAATTGGTGGATTGCCGAAGCATAATACAAGTGAAGACTTTGAAGAAGGAGAATCTCAAACTGCGAAATTCACAGGAAAATCAATTGGAATTACTACAATTTTATTTGTAATCCTGTTCTTCATCTTCAGATACTTTTTGGTAGGAGAATTTGGGTTTAACTCTGTAGAAATGGGTCAATTGATTAAGGGAATTATTTACCCTTTCATCTATGCAGCCGGTATTTCATTAGCATTCTTAATTATGAGTTCTGCTGAAAACAAAATCGAAAGACAAAGAATCTGGGTAATCTACATTGTTTCGTTTTTCATTATTTTCTTCTGGGCAGCTTTTGAACAAGCAGGTTCATCACTAACCTTCATCGCAGATAATCAAACTGACAGAAATATTTTTGGCTGGGATATGCCGCCATCAATGGTTCAGATATTCAACGGACTTTTTGTTGTGCTTTTGGCTTTACCATTCAGTTTACTTTGGGATAAATTGAGAGCAAAAGGAAAAGAACCAGTTTCTCCTTTGAAACAAGCAATTGGTTTAGCATTGATTGCATTGTCCTATTTCATCATTGCTTACAACGTAAAAGACCTTGGAAATTCAGGTCTATTAGCTATCAAATGGTTAATTTTACTTTATCTAATACAAACAATGGGTGAACTTTGTTTATCGCCAATTGGATTGTCTTTGGTTGGTAAATTAGCGCCTAAAAGATTCTCATCTTTATTATATGGTGTATTCTTCATAGCGAATGCTGCAGGTTATGCGTTAGCAGGAACTTTGGGAGCAATTATTCCCGCAACAGGAGACAAATTTGCAAAAGCACAAGAAATTGGTGTTAACCTTCAGGATGTTCTTGACAAAAAAGTAACATTGAATGCAGACCAAGTAAAAGCGTTCTCTACGGCACAATTGCCAACAGAATACACAACATTTGCAGGAGTTACAATTCACAACCTTTTCGAATTCTTTATGGTTTTCGTGGTTCTTTGTGGAATTGCATCTGTATTGCTAGCTTTCTTATCGCCTATTCTTAAAAGAATGATGCATGGTGTGAAGTAAAAACCGTTCACATTTATTTATAAATTCAAACCACCGAATATTCGGTGGTTTTTTGTTAAATTCGTATGTTAGAATCCAATTGTTGACGTAGTGTGTCAGCAATTGGATTAGAATAATTTTAATCAAAACAAATTTGTGACTCACTGCGTCACGAATTGAATTATTTATCAATTATATTATGAATCTTACCCTCGAAGAAATTCAGAATTTCAAAGGAAAATATCCTAAACAAATTTGGTCTTTATTTTTCTCAGAGATGTGGGAGCGTTTCTGCTTCTACGGGATGCGAGGAATGCTCGTTTTCTTTATGATTTCTCAATTAAAATTTGGTGATGAACAAGCTAATCTGCAATATGGCGCAACACAAGCTTTTGTTTATGCCTTTACTTTTGTGGGCGGTTTGTTTGCAGATAAGATTCTAGGATTCAGAAGATCTCTTTTTTGGGGTGGAATTTTGATGATTATCGGGAGTCTAATTCTTGCTGCCAATCCGCACGATTATTTCTTTTTGGGGATCTCGTTCACTGTTGTGGGAACAGGATTTTTCAAACCGAATATCTCCACAATGGTTGGAAAATTATACAAACCTAACGATACAAGAACCGATGCTGGATTCTCTTTGTTCTATGCAGGAATCAATTTGGGAGCACTTTTAGGCGGTTATCTTTGTATCGCTATTGGAAAAGGCGAGATGTTTTCTCATCTAATTCCTGAAAGTAAAAGATGGAATGTTGCCTTCGGATTAGCTGCAATTGTAATGGTTGTCAGTTTGATCAATTTCATTTTCACACAAAGAAGTTTGGGGCCAATTGGACTTGCTCCTCAAAAAATTAATAAAGATGGTTCTTTTTCTCCACTAGAAAAATGGAAAGAATATGGCGTTTACATTCTTTCATTGATCTTCATCCCGTTGATTATGATAATGGTTTCCGTTCCACAGTACACTGATTATTTTATGTGGACTGTCGGGCCATTGACACTACTCTACCTTTTTTATGAGATGACGAAGGTTACTGCGCCTGAACGTAAAAAACTTTGGGCGGCCTTAATCTTCATTATTTTCTCAATTCTATTCTGGGGAATCTACGAACAAAGTGGCGGTTCACTAAGTATTTTCGCAGCGAATAACCTCAACAAAGACCTTTTCGGATTAGACCCAAATGGCGTTAACAATTCCGGAGGTGCTTTCTTTATTATTTTCCTGGCACCGTTGGTTGGGCTACTTTGGATCTGGTTAAGCAAAAAGAAACTGGAGCCGAATACCATCAACAAATTTGGGTTAGGATTTATATTCCTGGGACTTGGTTATTATATTCTTTTCGGAACCAAATTTTTCGCTAATCTGCAAGGAATCACTTCTCTTAATATTTTCACGATCGCATTACTGGTAATTACTTTTGGTGAGTTATGCTTATCTCCGATCGGACTTTCCATTATGACAAAACTATCCACAGAAAAACTACAGGGAATGATGATGGGAATGTGGTTCTTAGCCTCTGCCTATGGACAATATGTTGCAGGACAAATTGGAGCAGGATTAGCAAAAGTAAAATCCGGAGCCACCAATCACGATGCTCTTATCACTTATACCGATGGATATAAACAATTGGGATTATATGCATTGATTGCCGGAGTAATATTAATTTTGATATCACCATTCGTGAAAAAACTGATGCAAGGTGTAAAGTAAATTGAAGCTTTAAAACGTCTACTACTATGAAAAGTTAAATGAAATATAAAAAACACACAGATGAAAAAAATTTTATTATTAACCTTATTTCTTATTCAAACTTCAGGGTTTGCGCAAGTCTACTGGATGACGATGACGCAAGCTCTTGCAGCTCAGAAAAAAGAACCAAAGAAAATCCTGATTGATTTCTATGCAGATTGGTGCGCACCTTGCAAAGAGATGGACAAATTCACTTTCAATCATCCGGAAATTGCAAAAATTATCAATGAAAATTTTTATGCTGTAAAGTTTGAAAGTGATGGGAACGAAACTGTTAGTTTTGCCGGACATACATTTATCAATCCTGATTATAAAGGCAAAAAATCTAAAAGCGGACTTCATCAGTTTTCCAAATATATGAACATCAATATGATCCCGACAATGGTTTTTCTGGATGAGAAAACAGACCCAATTACCAGTCTTTCTGGCGCGCTGAAAGCTAAAGAAGTAGAACCCTATTTCTCTATGATTGCTTCCAACGAATACAAGACCATCAAGACCCGAAAAGAATGGGAAGGCTATCAGAAAAAGTTCAAATCGAAAATCAAAGAATAATTACAGAAACATCCAACAACCAGGATGTTTTTTTAGTTCCTATCATTGTATAATTATATTCAAAATTATAATTTAACAAGCTTAATATAACTTTATTGCTAAGGCACTTTTTTTGAATCAAAATAAAGTACAAGTAATTGTATGAAGGTCTCAGGTTTCAATTTTTTCAACAATACCTTAAAATGAATTTAATTATTAAACAAAACTGAAATTAAATCAATAAAAACACAAATGAAAGTAAAATTTCTCTTATTCCTTTTTATTTTTATTGCCGTCAAAGGCTACGCAGGCTGGTATGAGGTTTACAATTTCACCGGAAAGATTGACAAATTCCCTGTGACTTTTTCTTTACAGGTTAAGCCCGGATATTTTGGAGAGCCGGCAAAGAAAGACTACAATGTCATTGGTATTTACAAATATGATAAATTCAACAATCCTATCCGATTAGAAGGCCAATTTGACCAGAAAACGAATCGAATTGAAGTTTATGAATTGGATAAGAACGATAAAATCTCAGCCACTTTTTCGCTTATTTTAAAGTCTAATAAGTTATCTGGAACTTGGAAAAGTAATGCAAAACAACTCAATGTTACACTTGAACTGAAAGATAAATTGAGCGATTTGTCCAATGAGCAATTTCAAAACATACAAATTCTGCAAAACCAATCGTTGAAAGATTATTATTTTGTTGGAGTTTATAAAAAAAGCAGCGAGTCAGATACTTTTATGCAGGAATTGAAAATAATCAACAAAAAAACCAATCAGATTTTTCAAACATTGAATTTTGATGCTATCGAAACACCTACCGGAAATTTGATGACAATTATTTTTGACAATGTAACGACTGACAAAACCAACAACTTCATGGTTTCCAATAGTTACGGTCGGGTTGGCGGTTATTTAATTGTGAATTATAATTCAGCCAAAAACCGATTTATTTTAAATCCTGAACCAGTGGCAGAAGGCTCTGATCGTGATTAAGTTGGTTAATACACAGAAACAATATGAATTCTAACGAAGCTTATCTAGGAAAAGGCATTACTGATTTCTTGACTTGGAAAGTCCTGTTTCCTATAATTTTGATTATTTACCTCATATTTTCGCCAATCAGTGCGTCTATTCTTTCGGTCATCATTTCGCTTCTGATTTGCATACCACAATTCAAAACTAAGATAAGATGGAAAAGGTTATTGGTAATTTTTTTCCTGCTTCACTTTTCCCTGACCAGCATCTACTCTATTTCTCCATATCTTCAGTTAAAAGATTTCAAATTATTTCATCGGAACTGGAAAGAAACCAATGGAACCATAGAAAATCAGTATGTCAAATGGGAAGAAATCACACGCAGGAAAAGCCCAAAAGCGATTGCGAATATCCAATATTCTTTTCAATATAATGATAAGCTAGAATATGCAACTGAATTTGATGCGATTAAAATTGTCTATCCTTGGTATTTCCGTAAAACAGAAGAAAAAAAAGAAAAACTAAAAAATGAGCTTTCTCAGAATATCGAGAATTACAAAAAAAATAAAGCATATAAAATCTTTGTCAATCCAAAAAACGGCGAGAGTAAATTGTTCATTACCACAGAAAAAATCTTAGTAAGTAATTCCAGCAGTTATTCTTTGCTGATGTCCTGTGTACAAGTTTTTGTTGGGATTGCACTCATCCTCGCAGTTCTTTGGTTAGGTTTTAATACGATTCCGAAACTCTTCAAAAAAAGTCACCAATAATGCTCCAATTTTGTTTTTGATTTGAATTGATTCTAAACTGAAATTTCATAAATTTTCCCGAAATTCGTCGGAACAAATTTTCCTTTCTTGACTTTAGAAACTTCCATAGAATTTCTCAAAAACATCGGAACCGAACGCGCAAAATTTATCAGAAACGTGTTGGGCATTTCGACTGTGGAAGATTTGCTGACCTTCTACCCGATTCGCTATATCGATAAAAGTAAAATTTACAAAATCGGTGATTTGACCAAAGAGCCGGATGCAGATATCCAGCTTAGAGGGAAAATCACAGATATCCAAGAAGTTGTTTACGAAAAAGGGAAACGTTTGTCTGCAAAATTTCGGGATGAAACCGGGACGATGGATTTGGTTTGGTTCCGATACACCAATTGGATGAAAGACTCCATTCCATTAAATAAAGAAATTTTTATTTTCGGGAAAGTCAACTTCTTCAATGGCAATTTTTCTATGCCACATCCGGAGATTGAAGCCGATGAAAAAAAAGCGTTATCCGGAACGCTTTTACCAATTTATCCAGGAAGCGAAAAATTGAGTAAGCGAGGAATAAATAATAAGTTTTTTCAAAATGTTATTTTCAACATTTTAAAAGATTTACCTCAACTGATTTCCGAGAATTTACCAGATTATCTTTTGAAATCGATGAAGTTAATGGAGAGATTAAATTCCTATTACAACATTCATTTCCCAAAAGATTTTAAACATTTTGAAGCGGCTGACAGGCGATTGAAATTCGAGGAAGCATTTTTCTTCCAGTTAGGTTATGGCCTGAAAAAACTGCATCAGAAAACGAAATCGTTCGGAAATCCGTTTCCGATTGTCGGCGACCATTTCACTAATTTCTATAATAACAATCTTCCATTCGAATTAACGAACGCCCAAAAACGAGTTCTGAAAGAAATCCGAACCGATATGAAACGTTCAACCCAAATGAATCGACTGTTGCAAGGCGATGTTGGTTCAGGGAAAACGATGGTCGCATTATTAACTATGCTAATAGCGATGGATAACGGTTTTCAATCTTGTTTGATGGCACCGACAGAAATCTTAGCTCAGCAACATTTTAATTCAATCAAAGAATTATTACAAAATACAGATATCAATGTCAAACTTTTGACCGGTTCATCCAAAACTTCGGAAAGAAAAATCATCCATGAAGAATTAGAAAACGGACAACTTTCTATCCTTATTGGAACGCACGCAATCCTTGAAGACAAAGTTAAATTCCATAAATTGGGATTAGCGATTATCGATGAGCAACATAGATTCGGAGTGGCTCAACGGGCTAAACTTTGGGCAAAAAATAATATTCCGCCTCACATTTTGGTAATGACTGCGACGCCAATTCCTAGAACTTTGGCAATGAGTTTTTATTCGGATTTGGATGTTTCTGTGATTGATGAAATGCCAGTCGGAAGAAAACCAATTATCACTGCTCACAGACGAGAAAAAGATAGGCTTTCGGTTTACAATTTCTGTCGGGAAGAGATAGAGAAAGGCCGTCAAATTTATTTCGTTTATCCATTGATTGAGGAATCAGAAACTCTGGATTACAAAAATCTGATGGAAGGATTGAACCAGGTTATGAATTTTTTCAAAAGTTACAATGTGACAATGGTTCACGGACGAATGAAACCTGCGGAGAAAGATATTAATATGCAATTTTTCGCTTCCGGAAATGCCCAAATTATGGTCGCAACAACTGTGATAGAAGTTGGTGTGAATGTTCCAAATGCTTCTGTAATGGTAATTGAAAGCGCTGAAAGATTCGGGTTATCGCAGCTTCATCAATTACGTGGACGTGTTGGTAGAGGCGCAGAACAAAGTTATTGTATCCTGATGACGGACGATAAGCTGAGCAAAGAAAGCAGAACCAGAATCAAAACGATGGTTCAGACTAATGATGGTTTCAAAATCTCAGAAGTTGATATGGAATTGCGTGGTTCGGGCGATATTCTTGGAACTCAGCAAAGTGGTGTTGTAGATTTCAAAAAATTGAGTCTGATAGAAGATTCTGCCATTATCAAAGCTTCGAAACTAACCGTTGAGCGAATCCTAGAAAAAGATTCTCTCCTCAATCATCCCGATAATCAGGTGATGAAACAATATTACATCAGACAATATAAAGGGAAGAATAAGTGGGCTAAAATAAGTTGATTTTATATTAGAATTAAAATATAGTTTTCAAAAATGAGTGACATAATGGAACTTGATAAGCAAACAAAAAGGGCATTAAACATTTTTGTCTTAATATTTGGCGCATTCATTATATTTATTTTTGTTCGAGAATATTTTGTTGGTTATGATGAGAGTGTCAAAAGAATCTTAGCAAAAGATTACATCAGAAGAGTTGATAGTGTGTATGTAAATAAAGAAGAACACAATTTCAGGTATGTTGCATATTCAGGAGGAAAAAAAACAATTTTAGAATTCGAATATAAAAAAGGAGATTCTTTAGTTAAAAAGAAAGGAGATTCAATTGAATACGTTTACAGAAAGAATAAAATCATTCTTAATAATAAACTTGAAATTTTAAGATTTTATTTAAGCAAAAAGTGATTTAATTTACTTCCAATAGCTCCAGACATTCCCATCGTAAACTGCAATTGCACGGCCAACAGTATCGTAACATAACATCCCCGGATAAGGACTTTTTACAGTTAAATGTGGATTGGCAATTTTTGGTAATACCAAGGCTTTATCTGCAGCTTCTAAAATCAAAATCCCTTTTGCATCACTAGTTTCTGATCCCATGATAACACCTGAGCCGAATTCATCTGAAGTATTTGGGATAATGGAACTTGAAGCTCCTTCATCGGTAAGATTAACCCAAATATTATTCTCATACATTCTTACTCTGTTATTACTTTTATCAAAAAGAAATGTTCCATTATTAGCCGATGCCATAGAATTAAAGGCATTGGTTGTATCATCTACAGCAGGAAGTATAATGCCATTGGTATTACCGGTTACATCATTGAAATCTAGAATTGCCGATGCTCCATCTACATTTAATTTACCACCCATAGAAACTTGGGCGTTTACAATGACTGCTACAGCACAGAAAATTATATTATAAATTTTATTTTTCATTTGGTTTTTATTATCATTGGTTACAACTTCTATTGATACATTTCCATCTTGTTCCGTTGAAAAGCTTCACACATTTGTCCTGGATATCATACACAATCATCCCTTCTTTGGGATCTGTAACAGAATCTGTCGTTTGAGGCGTTGTACTCACGTGATTGACTCTCGTAATAACAAGTCCTTTCTGTTTTGATTCTAAAGCTATAAAACCATTAGGAATACTTTGCGGCCAGCTGTCCTGTTTCTGTTGTGAAGTTATCCCGATTGGGGTATATGCATTTGGGGTTCCTGTTGCTGGCATTTTTGTACAATAACAAATTGAAACCGTAATTGTTGCAGGAGCAGAAACAAGTCCAGCCGTATCTGCTACACTATACTGGATAGTTACTGGTTGCGTAAAAGTCGTTAAAGAGGAAAATGAAATTACGCCAGTGGCTGTATTGACGGTAAAAGTTCCCTGTCCAGGAATTGTAACTGAAGTAGCCGGAGCCATTGTTGACGGATTGATGAGCCTTACGCTTGCAGGATTAATAGCTCTTGTTCCAGACACATCATTACTTAAAACATTGATTGTAATAGTTTGTGAAAGCGTTGGATCAGCAATACAACCTGTATCATCTTTGGGATTTGGAGGCAATATAAGTGCACAACTTGCACCATCTGCCAAAACTTGACCTGCATCATTCGCGGTTGCGAACAAACTGGCATTCATACTATACGACGTCGTTGCAGAATTGTACTGAAATTTATAGGCATTTCTACTCCCGTTGTTTCCAACATATAGATTATCCGCAGAATCAATAAAAGCGGTTCCCCAAGAATCATCAGCTTCAGAATTGATTTGAGTACCTAAAGCATCTCCCAAAAACTGTAGTGTATTGGTTGTTAAATTGATCCTAAAAACTTTTCTAGCACTGCCAATCTGAGTGATTCCATAGATATTACCATCCGATGCAAAAGCGAAATCGTTGATTTGAAAGTTGGTAATGGCAGTAGGTGTCGTAAAAGGGATTATAGTAACAGCTAAGGTGCTGAGATTAACCTTATAAATCTGGGCAAAAGAATTCCGGAAAATATACAACTCATTATTATAAACGTCTCCAGCGGTAGCCGAACCTACCGTTCCTGCAGTTAAGCCGCTTACAGTAATAAGGTCATAATTGCCATTAGCATCCATTCTGATAATCTGGTTAGAGTTTGCTCTGTATCCGTATATAAATCCATCCAGCTTATTATAACCAATACAATTGATCCTTCTTCCGGTAATCCCAGTAGATGCTGGGATAATTGGATTTTTAATTGTATTTACTGCTCCGCTATTAGCATCAATAGAATAAAAACCAGAGATACCACTTGTTCCAGTTACGTTTTGCATTACAACATATGCTTTTCCACTAGTACAAGGTATTTGAGTTGTTGCCTGTGAAAAAAGTTTTGATAATGCAGAAAACAAAAAGAAGACGAAAATTATTCTTTTCATTATTGTGTGTTTTTAAATAGATATTAAATTTCTCAAGTGTAAACTTGAAATAGACAGAATTATAGCTGTAACTTAATTATAGCTTATTCGGATTGATAAAGATTTGTAGAAAATAAGGTTTCCTATGTAAGAAAATAGAGTGCACAGCTGTGCCAATTGAATTTTTCATTTATTTGTGTTTTAGTGCAAATTTAAATAATTATATATAATTATTTATACCGCAAAAGCATAATAAATGATTTTTTTTAACTTAATACATTATTATTAACAATCTAAGATTATATGACAAATAAAAGCCTACTATCAATAGCAGGCTTTCTAAATTTAAAAAATAGTATATGAAGAAAAATTACTATCAGGCATTACTGATTTCGTTCTGGTACAAATCTAAAATTATGCAGCAGATACAACTTTAATGCATCATTATCTGTGTATTAATAATATTTAAGGATAAATTAAATGAAGTTTTATTGAGAATTAACACCTTCATAATATTGTTTTAGGAAACTGATATTTTAAATATTTTTAATTTTATTAATGGACTTAAAATCAGAATTTAAGAAAAATTGAAAAGCCACAAATCTAATTTATAGAAATTTGAAGTTTGAAAGCGGTTCACTCTCAGTTAACTTATAGTATGTAAAAAGAGTAAAAAATCAATCACAAAAAAAAGCATCTGCGCGTTTGCAAATGCTTTAGTGTATTATTGATTGATGACAAATTCCATCAGATAATCATCCATTACATAACCATTTCCGATATTTAAAACGGCTTCTTTATAAACTTTGAAACCTTGGGATTCATAGAATTTATGTGCCGAATTATTTTTATTGACAGTGAGCGTAACTCGTTTATCATTAACGTTTTTCGCTTCATTGATGACAAATTTCAACGCTTTTTTGCCCAAGCCTTTTCCTTGCGCTTCTTTCAAAAAGTAAATCCTGTGAAGTTTTGTAGTTTCTGGTTCTTGATGAAATTCAAATCCAACAAAGCCAAGAAATTCATCATTTTCGAAAACTAAATAGTAATGATAATTAGGATTTTCGAAATGTTTTTTCAATGCTTCTTCGGAGTACATCATATTAAGCATATAATCTATCTGATCTTGTTCCAAAATATCAGCATAAGCAAAAGCCCAGGATTTTTTTGCTAAATTTTGAATGATAGGAATGTCTTTTTGTTCGGCTTTGATAATCATAATTTAAAAAATTTCTTTGATGATTTCAAGAGATTTTGGCTCTCTAAAATCCGTAAAATGATAATGATAATAAACTAAAATAGAATCGAGGAAATTTTGTTTTCCGAATCGGCTCAATTTGATATCATAGGGATTTTGTGATACAATCAGTTCTTTCCAGATTGCAGAAATATCTTTATCAAAAAAATGATGAGATTCGGTTTCTTCGAAGTTACCTGATTCTGGATTCAAATAAGTTTTATCAGAAAATAGTGGCTGCAAACCTTGTTGTTTCAGTAATCTAAAAATAAATATCAAATGAGATTGGAAATTATCCATTTGCAACTGACTTAAAAAAAGAGAAATCTCCGAGTAAATATTCTGATTTTGGTTTTCATTCCTTAGAACTTGATTCAGTAAATCAGAAATAAAAAATAAAATAGAGTTCTTTCTAATATCAGAAGTGAAAAGGTCTGAATTTCTCTGTTCCAACTTGATAACATTCTGGATATTCTTCTTTTTATCAGAAGTGTAAAGTAACAGCTCGTTCAAAGGAAAAAGAAACGCCTTTTTCTTGTTTTTGGGTGCGTAAATTCCTTTGGCAAAAAAGCTTTCGAATCCGTTTTCTCTACAAAAACAATGGAGAACAGCATCGTGATCTCCATATTTTGTATAAGACAGTAAAAAAACTTCTTGGGTCATTTCTTAATTTACGACAGCTATTTTTGCTGTTGCCGTATCTGTTCCGTCCTCATTGGTCATCAAAACATAATAGATTCCCGAAGCTACTCTTACACCTCTTTGATTGTTAAGATTCCACTCAAAATAACCACCGTTAGCCACTGCTGAATGTACCAAATTACCTGCAGCATCTGTAATTCTGATATTGGTTTTTTGCGCTAATCCTTTTATTCTCACATTTCCTTTATATTGAGCATAAACTACAGGGTTTGGATAAACAAGTACATTACCAAAATTGGAAGTAACCTCGGATACATCTCCTTGGTAAACCATTACTCCATCTAATGTTACGAAGTAGACTTTACCTGTTTTATTATCTATTTTAATATCAGTAACACTATTATTTGGCAATGGTGAGTTAGACTTTGTGAATTGATAAATCGTTTTATCTCCCGATGGACTAAGGTAGAAAACCCCTCCTCCATCAACCGAAACCCATTTTTGATTTCCTGAATCTACAGCAATTTGTAAAATTTTGGCATCTCTAAAAAGTTCTTCAGCCAAATTGTTTTCTTCAATAATAATTGCGTCTGTCTGCGGATTATCTTCTAGTATTGCCGCTTTAGGATTTGATAGTATCCTAAGACCCTGATTGTTTCCTATCCAAATATCATTATTGTTATCCATCGCTACAGATGTTGTACCATCTATAGGAAGATTATTTGTTTTTTTAAGTACCTTAAATTTGTCATCAGATATATTACTTGCAGTATTATTATAATCGTACATCATTAATCCTCCATCATTGTTATATGGAGCTGGAATATATAGTACACCTTCTTTTATTAATGGTTTTTGAATACCTCCAATGTTAAATGTTGTAAATGGTAATGTTCCAAAAGCATCAGTAGATTTATTAAATAAGTAAAAGCTAGATGTAGGACAAGGATCACTATATCCGGGACAAGTAGATTGAACCGTAGAGAATAAATTATTCTGTTCATCAAACGCTAATCCCATTGCCCTATACCAATAACTACTTGAATCATTAAAAAAATATCTTTTAACAAATTCATTATTCTTCATTTTATAAACACCTTTGCTTCCACTATCTGCATAAAAATTTGTAAAATATACTTCAGTTGGATTGGAGGGATCAGGTATTACATCTAATATGTTAAAAACAGTAGATGAATTATTTACAAATAAGTTTGGATAAATCCATTTTGTTCCATCGTAGTGATAATACCCTATTTTACTCACATTTGGATTTGGATTATCAATATTTGGTGCTGGATCAGCATCTCTATTACCTGAAGATATCCATATTTGATTATTAAGCATAGATAGTTTGTAAGATCTATTATTATATGGACCATCTGGTTTGAAACTATTTTTTTGTTCATTATACAACCCATTCATCTGAGTTCCGGTGAATAATTGCCCATTATAAATTAAAGCAGTATTGATAAGCTCGCCAACATTAAAATTTTTCTGTAGAACTCCATTTGCCCCATAAACAAAAACTTGCTGTTGATCTGTTATGATAATCTGATTGTTGAATACTTTCACATCCTGAATATCAGTAAATCCTGAAATTGTAGATAGAGAGCCAAGTGATCCATATTTAACTTCTTTAGCATTTGCAAATACTAAAATATCTGTAGCATCTACTTTTTTGAAGGCTCCTATTAAAGATGACGGTGTGATCCAAGTTGTGTAGACAGGAAAAGTAGCATTCAGTTCATGGTATTTTATACCATTTGCAGTGGCCACATAAATAGTATTATCTTTTAAAACAGCAGAAAAAGCTGACTCATATATACCTCCACTCATGAAAAATGTAGTTTCCCCAAATTCTCTTTTTGTAATATTAAAAATTGAAACCCCATAACCAGCAGAAATGATAGCTTTGTCACCATTAATTGAAATATGGTTAATCTTTTTACTTCCATTGTAACCTGTAGCCAAAGGTATGTCAACAGTCAAAAAGATTCCATTCGGGGTTATTATATCGAGTGAGCCATTTTTGTAACCCACAATACCAGTTTGGGTTGCTGGGTTATAATCAAACGCTGAAATTTTTACCTCGTGAAGACCATTGGCTTTTGACAGTTTTTTGATTTCGCCTGTTCCTGGATAATAATAAAAGATACCGTTTTCTGTGGCAGCGATTAATCTGTCACCGTCTTCTCTTATTTTCAGGACATTATTATATGAGAAAAGATCGCTCCATTTGCTGGTTTGCGCTTGAAAAATCAGTGCTGTAAAAACTGATATAATTAATAAAATTTTCTTCATTCTAAACAATTATGTTTTCATCTATTAACTGATTATTCCACGAAATATTTTTCACATTCTTATTTTTATCAAAATAAAAATCTAACCTGCCTAATAAAATCCCTGCCCAACCTACTTGATTGACAATGACATTTTTACCATCCTTATTCTGGAAATTCACAGGCTCTTTAAGGAAAGTGTGCGTGTGACCGCCTAAAATCAAATCTATTCCCGAAGTTTTTGCAGCCAAATGTTTATCAGACATTTTCTTCGGATCATCTTTATAATCAAAACCGATGTGAGATAAACAAATTACCAAATCACACTTTTTTTCATTTCTCAGAAAGTCAGCATAATGTTGAGCAATTTCTATTGGGTTTTGATAAATTGTTTCCCCATAATTCTTTTTACCAACCAAACCATTCAGCTCAATTCCTACAGCAAAAATCCCGATTTTGATTCCGTCTTTGTTGAAGATTTTATATTGTTCGGTTTTTCCGTCTAGAATTGTATTCTTAAAATCATAATTGGAGCAAATGAAAGGGAATTTCGCATTCGGAAGGACTTTTAGAAAACCTTCCAGGCCATTATCAAAATCGTGATTTCCCATTGTTGACGCATCATATTGCATCATACTCATTAGTCTAAATTCCAATTCGCCGCCAAAAAAATTGAAATAAGGCGTTCCTTGGAAAATATCTCCTGAATCCAAAAGCAAAACATTTTTTTCTTCACTCCTGATTTTCTTGACTAATGAAGCTCGTCTCGCAAAACCACCTTGATTTGGATTTTTGGTATAAGAAGCATCAAACGGTTCTATCCTACTATGTTGATCGTTTGTATGAAGAATTGTCAATTTATGAGCTGATTCTTTTTTCAGAATATCAAATTGCTCTGCCAACAAAAGATTAGGAGCCAATGTCAAAGCGAGACTTCCGCCTCCGATATATTTTAGAAACTCTTTTCTTTTCATTATTCCTGCACTTTTTTGTTTTTGAAAATCAATCTCACATCGTCCGGAGAAGAAATCTCTGGATTTTGTTTGAACTTTTCCAGGAAAAGATCACGCATCTTGATCCCTGTTGATATCATTTCGCCTTTGCTGAAAAAAAACATATTATCCCCGCCCAAAGCCAGATAATCCGATGTTGCGATATAATATGTTTTATTATAATCGATTGTTTTTCCGTTAATTAATTTTTTAGAAATCGAATTATTTTCATCCGTTTCAATGACCAAATGAGAAACCGGATTATTTTTCTGAGTTTTCAGATAGTAATCAAATAATCCTTCCACATCTTTTCCATTCATTTTGATGATTACCACTTCATTTTCAAATGGCATTACTTCATAAATCTGCTTCGTCAAAATATCACCTTTTGGAATGATGGTTCGGATCCCACCGATATTGATAACTGCAGCATCAATTGGTGGGAGGTTATTCTTTTTCGCCCACTCATCAGCACCTTCAAAAGTATAATCCGCCAAAAGATTTCCCAGATTGCTGTTATCGCCTGATTTATTAAGTTCTGTATTGGTATGAGAAATTTTGGTATTCATTTTACCTTCCAGCTCGTGCTTGTAAGGTTGGATGATGGCAGCCATTTCCTTATCCTCACTAAGTTCGCTGGTAATGTAAATATTCTTTTCGGTATGGATATTTGCAATGTTGAGTGGCGCTTTACAACCAATCAACAACAAACTCACTATACCAAATCCTAATAATTTATTTTTTATCATTTAATTTTATCTTAATTACTGAATTCGGGAATCTCCGATTTCATTTAAAAATAATATGGATACAAATCTAATGATTTTCGGGTTTTAAAACTAACTAAATAATTGTTAGAGAAGTCAAAAGAACATTCATTTTAGTTTAGATTAAAAAATTGCTACCAGCTAACAAAGCCAAACATAATCTTTGTCAATTATTAAAATAAAATTAACTTTGAGAAATTTAATTTTCAAATAAAAATGGGTCAGCTAAAAGGCGTCGGTGTAGCTTTGGTAACACCTTTCAATGAAGATCTATCCGTAGATTTTGATTCTCTTACGAGATTAATCGATTATAATATAGACAACGGAACCAATTTCCTCGTTGTTTTAGGAACTACAGCAGAAGCTGCAACACTTTCCAAGGAAGAAAAGGACAGAGTTGTTGCTCACATCACGAAGATCAATAATAACAGATTGCCATTAGTTTTAGGAATTGGTGGAAACAATACGGCTGAAGTTGTAAAACAAATCAAGGAAACAGATTTGTCAGATTTTGATGCTGTTTTATCGGTTTCTCCTTATTACAACAAACCGAATCAGGAAGGACTTTATCAGCATTATAAAGCTTTAGCTGAAACTGGAGAAAAAATCATTATTTATAACGTTCCAGGAAGAACCGGACAAAATGTTGAAGCTTCTACAACTTTACGTTTAGCTAATGAATTCCCTAATCTTTTTATGGTTAAAGAAGCTGCTCCTAATATTCTTCAATATTTTGATATTCTAAGACAAAAGCCAGAAAATTTTTCACTAATGTCTGGCGATGACGAATACACTTTGCCTGTAACTTTGGCTGGTGGCGACGGTGTGATTTCCGTAATCGGACAAGCTTATCCAAAGGAATTTTCTACAATGGTAAAACTGGCTCGTAACAGAGAGGTGGACGAAGCTTACAAAATTCACAATTCTTTGGTAGAAATCACAAGATTGATTTTTGCTGAAGGTAATCCTTGCGGCGTGAAAACTATTCTTGCTGAAAAAGGTTTGATTAAAAACTACTTGAGACTTCCACTAGTTTCAGCTTCGGAAGGTCTGCAGGAAAAGATAAAACAAGAAATGCAAAAATTAGAACATTAATAAACACAACAGAATTAAAAACTAATGGAAACACAAATGAAAACTTACAACTTTTCTTTCAAAGGAAAAGGCAGCGATTTCTTTGGAGTCGTGGTCGTAAACTGGCTATTAACAATCATTACTCTTGGGCTTTATTATCCTTGGGCAAAAGAGAGAACACTTAAATATCTTTACGCTAATTCTTATTTGGAAGGCGATAATTTTCAGTTCACCGGAACCGGAAAAGAGATGTTTGTTGGTTTTGTGAAAATTTTTGGAATCGTTGCGGCATTTTACATTGGGATTATCATAGCAATAAAAACTCAGAATACATTTCTGATGGGAATTTTTGTATTTTTATTTTATGTATTTTTTCTGGGAATCATTCCGTTTGCTATCCACGGATTTTACAAATATAGAATGTCCAGAACCAATTGGAGAGGCGTAAGATTTGGTTATAGAGGCGACAGAGGAACATTGATGAAAATATATTTCAAAGATTTATTCCTTACAATTATTACTTTCGGAATTTATAGTTTCTGGATGACGACGGATTTACGAAATTACACATTAAGCAATGTAAAATTTGGAAGTGCTGAATTCAAATACAAAGCCAGCGGAAGCGATTACTTTTGGCTGAATTTCAAAGGTGTCATTTTAACATACATCACTTTAGGAATCTACAGTTTTTGGTTTCAGAGAGATATTTTGAGATTTTATTTTGACCATTTGACCTTGCACAACGGCACTGAAAAAGTAAGATTCCAATCCAAATTATCCGCAGGAGACATCTTCGAATTATTGATTATCAATATGTTGATTCTGATGTTTACATTAGGTTTGGGATATGCTTTTGTAGAAGTAAGAACTTTGACGAAGCTTTTCAGCAGTCTCGAAATTGTTGGAAATATCAACTTGGATACGTTGCAACAAACAGAAGAAGAATACAAAAACGCTTTTGGCGATGAGGCTTTGGATGCAATGGATCTTTCTGGCATCATCTAAATGAAAATCACATCGCAGGCAAAATATTTTGACGGAAAAACTTCTAAACCGCATTTTGTGGAGTTAGAAGTTTTTCTGCATAATCAGGTAACCTTTTATTTTGAAAACAGAAGATTAGTATGGAATTTTCAGGATATTAAGTTTGAGAAAAACGGAGAAATATTGTCTATTACAAAAAAAGACAATCTCCACGAAATCATCAAAATCGAAAATCCTGAAACCGCTGATACAATCTACAAGTCTGCAAAAACTTCTCAAAATCTATCGTGGTATCAAAACATTCTGGATTTTGGTCCGAAGTTTTATTTAACTGCTTTTGTATCCGTTATCACACTTATCGCTTGTTTTTACATTTTCATCATTCCGTATGTCAGCGAAAAAGTAACTGATATTTTACCAATCAGTTTCGATGAAGAAATCGGAAATACCAGTTTTCAGCAAATCAAATCGACTTCTAATATTGATGAAAAACAGTCTGAAAAACTTCAGGAATTTGCTAATCTCATTAATTTTGCAACTGAGAGAAAACTCCATTTTAAAGTTATTAATGATGAAGAAGTCAACGCTTTTGCTTTGCCTGATGGAACTATTGTTGTTTATTCTGGCTTGCTTTCAAAAGTTGAAAATCCGAACGAATTAGCAGCACTTTTAGGACACGAGGCAACACATATCAAAGAAAGACACAGCACAAAAATTCTGGCAAGAAGTATCGCTGGATATGCCATTGTTTCTTTAGTTGTTGGCGATGTGAATGGAATTATGACCACTTTAGCGAATAACGCCAATGAGCTGAATAATTTGTCTTTTTCCCGAGAATTTGAGCAATCGGCTGATGAAGGTTCTTATGCGATTTTGAAACAAAATAAAATCAATTCGGAAGGGATGTATCAACTCTTCAAAATACTTGAAAAAAGTGATAATCTAGAAGTTCCAAAAATCTTATCCACTCATCCATTGACCAAAGACCGAATGAATTATTCAAAAACTTTGATGGACAAAAATGAATACTCTTTTTCTTCCAATCCCGAATTACAAAAGGCATTTGATAATTTAAAAAAATAAAAAAGGTTCAGAGATTTCTGAACCTTTCTTTTTATATATCAAGGATAATTCTGTAAACATCAGAGGAATTCCTCACAATACCTTCTTGAAAAAATCCGCCCGACTGAGGAATCAATTCTATAAAATCAAAAACCTTACAGTCATCTGGCAATCCGGAAAAAATCAATGTAAACCAATATTCTTTTGCAACAGGGACATCTGTCCAAGTCGGGAAAAGGCTGATATTCTCAAAATGGATAAGTTTAGAAATATGGTCAGAATTTCTGTCGACAAGATAAGTAGAAGACCAAATCCTGATTTTTTCCTCCATAATGAAGTCTGATTTGAAACAGCAATGCAAAATGACCTGTTTCTCTTCTTTCATTTTGGACTGAAGCTCCAATAGAATTTCTTCAGCAATGATTGGTTTTACAATAGTCTCACTCATTAATATTCCAATTCTAATTTCTCTTTAGAATAATCTCTGATTTCGTGGATGAGTTCCGGATGTTCTGCTAATTTTTTTCCATAACTAGGAACCATTTCTACCAATTTGTCTTTCCAATCTGTTTTCAATTTGTCAGCAAAACAGTTTTCCAAAACCATAATCATCGCAAAAGCAGAAGTACTAGCTCCCGGAGATGCGCCTAAAAGTGATGCAATATTTTTGTCTTTGTTCACAACCACTTCTGTCCCAAACTCCAATCTTCCACCTTCGAATCTGTCTTTTTTGATGATTTGAACTCTTTGTCCGGCGTGTTTCAATTCCCAGTCTTCTTCTTTGGCATCCTTCACAAAGTCTCTTAAATGCGACATTCTCTGAGATTTGCTCATCGTCACCTGCTGAATCAAATATCTTGTCAAAGGCATATTGTGCCACCAAGCGCCAAACAGAGAACGGATATTCTTAAAATTAACACTTTCCGGCAAGTCCAGATAACTTCCTTCTTTCAAAAACTTAGTAGAAAATCCTGCAAAAGGCCCGAATAGTAGAGCTTTTTGACCATCAATAATTCTTAGGTCAAGATGCGGAACTGACATTGGTGGAGCACCAACAGTTGCTTGTGTGTAAACTTTGGCATGATGTTTTTCAACCAATTCAGGATTAGTTGTTACCAGCCATTGTCCACTCACCGGGAATCCACCATAACCTTTACTCTCCTCAATTCCAGAACTTTCCAAAAGCGGAAGTGCGTATCCACCTGCACCAATGAAAACAAATTTTGCATTCACGGTTTGTTTGTGTAGGTTCTGTCTGTCTTTCACTTTCAGATTCCAGCCTCCGTTCCCATCCGCTTCCACATCTTTTACTTCGTGGTAAGTGAAAACTTCTACAGACTCAGTTTTTTTGAGATGGTCTATCAATTTTGTTGTCAAATTCCCGAAATCAACATCCGTTCCCTGATCCATTTTCGTAGCAGCAAGCTTATCTGTCGCCATTCTTTTCTGCATCATCAGTGGAAGCCACTCTTCTAATTGTCGATGATTATCAGAATATTCCATTCCTTGGAACAAAGGTGATTTTTGCAAAGCTTCGTGCCTTTTCTTAAGATAATTCACATCTTTTTCTCCAAAGACGAAACTCATATGTGTACAGGAATTGATGAATTCTTTCGGATTGTCAATAATTCCTTTGTTGATTAAGTAAGACCAAAATTGCTTAGAAACTTCAAATTGTTCTGCGATATATTCCGCTTTTTTGATATCGATTTTGCCTTCTTTCTCAGGCGTATAATTCAGTTCGCAGAAAGCAGAATGCCCTGTTCCAGCATTGTTCCAAGCAGAAGAGCTCTCTTTGGCCACTTTTTCCAGTCTTTCGAAAATTGCAATTTCCAGACTCGGGTCAAATTCGTGAAGCATTGTTGCCAAAGTTGCACTCATAATTCCACCGCCTACCAACGCAATATCGTATTTAGGTTTTGGATTCATTTATTTAGATTTTTCGGATACAAAATTAGTGATAAATGTCAACTTCTGTGCCTCGTCATTTTTTAAATATCTTATCATTTGTTAAGAAATCTCAAATCTGCTTTTAAAGTCTTTTCTGAAATTTTAAATCATTAATTTTGCAAAGACTTTGGAAAATCGAAGTGTAAAAAATGAAAGCTTTAAAAACACTGAATCCCTATTTCTGGAAACATCGCGTCTTACTTTTTTGGGGATTTCTATTCATCATTCTGAGTAACTTTTTCGCGATTTACAAAATCCAGTATATCGGTCAGACTATCAATATTATAGAGAAAAATTATTCAACCTTAAACTTGTCTTCTGACCTTAACATCATTGATAATGTCAAGAATAATTGGACTTACTTCAGAATAATCTTTATCAACTCAGGAATTTTAATTGGATGTTCCCTGCTTTCTGGTTTTTTCACATTTATGATGAGACAAACCATTATTGTAGCATCCAGAAGAATAGAATATGAATTGAAGAACAAAATCTACCGTCACTATCAGGAGCTTTCTATTACAGATTACAAAAAGACAACAATTGGAGATTTATTGAATCGATTGAGTGAAGACGTTGTTGCTATCAGAATGTATCTTGGTCCAGGCGTAATGTACGTGGTGAATTTGATTATTTTATTAATCATTACCAGCACTTATATGTTTATGACGGATTTGCAGATGACGCTTTGGACTTTGGTTCCGTTACCAATTCTATCTTATGGAATCTACAAAGTAAGCGACATTATCAACAAAAAATCGAAGGTAATGCAGAAAAGCCAGTCTGCAATTTCGACTTTTGTACAAGATAGTTTTTCGGGAATCCGAGTGGTAAAATTCTTCAGTAAGGAAAGATATATCGAGAAAAATTACGGAGTCAAGGTTAAAGATTATCAAGACAAAGCGCTTGATTTAGCCAGAACAGAAGCTTATTTTTTCACAATCATAATTTTCGTTATTGGACTTTTAAATGTTGCGATTCTTTACATTGGCGGACAAAAATATATTGCCGGAGAAATGAGTGTCGGAACAATCGCCGATTTCTTTATGTACATCAATATGTTGATTTTCCCCTTCTCGATGTTGGGTTGGGTAACTTCTGTCAATCAAAGAGCTGACGCCAGTATGCAACGTGTCAATGAGTTTTTGGATATGAAATCTGATATTATTAATACGAATAATGAAGTTTATCCTATAACCGGAGAAATTGAATTCCGAAATGTGAGTTACACTTATCCAAATACAGGTATCAAAGCTATCAAAAATCTAAGCTTTAAAATTAATGCAGGAAAATCTCTCGCGATAATGGGTAAAACCGGAAGCGGAAAATCTACAATTGCACAGTTGCTTTGCCGACTAATTGACCCGGACGAAGGTGAAATCCTCATCGATGGAAAGAATCTGAAAACTCATAATCTGAAACTTTATAGAGACCAATTAGGCTATACACCACAAGAAAGTTATCTTTTTTCTGATACGATTGAGAACAATATTGGATTTGCCGTCGATAACCCAAATCGTGACTTGGTAGTAGAAATGGCGAAAAAAGCAGATGTCCACAAAAATATAGAAGAGTTCAAAGAGCAATATGAAACGATGGTTGGCGAACGCGGTGTAATGCTTTCTGGTGGGCAAAAACAGAGAATTTGCATTGCCAGAGCTATGATTAAACAACCGAATATTCTAATCTTTGATGATTGTCTTTCTGCCCTGGATACAGAAACAGAGGAAAACATCTTGCAGAATATTTATAAGGACATCAAAACTACCACTTCTATTATAATAACTCACAGAGAATCAAGCGCGAAAAGAGCTGACGAAATTCTATATCTTAATTAAAATCAACTACAATATCAATAATATTTTTATTAAAATTTTAAGAAAAAAGCTCATTTAACAGATTTTTTTAACAAAATATTTTGAAATTCCGAGAATTCTGTTATATTTGTTAAAACAGATTTCTAAAAAAATATTTAACAATGAGTGAATTTAAGGAACGACATGAGAATGAGATTTTCACTAAAGTGTTGAAAGCAGGAAGAAGAACTTATTTCTTTGATGTGCGAGAGACAAAGGCGGGTGATTATTATTTGACCATTACAGAAAGTAAGAAAAACTTCGGGGAAAACGGTGAGGCAACTTTTGAAAAACACAAAATCTATCTTTACAAAGAGGATTTCAAAAGTTTTCAGGAATTATTCAATGAATCTACAGACTTTATCATCCAGCAGAAAGGCGAAGATGTGATCTCTGAAAGACACGATAAAGACTTCAAATCTAAATCTTTTACAATAGAGTCAGACGACGAAGTTTAAAAACAAAAAAAGCGCATTTTTAGAATGCGCTTTTTTGTTTATAATATTTGTCACTTATTTCTACTAAAAAAAAGGCTATTAAAATTAGCTGATACCATTCAAAATCCAACTTAAATCTCATATTCGCAGCATGTCCAACTACGTATGGAAAAGTAAAATTGGCAAAAAATAAAAGTGAAAACCAAAATAAAGGTTTTGATTTTTTATATAAAAAGACTAATGAAATTAAACTAATTAAATTAACTAAAACAACATAGATTTTCCTCCCTAAAAGCAATACTAAACTATCATCACTAAAATATTTCGGTGGTACATAGTATAAACAAAAAGCATTACTCAATGCTTTCTTTATAAAATAATGAGGCTTCCATTGTGTTGCTTTAGCTACTTCATTCTTATAGATTTTTTCCATGTTCAACTCATCAATCTCATCACGCATTTGATAGATATAATGATCTCTTGCCATTGGAATTAATTTTAAATCATCTAATAGCTGTCCATTAGGAGTAAATCCGTAATAAATATTTTGCCATGCTGGCGTTTTGGACAATACAATCTGATTGAAAACATAATAATTTCTAATGACCCATGGAGAGTATAACAATAAAGCTGTAAAAACTAAAATCGAAAATTTCTGAAAATTTAGTTTTTTAAATATTAATAATCCTAACATCATTATTACAGCTAAAGGAACTATAATAACTTGTGTTAAGAATAAAATTGCGGTTATAGCTCCAAAAATGATTGTCCATTTAATTTCTAATTGATTTCCAAACCAAACTTTAAAATATAGTAAAAGCCAAATTAGTAATATAAGGATAAAGATATTAGTTGCTTCTATACTTGCCGAATAAAGAAAATAGGCTGGCGATAAAAGAAATAAAAACCCAGCCAAAATTCCTATATTATCTTGTGAAAAAGTTTTTAAAATCTGAAAGATTAAAATTGGTAAAAAAAAGCTAAGAATAGCTTGAAATATTGCAACACCTACTAGACCTTTAGCTCCCAATAACCAAATAAAAAAACTTAAAAAATAGGGATAAATAGGCAATTTGAAAGCCGTTCCTCCTAAGTTGATAAATTCTGAAAATTGGTGATATTTTACAATATTTTTAGCAATAGTAAAATCTTCTATTCCAGAAATATTTTCTTGAATTATTATAATATAAATTACCTTAAGAATTACTGTAATACCACTTACTAGACACAAGTTTTTATAAGTCAATAATTTTTTTATCATTAAACAAATATAAAGATAAGATAGAAAATAATTTTATATAAACAAAAAAGCATCTCATAAAATGAAATGCTTTTTATCTGTGGGTGAATGAGGGGTCTCGAACCCCCGACCTCCGGAACCACAATCCGGCGCTCTAACCAACTGAGCTACAATCACCGTTTTTGCGTGTGCAAATATATAATATTTTCTTTGTTAATCACAAATAATTCCATCGAAATTTTTCAGAGCAATCAATTTTTCGGTTGTAAAACCTTCCGCATATTCTACTCCGGAAAGTCTTCCTAAGTCTTGTGCTCTGTAAGTCAAGCTCTCCAGAAAATCTTTTGTTGCAATTGGTGTAATTGGTTCATTGGATTCAGGATTATAAAATTGTGTCTTGTATGCCAAACAAGCTTCGATTTTTTGCTCCATAAATCCAGAAATATCAATGACAAATTCTGGAACCACATTTTTCCATTGGATATAATGGAAGATATGTTTAGGCCTCCAAACCTCTTGTAGTTGACCATTTTCAAAAGTTTCTATTTTCTTCAAACCTGAAAGAAAGCAAGCATCGGAAACTAATTTTGCAGCTTTTGCATGATCAGGATGTCTGTCATCAATTGCATTTGCTAAGACAATTTCAGGTCTGTATTTTCTTATTTTTTCGACAATTTTAAGTTGATATTCCTCTGAATTATTAAGGAAACCATCTTTCAGCTTAAGATTTTCTCTTGAACTTATTCCTAAAATTTTTGCCGCAGCGACAGCTTCTTCTGCGCGTGTTTCAGCGGTTCCTCTGGTTCCTAGTTCGCCTTCTGTTAAATCAATAACACTAATTGTTTTTCCTTCAGAAATTAATTTTATAATTGTTCCTCCACAACCTAATTCTACATCATCCGGATGTGCTCCTATTGCAAGAAAATCACATTTCATATCAAAATATTTTTGTGCAAAATTACTAAAAACAAAACTTCCCAATTTTAAGAATTGGGAAGTTTATATTAATCTAATTGAGATTATTGATTAAGAACTTTCTGCAGAGAAAGTGCATCTGCATAAGTTGGATTAAGAGCCAATGATTTAGCAACATTAGCTTTCGCTTTTTCTTTGTCGCTATCTTTTGCTATAAATGCAATTGCGAAATAAGCATAAGACATCGTTTCTTTGTTCGCTTCTTGGTCTGCTGCTGGCTTAGCCAATAATGTATCAATATATTTTTGGTATGCAGCAGAAGCTAATTCTTGGCTTCCAGCTTGTTGATAAGCATAACCTTGACTATAATAAGCAGGCTCCCAGGTAGGAAGTAATGTTATCATTTTCTGCCAAGTTAAAATAGCGCCATTCCAGTTTTTAATATCCTGATAAGCTTGAGCTAATTTATAAATTGCATCTGTATCCTGAGCATTTGCAGCAACTTTGGCTTTCAGAGCTTCGATTTCCGGTGAAGTTCCACCTGCATCTGCAGAAACACCAACCAATCCACCTTTGATTTTGCCAAGTTCTTCATCCCAATTCATGGTTTCATCTTTTGCATTTTTTGCAATAGCAATTTTCTGTTGGGAAGTAGCTTCTAATTGTGCTTTTTTAGCTGAGTCTTTCTCATCTTTTGCCAAACCTGCAGCAATCAAACCTTGTAAACCTTCGTCAGATGCCTGAACTCTTGATTTATCTGCCTGAGACAAGAAAGTATTAATACTCTGCTGTGCATCTGCATATTTAGCTTCACCATATTGGATATAAGCTCTCAATTTATATTTGATAGGATCATCTACTTTATCGAATACAGAATCCAAAGTCGTTTTTGCATTAGCATAATCGTCATTAGAAAAGTAAAGTTTTGCAATCTCTAATTGAGTATATGGATCCTCATCTGCATATTTGGTATAATTAATCAAATTCTGAGTTGCTTCTGCATTCTTCTGATATTTGATATTAAATCCTGCTAAAGCTTTGTAAGCCGGTGCATAAGTTGGATCTACAGCAATCGCTTTATCAATATTAGTTTTGGCTTGTTGCCATTGTTGAGCAGCAATCCAAAGTGTTCCTTTTCTTGTATAAACCGAAGCTTTATTTTTAGCAACAGCTTCTGCTTTATCATAAGCAGTCATTGCATTTCCCGGGTCTTTTTTAATTCTGTAAGCGTCACCTAAAGAATAATAATAATTGGCAGGAACACCAGCTTTCTGAGCTCTTTCAACAGCTTTGTTCAAGAATGTAATTGCTAAATCCGGCGCACTGTATTTTTCAAATAATGTTAATGCTTCACCCGCTCTGAAAAGAACTTCTGCATCTTTTTCTTTAGAATCTTTTACAATCTGCTGAATCTCTGTGATGGCAGACTTGTCTCCCTTACCCAATTTTACAGAAGCTAAACCTAATTTGTTCAAATAACTTTTTGGATCAGCTGCTAGCCCTTTGTCAAAGCTTTCTTTAGCTAAATCAAAATTAGGATCGAATTGCGTTAAATATGTATTACCTAAATAGAAATAATTACTTGCATCTTTAGGATTTTGATTGATTAGATCTGTGTAGTTTTGTTTTGCTTTCGCATATTTTTGGCTATCTACAAAGTTAATCCCGTCCTGAACAGATTGTGCAAAACTAAAACTAGTAAAAAAGCCGACTGCTGCTGTTACAGCAATTTTTTTTGATAAATTCATTATATTCTCTTTTTTCATTTTTCGTAACTGTAAAAATTCTGGTTTTAATGTCAATATTTAGACCAAAATAGATAATTAAATTCAAATCTTCTGTTAAATAAATATTAAAAATTAAATCATCTCATCTGAACTTCTCTTCTGAAGATATTATAAGGTTGAAGTCCTTCTTTTTCAACAACAATCTGTCCCAACTGCTGACAAGAAAATCTGATAAAACCATTTCCTAATCCATAGTACGCTTCGTTGCTTAAAAAATATAAAACTCGTGTAAAAGGATAAGTCATATCTTTCAGATTTTCAGAAGAAACTTCATAGGACTTATTGTCTTTAACTACTTTAAGAACTTTTAATTCGTTTCTTAGTTTTGTTGCTTCTTCACCAAAAGGTCTACTGATAGTATTATAACTAATCACACCAATTTTATCCGGATAATTCTTCAATTGCTCTGCTACATTTTCATTTCCGTTGATGATAGAAAACTTAAGATCAGCAGGATTCTTCTGAAATTTTTGAGCAATAAAATTAAGATTACTTGAATTGGTTCCATCAAATATTAATCTTTTTTTGTCTGATGAAAGTTCATTAGAAATCTCATCCATAGAAATAGACTCCAATGGTGAGTCTTTTGGAACGACAAAAAGCACTGCATCAGCTGCAAATTTTCCTGGAAGCCAAGGCAAATCTATCTTTTTATCATAAGCTTCTTTTTCCTTAACCGAAAGTTCTCTGGACATTACCACAACTCTTGCTTTTCTATCCAACAAATCCAATAACCCAAGATCCTCTTTCTTGATGATAACATTGATTTTTGTCTCAGGATTAAGTGCCATATATCTTTCTGTCAAAGCTTCTATAACACTTTTGAAAGACTCATCTGTTTCTATCGTTATTTCACCTTTGTTAGGCGTATCTATTTCTTTCGGTTTCTCTTTGGAACACGAAACAGCAATAGCAAAAGTTGCTACAAGCAGGAAAAAGATTTTTTTCATTTCTAATTATTATTTTTTAATGATATGATAGCTCTTACAATACGGAAAACACCATAAGCTATAAGTAATCCGCCTAATGGATAAGCCACATTAGGTTCTAAAATAATGATGAAGAATTTATATACGATAACTACGATTCCTAAAACAATATAGAAAAGACCCGTTATCAAAGAAAGCCAATTAAACATATGACAAATCTAATAAAAAAAGAGAAGTTTTTCTAACTTCTCTTTTATATAATATGTTACAAAATAATTATTCTGGTGGTTGCATAGCTAATGGTAATCTATATCTATATCGTACAGTTTGTCCATTTGTTTTTGCCGGTGTCCATTTATTTTTTATTGATTTAATCGTTCTGATAGCTTCAGCATTAAAATCATTATTTGATCCAGTAACTTTAATATCAGTAATAGTACCATCTCTTTCTACTACAAAAGAAACCTGTCCTTTAACTACACCATCTGCTCCTTCTATAGCTGCTGTATCAAAATTTTCAGCAACTTTTTTCCTAAAAGCATTAATTCCACCAGGAAACTCAGATGCCTGATCTACAGATTCGTAAACCTCATTCGTCACTGGTTTTACCTCAGCTGCAACTCCTTTACCTGTTACTGGTGGTGGAGGTGGTGCATAAACCGGAGTTTTTACACCTTCCTGGTTTTGAAGCCCCGTCGTAGTTTCCAATTGTTTCGTAATTGGCGGCGGTGGTGTTTCAATTTTAGGTGCTTTTTTAGGTTCCGGAACAACGTTCTGAATTACCTCTTGCTTTTCCTCTTCTTTTGGAGGAGGAGGTGGTGGTGGTTCTTCTTCTTTAGGTTGTTCTATGATAGGCTCTTCTTCCAAGATATCCACTAACTTCGCCTCTACTTCTACTTTATCTTTAGCATTCATTTCCTGAATTTTAAGATATACCAGCGGAGAAACTGCAAGAGCTAGGAAAAAAGCAGTACCAATCAGGAAAGACCTTGTCAGCATTTTAGGATATGTAGTCCTAAGATCATAGGCTCCATATACTTTATTTCTATTTTCGAATACAATCTCATCCAAAGTTGGATTGTAATTCAAATTATCTTCTGCCATTTTAATATTATTAAATGTAATACTTGTAGTGGATTACTCTCCTACTTTCTTTTTGTAGATCGCCAATTCCCAAGGTTTGATATCGGTAACCCCATATCTTTCGTTTTTGGTAACAGCCATCTCATCTAGAATGTCTACAAAGTTTTTATATACTGCATCGTCTGTTGGCTTGATAATTACTGTGAATTTGTCTTTATCAGATGCTCCAGCTTTTGCTCTCTCAATTACTTTCGTAATGCCTTCTCTATCGAAGTTAGTTTCAACAAGTGTTTGCTCATTAAGACCAGCCTGATCTTGTTGATGATAAAAAATCTTGTTATCCTTACCTATGATGATAGAAATTGAATTATTCAATTTGATTTCTGTATCAGGTGGTTTTTGGTTTTCCTTTGGTTTCGCCGGAAGACCAAGATCCATTACATTAGGTTTACTAAATGTTGTTGTAAACATAAAGAATGTAATCAAAAGAAAACCTAAATCTACCATCGGCGTCATATCTACGCGGGTATTCTGCTTTTTCGAACGGACCTTGCCGCCTTTCCCGCTATCCTCTTTTACTTGAACTTCTGCCATTTCTAATAGAATTAATTAGATTTTTCTTGTGATGTAATCAACCAAAATTTAAGAAAATCAATATCTCTTAAACCTTCAAACAAACTTTTTACTTTTGGATACTTTGTAGTTACGTCACCTTTAATCGCTAACTTATAGTTAGGATTAACAGCTAAACTCTGTTGTACCCAATCAATCAATTGTTTATTTGTACTATCCATTGGAATACCTGTAGTTGCTTTGAAAGCTTTTTGCTGATCTTCAGGAAGATTCAAATAACTTTTAAGCTGTCCCATTGGTACTCCTACCGCTTGTACTTTTGTAAATGCTACTTTTTCTGGGTTAGTGAAACTCATTCCGTATTTCTGACCCATTTTATCTAGAAGCTGAATTCTCTCTGTCCCATTTTCAACAGGTTGGAAATAGAATGTACCAGCTTGTGTAACATTTATTGTCATAAGACTTGCATCAGGAAGCAATTTCTCTGATATAGAAGAAGGCGGTTTTATTTGCTCCACATCAGGTTTTTTGAACTGTGTGGTTAATATAAAGAATGTAAGTAGTAGGAACGCAACATCACACATCGCGGTCATGTCCGTAACTACTCCATGTCTTTTTGGTTTAATTCTCGCCATTATTATAAATGTCTTTGTTAACTAATTTATGAATTTTAAAAATGTAAAGCTTTACATTTTTGATAGTCGATACTTTTATTTCTTAGTGAAATTCAGCAAAAGACTGTTGGATGCTCATAGAGATCTCGTCGATCTTGTAAGTCAATCCGTCAATTTTAGACGTAAAGAAGTTATAAAGAATAATTGCGATTGCAGAAGTACCAATACCTAAAGCAGTATTCATCAAGGCCTCAGAGATACCGATTGATAATGCAGCAGCATCAGGAGTTCCACCTCCACCACCTAAGGCAGCGAACGCTCTAATCATCCCGATTACGGTTCCAAGTAGTGCTACCAAAGTTGCAACTGTACCTAGAGTAGAAAGGATCATCATGTTTTTCTCCAACATTGGCATTTCAAGCGTAGTAGCTTCTTCGATTGCTTTTGTAAGCGCAGCCATTTTTTGTTCTTTGTCTAATGTAGTATCTTTAGCTAATGCTTTGTAAGTCGTAAGACCTTCTTTCACAACATTACCTACAGATCCTTGTTGTCTGTCACACTCTTCAAGAGCTTCGTCAACTTTGTTTTGGTTTAGCAAACTTCTTATTTTCAAAACGAAGTTATCAACGCTACCGTTTCCAGCTGCTTTGCTCAAAACGAATGCACGCTCGATAGCAAATACAATAACCGTGATCATGAATGTAATAAGGATTGGTACGATAAATCCACCCATATAAACCATTCCTAACCCGTGTGGATGTAATTCCTTACTTTCGATATCTGCGAAAGCGACAGAAGCTACTCCATCAATACGAGGGTCAGCAGTAAAGTTTGATGGGTTACCACAAACAAATAAATAAATGGCAATACCTATCACTAATAAAATAGGAATAATTACCGCAGGATTAAGTCCTCCTTTTTTCTTAGCAACTACTTGCTCATCTGTGTTTGAAACATTCATTTCCATATTAAAACTAAATTATAATTGTTAAATTTTATCGTGTAAAATAAAGTCAAATATTTGGAAAATGCAAAATTATTTTCCGTTTGACTTGTAATTTTTTTATCTACTAAATCCGCATTATTTAATTATTAATTAAATTAAAACCTTGTTTTTATGAAATCATTATCTCTTTTAGAAACATTAATGGAAGATATATAAAATTGACTTGCATAAATTACGATTTTAATTTCAACAAATTCCAATGTATAGGATAACAATTTTTCTTAACATTTCTTAAAGAATTCCAAAATCATATAACAATATTAATGATTTTCTTTGGAACGAAGATGAAATTTTTAACTGATTTATCTCCTAAGAATCTTTTTACATCCTCATTCTCCATCATTATTTTCTCAACTTCTTCTTTTCCTAAATCAGCAGCCAATTTGATTTTAAATTTCATCTTACCATTGAAGCTCACCGGATAATCTATCTCATCTTCAATCAGATAGCTTTCATCAAGAGTTGGAAACGGTTCAAATTCAATAGAAGCATTATTTCCCAGCAAATTCCATACCTCTTCGCAAATATGTGGCGCATATGGTGAGATAATAACAGCCAAAGGTTGCAAAATATTGCGTTTATTACATTTTAATTTCTGCAATTCGTTCACAGCAATCATAAATGATGATACAGAAGTGTTGAAAGAAAAATTCTCAATATCGAAATTCACCTTCTTTATTAAGGTGTGAAGGATTTTATATTCCTCTTTCGTTGGCTCTTCATCAGAAACAGAGAAATTATCACCATCGAAATACAAATTCCAGAATTTTTTCAGAAAACCATAAACGCCGCTAAGACCTTGTGTGTTCCAAGGCTTGGATTGTTCTAATGGACCAAGGAACATTTCGTACAATCTTAAGCCGTCCGCTCCGTATTCATTACAAATATCATCTGGGTTGACGACATTGTATTTTGATTTGGACATTTTTTCTACTTCACGACCTGTGATGTATTTTCCGTCTTCCAAAATAAATTCCGCATCTGCGTAATCTGGCCTCCAAGACTTGAAAGCTTCAGTATCTAATTCGTCAGTTGTTCCTTTTAATAAAGATATATCAACGTGAATAGCTTGAGTTTCAAAAACGATTTTGTCTTTTAAGTATAAAATTAAATCTTTTGCATCAAACTTTTTTGATTTTAAAATTAAATCAAGTGGTGAATCAAAATATTTATAAATATTATTTTCAATTTGATTTGATAAATTAATTAATCTATTTAAAATATTAGTTTTAGCTTCATCATTTTCAAAAAAATCATTTTCAGAAAACTTTTTCGAAATAAAAAGATTTGATACGTTTTTTATTTTGGTATAAATTGAGATATCATTTTCATCCAATTTAATATTAGGAATTAGTCTATAAGCAAACGCACTCATTCCCAAAATCATCCCTTGATTAATCAACTTTTGGAAAGGTTCATTTTGCTCAATATAACCTCTGTCTTTCAAGAACATATTCCAAAAACGAGAATATAACAAATGTCCTGTTGCGTGTTCGCTTCCTCCGATGTACAAATCAACTTGTCCCCAATAATCGGTCAATTCTTTTTTAGCAAAAACCGCGTCATCATTCGGGTCCATATATCTTAGGAAATACCAAGAACTTCCTGCCCAACCTGGCATTGTGGACAATTCTAATGGGAAAACGGTTTTATCATCAATCAAATCCGTGTCAACCACTTTCTGATTCGCCTCGTCCCACGCAAATGTTTTCGCATTTCCTAATGGCGGGTCGCCGTCTTCTGTCGGTAGATATTTTTCAACCTCAGGAAGTTCCAAAGGCAAAGCGGAATTTGGCAAAGTGTAAGGCATTCCATCCTTATAATAGATAGGAACCGGCTCACCCCAATATCTTTGTCGTGAGAAAATCGCATCACGTTGTCTGTAATTCGTCGTTCCGTAGCCAATTCCTCGGTTTTCGATTTCAGCGATGATTTTGGATTTCGCATCCTTATAATTAAGTCCGTTCAAGAAATCAGAATTTATACAAACTGAATCTTTAGAATCGTAAGCTTCTTCCTGAACATCCACATCAGATTCTACAACTTTGATGATTTCTAAATTAAATTTCTTCGCAAATCTGTGGTCACGTTCATCGTGTGCAGGAACCGCCATCACGGCACCAGTTCCATAGCCCATCAATACATAATCCGAAATATAAACCGGAATATTCTTCCCAGTAAATGGATTAACCGCATAACTTCCCGTGAAAGCACCACTCACGTTTTTCACGTCAGCCATTCTATCACGCTCTGTTTTTTTAGAAGTTTCTTCTATGTAATTATCAACCTCAGCTTTTTGTTCCTGAGTTGTTAAATTTTGAACCAAAGGATTTTCCGGCGCCAAAACCATAAAGGTTGCTCCGAAAATCGTGTCAGGACGAGTTGTAAAAACTTCAATTGTTTTTCCGTTCTCAGTTGCGAATCTTACCTGCGCACCCTGAGATTTCCCAATCCAATATTCCTGGGCATCTTTCAAAGGTTGTGGCCAGTCCAACGTTTTCAAACCTTGCAACAATCTTTCCGAGTATGCAGAAATTCTCATACTCCACTGCATCATTTTCTTTTGGAAAACAGGATATCCGCCTCTTTCGGATTTCCCGTCTTTGATTTCATCATTCGCTAAAACTGTTCCCAAAGCTGGACACCAATTCACAGTCGTTTCCGCACGGAAAGCCAAACGGTAATTTAATAATATCTCTTCTTTCCTAATATCAGAACTATTTTTCCATTCTTCTGAAGTGAAATTTAATTCCTCATTTTGATTGGCATTCAAACCTTTCGTTCCTTTTTCTTCAAAATATTTGATTAAGGTTTCGATAGATTCTGCCTTGTCCGTATCTTTATTATACCAAGAATGAAACAATTGGATGAAAATCCATTGCGTCCATTTATAATAAGAAGCGTCCGAAGTTCTCACTTCCCTGCTCCAGTCAAATGAAAAACCGATTTTTCTTAATTGTTCCTCGTATCTTGTAATATTTTGTTCAGTCGTAATCGCTGGATGTGTTCCGGTCTGGATCGCATATTGCTCAGCAGGAAGTCCAAAACTGTCATAACCAACCGGATGCAAAACGTTGAAACCTTGATGTCTTTTGAATCTCGCATAGATGTCCGACGCGATGTATCCCAGCGGATGACCCACGTGAAGTCCCGCTCCAGATGGGTACGGAAACATATCGAGGACGTAGAATTTCGGTTTATCGGTTGAGTCGGAAGTCTTGTAAGTTTGGTTGTCTTCCCAGTATTTCTGCCACTTTTTTTCTATCTGCTGATGGTCGTAAAACATTCTATAAAGTAAGAATTAGTAATGAATAATTTTTTTAAGATTCACAAAGTTAAGATTTTGGAATAAATAGACAATTTTAAATTTTCGGATTCACTTTTAGATAATAATAATTATTTGGGCGCCTTTTTCCGCCTTCCGTTCCCAATCTTTTTTGCCGACGATTTCAGTTAAGTTGAACTTGATGACACGCAAAAAAGGATTTCCGCTCAAGTCGGGCTGCAGATTCCAGCTTCGAATCAACATTTGTCATTAACCACAATGTTTGTCATTCCGTAGGAATCTAAACAAAGCTGTCGAGATTCCTACGGAATGACAAATAGTATGAAATCATAAAATAACAGTCAGTATTAGACTTGTCACACTGAGCGGAGTCGAAGTGTTTCGTAATCAAAAAGTCTTTTATCTTTCATCTATTATCTTAAAGTCTATATCTTTATCTTTGTAAAAAATCGCAAGTGCCGGAAATCTCAATCATCACACCGAGTTACAATTCTTCAAAATATCTGGATGAAACCATTGCTTCTGTCCTCAATCAAACTTTCCAAGATTGGGAATGGTTGATTACAGACGATTGTTCGACAGATAATTCGGTGGAAATTCTGGAAAAACAAAAGGATTCTCGAATCAAAATTTTTAAAGCTGAAAAAAATGGTGGCGCTGGTCACGCAAGGAATATTTCTCTGGAAAATGCGACCGGAAGATTTATCACATTTCTGGATGCTGATGATTTTTGGGAACCGAATTTCCTTGAAGAAATGGTCAATTTTATGAAATCCGAAAATGCAGAATTGGCCTACTCCACTTATTCCCGATGCGATGAAAATCTGAATCCAACAAAAATAGGAGATTACGAAGCTGATACAATTGTGACATTTAATAATCTTTTGAAAACTTGTAGATTATCACTTTTAGCGTCGATGTATGATTCGAAAAGAGTTGGGAAATTCTACTTTCCTGAAGGCACAAAACGCGAAGACCACGTGATGTGGTTGGAACTTTTGAAAAAAATACCGCAAGGAAAACCACTCAAAAAAACGTTATCAAAATACCGAATGCTCGCCAACAGCGTTTCCCGAAAAAAAACGAATATTATGAAAGACCAATATTTGGTTTACAAAGATTATATGAAATTTTCAACATTGAAATCGTTGTATTATACTGCGAATTGGGCATTTAATGGTTTTATCAAATATTCTAAAATCTTTAATTAATGGAATATTCAAAAGAATTCAAGCAGGCTTTGAGCGAGTTTTCTCCGGTAGAAAAAGACAAATTGATTTTCCGATTGTTGAAGAAAGATAAATTACTTTCTAAAAAACTTTATTTCGAGCTCATCGACCTAGAAACGACGGATGACAAACGAAATGCGATGGAAGAAATCATCTGCGAAAGAGTTTCGGAAATCTCAAAACATGTAGGTAATCAGAAATATTTTTTGGTTTTAATCAGAAAACTGAGCGCAGAAATCACAGAACACGTCAAAATCACAACAGACAAATTTGGTGACGTTTATCTGAATTTATTTTTAGTTAATAAAGTCCTTGAACATAACGAAAAACTGGGAAGACAGAGATTCGATGCGGTTTACAAACTTTACATTTATCTCATCAACAAAATCATCAAAGCCTTAATCCAAATCAAAAAGCTAGACGAAGATTATTGGATGGAATTTGATGAGTTACTGGAAAACCTTAATGAGAAAATCGACAACAATATTTATTTAAGCAAGCTTTGTGTCAATAATAGTTTTGATTTCAATTGGCTGAAATGTGAAAATATCCCAGACCACTTGGATTTAATCATCAAAGACATCAAAAGTCAAGGCTTCTTACGATAGGATTTTATTGATAATAATTGCAGTAGAATCTGGCTGAGAATTGACAAATTCATTTGCCTTCTCTGCCATTTCCTTTAGATAAGACTTTTCACCGATTTCAGTTTTAGAATCTTTGTCAATCAATTCCGTGATGAAAGTTGAAGCTGCAACAAAATCATCAAAGCTCTTTGCGCCTTTTGCTGCAATTAATGTATCTGCTTCCGGATTTTTCTTGTATTGATTTCCGAAAACCACGGGAACTCCATAAACCGCAGCTTCCAGAATATTATGCAAACCAGCCGAATGAAAACCACCGCCAACAACTGCCAAATCTGCATAAGAATACAATTTGGAAAGTTTCCCGATTGAATCGATTATTAAAATCTGAGAATTTGAAAAATCACGTTTCTGAGAATTTTGCACACTGCTATATAATATAGCGTTCGGAAATAAATTCTTCAAATGTGAAACTCTGTGCAAATCGTGCGGTGCAATTACAATTTTGGTTTCAGGAAGTTTTTTCACCAAAACCTGCGCAATATCTTCTTCTGCCTGCCAACTGCTTCCAAAAACAATTAGCTTTTGATTGCTTTTAAATTCATTTATGAATTCAAGATGATTATCTCTATCCAAAAACTGCTTTACCCTGTCAAATCTTGTGTCACCGGAAACCGTAGAATTGGTCAATCCAATTTTTTTTGCCAATGCCTGAGATTTGATAGTCTGATGAAAAAACCAATCGATGTTTTGACGAAGCTGTTTTGCAAACCATTTTCCATAGCTTTCAAAAAACAGCTGATGCTCATAAAACAACGCGGAAATCACATAGATTTTCGTTCCTCGATTTTTTAATTCTTCTAAAAGATTGTACCAATAATCATATTTTACAGTGAAGAAAATCTCCGTCTCGAAAGTGGAAACAAACTCTTTTATATCTTTTTTTCTATCAAAGGGTAAATAACAAACGGCATCAGCAATCTGCTTTCTTTTCTTCACATTTTCGTAACCGGAAGGCGAGAAAAAAGTGACCAAAGTTTTATGTTCTGGGAATTGTTCTTTTAGTTTTTCGAGAACCGGAAGACCTTGCTCATACTCTCCAAGACTTGCAGCGTGCATCCAAATCACTTTTTGACCTTGGATTTTTTCTTCAACAATTTTCAAAGATTCGTTTCTTCCCCTAACTCCCTTTTTTGTTTTAGAATCAAACAGGGAAAAGATTTTCATCCCAAAAATCATTAGATGGATAGAAAGATTGTATAGCGATTTCATCTTTTATTTTTCTACTGCAAATCTATCATTATTTGTTGAAGGATTAGATATGACAAGAAATTCCAAATCGAAATCTGATTGATTTTTTATCAAATGTTTTTTACTTGGAGTAATATGAAATCCTGAATTTTCAATCACTTCGAAAACCTCTTCATCCACGATAAAAGTCGCTTTTCCTTTTAAAATAAAGAAAAACTGTTGGGCGTTTTCATGGAAATGCAATTGCTCTTGTGAATTTGGAGGCATCGTTTCCTGTTTAATAGAAAGACTTTCAGAATTTAGTAAAACCCAACTATCACAACTCCCTCCCCAATTATAATGTTCTGTATTTTGTTTTGATTTTATCATCTTTATTTTTTCTGATACAAATATAATTATTGATGTCTCTTTGAGAAAGTTGAATTCAATTTGAATGTTGAACTTTGCGAAGCGCAGCCCGACTTGAGCGGAGCTCATTTTTTGCTGAGGATTCTAGTGATGGCAAAAATAGCGGGAGCGGAAGGCGGAAATAGCTGCCCAAATAATTGGAATAATGAAAAGTGAAAAATTAACATAAAAAAGTTTTTAAATATTTGCCACTCAAAATAAAATCTCTATATTTGCAATCTGAAAATTTAATAGAATTACGAACTAAATATATTAGTGATGAGTAAAAGAACATTCCAACCATCTGAAAGAAAAAGAAGAAATAAGCACGGTTTCCGTGAAAGAATGTCTACACCAAACGGAAGAAGAGTGTTGGCAGCTAGAAGAGCAAAAGGCAGAAAGAGCTTAACTGTTAGTGCAGCGCGCGCTAAGAGATAATTTCTTCAAAATTATCATATACAAAGATGTCTGGATTTGGTTTCAGACATTTTTTGTTGTTAAAATTTGCCAAAAGTAGAGGACAAAAAATAAGTTTTTGCTATTTTTGAGTTTCACAACTTTCAATTTGAAATTATGCCGCACAGAAATGACCCTGGAGTCGATATTATAGATTTGAGCAGTGCCAAAATTGTTCAGAAAAACTTCACTGTCCTGAATGATGTTGACCTTCATATCAAGAAAGGAAAATTCTGCTACCTGATTGGAAAAACTGGTTCCGGAAAAAGTTCTCTTTTGAAAGTGCTTTACGGACAATTGCCTTTACAAGGCGGAAGCGGGCAAGTCGCAGGTTTTGATTTGAAAAAACTGAAACAATCTGATGTTCCAAACCTAAGAAGAAAATTAGGAATTGTGTTTCAGGATTTCCAACTTTTATCGGATAGAAATATCGAGAAGAATCTTCTTTTTGTCCTACAAGCGACTGGCTGGAAAGACAAACACAAAATGGAAGCGAGAATTGATGAAGTTCTATCCAGCGTTGGAATGAAAACTAAAAAGCACAAAATGCCACATCAGCTTTCTGGTGGCGAGCAACAACGTGCTGCAATCGCAAGAGCTTTGTTAAATCATCCAGAATTGATTCTAGCAGATGAGCCAACAGGAAATCTTGATCCGGAAACGTCTAACGATATTATGACGCTATTGAAAAATCTGGCAGAAGAAAACCATTGTGCTGTTGTAATGGCAACGCACGATTACCATATGATTCAGAATTATCCTGGCGAAGCCATCCGATGCGAAAACGGACAAGTTTCTGTTTTGGATACAGCGGAATTGTTTGAATAAGAAAAATTATTAGTTATAGATAGAAAAAGCTCTTTGAAATTTTCAGAGAGCTTTTTTGTTGAATATATGGAAGTCTTTTGTCAGCTCGAGATATTCATCAGAATAAACTCTTGGCGATTTTTCGATAACAAAATTTTCTTCTTTCGTTTCTGATTGTTGGAATGAATATTCTAAAACTCCTCTTTTGGGTTCAGCCGTTTCGATTCCTTTGATGATGACTTTTCTTTTGAGAAACAGATTATTCTCTCTACAAATTTGAGTGAATTGTTTATCTGAATCAATGGGAATAATAACCGAAAACAAACCTTCATCAGAAAGTAATTGTGAAGCTTTCTGAATTAAATCAGAGAAATCCAATTCTAATCTTTGTCTTGCCAGAATATCTTTCTCAGAACTATTGATTTCAAAATATGGCGGATTCGAAATGATTAAATCAAATTTTTCTTCAGTTTCAAACCTTTTAAAATCCTGAAGCTGACTTTTGATTCTTTCAGAAAAAGGAGAATTGGAGAAATTATTTTGAGAAATTTTGACAGCTTCAGAGTTGATATCGATTGCTAAGATATTTGCATCCGGATTTCTCTGAGCTAACATTAATGAAATAATTCCTGTTCCAGTTCCTACTTCCAGAATTCGTTTTGCTTGATGAATATTAGATAAAACCCCTAGCAAAACAGCATCTGTTCCCACTCGGAAAACATCAGAACTTTGCTGAATTGAAAATTTTTGAAATTGGAAATCCTTCATATTATAATAATGAAAACCGACATTTCACACCTTCGGAGCTACAAAATTCGATTTGTCGTTTTTCTACCAATATTTCGCGACTTCGTCGCTTTACCACTTTGAAATCTATAAATTAGAAGGCATTGAGATGGTGAATGTCGCTCCTTTATCTGGCTCGGAAACTACAGTTATCGTTCCGTTATAATCTTCGACCATTCGTTTTACCATCGTAAGACCTATTCCCATTCCACTGCTTTTGGAAGTGAAATTCGGGTCGAAAATCTTCGTTATTTTATCTTCAGAAATCCCTACTCCATTATCTTGGACTGTGATTCTAATTCGTTTTTCAATTTTTTCCAAATCTACATTGATGACGGATTTTCTATCATCTGCTTTTGCCTGACTTGCGTTGGTCACTAGATTGGTGATGATTCTCGAAAGATAATCTCTGTCAATTTTCATCGGAATATTATCGTGATTGGCGTGAACAAATATATTTTCATCACTGAAAATCGTCAACACATTTTTCACTTCTTTATTCAAAGAAATTTCTTCATCATTTTTTTGAGGCAACTGCGCAAATTCAGAAAACGCACTCGCTACTCTACTGATAACATCAATTTGCCCAATGATAATTTCACTAAGATTTTTAACTTTAGTAGCATTATCTGGGGCGTTCGGGTCAAATTTTCTCTCGAAATTTTGCATCATCAACTTCATTGGCGTCAAAGGATTTTTCACCTCGTGAGCCACTTGCTTCGCCATTTCCTGCCAAGCTGATTGCTTCTCGATATAACTGAGGCGTTCACGTTGGTCAGCAATTTCCGCAATCATTTTATTATAAGCCTTAACCAAAGCATTTAGCTCATCGTTTTTATAATATTTGATGGGATTGAGATTCTTATCAAACAAGTTGATTTTACTAATCATCGAAGTAAATCGGATAATCGCTTCCGTCAAATTATTCGAAATAATCCAGCTAAACCAAATACTGAACAATATAATAAGTAGATTGACACCGATGATGTAAATAAAATACTCCTTGAAAACCTCCATATAAGCACTCTCGTTATGATAATACGGAAAATATACATAAGCAATATTTTCCAACATATTATTCTTCAGTACCATATAAGAAGAGACAATCGTCGCTTTAAGTTTTTCGTCGTAAGCTTTATCATCGTATTGTTTACCGTTTTTCTTGATAGCTTTTATAACATCAGCCGGCATTTTCTTCTGGGCAACAAGATTCGGGTCTTTGTTAGACAAAAGATAATTACCATTTAAATCATATATAATAATGTCGTGCTTGTTGATATCAGCAATTTCGTAGATTTCGTTTTCAAGAATTTTAGGAATATCATAGGTTTCTACCTGAGAATGGCTGAGCGCATAATCCAAAGAAGACATCAGAGCTTCGGACTTGTTTTGCATATCCGTTTGGCTTTGCTTCTTCGCATTGTCTCTCAAAATCACATAAGACAAAGTAGCCGAAGCGATGACACTCAGGAAACAAATAGCGAGAAATCCAATAAAAACCCTGTTTCTTAACCGGTAACCTTTATAATCATTTAATGGCATTTTGCTTTTCAAATGTAGTTTTTAGTTTTTGGAGGTTTATGCAATTGCCAATTCTACTGATATTTTTGCACCATATTAGACAATGGTGATTTCAAAAGTTTCGCAACATATTTTCCAATGATGTCGAATTCCAAATTCACAACATCGCCAATTTTCAAATGTTTCATATTCGTAAACTCCCAAGTGTACGGAATTATTGCTACAGAAAATTGATTTGTTCCGCTTTCAGCAACCGTAAGACTCGTTCCGTTCAATGTGATAGAACCTTGCGGAACTGTTGTATACTCGTTGGTTTCCTCGTAAGAAACTGTAATGAGATAACTTCCATTCTGGTCTTCGATACTTTCAACGACTCCGGTTTTGTCCACGTGACCTTGCACAATATGACCATCCAATCTACCTTCGAATTTCAAACAACGTTCCAAATTCACTTCCGTTCCAACATTCCACGCACCAAGATTCGTTTTTTCAAGCGTTTCGTTGATGGCTGTCACTTTGTAAGAATCACTATTGATTTCCACAACTGTCAGGCAGCAGCCGTTGTGCGCTAGACTTTGGTCGATTTTCAATTCCTGAGTAAAAGGACAACTCAACACAAAATCAATATTCCCTTCATTTCTATTGATTTTCTCAACCTTTCCGGTCGCTTCTATTATTCCTGTAAACATTCTTTTGGTTTTATTGATTTTTTCAGGAGCTTAATCCCGCTTTCCACTATATCTTTTTCTTTTTTAGCAAAAAAAGAAAAAGGATGTCGTTGCAATCGGGGCTATAAATATTGCATATTTTACTAACTGCTTAGTATAATATGTAAACAAATAGTTATAAAAACAACCTAAAAAACCTAAATTTGTAAAATTCTTTTAAATGTCAAAGATAAACAAATGAGCTCCAAACATCATAAAATCAGAGTAGGAATTTCAATCGGTGATTTCAACGGAATCGGACCCGAGATTATTCTAAAATCTCTGAAAGATAAAAGCATAACAGATTTTTTCACGCCGGTTATTTTTGGTTCGGGTAAACTATTCACTTATCAGAAAAATATTTTCAAGCTTCAGACCAACTTCAATTACATCAATTCTGCAAAAGAAGCACAGTCTGGGAAAATCAACATGGTGAATCTTACCAAAGAAAATAGCAATGTAGAATTCGGTGTTCCAACGGAAGAATCCACAAAAATGGCGATTGATTCTCTGGAATCTGCTACCCAAGCTCTTCTGAATAATGAAGTAGATGTTATCGTAACCGCTCCTATTAATAAGGACGAAATGATGAAATATGGTTTCGCTCACGCTGGGCACACTGGTTATTTCGAAGAAAAAGCAGGTAAAAAAGCCGTGATGTTTATGGTAACCAACAATTTGAAAGTGGCTGTTTCCACACATCATATCCCAGTTTCAGAGATTGCACAAAATATTTCCAAAGAGAAACTGAAAAAGCAAATCACACAATTGGTGAAAACTTTGAAAGAAGATTTCTGTGTAGAAAAACCAAAAATTGCAGTCCTAGGGCTCAATCCACACGCTGGCGATGGCGGTGTAATCGGTAAAGAAGAAATAGAGATTATAGAACCTGCGATAAAAGAACTTTTCAATAATGGAACTTTAGCTTTTGGACCTTATCCGGCAGACAGTTTTTTCCAGCCTGAAAAATATAAAGCTTTCGATGCTGTTTTGGCAATGTATCACGACCAAGGTCTGGCACCTTTCAAAACAATTGCTTATGAAGAGGGCGTAAATTACTCAGCAGGATTGCCTTTCATCAGAACATCTCCAGACCACGGCGTTGCTTATGATATTGCGGGGAAAAATATGGCGGATGAGACTTCTTTTTCCGAAGCAATTTTTACAGCCATCCATATTTTTAAAAACAGAGAAGAATACCACGATTTGATGAGCAATCGTCTTCGTCCGAAAGCTTCTCACGCTAATAATGGGATAGACGAAGACCTTCCGATTGAAAATAGCTAGACAAAAAATCAGTTTTTGAGGAGTAAATTTTTGCAAGTCAAGTATTTCCAAAAAAGATTTTGTTATTTAAAAAAAATAAATTATTTTTGCAAACCGTTTTTATGGACAGAATTAGAAACTATGACGTTGCCTTTTTAGGCTTAAAACCGGGTAAACACGATTTCATATTTGAAATTAATCAAGAGTTCTTTGATTTATTTGAGACTGAGCAGGAATTTTTTAATCCAAAAATCAATGCTAATGTTCTTTTGGACAAGCATACAACTTTTTTGGAGTTCTTCATTAATGTTTCAGGAACCGTTCAATTGATTTGCGACATTAGCAATGATGAATTTTCTGAAAATATTGAGAATGATTTGAAAATTCTTGTAAAATTTGGAGAAGAATATGATGACAGTGATGAAGATGTCATTACCATCAATAAAAAAGATGGCGAATTCAACCTTGCCAACCTTATATATGAAGCGGTTGTTTTATCAATTCCGATGAAAAAACTGGCACCATCTGTAAGAGACAATGATGAATATCAAAAAATATTAGACCAATACAGTCCAAAAATAGTCGAAAAGGAAAAGGAAAGCACAGACCCAAGATGGGAAGCTTTGAAAAAATTGAAAGATAACAATTAAGCAATAACAATATAATTCGTAAGAATTTTAAAAAGTACTAACAATGGCACATCCTAAAAGAAGACAGTCGTCTACAAGAAGAGATAAAAGAAGAACTCACTACAAAGCTGTAGTTCCTCAATTGGCAAAAGACGCTACGTCTGGAGAAATGCACTTATACCACAGAGCACACTGGCATGAAGGAAAACTTTATTACAGAGGAAAAGTTGTATTAGAGAAAACCGTAGAAACTACAGAAGAAAACTAAGATCTATCTTTGATAATCTTATACTTAGCATAAAAAACCACTCGGATTTTATCAATTTGAGTGGTTTTTTATTATATTTGGCGTTCAAAACAATTTAAAAATTTTATGGATATAAAAGACATTCAGAATCTTGTAAGATTTGTTGCAAAGGCAGGTGTTTCCGAAGTGAAATATAAAAATAAAGACTTCGAAATCTATATCAAAACTCCACTAGGAGGCGAAGCTGTAAGTTATGTAACTCCACAAGTTGCTTATCAGGCTCCTGTTTCTGCACCGGCTGCAAATCCAGTTTCTGCTCCTATTGTAAACTCTGATGCAGCTAGCACTGCTGATGACAGCAAATATATCACTATCAAATCTCCAATGATTGGAACTTTCTACAGAAAACCATCTCCGGATAAGGATGTTTTCGTAAACGTAGGCGATTCTGTAACAGAAGGGAAAGTGGTTTGTGTTATAGAAGCGATGAAACTTTTCAACCAAATCGAATCAGAAGTTAGTGGAAAAATCGTAAAAATATTGGTAGAGGATTCTTCTCCTGTAGAATATGACCAACCATTATTTTTAGTAGACCCATCTTAATATAATTGATAAATTATAAGTGATAAGTGATTATTTAGTTGATGCACTTTATCTTAATTTTTAATTCTTAATTTTTAATTATAAAAGGATGTTCAAAAAAATATTGATCGCAAACCGTGGTGAGATCGCAATGCGAATCTTGCGTACGGCAAAAGAAATGGGGATAAAAACTGTTGCAGTTTATTCTACAGCAGACAAAGACAGTCTTCACGTTCGTTTTGCAGACGAGGCTGTTTGCATTGGTCCTGCGATGAGCAAAGACTCTTATCTTAAAATCCCTAATATTATCGCTGCTGCAGAAATCACTAATGCAGATGCAATCCATCCAGGCTACGGATTCCTTTCAGAGAATGCTAATTTCTCTAGAATCTGTGCGAAAAACGGAATCAAATTCATTGGAGCAACGCCTGAGCAAATCGAAAAAATGGGCGACAAAGCTACGGCTAAAGCGACTATGAAAGAAGCAGGAATACCTTGCGTTCCAGGTTCTGATGGTTTGATTGATTCTTACGAAGATGCCAAAGCGACTGCAAAAGTGGTCGGTTATCCTGTGATGATTAAAGCGACTGCCGGTGGTGGTGGAAAAGGAATGAGAGCTGTTTGGAGAGAAGAAGATCTGAAAGAACATTGGGATTCTGCAATTCAGGAAGCTGTTGCGGCTTTTGGAAATGGCGGAATGTACATGGAAAAACTGATCGAAGAGCCTAGACATATTGAAATCCAGATTGCTGGAGATCAATTTGGTAAAGCTTGCCACCTTTCTGAAAGAGATTGCTCTATCCAAAGAAGAAATCAGAAACTGATTGAAGAAACGCCTTCTCCTTTTATGACGGATGAACTTCGTGAGAAAATGGGAGCAGCCGCTGTAAAAGCCGCTGAATATATTGGATATGAAGGTGTTGGAACTATCGAATTTTTGGTAGACAAACACAGAAACTTCTATTTTATGGAAATGAATACCAGAATCCAAGTAGAACACCCAATCACTGAGCAAGTTGTAGACTTTGACTTGATTCGTGAGCAGATTCTATTAGCTTCTGGAACACCAATCAGCGGAAAAAATTATTATCCGAAAATGCACGCCATCGAGTGTAGAATCAACGCGGAAGATCCTTACGCAGATTTCCGTCCTTCTCCGGGGAAAATTAAAGAACTTAATATTCCTGGTGGACACGGTGTAAGAGTTGACACGCACGTTTATTCCGGATATACAATTCCTTCCAACTATGATTCAATGATTGCAAAATTAATCGTAACAGCTCAAACAAGAGATGAAGCAATTGCAAAAATGAAGCGTGCTTTGGAAGAATTTTACATCGAAGGTGTAAAAACTACCATTCCTTTCCACAGACAATTATTGGAAAATGAGGATTTCCTTGCCGGAAATTACACGACCAAGTTTATGGAAGATTTTGTAATGGACAAAAGTTTTGATAATCATATCTAAAGATTATCATCCTTATAGATAAAAATGCCTGACTTTAAAAGTTGGGCATTTTTCGTTGTTATTATTGGATCCAAATTTATTATTTTTACAAAAATTAAAGATATGTCAACAGCAGTTCAGGAAAAGAATTCTCAATACTTCATCGACCTAGAAAATCAATACGGCGCACACAATTACCATCCGCTTCCTGTGGTTTTAGAAAAAGGTGAAGGCGTATTTGTTTGGGATGTAGAAGGCAAGAAGTATTATGATTTCCTTTCCGCCTACTCCGCTGTTAATCAAGGACACTCTCATCCAAAAATTGTAGAAGCTCTAATCAATCAAGCCAAAAAATTAGCACTGACTTCAAGAGCTTTTTACAATGCAAATCTTGGAGAATATGAGAAAAAAATAACAACTCTTTTTGGTTTTGATAAAGTTCTGCCAATGAATTCTGGTGCTGAAGCTGTAGAAACGGCTGTAAAATTAGCCCGAAAATGGAGTTATGAAGTCAAAGGTATTTCTGAAAATGCTGCAAAAATAGTCGTTTGCGAAAACAACTTCCACGGAAGAACTACGACGATTGTATCTTTTTCGAATGACCCTGATGCTAATCAAAACTACGGACCTTTCACACCTGGGTTTATAAAAATTCCTTACAATGATTTAGCTGCTTTGGAAGAAACACTTATAAATGATGCTCAGAATATTGCTGCATTTTTAGTGGAACCAATCCAAGGAGAGGCCGGTGTTTATGTTCCTGATGAAAATTATTTAAAAAATGCTTTAGAACTTTGTAAAAAATATAACGTCCTTTTCATTGCCGATGAAGTTCAAACCGGAATTGCAAGAACCGGAAAATTGATTGCTTGTCATCACGAAAATGTTCAACCTGATATTTTGATTCTAGGAAAAGCATTATCTGGAGGAATGTATCCTGTTTCTGCAGTTTTAGCAAATGATGAGATTATGAATGTAATCAAACCTGGCCAACATGGTTCTACATTCGGAGGCAATCCAATTGCTTGTGCGGTTGCAGTTGCCGCTTTGGATGTTGTAGCCGAAGAAAAATTATCCGAAAGAGCGGAAGAATTAGGACAGTTATTCCGTTCGGAAATTGAAAAATTAATTCAGAAAACAGACTTAATCACAAAAGTTCGTGGGAAAGGTTTATTAAATGCTATTCTTATTAATGACACTCCAGATAGCAAAACCGCTTGGAATCTTTGTGTAAAACTGAAAGAAAATGGACTTCTTGCAAAACCAACACACGGTAATATTATTAGATTGGCACCTCCTTTGGTCATTACAGAAGATCATCTCTTAGATTGTATAAAGATTATCGAAAATACAATTTTAGAATTTCAAAAATAAAATGCAGCAGCTGAAAGAGCAGATAAGCGGACTCATCATCACTTATAATGAAGAAAAAAACATTCAGGAAGTTCTTGAATGTTTTGACTTTTGTGATGAAATTATTCTTGTAGACTCTTTCAGCACAGATAAAACTTTAGAAATCGCAAGGCAATTTCCGAAAGTGAAAATTATTCAAAACAAATTTGAAGATTTTACAAAACAAAGAAATCTCGCTTTGGAGGAGGCAAAAAATGACTGGGTCTTATTTTTAGATGGTGATGAAAGAATTACACCGAAACTAAGAGAGGAAATTATCGAAACTGTTAAAAATCCTGATGCTAAAGATGCGTATTATTTTTACAGAACATTTTTTCTAGGAAGGAAACAAATCAATTTTTCAGGCACTCAGAATGATAAAAATTTCCGTTTATTCAGAAAGTCAAAAGCACGTTATTCTAAAAATAAAAAAGTTCATGAGACTTTGGAAGTCAGTGGAACAACAGGAGTTTTAAAACATAAACTTCTTCACTATTCCTTTGAAAACTACGAGCAATTCAGAAATAAAATGTTGTCTTATGGTAGATTAAAAGGTCAGGAACTTCAACTGAAGGGTGAAAAATATAACTTCATTAAACAATGGAGCAAAGTTATTTTCAAATTCTTTAAAACTTATTTTCTAAAAATTGGAATATTGGATGGTATCAATGGATTGAAAATCAGCTATCTTCAGAGTTTATACGTCTACGAGACTTATAGAACTTTGAAACAATAATTCAACTTATCAAGAGTTTTATTTCTTAATGTAAATAGGTTTTTTATTCTTATAAAATTGATCAAGCAAGTTTTTGAGCTTTCTTTGGGAAGTAGATTCCTTTACCTTAATTGGAATTTGAGTAAAATCTATTTCTCTTATCCTTTCTATAATTTGATCTAAAGAATAATTCCTCATGAAGATTTCTTTCAAAAAATGGCCAATGATTTTGTTCCATTCTGGTTTATTTCCCCAATAATGTCCAACGACATGATCCGCAGGTTTCAGGGGTGAATATTTATTCAATCCTAATGAGAAGGCAAATTGTTCTATTAGTCTTCTTGTCACGCCATCTGCACACATTGCATCATTAATTTCTAAAGTTAAATCAAGACAAGCAAAATGTTTTGGAGAAATACCGATCAACCCGGCATTCCACATTGTAGAATCTTCGTCTATCCTAGTATTAAAATACGATTTTCCCTTCATTTGTTTCCACATCAGTTTTTCAGTTTTTGATGAAAGAGCCGATAACTTTCCTTCTTCTACGTGCATAAAATTTTGTCCATTTTTCATTCCATCCCGTATAGAATCCATATTCTGATAGAAAAAAGTATCACCATCCAAATATAGAATAGAGTCTGATGGATATTTTTTGGCCACTAACTGTAGCGCTTTGATTTTCACTCTCCAAAAAAATTGATATTTGCCTTCCCACTCTTTTATAATTGCACGGCTAATGGGTATTATTTCTATCTTATCCTGAAAAGAAGCAAATAATGATGGATCTTCTGCAACAACGATAATCCTGTCTTCAGTATTTTTATGCGCAAAAGCTGTGTAGACAGAAAAATAGACTTGCTGATAATTGTCCATGTTATTGCCAAATACCAGATAAATTATATTCATATCGGTGGAAATTTCGTTTAAAAATTTTTAATATAATACTAAGTTTATTCAACTTTATGCCAAAATTAATAAAAACAAGCTGGTCTCGATTTTTTCCGCTTGATATATTTTTACTAATTTTGGCATAAATATTCGGCAAGTATAGCCATTAAAAAGTAAAAAGGAATGATTTTTATTCAAATATAAATTTTTCTTCATCAAAAATTCTTATGAATAACTATCCATTGATTAGCGTAATCATCCCTTGTTATAATGCCGAAAGGTCGTTGGAGAAATGTCTGACTTCTGTAATTCAACAATCTTACAATAATCTAGAAATTATTTTGATTGATGATGGTTCGACCGATAATACTTCAAAAATATGTGAAGACTTCCAACGTAGAGATGACAGAATAAAAATTTTCCGGCAAGAGAATTCAGGTGTTTCAAAAACGAGAAATGAAGGTTTAAAAGTTGCCACAGGTGAATATATTTGTTTTGTCGATTCTGATGACTGGGTAGAACCAGATTATTGTTCAGAATTGTATCAGCTACTTATTGAACAAAATGCTGACATTTCCATTATAGAAGCCTCATACGAAGATGAAAACGGAAATGTTGTATTTGACAAACCCACATCAGAAGAGAAAGTATTGGACGGAAAAAGGGCGTTATCTCTTTTATTGGAAGACAATGTTATCCAAAGCCATCCGTGGGGGAAATTATACAAAGCATCTTTTTTTAATAATGTGCGCTTCCCAGAAAACCTGAAATGTTTTGAAGATTACTCAACACTTTTCAAAGTTTTTGATAAAGCCGAAAAAGTTGTTAAATGCAATGATAAGCTTTATCATTATATACAGCTTGATGACAGCCTCTCTCATAGTCTCTCTCCTGAAACTGCCTATTATTTTTATTTGGCGATAATGGATGTTTACAAATTTTGGCAAAGTAAAACACATCTTAAAAATAACGGAAAAGTCATAAAAGATTTTATCCGAAAACTTCTGATGGTTCTTAAACGGATTCTAAGAAGCACAACCGAAAGGGAAATGCGAACAGAAAAGGAAGAAATTCGACAATCTTTTAAATCACTTTTGGTATATCCTGCTAGAGATATTGGTATAGAATTTTATCTTCATGTAAGGCTATATTATTATTATCCAAATTTGTACACGAGATTGATCTCAAAGTAATACCTTTGATTATTTTCTGTATTGTATTTACAGAAAAATGACTTAAGCCTTTTTCAAATCTTTTACATAAAAAACAAATTATTTGTCCGAAGATTTTTTTTGAATTCTTGGTAAAAACAAAAGAAATAAGCTGATCATCCATTTAAAAATCCGCCAAGCTACTGGATATTTTTTGATGTGTAAAACCTGCTTTACTCTTTTTGTTCGAGTCTCCTTAGCCAATTCTGCATCTTCTCTGAAGGCTGCAAAATACTTATTGAGAGTTGTTTCTCTTTCCCGAATGTAAATTGGTAGGTTTTCAACTTTTGCAGAAATACCAGAGAAATCATAATAACAAATAATCTCCTTCAAATGTTTGACCGATACATTATGAAGACAAACCATGATAATAAAAAACTCCCAGTCTGCACAAATTTTGTACTCTTCATTATAAAAAAAGTAGTCGTTAAATAAAGATTTTTTGATAAATACAGCCTGATGATTAAGCCCACCATCATAGAAAAAACCAAAGGTTAATTTTTCCGGAGCCTTAATAACTTTTCGATAACCTTGGTCATTAAAGAAAACGGAATCTCCATATAAAATATCTATATCAAAATCGAATTCAGCTCTTATCTTTTCCAGAACAAACTCATCATAAAAGAAATCGCCACTATTCATAAAGATGATGTAATCGCCTTTTGCCTTTTTAATTCCTTTGTTCATTGCATTGTAGACCCCAGAATCTTTCTCAGAAACCCAATAATTTATCTGATCATTTTGTTCAATCAGTTCTTTACCACCATCATTGCTTCCACCGTCAATTACAATAAACTCAAAATCCTTCCAAGTCTGAGCTCGGACAGATTCAAAAGTTTTAATCAGACCTTCTTTATTATTATAGTTGATTGTTAATACTGTTAATTTCATTTTCTCTTATCTTCTACTGCTTGTCTGTAAACCTCCAAACATTGTTCTGCTGCCACTTTCCAATCAAATTTTTTCACCTGCTCCAATCCTTTTTCGGAGAATAGTGTTCTTAAATTATCATCATCTAGTAACATTCTGATTTGGCTTCTTAAATCCTCTTCTGACTTACTATCAAAATATATACCTGCATCTCCAGCAACTTCAGGAAAAGATGCGTTATTGGACAGGATGATAGGACATCCACAAGCCATTGATTCGAGAACCGGTATTCCGAATCCTTCATATTGTGACGGAAAAACAAAAAATTTCGCATTTTTATAGAAATGTCCCAACTGATCTTCCTCAAAATTCTTTTGCTTAATTTGTTGACTCAGACCCTTATCTTCGATGTAATTGATTTCGTCATCTTTGAATTCACCACCTCCTGCGGCTAATAATACCAAATCTGGATTTTCTTTTAGAATTGGTTTAATAGCACTGACTAAAAATCTGAAATTTTTATAATCGGCTCTGGATCCGACGTATAAAATATAATTCTTTGGCAAATTAACTTTGCCATACTCTTTAATTTTTATAGAACTGCCGTGGTGAATGACATGAATTTTATTTGCATCAATATTAGGAAAGATTTTTAGTATGTCTTTTTTTGTATTATGAGAAACCGCAATGATGCGAGTAGCTTTGTAAATTAGTTTTTTTTTATTTTCTATAACCCTATAAGGATCATCAGAAAAATACTGTGGAAACAATTCGTGAATCATATCATAAACAGTTAGCACAAAAGGTTTTTCTCCTATTAAATCAAGAAAATAAGGATTGTAATAAGTGGGAATAAAAACATCATAATTATTATTCCGGCAAACTTGTTTTAAAAACTTCTCTGATTTATTCTTTCTAAGCGTTTTTGTACTTATTTTAAAGAATGAAAGAATATCATAAAATGATGTCAGTAGTTTATTCTTCGAAAGAAGATTGGTTACTTTGAGATAAAAATTATCGGTATAGTAAATTGGTAAAACAACTTCCACATCATCCTTTTTCTCAAGTTCAGAAAATATTTCTGTGTAATATCTCGATATCCCACCATAAGTTTGCTGACTAAAAATCTGCGGATCTAATAATATTTTCATATTGACTCAAGATTAAAGACTTAATATTTTATTATAAATATCAATATGTTGTTGAACTGTCTTTTCCCACGAAAATTTTTTGGCTTGCATAAGCGATTTTTCACTTAGTTCATTTCTGTAAAACTTATCATTGTAAAGCTTCCACATAGACTTTACAAGACTTTCCTGATCTTTTGGATCCAATAATATCCCAGCTTCTCCTACGACTTCGGGTAATGACGATGTATCAGAAACAACACTTGGCGTGCCGCATTGCATTGCCTCAAGTGGCGGAAGTCCAAATCCTTCATAAAAAGACATGTAGTAAAATGAATTCGCGTGACTGTAAATACTTGCCAAATCTTCATCAGGAATTCGTCCAGTTATGATAATTCTATCTTGAAAATCTTTTGCATGACCAAATTCATTGAATATTTTATCAAAATCCCAACCTTTGCCGCCAACTAAAACTAAACTAAGATCATGAATTTTTTTGTCAGAAATCAATCTCACAAAACTTCGAATGACGTGATCAATATTTTTACGTGGCTCTAAAGTACTTAGGCTTAAAAAATACTTTTCTGGAATATTATATTTTCCTTGAACTTCCGAGAACTTTGTCTCGTTTTTACATTGATAAAAAAATTCTGGCGATGCTGCTAAAAGACTTACAAATACTTTATTAGGATCAATTTGTGGAGCATATTTCAATAAATCCATTTTTGTATTTTCGGATACGCAGATTGCAAAATTATTCTTACCAATACTTGTAATAGTATTTTCCAGAAGTTCCGTATTAGAATTATATTCCGGTAACAATACTGGGATCAAATCATGTATTGTTACAATTTTTTTAATATCTGGGAATTTAGCAAGACTTTCGTGAATTGGATAGAATAATGAATGATATATGTTGGCCGTATCAACTTCTTTACTATAGCTTATTCTATAATCAAATAATCCAAATTTATTATAAAGTTTTCTGAAAAATTTCTCTTTACGAAAGGGAATAAATCTAATTCTTTTAAAAGAAGTGGCAGGTTTAATCACTACATGATTTTCACAAATAAACCGATCAATCTTTGAATTTGTATGTTTATCTTTGTTAAAATTAAAGTTAGAATATAGAACTTTCAAATCTGCTCTCAATGCAAAACGTTTGAAGATCTCATAAGCAACTCTGTATACTCCCGTTTGATTATTTTTATAGGAATTTCCTATAACTTCTAGATCAAATATGACTTTTATTTTTTGCACGATAATAAATTCTTGTGTTTAATCTTTAACTATAAAGTATCGTAAAAAGCATTTTGATTTCTCTGTCTATCAATATTTTTGATATGAACTAAACAATAATCTTCAGTATTAGATGGCATCTTCTTTACTTTTTTGAAATTGACAAGTACTTCGTGAATCTTATTCTGCCATTTTATATTCTTGCCTAATTTAAAAATTCTATTCTGATAGTCTGGAAAATTTATATAACCCTTTTCATCTACATTCCAATTCCAATTTTTAATATCCGAATCTGTAATTCCTTTAACAATATTTATCCGAGGGACTACAAAACAGTCATAATTAAAATTTTTGAAAAGAAAGAATTTAAGGTTTTTTATGAGCTTTTTCTGAGGATATTCATCGGCATCAATTTGAAATAAATACTGTTTGGTAGCGTGGGATATAAGATTATTTTTAAAGGTTGAAAAATCACCATCTAATTTGGAAGTAATCCTTATGATTTTTCCTCCGTAAGAATCTAAAGTTTTTGTAACATCAGCATTTTCTTTTGTAACATCCTGCAATACAATAATTTCATCATTTTCGTCAATCAGTGGAATAAGAATATCCAGAAGTTTTTTCACTTCCTTAGCTTCATTATTTACAGTAATCCCATAAGTAACGCTATTTACTCTTAAAAAATTGAGAATCCTGTTCAGCATAGTTTTTTATAAGTTTTTTTTCTAATCTTATTCCTTCTTTTATAATGATAATCGGTTTATAATTTTTAAATATCTTATAATACAGTTGTTTGAAAAATGAAATTCGAAATTGTTTCTGTTCTACTCTATTCGAAATTAACTCAGATAAATTATTCAAAATATGTAAAGTCTTCGAATTCATTTTACTGCCATCCACATAGACCATAACATCGTGCTCTCTTTTTTCTGCTAATAGATGTATCTTTTCATTCAAATTAATAGAAGTATTCAGTTGTTCAGTTTCCAAATAACTTTTAAAGTCAAAATCTGTGTAAATTTGAGAGACTAAAGGCTCCAATCCTGAAAGAGTATCTAAAATTCCATTTTTCAGAATCAATCCTATATCATACTTTGCTTTAGATTTTGAAAAGGTAGGGAATCCCCATTTCCGGACAAAATTTCTTTGGGATTTTTTTTCAATTGATAGAGTTTTATTTCTGAACTCTTCGGAAAATCTTGATGTCTTACTTACAAAATGATAAGTAATGGCACTTACACATAAGAAAATTTTCTCTCCTGATAACCTTAACCGTAGTATCAAATCATCATCTTCACAAAACATAGGAGCAAACAGCGGATCCAAACCTCCAATATTTAATAAAAGATCTTTTCTACAAGCTAGAAAGAAACTAGCAGAATCTACGAATTGTCCGGGTTTTGGATTGCTATTTTTCTCATAATCATAAAAACCTTTGTAATCAAAATCATCAAAAGAATTACCGAAATCTTTCACCTCTTTCCAAAGCCGTTCATCTTTCCCGAAGATTGGAGGTTCAATTGTTTTATAATATATGATATTATGCTTTTCTAATGCGAGGTAAATTTCTGCAAGGAAGTTATTTCCTAAAACCATATCATTATGTAAGAAACAAACAAATTCTTTTGTAGCAACTTTTAGGGCTTTATTATAGGTGTCAGATAATGTTTTATGATGATCTGAATAATAATATTTTAAATTTTTATCCTGTAAAGAATCAAGCCATTCGTGCGTTCCGTCTGTACTTCCAAAGCTCACAAAAACAATTTCAATTTCGTTATATAATAAACGAGTATTCTCATAAAACTTCTGAGAATACTCTAAATTATTTTTTAAGCCAACAAGAAAAGATAAATTGTTCATTCCATTTACTCCCTATCATAATCATCCTCCAGCCTCACAATATCCTCTTCTCCAAAATAAGTTCCTGTCTGAACTTCTATGAAAACAACAGGTTCTTCTGTAAGATTCATGATTCTATGTTTCGCTCCTAGTGGAATAAAAATGCTTTGTCCATAAGTCAAAGGGATTTCTTCTCCGTCTAAAACAATAGTTGCATTTCCTTCAATAATTGTCCATTGTTCCTGTCTTTTGTGATGGAACTGGTAAGATAATTTCTGACCGGGATTTACTTCTATTCTTTTCAGTTTGTAATTTGGTTCATCCGCCAAAACATAATATTTACCCCAAGGTCTTTCTCCGATTTCTAGCATAGCTTTTATTTTAATCTACAAAAATAGTATTTCGGAAAAGATTAACCAAATTCGAAAGGCAAAACGCTCAGAATTTCTTAATTTTGCACCACAATTTTTGAAATGAATCATAATACGATTGCATATGACTTTTAAAAGAAAATTAAATATCTACAAATGAAAAAAGTAAGAGTGCGTTTTGCACCAAGTCCAACGGGAGCTTTACACTTAGGAGGTGTTAGAACTGCTTTGTATGATTATCTTTTTGCTAAGAATCAAGGTGGAGAATTTGTTCTTAGAATCGAAGATACGGATACTGCAAGATATGTAGAAGGTGCCGAAGACTATATTATGAATTCTTTGGAATGGTGCGGAATTATTCCTGATGAGAGCCCAAAAGTTGGTGGACCTTATGCTCCTTACAGACAATCTGAAAGAAGAGATATTTACGACAGATACAAAGAGGAAATCCTGAAAACAGATTATGCTTATTTAGCTTTCGATACGCCTGAAGAATTGGATGCCATCAGAAAAGACTTCGAAGCTAGAGGTGATGTTTTTGCCTACAATCATCAGACAAGACAGCAATTGAGAAACAGTATTTCTCTTTCTTCTGAAGAAGTTCAGAAATTGTTGGATGAGAATGTTCCTTATGTGGTTCGTTTCAAAATGCCAATTGACAGAACACTTAATCTTCAAGATATCATCCGAGGAAATTTCTCTGTAAACACCAATACTCTGGACGATAAAGTTTTAATCAAAAATGACGGGATGCCGACTTATCATTTCGCTAACGTGGTGGATGATTTTGAGATGAAAATTTCTCACGTTATCCGTGGTGAAGAATGGTTACCTTCTATGCCTTTGCATGTTTTATTATATGAAGCGATGAATTGGGAAGCTCCAGAATTTGCTCATTTATCATTAATTCTAAAACCAGAAGGCAAAGGAAAACTCAGCAAAAGAGACGGTGCAAAATTCGGATTTCCAGTTTTCCCGATGGATTTTAAAGATCCGGAAAGTGACGAGATTTGGAAAGGTTATAAAGAATCGGGTTATTTTCCCGAAGCTTTTATCAATATGACAGCTTTGTTAGGTTGGACACCAGCAAATGATAGAGAAATAGTTTCGATGGATGATATGATTGCAGAATTTGATCTTAATAAAGTTCATAAAGCTGGCGCAAGATTCGATCCACAGAAAGCGAAATGGTTCAATCAGGAATATTTGAAACTGAAATCTGATGAAGAAGTTTTGGTTTTATTGAAAGAAATCGATGAAGTAAAAGCATTAAATATTTCTGATGATAAATTATTGAGAATCGTTTCTTTGATGAAAGAAAGAGCGACTTTCGTGGTTGATATTTATAACGACGGAAAATTCTTCTTCGAAGCACCAACTTCTTACGATGAGAAAGCCACTAAAAAAGCTTGGAACGAAACCACTTCTGCAGTTCTGAAAGACTTTTCTACTAAACTGGAAACTTCAGAATTTGATTCGGAAACTTTGAAAAATACTATTCATCATTTTGCAGAGGAACATTCTATCGGGATGGGAAAAGTAATGATGCCTCTTCGTCTCGCTTTGGTAGGTGAATTGAAAGGCCCGGATGTTCCAGACATTATGAACATTATCGGGAAAGAAGAAACATTGGCAAGAATAGAAAAAGCAATTAGTTTAAATTAATTAATTTGTCAGTCTGAAGCTCTCGAAGACTTTTTATTAATATTAGAAATCCATTTAAAAAAAATAGATTATTTTTGAACGGTTTAATCCAAACAAAATATGGAGTATTTAGAATTTGAACAACCTGTAAAAGAACTGATCGAGCAATACGAAAAATGTGTACAACTAGGCACAGAAAGCGGAATTGATGTAGATGAATCCTGCAAAAAGATCAAAACAAAAATAGAAGAGACTAAGAAAAAAATATACGGAAGCCTTACGCCTTGGCAAAAAGTACAGCTTTCCAGACATCCAGACAGACCTTATACACTTGATTACATCAACGGTTTGGCAGATGCAGGGAGTTTTGTTGAATTGCACGGCGATAGAAATTTTGGGGACGATCCAGCAATGGTTGGCGGAATTGCCAGCATCAGCGGAAACACGGTGATGCTAATCGGAACTCAGAAAGGAAGAACTACCAAAGAACGTCAGCACAGACGTTTTGGAATGTCTAACCCGGAAGGTTATAGAAAAGCTCTTAGATTGATGAAATTGGCAGAGAAATTCAATATTCCTGTGGTAACTTTTGTTGATACACCTGGTGCTTATCCTGGTCTTGAGGCGGAAGAACGTGGACAAGGTGAAGCGATTGCCAGAAACATCTATGAAATGTGTCAACTGAAAACCCCGATTATCACAATCATCATTGGTGAAGGTGCCAGTGGAGGCGCTTTAGGAATTGGTGTTGGAAACAAAGTTTATATGTTAGAAAATACTTGGTATTCTGTGATTTCTCCGGAAAACTGCTCAGCTATTCTTTGGAGAAGTTGGGAATACAAAGAAACTGCAGCCACTACAATGAAACTTACTGCTGATGATATGTTGAAGCAAAAATTGATTGATGACATTATCCCTGAACCTCTTGGAGGCGCTCATTATGACAATGCTGCAACTTTCGACAATGTGAAGAAATTCATCTTGAAAGACATCAAAACGCTTTCTAAATTGCCGGTTGAGAAATTGGTTGCTGAAAGACAAGATAAGTTTATTGCAATGGGAGAATTCAAAGGATAGCATTTGCCTACTGGCTATTAGCTTTTTGCTATTGGTATAAAATACAACCCCTTCAGAGTTTGAAACTCTGAAGGGGTTTTTATTTGTATTGATTGACGACTGTTGATTGGAAGCCGAATCTGCGCCCCGACTTATCTTCAATTTAATATTTAATTTATTTGAATCTATGAACCACTTCGTTAGGTTTGAGCGGAAATCCTTTTTTGCTTATACTTTGAGTTCTATTTAATCTGAAATCTTCGTGCAAAAAAGATTGGGAGCGGAAGGCGGATAAAGGCGTCCAAATAATTCACAAAAAAAGCGATTCAAATAAATTGAACCGCTTTTATATTTTAGAAAAGATTCTAATTATTCAGCATCGAAATCAGCATCTGCTTCTGCAGAAACTTTTTCGCCTTCTTCTTTAGATTTTTCTTTATCTGCTTTTCTTTGAGACAAACCATCTTTGATAGAAGCTGAAACAACGCTCAACAACATATCGATTGATTTAGAAGCATCATCATTTCCTGGGATTACGAAATCCACTTTTCTTGGATCTGAATTGGTATCAACGATACCAAAAACTGGGATACCCAATTTTTTAGCTTCTGTTACTGCGATGTGCTCTCTCATAATGTCAACTACGAAAATAGCTGAAGGAAGACGAACCATGTCAGAAATAGAACCTAAGTTTTTCTCAAGATTTGCTCTTTGACGATCAACTTGTAGTCTTTCTTTTTTAGATAAAGTTTCGAAAGTACCATCTTTCTTCATTTTATCGATAGAGTTCATTTTCTTAACTGCTTTTCTGATAGTTACAAAGTTTGTAAGCATACCACCTGGCCATCTTTCTGTGATGTAAGGCATGTTAAGTTCGGCAGCGTGTTTTGCTACTACTTCTTTCGCTTGCTTTTTAGTAGCTACGAAAAGAACTTTTTTACCTGCAGAAGTTAATTTTTCCAAAGCTGTACAAGCCTCGTCCAATTTAACAGCTGTTTTATGTAAATCTACGATGTGAATACCGTTTTTCTCCATGAAAATGTATGGAGCCATATTTGGATTCCACTTACGAGTCATGTGACCGAAGTGTACGCCAGCCTCTAAAAGGTCTTTTACATTTGCTTTTGCCATGTTTTCTTGTTTTTTGTTAGTTTACTTTCCGCTTT
>Ga0308157_10000212_pt1 | contig 231252 bp, 178 predicted proteins | sample PhyBR1_FD_201035 | JGI IMG/M metagenome (GOLD analysis project Ga0308157, IMG submission 201035) | Phyllosphere microbial communities from UC Gill Tract Community Farm, Albany, California, United States - DLSLB.R1 | ecosystem: Host-associated > Plants > Phyllosphere > Unclassified | place... | reverse complement strand
CATTCCGAACAGAGCAGTCAAGCCCGCCAGAGCCGATGGTATTGCCGTAACAGGTGGGAGAGTAGGTCGGTGCCTTTTTTTACACGGAAGCCCTTGCTGGAAACAGTCAAGGGCTTCTTGCGTTTGCATACTTCTCACAGAAAACAATGCAACCCGGCAGGCGTAGGATCATACCGAAAGTTTTGGGGAAATGTTTTTTTAGCATAGATTTTCATCACTCGATACAAGAAAAAAGTGCTATCTCTGGCACCTCGAAATACAGCTCTAACAGTCTTTGGTTTAGTATTGAAAGACACTGCGGAGAAATTAGCGCTTTTTGTTGTCGAAGGAATTCAATATTTTTTTAAAGTGGTTGTTTATTGTTCGATAAACAGTATAAAGTACCCGCATAGAAATTCGCCGGCCATCCCGGGGTTGGGGAAAATAAATAGTTCGAAGAAAATCACATCATAGCTATGTGTAAACGATTATCGTTGTTTATTCGTTCATGAGACAAGCTAATAAGAGATATTTATGATGTAAGTCAGAGAATCTTACCTTCAAAAATTACATATCAGTATGATTGGATTTCCAAAGGATTTGTACAATAGTAAGGTCTAAAAAGGGGGGAATCGTGCCCCCTTACTATAGAGGACACCTTGATATAATCTTTGTTATTTAGAGTGTGGAAATAAGCTGCAAGAAATTTGAGAGATTAAACGGCTTGATCATAAGTCCATCGAAATGATGGAACTGTCCCTCAGGTTGCTGTGTGGTTACCTGTGATTCATCTGATGTCAATGCAATTACTTTGCTGTTTGATCCTTGAACAATATTGTTGTCTTTAACCAAATTCAGGATATCCCAACCACTGGGGCCTTTCATCCTGAGGTCGGTGATAACAATATCGCTGGCATGATTTTGTAGGTATTCCATTGCGTGCTGCGAATCCTGAAAGATCTGTACATTTTTGAAATGTTGCAAAGCTTGCTTAACAAATAGGTTGTTGATCGCATTATCATCAATAACAACAATATGTAGGTTCTCTGATAGATTGTGCGCTGTGCTAACCTCCTTCACGTTTTTCCTTTCATCAGTTATGGGCACGATTAATGTAAAGGTTGACCCTTTGCCTTGTTTACTTTCAACGCTTAAGGTTCCATTGAGTTGCTCTGCCATAAGCTTGGAAATATGTAATCCCAGTCCAAAGCTATTTTTGGACTTGATGTCAGTCATGTAGTATTGCTCAAAGATATGTTCTTGATCTTTGGCCGAAATCCCCCTGCCTGTATCTGTAACCTCTATCTGCAAGGTTTTCTTCGTCTCACGATTGATAAATGCTTTTATCTCGATCTTTCCTTCTTCGGTATATTTAATGGCATTGCTTAGGAGATTCGATACAATCTGGCGTAAACGATATGAACCGCTTTTAATTAAGATATTCTGCTCAATGGCAATCTGGCTGATTAACTGGAGGCCTTTTTTATCCGCCTGTGCCTTTTGCATTTTTATTAAATTGCTAAGCAGATTGGCCGGTGAAAAATATTCTTCCTTAATTTCCAGCATGCCGGACTCTAATTTACCAAGATTAAGGATATCTTCAACAGTATCGTTAATGACCTGGATATCCTGCGTAATGGAATCCAATAAATCTGGATTTATGCGGTTGTTGGATGTATTATTTTTTAATAAATCAATTACACTGATCAGTGAATTGACAGGTGTACGTACGTCATGACTCACATTAGCTAATATGCTGGTTTTTTCCTTGGCGGTGTGCAACGCATAGTCTCTTGCAGCTGTGATTTTACGCTCATAAATGATCGTATTGTAATGGTAAGACAAGATCAATGTCACCATAATGATCATTAAAATGATCGATGCAATAACCTGCTTGCCGAAAATAGCAGAGTTTTTCTTGTATAGGGTGAAATCTTGTATTTCTGCAGCTCGTAAAGATTCATCTTCTTGTGTTTTTATTTTAAGAAGTGCAGTACTGATCGTATTGAAAAGCGCATAATTTGATTGCAGCAATTGTCTTTCCTTTGCCTGAAGTTCGACAAAAGAACGACGGATTTTGCTAAAATCTTGTTTATAGAAGGATTCATTTTGTTCAATCAAGGTCTGAATCTGGTTATGAATTGCTTTGATTTGATTGACGTTAAACTGTTGTTGCAATTTATCCGATACCAAGGTGTCGTTTTTTGCTCTGAATATGCGAGTAAAGAGTTTTTCTTTTTTCCTGACGATTGTATCTTTTTTGCTGACAGTTAAGGCGGTATCTCTTAATATTTTACTGACAACAGAATCGGCATCTATTTGCTTTCTTGTGGGGGTTATGGTACGACTGGTTTTGGTCAAAAGAGAAAGAGAATCTTTTGCCAAGAAAATCATATTATCAACAGTTTTCTTAATACGTACGAATTCATCAGAGAGATGGATATTCTGCTCTAATGGGGTATTGGACGAAAGGGAAATTCCCTTTTTAGAAGAAAGGGTGGAGAGCGAATCAATGTAAAAACGTAGGCTATCTAGATTTTTTGTATAGTTTGCTAAGTTTTCAGCACTAAAATCTACTGTATAGGAGCGAAAGGCATTACCAGCGGCATTATAGGAGGCAAAGAGGTCATAAAATAAACTAGTCAATTGATTTTTTGAACTATAAGCTTTATTTAGACGAGCTTCCGTTTTTTGATACTCAATATATTGGTAGGTAAATATCGAACCGATATATACTAATGAAAGAATCAGGAATGCAATTAAAATTGTCCTGAAAATAAATATTTTTCTATTATTTTTCACGTTTCTATTCTTTCAAAAAATAAATTGATGACCGCCTCTTTGTTTAATATGGAACTCAAATTTAATACTTAAAAATGAAAGCAGTGGTGTAGACTTGTCGATTAATGGCTACATTTTAAAAAACTGGCTCAATCGGTTTATTTAATGAGATGCTTCGTCACTGCAAATTTGTGGTATTTGCGAACCTAATGGTGTCAGATAATTGTGTTTCAATTTCAATGAAAAAAAGCAAAATTTAGGTAGCGAGAAGACCTTCAATCTCAGTAATGTTATCACTCTTTAGCTTCTCAGGTCAACTATACGATCAATATCTCGATAAAAAAGCAGCTGCCTTTGAAGTGTTTTTTTTTGCCCGGAATGATTCTTTGCCTTTGTGAAAAATATGTTCATTCATAGAGAAACTAGTGGTCTGTATGAATTTTTATAAAAACAGGTAGTGAATTATTTTAGTAATTTCCTTGTAAAACATAAAAAACAGTTTGAATTTTAGATTCTTTTATTTAATTTCCTGTAAGAATCAATTATCTTTTATTATTTTTTTATAAAAGATAGACACCAATGAACCTTTAGTAATTGTTTGTAAACTATTATCTAAACCTCCATCTTAATTATGAAAAAGAATTATCTTTTTTACAGCAAAGCTAGACCATTAAGCCTTCTAGGTCTTAGTCTTTTATGCTCGTCTCCGAATTTATTTGCGAGCAATTTGAAATCGAAACAGAGCTACTTTCATGTCGAACAAGAGCAAATTTCGGGTAATGTAAAGAATGAAAAAGGGGAGCCGCTTGCAGGAGCGACCATCACCGTGAAGGGCAGTTCGGTACAAGCTTCGACTGACGCTAACGGTAGCTTTTCCATTCGTGCCAAACGGGGCGATTTTTTGGTGATCAACTATCAAGGCTACACTAGGCAGGAAGTCGCTGTAGGTAGCGGAGCCGTTAACGTCACGATGATGAGTAATTCCGAAGCATTGGAAGAAGTGGTTATCGTGGGATACGGTAAACAAAAAAAAGGAAATCTAACGGGTGCAGTAGCAGCTGTCAATTCTGAACAATTGAAAAACATCTCGCCATCCAATCTTTCCAATACATTGGCAGGACGGGCTGCTGGGGTAAATGTGACCAATACCTCAGGAATGGCTGGAGCTTCCTCTTCGCTACGTATCCGTGGAGCTGCTGTCGAACCTTTGTATGTGATCGATGGAGTGGTGCGCGATAAAGCTGCTTTCGATGCCCTGGAGGCCAACGAAGTCGACCAGATGAGTTTCTTGAAGGATGCTGGAACTGCCGCTGTCTATGGGACACGAGCAGGTAACGGTGTGGTTCTCGTGACGACAAAAAAAGGAACTTCTCAGGCGCCTGTATTTAATGTGCAGAGCAATTATTCCTTCAGTTCACCAACGCAGACTTTATTGGCCAACCTGACAACGGCTACGGATGAGCTGACCTATCAGAATAGGGTTTCCCAATTCCGTTGGGAACAGGGAAAAAAAACAGAACCTTGGGTAGCGCCTAATGGGCAACGTGAATTTGATTATTTTAAAGATAAGAATTACAATGCCAACGATGTCATTTGGCGAAATCCTTTCAGCCATCGTCAATCTATCGCGGTGAACGGTGGGGGGGACAAGATTACTTACTATGCATTACTAAGCTATAGGAAGGAAAATGGATCTTACAAATCACTGGACCACGAAAAGTTCAATCTACGTAGCAATATTTCGGCGAAAATCAGTGATGCATTTAGCATGGATTTTAATATCTCGGCCAACCAGACAAACTCCAACAGGTTCTTTTGGCCCTTTAGTACTTCATCTAGTGATGACGATTTTGATGTTTCGGATTTTTACAGGGTTACCTTCAACTGGCCTAAAATGTATCCATTTTATCTGACGGCAGATGGTGCGCCAAGCAATACACCAACGGCTTATCCGGTACAGACACCAATGGGAAGCTGGCAGGCCTGGAATGTAATTGACCAGGTGATCGGCGACCGGTATATTGATCGTAAGGTGCGTCAGGTAAATCCGATTATGACACTGAATTTGAAATTGGATAAACTGGTGGAAGGACTTTCTACAAAATTGGTAGGGAGTTACGTGGCAGAAGATTATATGCGTAAGCGCTATATGAGTTTTCAAAAGAATTATACATTCACCTCACTGAATCCAGATGGAAACCGTTTTATACCTGCGCCACCTTCGGAAGATAGGACGAACGTATTTACTTTCAGCCAGGCACAACCTTTTATGGACTACAATCCACAGCGGAAATGGCAATACCAGGTGGATTGGTTTTTAAACTATAACCGCAAGTTTGGTAAACATACCGTGGATGGCTTGGTCGTTTATGAACAGTTTAAATCAGGAAATACCAACATTACATCGCGCGCTGAAAATCCAATTATTCCGTTGGACCAGATGTATATCTATCCAACTGACCGAAGCATGCGATCGACTGATGCTTTTGAATTGATGGATGCACGACGTGGAGTAATCGGTCGGGCGAACTATAACTATGCGGATAAGTATATTGCGGAATTCTCTTTTCGTTATGATGGCTCGCCTTTATTTCCAAATGATAAGCGTTGGGGATTTTTTCCGTCTATGTCCCTCGGCTGGCGTATCTCGGATGAAAATTTCTTTTCTTCCATCAAGAATATGGTCAGCGACCTAAAGTTGAGAGCATCGTACGGAAGCTCGGGTAACTTTGTGGATGTGGAAGGCTATTCGATATTGCCTTATTCCTACATGGAAAAATATAGTTCGATAATCACTTCACGGACAGGAACAAGAACTCCAGTCCCCGGATATATTTTTGGTGATAGTTATTATACCGGAATAACCTATCTGGATAATCCGACCACAAATCTCACCTGGACAAAATCAAAAAGTTATAACGTTGGTATCGACTTTGGTTTTGTGCAGAATAAACTAACGGGTAGTTTGGATGGCTTTATCCGGAAGGAAACGGATATCCTTGGAACAAGAGGGATAAAGGTCCCGGATAACTATGGCCGTGCGCTGGCACCGGAGAACTATGCGGCTCGAAGCTTTCGAGGGGGAGAGGTCTCTTTCAACTGGAGCGACCGGATCGGGGAGGTCTCTTATGGTCTGAACGCAAATATGGGCTATGCGAAAGATCGTTGGGATATTTTTGATGAAGAGCCCTCTTATGCTGTTGGCGGAAGGGAAAACTTTCGCTCTAAGGTAGGAAGGCCTGAAAATCGTATTATTGGTTTAGAAGCTTCGGGGTTGGTTCGTACGCAAGCCGAAGCGGATGCCTTGAAAGAAAAAGGATTTAAGACCTATGGACGCGATCCTTATCCAGGGATGATTCTCTATAAAGATATTCGTGGACAGAATTATTCGGATCAGCCTGATGGCATTATTGATGACAATGATATGCAGTTGCTTTCGGAGAATAATACGCCTCGCATTAACTATGGATTTGGGTTTAATGCCAGTTGGAAAGGTTTCTATGTGTCGGCCTTATTTCAGGGAGTATTGGCATATGATCGCGTCATTAGCAATCAGGAAGGGGCAGGGATGCGCCAACATGGGGATACCTTTAGGCCTTATTATCCGATATGGACTTCAGATGTCTGGACACCTGAAAACACGGATGCCAAATACCCACGTCCTGTGGGTTATAACTGGCAGGAATCCGGTGCAGCCTCCTCAACATTCTGGATCCGGAACGGGGCTTATATGCGACTGCGGGATTTAAATATTTCCTATACGCTGCCACAGGCAATGATGGAGAAAATCAAGATGAAGAGTGTCAACATATTTTTAAATGGTACCAACCTATTTGTTTTTTCACCTATGAAGGAATTCCACGATCCGGAGCAGAAAATGTACGATTCCTACCCTGTTATGAAAACGTTTACCTTGGGCCTAGATGTTAAATTTTAATTGATTTTTAAAGATGAAAAAGATATTTTATCCCTTAGTTGCCCTGTTGTTGACAACGGCTTCTTGTAAAAATGTGCTGGATATTGAGGATCTCAATTCGGTGAACGAAGATAAGGTGTGGAATGACCCCAATCTCGTCAATGCCTATCTGGCTAATTTATATACCCTATTTGGCAACTGGAACAGCGGCGCTGATAATAACTCACAACAGTTGGCCGGTATCAACTTCCCGCTGAATGCTGTTACAGTTAATAATACTGCTTATAAGGCATGGGATTATACAACCATACGCAAGATTAATACAGCCATCCAAAAAGTGTCTGCAAGTACAGGACTAAATGAAGCCTCCAAGAAATCCATCTTAGGTCAGGCACTTTTTATGCGTGCCTATCTATATTTTAATATGGTCAAATACCATGGTGGAGTACCCTATATCACACAACCACAGGATTTGGAAGATGATGATTTGAAGGTGCCACGCAACAGTACAAAGGAATGCTTTGATTTGATTGTAAAAGATTTGAATGAAGCAATGACCTATTTGCCGATGACAATTGGGAAAGGAGCGGCAGATTATGGTCGTATCGATGGTAATTTTGCTTTGGCTTTTAAAGCTAAAGTTTTGTTGTATAAAGCGTCGCCGCAATTTAATCCATCCAACCCTTATGGCAATACCTACTGGGCGGAAGCTAATACCGTAAATAAAATGGCCTATGAGCAGCTGAAGGCTCAGGGCTATAGCCTGACTGCTGATTATTACAATATTGCATTAGTGGAAAAAGGTCCTGAGGTGGTCTTTGCAGTAATCAACTCGTATCCCAACAAAGTGGCTACTTGGGATAATGGGGTACGGCCGGGATCGGAAAGCCGTGGAACAGCAAGTGCTGTCCCAACATGGGATTTTGTGAAAGAATTCCCGATGAAAGATGGCAAGCTCTATATGGATCCTACCGGTAAATATCATAAGACAGATGAGCAATTCCTGCAAAGTTATTGGGAGAATCGTGATCCGCGTTTTGATAAATCCATTGTCTGGAACGGAAAAATCTACGAGGTTTCGGGTAAAACTGGTAAAAGACAATATACTTCGCTGGGTATAGCGGATGCGCTGGATAATTTTGGGGAGAATCCAAAAGCTGGAACCACTTCTTCGAACAGGGATCGCTATACAGGATTTTTTATTCTGAAAAATTCGAAGCTTTCTTTACGGCAAACTCAGGTAGAGACACAATATGATGTAGATTTTGTGCTGATGCGCTTTGCAGAGGTGATATTGAATTATGCCGAGACAGCAAATGAGACAGGTGATCTTGCTACTGCAATGTCCCTTTTAAAGCAGATTCGAATGCGTGCTGGCATCGAGCCCGGCATAGATAATAGCTATGGCATTACTGCAGGCAATAAAGCCGAAATGCGGGAAGCTATTTTAGCGGAACGAAACATCGAATTCTGTTTCGAAGGCCATCGCTTTTGGGATTTACGCAGATTGCGCAAACTTGCCATACTGAACAATAAGACGAAACAGGGCGTGGAAGCAATTGCCATAAACTCCAATGGAACGGATATGGATTTAAAAGCAGCGGCGGATTTGGCTAAAACTTACCAATTGAAGGAAAATCAGTTTAAGTATATCGTATTGCAGGTGCCAAGCACGGGGAATAAGATTAATTTGGTGCCAGATACTTACTATTTCTTCCCAATCGCACAATCGGTAATAGACAAGAATCCGAATATCAAGCAAAATAAAGACTGGGGCGGGGAATTTAATCCGACCTTGGAATAATGTGTTTTTTGATCGTTAAGTAGATATTCATAAAAATAGAACGGGGCGCCTTTTGTTGGACGTCCCGTTCATGTTAAATATGCAGGTACAGCTTATTTTAATTCAATTATTCTTTGCTTTTCTTTCTCCTGTTTGTCTTCTTCTAAAATTGCTAATTGAAGACTACAAACTAGGGTAAGAATAATCAGAACCACGATGGCGACAGGAAAGATAATACCAATGATTACTGCAAGCAGTAGCGATATATTTAGGTATTCCTGTCCATTTTTTGAAGAAACCTTTAAACGTGAACTTTTAAATGAATCAAAAAGATCTTGAAAAGCTTTTGTGATCGTTTTGCTGTTGATGTTGAATGTTGTTTTAGTAGCCATGATGTTTATTTTTTAATATTGTTATTTCTTATTTGATATCTCAAAGGTAGGACAGATATGTTGTATCGGGGAGAGTCATTAGGCTAATCGGGAAAGAATCTCGGTAAACGGAGGGCTTATGTCGGTCAATGCCCGGTTGGCGACTTTTATAATGCATAGATTTTAATCAGCAAGCGAATTGCTTGATATTTTTGTATGGTGCCGGATCGTAAAGAGCCTAAATCATCGCAAAAGAGGAAGAAAGTGGATTCAATTCGATTATAGCGAGAGCGAAGTTTATTTACAGCAAAAAGGAGCAAGAGTCTTTATATACTCTTGCTCCTTTTTTAGTCGATTGAATTTTGGGTAGTTATTAAAGCCCCACATGCTCAGTCTTGGATTTGGTCGGTCCAGCTGCATCCTGTTTATAAGAGGGATCGTAATTCCAATGAATCGTATCGGTCAATGTCTTCCCATCTTTTTGGCTGACCTTTGCCTCTATTGTATTGGCTCCCTTTGCAAGTTTAACGTTGTCAAAAATGTAGTGTACAGCTGTCTGTCCTTTTCTTACACCTTTGATGATAACTCCATTGACCGTCAGGGTTGGTTCGCCTTGATTGGAGTAGATGGTTACTGGAGTAATTTCATTTCCCCTGTTCATCATACGGCGTTGCGTGATGTACAATACAGGTTCTTTACTCCAGTTGGCTTTGTACCAGTAGAAGCCATCTTTCTTTAATTTACGGTCAAAGGAAACTAAACCTTTGTAATTTCTGGGATTGACATTCAAAGCTGTAATTGGTGTAGCGAAATCAAAGGTGTTCCAGACATATGATCCAAGAAAAATTGGACTTTTGGAAATGACTCCCCAATGGATTTCGTGGAACTTTGTCGCATATTCTTCTGGGAAGAATGAAGGGTTGCTCCATTGGTTCCCGAAATTCCCTACTTCTTCCGCCTGATCCTCAGGAACTGCTTCGGCTCCGTATTCAGAGAAAATAATCTTGTAGTCTTTGAACTCTTGGCTGATGCGCTTTGCCCAAGTCGCAACGTCGTCATCCTTTTCGGATTTGTCTTCCAGTTCGCCATTATACCAACCGAAGTAATGATTGATTCCCTGCACATCGGCATTGTTGTTGACCGGGTGATCAATTACATTATACCCGCTTACGGACACGGTGTAACGATCTGGGTCTTCGGATTTAGCGAGATCATTGAGTTTGGTCGTGAGTTCTATAGTATAGGCAGACGGGGAGTAGACCTCATTGTGCATACCCCAGATATAGATGGAGGGGTGGTTGAAGTTTTGTCGGATCAATTCTTTCAGCTGTTGCTGCGCATTGTTGTCTTCAAATGTGGTGACTCGGTTGACAAATGGAATTTCGGCCCAGATAACAAGCCCCATACTGTCACATTTGGAATAGAAATATTCTGACTGTTGATAGTGTGCCAAACGGATGGAGGTAGCACCCATTTCTTTGATGATGGCTAAATCTTCGTCGTGGTCGGCATTGTTTAAGGCAGATCCTTTACCCCAACGGTCCTGATGCCGACATACACCATATAAAGGATACTTAATGTCGTTTAAAAAGAATCCTTGACCAGTGCGTAATTCAAATTTACGAATGCCTAAAGGTGTTGTCACCTCATCAATGATCTGTCCATCTTTTTTGATCTGTGTCACAGCCCGGTAAAGGTAAGGATCGTCCAATCCTTGCCATAAGTGCGGATTTTTGACCGCAATTTGTTGTGACAATATCTGACGGCCCTGTGGCGGCAACGTGTATGCTGTTTGTTGTTTTGCTTTTATGGTACCATCTTTTTCTAGGATGGTGGTCAGCAATTCGATCGGTTGTGTTTTGCCGGATTTATTGTCAATTTTTATTTTTACGGCGATATCTGCGTTCTTTTTAGATACATTCTTTTGTGTGATAAAGATACCTTTGGATGCAAAATCGTTTACGGCAACATGGATCTCGTCGGTAACTATAAGTTCAACTGGTCTATAAATGCCCCCGTACATCGGGAATAAGGTATGGTTGACCGGAATAACTTGTGGACTAGCTTCATTATTTACTTTGACCAACAATTCGTTTTCTGCCCCCAACTGAAGCATATTGGTTAGTTCGAATACAAATGCAGAATAGCCACCCTGATGTCTGCCGACAAAGTTATAGTTGCCATTTCGTTGAGAATTATCGTAGGTTAAATCATTCTTTCCTGTTTTGGCAGGAAGGGGTTTATTATTCAAGTACACTTCGGTATTGGTATTCACTCCCTCAAATCGAATGAAAACACGTTTACCTTTCCAATCTACTCCAGGGACAAATGTTTTGCGGTAATAGGCGTCGCCTGTATAAAAGCGTTCATTTTTTCCAAGGCTACCCGGCCTGATTTCCTTTGTCTGCATGTCAGAGGCATTCCAGGTATGTGGGAGAGTAACGAGTTGCCATTTCCCATCAAATGTGAGGTTATAGTCCAGTGCTGAGTTGGAAAACGGACCTTTTTTGAACGACCAGTTCGCATTGAAGGGAATAACAGTTCTGGCTTGTAGATTCAGCATTGTTATTCCGATTAAGAAGAGCGCATAAAAAATCCTTTTGATCATATGGTTTTAACTTAGGGTATTTGTTTCGTTTTCAAATATAACCAACAAAAAGACAATGGCTAATTCAATGTTTTTTTGCGGAACAAAATGTTGAAAATAAATTTATAAGAAGTGATTTATTTTTCTCAAAACATTTGTTTTATTTCCTTATTAGTCTTTTTGTATGATATACACTACAACGTTTTCGGGAATTGCGCAAACGATTGACTGGATTTAACCTTGGGCAATAACTTAATAATTTATTTACAATTGTATTGTATAGTGTGATACTTGGAATCGATAGAAACCGTCGATATTTGATTGAATTTAAAGAGGTATGTGAATCGGGAGTTAACATAGGATGATTTTTTGAAATTAACAGTACAACGTTAATAATTAAAGTAATTTTAACAGGCTAAACGAGGTGAAATCTTAATTGTCAAATGAAATATAAATTAATACCGGTACTTTGTGCTATATGTTTGCTTATTCAGGAGACGATTGCCCAAATTGCCATTATTCCGCATCCTCTGAAATATGAGATGGGACAGGGAGAGCTAATCCTGAAAGATCATATTGGGGTAGCTGGGGATGCCGCATTTGAATCTTCTCTGAGCTATCTCAGAAAATTGATGCTGGGCCGTTTTGGGATTTCAACCTACACTTCTTTGGAGAAGGATGCTAAAATTATTGTGAAGCACGATAGCAAATTAGAAAATGAAGCGTATCGCCTTAAGATCAATCACACACAGATTGAGATCAATGCTTCTGCTCATCCCGGCTTTGTCAATGCGTTGTCTAGCCTAGATCAATTACTTGCTATCGCCGAAAGAAAAAACAGATCTTTTATCTTGCCGACTGTTGAAATTGAGGATAAACCACAGTTTGCCTGGCGCGGGTTTATGCTAGATGAATCACGCCATTTTTTTGGTAAGGAGAAAGTGAAGTCTTTGCTGGATTGGATGGCATTTTATAAGTTGAATAAATTCCACTGGCATCTGACAGATGAGCCGGCATGGCGTCTAAGTATACAGAAATATCCTTGGTTAACGCAAATTGGGGGAATTGGTAACTATCTTGATCCTTATGCGGTGGCACAGTATTATAGTCAAGCTGATATCAGCGAGATCATAAGCTATGCTGCTGAACGTAATATTGAAGTAATACCTGAAATAGATATGCCAGGGCATGCCACAGCCGCAAATCGGGCTTATCCTTTTCTGTCCGGTGGAGGGAATGAAAAACATCCTGATTTTACTTTCCATCCCGCAAAAAATACAACCTACTCATTTTTGACAGACGTTTTGTGTGAAGTAAAATCACTGTTTCCTTCAGCGTATATCCATCTAGGAGGGGATGAGGTTGCCTTTGGCAGTGATGCTTGGAATAATGATGGCGAGGTGCAGGCACTTAAAAAAACAGCAGGACTAAAAACCAATAAAGCCGTTGAAGAATATTTTATTCGTCGTATGGCTGATTCTGTAGCGAGTATCAATGGGAAAATTATCGTTTGGGATGAAATGGTGGATGCTAGCCTGGCTAAGGATCGGACCGTGATGATGTGGTGGCGTCATGATAAACCTGAGCAACTGAATCGGATTTTGAATAAGGGCTACCAGACGATATTAACTCCTAGGCTGCCGATGTACTTTGATTTTGTACAGCAAGAAAATCATAAGTATGGCCGCAAGTGGGGGAAGGGTTTTAATCCATTGCAAGATGTCTATAATTTTGCAGGAAACCAATTGGATAGTTTAGGTAAAAGAAAGAAACAGATATTGGGTATTCAAGCGAACCTCTGGACGGAAACAGTAACGAATGTCAATCGTCTGGATTACCTTGTGTTTCCAAGAATAGCGGCATTGGCTGAGGCTGCCTGGACACCGGGGGAAGCACGTAATTTTGATCATTTTACAACCAAACTTAAAAGGCATCTGCTTTTGTACCGTGATCAAGGCCTTTATTACTATGACCCATTTAAAGACGCAAACCCAGAACCGGCAGTAATCAAAAAGTCACAAAAACAATATATCGATAATCCAAAATAACGATTGTACTGACTTGATGTAATAGGCCGATAACAATAGCTTCTAGGTTGTTTGATAAACAATTTTAAAAAAATAACGATAGTATGAAATACAATAAATTAATCGCCGCATTGATTCTCGGCAATGTATTGTTGGGGGTGAAAACTTCTTGTGGACAATGGACTGGTCCACGTAAGAAAGTAGAAAACAGGATAGAGGTAAAATATGGACCTTTAACGCCTGCCCATCGGAAAGATGAGGCGATGGAGCGGTTCCGGAACTATGGACTGGGTCAATTTATCCATTGGGGCTTATATGCAATTCCGGGTAATGAATGGGAAGGTGTAAGTGCACGAAAAGGAGCGGCTGCATCCGAATGGATACGCACTTGGAGTGGACCTACAGCGCCGAAAGACTGGAAGAATACATATGATAATCTGTACAAACAGTTTAATCCTAAAAATTTTGATGCAAAAACTTGGGCAAAACAGGCCAAGGAAATGGGAGCGAAGTATCTCATTTTTACGACAAAACATCATGATGGATTTGCGCTATGGCCATCTAAGTTTACCGATTATACTGTCAATAAAAGCCCATATAAAAAAGATATCGTAAAACAGGTGGTAGATGCTTACACTGCAGAAGGAATCGACGTGTTTTTGTATTTTTCAATTATGGAATGGAATAATTCAAACTATATGAGAAAAGCTCCCTCCACTCCAGAAGAAAAGGCTAAATTCAATAAGTTTTTGGAGTACACTCGTAATCAATTGCTGGAACTTCTACAAAACTACCCTCAAATAAAAGGTTTTTGGTTTGATGGTACCTGGGATCAGTCGTGGATCCAGTCGTATGACTTTACCTATAAATTGGAAAAAGAACTGCGTGAAAAACATCCCGGATTGATTATTGGAAGTCGATTTAGAAATGACGAATTCGGGAAGCGGCATTTCGACTCCAATGGTGATATGCTGGGGGACTATGAACAGGGTTGGGAACGAAAAATGCCTAAGGAGTTTGAATGGCTGGAGGGACGTGACTGGGATTGCGTTATGACAATACCGCCGAATGGTTGGGGGTATATGAAGGACTGGTCGGGAATTTATACGAAGACCTCGGATGATCTTATTGATATGTTGATGAACTGCGTCGCCATGAATGGTAATTTTGTGCTAAACTTTGGTCCTGACAGAAACGGACGGATGCATCCTGGAGAAGACAAGCTGGCTAAAGAAATTGGTGAATGGATAAACGTAAATGGAGAAGCGGTATATGGAGTCCGACATGCCGCTCTTGCGCCATCCAAATTAGGATATTTTACAAAAAAGGAGGACAATCTTTACCTTACGGTTTTTAATCGGCCAGTAAACAATATTGTGCGTATTGCTGTTCCTAAAAATGCAGATGAAGTTCCGGTTTCAGCAACTATTCTTCAAAATGGACAATCTTTGGAGCTAAGCCATACGGATATCGGATTAGACTTGGATAAAAATACCTATTACGATATCGTACTTCCTAACTCTTTTGTTTCGAATAAAGCTTTTGTAATCAAAATGAAATTGGGAAAACCAAAATCACAAAGTGAAAAATTGATGGATGCAAAAATGTAGCATTAGCTTACACATTAAATCTAAAAAAGCAGAACTTAACTCACTCTTGGAATTAAGTTCTGCTTTTTCTTTTAGACAAGACTTAGCAGCTCACCAGGAACGTGAATAATATGTTTTGCGTTATGTTGTCTCAGTTCGTTCTCGTCGCGAAATCCCCATGTCACACCGACTGCGGTCACAGCAGCATTATTGGCTGTATCCATATCAACAGAAGAATCGCCGACATACCAGCAGTCTTCTTTTGCTATACCAAGTGTCCTGAGGGTATCCAAGACGATGTCGGGATCGGGTTTGGCCGGATGTCCTGTGCGATGGCCAAGGATCAGGTCAAAAGTGATAGTGGGAAAATACCGCTTGATCAGTGGGATAACCGCTTCATGATATTTATTGGATGCTACTGAGATTAAATAGCCTTCGGATTTGAGTGTTTGTAGTAGCGAGACAATCCCCTCATAAGGCTTTGTATGGGATATTTTCTGCTGTTCGTAGTAGCTTTTAAAAGCTGTTAGCAGCGGTGTTATTATTTCCGACGTTCGCGCATGTTCGGGAAGTGCCCGCTCGATCAGCTTTTGTACACCATTACCTACAAATTTTTTGTAGGCCGATAGCGGATGTATGGAATAGCCGTATTGTTGAAGGATCGCATTGCAGCTGTCGCTGAGGTCTTGTAATGTATCCAACAGTGTTCCATCCAAATCAAATATTATTAGCTTCATGTGCTAAAGCTAATAAAAAATTATGAGGGTTTTAGAAGACTAGTTCCTGATTAAATGGTGTTTTTAGTGGAGTTTTAAATGTTTTGAAAAAAGGTTTTGTATGGATGAAGAATTAAAGGCATTAGCTCGATTACTTCAAGCTAATGCCTTTAATTGAATTGATCTTTGGATTTGGAAAGTGCTAGCTTTGCCATGCGTAGGACGATGTCGTTCTTTGAGATTCTTAATCAGTATAGTATAATAGGATAGGATCAACTTGATGACGACTTATTTCCAAATACGAGTATCTATAGTTCCTTTTTTCGTGTTATCTAGATCTGGAAAAAACGTAAATCCTGTCGCTTTTTCCAGCTCACTTACCGAAAGTCTATACCTGTCAAAAGTACTTCCGGAGGGAGGGGTTGCATTGTCTATCTTATAGGCGATCATGTAGTACTCGGCTCCTTTTTTCATCGCCAATGCTTTGAAATAATATTTTGGCTTTGCAATATCTTTCCCATCATTGTCCCGGGCAAAGTCAAGGAGGTTGTCCGTCTCGCTTGTCGGCATTGCTCCTGTTACTACGTACATGGTATCACATTGTGCAGTCCAGGTTCTTACTTTAGTTTCCAAGTTTGCCCAGATACCTTGATTGAGACGGGATGCTTGTGCGGTCATATTGGTAAAATAAAATGTTGTTTTATTATGAATTATATTCAAGTTGCGGTCCGCACTAGGGAGTTGATGACCACGGTCATAACCTGCTGGTTGGAATCCTTTAAACAGCAGGGGTTGGAATGCTGTTGACACAGCGGGATCATACCCCCATGCATCTGTTCGATTGCCGGAACCCAAAATGCCATTATACAATGGATAGGCGACCCAATAAGCCATCTTGAGTTTTTTACTGTATAACATGGCATAGTTTCTTTCTGTCTTTGCATCGGGAAGAAAGTGTTGTATAAAAACTTCATCATTATTCAGATTATTCATTTTGGGGATTTCCGGATAAGCTTGTGAATTGCCGGTTTCAGCACTTAGCTTACCATTGTTAATGCTGATATTAAAACGATAAGGATTTCCACCGATAAGTTTTTTTAGCTGATCATTTTGTGGTGTTGTCCAGGTATAATGATCACCATTCGGAGCTATAAATTTAATTGCCTTTTGGGTGATGTCTTCCCCCGGAAGCAATATGCATTCTATTGTAGCGGTTTGCTTGCTGCTCATCGTTACTTTTGCTTGAATATCTTTTTTCTCATTCGGATTGATATTCAATTTTCCTGTTGAGAGGTCAAATCCTGCTGTTGTATGTACCGATGGAATGCTGACTGTAATCTGACCGGCTTCCAAAGCTGCCGTATTGGTAACGGAAAGCTGAATGGAAATCTTGCTTAACTGTCTTACAAAATTAAGCGGGATGGTATTGTTCGTCTTGCTGATGTTTTTTGCATTGCTCGCATACATGAGATCCAATGCCGATAGGTTTGTTTGATCACTTACATCGATGGAGTATTTAAAATCGTTGATGGATCTGTATGGATAATAGGCAATGAAATCTACTTGTTCATTGGGTAAATAACTGGGTGATTTACTTTGAAATATGTTGCCGTTGATGGTAAACAGACGGTTGTTGACTCCATTCACAATTGAGGAAAAGCTTAATGGCTGACCGGATTTGACCATAAAAACACCAATTTGATCATTTTTATTCCAAGAGGTTGCTGTCGGATTCATATTAATTTGCCCAACGATGGTAGGCGTAAATTGTACTGGGGCTTGCTCAATTCTGACTCCATTTTTTTGACATGAATTGAATGTGAGCAATGCCATCATAAAATAAACTATTCGACACATGCTGTGCTGTGGAATAGTCATTGACTTGTAAATCATATTGGTCGTTAGTGTTTGTGAATAAAGAGCTGGCAAAAATACTCAAGAAAAGTAAAATTAAGGGGAAGCTAAGCTTACTTTTGGATAAATTAAGTATTTTGATAGTGTATGGCTTTGATTTTCAATATAATTATTAATCGTGTTTATTCATTTTAATCCATACTAATGGTTTATGCTAAAGGCTAAAGGCTAATGTGATGCTGAATTATCGCTGATTATTTTATTTAGTGTGAGCAAAGCAGAACGTTGAAGAAGAATTTATTCTTCTTAGAGACTAGTTCATAACGGACTTTTTGTTGAAATTTTCCTAAAACAAAGAAAATAGCACAATGTTTGCTAGTAATGCCCGAACATATAGTGATTTGATAATATTAACCGCTACTGAAAAGCAATGAAGGAAGTATTTAAATTAGGAGTTGACGTGAACAGGCTTTGTGTGGCTTTGTGTGCGATTGTAATGACATTTACGCTGTCCAGTTGTTTTGACTTTGTCGAACAGATTGATCTTAAGCCTAACGGTTCGGGGCATATTGCAGCAACATTAAACCTAAGTAAAAGTAAAACAAAAGTTTCATCCTTGATGAAGATGAAAAGTATTAAAGGGATACAGATACCAACGCAAGCTGAGATGGAAAAGGAGATTCGGGCTGCGGTTCAGTTGCTTAAGCAGACAAAAGGTATCTCTAATGTCCAGTATCAAACAGATTTTACAAACTTTATTGTCAATATTTCGTGTGACTTTAGTCAGATCGAATCGTTAAACGCTTTTTCTGATATATTGGCTAATCGGTTTAAGACGAAAATCTCAAACTCAAATAGATACTACTATAATGCGCAAACTAACATATTTGAACGCAAATTTGTGACCTCGAGTCATTGGAAGGCTAAATTTAATCAATTGGGAAGCGATAACACGACACAGTTTGCAGATGCTTTTTATACCCAGATCATTCGATTTGAAAAGCCGATTGCGTCACAGGTGAATAATAAAGCAAAAGTTGCCGGAAACAAGAAGGGCGTACTGTTAAAGTTATTATTTACTGATCTGGTCTATGGTAAATCTACTTTGGCAAATAAAATCACATTAACAAAATAACCTATATGAAATCAAAAATTTTATTGTCCGGACTGATATGTTTCTCCTTAATGGGGAGTGTGAAGTCGCAAGATCTAATTAAGCTCATTCCCGAAGATGCTGAAATGATAGCAGCTTTTAATGTAAAGGAAATCGTTCAGAAAGCGAATGCAAATAAATTGAACGAGTTGCTTCAGAAGGCGGGCCTCTTCAAGCAGATTGAAAAGTCGGGTGCTTCAGTTGGGAATGATATCAAAAATTTAGGCATTGATCTTACGCAGACGTCTTATTTCTATAGCAGAAAGACAGATAGCGTGAGTTTTATCGAGTTTATATTTCCACTATCCAATAAGGGTCAATTTGAGAAGTTGTTACATGATGCCGGGGAACCTAAACCTCTTGCCAATGGCTATTCGACCATAGCGCTGAAACCAGGAAGTATGTTGGTTTACAACGAACGAATAGCACGTTTTATTTCTTCGACGATGAGTACAACCTTCTTTGATAATGACTCGGTTGCAAGTCGGTACGGGATCAAGAAGGTAGCCTATATGGCCCCTGCGGCTGATGCATATTCTCCAGAGATAGATTCTGCGGCGGCAGTTGCGGATTCGGCAGCAGTGGCGGTAGATTGGGAAGAAGGCGAAAAGGAAATAGAGCCACTGAGTCCGCCGATTATTGTGGAGAGTGTGCCCGATACGGTCGTCGCGAGTGTGGAGGCAGCTGTGCCAGTGCCAATGGATGTCGCTCCGGCGGAAATGCATGATCCAAGTTATTACGATTCACTTTATACAGCCTATGAGGATCAAAATCGAAAAAATGATTCCATCCGCAATGCGCTTCGCGATCAATGGTTGATGGGGGAGGCAACACGTTTACTTTCTACTTCTTATAAAGCCCTTTCCATTTCGGATCAGAATAAGGTACTAAAAAACCTGGGATTGATTCGTCTTTACATACCTCATGTTGAAGAACTTTACCGCGGCCTTATGCCTTATAAATCGATTCCTTATCTCTACATGGGTATTAATATGGATAAGTTCAAAACCGGATATCAGGACGGAATACTCGATCTATCGCAGGACGGAAATGTATTGAAGTTAAAAGGGTCGATGGGCTTAGATAAAGATCTGGCCGACTTGTCCAAACGGCTTTATGCCAGAAAGCCGAATGGAAAATTCAGTAAATATTTGACCGATAAAACGCTTGGATTCTTTAACGTTAATATCAATTCAGAAGCCTATTTACGTGATATGCCTAGTTATATGGCAAAATACTATGGCGGATTATTAGGTCCTCAGCAAGATTTGGTGGAATGGGGGTTAATGGCACTTGAAGTTGCACTAGATGAGAAATCAATTGCACAGGTGATGCCAGGGGATCATCTTTTTGTAGTCAATGGTTTGCGCAAATTCCGCAAGGAATATATTGATTATAGTTATGACGATGAATATAATGCAACGGAAGTAAAGAAAACAAAGGATGAAACCTTACCGGTATTTATCTGGATGTTTACTTCGAAGGATCAGCGTTTGATCAAAAGAGGACTCGATCTTGCAGTTGCCAAAACCTTAGGTAAAACACAAGATGGTATCTATGCATTTGCGTCGAAAAAAGCCATGGATTTCCCGATGTACGTGCTACTGAAAGATGACTTGGTGATGGTAAGTAATGATTCTTTATCGCTACATGATATCCGTCAAAATAAGATGACTGCCCCTGCGAATAAAGATTTTATTAAGTTGATGAAACAAAATAAAATGTCAGCAGCTTTTGACCTGCAAAAGTTGCCAGCCATGCTCCAGGAGATGGGCGTTAGTCCCGGAAGACAATGGGACAAAACTGTTGCACAACTGAATCAATATGGCAGTACGGCAATCACCTCGAAAGGAATTGTGGGGAACCGTATGGAGGCAGAAATGTCTTCAAAGCTTCCACAGACAAAAGAGGGAGCAATTAGCTACATGATTGACCAAATTTTATTAGAGATCGGAAATAAATAAGTAGATACGGAGCATCAAACAATTTAATTGTAAATTTGTTTGATGCAATGTTTGTAATATTATGGTTATATTTTTATAATGTTAATATAATATTATGTGTTTTTAGAGGGATAGTGGTATTTTTGTGGTTTGTTATTTGTGATAACGGATAACTAAACGATTTATACTTAATAATATAATATGGGGATATTTTCAAAACTATTTGGAAACAAAACTCAAGATTCAAAAATAAAGGTTGTAGGTGCACTCGCCTTTTTAGAAGTGGATATGCATAATCATATCCTCCCGGGAATAGATGACGGAAGTCAGTCCATTGAACAATCAATTGATTTATTGAAGGGCTTGGGAAGAATGGGATTTGAAAAATTTATTTGTACACCGCATATTATGGAAGGTGTGCATCCGAATTCAATCCAAACAATTGAAGATGCCAAAGACAAGTTGGTGAATGGTATAAAACACCTACCTAATATTCCTGAGATTTATCCTGCCGCTGAGCATATGATAGACGATGGAATTGCAAGGTTGATCGATGCCAATGAGCTTTGTGTGATGCCGGGGGGATATGTACTTATTGAGATGTCTTATCTACAGGAATCTAAGGCTTTATTCCAAACTATTTTGGATATTCAAAATCTTGGTTATCAACCAATATTGGCGCATCCGGAGCGTTATAATTATTACCACTATAATTTTAATATGTACAAGCAGATTAAAGATGCTGGTTGTATGTTGCAATTAAACCTACTGTCGATCAGCAGATACTATGGTGTTGAGGTGAAATCGGCAGCTTTAACGATGATTAAATCAGGAATGTATGATTTTGTCGGAACAGATGTACATCATAATCGTCATTTGACTGCGTTGGAGGAGATCGTTGCGAAATATCCCGTACGCGACTTATTAAAAACATGTAATATCTTGAATCCTACACTCCAGGATCATTTGGGTAGCAATGAGAATGTTATTGCCGCTGGATAAAGGAAATAAAATTTACGATATAGAGATGCCCAAAAGGCATCTTTTTTTGTTTCTGTCAAGCGCAGCTATACGGTCATGGGGCGAATTATCAGTAGCTCTTTGTCCTTTACTGGTGGGAAGGATAAACCGAAATTATTTTCGATAATGCATGTGTTTTGCAGTCATAAAATTTCGAAAATTTGGCTACTTTTGGATTTAGCATTTTTCATATGAGAGGAAACAGAATTTTTATTCAAGATTGGATTGCACATCATACCTACCAAAAAGCAAATGATATAGATAGTTATTATTTAAAAGTTGCGAATCAGATCAACGATAATTTATCAACTTTATGGTTTGAAGAACCAGAGACTAATGATCTTATTCAGACTGATGCCTTAAAAACTTTAAGTATTTATCTGACCTGTTATTTGGAAGATGTTATTGCCAATACAGGGATATTTGCAGCTTTTAGAACTATCCACAAAGAGCTGTATAATCAATTTTTACCTTTCTACAAGGACGATAATCTGTTGGATTACTTTCCTGAGGATATTAATGGTGAAGACGTTGCTGTATTGACTTGGTTATTTTTTAGTGAACGCAACCCACACTTGTTTATCGATCCTCATGGCCGTTTGATACAGTTGATCACAGAATTGGCTTACGCTATTTTGGAGGAACATTATGAAGTGGCGCCAGAAAATCCCAAGTTAAAATTGGAATATTCACTGGGCGAAAATGCGAGTTACTTTGATGTTCGTAATTTTATAGAAAAACTTGTCGCAACAAATTATCTGACTGCTGGTGAGTATAACACCAACCTCAATCATCTTATGCAAGTTGCGGAATTGGGAAGATATCAACATGATCAGGCACAATTGCAGCAAATGGTTTACCGTGTTCGTGATAATCATTTTAACAATTATAGACTGCATTTATTTGCTCTTAAATCATCTGAATTTGTTGCAGAAGTTGTGGGTAAAGGACATGCGCTGTATAGTGCTGTTAAAACTTTAGGCAACCGCTTCCATAGTTTTTTTGACTATGTCAAAATGGATGAACAATTTGTCCACGTAAAACATATTGGCACAAAAATCGAATTCAAAATTTTTAAGGATTCTATTCAAGAGTTTGTTGAACCGTCAGAAGTATTATCGTTCTATATGGAAATCGTTCCTTGGAAAGATGCTTGGAATCTCTCCGGAATTATGACGGTGGTCAATCCGGAAGAAGTGAATTTCGATCTGCCGGAACAATATGAAATGACCTACCGCATTGAAGCGATGAACGGCAAGGACAAGAGCTTGAAAAAAACAGAAAAGCAATTGAAAGATATGGGTAAATTATTCCAGTCTGAGCAAAAGGCTGCTGTAGCTTTTATGGAGGGACGAGAAGTGAAAGAATTTGCAAACAAATTCTTTCAAACATATCAGCAAAAACATCCAAGCAAAGAGGAATCAGCACTTCCAGAATCGAATTTAGATCTGACAGCAGATGCGAAAGTGACTGTTTTCTTTAACCCAAAGACAGGATTAGAGGTATTCGGTGGAATAGAAGAATTCTTTCCATTGGAACATAATCCATTTATTGAAAAGGAAGAGGAGGGAAGCCAAGCAGACGTCCCGTTTGCCCGTTATTTCTTGAATCTTTTGGTCGAAGACTTTTTCCCTAGTGAATTGCCAAAGTATTACGCCAATCTATTCAAAACGGAGGTAGATAAACAATTTTTCTTTCCGCTGGAAGAAGAAGTACTGGATTTTTTCCTGCGTTTTTATAAAAGGGGCAGTTACTTCCTAGGACCATTCCCATTGATAAAATAATCGCTCTTAGAGCGCCTAAATAATTTTTTTCAATAAATCCCATTGGCATTTCCACTGGGATTTTTTATGCGCAATAAAAACTATCCCCGCGCACCATATCAATCGTGTGCGGGGATTTTTGTTAAAAACGTTACATTAAAAAGCGGTGGCGAATGAATATATTCGCTGATAGACCATTGAATTTATAGGAGAGATAAGAAATATTTTTATGGATAGTAGAAGAGATTTTATCAAGAAAGCATCCTTATTGGCTGGTATTTTTGGCTTACAGAATGCTGTACCGGATGCGATACAACGCGCTTTGGCGATTGAACCAGTTGCGGGGAGTTCTTTTTTAGATGCCGAGCATATTGTTTTGTTAATGCAGGAGAATCGCTCCTTTGACCATAGTTTTGGTACACTGAGAGGGGTTCGGGGATTTAATGATCCAAGAGCTATCCAGTTGCCTAGTGGAAATCCGGTATGGTTGCAGGCTTCAGCTTCAGGAAAGACCTATTCACCCTTTCGATTGGATATTAAGAATTCCAATGCCGCCTGGACAGGAAATCTTCCCCATTCCTGGGAAAATCAAATGGCGGCACGTAACCAGGGTAAACATGATAACTGGATTGACGCAAAGCGTCCCAGTGGAAAGGTGCTGAGTGAGATACCGCTAACCATGGGCTATTATACCCGTGAAGATATACCCTTCTATTATGCGATGGCCGATGCGTTTACAATTTGTGACCAACATTTTTGTTCTTCCATTACCGGAACGACTACCAATCGTCATTTTTTCTGGACAGGTACTTGTGTGCCTCATAAAGGTGCGAAACCGCTAATTCGTAATTCAGATATCTATTTCAACCGTTGGGCGCATTGGAAAACTTTCCCTGAGCGTCTGGAAGCTGCGGATATTCCTTGGAAGGTATATCAGAATGAAGTCAGTATAGAGAGCGGTCTTCATGGAGAAGAATGGTTAGGTAATTTTACAGACAATAACTTAGAGTGGTTTTCACAATACCATATTGAATTCAAAAAAAGCCACTTGGAATTTATGCGTAAGCGTGTCGTTGAACTACCTGCTGAGATCCAGGAGCTTGAAAAAGCATTAGCGAATAATAGAGCCGAAAGTGTACAGAAAACCCAAAATAAGCTTAAGCAAAAACAAGAGCAGCTGATCAGCTATAAGAAACAACTGGAACGACTCACCGAACAGGCATTCCAACAACTTCCAAAAGAACAAATCGCGTTGCATAAGCGTGCTTTTCAGACAAATGAGGATGACGCATTCTATCGTGAGACAGCTTCCGTCCTACATGAAGGTGAAGAGATTACTGTTCCAAAAGGGGATGTACTCCATCAATTCCGGAAAGATGTCAATTCTGGGAAATTGCCAACAGTATCATGGCTTGTCGCCCCACAATGTTTTTCAGATCATCCAAGTGCGCCGATGTATGGTGCATGGTATGTATCCGAAATCCTGAATATTCTGACTGAAAATCCTGACGTGTGGAAGAAAACAATCTTTATACTAAACTACGATGAGAATGATGGTTATTTCGATCATATTCCACCGTTTGTAGCACCTAATCCGGCAGATGCACGGTCAGGAAAGACTTCAGCAGGCTTGGATTATAGTGGTGAATATGTAAGTCTGGAGCAGGAACTTGCCAGCGGTGAGAAAAAGGAACACGCTACAGAGGGACCGGTTGGTCTGGGCTATCGGGTACCTTTGATCATTGCATCTCCATGGAGCAAAGGGGGCTGGGTTAATTCGGAGGTGTGCGACATCACTTCGACCATTCAATTTATGGAGTATTTCTTCGACAAGAAGCTTGGTAAGGATGTGAAAGAACACAACATCAGTTCGTGGCGCCGTGCCATTACCGGAGATCTGACTTCGATATTTCGGAAAGCAGAAGGTGGTACCCATGTGGAATTGCCGTTCTTGAACCGTAATCAACAGATTTATGCAATTGATCAGGCTAAATCCAAACCGCTACCGAATAACTTCCATGTATGGACTGCTGATGAAATGCAAGTCTTACAAAATACAGGAAAGGCTGGACAATTGGCAAGACAGGAAAAAGGTCAAAAAAATTCCAATGCGCTGGCCTATGAGTTATATGCAAGTGAAACTATTGATAAGGACAGCGTAAAACTGACGATGTCCGCTGGGAATAAGCTATTCGGAACGAAATCCCTAAGCAGCCCTTTTAATGTGTATAGTGGACCGAACTATAAAGATGGTGTCAGTTTCTGGCCTTTTGCGGTGATTGCTGGTGAAGAATTGAGTTTTGACTGGAATCGAGCTGACTTTAAAGATGGATATTATGATTTAACCGTATACGGGCCAAATGGGTTTATGCGTAGCTTTAAAGGGAATGAAGAGCCTTTGGTTGTTGTCGCTACTTATGAGATCGGAAAGCAAGGTATCCCCACGGGAAACCTTATCTTGGAAGCGACCAATAATGGAGACAAATCGCTACATTTACAGGTAAAAGATAATGCCTACAGTTCTTGGCAGAAAAATACCGTACTGGGAGCGGGTAAAACCATCAAATGGGTTGTAGAATCGCATAAAGTTAGTGGTTGGTATGATGTTACTTTACAGATTGTGGAAAGTAAATTTGTCCGCCAATTTGCCGGTCGTGTGGAGACAGGAAGTCACTCGAAGACTGATCCACAATTGGGGTAATGACCATATAAGCAAAGCAGCGAATAGAGTTGGCCTATTCGTTATATGAACAAAAAAAGATCCCAGCTTTTATTTGAGCTGGGATCTTTTTTGTTTCGATCGGTTGATATTCGGTTTTTATTTTTTAATCCATTCTTCAAGCAAAGCTTTTAACTTTGGATCGCTTGGTCTTGGGCTATCTGCGGTGATGAGGTTTCCGGCTTTATCTATCAGAATATAACGTGGTATACCATTTACTTTATACGCATTTGTCAACTCATTTCCCGGTCCCGCGTGTAATTGAATTCCTTTGATATTTTTCTCTTTAACATAGGTTTCCCATTTTGGTTTGTCCTGGTCGACTGAGATACCTACAAATACCACTGGTTTTTCTTTAAACTCTTCATTTAATTTTTCCCAATGGGGTTCTTCCGCACGACAGGGTCCACACCAGGTCGCCCACATATCGACCAATACTACCTTACCTTTAAGATCGGCGAGACTTGTTTTCTTGCCACTAAGATCGGGATAGCTAAATTGGAAAGCAGGTACACCTGTTTTTGTTTCTACCAATCGCGCTTCTACAACTTTTGCCCGTTCGATTTGCTCAGGTAGCGTAAAATACTTCTTGTATTTCTCATTCATTTCCTGAAAGTCGCCATAAGAACGTGCTCCCTCAAGCCGCTGCAATACGTATTGTCCTTTTAGTACATCGGGGCCGATTGCCGCTACTTGTTGATCAAATGTTGGTTTGGAGGAAAGATCCAGCTTACGATAGATCATATTACTCATAAAGCGGTCGCCATACGGAAATTTTAATAATTCGGTCGTCAGATAACGATCGGCGTTGAACTGGGTATAAAAATCACTCATTTCCTCTTTACTTGGATGGGCTGTACGTGGCATGTACAGATAAGAGATTGCATAATAGGCAAAATCATAATCGACTAGTTCAGGGAAAAATTTGTCAAAATTGGAATTTCCTGTTTTTGCGCTTTTTTTGATTGCGTCCAGTTTTCCTTTGAACTGCTCGACTTCAGGGAAGAAATCGACATAGGTGCTCATTCCTCCTGGAGTGGTGCCTTTATCGTGAAAAGTTTTCGACGCTTTGTCCCAAGCGTATAACGTTTCATTTTCTGGACTATTTTTGCCTGTTAATTCATAATCATTTTGACTTAATTTTAGGTTTAAGTCCTCGTTTCCCTTGAAGTAAAAGCGAAAAAGTCCCTGCTGATTCTGGGCATTCCCACTACCAATAGAGTACAGTCCTTCGTATTCAGGCGTAAAACGAAATGCAAATTTTCCCGATGCGTCGGGAATGGATGTTGCGATTTCCTTCAATCGACCATTGAGTACTTTAAATAGTCCGACACGTTTTACTTTTGCGGGATCTGTCGTTCCGGTGATGTTGCTTGGCTGTTGTGCGAATGCGACAATCGAGCAAGTCAGGGCAGTGAGCAATAAAATAGTTTTTCTAATCATGATATAGAGGGTTAACTTAATTTAAATGGAATAATTTTCTTAATATCCTTAGCTTGATATAAACTAGCATCTTTTCTTTTTATGGCCTCATTTAAGTCTTGCAGGTCTTTTTTGTCGATAGTTTGGAATGGAGATGTTAAATCTGATTTCAGCAGTTTTTCCATCCCTTTGGAAGCCTGATCAAAATTTTTTAAATAGTAATTTAATAGTATCAGCCGATAACAATCTACGGGGTCCAGTGTGTTTCGTTGTTCTGCGGCTAGATATTCAGCTCGTATAGATTTCAGGATTGCCGGGTTCTTTGACTGATCAAGAATGACCGGCCCAAAGGCATTGCTGCGTTCATCCCAAGTAGGGTAAAGTTTATATTCGTCAATCAGGGCTAAATAGCTGGCCGCATTTTGGGAGCCGGCATAGTAACTCGTTACAAACCCGGGTAAAAATGCCTCCCATAATTTATCGTTGAACGTAGGACGTATATAGGTCAACATGGTCTTTAGGCTGTCCAATTGCTGTACTGTTCCATATGCTTTACTTTTTGCTTTGGCAATTGTTGAAATTTTGTTGCGGAGTAGATTTCCGCCATATCGTTTAATTAATTCTGGAAGGTTTGCATAAGCCCAATTATTGTATTTTGTAAAGGAAGTAACGCTATTGGCCAAGAAAGCGGTTTCATTGAACAGATCTTTCTGTTGCTCTAGATATCCTTCGAGTTCCGCAAAATCGTGTTTTTCGCCGGTTTTGATAAAACGTTCGCTGTAAGCTGCAGGATAGACGTTGTCCAATGTATTGTTAAAGACGAGGTATTGCCCAGATTTATTGCGCTGGACAGCTTCTTTTAGTAAAGGGACAAATCGGTCCACACCAAAGAAACCGGATTCAGTCATTATGGTTTTGCCTTCGGGGTTTACGATGACATAGGTTGGAAATCCGGGCGCGCCATATTTGCGGGCTAATTTCTTTCCGTCTGCCTCTTTCATGACATCTGTTTTGTATAGAATGTAATTAGTACTTAACTCCTGAGCTACTATTGGATCCGGAAATACTTGTTTGTCCATTTCTGCACAGGGCATACAACCAACAAAGTACAGATCTATCAGAATGAGTTTATTTTCTTTTTTTGCCTGTGCTTGGCATGCCGCATAGCTGCCCTCGAAAGCTTTTCCCTGTGCGTTCGCCGTGCTTGAAATGAATATTCCGTAACAGATCGTGATAATATAAAAAATAACCTTTTTCATAAATTTTTTTGAAAATTAGAGATAGTATATCTTGTTTAATGGGATTAGATGTTGATGATATTCTTGTCAGACGTGGTCACGGAAATTGATTCTGCTGCCGATCTTAATCGAATTTCATCTATCAACGTTGGATTTTTTTTCAACTGATCGACTGTATATTTGTCAATGTGTTGGATTAAAGTACCTGCTTTCAGACCGGCTGGATTTTCGGCCGATCCGACAACGCCCAAAGCTTTCAGTTGTCCCGAATTATCCCAGCCAAACTGATAATTCTTTACTAAGAAGTCCTGTGGGTAAGCATGTAATCTATTGGGAGCAAAGTAAGCCTCACTTTCGGCAAGATTGATGGTAATATTATAGCGGCTTAATAGGCGAACACCAATGGATCCGTCGAAACCAGGTTGCCATTGTTCATTTCCAGCACTGCCACCCATTAATGTCACAGGCAAACCCTGCATTGAGGGGAGGGGAGAAATGGCAAATTGGTAACTTTTGCCCGAGAAGGTGGGAGAGGAAACACCCATGCTTACATTCGCTGCCTGAGCTTCGGGTTTAAATCCACTGACCAGCAGCTTGTTCTGACGTACAAATGGACGGAAGCAGATCAGGTCATACGAAGCACCGGTGTCGAAAACAAAATGGCCTGAGTAGCTTTTGTCCTTGACGATCTCAAGCTGTCCGGGCAATATCATTACACCGGCAGGCATTGTAATAGGTACTGTAGTTCCCTTACCTTTGTATTGAAAATCCCCGAAATCGTACAAGGAAATCGTATTTTTATCGTAGTCGATATGGGTAATAAATTGGCGTATCAACGTATTGCCGATAATGCCATCGCCTTCTTTGCCCATTTCAGGAAAGATAGCAATTCCCTGTCCAGCTAACTTAAGCGTGTCTAATCGAATACTATTGTTGTCGGATACCTGAATCTTTGTATTGCCACCGACGACGGAAGCGTTGTTTTCACGGGTTACCTTTAAGCCAATTGCGTCTGCGAGCTGCTGGTTCACGGCCATTCCATCAGCTCCGGTGTCAAAAAGGAGCCTTAAAGGTTTTTCGTATCCATTGATTTTTACCTGTAGATAAATGGAACCATTTTTGTTTTCAAATGGAATTACAGCTCGTAATTTGGGTTTGCTTTCTCTTTTTAGTCCATAGAGCTGATCAAAAAGACTGAAGTAGATTAGTTTTCCCTTATGATCAACTAATGCTTGATTGCTTGTTGTCTTACCCTTTATATCTGTGACCTCAATTTGAAGTAGTGTTCCTCTTGTTGTTTTCTTGTCCGATAGAATATGTACGGCTTTTAGGGGGTAATTTTTGACAATTTGGTTTAAGCGGAAGCTTGCTCCTGCACCAGTATGTCCTGCTACGGAAAAATTTGGTGCGAGTTCACCTGTTATCATAGAGGTGTCTTTTTGTTCAAAACATTTGAGTAATTTGGCTGGAAGGATATTGTCAGCTTGTCCTAATACGACAGCACTCTTTACAAGATACACGCCGAGTATGATCAATTTTTTTATAGTGATATTCCACATAAAGATTAGTTGTATGTTATTTTTCCGTTAGATAATGGTGTATTAAGCAGCCAACTCGATGAGAGATCCAGTTAGCCGCTTAAATAAATATCAACTTGACATAGCTACATTTAGCATTTGTTTACATGTTAATTGGGGCTCAACGTTTGATTTCGTGTGACTTGATCAGGTGCCGATTCTGCGAAAAATATGCCTATTGATTTTTCTTGTGTTATTCACGGTAAGACACATCGACGATCTTGCCAAAACCGTTATATGATTCGGCCAACTTTGGTGCTCCGGATAAGCTAATCTCATAGAAATCCATTTTACCACTGGTATTTGGACTGGCGGGATCGTAAGTACATACCATTAGTTTCTTTGCAAAATCATTATATCGGTTACTTCCTGTATTGTAAACCAATCGTTGGAATTTAACTTTGGAAATGCGGCGAGTACCAAGATCGATTGCAAGACCGTGTTTTTTGTTAAACGGATCATATTGATATACTTTGTTACCAATCGAATAGTAGATATAACCAAACGTTGGATCTGCTGCAATATTTTCAGCTGACTCCATACCATATGGATTATCTATGTCATCAACGGCTAATGGATTGAAAATAGCACCCTCATGTCTAAACCGGACTAGTCTTAATTTATTGTTTGCTGGATTTTTTAATAATGCATAGAATTGGTTTGTTGCGGTCAGCACGCGTTCCATATATACCAGATCCATTTTCATGACCTCTGGGCTGAAGATTTCGGGGTCGCTGGAGCTTGGGATCAACAAGGTGTAATTTGTACTGCTATGTACTAAAAAACGCTGGTTCTTTTGGTCGAAAACAACAGCATAGGCGATGCTGCTACCAGAATTTACCGCAATAAATTTGGAAATATTCAGTCGAACACCTCCATTTAATCGATTTATTGTTGAACCATAAACCATATTTTGTGTTACATTTTGATGTATAAGAACTCCTTCGCTGTCTACCATATAGACTGGACCTCCCCCTCTGCCCATTGGCTGGATTATTTCAGCATGATAACCTTCTGCCGTCGTGCGAAAGATTTCTTTTTTCAGATTTCGGAAATTTGTCCAAGTATTTTCCTGATTGTTAAAACTAATGGTCATTTTGTCCGTACCGACATAGACTCTATGTGCATACTTATTCGTTATGGCGTCTCTATCATTTAAATACATGACCAATTTTGGAGCCCCTTCCATGTCAATCCTTGCAAAATTTTTAAGAATATCCAGATGGGGTTCATATTTTAATGTTGTTTGATTGTAGTTTAACATGTCTAGTCGAGATTTGCCATCAATATCATTCAATACAAGCCAGCCATCGCTCAGTTCAGAGGTGACGTTGATTTTAGTGACAAATTCTGTTATTGTATTGTCTGTTTTACTTGTGACCCTCAAGTGTAGCAGGTACTTCGCTGGGGACAAGCTTATTATGGTATCTAGCGCTAATTTGTGTCCCAGAACTTTCTTTTTTTCTGCATTTAAAATAGCGGTGCTTGGGTTGATCGTATACCATTCGTAAGTATAGTGATTCGGGTCTACTTTTTCTCCACTGATCAGCTCCAAATTAGGTTTGATCTGAAATGGTTTCTGATTATACGCGAGATAGGCCGTGTCTATTCCGCTGATTTTTAAACTGTCAAAATTAGAATAGGTATAATTTCCGAGATCTTTTTGACAAGATTGAAATGCATTCAATATACAAATGCAAAGTATCGTAATAAATAGTAATCTTTTCATATTGAGGTTACATTATTGGACATAAATCCCTAATTCCATAGGTTTCCCATCTTCATCCATAATCGGATTCCCAGAAGCCGCCTGTTCGTCCAAATAGGATTTCATTCCGTAGGACCAAGCAAAAATACCAGATGCGGAAGGTATATAAGTAGGAGCGGTTAGTTCTTCAAGGCTCAAATCATACCGTTCGATTAATAGCTTAAATTTCAACCCGGAGAACTTTCCAAGATACCCGATGACTAATGATGCATAGGGAGACTTATTCGGATTCCAGAAATCAGGAACACCTGGTATGTCATTGGCTTCTAATAAAAATCGGGTAAAATAACTCGAATATTTGTTGTTTCCAGTACCGATCTCCTGACTATTCATTGATGTAGAAAAGTTCTCATTGGCTTCCAGTTCCAATAGCAAGTTTAGATTTTCCTTTTTTAACTCGGCGTTGCGGAGCAAGCGGATGCGCAAGGTATCGCTTACCTGACCTGATTTGATGGCGAAATTCTCATTGACGATGTCATAATCACGACCTTTTACTAGGGTTGATGCTGGGTCTACCAGCAGCTTATAAGGTCTGTCTTGGTTTGACTTACCGCCTGTTGTCATAACGATAACGGGAAAAATCGCTTCTGTTATCTCGGGATCTACATAACCAAAAGAATACGCGCCGTAATCTACTGGGATATAGGTACCATTACTTAATTTGTTTTCAAAATAAATATTGTTTTGTCCTGAATATGTTTCAAGACTACTTTTCTTGCAACTTATGCATAAACTGATAGCGAATAGGCAAGAAATTATTAATTTTAATGTTTTCATGATCGTTACCTTGGGTCAATTTCAGATTGTGGAATTGGAAATGTATAGTTTTCTACCGCCACGGCTTTATTTGTTGTGGTTGCTCCATTGATCGTCCTGTTATCATTGCGTTTGTAGTAATACCATAGCTGACCTTCTCCATAAAACTCTTTACGATATTCTTTCTTGATATTATCAAGCAATCCTGTTGAGCTAGCAAGGATATCGCAGTTTCTATTTTTGCGCAATTCATTTAAATAGGCTAATGCTTTTGTTTGATCAGTTTCGCATTCGGATGCGATTAAATACATTTCGCTGATACGCATGCCTGGTACGGTATATCTAAAGTTTCGATTATTATCTGAAGGAATATCCGCATATTTTAAGAAGACAGGGTAGGACTTACCGCCATTGGAACGCCAATTGGAAGCGTATCTAAAATCATTCTCCCAATTTTCATAAACCACGTTAATGAATCTGTTGGTTGTCCCTGCACTGAGAATATTTTTATCATCTAATGCGGGGCTAAACAGTTCATCATAGTTTTTATATAATCTTGGGCTTTCAAATGCCAATAATAGCTCCATACTAAATATGCGATTGATTTGGGACAGTACACTCAGGTCCGCTGGTTGGATCCATGGAAACTTGGATTTTGCGGCAATAACTGCTTCGGCTGCGTTCAGGGCATTTTGTTTGTTTCCGGCCCATAAATTTGCTCTCGCTTCCAAACCTTTGGCCGCAAAATAGTTGAAATGATAGTTTCTGAATTGGAGAAAAGGTTTTGAACCTAATTGTACCTCTCCGAATGTTTGGTCTACTCTTCCCATATTTAGGACAGGGTCATATTTGAGCAGCAGTTCCGATGATTTTTTCAAATCCGCCAAAATATTGGTCATAACTTCTGTACTCTTAAAAAATGGAGCTGCTTCATAGGTTGTATTGGTGTAATAGGGAATTGTCTGCGCCTCTTTATCAACTGAAAATGCTGGTGCGAACATCCGGAGTATATCCAAATAAAGATAAGCTCGGGCAGTAAGGGCTTCCCCCTCCATTAACCCTTTCGTCTGTGTGTCTAAAACATGACCATAGGTGTCTAAATTCTCTAGGAACCTATTGATATTGGTGATATTGACATACAGACTGGTCCAGATGCCATCCAATTGCACTTTGACATCTTTGTCTCCGTAATTGAAACTGTTGAGCAGCTGGCGTTTTTTGTCATGGGCTCCCGAAATGTAATACGTCTGGGCGAGTAGATCCAGTGTCTCCAAATTTAGTGTACGGCCATATAAATTATCCCCGCTTATACTTAGGTAGATACCATTTAGGGCATCATAAAATCCTTGTGGAGTTTTAAAAACCTCTTCTTCAATAAATTTATCTTCTGGTTTGACGTCTAACCATTTATTGCAACTAGTCAGTCCAAGACTAATTGTGAGTATAGTGATCGTAATTATATTTTTCATCTTATTTAAAGGTTGCATTGAGGCTGAATGAAACGGATCTCGCAAACGGATACTCTGTACCGCGTTCCCTTCGCACGGTCGAACTATAAAAGATATCATTCAGTATACTGTTTACCCGGACAGTTGAAAGATTTAAACGATCTAGCCAGGCTTTGTTTCTAAATTCATAACCAAAGCTAATGCTTTCTCCGCTGAACGAATTTTCGCGTTGTATAAATCGTGAAGACATCGGTGTTACATCAGTGATGCTAATTCCTCTAAATTGAGCGATGTCTCCAGGGTTCTGCCAGCGATCATAAAGTGCACGTTTATCTTGGTTATTTTTTACAATATCTTCTTCAGACATGTTTTCGACTTTATCATACAGCGCCTTATTGAAATTGTCTTTACGAAGGATATAACGTATCAAGACATTTGTGGTAAACCCTTTGTATGAGAGCGTGCCTCTCAATATTCCTTCGGCCAGCGGTTGTGCGTTCCCTACAGGAGCTAAATCGTCGGCGTTATAGTTAAATGTCTGTTCGCCGGATTTAGTAAGAAATATTTCGCGACCAGAAGAGGGATCTATTCCTATGGACTGAACAGCCCATAAGGTATTTGGACTGTACCCGTCTCGATATCGGACTAGGGCATTGCTCTGTTTCATCTCATTGTTCAGTGCGCTCAATTTATTTTCAAAATGCGCATACTTGGCTTTTAACATGGAGCCTGTTAATCCAAACGTCACTATGAACTGATTTTGTGGTCTATAAATAGGAGAGTAATTAATTGTCGCTTCAAGCCCTTTGTAATCCAGTGTTCCGGCATTAAATGGATAGGCTGATAATCCGGTCGAAGAGGGTAAGGTGACAGCTACGACCAGTGGATCGGTGAATTTATCGTAGGCATTGATCTGAAAATTTAGCTTATTTTTAAATAGTGTGGCATCTATACCAACGCTGGTCTGTCTCGTTCGTTGCCATTCCAAATCCGGAGCACCTAGTGCAGATAAGCTAATGCCCTGTCCAAATCGGTTTACATCTGAATTATAATCAAATATCGACTGACTTACATTCCCAAAATTTTGATTACCAGTGATACCGATGTTTGCTCTTAAGCGTAGTATGTTAATCCAGTTTGCCGCCTTTGCAAAGCGTTCATTGTGTATATTCCAGCTTGTACCAAATGAATAATAGGGAGAAAATAAGTTATTGGAACCAAAACTAGTGGAACCATCGAGATTATAGTTTACGTCAAAATTGTAACGTTGATCATATGAATAATTGATGGAACCGAGTATCGACGTGCGGCGTGAAATTCTCGTGCTTGCAGAGGGTTTTGAGTCCTGTTCAAAACCAAAGGCAAAACTAGGATTACCATTACTCGCTGCGGGAAAACCTACCGCCTTATAGCCGTTGAGCCTGTTTTGAGATTCGCTTATTTCGCCTCTTATGTTAGCCGTAATACTATGTTTGTCCTGAAGAACTTTCGAGTAGGTTAACATCGCATTCGCGGTATATCCAAATGCGGAAGATTCTCTATGCGCCAAGGAACCCTTTTTCCGGTTTTCAACGCCTTCAAAAGAAGAATGTAAAGGAGAAAGGAAATTATCTGAATTTGTCATTCCCTTGCTAATTTGTCCACTTGCTGTTAACCGGAGTGCTGTATTGAAATCATAAGTCATCATCAGGTTATTGTTGATGACATAGTTCTTTGTCGTATTAAAACTTGAGAGATTGGCATCGTATATCGGATTAAATACGTTCCATGAAAAACCATTGCTGCGGGAATTCTCTTTATAGGTTAGGAATTTTTCCGAGGTAGACAAAGGTCTGTAATATGGATTTGTATTTACCCATGTAGCAAAACTTCCATAAGGAGATTCATTACTTGTGTACCCTGTTACGAAGGCTCTATTAGCAATGTTTAATTTCCCTGCGCGGTAGTTAAGGTTCAGATTTGTAGACCAGTCGTCACGGCCAGAACCTTTCATGCCACCTTTCGTATTTTTATAATTAACACCTGCATCAAATACGAGTGCTCCTTCCCCGCCACGAACGCTTAGGGAATGCCGATGTGAAAAACCGGTTTGAACAGGGATCTTTAGCCAATAGGTATCAACTCCACTTAATACTTCCTGAAGTCGGGCGTTATAGATACTGTCGAGCAGGATCTGTTGTTCAATTATATTGTTTTTAGCAGTATATCGTCCTGATAAGCGCTCAAATTCTAGCTTTTCAGTGGCATTCATCATGTTGTAACTCGAAAGGTCGGGAATTTGAGCCTGCATATCTGTCGTATAAGAGAGCATTATCTTTCCTGCTTTGGGTTTAATCGTTTCGACAACAATAACACCATTGGAAGCTCTCGATCCATAAATTGCCGTGGAAGCAGCATCCTTTAGGATCGTAACATTTTGAATAATATTCATGTCGAGATCCATGATTGTTCTTAGATTTGTCTCAAAACCATCTAATATGAATAATGGCTGATTGGGATCTACTGAAAATTCATCGCGAAGAGCAGATGTCGAAATACTGGTTTGCCCACGTAGTTCGATTGTAGGCAGCATATTTGGATTCGACCCTAGGGCATTATTTTCAATCTGAATAAAAGAAGGGTCAAGTGCTCTTAACCCTGCAATGACATTTTGATTGTTGACCATTTTCAGTTCTTGACCGGAAAAGGAAGCGGTTGCTCCGGAGAAGCTTTCTTTTTTTCGGGTCATCATACCCGTAACGACGACTTCTTCTACTTTGGCCTCAGTTCTCTTTAACTTGACCATTAGGATCTGGCCGGTAAACTTTGCCGTAAATTCATAAGGTTCGTAGCCTATTGAAGTGACAATGACGGTTTCGCCGGCTGCGGTTAAGGGGAGATTGAAGGTTCCATCCGTGGCAGACACAACAGCTTTTTTCGCGTCCGATTTTAGACGCAGTGTCGCGCCGGAAATTGGCGTCCCGTCTTCAGCTACAATTTTTCCACTTATAAACTGTTGCGTAGTGCCTAATATCTGATTAGGCTGTCTGAATGATGGACTTATTTTTTTTTGCACATTTCCCACCTGTTCTTTTTTTACAACTACAGTTTTCTCGAAGAAATCAAAAGATAAATTGGCATTGCTTAGAATGACAGTTAAAACCTGTTTGAACGGCATGTTTTTGATGTCTGCAGTCAGGTCAATAATTTGATTAATATCATTCTTTTTATAAAAAAATGAATAACCACTTTGTTTTTCAAGGTTTTTCAGAATCGATTCCAAACTTGATTTCTGCTTTTTTAAACTAACCTGTTGGGCATAGGTATGTGCGTCAACTTGTGACAGACCTAAACCGATCAGTAGAGTGATTAAATTGATCCTCATGAGAGATCTGGATAAGGGGCGCGCAAAAAGAGGTATTTGTTTTTCATAAATTCGTTGCACACCGGATGCTACATCAGCATCCAAATGAGACGAATGAAAATCTTTCTCCTTCTTAATGAACGGAGTTAAGGTAAATTTCATTAAATTCGTTTGGTTTTAACGTGTTAATAATTTAGAAGTTAGACGATGCTTTAATACCAACAAGCCCGACGGGTTCTGCGCCAACAGGATCCGTCTTTTATTGATATTAATAATCTCCTATCAGGGTGGGGATTTTTCGTTTTTCATTCTGTTAATAAGTTTGGTTATGTAATGATTAAATTGATTCTATTGTTCTTCCCTACAGTCGCTTTTGTCTGGATATTTGCATAGTTTAAAAGCTGAATAAGTTTATCTAAACTTAAATTCCGTGGAATTTTTCCACTATATTGACTAGCATTGCTCTTGCTATTATAAGTGATATCTATATCATACCATCTTGCGATTTCTTTAAATACTTCTGATGTATTTGTTCCATCAAAACAGAATTGGCCACTTTTCCAACTAAGTACCTGATCAATATTGATAGTCTTCGACTGGAGTTTCCCGTCCTTAGAAAAAGCTTGTTCGTTTGGTGTTAACTTAACAGCACTATTCTGTTGGGAAACAATAACAGAACCCTCCTGTAGGCTGGTGCGTACCCCTTCGTCCTCTGAATAGGTATTAATATTGAATTTTGTTCCCAGTACTTTCGTTTGTTGATTTTTTGTTTTAACAATGAAACTTTTATGGTCTTTTGTTTTTGTCACCTGAAAATACGCTTCACCTTCCAGCTCGACAATACGGTCTCCGGATTCAAATGAAGAAGGATAAGTTAGCTTCGAATCAGCATTGAGGCTAACCAATGTGCCGTCAGCTAAAACTAGTTCATAGGTAGCTCCTTTGGGCGTTTTTAATGTATTTTGTTGGGTAGTAATTTTCCCGGTAGAAGCATTTCTATAACTGACTTTCCCCTGCGCGTCTTTTGTTAATATTGTCTCTCCGATTTGAACCGTTTGATTAAGTGCTAATTCATCCAGATTAATCCGTTTGCCATCTGCTAGGGTGATGATAGCTTTTTCGCTTCCGGGAGGAATGGAAGCCAATAATTCTTCAGAAGCAATATTTTCGGTTGAGGGCCATAAGTTGTAAGCGAAAAAGCCGATGATCAATACCGCAGCAGCTGCACTGATAACCCGTATGTATTTTAAGGTACTGGATTTTTTTTCTATTACGCCAATTTCATTCAGCAAGCGATTTTTGACATTTTTTTGGATAGACGAAAACTGCTCTTCAGGTATTTGATCGGCTGATTGCAGATCAAACCAATCAAAAAGCTTTTTGCGCTCCTCAATACTTTCGGATCGGCTCAGAAATTGGGTAATTAATCTATATAATTCTTTCACTTGCTTCATAAATCGCAGCGTTATAGTGGTTGGTTATAATACAAGTGATGTAAAAGAAGAAGAGCTTCTACTCAAAAAACAAAAAAAATATTTATTTAATCTATTAGTCGATAAGTGGCTGATTAGTAGATTAAAAAAATAATACAAAATGAAATAGATGACCGGTTGCTGTGCGTAATTGGCGAATAGCCTTGTTGATATGCTTTTCAACCGTCGACTCACTAATACCTAATTTTTGTGCTATCTCTTTATTGCTCAAATAATATTCCCGGCTCAATTTGAATACTTCCTGACATTTTTGAGGAAGATTTTCTACCTCCTTGCTGACAACGTCAATGATGTAACGGTAATAAAGCCGATCTTCAATAGGTATGGATTGATCTTCAAGTTCCAGATGTTCGAAGTCTTGGTAGGCCTGTATTTTCATTTCTTTGCGGTAATGTGCAAATACCAAATAGCGACAGGAACTAAACAGGTAAGCCGGAAGAGACTCAATTTCCTGAATTAATGCTCTATTTTTCCATACGGAGATAAATAGGTCATGAAGAATGTCTTCAGCTGCTTCACGGCTGCTGATCTTTTTTGCAATAAAAGAAGTTAAATCGGGGGCGAATAAATCATATAACACCGAAAAAGCACGCTGATCTCCCTGTTGAATAAGGGGCAGGAGTTCTTGGTATTGGTATGATCTCGTGTTTTTCATAAGGTGTTAGTCGCCAGTAAATTTAGTAAAAAATTAATATTTTCATTATGTAAGTGCGCAAAGTGACGGGGATTTATTTTCAATTTTTGAGTATTTATTAAAAAACAATAAAATCAGTTTTTTTAGAAAGTAAACTAGGCAGTCTTGCATATGGATAATAAATATTTTAAACGGACTTTCAGTGTTAAGTATTGATCTAGTATTTATGAAGTATGGCGTTCGTATTTCTATTTGGTGTTAAATATCAAGCACAACGACTTAAAAAAGAATCCGAATAATGATGCGCAAACGATAGTCTTAATGTTGATTTACCTCTATATAAAGTGTAATCTTCATTTTATTTTCTAATTTCACTTAATTTTATGAAATGCGCTCATGGCCAAATCTATTAAAGAAATTGCACAGGAACTTAATGTTTCCAAATCTACCGTTTCGCTGGTGATCAATCATAAAGCGGAGCAGGCTCGTATCAGTAAAGATCTTGAGAGGCGTGTATTGGATTATGTCAAGAAAGTCGGGTACAAACCCAATTCGCTAGCAAAAAGTTTGGCGACAGGACGCTCGAATACCATTGGCTTGATCGTAGAAAATATTGGCGATTCCTTTTTCGGTCCTTTTGCGTTATATGTGGAAGAGCTTTTGCGCAAGAAAAATTATCATGTACTCTATAGCAGTACTTTAGGAGACCCTCAAAATGCGCGAGATATCATTGATTTTATGCTTGAAAAGAAAGTTGAGGGTATACTCCTGGCACCTACCGTAAATTTGGACGAACATCAACGAAAAATCCTAGAACATAAAGTCCCTTTGGTTGTTTTTGACCGAAATTCACCAGAAGTAGCGACACATTATGTTCATATTGACAACGGTGATAGCGGCAGAAAAGCCTGTTTACATTTGCAATCAATCGGGTGTAAGAACTTTGGATTGATCACCATTGATTCGGACCAGCCTCAGATGCTGGCACGTAAAAATGCCTATTTGCAATTTTGTGAAGAAACAGGTATGCCAGCAAGAATATTACATTTGTCCTATCAAAACTTGCGGCAGAAGGGGATGGCTACTTTGCGGAATTGGGTGTCTAAAAATACCGAATTGGATGGATTATTCTTTACGACCAATTATCTGTGTATCCTTGGTTTGAAATCGCTCCGGACCGAGGAAGGGAAGAATTTTGATTTCCCATTGTTTTCTTTTGACGATCATGAATTGTTTGATCTTTTGAATCCTAAGATCTCCTGTATCCGCCAGCCACTGGAATCGTTAGCAAAAACATGTGTAAAGGTCTTGCTAAAAGAAATAGACCGTGGCATTTCAAGTCCTAGAGAATATGTGATTTCAACAGACTTGATTAAAAGATAATATGCTGCTTGGAGCCTTTATCCGTTTCAGATTGTCCATATGAATGTAAGCCTAATTGTAAAAATCATAAGACCTCACCTTCGAAAGTATCGAGTTTTTTTGAATTCATATTCTTTTTTATATCTTTACTAATACGTTTTAGTAGAAATATTTATATATATCCTAAATAATGAAGAAATCATTAAGTGTTTTTCTAGGGTCATTATTGTCCTTGGGTTTGTTTTACGCAAAACCGGTTTTGGCTCAGAAGTTTAGAGGACAGCAAATGGAGGCTGTGGATCTGGTAAACCCTTTGATGGGTACTGAATCCAAATTTGAGCTTTCCAACGGTAATACTTATCCTTCGATTGCGAGGCCATGGGGGATGAATATGTGGACACCGCAAACAGGTAAAAATGGTGATGGCTGGCAGTATCAATATACCGCTGATAAGATCCGTGGCTTGAAGCAGACCCATCAGCCTTCCCCTTGGATGAATGATTACGGTGTTTTTTCGATTATGCCCGTGACGGGAAAACCTGTTTTTGATCAGGATGAACGTGCGAGTTGGTTTTCGCATAAAGCGGAAATTGTTAAACCCTATTATTATTCCGTGTATTTAGCCGATCATGACGTGACTGCTGAGATGACGCCAACTGAACGCGCGGCGATGTTTCGTATCTCTTTCAATAAAACGGATGATGCCTATATCGTTTTGGATGCTTATGAGAAAGGTTCAGAAGTTCAGATCATCCCTGAAAAAAATATGATTATTGGTTACTCGTCGAAATACGCGCGTGGACCGCTGCCCGAAAATTTTAAGAATTATTTTGTACTTGTTTTCGATCAGCCTTTTGCTAGCGTTGCTACTTGGGAAGGAAAGGAAAAGAAAGATGGGCAGCTTCAAATCAAAGGTGACCATACTGGTGCGATCGTCGGTTTTAAAGTGAAGGATAAATCAAAACCTGTTCAGGTGAAGGTTGCATCCTCTTTTATCAGTGCTGAACAAGCCTTGTTAAACTTAAACGAACTTGGCAATAAGTCTTTTGATCAAATTAAAGAAGATGGTCGCCAAATTTGGAATACAACTCTAGGTAAAATTAAGGTAGAAGGAGATGATATCGATCAGTTGCGTACATTTTACTCGACAATGTACCGTACGTTATTTTTTCCGAATAAATTATACGAGATCGATGCCGCGGGTAAGGCCGTTCATTACAGTCCTTACAATGGTAAGACACTTCCTGGGTATTTATTCGGAGGAACAGGTTTTTGGGACACATTTAGAGCCCTGTATCCTTTCTTAAATTTCATGTACCCTTCTATCAATAAAGAAATGCAGGAGGGTTTGCTCAATGCTTATCTGGAAGGTGGATTTCTACCTGAATGGAGCAGCCCAGGTTATGCTGATATCATGGTGGGTAACAACTCCGCTTCAGTCGTTTCGGATGCTTATATGAAAGGATTGCGTGGTTATGATATCAATAAGCTATACGAAGCTTTGCAGCATGGTGCCAATAATGAAGGACCTATGAGTGCTGTTGGAAGAAAAGGTGTTGAATACTACAACAGTTTAGGATATGTCCCTTATGATGTTAAAATCAATGAGAATGCTGCCCGTACCTTAGAATATGCTTACGATGATTTTACTATATATCAATTGGCAAAGGCATTAAATCGTCCTAAGGCTGAGATTGATCTATATGCGAAGCGCGCCCAAAATTATAAGAATTTATTTGATCCTTCCACAAATCTGATGCGTGGTAAAAATAAGGATGGTAAATTCCAAGCGCCTTTCAATCCATTGAAATGGGGGGATGCGTTCACTGAAGGTAATAGTTGGCATTACTCCTGGAGTGTTTTCCACGATGTACAGGGGCTGATTGACTTAATGGGTGGTGAAAAAACCTTTGTCAATATGTTGGATTCTGTATTCGTTCAGGCTCCAGATTTTGATGATAGCTATTATGGCGGTATTATCCACGAAATTCGGGAGATGCAGGTGGCCAATATGGGGCAATATGCCCATGGAAATCAACCCATACAGCATATGCCATACTTGTATAATTATGCAGGGCAACCCTGGAAAACGCAATATTGGGTTCGTCAGGTAATGGACAGGATGTACAAACCGACTCCTGATGGTTATTGTGGTGACGAGGATAATGGTCAAACATCAGCGTGGTATGTGTTTTCGGCTCTAGGTTTTTATCCTGTTTGTCCGGCGACAGATGAATATGTGCTTGGAGCTCCATTATTTAAGAAAGCTACCTTGACTTTTGAAAATGGTAAAACATTGACAATAGATGCTCCTAAGAATTCTGATGAAAATGTTTATGTCAATGCTTTGCAGTTGAACGGAACAAATTATGGTAAAAACTGGTTGAGCCACAAGGTGCTCCATGAAGGAGGAAATCTTAATTTTGATATGGCCGCTAACCCGAACTATGATAGAGGAGCTACTTTAAGTGCCGCTCCATATTCGATGACAAATGACTTGAAGGTGGGTGTAAATTCAACAAAATCAAAGAAGAAAAAATAAGCAAATTATAACTCTGATTATGAACTTTAATTTTTTGAAACAAACATTGGCTATTGTAGGCCTACTGTATTCTTTTTCAGTTCCGGCACAGGACAATTGGCAACATATCGAAAATGATCGTAAGGTAGCGGTGGATGTTGATAGCATTACCAGAGGTGGATATACATTGGTCTGGATTAATAAGGACAAAAATTTTAGTCCAGCCCTTAAGGAGAGATTGGTAGCGGCGTATTTTACCAATTATCCTAAGCTGGCAAAAAAATATAATAACAAGACCATAAAAAAAGTGTCTTTTGTCATTGATCCGGATTATAAGGGTGTTGCCGCTACGGCTGGAGACATTGTACGCTATAGTCCGGAATGGTTTGCCAAAAACCCGGGCGACATAGATGTCGTTACACATGAAGTCATGCACATTGTTCAGGCTTATCCGAATGGAGCTGGTCCTTGGTGGATTACCGAAGGAATTGCAGATTTCGTTCGGTTTGACGACGGAATAGATAACGCCGGCGCAAATTGGAAATTACCAGAGTATACAGAGAAACAAAAGTATACGGATTCTTATCGTACTACAGCGCGTTTTCTTTATTGGATTAACAAAAATGTAAAAAAAGATTTTGTTAAAAAATTGGATGGGGCAATGCGCAGTAAAACATATACTGATGATTTTTGGAAAGCACAGACCGGCAAGACGATTGACGAATTATGGAGTGTTTATAGTCAAAATCCCAAGATCTAATCCTGAAGTGATGAACATAAGAAGTTTAGTTTATGTCGGTTTACTATGTGTCCCTTATTTATTAAAGGCGCAGGAAACCAAATTGATTCAATACGTCAAACCACTTATAGGAACCGCACGAATGGGGCATACTTTCCCTGGTGCGACAGTTCCTTTTGGGGCAGTGCAGCTCAGCCCGGATACAGATACCTTATCGTATGCTGTAAATGGACAATATAACGGCGATGTGTATAAATACTGTGCCGGTTATCAGTATGAAGATCCAACGATTGTAGGGTTTAGCCATACGCACTTTAGCGGTACCGGCCATTCTGACCTGGGCGATATTTTAGTTATGCCAACCCAGGGTAAGGTACAGCTCAATCCGGGGACTTCGAATAAACCTCAGGATGGATATAGATCGCCCTATTCGCATGCCAATGAGCGTGCGGAGCCAAACTATTATAGTGTTTTGCTTGACAAACATCAGATTAAGGCCGAGTTAACCACAACAACTCGTGTCGGGATCCATCGTTATACCTTTCCGCAATCAGATGCATCGCATCTTGTCGTAGATTTGACTGCTGGAATTTATAACTACGATGGTAAAAATGTCTGGACGGTTGTCAAGGTGCTGAATGATTCTACTTTGGTGGGTTATCGCCAAACCAATGGATGGTCCCGTACACGAACTGTATATTTCGCGATAAAGACTTCCAAACCTTTCAAAAACTATGGCGCAAAATACGAAGATGGCAAATTGGTGTATAATGGTTTTTGGCGCAAGTTTGATCAGCAGCATAATTTTCCAGATCTAGCTGCCCATAATATCAAATTGCATTTGGATTTTGATACCAAAGCACAAGAGTCCATCCAGATGAAAGTTGCGCTAAGCCCTGTAAGTATGAAGAATGCGCTTAGCAATATGGAAACAGAAACGCCAAATTGGGATTTTGACAGCTATGTGCGTAAAGGGCAATTGGCTTGGGAAAAGGAACTTCAAAAGATTGAAGTGGATATGTTGAACAAGGAGGACCTTGTCAATTTCTACACGGCTATGTATCACGCCAGTTTAATGCCGACGATTTATATGGATCAGAATGGCGAATATAGAGGATTGGATCAGGAGGTACATCAAGCTAAAGACTTTACGAATTATACATCGTTTTCGCTTTGGGATACCTTTAGGGCGTTCCATCCGCTTTTGAATTTAATTAACCCTTCACGAAACGCGGATATTGTGACGTCCATGATAGCACATTATGATCAGAGCGTATTGAAAATGCTGCCTATTTGGTCACATTATGCAAACGACAATTGGTGTATGAGTGGTTACCATTCTGTATCAGTCATTGTTGATGCCATATTGAAAGGTGTGTATAAGGGAGATCCAGAGGCTGCGTTACGAGCTTGTGTGCAAACAGCAAATACGCGTAATTATGAAGGAATAGGTGCCTATATAGATAAAGGGTATGTTCCGGATGATGTGTCAGGTACCTCTGTCTCCAATACCCTGGAATATGCTTATGATGATTGGTGTATTGCCCAATTGGCAAAAAAGCTAGGGAAAGAAGATATTTATCAAATCTTTTCAAAGCGAGCGGAGAGTTGGCGGGCGCTTTATGACCCAGCAATTGGTTTTATGCGTCCAAAAAGCTCCCAAGGAAAGTTTAAAGAAAAATTTGATGTCTTAGATACACATGGGCAGGGATTTATAGAAGGAAACTCTTGGAACTATAGCCTGTATGTACCGCATCAACCCAAAGAAATGATGCAAGTTATGGGCGGACAAAAGAAACTGGAGACTTATCTGGATTCTTTATTCACAATGGAACTGCCGGATAAATATTTTGAGCATACGGAGGATATAACAAGAGATGGTATTATTGGCAATTATGTACATGGAAATGAACCTTCTCATCATGTGGCTTATCTGTATAATATTACCCAAAGCCCTTGGAAGGCGCAGGCGAGATTGCGTCAGATTATCCGGAATCAATATCACAATGGGCACGCTGGTTTAGGTGGAAACGATGACTGTGGACAAATGTCTGCCTGGTATCTTTTTACTGCGCTCGGATTTTATCCTGTTGCGCCCGGAGACGATGCATATTGGATTGGCAGCCCGTTGGTGAAATCTGCGAAAATCAATTTAGAAAATGGTAGCAGCATTTCTATAGTTGTGCGTAATCAGTCTGAAAAGAATGTATACGTAAAATCCGTAACATGGAACGGTAAGCCACTGGATAATCTAAAATTATCTTACACAAACTTAATGAATGGCGGCGAATTGATCTATACGATGAGTAACAAACCAAACAGATAGGGGGCTTAGGTATACGAATAAAGAATGGGGCGATCAGGTGTATATAAATGGATAGCTATCTGTTGCTTGTTTTTATTTTTGGTATTGCAGTATCTCATGATCGTGCGATCATATGAGATAAAACGAAGTCAACTATTTCAAAAAGAGAAGCGGGATATTAAGGTCGTTTATGACAGGCATATCTTGAATGACAAGATGTTCCCCGGAGGACAAAAACTTGTCGACTCGACCTTAATGCCTCATTTGAATCGCCTGAAATATTATCATCAGGAGAATCGAATCGCTTTTGATGAATTAAGAGATAGTATTGCTGGCCAACTGCTTTCTAAGTTGCAGGACAATCCCTCGATAGATAGCTTATTTGAAGTTATTCGATCGGAGATCCATTTAGATAAAGAGTTTGGTTACGCACTTGTGTTGCGGGATGTGTCTGTTACCTTCGATGCCAAAGATTTTATTCCAATAATTGATTTTTCTCAGGACCACGCTATTCCGATAGGTGGTGAACCAAGTTTCATTGAAAAGGACAATCTTGTTTCAGCGATGGCAATCGCTGCAAATAGCAAAATGTCAAATCGTGTCGCATTTACTTTGTATGTCGGAAATATAAACACGAAAATCTCTGTTATTAAGTCCATTCTTCCTTTACTATTACTGTCAGGCTGTTGTATTATTGGAATTATTGGACTTTACTGGGTAACCTATACGAACTGGATGAAACAGAAACGTATGGCGGAGATGGCTTCAGACTTTATCAATAATGTCACACATGAATTCAATACACCGCTGACAACAATTCGCATTGCCCTCTCCAATATAGCGGCAAAGGTATCCGATGAAGAAAAAGTTAAAATTGCAGAAACACTTCAGACTATGGGGCGTCAGATCAAGCGTTTGGACAGGCTTGTGAATAAAGCTATAGATCTGAGTGTCTTTAATCGGGGAACAATTATTTTGGAGGAACGATATCTTTCTGAGTTATTGAATCAAATTGGAAAGGATATTGCTGTTTTAGCGTCAGAATATGCCACAATACAAATTGAAGTGGATGAGAAGGTCTCACAGGATAAAGTACTTGTTCATCCTTTTATGTTTGTCACCATGGTGAACAACCTGGTGGAAAATGGCTTGAAGTATAATAATGAAAAATTGAAGCGCGTTCACGTTCAGTTGGGTTATTCAGCTCCTGGGTTGCTTGCGTTGACTGTTCAGGATAATGGGATAGGTATTGCTGAAAATCAGCTGCCACATATTTTTACAAAAGGATATCAAGGGAAACTTCATGCTTCGACCAATGGGCTTGGGCTCGGATTATTTTTTGTTCAGGAGGTAATCCGTACACATGGATGGAAGATTGCTACAAAGTCGTCTGTTGAACAGGGAACAAAATTTATTATTTATATACCAACACTGTGAATATATAAATTATGCAAAGATATGGCCATATATTATTGATTGAAGACGATCTTGATTTGGCAGCTATGCTATTTGACTATCTATCGGGCTGTGGTTTTGATGTGGTCCACGCCGTATCGGCAGAACGAGGTATAGCCTGTTACCGTACGGATAAATTTGATATTCTTATTGTGGATATCCAACTGCCGAAATGGGATGGCTTTCAGTTTGTGGAATATGTTTCAAAACTAAATAAAAATCAATTTGTACTCTTCCTGACAGCAAGATTATCGAAAACAGACAAATTACGGGGCTTGCACCTGGGCGGGAATGACTATATAACGAAACCTTTTGATGTGGAAGAACTCGCTCTCAAGCTTCAGAATTATATGGTTAAGCATAATCTCATCACCCAACGCTCAATGAATGTAGGTGATATTAAGCTCAATGATCAGCTCTATACCATAGAATTTGGAGATAAATCAAAACAAGTTGTCTCTCCTCGGGAATTTGAACTCTGGACTTTCCTGGCGAATAAACCAAACATGGTTTTACGGCGGGAAGAAATCCTAATGGCGCTATGGGGAGAAAATGATTACTTCTTGGGACGAAGCTTAGATGTATTTATCTGTAAGATTAGAAAAATGTTAAAAAGATCGCGCTATGTCGCGATAAAAACGGTCTATAAGGTCGGTTTTATTCTAGAAGTGAATAACGAGAATTGTCATTAACAATCGATTAACAACTTTCCTTTTCCTTTCTGCTTACTTTTACTAAAACGAATTAGTGTGCTGATGCAGGTGTTTCTTATTATGATAGCCAGCATATTTGGTGTACAGTAGTCCGTCAACCAATTGTTGTATTAGTAAACCAGGAATAAATTTATGAAAAGAAAGGTAATTCCATTATTTCTCACGCTGTCAGTGTGCAGCACATCGTATCTTCAAGCTGAATTAAAGACCGAATCCAACCCAATTTATTTCCGACAAGACGGTATTGTCATTGAAGGGACAGTTGTAAATAGTTCAACTGGAAAGGTCATGCAAGGGGTGAGTATTGTCGTAAAGGGAAGCGGTAAATCTACCAAAACAGATGCTGCTGGTAAATACCGTATCGAAGTACCTTATAAAGAGGCCACGTTAACATTTTCGTATATCGGATTTCAGCCGCAACAAATTGCACTTGAAGGACGATCCGTCATACAAGTCGGTCTGGTCGAAGATGTTAAAGCACTTGAAGATGTTGTTGTTGTAGGCTATACGACGCAGAAAAAACGGAATGTCGTAGGAGCCGTAGCTACAATTACGACAAAGGACCTCGTGCAGAGTCCAGCTGCAAATATCAATAATATGCTGGCTGGTCGGCTTCCAGGGCTGGTTGTCAACCAATATGCTGGTGGTGAGCCCGGGGTAGATCGATCAGAATTATTTATCCGCGGTAAGTCTACTTATGGTAATCAGTCTCCAATTATTATTGTTGACGGTATTGAACGTGATATGAGCTATTTAGCTCCTGACGAAATTGAAACTGTTTCTATTCTGAAAGATGCTGCAGCTACAGCTCCGTATGGTATCCGTGGGGCAAATGGGGTCATTGTCGTCACAACAAAACGAGGGCAGGCGGCAGATAAAGCCACCGTAGATTTTAAGGCGTCTTATGGTTTGAATGCACCCGCACAGTTGCCCGAGCTTCTAGGATCTGCGGATTATGCGACACTCTATAACGAAGCTTTGGTTAATGACGCAAAGTTATCCGGTGGCAATATTGATAACCTGAAACTCTTTAGTCAGGATGCTATAGATAAATTTAGAAGGGCAAAGGGCGATAACTCTGATGGTCTGGGATATAATTGGGATTATTTTGACTACATTTTTAGGACAGCGCCACAACACGAATATAACCTATCGATCCGTGGAGGAAATGAGATCGCGAAGTACTTTGTGATGGGCGGATATATGGGGCAGGACAATAATTATGATCATGTCGATTTGTCAAAATATAATGTAGCGCCCAAGTTCCAACGATACAATTTTAGATCAAATATCGATGTCAATATCACAAAAAACCTGTGGGTAAAGTTGAATTTAGGGGCACGTATCACCAATCGTACCTCGCCAGGAACTTCTGCGTCGCGATTAATGACATTGGCAATGACACAGCCGCCTTACTTACCAATAGTACTGGAGCCTAATAGTCAGTCGTCAACACAGAATTATTTATTGAATAATCCATCAGGTTTATTGTTCGGTAATCAGATCTATCGTTTTAATGTATTAGGCGAGTTGACCAGATCTGGTTACCATACTGAAAAAAACACCTATCTGGAAGGAAGCTTTGCTGTGGGCTGGAACATGGACTTTATCACCAAGGGACTTTCTGTTGACGGGGTATTTTCTTATGATGCCAAAGAACAACAGTGGGTTAGAAGAGAATTAGGGACATATAGCGAAGGTTATCGGGTTTATCCGAATTATGCGACTTTTCAACCCAGTGGCGGGATAGATATGTTTATGCATCCTGAACATTATAACGGGACTTATACCAATGGTAATAAGTATACCGTAGATCAGACTATTGGAAATAAATTTGATCAAAATAGTCCATTTAATAGAACCTTTATTCAGGGGAAAATTAATTACAATCGTTTATTTAATGACAAACATAATGTGACGGGGATGTTATTATTCAATCGTTCAAGTCAGTCTGTGTACGACGCAGCAAACGATAAAGCGAGTGTAGATATTCGTTATCAAGGTTTAACAGGACAGTTTACCTATAATTATCTAGAGAAGTATTTAGCGGAATTCAATTTTGGATATAACGGCTCAGAAAATTTTATCGAGGGAAAGCGTTACGGTTTTTTCCCAGCTGGTGCAGTGGGTTGGGTTGTGAGTAAGGAAAAATTTATGGACCAAACTAAAGACTGGCTTAGTTTTCTGAAACTAAGGGCATCGATGGGGCTTGTCGGGAACGATAAAATGCCTGGCGATGCTAGATTCGGGTATTTGGCTTTTTACCAAGGCGGTGACGGCTATAGTTTTGGTGAGCAAAATTTTAACAATGGCCAAAGCGGGCTACGTGAAGGGCGCCTGGCAAATGAAAATACCACCTGGGAAAAATCCCGTAAAACCAATATTGGTCTCGATATTGGTTTTTTAAAAAATAAGATGAATTTTAGTATTGACGTATTTGAAGATTATCGTTACGATATCATTACCGAACTGGGGCCTGACGATATTGGTTTTCCGAGTGTAGTGGGTAAAGGGTCACCACTTATCAATATTGGAAAGGTACGTAATCGGGGTATCGATATTGAAATGAGTTATTCGGATATGATTGGTGATAACTTTAGATTTTTCGTCAAACCGAATTTCACCTTTTCGCGCAATAAGCTAATTTATAGACAGGAAGTTCCGCGTCAGTATGACTATAGACAAGCGACAGGTAAGCGGTTGTATGAGAATTTTGTATATGTTTTTGACCATTTTGTTAAAGATCAGGCGGAAGCAGATAAATTAAACCAAGGTCAATTTCAACCCTGGGGTAATGTTGGGGCCGGAGATGTTGTTTACAAAGATTTGAACGGCGATGGTAAAATCACCGACTTGGGGGATCGTACTGCTATGGGAAACCCACGAAGTCCAGAGATTCAATTTGGTTTGCCTATTACATTACAGTACAAAGGTTTTGATTTTAGCCTTTTATTTCAAGGGGCACTGAATTCTTCTATCTTGCTGAAAGATGCTGCTGTATGGGATTTCCCAACTTTTGATCAGGATAAACTGGGGGCTGTAAGACCGATACACATGGGGCGTTGGACCCCAGAAACAGCTGAAACGGCAACTTATCCAGCACTACATATCGGTAATTCGGAAAATAATAAAAACAGCAACAGTAGTTTATTCCTATATGACGCAAAATATTTAAGACTTAAAAATATTGAAATCGGGTACAACTTGCCGAAAGACCTGATCAAAAGAATCGGTTTAAATCAGTTGCGTATTTATGCGCAAGGAATGAATCTGTTTACTTGGTCAGGCCTCAAAGATCTGAGTATCGATCCTGAGATGGGAAATGCAAGTGGATACTGGTACCCGATTTTGAAAGTCTACAATTTTGGGATAAACCTTAATTTTTAATCGTTATGAATATGTTTAAAATAAGAAATATAATTTTTTCTATAGCGGGCACGGCTGTATTGGCGATGACGGGCTGCAACAAATATTTGGACAAATTACCAGATGATCAATTGAGAGAAGATGAGGTATTTACGCGTTATGAAAAAGTCAATCAGCTTGTCACAGATGTTTATAACAAAGCTAAGAACGTGAACCAACCAATTTCATGGTTTTATCATTTTTCAAGTGCTGCCATCACGGATGAAGCGGAGGGCTCTACCGTAGAAGGAAATATTACGAATAGATATAATACCGGAGACTGGAATATTAACGAACTACCGGGAGATAACGGGCAGTTCTGGAATAGTATGTATGACGGTATCAGACGGACAAATGTGATTTTGGAGGGAATAAAAAAATACAATACACCGGATGATATTCTCGAACCAGGATCATTACCCATGCGTGTAGGAGAGGCCTATTTTTTGAGAGCATATTTCCATTTAATGGCGGTCCGAATTTATGGGGAGATACCTTATATCAATCATGTTATTACCGCGACAGAAAATATGAATTTTGAACGAGAATCGGTTCATACAGTAATTGATAAAATCGTCGCAGATGCTACCACCGCATACAATGCTGTTCCGGAAAAATGGGAAGGACAGAATTTTGGTCGAATTGATAAAGGCGCATGTTTGGGATTAATAGCAGAAGCGAGGTGGTTGGCTGCCACTCCACTTTGGAATGGAGCTGCTGAAAAAGGATATACGGGCAGTCGCAAGTTTGAATCCGAATATGCGAGCAGTAATCCACAGCGTTGGATCAAGGCCAAAGAAGCCGCAAAGGCGGTGCTGGATTTTACGGTCGCCGGAGAAAAACGTTACAGTCTTTACCAAAAATATTCAAACACGGACTTTGGGGATAGTGGTGGACAGAATACAAGTAATTCGACCGTTTATACCCGGCTCTGGCAGATGTTTTACGATATGGAAGCGTTTAAAAACGAGTATGTCTTGTTTTTTACAAGGTATAAAGGAGAAGGCTGGTTTGGTGATGTTTATCCACCAAGCAGGGGCGGAGGTGCGCGTCAAATGCCTGTTCAGGAGCAAGTTGATGAATATGAATACATTTCTCCTGATGGCTTTGGCTATCCCGTGTATAGTGCGCAGGCAAAACAAGATGGATATGACGACGGAAGTCCTTATACATCCGTCAAGAGAGATCCACGATTCTATCGAGATATTATATTTCATGGCGCAGCTTTTAGGGGGGGCAATAATAACCCTTCTCAAACCAATGTAGCAAGCGGAGCGGATCAAATTGGAGCTAATAATGCAACTCGTACAGGCTATTATCTGAGAAAATTCCTGCAGGAAGCCTGGAATAGAAACGGTAGCGTTATTCTGAGTGCTCCACCAGTGTGGAGGTTACCGGACTTTATTTACATTTATGCCGAAGCAGTCAATGAAATAGATGGGCCAACACAAGAAATTTATAATTTGATAAATCAGGTCAGAACACGATCATTCATGGCTCCAATGCCAATGAGTACACTTTCGAATAAAAATTTAATGCGCGAATATATCTATCGTGAGCGGAGAGTAGAGTTTTTCTATGAAAATAAAAGGGCTTTCGATAGCAGATTATACTTGGAACCTAGTAGTGCAATAGAAAAAACTAAGTATCAAACGTTCACAGCTGCTGGAACTACCAACAGTGAGCGAAGTATCAATTATTGGAAGAATAACAATAATTCTTACCCTAAGCTTCAAAATATGATCAATGGGATGCGACCGGTTGAAGATGTAAATGGTAAAATTCAGATTGGTGATAAAAAGTATCGAATGGAACGTTTTTTTGTCGAGAGCAGAGTTTTCAATGCACCTACTCATTATTTATTTCCGATTTTGAATTCTGAACTTCAAAAGTCACCCGCGCTAGGGCAAAATCCAGGATGGTAGTATTTGCATACAAAAATCCCACATTCAACAATCCATTGAATGTGGGATTTTTTTGTAACCATCTTGTGAAAAATGGTACTTTATCCCCTATATTTAAAATTCTTATTTATATTTACTAATACGTTTTAGCTTTTTGGGCTGTTTTAAAACAGTATGAACCAAACCCACATTTATGTTTAACATTAAAAAATTAACAGGCGGCATCCTTTTTCTTTTTGCGACTCATGTGAGTTCAGCACAACAATCCTCGCCGGTAGATTATGTAAATCCATTGATTGGTACAGAATCTAAATATGAATTGTCGAATGGAAATACCTATCCGGCCATCGCACGTCCTTGGGGAATGAATTTTTGGACTCCCCAGACAGGTAATATGGGCGATGGATGGGTGTATACCTACACAGCGGATAAGATCAAGGGATTTAAGCAAACACATCAGCCTAGTCCATGGAATAACGATTATGGACAGTTTTCTTTGATGCCGATAACGGGTAAGCCGCAGTTTGATCAGGAAAAACGGGCCAGTTGGTTCTCGCATAAAGCAGAGGTTGTAAAACCTTATTATTATAGTGTTTATCTAGCAGACCATGATGTGACTACAGAGCTTGCACCTTCACAGCGTGCGGCGGTTTTTCAGTTTACTTTCCCAAAAACAGACGAGGCTTATGTGATTATTGATGCTTTTGACAAAGGATCTTACGTAAAGATTATCCCGCAGGAAAATAAAATTATTGGTTATTCAACAAAAAATAGTGGTGGCGTTCCAGACAATTTTAAAAATTATTTTGTCATTACCTTCGATCGCCCTTTTTCGTCCAAAGCCGGGGTAAAGAACGGTGTGGTCAGCAATGATCAACTGGAAATTAAAGAGGATCATGCAGGTGCTATTGTTGGTTTCCCTTCTTTAAAAAGGGGAGAGAAGGTTATTGCAAAAGTTGCTTCTTCCTTCATTAGTTTTGAACAGGCAGAGCTTAACCTGAATGAAGTAAAGTCTAAAACATTTGAGCAGGTGGCCAATGAAGGTAAGGAGCAATGGAATGAAGTATTAGGCCGTGTCCAAGTTGAAGATGACAATATAGATCGCCTGCGTACCTTTTATTCCTGCCTTTATCGTTCGACATTATTTCCACGGGATTTCTCGGAAATTGATGCTTCTGGAAAAAGAATCCATTATAGTCCCTACAATGGACAGGTTTTGCCTGGTGAGATGTTTACGGATACAGGTTTTTGGGACACGTTCAGAAGCTTGTTCCCACTTTTGAATTTATTGTACCCGTCGATGAACGACCGTATGCAGGCTGGCTTGGTGAATGCTTACAAGGAAAGTGGCTATTTGCCTGAATGGGCATCACCAGGGCATCGCGCCTCTATGATAGGCAATAATTCGGCATCTATAGTCGCTGATGCTTTAGTCACCAACAGGACCGGTTATGACAAAGAACTCCTTTGGGAAGCGCTAAAACATGGCGCTAACAATGCATACCCAAAACATTCCTCTACCGGACGGTTTGGCCATGAATATTACAACAAATTAGGCTATATTCCTGCAGATGTAAAGGTAGACCAGAATGTGGCGCGTTCACTAGAATACGCATATAATGACTGGTGTATTTATGAATTTGGAAAAGCTTTGGGTATATCAAAATCCGAAACGGCTATTTATGCGCAACGTGCGATGAATTACAAAAATCTTTTTGACCCAACAACAAAGTTGATGCGGGGCAAAAAATTGAATGGATCTTTTGTTGACAGTTTTGATCCAAGTGCTTGGTCTCGTGAGTATACTGAAGGTAATGCTTGGCATTGGAGCTTTTGTGTATTCCATGATCCGCAAGGGCTAATTGATTTGATGGGTGGAAATAAATCTTTTGTCGCTATGTTGGATACAGTGTTTGTTATTCCGAGTTATGAGGGAATGAAAAGCCGCAGTATGATCCACGAGATGCGCGAAATGCAAGTGATGAATATGGGCCAATATGCACATGGTAATCAGCCTATTCAACATATGCCTTATCTCTATAATTATGCGGCAGAACCATGGAAAGCACAATATTGGGTTCGTAAGATAATGGATAAATTGTATCTTCCTACGCCAGATGGTTACTGTGGCGATGAAGATAATGGGCAGACATCGGCTTGGTATGTTTTTTCTTCGATGGGATTTTATCCGGTTTCACCAGGGTCTGGAGAGTACGTTATTGGCTCTCCTCAGTTTGAGAAAGTGACCTTGAAACTCGAAAATGGCAAAGAGGTTCGTATCCATGCAAAGCAACAAGGTGTAGATCAGGTCTATGTAAATCAAATTTCCTGGAATGGAAAAGCTTATGATAAAAACTATATCCGTTATTCAGACCTGCTAGGTGGCGCAAATCTAGAGTTTAAGATGAGTGCAGAGCCGAATAAAAATAGAGGAACAAAAGAAGACGATGCACCCTATTCTTTTAGTAAGGAAAAACGTTAAGATGAAGCTTCATTAAATACCTTTTAAAGATCAAATGATTTGTACAGTTTGATTTATAAAATGTAAAATATTAAAACCATGATAACAAACCCAGTTGCTGTCATGGTTTTTTTACACGAATAAAATAATCTTGGTTATTTAAAATCATACCTTTGTGATTCGAAAATTCGATATGTTAGGTAAGTTATTTCATCTTATAACACTCTTTGCGTACCTCAACCTCTTGACGTATGAGTCCTTCTCATCAACGACAGGACAGGTGCTGCATGCGGGGGAAACTATCGTGGAATATTTTTTGGATGATGTCTTAGATTTAGAACCTATTCATTCTTCTCAAGAAGAGAAAGTATTGTTGCAGGACGACTATCGTATATTTGCTGTCAATAGTCAGGTCCTGTCAATCTTTATATTTGTCTTTGGAATCGTATTTACAGCCTTATGCTTCTCCAAGGATAAGGTACATCCGTTTTATCGGTCGAAAACCCTTTGTCGCCCCGGTTATTATCAATTCTTATATAGATTCCGGCCTTTCTAAGTGCCTTATTTCACTTTTCTTTCGGAGTAAAAAATAATACTATCTTTTTCTAATGATGTTGGGATTGTACTTTCCCTGCATTTCCATATTGTATTATTATAGCTCCCATCTAATTTAACATTTTATTTTTTATCGTTTTTATGAAGAAATTACTTGCGCTGTGCCTATTATTGGGTACGGTAGGGATGCTGGCTTCCTGCCGCTCCTCCAATGCGAATGCCGAACAAAAAGCAGAAATTAAGAATATACCCGTTACACCATTGATTGTAATGGATACAACGGTATATCAGGAATATATAGCCGATATCCAGGCTTTAAAAAATGTGGAGCTTAGGTCCAAGCTGAACGGCTTTTTGGATAAAATCTATGTAGACGAAGGAGCCTGGGTAAAGAAAGGCCAGGTATTGTTCAAATACAATAATGAAGAGTATCGCTCGGAGCTGGCCAAAGCCAAAGCGCAATATGATAATTCCATTGCTGAAGCGCAAAAAATCAAACTTGAGATGGAAAGAACCCAAAAATTGGTCGACAGAAATATTGTGAGCCCATCCGAGTATAACCTATTGAAGATCCAGTTAAAAGCGGCAAATTCCAAAATTGAAGAAGCCCGTGCTTTGGTCAACCAAGCCCAGACGAGACTCGATTATACCGTTATCCAAGCACCATTTGATGGCCGGATAGATCGAATCTTATTAAAGGAAGGATCATTGTTGACCGAAGGCAGTCTGATTACCACGATTTCTGATCTAAGTCAGGTCAATGTTTATTTTGATATTTCGGAACGGGAGTATTTAACGATGATGCAAGATAAACTGGATGGGAAGGAAATCCGTAAGACCGTGAAGTTGATCTTGGCAAACGGGGCGTTATATCCACATGAGGGGATTGCCCATATTGTAGAAAGTGAATTTGAAGCCAATACGGGATCTATTGCACTCCGGGTCCAATTTCCCAATGCGGAGCATATCCTGAAACACGGTGCATCCGGTAAGATTGCCGTACCTATGGAGACTGGAGAGCACGCATTCGTACATCAAAAATCTGTATTTGAGATCCAGGATAAAACATATGTGTATGCCATGCAGGCAGACAGCACAGTGAAGATGACGCCTTTTGTTGCGGGGCCCCGTGTAGGACATTATTATATCGTAGAGGCTGGTCTTGATCCGAATGTTAAAGTGGTGTATGAAGGTGTGCAAAACCTGCGTAATGGAATGAAGATTAACCCAAAATTGAGGAAGCTGTAGCGGAGGATAAATTATGTTTGAAACATTTATAAAAAGACCCATATTATCGCTGGTCATATCGGTCTTTATTACCCTCTTGGGTTTGCTGGCTTTGTTTACATTACCTATTACACAGTTCCCGGATATTGTCCCTCCCTCTGTGGTGGTGAATGCCAATTATACTGGAGCAAATGCGGAGGTAAGTACCAATGCGGTGGCTATCCCACTGGAAAAAGCTATCAATGGTGTTGCAGGGATGACCTATATGAACTCCGTGTCAACCAATAATGGAAGTACAGTGATCCAGATCTTCTTTGAAGTGGGTACCGATCCGGATATCGCCGCGGTCAACGTACAGAATAGGGTAACAACAGTATTGGATGAATTGCCGGAAGAGGTTATCAAAGCCGGGGTAACAACGGAGAAAGAGGTCAATTCGATGTTGATGTATCTGAACGTCTTTACTGAAGACCAAACTGCTGACGAACGTTTTATTTATAACTTTGCCGATATTAATATCCTGAAGGAACTCAAACGTATCGAGGGTGTCGGGCTAGCCCAGATTATGGGTATGCGTGACTATGCCATGCGCGTATGGGTGAAGCCGGACCGTATGGCAGCCTATAATATATCTGCTGAGGATGTGGTCGCTGCTTTGCGCAAGCAGAATATCGAAGCTGCACCTGGGCAAACTGGTATTAGCTCAGACAAAATGCGCAATATGCAACAATACGTATTGCGTTATCCGGGCAAGTTTACGGAAATTGATGAATATGCCAATGTCCCTATCCGTGCCAATTCCAATGGTTCAATTATTCGGATTAAAGACGTAGCCGATGTCGAATTCGGTTCCTTGGATTATGAAATGGTCTCTAAAACAGACGGTCGGCCCTCTGCTTCTATTATGTTGAAACAGCTTCCTGGATCAAATGCGCAAGAAGTTATTCAGCGGGTAAAAGATCGCATGGCAGAATTGAAGCAGAACTCATTTCCGGCTGGGATGACCTATACCATGGGGTATGATGTATCCCGTTTCTTGGATGCCTCTATTTCATCGGTGATCAAGACTTTGTTGGAAGCATTTCTGTTGGTCTTTATTGTCGTGTTTATCTTTTTACAGGATTTCAGGGCTACGGTTATCCCGATCCTAGCGGTGCCGGTCTGTCTGATCGGAGCCTTATTTTTCATGCAAATGCTGGGCTTTTCAATCAATTTGTTGACCTTGTTTGCGCTGGTACTGGCCATCGGAATTGTGGTGGACAATGGGATTGTAGTCGTAGAGGCCGTGTACGCCAAAATGGAAGAAGAGCATCTACAACCCATGGAAGCGACCTTGGAAGCGATGAAGGAAGTTGGGGGCGCCGTCGTGGCAATCACCTTGGTGATGTCAGCAGTGTTTGTTCCGGTAGCCTTTCTATCCGGCCCTGTAGGAATATTTTACAGACAATTTTCTTTGACGCTGGCTGCGGCAATCGTGATTTCGGGTATTAACGCATTGACATTGACACCAGCCTTGTGTGCACTTTTCCTTAAATCACCACATGACCGCAAGCCATCCAATAATTGGTTAGACCGATTCTTTAAACAATTTAATAAGATTTATGACCGCACAGCTTTCGGCTACAAGGGAATATTGGTGAAAACAAGTGCGAGACGTGGACTTACGCTATTATTACTAGGTGGTTTCTTTTTGGCAACTTGGGGGAGCAGTGCCATACTGCCTTCTGGATTTATTCCGACAGAGGATCAAGGGATGATTTATGTCTCCGTAACGACCCCTCCCGGTGCGACAGTAGACCGTACTGAGCGCGTATTGGATAAGGTTGATTCTGTAGCACGCAAACTGGATATTGTCGAAACGGTTTCAACTTTATCGGGATATAGTATTGTGACTGAAGTATCAGGTGCGTCTTATGGTATGGGAATGATCAACCTTAAGCCATGGAAGGAACGTGATCAGACGGTCGATGATGTGATCAAAGAACTACGCGAGAAAACAAAAGATTTTGTCGATGGACAGATTGATTTCTTCCCACCGCCGACGGTACCGGGTTTTGGTAACTCTTCGGGATTTGAATTACGCCTATTGGACCGTAGCGGTAATGAGGATCTGAATAAAACAGCGGAAGTATTACAGAAATTTATGGATGACATGGAGAAAAGTGAAGTGCTCCAGGATGTCAGTTCCAGTTTTGATGTTAACTTTCCGCAGTATATGCTGAAAGTAGACTATGATATGGCTGCAAAGAAAGGAATATCAGTAGAAAATGCGATGAACACCTTGCAGACCTTGATGGGAAGTCTTTATGCAACGAATTTTATCCGTTATGGACAAATGTACAAGGTGATGGTACAGGCAGGACCAGAGTACCGTCAGCGGCCCGAAGACGTACTTCGGCTGTATGTGAAGAATGAAACGGGGGAAATGGTGCCCTATAACGCCTTTATTTCCATGGAGCGTATTTACGGGCCGGAGCAGATTACGCGGTACAATATGTTTAGTTCGGCGATGGTGACAGGACAGTCTTCACCGGGTTTTAGTTCGGGACAGGCAATCGAAGAAGTGGAAAAGATTGCGTCTTCCTTGCCACAAGGCTATAGCATTGAATGGTCAGGGATGACCCGAGAGCAAAAGATATCAGGAAATCAGGCCCTGTATATTTTCGCGCTCTGTCTATTGTTTGTCTACCTTTTGTTGTGTGCGCAATATGAAAGCTTTTTGTTGCCATTACCAGTCTTACTCTGTCTGCCAGCAGGAATTTTTGGAGCCTTTATCTTCCTGAAAGTCTTTGGTTTGGAAAACAATATCTATGCACAGGTCGCTTTGGTCATGCTGATCGGGCTTTTGGGTAAAAACGCGATTCTCATCGTGGAATATGCCAATTTGAAATATAAGCAGGGAATGGATATTGTCACGGCGTCCATTGAGGGGGCTGTCGCGCGCTTACGCCCTATTTTGATGACTTCTTTTGCATTTATTGCCGGACTGATCCCATTGATGATGGCAAGTGGCGCCGGAGCGTTGGGGAATCGAAGTATTGGTACAGCTGCGGTCGGAGGGATGCTCATCGGAACGATATTGGGGGTTATTGTTATTCCAGGTCTCGTGATCTTGTTTTCCAAAAAAGAGAATAAAAAACAGGTCGTTAAACAGACCTCATTAGTAATCGCTGCACTCATTCTCTTTGGTAGTTGTGCTGTTCCCAAAAAAGCAACCCAACCTGAAAAAATTGCCGTGCCCACAGCATTTTCAGAAAGGACGGCAATTGATAGTATGAATATTGGCAATCGCTCCTGGCGGGAGATTTTTAAGGATCCACTTTTAGTCGCACTGATTGATTCGGCTTTACATGCTAATATAGATATCCGTCAATCCATCTTACGATTAGAGTCTGCGCAAGCCTACTTTAAACAACGTAAAGCAGCATTGGGCCCGACGGTAGAAGCAGCGGTTGAAGGCGGAATACGTAAGTATGGCCACTACACCGAATCGGGGATCGGTAATTATGATTCCAATTTTTCGGACAATTTGAAAAGTGACGAAAAACTGCCAGAACCCTTTATTCCAGATTATTTTATTGGGCTTCGTTCTTCCTGGGAAATCGATCTATGGGGTAAATTAAAAAGCCAAAGGCAAGCGGCTTACTTTGGCTTTTTGGCCGAGCAAGAAGGGAAACGTCTGTTAGAAACGGAACTGGTATCCAATATTGCGACCGCCTATTATGAGTTGATGGCCTTAGATCAAAAAATCAAGGTCTATGACCGTAATATTGAACTGCATACCAATGCACTTGAGGTCGTGGAGATAAAAAAAGATGCTGGTTATGCGACGGAATTGTCGGTTCAGCAGTTCAAGGCGCTATTGGCAAACTCTAAATCCGCCAAAGAAAAATTGAGCCAGGAAATTGCGCTTTGGGAGCATCATATCAATGGATTACTAGGACGCTATTACCAGCCGATCAAACGTAGTACGTATGTTGAAAACACAAACTTATATCATGCAATGACTTTCGGTACTCCAGATGATCTGGTCAATCAACGTCCGGACATTAAAGCTGCTTACCTGAAGATGATGGCCTCATCAAATAGTCAGGAAGCATCAAGGCTAGCTTTTCTGCCATCGGTGGCCATTAGTCCTTTTGTCGGTTTACAGAGTTTCAGTTTTAACAAGCTATTTAATCTGGACAAATCCATTGCCTATAATTTATTTGGGGGTATTACACTCCCCATATTGAATCAAAGGCAATTAAAGACACAGTATGAAATTGCAAAAGCCGATTATGGAATTGCTTTTTTGGACTATGAAAAATCCGTTTTGAATGCTTATAACGAGGTTTCCAATGTCATTATGACGCAAGAGGCAATCAGCCGGCGTCGGACATTTGTGGATGAACATGTAAAGGCGCTGGATCTTTCCATTGAAGCTGCACAGGAATTGTTTATTGCCGGAAGAGTGACATCACTGGATGTTGTCACCGCACAGAAGGAAGCCCTGGAAGCACAAGTTGGAAAAGTAGAACTCGAAAAGGAGAACACATTGAATCAGATTCTGCTCTATAAAGCTTTGGGTGGTGGCTGGAAATAAAACCACCTTTGGATGATAAGAAAACTATTTTTCATGCGATAAAGAATTAACTTGTTAATTCTTATACCCTTATATGGGTTAGGGAAAGAGGCCGTCGTGAGATGTCCTCTTTTTTGTTGTTATTTTTATGTAGTTTAGCTATGACTATGTTGAACCGGGGTTATTATGTTGCAGCGCATTTTAGTTTTCATTTGTTTATTTCATGTATGTTTTTCACTATCCGCCCAAGATTACTCGGATAGCACTAAGGTTTTTCAGCGATTGGAATATCTCATGGAAAATCAGAAAATTTACGTTAAGAATCGAGAAGACAAACTGGATAAACTAAAACAGGAGGCAAAAGCCCTCGAAAATAACCAACAGCTGTTTTTTCAGAAGAATTATGAAATCTTTGAGAATTATAAGAAGTTCGATTCTGATGCTGCACTCAGCTATATTACCCTTTGTCAAAAACTGGCTCCCAGGGACAATGATTCACTTCAGACCGTTATTCATTTGGATTTAGCCTGGGTCTATTCCACGGTTGGACGATATATTGAAGCCTCAGCATTGTTGAACCAAATTAGTGCCACAGGTCTTGGTACCGATCTTTTAGCGAAATATTACGATACCTATAGCTCATTCTATAGCCATTATGGACAAAGTAATAATCGTCAGGAATATTATCAGGCAAGTGAACATTATCGGGATTCATTATTGAGGGTTTTACCCAAATCTTCCTTGGAATACCGGACAACCATCGCGACCAAGACTTTGTTTAACGGTAGTCGGGAAGACGCGAAAAAACAATTTTTAAATCTTTGGAATGAAAACCAAAAGCATTTGGAGCAACGGGCATTATTGTCCTACTTTATAAGCTTGATCTATAAATATGAAAAAAATACTGCTGGCCAGCTTTATTATCTAGCTGTCTCAGCAAGTGCGGATATCGAGATGGCAAATCGCGACAACGCCTCCTTTCATGACTTAGCCTTAGCATACTATGACAAACAAGATTTTGATCGCGCTTTTCGCTATATAGAAAAGGCCATTGATGACGCCATGTTATGTAAAGTGCGCTATCGGATTATTGAGGGTACCTCTTCCTATCCAATTATTAATGCCGCCTATCAACAGAAAATCAATAGTCAGAACAAGCAGTTGATTGCACTCGTTATCGTGGTCAGTATTTTGTTGATCGGAGGGATTATTGGCTTGATTGTGATCTATCGTCAAGTCCAGCATTTACGAAAGATTCGGTCACAGCTGTCAGCAACGAATCAACAATTACGGTCTTTAAATAATGAAATCAATCAAACCAATCTAAAACTATCAGAATCCAATCACATTAAAGAAGAATATATAGCCCAGTTTTTTGATATGTGTTCGAGCTATATCGACAAAATGGAGGATATACGAAAAGCATTGTTGAAAAAGGCATCTAACCAACAGTGGGAAGCACTGCGGGAGCAACTCAAATCCACACAAATGGAGGAAAGGGAGATACAGCAACTGTATATCAATTTTGACCGAATATTTTTGAACCTTTATCCGACATTTGTTGATGAATTTAATGCGCTTCTTCAGGAAGATGAGAAGATCTATCCGAAGAAGACGGAGTTGCTCAATACCGAACTGCGTATTTTCGCTTTGATTCGATTGGGGATAGATGATTCGGTTAAAATTGCCAGTTTCCTTAGGTATTCCCTGCGTACAGTTTATAACTACAGAACCAAAGTACGGAATAAAGCTGCTGGGAACCGCGATGACTTTGAAGCTTCGGTATGTCAAATTGCAACTATTGATCGTTCCTAACCGTCGCCAATGAGCAGATGTACTGCCCCTTATGCACTTATAGGTCTTTTTTAAGTACTTTTTAGTCCGTTTTTATTTTTACAAAATACTGAATGTTAGATTGTTATGTTTTTTAACCGGTACTTTTTGAGTACTTGGTCTTTTTTTCTTGTATGGCTCCTAGTAGTTTTGTTTTGAGCGATAGAGCAGGGGAAACTTCATCGCCAATTTGGAATAACCAAAAGATAAAACAATAACCAATTTTTTATTTCATATGATTTACTTTACTCGAAAAGTAACCTTTTCAATGGGGCTGGTTTTCTTGTGTATGTGTTTGAACTCGGTATTTGCACAAGATCGGATTCAGGTTAGCGGTCGGGTGCTGGATGCGCAAGATCAGAGACCACTTGCTGGAGTCACAATTACACAGAAGGGTACCAGTAATGCGGCCTCCAGTAATGGAGACGGGCGTTTTCAAATTTCAGCTGTCCAAGGCAGTATACTTCAATTTAGTTTTATCGGCTATGATAACAAAGAATTGCCAGCCAATGGGACAATGACCGTCCAATTGAGCGCAGCCACAAACGTGCTTGAAGATGTTATTGTAATTGGCTACGGTGCTGTCAGACGTAAAGATGTCACTACAGCAATTTCTTCAGTATCCACAAAAGATTTGGAGAAAAGACCTGTCACTAATTTTGGACAAGCGATTCAAGGAAAAGCAGCCGGAGTAACTGTCATTCAGCCGAGTGGTCAGCCAGGTGCAGCCCCACAAATTCAAGTGCGCGGAATCACCTCTTTTAATAGTAATACGACGCCATTATATGTGGTGGATGGGGTTCCTGTTGAAGATATCAAATTTTTATCTCCGAATGATATTGCGGATATTCAAATTTTAAAAGACGCTTCATCGGCCGCTATTTATGGCTCCCGTGGTTCCAATGGCGTCATCTTAGTCACCACGAAGTCAGGGAAGAGTGGAGAAGCGAAAATTAGTGTTGGGACACAATGGACTGCGAATGTTGTCAATAATACTGTCAATGTATTAAATACACAGCAATATAGGGAATTGCAAAAGGAGATTGGTATAGTCAATCTACCGGAGGGATTGAGTGATCAAACTGACTGGTTTAAAGAAACCTATAAAACAGGACTGCAACAAAGTCATCAGATAGCTGTTTCTGACGGAAACGAAAAATTACGCTACTATCTTGGTGGTGGATACCTCAACGAGAATGGTACATTAAAAGGATCATTTTTTAGACGTTATAACTTCCGGGCGAACATAGATAATCAAGTGCGTAAGTGGTTGAAAATTAATGCTAATATTAATTATTCGGACAATAATGACAATGGGATTACATCTGGGCTTGGATCAAATCGCGGGGGTGTTGTTACCTCGGTGATAACAACACCTACTTATGCTCCTGTTTGGGATCCAATCCATCCGGATCGATTCTATAACAATTTTTATGGTATCAATAATATCACCAGTCCATTGGAGAACTTGGAGCGAACAAGAAGGAATAATAACCGGGAGAACCGTATTATTGCTACCGGAAGTGCTTTAATCTCCTTCATGCCCAACCTGACGTTAAAATCATCGTTTTCTTTAGATCGAAGATCTGGGGTGATGACGACATTTTTAGATCCCTGGATAACAGCTTGGGGCCGAAATCAATTTGGTGAAGCATCTGATATCCGCAATACAAATACCCTTCTGACCTGGGATAATGTATTTACCTATACTAAAAATTTTGATAAGCATAATTTGGAATTGATGGCGGGAACATCCTGGACAGATTCAAAATATTCCAAAAGTAATATCTATGGCTCTAATTATGCGAATGGCATCATTGAAACGTTAAATGCTGCGAACAAAATTTCGTGGGACAGGACCGGTTCTACAGCATCTGACTGGGCGATCATGTCCTATTTTGCGCGTGCAATGTATAATTATGACGGGAAATACTTATTAACTGCAAATATGCGTGCAGATGGATCTTCTAAGTTAAGTCCACAGGGACGTTGGGGATATTTTCCGTCGGTTTCTGCCGGTTGGAGGATATCTTCTGAAGACTTTATGAAGGACGTGGACTGGATTAGTGATTTCAAAATCCGGGGAGGATGGGGCCAGACGGGCAATCAATATGGATTGGGTGACTATGGATATCTGGAGTTAAGTGATATCCAACGTCAACAATGGTTTGTAACGGGATTTGAAAATTCGGTACCCAACATTAACTCGCCAAGTCTTCTTCGAGCAACAGATTTAAGGTGGGAGACGACTAGCACGACAAATATCGGCTTTGATCTATCTGTGTTACAAAATCGGTTGACATTTGCCGTTGATTACTACAATAAGAATACGAAGGATTTGTTGATGAACGCAGCCCTTCCCGAAGGCCAGCAGGCAAATCGGATTCAGCGGAACGGTGGGAAATTAAATAATCATGGTATTGAATTCACGATCAACTCAAAGAATCTCACCGGTGCGTTTAGTTGGAATACGGATTTTAATATGTCGTTTAACAGAAATAAATTGCAGCAATTGGATTTACAACAAGTCTATTACGATGCCAAGACAAACGATTTTGTCAATGATTTTGCGGTGAAAAACGAACCGGGAAGATCACTTGGCGGTTTTTTTGGCTATATTTCTGATGGCGTAGATCCGGAAACAGGCGAATTGATGTACCGTGATTTGAATGGAGATGGCAGAATTTCCTCCAGCGACCGGACCTATATTGGTGATCCTCTTCCAAAATTTGTCTATGGTATGACGAATAATTTTTCATGGAAAAATTTTGATCTAAGTATATTTATTCAAGGTACTTATGGTAATGACATCTTTAATGCAGGCCGTATGGAAACTGAAGGAATGTATGATGGTAGAAATCAGAGTACTACCGTACTCGATCGTTGGCGGGTCCCAGGGCAACTTACCCATGTTCCTAAAGCTGGATTCGATATGAAAAACTCCACGTATTTTGTGGAAGATGGAAGTTATTTACGTATGAAAAATATTTCATTATCCTATGCGATAGCACCTGAGCGCCTAAAAAGAATAGGAATAAATAAAATCCAACCTTATTTATCAGTAAGTAATTTATTTACGCTAACAAAATATTCCGGAATGGATCCTGAAGTAAATCAGTATTCTGGCGGATCCGATTCTAGAATCCAAGGTATAGATTGGGGGACATATCCGCAAAACCGATCTTTTGTTGTCGGACTTAATGTCGAATTTTAATCAGATAAATCATGAAAAAAATAATTATAAATCGTCTTTTCTCGTTGTTTATTGGTTCCATTTTTCTAGTGTCATGTTCCTTGAACCGCGATCCTCTTTCGGATTATTCCGATGTAAGTCAGGGAAAGACGGGGGAGGGGACACAGATTGTCTTCAAAGATAAAGCTGAGGTGGACAATTACCTTGCGGGTATTTATCAACGAATGAAAGACCGGCAAGAGCATTGGTACCTGGATTTATTGTTGATTGGAGACTCGCATGCCGACAACGCTTATGCTGGTACTACTGGCGCTGAGGTTGTCCCTTTTGAAAGCAATGGAATAGAAGGGTCCAATCCAGTTGTTGATCGGGATTGGGGACGATATTTGGAAGATGTGGGCCGGGCAAATAGACTTATTATTTATGTCGACAGTGTGGCGGATAAATCGCTGAGTGATACAAATATTAAAACTTACAAAGGACAGGCAAAAATCTTCCGTGCTTTGGCTATGTTTGATATGACACGTATTTTTGGTCCAATTCCGATTATTACCACCATTGCTCCTAATATTACAGGGGATAATGTGGAAGAAGTTTACCCACAATATTTTCCTAAACAATCCACAGAAGAAGAAGTCTATAAACAGATTGAAAGGGATTTATTGGATGGATTGGCTGATGCTCCTGTTAATAATAATGCTAATAAAACCTTATTTACGAAATCTGTCGCTCGCGCCATGCTGGCAAAGATATATGCAGAAAAGCCAATTCGGGATTATGCTAAAGTTATTCAATACGTCGATGCCTTGGCAGCAGAGGGTTTTGAATTAAATTTAAATTACTCAGATTTATATGCAATGAATGCCAGCAATACAGACTTGGCGCAACGAAATACAAAAGAGTCTATCTTAGAAACTCAGTTTACTTCAGGCGGCGGCAATTGGGCCACCTGGATGTTTGGTAGGGATCTATCCAACTACGATAACAATTTTACCTGGGCTAAATGGGTAACGCCGTCTCGTGATTTGATACAAGCCTATACAAACGAAGCAGACCAAATTCGGATCGAGCAATCTATTGTTTATTATACAACAACATGGAGTAACTACTACCCCTCAAACCATTATCCTTTTATGTTTAAGCTGAGATCCGCATTTAACAGTATTGTAAAGCTGCGTTACGCGGATCTGCTATTGCTAAAAGCGGAAGCACTGATTCAGCAAGGCTCGAATCTTACTGCTGCGGCTGATATTATTGACAAAATCCGCACACGTGTAAAATTGCCAAAGTTAACTGCGGCAGTGCGTGCGAATAAAGACGCACTGTTCGAAGCATATTTGAAGGAGCGTCGTCTCGAATTGGCTTTTGAAGGGCAGCGCTGGTTTGATCTGGTTCGGTTGGATAAAGTGGAATCAGTAATGAATGCCGTGTATGCAAAGGATTCAGGGAGAAAGGCACAGGTATATCCATTCACAAAGAATTCCTACCGCCTACCGATTCCGCAACCTAAAATTGACCAGAATCCAAACTTAGTTCAGAATCCCGGATACTAATTATTTTAATTGTTTATGAAACGTAATAATAACACTATGATATATACATTCTTGTTGTCCTGTTTGATTACGGCAACATCTTGTAACCGCGACAGCTATACACCTTCTCAAGACGAAGACATCAAAAAAAGTGGTGACGTTACCATCTATACGACAACGGGCAATAGATCGTTGGATTTTGGAAAGCGATTCGTTGATTTCAGCTCAAAATCCAATATGTCTCCGAATACAATTACGTTGGATCCTGCTCAAAAGTTTCAAACGATGGATGGGTTTGGTGCTGCGATCACAGGTTCCACCTGTTATAACCTCATGAAAATGAATAAGGAAGATCGGACGAAATTTCTTACGGAGACTTTCTCCGATAGAGATGGTATGGGTATGAGTTACATTCGTATCGCTATCGGATGCTCGGATTTTTCATTGAGTGAGTATACCTGTTGGGATAGAGCGGGCAAGGAAAACTTTGGTTTACAGTCAGAGGAAACACAATATATCATCCCCGTGCTAAAAGAAATACTGGGCATTAACCCGAATGTCAAAATTATGGGCTCACCATGGACGCCGCCAAAATGGATGAAAGTGAATAACCTGACAGATTTGAAACCTTTTGATTCTTGGACCAGCGGTCAATTAAATCCTAAATACTATCAGGATTACGGTTGGTATTTTTTACAATGGCTTCAGGCAATGAAGAAAGAAGGTATACCGGTGTATTCCATCACTGTTCAAAATGAGCCGTTGAATCGCAAAAATTCAGCCTCCATGTATATGTCATGGCAGGAACAGCAGACATTTATCAAACAATCGCTCGGCCCACAGTTAAAAGCTGCAAATATAGCCACGAAAATCTACGCGTTTGACCACAACTATAATTACGATAATATGGCTGACCAGGAAGATTATCCTATCAAAATCTATAATGATGCAGGAGCGGCTTCCTTTATTGCTGGCGCAGCTTATCACAATTATGGGGGTGATAAAGCGGAGTTAATTGACATTCATAATCAGCGTCCGGATAAGGAGTTGGTTTTTACAGAGACATCTATCGGGGAATGGAACGATGGGCGTAACCTTGACAAGCGTCTAATGGAAGATATGCGTGAGGTAGCATTGGGAACCGTCAATAACTGGAGCAAAGGTGTTATTGTTTGGAACCTGATGCTGGATACAGATAAAGGGCCGAATCGGGAAGGTGGCTGCCAGACCTGTTATGGCGCGGTTGATATTAACAAGGCGAATTATAAAAGTATTACGCGCAACTCCCATTACTATATCGTAGGACATCTGTCTTCGGTCGTCAAGACCGGAGCGGTACGGATTGCTACATCGGGATATACAGCCGAGGGATTGGTCTATAGTGCTTTTCAGAATACAGATGGTAGCTATGCGTTGGTTTTGTTGAATGAATCCAATGACAATCGCAAAATCACCCTCGCAGATGGTAAACATCATTTTAGTTACGAGGTGCCAGCAAAATCTGTCGTCTCTTATCGTTGGAAAAATTAATGAAAAGGGTTATGAAAAGATATCTAATCAATATAGTACTGGGCACTTTTGCGGTAGTGGTAGTCAGTTCCTGTAAAAAGGACGAAAAATATACCTATCAGATCGGTGACCCAAAAATTGAATTGAAATCAGACGTTTCAGCGGCTCACTTTGGCGATAGCTTGGCCTTTAACCTACATGTATCAGATACTGAGATCGCGTTGTCTACGTTGAAAGCGCAGTTATACTTTACAGACGACAAGGTTGCTGAAACGACTATCCGTACCAAAGATAACGGAGACTATAGTGGAAAGATTTATGTCCCGTTTTTGAAAGATATTCCGGATGGAAAAGCGACGATCAAGTTTGTCCTACAAAATATTAGCCAGAAGACAACCGAACAATCTTTTGATATAGACTTGAGCCGTCCGGACTTTCCTTACCTCACGTTGGTCACCGGCTCGAAGTCCTACCGAATGGAAAAAATAGGCCGAAACAAATATGCCGCCAAAGAAAACTTTCCCTTCGCAGTGAAAGGATATATTCAGGCGCCAAAAGTCGGTAACCAGGGAAATAGCATGAATTTTGGTTGGGTCAATAATGCTGTAGCGTTCGGATCCACCTTGGACATTCCTTTCTCAAATTCGACCTCGGGAGTATATAGTATCGCATTTAATACCCTAAATTATCAGGCCTCACCTTTTATTATCGCTTATGCGATCAATGGAACAGTATTTACGCGTCTTGACGATACGCATTTCAAAGCCGAATTGAACATGACCAAAGGGAATCCGGTTACGATAGATGGTATCGAAGACTTGAAAGATTGGTGGATTGATTCGGATTTCTTCAGCCAAGCAGCCGATGGCACCATTACGTTCAATGGAACTAGCGGAAAGTATCGTATTACTGCCGACTTCGCTCTCAAGTACTTCGTCGTTGAGGCAATGGCCGGAAATGACCTTGCTAAATTGCAGGAAGATGGTACTGGAGCGGTGTGGATTATTGGAGAAGGAGTTGGAAAACCAAAAGTATCCAATAATCAGGTGGGCTGGAATACAGATAAAGCACTCTGTTTAGTTCCACTGGGTAATAAAAAGTACCAAATTACATTGAAAGCAGGCGAATCAATCAATACTGATAATATCAACTTTAAGTTCTTTCACCAAAAAGGCTGGGGCGGAGAGTTTGGCGGTACGGATGTGACCACTTCAAGTAATATTGTATTTGTTGGTGATGGCAAAAATGGCCGTGATTCAGGGAATTTGGGTATCACAACAGGTAAAATACTTGAAGCTGGTAAAACGTATCTATTTACCCTGGATTTGACAGCCGGTAACAAGAAAGCTGTGCTAACTGTCGTTCCAAAATAATATATGTTGATGTTTAAGTCCCTAGGTAAGACCTTACCTGGGGACTGTATTGTTTCCGATTGAATTTGTGTAATCCGGGATTCATTTATATATTTGCCGAACTCACAAGATGAAAACTAGACTGTTCATATGGATTTTATTGCCATTGATGCTTCTCCAGAGCTTCTCAACAGTATGGCTATGGACAGTTTTTGAGCTCAATAGAGATTACATTGCCCGTTATGAATGTGTGAATCGTTTCAGCGAAAAAGCCCTGTCATGTCGAGGACAATGTATCCTGATGAAAAAAATGCGTGAACACGAAGAAAAGGAACAAAAGAACCTTGAATCTCGTATTATTGATGTTGTTTTTATCAACAATTCCCAGCATTTTGACTTTCAGCTATCTTCCTTGTTTCAAGGAATTGTCGTGGAACGCTCGTTCCCCGAATACAACGAAAACTATTCTTACGGACCCATCTTTACCATATTTCACCCCCCATTAGTTTAATTCCTTTTTAGAAATCATCATGACATGCATGTTGCTAACGGGTAGTGATATGTAGCTGCTCATGATCGCTTCATCGGTTATAAAGACCATTTATGTCGACTGAAACTGTCATGATTTATTCAACGCTATAAGAGGACGAATCACCGAGCGAAGCAAGCTCATGAATGCCGCTTAACGTACACGCGATGAATAAATCTGATAGCTTCATCACCACAGCATAAAAAAATTAAGCAGATGAAAAATTTTATTTGAAAAGGCTGTCGGTTCTTTAGATCGCAGGTTTCAGGTAATTTAGAAAATTTCTTTAACAGAATATGTACTGCGGCCACCTTTCCGATAAGCATGCAGTCTATGTTTTGTCCCTTTCTAACCATCCTTGTCCCTGTGCTATACCCCTGCCTGTTAACTAAGCTAAGATGGTATTTTTATGAAGGTAAGTATATTGATAAAAACACTAGGTTTTTACAGCGCAATAATAGGCGTGTTTCTTGGAGCATGTACCAAAGGAAAAACAGATTATGAAGCCGAACGAGGTGCAGTAGTGGAGGAAGGGACTGAATTTAAAGAGGTCGCAAATGTTGCAACAGCTGGCTATACAATCAGCATAGAGGCATTGAATGGTGCATTTTATCGTGGATACAACGATATCCGTCTGCGGATTAAAAATACGCAAACGAATGCTCCAGTGGACGGCTCCACAATAACATTTCTGCCCGTGCAAACTGCGATTACAGGAGAGAAAACTTCTTGTCCACACCAGTATGAGCTGGCGTATAAAGCAGACGATAAATATTTCTCCGGTTATAGTGTTTTCACCAGCGAAAGCGGTACCGAGGGTAGTTGGGCACTCTATATCAATTTTACCGTCGGCAATCAAACCTTTTCCCTGATAAAAGAGGTGTCGGTTAGACAACAGCCAAATAAAAATCTGAATATGACGACGTTCACAGGGTTGGATGATGAGCAGTATGTCATCGCATTGATTGCTCCGCAGAAGCCAAATGTTGCCGAAAATAAATTGGTCGCCGGCATCTATAAATTGAATAGGGCGCTTGATCCTTCAGCGGAAGGCCCCGCTGATCAACTGCAGTTTTCCTATTCGCAGGTTGAGCGTTATACGTTGAAGTTAGACCCGCGCATGCCCGAACCTTCCATGGGCAATCACTCATCTCCTAACAATAAAGATTTAGTGCAGGAACCGGATGGCTTATATCATGGTATTGTTAATTATACCATGACGGGCAACTGGACATTGAATTTCGTCCTGTTGAATCCTGCTGGAAAAGTGATTCGCGGTACAGAAGTGCCCAAGGATTTTACACCAGGAGTGGAAGGTGTAAAAAGTGAGCTACACCTCGACATTCTATTCTAAGCGTTATGAAGAAATTAAGTATTGTACTCTTTGTTCTTGCGCTTGGATTGGATGTTAATGGACAAATTGCTCCGGTAAAAAGAGATACAACGAGACGTTTGGGGGAAGTCAAGGTTGACGCTACGATCAAACGAAAGGTCGAAAGCGATATGAAAATGGCTGTCTCAGTCGATGAGTTTTTGGCTTCATCAGACAATATCAGTTTTATTAAGCGTGGAGCCTATGCATGGGAACCGTTACTGAACAACATGAGTACAGAGCGTTCTACAATCACAATCGACGGTATGCATATTTTTGGCGCTTGTACGGATAAGATGGATCCCATTACTTCGTATGTGGAGAGCAATAACCTGTCTTCGGTTGATATTAAGTCAGGACAGGAGGGGAGTATGCATGGAGCCACAGTGGCTGGAAGTATAGACCTAAAAAGGAGAAGTACTCCCTTTGGTCTGCAGCAAAAAGTAGGTGGTGCGTATCAGACGGGTTTCGAGTTTAACAATAAGCAAGCATTTAATCTTGGAAATCTGTTCTATTCGACAGACAACTTTGTGGCTGACGGTAGCATTGCCTTTCGTAAAGCAGGTAATTATTATGACGGAAACAACAAGGAAGTACTGCACTCACAATATAATAAACTGAATGCATCATTGGGCCTGGCCTATAAGACAAGTCCATTTTCTGCGATCAGGGTAGATGCAATATTTGACCGTGCAAAAGATGTGGGTTTCCCAGCTTTGCCCATGGATCTTTGGTTATCGCGGGCGATTATCACATCTGCATCCTATAAACAATTGTTTGAGCAAGGGCTGGTTAAAGTATGGGATACCAAAGTTTATTTCAACGCTGTGGAGCACTATATGGATGATACGACACGACCGGAGAATTTGGTACACATGGATATGCCCGGATGGAGTACGACGTATGGATTGGTGTCAAAAATAAATTTAAAGAAAGACCGATATTCTTCGGAGGTACAATTCAATGCCTACGATAATCTTTCGATAGCGGAAATGCGAATGTACCCCCAAGATCGTTCCAAACAGACCATGTTTGCTTATAGCTGGCCTTGGGTAACAACCCGTTTTGCAAGTATGGCAATGAATAATTCCTGGGAAATTTCAGAAAGAAGTAAAGTGAATCTTGGTGGTTCGTTAGGCTGGAACTATAACTACTCCAAATACGTGGAATTTAACTGGATTTTTCATCCCGGAGCACCACAAAAAAAGAATAGATGGCTTCCGAGTCTACATGCCAGCTACGAGTTAAACTTAAATCAGTTTGATATTTCGTTAGGAACAGGTTTTGGCCATCGCGCGCCTTCTGTTTCCGAAGCCTATGGCTATTATATCTACAATAGCTTTGATCGTTATGATTATATCGGGAACCCCGATCTAAAGAATGAGATTTCTTATGAAGGCAACGCCAGCGTTGGATTCAAGACTGAGAAGCTAAGTATTGCTGCAAAAGTTAACTATTTCTACATCAACAATTATATCATCGGGCAGATTTTGAGTTTAGGAAGCCCTATGAATTATCAATCCGTCGGTGTAAAAGGTTATACTTCTTTAAATAAGGCTACACTGTTTAATACAGCTATTAATGTAGATTATAAAATCCTGGATAACCTGCATTGGAAAGTCGTGCTTACCTATGCAAGAGGAAAGGATGATGAAGGCGGGAATCTACCTTTTATACGTCCGTTGAGTTATCAGACTTCGCTGCATTATGGGTATAAAAAACTCGGCTTGCGGACCTCCTTAAACGGAGATTTTGCACAGACCAACTACAGCCCCATGTACGGTGAAGATCTAACTGGCGCATACAAAATATGGAATCTATCGGCCGATTACAGTTTCAATCTTGGTAAGCTCAAATCTGTCTTTCAGGTTGGTGCGGAGAACCTGTTGAATGAATATTATAGTACCTATGCGGATTGGGGAAATATACCCCGGATGGGGCGGAATATTTTTACATCCTTAAAAGTCAATTTTTAAATAACTTAAAACTTAGAATAACATGAAAAAAAATGCAATTAAACTCCTAATGATTTCTTTGGTCATGATCTCTTGTAGTAAAAATGAAGATGTCGCAAACAGTGTTAATTTACATTTCAACAATACTTTTAAAAATACGACAATCGTGCTGGGGGGCTTAGATTCCCCAGTAGCGACGACGAATACATCGGCTGACGGCCAAGTGCATCAATTTTCGGAGTTAAAGTACGTGATTAGCAATATCAGACTTGTGAAAGCCGATGGGTCTGAAATTCCTTATAATGTAAATGATTTGGACAAGGGAGCTACAGTGGTTAATCAGGCAAAACTTTCAAGTTTGGATTACATGTTGGCAGACATACCCGTAGGGGAATACAAGCAGATAAAATTTGGACTTGGTATAAAGTCGGGATTAAACACATTGGATCAGTTTAGATTTCCTGTATTTTATGCGACTGCTGAAGCCAATGATACGGAGATGATGTGGCAATGGGCGACTGGTTATCGTTTTGCTAAAATGGAGGGTTTTTATGAAAACGATCATAAAAAATTCACGATTCATACCGGCAGTACTTTAAATGGAAAGTCTGGACAGCCAGATACCTACGTGCAGGGAGTAGATGCTTATCGTGATATTACATTGGATTTAGATACAAGGCTTGTTGTCGGTGGTAACAAACCCGAAATTACGATTAAGGCAGATTTTGATAAGTTATTTAGTGGGAAAAATAAGATCAGCATCAATGCAAAATATGCGACAGCACCACAACAACATGAAGGTATGGAGGTCATGGTAGAATATGTCAATAATCTTGGCGGAGACGATAACGAAGATAGAGCAGGAATGTTCTCTATTGAAAAGGTCGAAAACTAAAAGAAATTATACAATTGATCATCATGGAGGGCAAGCGTATACATGACGACATAGCCTATCCATGATGATTTTACAATAAATAGACATGCAGATGAAAACCGTAATTGGGATTTTGTTTACCTTGTTGATTATCTTATCCTGTAGCAAAGAGGATAGTTTTGTGTTGGATAACGATAGCAATCCCGAAATTCCTTTTTTTATACCTACAGATTTTCCCGCACTGAATACTACTGTAAAAGATAATAGACCTACGAAATATGGTGTGGAATTAGGTGAGAAACTATTCAATGAAAAAAGATTCAGTGGTAATAACACGATTTCATGTGCAAGTTGTCATAATCCTTCCCTGGCTTTTTCTGATGGAAAGATGCAGGCAATAGGTATTGAGGAGCGGGTTGGACTGCGGAATACACCCCCTTTACAGAATTTGGCCTTTATGAAATTCTATAATTGGGACGGTAATATTCTTGAGCTGGAAAAGCAACCATTGGTTCCCATCATCACGCATGAAGAAATGAATTCTTCTATATTAGAGGTTATCCGTAAGATTGGCGGCGATTCCGATTACAAAGATTTATTTCAAAAAGCATTCGGTGAGGGTGGCATAACACCTGATCGAATTTATAAAAGTCTTGTACAATATGAATATACATTGGTGTCGGCGAATAGCAAGTATGACAAAGTAAGAAGAAACGAGGGGGGCAAGTTTACAGAGACCGAAGAACGGGGGTATACGCTGTTTAAGCTAAAGTGTGCAAGTTGTCATGGTACAGAGCTTTTTACTGATCAGAGCTTTAGAAATGTGGGCTTCCCAATGAATCCAAATCCTGAAGAAGCAGGACGGGGCCGGGTCACCGGACGGCAAGCTGATCAAATGGCTTTTCGTGTTCCCTCCCTAAGAAATGCGGTCTATACAGCGCCTTACGGAAGTTTTGGTCAATTCCCAACCTTGAGATCCGTTTTGGATTATTTCGATAAAGGCGTACTTGATGCAGAAAATCTTGATCCTATCCTAAAGGAAAATGGCAATCGCATTCCATTAGCGGAACAGGAAAAATTAGCTATTATTGCTTTTATAGGAACATTAAGTGATCCAACATTTATTGGCAAGTAAATACGACATACCCGGAACGATGTTTATACAAATAGTATGCACACTTCTCTAATAGAAGAGATCAATGAGCTGCTTTGCCTCTGCGACATCGTGGACACGAAGCATCTGTACACCTCTTTCCAAAAGTAAGGTATTTAATGCCGTTGTACCATTGAGGGCATCCTGTGCTGTAATACCCAATTTTTTATAAATCATGGATTTACGTGATATGCCGCCTAAAATTGGAAGACCAAAATAGTGGAGCTCATTGACGCGGTATAGTAATTCATAATTTTGGTCGATCGTTTTCGCAAAGCCGAACCCGGGATCTAGGATAATGTCCTTTACCCCCAAATCCCTTAACTTTGCTACACTTTCCCCTAGAAAGGTAGCAACATCGGTCACAATATCGGTATACTCCGTTTGCTTCTGCATATTTTCGGGAGTACCACGCATGTGCATGAGGATATAGGGTACTTGGTATTTGGCTACTGTGGCAAACATTTCCTCATCAAGTGTACCTCCCGAGACATCATTGATGATATGTACACCAGCGTCAATAGCTTCGGCAGCGACATCTGCCCGAAAAGTATCTATGGATAAGATGGCTTCTGGAAAGGCTTCTCTGATTGCCAGGATAGGTGGAAGTGCTCTGTCCATTTCTTCCTGGGAAGAGATTAATGGAGCTCCCGGACGTGAAGAATAGGCTCCTATATCGAGTATTTGAGCGCCGGCCTGTATCAGATTTCGTGCTTTTTCCCGGGCTTTCTCCACAGTGGTATTATCCCCTCCGTCATAGAAGGAGTCAGGGGTAACATTGAGTATACCCATTACAATAGGTTTCTCAAATGTTATTAGTTTGCCACCTACATTGATGGATGGGGCAGTTGCTGTCTGAAATTTTTTCATCTGACCACAAGTACGCCGTCAGCAACAATATTAATGTCGTTTTTTGGCTGAGTAATCTGATTTATTTCGGATGGAGATTTACCGAGATCTTTTGCGGCATGTTGCAGTGTTGCCACTGAGGTTTCTTTCTTCTTGGCTACACCTTCGACAACGACTGTTTTACCGATGATATCAGCAGGCATAAAGAATCCGTAATCTTTAAAACGTACCATAATAGGCTCTTCCCCATCGCGCGCTAAGGTCATGAAACAGCCTTTCTTCTTACAAACTTCAACAACCTTACCCTCAATTTTGCCAGTGAAAGTATTTTTGTTACTTAGCTCTTTTTCCAGTTTAGCAACAGAAATCGCCTTATTTGCCTGAATTTCCTTTCCATACCCTACACCTGGTTTTGCGGAAGCAATTTCCTTTTTCTGGGCATATAATTGGGCACTTACGGCAAAAGCCAGTGCAAAAAATAAAATAACCTTTTTCATATTACTTTCGAATAAATTCAAATTTACCGCTCGGATCTAGTTTCATGATGGTAGACGATTTACCATCGGTTTTTACAAGTCTATCGTAAGCGACAATATAGTCTACACCTGCCTTGATCTCTTCAGCGATTTCGTCAAAATCTTTCGCTGTAGGCCCACCACTGATATTTGCTGAAGTGGAGATAATAGGCTTACGGAAGCGTTGTAGAAGTTGTTCGCAAAAAGGATGTTTGACAATTCGAATGCCAATCGAACCGTCCTCTGCGATGGCATTGGCGGCCAGATTTTTGGCATTCGAATAGACAATTGTCAGCGGCTTGTCCGTATATTCAATAAGCTGATAAGCAACGTCCGGGATTTCGTTCACATAACTTGCCAATTGGTTGTCGTTATGTAAAAGGACGATCAGACTCTTGGACTTATCTCTTCCCTTCAATTGAAAGACTTTCTCTACAGCTTCTGGATTAGTGGCATCACAGCCTATTCCCCAGATCGTATCTGTTGGGTATAAGATTAATCCACCTGCTTTCAGCGTTTCCAACGCCTTGTTCAAATCTTCACGATCCACGAATGCGCTCATTTTTAATTTCTTTAGTTCTGACTTGAATTTAGACAGCTACATTATGCTCACGCAAAGCATCATTTAGTGAAGTTTTCTTATCAGTAGATTCTTTACGTTGGCCAATGATCAATGCGCAAGGAACTTGATATTCACCCGCTGCAAATTTTTTGGTATAAGATCCAGGGATGACAACCGAACGGGCAGGTACATAACCTTTGTATTCTACCGGCTCAGGTCCAGTGACATCAATAATTTTTGTAGATGCGGTCAATACGACATTGGCACCTAATACAGCTTCTTTTTCTACACGGATTCCTTCAACGACGATTGCTCTTGATCCAATAAATACATTGTCCTCGATGATAACAGGAGCTGCTTGAACAGGCTCAAGTACACCACCGATGCCTACACCGCCACTTAAGTGTACATGTTTGCCGATTTGAGCACAAGATCCGACTGTTGCCCAAGTATCTACCATTGTGCCTTCATCGACATAAGCGCCGATATTGACGTAAGATGGCATCATGATTACTCCTTTGGCCAAATACGCACCCAGACGGGCGGAAGCGCCAGGAACAACACGTACTCCCGTGTGTTTGTAATCCGTTTTTAATTTCATTTTATCGTGGAATACAAAAGGACCAGCTGTCATTTCACGCATATCATTGATCGGGAAATACAAGATCACAGCTTTCTTGATCCAATCATTTACATGCCATCTCGTTCCGATCATTTCTGCTACGCGGATTTCCCCACTGTCTAGCTTCATGATCACCGTACGAATTGCTTCTGTATATTCTTTATACTCCAATAATTGTCTATCTTCCCAAGCTTCCTCAATCAATTTTTTAAGCGGCTCTACCATATTATTTGTTTGCTTATTTGAATTTGTTTATTTTGATGTACAAACTTAGATAAAGTTGCTTTTAAAAGCAACTTTATCGATCTCTCCCCATGAAGAAAATACTCATAAGGGAAATATGTTAATTTTCGATGGGAATACCACGATAATTTGCTAATATAACTATTTTTGCATTATGGCTGCAGCATCAGAAAAATTAAGAATTGATAAATATTTATGGTCGATAAGATTGTTTAAGACGCGAACTTTGGCAACCGAAGCGTGTAAGGCGGGGCGGGTCAAGTTGAATGGTCAAAATATTAAACCTTCTTATGAAGTTAAGGTCGGTGACGTCTATCATATCCAAAAAGGAATAGAAAAGAAAGTCGTTAAAGTAATCGCTCTTCTCGAACGTCGGGTTGATGCAAAAACTGCTGTTCAGTTTTATGAAGATCAAACCCCAGTAGAAGAGACTGTGGGCTACAAATCGGTATTTCAGGCACCCGTACTTAAGCGTGACCGCGGAACAGGACGTCCTACGAAGAAAGATCGCCGTGAAATAGATGATTTACAGGCTTCCGACTGGTGGGACAAAGATGATGACTAAGTCAAGAAGCATATAACTCGGCAGAATACTGTAAAAGTAGTTGGAGAATCCCAAGTCATCATTGCTAAAAATCCGAACGGATTAAAGAAAAAATCCAATGGAATGATCACTTGGGATAATCTTATTGAGTACTTATGGTAAATATAAAATATTTAAAATCAAATAATTATAGGTATTTTTCGATTTCGTCAAATTGAATATCTCCATGTGACGCGTCATAAAGGCTATTTTTACCTTCAATAATAAGGATTTGGGGTGACTGATGTTCGATATTCCACCGTTGTGCGATTTCATTAGAAAGCGCCCGATAGCGCAACAGGTCTAAAAGATAAATTGAATAGTCCTGATCGGATGTGTTAGCCATACGTTCTAAGCTGCGTTTGGCCATGTTGCTGATGCCACAGGTTGTACTGTGTTTGAATATAGCTGCGACCTTATCCGATTGATAAAGTTCCTGTAATTGTTCTTCCGTATTTAATTCTATCCAATTGATCATAACTATAATTCTTTAAATTTTTTTTGCTCCACTTGCACAAAAGACGAGATGGAAGAGAATACACAGGATTTCTTAGCGTTATTTGTTGAGTTAAACACACTAGGCAACCGTATTCCGTCACCGATCTCCTTGTATTTGCTTACCTCGTAACTGATTTTTTCTGTTTTGTCAGTGTAATCGTAACGTATGATCTCGCCTGTATTCTGATCAATATAAAGTAAACCATCTAGCTTTGTGCCAAGGACTGGACCTGAAGAGGTTATGCTTGCTACCGTTAATTTTTGTCCACCAATAAACTGTTCGTCCTGGTTTTTAAGTTGGATACTTTTCTGCTCAATGAGCGTTGGTAACAGAAGCAGATTGAGATCGACAAAAAGTTGGGTTTTTATAGATTTCTTTATTTCTTGACCATCAGTTGCAACCTTACCCCCGATAAAGAGCTTATCTGTACCATTCCCTTTAAAATTGAATAAATAAGTCACTTGATCGGTTTCACTATAACCATCGAATCTACATTCTCCTGTGCTACGGTTAAAAAGGAATTTACGTTCCTCGTTCGACAATTCTTCTGATACATTATTTCCCTTTGCAGAAAAAGCTAGATATTGCAAAGAGTTCCATTTGTCTTGGCCACCAATACTACGCCAGATTTCTTTGTTTAAGCTATCATCTTGGGCAAATATGCGCCCATGATTAAGTAGCGATAATATAAGTACTATGAGTATACTCGATAACTTTTTCATAATCATATCTAAAAAATAAAAAATCGATTAATAAGATATTACCATACTTTATTAATCGATTTATTTAAAATAAAAGTACTTGTGCTTTTTTATGTTTTGGCCCAGAATACTTTTTCATGATTAAATACTAGACAAAATTGATACCAAACTAGAATTTTTTAGCAATAGCAGCCATTTGTATTGCCGTGATAGCAGCTTCTTCTCCTTTATTGCCATGTTTACCACCTGCGCGATCCAAGGCTTGTTGGAGGTTGTCTGTTGTCAATACGCCGAAAATAACGGGCTTATTATATTTTAGCCCTACATTTGACACGCCATTCGCAACCGCATGACAAATAAAATCAAAATGTCGGGTCTCCCCTTGAATGACACAGCCCAAACAGATGACAGCATCAAAGCTTTGATTTCTCAATGCCAGATCTGCTCCAGAAGTCAACTCGAAGCTCCCAGGGACCTCAATGACTTCGATATTGTTCTCACTTGCACCATGCTTTTCTAAACCTGATAATGCACCATTCAATAACGCACCAGTAATTTCTGCATTCCACTGCGCTACTACAATTGCAAATTTGAATGGACTCGCATCCGCAACTTGGATATGCGAAAAGTCTGATAAATTTTTAATGCTACTTGCCATAATGGCTGTAAAGATAGTGATTTTAGATGGTCACAAAAAAAGAGGCTATAAAATAACCTCTTTTTTTGTCTTTATAAGAGCTATAGCTCTTATAAATGTGCTTGCACCCTACCCAATAGGCCATCGATAGTAGATGCCTCTTGGCTTTCAGGAAAATCAGTCTTGATTTTTTTATATGCTGTTTCAGCACTCTTATAGTCGTTTTGTGCTTCATAAACAAGGCCTAATTTTTTTAGGAATAGCGGAGTTGTATATGAATTGCTTGATTTCTCAGAAGCTTGTTTGTAATAATCAGCAGCTTTTTTGTAATCTTTTAGCTCTGAATAGGCATCACCGGTCAAACCAATAACCAATGGGTCTAAAATCTGGCTTCCTGTAGGTGAGTATTTTTCCAATGCTTTTACGGCGTCATCATATTTACCCTGACGTAGGTAAAGGCCTCCTAGGTATGCATTTGCAATGTTTGCAGATTTGGTATTCGAATATTCGTCTGCGATCTGTTTAAAACCAAGGAATGCTCCATCGCCCATAATTGCTTTATTTTGTAAAGAGTCAATTGTAACAAGCTGTTCGGCTTTATACATGCGATTTGATGCTTCTTCTGCCCTTGGTTGCAAGTAAAGCTTCTCGTATCCAAAGTACAGCAAAATCAATACAACGATACCACCTAAAATAAACGCAACGCTTTTTTGGTTATCTTGAAAAAAAGATCCTTTTGAAGGTTTCAAACCTTGATTTGTATTATTTGTATTTTTAGACATTACTAATCAGTAAAATATGGATTGCAAAAATACACTTTTCGAGCAAATTTGCAAGTGTTTTGCAAATTTTAAAGTGAATTAACTTTTCTTCTCCGCCGTATTTGATAATTCGATTTCCTTGTCCAATTGTTCGTAAATTGAATTTTTACTTTTAAATTCCGGAACAATAAGCTTCATCTGGTAGACGACCTCATTTTTATTTTGAGTGGCTAACCGTTCTTTTAATTCCGCTAGTTTGAGGCTTACGACGTTAAAATTATTTTCCCGCACTTTGGCAATCATAATTTTTTCGTGATGTGTCGGGAGGGTGTTTTCCAGGTCATTTAATAACTCTTCATACAGCTTTTCTCCAGGTCGTAAACCTGTGAACTTTATTTCTATATCTTCATTTGGTTTAAAACCAGAAAGACGTATCATCTTCTTGGCGAGCTCAACTATTTTTACCGATTTACCCATATCAAAGACAAATATCTCACCACCTTGTCCCATGGCTCCTGCCTCAAGAACAAGCCGACAAGCTTCGGGAATTGTCATAAAATACCGTGTAATTTCGGGGTGAGTTACTGTAACAGGGCCGCCTTTTTGAATTTGATCTCTAAATCTAGGAATAACAGAGCCATTAGATCCAAGAACATTTCCGAAGCGCGTGGTAATAAATTTTGTATTAACCTTTCCATTCGAGATGCTATCCAAATGATTATTTAGGGACTGAACATAGATTTCCGCAATTCGCTTTGTAGCGCCCATAATATTTGTTGGATTGACAGCCTTGTCCGTTGAAACGAAAACAAATTTTTCGACCTGAAATTCCACCGCTAGATCCGCAAGATTTTTAGTGCCCAGGACATTGGTTTGCACGGCCTCTAATGGATGGTTTTCCATCATTGGAACATGTTTATATGCTGCCGCATGATAGACATAGTGTGGTTTGAATGTTTCAAAGAGTAACTGCATTCTTTTGGTGCTCCTGATATCAGCGATATAAGTATGGTATACTTGATTAGGGAATTCATCCTGCAAATCCAACTGTAAATTGTGCAATGGGGATTCCGCCTGATCACAGAGTATAATCATTTGAGGCTCATATTTTCCCAACTGGGAGGCAATTTCGCTTCCGATTGATCCTGCTGCGCCTGTAACAAGAATCCTTTTACCTTTTGTTTGATTTAGAATATGGTCGTCATTGATTTTGATTGGATCCCGTTCTAATAGATCTTCAATTTTTATTTTCTGGATCTGATTGGGGTTGAGATCCCCGTTCATGATTTTTTTGACTGGTGGGAGTGTCAAAATGCTCACATTACGTTCTAATGCAATATCTGTGATTTCATTTTTGCGCTCTGAAGGTATATTGTGTGATGCAATAATGACTTCCTCAATATTCAGGGTATTGATGAGATGATTAAACTTCTTGGATGAATAAATTTTTGTTCCATCAATTACTTTGTTAATCTTTTGGTCGTTATCATCCAAAAAACCAATAATCGCATTTTTCGATCGTACATCATGATCTAATGTTCTTTTTACAGCAATACCGAGGTCGCCAGCACCGTAGATCAATGTTTTCTTTCTGGTACCGTTGACCTTTTTTGTGTATAAGAAGAAAATCTTGATAATTGTTCGATATACCGTTAATATCAAAAATGAGAAGAGGGCAAAGAAGATGATTAATGCTGTTGGAATATTTCGTTCAATTTCATTGGCTTGAATAATCAATTTAATGACCAAAAGCACGAATACGCTAAAAATTATAGTTGATAATATTCGGATGGAGTCAATGGCGCTTGTGTAACGAATTATCCCAGTGTACATTTTAAACAAGTAAAATGATAGGGAGCAAACGCTAATAAATAAAATAAACCTTATGCTGAAATCAATATCTAGTAAAAAGCCAAAGTTAAAATCGTAATAAATAACGTTCGCGAGGAGATAGGCAATTGAAACACTGAAAATATCCAATAAAAAAATAATCCATCTGGGTACGATACTGATTTTACTAAGCATGGTATATCTAAATTAATTTAGACAAATGTAGATAATTTTGTTTCATTCCCATCGTCTTCACCTGGATAATCTTTCCATTGAAAAGCATTTCTCAATGGATGACCGCAGCAGTGGATACCGGTATTTTTTAACACTTCATTACGATTGCCGAAGCAAATTTATCTGAGTTTGATTAGATTGATTATTTGTTGTAATTTTAGCTAAAGTCAATTTAATAAAATGAATGAGTTAGGGAAGCTTGCTAATCAGGCTATGATTTCTACGAAAGAGATGTTGTTTGAGAAGAAAAAGAGTGCGAAAAGTCTTTTTATTGGAATTCCAAAAGAGATTTCACTTCAGGAGAAGCGTATATGTTTAACACCCTTGGCCGTAGCCTTATTGGTTGAAAATGGACATGAAGTGCTGATTGAGACTGGCGCTGGCGCCGGCGCTAATTTCTTAGATCATCATTATAGTGAACAAGGTGCCCGCATTGTAGCGTCACGAGAAGAAATATATCAAGCTGATTTGATTATTAAAGTTGGTAGTCCTACCGTGTCAGAAGTTAAATTAATGAAGGAAAGGCAGGTGTTATTGTCATCTCAACAACCTTCTTTAATGAATGCAGATGTATTAAAGGCATTGATGAATAAAAAGGTGACAGCTATTTCTTATGAATACTTAAGAGATGAAGGCGGTTGCTTGGCCGTCGTGCGTGCGATGAGCGAAATCGTAGGAGCCACAGCGACTTTGATCGCGGGTGAATACTTAAGTAATGCATTCGGTGGTAAAGGGCTTATGCTAGGTGGAGTTACCGGCGTGGCTTCGACAGAAGTAGTGATCATCGGTGCTGGAACGGTGGGTGAACAAGCGGCGCGAACGGCATTAGCCCTTGGTGCACAGGTAAAGGTTTTTGATAATTCAATTTATAAACTGAGACGTTTGCAAAACAATCTCGGTAGTCGCGTGTTCACTTCTGTAATTCAACCTATTATTCTCAACAAAGCTGTGATAAGTTCAGATGTTGTTATAGGTGCTCTGAGAGCGAGAAATGGCCGCTCTGCCTGTGTGATTTCCGAAGAAACAGTGTCGAAGATGAAACCTAATTCAGTCGTTATTGATGTCAGCATAGATCAAGGAGGGAATTTTGAAACGTCGGAAGTAACTTCGCATGATAAACCTGTTTTTCGTAAATTTGATGTTATTCACTATTGTGTTCCTAATATTGCCTCCCGAGTCGCGCGTACTGCCACGTATGCGATGAGTAATATTTTTACATCTATCCTCTTGGATTTTGCGGAATTGGGTGGATTGAAAAATGCAATTTGGAAAAGCCCAGGCATACGAAGTTCAATCTACCTATACCAGGGCAACCTAACCAATGCCGATATGGCTTCTCGATTTAATATGACCGCTAAGGACTTGGATCTCTTGGTCGTATCTTCGTTATAAGGCAAGGTAACGGAGACTTGAACAAGATGAGAAAGTAGCTAATGCCGTTTTAGAGGGGTTGATCATAGAAAATGGTGGTGGGCAACAAAGGCGGCAGAAAAGATGGAAACCTAAATAACTATAAATACAGATGAAAAAAATTCTTATGATCTTATGTTCTTTGATTTCGCTTGTAAAGGCGCAAGAAGTTATCAATCTTTACCAAGATACTATTCCAAATGCAACTGACAAAAGTCGGGCTTTCTTGGAAAAGAATATGCCCAAATTATTTGTTTATACTTCGGACGAAAATATAGCTAAAAATATTGGCGTGCTGGTTATTCCGGGTGGCGGATACTCACATATTGCAATGGATCATGAGGGGCATGCAGTTGCTAAGGAACTGGTGAGCAATGGATACTCGGCTTATGTATTGCAATATAGATTGCCCTCGCCTAATATTATGCGGGATAAGAGCATCGGACCGCTTCAAGACGCCCAACAGGCAGTTCGACTGATACGAACTCTTAATCCTCAGATTAAGAAAGTAGGTGTTATCGGTTTTTCCGCGGGCGGTCACCTGGCATCAACCTTAATTACCAAATTTAAGAAGGATTATATCCCAAATCCCACTCACATATCCCTGAGACCAGACTTTGCAGGATTGATATATCCGGTCATATCTATGCAGAATGATGTGACGCATAAAGGATCAAAAAATAATCTTATTGGAGAAAGTCCATCAGATGAGCTCGTTCAATTATTTTCTTCAGAGCAACAGGTATCACCTGAGGTATGTCCTGTTTTCTTTGTACATGCCAAAGATGATACGGCTGTCCCAATTGAAAATAGTTACAGAATGATGGCTGCACTGGATAAAGTCAAAGTCCCCAATACGCTGTATGTCTTTGAGAAAGGAGGACATGGTTTTGGGTTAATTAATAAGACTTCGGACAAAAAGTGGTTTGATGCCTTTCTATTCTGGATGTCTACCTTAAATTAATCAATCGAAAGGGATCCAATTGGAAATTGTTAAATCAACAGCTTGATTTTTTTGGGGGATTAACTGTGAGATGGTCGTGCAATGCAGGTCAATCTCATTATTGGAAATAACGATCTCATAATAAAAACCTCTGAATTTAGTGTCCTTTACAAAAAAAGGTGATTTTTCCGCGGACGTAATAGAAATCCATTCTTGATGGATAGCAATAGATTTGTCACTTGTTATGCCTAAATTTTGTGCTTGCTCGGGACGTAAAATATTACTTTTTGCCAGTAGTTGGGCCGTATAAGGATGTGATGGTCGGCTATATAGCAAATGGGGGTTGTTTTGATCCAATATTTCGCCCGACTTCATGACAATAAGATTATCGGCCAGGGCGAGTACTTCGGTGGGATCATGTGACACCAGAATTATCGTAAGACCTGTTTCTTTGACAATGTCTTTTATATCTTGTTGTAGTGTATCTCGGAAAGATGCGTCAACTTGGTTAAAAGGTTCATCCATTAACAATACTTCAGGTTCATTGATCAATGCACGGCAGATAGCTACGCGTTGTTTTTCGCCGCCACTAATATCAGCGACTCTTTTTTTTGCCAAATGGTCTATCCGCAAGCGTTGTAAAATCTCTGCTGTTTTATCCTGTTTACGTTTAATATCCGTATTCGGTAATTGTGAAGCCACGTTATCCCATACATTAGCATAGGTGTTTAGATCATCGAATCCTTGAGAAACAAGTTTCATGGCATCGTGCCCAGGTATTAATTTGTCTTTACGTGTGGGAACCCGCCAACCTTTGTACCGCACTGCGCCAGCTGTAGGTTCCAAAAGTCCATAGATTAATCTGAGTAGCGTACTTTTACCACTTCCTGACTCGCCAATAATAGCGGTTATCCTTCCATTTTCGATATCAAAGGAAGCGTTTTCAACGGCAAACTGTACATTGTTTTCATGAAAGGAAAAACTTAAATGTTCAGCGTGGATCGCTGCTAGCCCTGGTACATGAGTATCGGATGGAATATATTGACAAGACGATGAATTAGCCATAATGGACTGTGATATGGGTAGATTAATGGATAGATATTTTACGAGTATGCGCATCTATGATGCTGATCTGTATTTCCTTTGCTTCTTCAGGCAATAAATTTGGAATTTTCTCGGGCCATTCGATGAAGCAATATGCTCCTGAATAGAAATATTCCTCGTAGCCAAAATCGAATGCTTCCTGTTCATCTTTAATGCGGTAAAAATCAAAATGATAGAGTGTTCCATTGTCGGAGTCATATTCATTGACAATGGAAAAGGTAGGACTTGACGTACTATCTTTTACGCCCAGTTGTTCACATAAGTATTTTATAAAAGTTGTTTTTCCTGCGCCCATTGGGCCATATAGTAGAAAAATACGATCCTTTGGAAACCTATTCAAGAGAGTATGGGCCGCAACAGAAAGATCTGCCGTTGTATTTACGATAATTTCCATGTTGCAAAATTACTATTTCGGGAGGTATGTCGCAAAGGGGATGATCATTTCTTCCAATGAAATTCCTCCATGTTGGAATGTTCCGTTAAAATAATTAACAAATTGATTGTAATTGTTGGGATAAACAAAGTAAGAATCTTCTTTCGCGAATACATACGTAGAGCTAACATGGAGTTTGGGCAGTTGCGCATCATGGGGATTCTTGATTGTAAACACATCTTTTTCAATGTAGTTTAAATTTTTTCCTTGTTTATATCTAAGGTTTGTATTTGTGTTTCTATCTCCAACGATTTTACTTGGTTTTTTGACCCGAATAGTCCCGTGGTCAGTTGTGATAATTACACGTACTTTTTTCTGTGAAAGCCATTTTAAAGCTTCTAAAAGAGGAGAATGCTCAAACCAAGATAATGTAAGCGAACGATACGCCGCTTCATCATTAGCCAGCTCACGAATCATGGAGCTATCTGTTCGCGCATGGGACAACATGTCTACAAAATTGTAAACTAGGATATTGAGCTGGTTATGCATCATATTTCCCAGATTATCTAAAACGTCCTTTCCTTGTTCGAGGGTTAAAACTTTTGTATAGGAATGTTTTATCGGTTTACGGTATAATCGTTTGATCTGATCATCCAGAAACTTGTCTTCATACAAGTTCTTTCCCCCTTCATCTTCGTCATTCTGCCATAATTTAGGGAATCGTTTTTCCATTTCCAACGGTGTTAAGCCGCTGAAAATCGCATTTCTTGCATATTGAGTTGCAGTGGGCAAAATCGAGAAATAATTTATCTCCTCTTCCAGTCTAAAATAATCCGTGATTACCTCGTTGATGATTTTCCATTGATCAAAACGTAAATTGTCTATCAAGACAAAAAAAGTAGCAACATCCTCGTCGAGTACTGGAAATACTTTCTTTTTAAACAGCTGATGGGATAGAATAGGTGCATTCTCGGGATGGTTGATCCAATTGATATAGTTGTTTTCAACAAATTTTGAGAACTGCATATTTGCCTCGGACTTTTGCATCGTCAATATTTCATGCATATTATTGTCTTCGAGTTTTTCGAGCGACAGTTCCCAATAAACTAGTTTTTTATAAACTTCTGACCATTGCTTGAAATCTAAGTTGTCGTTTAATATCATGCCTAGATTGCGAAAATCTTGCTGATAGGCCATGGAAGTTTTTTCATTGACAATACGTTTATTCTCAGTAAGTTTTTTTATTGTCATCAAAATCTGCTTGGGATTTACCGGTTTGATTAGATAATCATCTATTTTAGAACCAATGGCATCTTCCATGACATGTTCCTCTTCGTTTTTGGTTACAAGTACGATCGGAACAGTGGGATTGATGGATTTGATGATAGCAAGGGTTTCAAGGCCAGTTAGCCCGGGCATGTTTTCATCTAGAAATATTAAATGAAAAAAACCATTTTTAAAGGCTTCTACCGCATCATTTCCATTATTGACGGTATCGACTTTATACCCCTTACTTTCTAGAAATAAAATATGAGGTTTTAAAAAGTCAATTTCGTCATCAGCCCAGAGAATATGTGTTTTTTGCATCTTGTTATATATGTCTATTATTTAAGAGAGGTTGATAGTGTTACTCAGATTAAATTGTAACAAAAGAAAATACCTCGGTTATTGAATGGATTTCAATATTGCTAACATAAGCAAATATCGTGCTTCAGATTTATTTTTAACATTTCTTAACGATGAACTAACTATCTTTGTTTTAAGTTTATATTAGTGATAACCATGAGTTTGTGTTTTAAAAACTAGGTTTTCAATTTAATATGTTGAAAAGTAGCATTAATTTATCGCCGCATTGAACAAGAATAAAATCATCAATGATCCTGTATATGGGTTTGTTGCCATTCCTACAGGGTTGGTCTTTGACCTTGTACAGCATCCCTATTTTCAGCGACTTCGTTATATTAAACAAGTGAGTATGACTCACTTAGTTTATCCAGGAGCACTACATACACGCTTTCAGCATGCGATTGGAGCGATGCATCTAATGGCAATGGCATTGGAAACACTTCGTAGTAAGGGAATAGAAATTTCAGCGCTTGAGGAAGAGGCAGTCTTGGCGGCTATTTTGTTGCATGATATAGGGCATGGCCCTTTTTCTCATTCTTTAGAGCATAGTTTGATTGCTGGCGTTTCCCATGAATTGCTTTCTTCGTTACTGATGGATCGCATGAATCGAGATCTAGACGGAAGATTGAGCCTCGCCATTGCTATTTTTAATAATCAATATGAGCGGAAATTTCTCCATCAACTTGTGTCTAGCCAATTAGACGTTGACCGAATGGATTATTTGAACAGAGATAGTTTTTTTACAGGCGTTTCTGAGGGAGTCATTTCATTTGACCGGATTATCAAGATGTTAAATGTTGTTGGTGACGAAATCGTCGTTGAATATAAAGGCCTTTATTCCGTGGAAAAATTTCTTATCGCACGGAGGCTGATGTATTGGCAAGTGTATTTACATAAAACAGTTATCGGAGCGGAGCAATTATTGATTAAGATTTTACAAAGGGCGAAATATTTGACAGCGACTGGCGTAAAACTTTTTTCTACTCCAGCGTTCCATTGGTTTTTGAGCCAGCAGATTGATCGGACAAATTTTTTGGATGACCCGTTGCATTTAGACTGGTTTACTCGTTTAGATGATACGGATATTATGTCAGCAATAAAAACATGGGAACAACATGAAGATGAGATTTTGAGTAAAATGTGTCAGCGAATTATGAAAAGGGACCTATATCGCTCAATTATGAGTAATAAACCTTTTTCAGCAGACTATCTTGATCTAGTAAAAAATACAGTCCAACAGTCTTTGGGTATAAGAAGGGAAGATATCCATTATTATGTATTTACGCAAGAAATTCAAAATCGCGCATATAATCCCTCAAACGATCAGATCAAGATATTATTGAAGTCGGGCGAGCTTATTGATATTACCGAAGCATCCGATCTTGGAAATTTAGAAGCATTGTCTAAAAATGTATCCAAATATGCATTATGTTATCCAAAAGAGGTAGGATATATTGCAATTCCTTCTATCGGATAGTTATTTTTTAATAAAAAAACATAGATTTGTACCATGCAATTTACTGCTCAACAAATAGGGACATTATTAGAAGGACGGATTGAGGGGAATCCAGAAGTTACCGTAGGTAACCTTGCCAAAATTGAGGAAGGTAAAAAAGGCGATCTTTCTTTTTTGTCAAATCCAAAATATGAGCATTTTATTTACACAACAGATGCTTCTATTGTCATTGTGAATGAAGATTTGCAATTGGCGCAAGCACCCAAGCCTACATTGACCATTATTCGTGTAAAGAATGCTTATGCGGCTTTCTCTACGATATTGAATATGTATAATGAATTTCGTCTTGATAAAAGCGGACGTGAAGAGCCTTGCTTTATACATCCCGAAGCAACAATAGGAGCCGGAGGCTATATTGGCGCATTTGCTTATATAGGTAGAGGCGCAAAGATCGGAGATAATGTGAAGATCTATCCACAAGTATTTATAGGGGACAAAGTCACCATAGATGACAATACTACGCTTTATCCAGGAGTGAAGGTCTATCATGATTGTAAAGTGGGTAAGAATGTGGTTGTTCATTCCGGCGTTGTGATTGGATCGGATGGTTTTGGTTTTGCCCCGCAAGAAGATGGTACTTATAAGAAGGTTCCACAAATAGGTTATGTTCAGATAGAAGACAATGTCGAGATTGGTGCTAATACGGTGATTGATAGAGCTACAATGGGAGCTACTATTGTGCGTGACGGTGTCAAATTGGATAACTTAATTCAGATAGCACACAACGTAGATATTGGTAAAAACACCGTCATTGCCGCACAGACAGGAATTTCGGGAAGTTCAAAAATTGGAGAACATGTGGTTTTAGGTGGACAGGTTGGTGTCGTAGGACATATTGTTGTCGCTAAGGGCTCCCAGATCCAGGCTCAATCGGGGGTTAATAGGTCAATTAAAGAAGAAGGAAAGAAATGGGGCGGAACACCGGTAATGCCCTATCAGCCTCAGTTGCGCTCCAATGTAATATTTGCACGTCTTCCAGAATTGGAGAAAAGGATCCAGGAGTTGGAGAAATTAGTAGAATCGAAGTTAAAATAATCTTTTTTCATTGAAATAAACTGTTATTTAATTGTAATGAAGCTATCATGAGCAGTCTTAGATTGCTACTATTTCGATATATTATTATAATCTCATGATGGTTTTGTCAAAAGAAGTTTTGATTTAAAAATATGTTATTAGAAATGAATGTGAAACAGAGAACCATCAAAAACGAGGTTGAAATTTCAGGGGTAGGTCTTCATACAGGAAAGATTGTATCGATGACGATCAAACCAGCCCCGGAAAATCACTGGTTTAAGTTCAGACGTGTAGATTTAGAAGGTCAGCCTGAGATTTTGGTTGATGCAGATAATGTCACAGACACTTCCAGAGGAACCACTATTTCTCAAAATGGAGCAAGTGTTAGTACAATTGAACATTTAATGGCATCATTAATTGGTCTGCAAATCGACAACGTTCTAATTGATATCGATGGTCCTGAAATTCCAATATTGGATGGAAGTGCGGCAATTTTTGTAAAATTGTTGGAGGAAGCGGGGTTTGAAGAGCAGGATGCAGATAGAGATTATTATGAAATTTCTAATAATATTCATTATGCAGAGCCAGAACGTAAAGTCGAGATCTTAGGAATGCCTATGGATGGTTACCGTTTGACTTGTATGATAGATTTTAACTCACCTGTTTTGGGTAGTCAACACGCTGCGATTACATCTATTGAAGATTTCAAAGCAGAAATTGCTTCGTCACGTACGTTTTGTTTTCTACATGAATTGGAGATGCTTGTGGATCACGGGCTCATCAAAGGGGGGGATCTTAGTAATGCAATTGTCATTGTTGATAAAGAAACTTCTCCCGAGGAACTGCAAAAACTGGCCCATCTTTTTCATAAGGAGACTGTTGCCGTTGCAAAAGAAGGTATCCTGAATAATAATCAACTGCGTCATCAGAATGAACCTGCTCGACATAAATTGTTGGACATGGTGGGTGATCTGGCTTTAGTTGGAAGACCTTTGAAGGGCCATATTATGGCTGCCCGTCCGGGACATGCTGCAAACGTTGCGTTTGCAAAGAAAATAAAAGAGCAGATCAAGAAAGATAAAACACGTAAAAAAATTAAAGTTTACGATCCGAATATGCCAGCATTGTATGATACGGTGGAGATTATGAAAATCCTTCCTCATCGTCAACCAATGCTCATGGTCGATAAAATCCTAGAATTAACTGAGACACATGTTGTGGGATTAAAGAATGTGACCATGAATGAAGACTTATTTATGGGACATTTTCCTGGAGCACCTTTATTTCCTGGTGTACTGCAAATAGAAGCGATGGCACAGACTGGTGGTATCCTCGTATTAAAGACTGTCCCAGATCCAGAAAACTGGTTGACGTTATTTCTCAAAATCGAGAATGCGCGTTTTAAAGCACAAGTCACTCCAGGGGATTCCGTTATTTTTAGATGTGATTTAATGGAACCGATCCGGAGAGGCATTGCTAAAATGAAGGGTGTGGCCATGGTGGGAGAAAAAATTGTCTGCGAAGCAGAGCTTATGGCACAGATCGTAAGAGTAAATAACAACTAAAGAAGTATAGATGATACAGCCATTAGCTTATATTCATCCAGAAGCAAAGATTGCTAAAAATGTGGTCATTGAACCATTTGTAACCATTTACAAAGACGTTGTCATTGGAGAAGGTACTTGGATTGGCTCAAACGTGACCATTATGGATGGAGCTCGGATTGGAAAGAACTGTAAGATATATCCCGGTGCCGTAATTTCTGGTGAACCGCAAGACTTGAAATTTGATGGTGAGGTTACAACTGCAGAAATTGGTGATAATACTACTATTCGGGAATGCGTAACAATCAATCGAGGTACAAAGGATCGATATAAAACTGTCATTGGTAAAAATTGTTTGATTCAAGCTTATAGCCACGTTGCACACGATTGTGAAGTGGGTGATAATTGTGTTTTTTCCAATAATAGTACACTAGCTGGGCATATTACCGTTGGAGATTATGTTGTTTTAGCCGGAATGGTGGCTGTGCATCAATTTGTGAAAATTGGTTCACATGCATTTGTTACTGGTGGATCCCTAGTACGTAAAGATATCCCTCCTTTTGTGAAAGCAGCTCGTGAGCCGATTTCATATGCCGGAATTAATTCCGTAGGATTGCGTAGAAGAGGCTTTTCTGAAGAACAGATTGCCGAAATTCAAAATCTTTACCGCATTCTATTTGTTCAGAATCGAAATCTAGCTAAGGCAATAGAAATTATTGAAGCTGAATATCAGGCAACGGAAATCCGTGATGAAATTTTAGATTTCATCCGTAATTCGGGTAGGGGTATCATGAAGGGATTCAATAATAGAGCAATGTAATTGCATTACCGAATCGTATAGCTTTGGAAATAACTTTAAAGGATATAGGTCGAAGATATAACAGCGAATGGATTTTCAGGCATATTAATTATCGTTTTGAGTCCGGGAAAAGCTATGCTGTCCTCGGTCAAAATGGTTCTGGAAAATCGACCTTGTTGAAGGTTCTTTCTGGCAGCTTATCACCTTCGCAAGGTGAATTGCTTTATACCATGGAGACGAATACCATTGGTATAGATGCGGTTTATCAAGAGCTGTCCATTGCAGCACCATATATCGAGTTGATTGAAGAATTTACCTTACGTGAATTGATCGATTTTCATTTTCGGTTTAAAAGCTACCTCCAAGGTTTTGATAAAGAACGTGTTTTGAATTTGCTAGGATTAGCAAGCGCCTTAGATAAAGAAATAAAACATTTTTCATCGGGTATGCGTCAACGGGTTAAATTAGTTTTAGCCTGCTGTTCCGATTCAAAGTTAGTCTTATTGGATGAACCCACAAGCAACCTAGACAGTGAAGGAGAGGAATGGTATCTGGATTTAATAGATCGTACCAAGCTCGATTTTAGATTGTTTATTATTTGCTCAAATCAAAAAAAAGAATACGAATTCTGTGACGAAACTATTTCAATTGCCGACTTCAAAAAGTAACGAATGAAATTTTTATAACACAATTAGTTTTTGTATTTTTGACGACTCAATAATGAGATAACCGTTTAAAGTTCAATTCAAAAAATGGCTAAGGCATCAGAGGTAAAATCAGGAAATATTTTAAGATTTAATGGAGAGCTAGTCTCTGTAGAAGAATATATACACCGTACACCAGGTAACTTGCGCGCTTTCTATCAAGCAAGAATGCGTAATGTGAAGACTGGAAAATTAGTTGAATATCGTTTTAGAGTTGATGAGAGCGTAGAGATAGCACGTGTTGAAACGAATGATTATCAATACCTTTACGAAGATGGCGAATTCTTCGTTGTCATGGACAATAGTACATATGAGCAATTCAATATTCCCAAATTTTTATTTGGTGATTCAGCACGTTTCTTGAAAGAAGGAATGACTGTCATTATTGCTTTTGAAAGTGATGAGCCTATTATGGCGGAGGCACCCAAAAGTGTTGAATTGGAAATTACATATACTGAGCCTGCCGTGAAGGGTGATACATCTACAAATGCCTTGAAAAAAGCTACTGTAGAAACAGGAGTAGAGATTATGGTGCCTTTATTCATTAACCAGGGAGAGAAAGTAAGAGTCGATACGCAAACAGGAAATTATATCGAGCGCGTAAAGTAATATAAGATTTTAGGTTTAGGTTGATTATTCGGTCTTGATAGCGCTCGCTACAAGGCCGTTTTTTTTGCTAGTTTCAATTATCTACATTATTATAAACAATAAGGAAAAAGTCAATTCATTTATTGCTCGCCTTATTGATGAAATAAAAGATATATATTTAGGCATGAAATCTAAAAAGGAATTAAGACAGGAATTTAAAGTGAAAAGATGCCAGCTTTCCAAGGCAGAGGAGGAAAGTCTTAATCGTAAATTACTGTCGCAATTTCAGAAAATTGAACTAGCGAGCGTCAAATATATGCATGTTTTTCTACCCATTGAAAAATATCATGAGCCAGACACCTATTCCATCATAAATTATGTGAAGGAATTTTTTCCGAAAATCACCTTAGTTGTTTCCCGTTCAAACTTTGTGGACTATTCCATGCAGCATTATATTCTTAATCATCAAACGGTATTTGAGAAGAATGAATGGGGAATTCCGGAGCCTGTTTCGGGAACTGCAGTATTGCCATCGCTTATTGATTTTATTGTGGTCCCTTTGCTTGTATTTGATACCGAGGGTTATAGAGTTGGTTATGGAAAAGGATTTTATGATCGTTTTTTTGCACAGTGTGCTACGAAAGTACAACGTGTGGGACTATCTTTTTTTGACCCGATTGAAAAAATATCTGATAGGAATGAATACGACGTAATACTGACTAAAGCAATTACTCCATCTCATATTTATTGTTTTGATTCTGATGAAAGCAATAGCTCACATGGTGTTTGGTGAAATCAGCACGATGTTTATTTTATAGATTCAAGGTGTATTTAAAATTATTTTTTATTTTTAGGCTAAAATTCGACTTCCATGCCATTATGCTGAGACTTTTTCTTATACTTTTTTTTGCAATCATAATATCCGGTCGTGCTGCTTTTGGAATGGATCTGATGGATTCGAATTCCTCTGAAGAAGAAAAGAATTTTTACGAGACATTTATCCGGGAGTCGCATAAGCATCAGACATCTAGTTCAGCGCTGAGCAGATACCTAACACCATATTTCAATCAGGCAATCCGAAAAAACGACAATGCACTGCTTGCAATTTATTATTGCTTGCTAGCGGATCAATCTTTTGATACCGAAGGTGGAAGAAATAGCTTTAGTGACAAATATTATTTAAAGGCGCTCGATCTTGAAAAAGAATATAATTACCAGAATGTCAAATCTTGGGTAAAAGTGATGTACGGGTTTTATCTGTATAGATGTTTAAAGGCATCGGAGGCACTTCCTTTACTATTGGAGGGGGAAAAAGGTTTAGAAGATATACCAAAGGAACTCGTTTTGGAGCTGACGCAGACGTACAAAAAGCTAGGCTATTTCTTTGGATCTTTAGGGGACTATCGATCGGGAATCAAATATTTGGAACTCGGCAAGCAGCAGCAGGGGATTTCTCCAAAATTGAAAGCAGAGATCTTAGATAATTTGGGCTTATTAACTTTAAAAAGTGGTGGGGATACTGCGCAGGCAATGCAAAATTTTGAACTTGCTCAGAAATTGGCACTTTCCGAAAAAGATTCCCTCCGCTATGCGAAGACGTTAGGCAATCAAGCGCTGATTCACGAAGGAAAGAAAGATTATCAAAAGGCACTGTCGCTTTTAGATAAAGATCTAGAAATTTCAAAATCGCTTGGGAATAACAAAAATACCATTTTTGCTTTAATGCTGCGGATTCGCTTAAGTATTACCATGGGATCAAATCGAGCGGTACATCAAATGATCCGGGAAACCGAACACTTATTGGAAGGTGCCGACGATAAGAAAACTATACTTGAGTTAGAGGGGCATAAGTTGAATCTTGCCGTTCAAAATCATGATTTGAAGCAAGAGCTAAATGCACGGCGGCGAATTGAGCAGCTCCAAGATTCATTACGATTCTTAGATGGGGATCCTGTTTTGTCGCAATTAAAATTTATGGCTGACAAGCAAAAATATGCTGATAAGCTCTCATTGGCGCAAGCATTAATTAAGAAGAAACAGGCAGAGACCAGATTGTGGGTGACACTAAGTGTATTTGTATTGATATTATCTTTTTTTATTTATAATACTTTTCGATACCGTGCGAAGAAACGTATACGGGAGTACGAATACCAGTTGTTGAATCTCAAGTATACAAAAGCTGAATTGGATAAGGAATTAACGAGCTCCAAAAGCCAGATAGAAGAGTATATGGTATATCTGAAGCGTAATAATGAACAGATTAATCTTCTTTCTTCTATGCTCGACGAAATGGGTGAGACAAGTGCGAAAGACAGAGATGAACTGAAAACACTTTTGCATTCCCATCTTATAACGGACGAGAAGTGGCAGGAATTCAAATTTTTGCTAGCAAAGGAATTTCCCAACGTGCTGCAAGATATTCAGACTAAGTTTCCTGATATTACCGAATCTAATCTGCGAGTGATTGTGCTGATGAAAATGGGCCTGAATAATAGAGAAGTCGCTAATGTTTTGGGTGTTACTCCTGATGCGATCAAAAAGTCAATGCAACGCTTGAAAAAGAAATTGGGTGGGCAGGCCGAAATGTTGATGGACTATATTTCTGATAAAGAGCTTGTCTAAAGGGGGATTTCTTGATCGTCCTACATACATCATTCAAACAAGTGAATTCATGGCATATAGATTTTCGTTTTTTCTAGGGACGGAGTAGCAATTAAAATCAGCTTTTCTGTCTCTTAAGATTTTTTATAAGGCATTTCATTTGGCTAATATATTTCTTTTGAAAGATTTTTATTGATGGACAGATGAAAATTGGGAAGAAAGCTGACCAATATATTCAAGAATAAGGCTGATGAAGTGTAAGTAGAACCACCGAAATGATGCTGATCAAAGACATATGAGGGCCATTCGATTTTGCTCCCGTCTAAGAGAAGTTTGCGAAAAGGAACAAGATGAAAGCAACTCATCTTAGCTAAAAATATGACCGTCTCAGGAGACGGTCATATGACATAAAGACTTTATAGTGCTTTCTTAAAAACTCAAAGAGTAGCTATCTAATCCAACGGATTTTCTTTCAGATTTTTTTCCCATGCCCAAGCCGAAGCCATCATTTCATCGATGCCCAATTCAGCTTTCCAATGCAACTGTTCAGCGGATTTGGTCACATCACCGTAAACCTTGATGATATCACCATCCCGACGTGGGCCAATTTCATAATTCAATTTTTGGCCGGAAGCTTTTTCAAAAGCTTTGATGGCTTCAAGTACGGAGTAGCCATTGCCGGTACCCACATTGAATACATCATATTTACCGTTAGGGTTACCTTTTTCCAATAATTTGATTGCAGCGACGTGTGCTTTAGCCAAATCAACCACATGAATATAGTCCCGGACACAAGAGCCATCAGTTGTATCATAATCGTCTCCAAACACTGTTAGTTTTTCTCTTTTACCGATAGCGGTCTGCGTAATGAATGGCAGCAGGTTTTGTGGTACACCATTTGGCAACTCGCCTATTAGTGCAGATTCATGAGCACCCACTGGATTGAAGTAGCGTAATGCGATAATGTTATAGTTATCGTATGCAATAGCTGTTTCTTCCAAAATCTCTTCTGCAATTTGTTTTGTAGTGCCATAAGGTGAAGCCGCTTTTTTAACCGGAGCACTTTCATTAACAGGAAGTGAGTCTGGCTCGCCGTAAACCGTACAGCTCGAAGAGAAAACAAAATTGATTGGCTTCTCACGGTATGATTCCAAGATATTAATCAAGGAGAAAAAATTATTGTGGTAGTATTTTAAAGGATTTTGAACCGATTCCCCTACGGCTTTCGATGCCGCAAAATGAATAATACCAGAAATATCGCCGTTATTTTTTACAAATTCATTTACTTTATCCGTGTCACAAAGATCGAATTGGTGAAATTCAGGTTTAATCCCGATGATCTTTTCGATTTGATCCAAAATCTTGATATTCGAATTGGAAAGATCATCAATGATTACGGGAATATATCCTGCCTGATGTAGTTCGACAACTGTGTGAGAACCAATATAGCCTGTTCCGCCTGTGACTAATATTTTTTTGTTCATTATTTTTTATTATAGTAAGTAAAATCTTTATGTGATAGGGTTTCCAATGGAACCTCCCTGTAAAAATCTATGGTTTTTTCTAAACCGAGTTTCCGGTCTATTTGAGGCTGCCAATTTAACTTTGCCTTTGCCATACCAATATCTGGTTTACGTTGTTTCGGGTCGTCTATAGGTAATGGTCTGTGGCTGATCTTGCTTGAGCTGCCTGTTAAATGTACGATCTCCTGAGCAAGCTGTAATAACGATATTTCGTCGGGGTTGCCTATGTTTATCGGTTGTATACAATTGGAATGCAACAACCGATAAATGCCCTCGATTTGATCATCGATATAACAGAATGATCGTGTTTGAGTGCCATCGCCAAAAATGGTAATGTCTTCACCACGAATAGCCTGGGCTATAAAAGTGGGAATAGCACGTCCGTCATTGAGGCGCATTCTTGAACCAAAAGTGTTAAATATCCTTACAATACGTGTATCAAGCCCATGCGCATTGTGATAGGCCATGGTAATCGCTTCCTGAAATCGTTTGGCTTCATCATAAACCCCTCTTGGGCCAACAGGATTGACATTGCCCCAATAATCTTCAGACTGTGGCGAAATCAAGGGGTCACCATACACTTCTGAGGTAGATGCTACTAATATGCGGGCTTGCTTTGCCCTTGCCAGGCCTAGGAGATTATGAGTGCCTAACGAACCAACTTTGAGTGTTTGGATAGGGATTTTGAGATAGTCAACGGGACTGGCCGGAGAGGCAAAATGTAAAATGTAATCCAGGTGTCCCGGCACATAGACGAATTTTGAAACATCGTGATGGTAAAAGTCAAAATTTTCGAGTTTGAACAAATGCGCGATATTCTGTAAGTCTCCGGTGATCAGATTATCCATCCCGATAACAGCGTAACCTTCGGCAATAAACCGATCGCAAAGATGGGAACCAAGGAAGCCGGCTGCTCCTGTGATCAAAATCCGTTTGCGATGCTTATTTTCCACTCAATGGTTCCTTATTAATGAAATGGGTTTGATATCTTTGACTAAGATAAACATTATTTTAACAACATGCGTTTGCTTTATTCAATTGGAATCTTTCTTTATGGACTCTTATTGCGTATTTTGGCCCCTTTTCACGCCAAAGCACGCCTCATGGTAACTGGACGAAAAGATTGGTATTTACGGATGAAACAATCGGTTGACTCTACCCAAAAACATATCTGGTTTCATTTCGCTTCGCTGGGCGAATTTGAACAGGGAAGACCGGTTTTGGAGGCCGTAAAAAATAATTATTTGGACCATAAAATAATTGTAACATTTTATTCCCCTTCGGGCTATGAGATAAGGAAAAATACGAACTTGGCCGACCATGTTTTTTATTTACCTTATGATACCTCCAGGAATGCACAGCTATTTTTGGATCTGATCAAACCAACATTTACAGTTTTTACAAAATATGAATATTGGTATTATTATTTTGAAGGTTTGCATAGTCGGTCGATTCCCCTATATCTTGTCTCTGCAATTTTTAGGCCTGAGCAAATTTTCTTTCAAGCTTATGGTTCCTTTTTTCTAAAGATTTTGAGCTTTGTGACGTATTTCTTTGTCCAGAATGAAGAAAGCCTACGTTTATTAAAAGAATATGGTATTCGAAATGCGGGACTGGCAGGTGATACCCGTTTTGATCGTGTGATTGATCTTCCCAAATCCCGTAAGGAAATTCCAGCTATAACAGATTTCGTTCGCACTGCACCGGTTGTCGTGGCCGGCAGCACTTGGCCCGAAGATGAAAAATTATTAAGAGAATTGTTCCAGCGATATCAGGAACATAAGTTGATCATCGCCCCACATGAGATCAATGATGCTCGCATCTCCAGCATACTAACCCTTTGGCCGGCAGCACTCCGTTTTTCGAAGATCGCTACCTATGATAGCATCGCGCTAACGGAGGGCAAGGTATTGATCATAGACAATATTGGACTATTATCTTCTTTGTATGGTTATGGTCAATTCGCTTATATCGGGGGAGGATTTGGAGTGGGCATCCATAATACGCTGGAGGCGGCAACCTATGGTGTTCCGGTATTATTTGGACCCAATTTTAAGAAATTTCAGGAAGCGAAAGATCTTATTGAGCAAGGTGGTGGCTTTTCGTTCACGGATATAAAGGGGCTGATGGATCGCTATCAAGATTTGCAAGATCAATCAAAGCGGATGGAAGCAGGTAAAGCTGCCCGTCAATACGTACAACAAAAAGCCGGAGCGACCCCCATAATCATGAAATATTTGAAAAATGCCAATTTATAAAGAAAAAGGGCGACCAATCTAACCTGACCGCCCCTTGTTATTGTGAAAATTGGATTTTAATAGTAGGTATATCTCCTTACACCCGCAATATGCCGCGATAAGCGCATGACTTGATGCGAATATCCATATTCATTGTCGTACCATACATAGAGTACAATGTTTTTACCGTCAGCGGAAACAATCGTAGCTGGTCCATCAATGACCGAAGCTGCTGTGGTTCCGATAATATCGGTAGATACGAGTTCATTGTTATTGGAGAAGGCAATTTGTTCAACCAGATTGCCTTCTAAAGATCGATCTTTAAGAAACATGTTTATTTGCTCAACAGATGTAGGCGAATTAAGTTCTAAATTTAATATGGCCAGTGATCCATTAGGTACCGGAACCCGGATGGCGTTGGACGTCAATTTATCGGTTAATGTTGGAAGGACTTTTGAAACAGCACTTCCAGCACCGGTCTCAGTAATGACCATATTCAACGCCGCAGCACGGCCTCTTCTGGATTTTTTGTGCATATTATCAACCAGATTTTGATCGTTCGTATACGAGTGTATGGTTTCTATATGACCTTTGATGACGCCTATTTTTTCTTCGATAACAGACAAAACGGGGGCAATTGCATTCGTCGTACAGGAAGCCGCTGAAAAAATAGCCTGTTTTTCCAAGTCAATAGTGTTCTCATTTACACCGTAGACGATATTGGGTACACCTTTGCCGGGTGCCGTCAACAGTACTTGCGAAGCGCCTTTAGAAGCTAAATGACGGGCAAGTTCTTTTTCATCGCGAAAGGCACCTGTATTATCAATAACTAATGCATTATTGATGTCGTATGCTGTATAATCAATATCTTCAGGTTGTTTTGCGGAGATAACGTTGACCGTGATACCATTAATAATTAGCGCGTTATTTTCGGGGTCCGTGTAGACTTCCCCTTCAAATTCTCCATGTATGGAATCGCTTTTTAGAAGTGCGGCCCGTTTTAACAAGGATTTGGTATCATTCGCATCCCTTGTAACAATAGCCCGCAAACGAAGTTGCTGGCCAGAGCCCGATTTGTTAATGAGTTCACGTGCCAGCAGGCGGCCAATTCGACCGAAGCCATAAAGCACAACATCCCGGGGCTTTAGTTCCTGATAATCATGAATTCCTTTTAATTCATTAAAAATAAAAGCAGATAATTCCAGTCCATTGACACCGTGATTGATGCTTTTTGCAGTAAGTTTGCCAATATCAATTCGAGCGGGAGGAAGGTTTGAATTTGCTAATACCCGGGCAGTGTTTAAAACGTCAGATATGCTCAGTGTATGGTTGGTAAGGATTCTAGTTTCCCGAATGTGGTTGAGAATCACACTGACCTTTTCATCAACGAGCTGCTCTCTAAATAAAACGAGTTCAACAGCTTGATTATACCAAAGGCTACTAACAATTTGAACGAGTTCTACGGCAGCATTCTGCTGTTCTTTGTACCTTTTGATTTCTACATCAAAAGAAGGACTATGTAACATAATATTTTATAATAGATTATGGTACAAACATAGTATAAACGGAACTATAAAAACGATTCAATTTTCATTTTGGCAATTACTCAAATAATTGTAGGTTAATTATTGTTATTTTTATAATTTTTAAGGCTATTTTGTTAATAATTTTCAATTATAAATAATTCGGACATAATATGATCCGCCATCAATTTCCCCGTATCGGTTAATCTTAATTTATTGTTGTCTAAACTTACTTGCTGCTTCTCGACAAATACAGCGGCATCTTCCACAATTTTATTTTTGACAGAATAGCCAAAATTCTTTTCTAGAAGATCAAGATCAAGTCCCCACATGGTGCGGAGTGAAGTCATGATACACTCGTTAATCTGGTCGCGTTCAGAGAGATGTTCAATTTCCAAGGGAAGCTGATTCATTTGTATCGAGCCGATGTACTTTGCGTTATTGGCGATATTCCAGGATCTTGAGTTTCCATTGAATGAATGGGCTGAAGGACCAATGCCGAGATAATGCTTTCCTTTCCAATAATTTGTATTGTGCCTTGCATATAGATGGTTTTTTGCAAAATTGGAAATTTCATATTGTTCATAGCCTGCATCCTTCAATGTTTCGATCAGAAGATTCATTTGATCTGCGGCTTGATCCGAATCAATGGCCGGACTTAGTCCCTTTTTGATGAAATGGTCTAATGCCGTTTTTGTTTCTACCGTCATCGAATAAGAAGAAATATGGGGGATTGCAAAATCGATCAACTGTTGCATATTGTAGCGCCATTTTTCATCTGTCAGTAATGGATAGCCATAAATTAGATCGCAAGTGATATTTTCAAATCCTGCATCCTGAACACGCATGATTGCTGCGGATGCTTCTTGTCTGGTATGGGCCCTGTTCATCCATTTGAGGTCTTCCTCAAAAAAAGATTGTATGCCTATACTAAATCTATTCACCGGAGTCGATCTTAATGCATTCACTTTTGTGGCATTGAGGTCATCAGGGTTAGCCTCCAATGTTATCTCGGCACTATTGCTGATTTCAAAACGTTGCGCAATGGCATCAATGATCCTTGAGATTTCGTCGGCATCCAATAATGAAGGGGTTCCACCGCCAAAATAGATGGATTCGATTCTTTTATCTTCCAAATAGGGAGACCTCAATTCGATTTCCCGTATCAGAGTATTTACCATTTCAGTCTTATATTGCAGTGAAGTACTGAAATGGAAATCACAATAATGACAAGCCTGTTTGCAGAATGGGATATGGATGTAAATCATGTCCACAAATATACCAAGACGGGACCAACTTCTGTCCAACTTCGGAGTTTATTCGCATTTTTCTTCTTTCCGCCTATTGATAGGATCTCATTTCAACAAGGTTTATTGGGCTCCCTTCTAGCTGTCTTCTTGCTTGAATTAATAACATGCTAAGAATCACTCCTGAGTTTATTCGATGGACTTTCTTCTAGATCAGGGCGTTAATGCACTCAAATTTAGCTTGAAGAAATTATCCTTACGTTGAAAAAGGGCGTTTTTGAGATTTTATTAGAAATGGTCGTGAAATAAGGTTCAAAGAAGTTGATAACAAGGTGGTTATTTTTTATCTTGTTGTCAGGTCGGAATTTGCTTAGAAAAGGACCAAATATAAATCGAAAGCCCACGGAGGAAAAATGATCGAAAAATCTATTTCAAAAATACGATATCGCGCAAATTAATAGTTGGGGATATTGAATAGGGAAGAAGAAGGGAATTTATTTAGTAAAGACCTAAGCAGCTGTTGTGGCAGTCCGTTAAACCAATTAAGTATAGTAATGATCAAAAACTTAAACCAATGAAAGATTCATCCCGTCGCGATTTTCTGAAAAATGTTATCGGTGCTTCCAGCATTTTACTCCTTTCACAACAGGGGTTTGCGATAAGCAACCGTCATGAAGAAGCATTTATTGATAAACTACTTCCAGCACCAAGAGGCGGAGGATTTGCTATGGCAGATTTTTGGATCTGGGATCCTTCTGTTATTAAAGGGGAGGATGGCAAATATCACATGTTTGCGTCACGCTGGTCCAAAAAATATGGTTTTGGCAACTGGGTAACCAATTCTGAAGTTGTGCGGGCAATTTCTGATACTGCGGCCGGGCCTTATGAATTTGTTGAAGTTGTTTTGCCTGCCCGTGGAAAAAAATACTTTGATGGTTGCACAACACATAATCCCCGCATTGTTAAAAATGGAGACTATTATGTGCTTTATTATTTTGGGAATAATTATGAGGAACCCAATCCCAACTATTCTGAAAATGTATGGGAATCAGGCCTGGGACAGAAAGCCTGGATGCACAAACGTATCGGGATGGCCTACTCCAAGTCAATCTCAGGCCCCTGGAAACGGGTGGACCAGCCAATTTTAAATCCGAGGCAAGGAGAATGGGATGCCTCTATTACCTCCAATCCTTCGCCAGTAGTCCTACCGAATGGAAAGGTCTATCTGATTTATAAATCATCACCGGTGAATTATAATCCTCCGTTGTTGTTAGGGGCAGCGCAAGCGGAATCGTTTCTGGGGCCGTATCTGCGTTTATCCGATAAGCCTATTTTTTCTTTTCATACCGACCAAAATCACGAAAACGATGTGGAAGATCCTTTTGTATGGCATAATGGTCGGCATTTTGAATTAATTATGAAAGATCGCTATGGAAAGATCTGTGGCGAGGAGGGCGGCGGCATCCATGCATATTCTCATGATGGCATTGATTGGCATTTGTCGAAGGCCGTAAAAGCCTATTCCAAAGTTATTCGTTGGAATGATGGCAGCGTTAGTAATCAGGCCAATTTTGAACGACCGTTTCTACTATTTGAAAACGGAAAACCCACACACCTTTTTGCAGCGACAGGAGATGGGGACCAGCCTTATCAGTTTGAACGTACCTGGAATATGGTTATTCCATTGAAAGTCTCTTAAATTTAGATTTTTGAATATATTTTAGCCAAGTAGGATAGCAAAATAAGCCCCAATAAATTCCAATTTATTGGGGCTTATGAGTTCATTAAAAACACAGCATTTTATATCAATCTGCGGTGATTCCTATGTATTCATGGTTGAATTAGCGTGTTAGGCTATTGTTTGCTGATTCTACATCCGCAAGCCGCAGGGATGGATCTATTGTTATTGTTTTCGGAGCTTTACTGACCGAAAATTTATATTCAGGGTTGGTCCAGAACCAATCTTTTAGTACGGTACGTTTTATATTCTTATAAATATCAAAATACTCCTCGGGTTTTTCACCGCGCATTTCACGTAAAGGGATGTAAAATAGTTCTTTGCTACCATCTTTATATTCAACAAGGATATCAAGTGGCATGGCAAAGTTTGATTTATTGAGCAGTTGTATTTCTGTATCAGTAACATTGCCAATCGCATAGTCAATTTGCCGTGTTGTATTGATAAATAAATTGAAATACCACTTCAGGTTTATTCCGGAGACATCTTCTGCAACACGTTTGAAATCATTTGGCGTCGGGTGTTTGAATTTCCAGATGTCATAGAATTTCAAAAAGGTTTTCTCCAGATTTTCCTGGCCGATAATGTAACCTAATTGTTCGGCCAGCACAGCGCCTTTGTTATAAGCTTCATTACTATAGCCATAATTCGTATTGTAATAGTCGGCAAGTAGGCTCATCGGTTCTTCTTTACCCGAAAGTGCGAGTTTATAATAAGCCCGATAAGCATCTATCAGTGGGTTTGATGCAATGGCTCCCCTTTTTTCGAAGAGATGCTGCATTGCGAGTTCTTCCACATAGGACGTAAATCCTTCATCAAACCATTCGTCTACGGTTTCATTGATTCCGAACAAATGTTGATACCAAGAATGGGCAGATTCGTGGAAGATGACACCAACAAGGCTTTTGAGATTACGGCCTCCAGTAATCAGGGTTGCAGTTCCATATTCCATACCGCCGTCACCGCCTTGGATAATGGTATACGTAGGCCAAGGATAGGTGCCGAACTTAGTGCTGCAGAAATCGAAGAATTCGGTTGATAAGCCCAGGGCCGTCTTCCAGTTTGAAATAACTTCTTTGTCTGTTGGAAGGTAAACCGTATAAACTTTTATTCCATTTTTGCTGGAAGCGGAGTCAACGACAAATTTCGGGTCAGCTGCCCAGACAAAATCATGGATATTTTGGGCCTTGTAATGCCAGGTTGCTTTGTCCTTATTGGTTTTTATTTTGGCTTTTGCTTGATATCCTTTTACTTCATTCGGATTTTGAAGAACACCCGAAGCACCGACCACATAGTTTTTGTTGAGGTGTATAGTAACGTCAAAGTTGCCGAAAGGCGCGATAAACTCGCGGCCAATATATTCATCGAGATGCCAGCCGAATTCATCGAACTGTGCCATCTTCGGATACCATTGAGCCATGGAAAGGGCTACACCTTCTGCCGAATTGCGGCCTGATCTCCGGATCTGTTCGGGCACCTGCGCCGTCCATTCCATATTAAAATTTGCTGTTTCGCCATCTGCAATCGCGGTGGGTAGGGTAACTTCTAAGATCGTACCATCAATCTTATAGCTTGTATTGACCCCATTCATGCTGAGGCTTTTGATTTTTTGGTAACCGATTTGATTGGGTTGCAGGGTTTCGATACGGCTCTGCAATATTGGTTTTTCTTTGGTGCCAATGTTTGACACCATTCGTTTATCTGGGTCACTGATATTTTTCAATCTGTAATCCATCATTGATCCTGGCTGAAATGCATTAAAATACAAATGAAAATAAACTTTTTTTAAGGATTGGCCTGAATTGTTGCTATACTTCAAGGCCATTTTCCCATCATATTGATAAGCCTTTTCATCCACGTTGACGTCCATTGTATAGTCAACTTTCTGCTGCCAGAATCCTTTTCTCTGGGCCTTTAGCTCTTGTCCCCAAATATTTATTACACATAAAAGTGCAAAAAAGGATAATATTTTGATTTTCATGTTCCAAACTTACAAAATTGTCCCAAGAAATGGCGATTAATCGCTCCAATCGTACTAATTGTCATCAAATCTTGACGAAAAGTAATTTGATAGGTGATAATTGGCGTGGTTTTGGCTAGGAAAATTTATCTGTTAAGTTAACAAATATTTACACATAAATTTATGGAAAATCTGTATTATAAGCCTTCGGGGAAGGTGCCTGCTTTAGCATTAATCGGTTCACTTGTGTTAGGTATTGTCGGAGCAGTTGTCCTGGCCATTATCTACATCGCCTTACAATGGTTTATTCCAATCGTCTATTTCAATGTATTTATTACGCTAGGCTTTGGAGCGGGACTGTTTTATCTGCTTAATTTTTGTTTTAAACAATGGAAATTGAGAAATAAAGGCGTTGCTATTATCATTACGCTGATCGTTGCCATCGTTGGTTTTTATGCACAATGGGCGCTGTTCGTTTCACTGATGTATAATGCTGAGGGTACCATGGGCGGTGATACCTGGGTCAAATCTTCTTTTAGCCTGGAAGGTTTTAAAGCATTTTTTATGCACCCATCTTTTATCTGGGAGGCGCTGCAGGGCTTAAATGAGGTCGGTACGTTTACATTGAAGAAATCGCCTGTTTCCGGAGCAATGCTCTGGGCCGTATGGGTTATTGAAATGGCAATCATACTTATTACACCCATTATCATGGCTTTTCGCGGTATTACCATTTATCCTTTTTCGGAGAAAGACGAAGTTTGGATGAACAAGCGAATTTTGCCTGGAAGATTAAAATTTATTGAGGACAAAGATACCATGGCGAATACACTGGCAAATCATGATTTCGCGTACGTTTATGATCACCTCTCCGATGAGGAGGAACATTTCTCGTTTGCGACTGCGGAAGTGTACGAGTCGGATACCGATGACCATCAATACCTGACCATCTATAATCATCAATTTGTCGAGAAGAAAGGGAAAATGGAAGAGAAAAAGGATGAGGTTATTGAATTCCTGCGAATTAACAGAAACAGCCTATAAAAGCTCCTTAATAACGACGATAACATAAAGACAAAATAGCTCCAGCGATAAATTCTGGAGCTATTTTGTTCAGCAGTCTATTTAACCAATATGCCACCTTTTGCTTTCCAGTCATTGATGGATGCGCTGTATATTTTAACGTCTTTAATCCCATGTTTAGCTAAGATCGAAGCTGCAATTGTCGCCCGGTCCCCAGATTGGCAATGCAGGTATAATTCTTTCTTTTGATCAATCTTGTCCAAATTGTTTTCAATTGTTCCTACGAAGAGATGTGTTGCATTGGGCAAGTGTCCTTCGGTGAATTCTGTAGTGTTCCTTACATCTAAGATTTGAACGTTGGGATTTTTAAGTGCCTTATTCATTTCCTGGAATCCAATGAGCTGCTGTTGTTCCAGAGGAATTCTGAGTTGAGGAATGGTTTCCACTGAAATATAACCCACAACATGATCAAGACCAATGCGCATTAACTTACGTGCAATTTCATCCTTATCCTTTTCGTCCATGATAAGCACAAAAGGTTGCTTGTAATCCAATATCCAGCCAGCCCAGGTATTGAATGTTCGATTATGCTGAATGTTGATGCTGCCCGGGAGAAAACCTTTTGCAAAATCAAATTTATGCCGTGTATCAATAACTATCGTACTTGCCTTGTAAAATTTGGTGAATTCTTCTGGGGATAGTTTGGGGTATTGAGGCACGCTTGTCTGTAACGGACGCATGATTTTGTTGAGTTTCTTCATCATGGCAAAATAACGCGGTGGTTCAGGCTGTCCATCCAGAAGTTCAGTGATAAAACCACTTTCATTATCTTGATATTGAAGTGCCCAATTGCGAATCCGTTCGTAGCCAACGGTTGAATTAGGTACTGCACCCAAGGCTTTACCGCAGGCTGAACCGGCGCCATGGGCAGGCCACACCTGGATGTAATCCGGCAGGGTCAAAAAATGCTGTAAAGACTTAAACATCTGCTGTGCGCCAATTTCTTTGGTACCGATGAGTCCAGCGGCATTTTCCAAAAGATCTGGACGGCCAATGTCTCCAACAAAGACAAAATCGCCCGTAAATATCATCACCGGATCTAATGTGGCAGGCGTATCAATTAAAATAAAACTAAGACTCTCAGGTGTATGTCCAGGTGTGTGGAGTACCTTAAAAATAAGGTTCCCAAGTGGGATCTGATCGCCATCTTTCAACCCGATATGAGGAAACTCATACTGCCAATCTTTGCCTCCTTCGTCGGAAAGATAACATTGAGCTCCTGTTAGTTCTGCCAATTCCAATGTCCCGGAAAGATAATCCGCATGGATATGCGTTTCGGCGATATGTGTGATTTTTAAATTGTTTTCTGCTGCAATCGCTAAGTACGTGTCGACATCTCTTTTTGGGTCAATTACTAGGGCAACACCTTTGGCCTGACAGCCAATTAAATAACTTGAATGTGCTAAAGATGACTCGAAAATGTGTTGAAAAAACATAATATATGATTTTTAGTGATTTACAAACTGAATGACTTCGAAAGTAAGAATTAGGATGCCTATACTCATCAGGAAGTAACCAAAAAGTCCCTGTAGTCGGACTACCTCCAATCCATCTTTCCATTTTGAACCGATCTGGAGACCTATTAACGTGATTAACGTAAAGATAAGCAATATAGGCCAATTCATGTGGTCCAATAGTTGGCAATTTGCGGCTAAACCAAAGGAGGCATTTAACCCGATGATGAATAAGGATGTTGCAATGGCCTGTTTTAATGGAATCCCCAACAGGAGCACCAAGGATGGTACAATAATAAAACCACCACCGGCGCCGACCAGTCCTGTCATAATACCAACCAGTAAGCCTGCAGTAATTATTTTGAGGACTTGGCCGATATGCAGCGTGACCGCCGATACTTCAAGCTGTTTCCTTCTGCGAATCATTGCTAAAGCGGAAACGAGGATAACAAACGAAAACAACAGCATAATGACGTGGTTCCTTGAAATTGATAGCTCCGCAATATGGAATTGAGCTGGTATGGCGGTCAAAAGGTGGCGCTTGGTCAGGTAGACTGACACTAAAGAAGGGATCAGGAAGATTGCTGTGGTTTTTAGATCTACCTCACCTTTAGTCACTGACTTGACCGAGCCTATCAGGGCCAGTACGCCAATGGAGAACAGGGAATAGTCAAGCGCATATTGTGGTTCAATATGAAATAGATAGACAAAGATCGGTAGAGTCAAAATACTTCCGCCACTGCCCATCAAACCCATGGATAGCCCGACCAAAATGGCCAATAGAAAGCCAGTTATAAATAATAATTCCATTCGCTCTAAATCAAATGCTTTCTTTAAAATTAACCTTTGAAGTGGATTATCAGCTTTTCCCGATCTAAGCACAGCGCTGTTAGTGGTAAATCAAAACTCAATGGGGCAATTTGTTTCTCAGCACACCATAGATCCATGTTCCCAAGATGGCAAAGAGCAATACAATGCCCAATGTCCAATAGCCAGAACCTATCAACGCAAACATAGGGCCCGGGCAGGCTCCAGTCAATGCCCAGCCCAGTCCGAAGATGGTCCCCCCTGCCAAATAGCGTGTGACACTTTTGTCCTTGTCCAGAAAGGCAATCGGCATGCCATTGCTGTCTTTGACCTGTTTGCGCTTTATAATTTGTACAAGGATAATCGCTGTTGCGAGTGCCGTGCCGATCATACCATACATATGAAAGGAGCGGAACTGAAACATTTCGTAAATCCGATACCAGGAAGCCGCTTCTGATTTGTATAAAATAATCCCAAATAAGATGCCGATCAATATAAATTTTATTGCTTTCATTTATGCGAAGATTAAAGGAAATAAGAAATGAACCATGATGATACCCCCGAGGAAAAAGCCAATGACAGCGATTAAAGAGGGGAGCTGGAAATTACTGAGCCCTGAGATAGCATGTCCGGAGGAGCAGCCTCCGGCATATCTTGTCCCAAAACCTATCAATAATCCACCGATGCTCAGTATTAAAAACTGAAACCAGGATCCATTAAAAATGAAAATAGATTCGGGAAGGTAGCCCTGTAGCTGACCAACTATCCCAAGTTGCTTTAGATCGGCAATACTCTCCGCGTTGATCTGAGCAGCAGAACCGTCACTTAGAAAATTATGGGCAATAAATCCTCCGATGGCCGTTCCAAGTACGACAAGGAGATTCCAGGATTGTGTCTTCCAGTCGAAGCGGAAAAAAGAGGATGACTTGCCCGCTCCTAATATCGTGCACATCGTCCGCAGGTTGTTGGACATGCCAAAATCTTTTCCCTGTTTTAGCAATAAGTACATGACTAGCGCAATTAAAGGCCCTGAAACATACCAAGGCCATGGTTGTTTGATGTATTCCAATATCATAGCTTATTATCCTTAAGTTATAAAACAAAGGTACATACTGTTCTTGCAAAAGCCTGTAACAAATGTTACCGTAGGATGTAAGCCATTACATATCGTAATACTCAATGTTGGCGTCCTTGAGAGCCTCGACTAATAATGGTAGGTCATCTTCTTTTTGGAATAATTTATTGCGCCAAGTGCGAAAAGCGGAACCTTTATTTTGGTTTATAATAATCAGATTCCCGCCAGAGCGTCTGAGATTTCGGATATGTGAAATGTTGCTCAGGGGGAATTCAATAGTTTTCTTTGAATTGCTGATATGGAGTGCATCCGCCTCCAATCGCCATGTTGATTCGAGCGTGGAACACTTGATCGCCAGATAAAGCGCCAAGGGAACCATCAGAAGAGCTATAATGATTTTATATATTTCCTGAATCGGGACTTTAGACATCCCTATCCCTATCAGTAAGATCGAGGTTAATAGAATAAACATGTATTTCCCACGATGCAATGTTGAAAGATAAAATGTTTGTGGACTACTCTGCATACTTTTTTATAAACTTTCCTTTTGCATTAATATAATAAAAATTCTCGAGGTCTTCGCTGACCAGCGCTAAACCATTTTCAAAGGCCTGTGCATTCTGGAATTTAAATGGAATGACGACTTTTCCATTGTAGTCGATATATCCATATAGGTTGTCTTTAAAAGCCAATAGTAATTTTTCGCCAGCAAATGATAAGAACTCCTGATTTGCAGGAAGTAACTTTTTGCCCGATTTGTCAATAAGCTGATAGGCTTGGTCTTCAATAATCAGTGCCAGGTTGTCACTGTATTCAGCTACCGTTTCATATTTTGCGGGGATCAATACATTGCCTTTCAGATCGAGCACGCCGGTATAATCCCCTTCGATGTATAGCGCGTGGCTTAAGCTGGGAATGGAGATAAAATCATATTTTGCAGCGAGCAGTAGTTTTCCTGTATTATCCAATAGGCCATACTTCTGGTCTTTCATAAAGACTAACGGTGCACCTTCAGTATCTAAACTTAACGATTCATATTGACATGGGATAACTTCTCTACAATGCAGGTCGATCAGGCCAAACATCTGGGCTGCATCGGTGACGATTGCGTAATCACCCACGTAGGCGTAGATGGATGCATATTTTGCAGGAGTGAGTTTATTGCCTAAGCTATCCTGTACGCCAAAATATTCAGTAGTGGGGTCCTGATACCAAGATAAATGGTCATTTAATGCAGAGTCAGCTGCGGCTTCTTCGGCTTCCCCTTCTTCATAACCTTCTGGAATTTCGAATAATGCCGTATCGTAAGGGACTTCTTCAACTGTTGTCGCCTGAATGCCTAACCCTTCTGCGCCAATATAAAGAGCTGCTCCAGGCACCTTTTCGAGATAGTCGTAAGTCCCCCAGTATAATTTGGGCAATTGTTCGGCATACCAGACCGTGATTTCAGTTGTTTTATCTTTACTGCCGGCCAGGTTGAATATCGCCTTTTTGCAGGGCAAGCCTGCGATAATTTTCTTCTCATTCGGGACTAGACTGATTTCAAAATCACTGGAATAAGCATAATCCGCACCTTCTGATGTTTCAATAAGCTTGCCGGACGCTAGATCGGTCACTGTATAGGTTTTGCTGTTTTCATCTATTAGATAGGAAGTCTCTTCTTTTATATTGCTAATCTGTACTGATTTTCCAAAAAGTAGTGTTTCTACGCGCATCTGATCGTTGCAGATATAGGCATGCATCAATGCCTCACCGTTGCCAGCCAATATTTTGATAAATTCAGAACTAGATGTGTCTGTACCTGTTTCGGGATCTGAAAACTGATAGGTGATTTTGAATAGTTTTTGTTGCGCCGAACTGGTTTTAACAAAAATTAATGTGAAAAACGCTATGCAAAGGAAAAAATGTTTCATTAGGAATACAAATTAAAATACGAATGTATTGAAATTTGACTAGTTTGTGAAATAATCTTTTGTCATTTGAGAAAAATCATGCAAAAATTTTGATAATATTGTACGCAAATGCCATTTTGTAAAATAGATGATTAAAAATGACATCGGAGGTAACTCTGCGGCTTATATCATCGTAAAAAGTATCATATAAAAGTCAAGAAAAGTCGAATTTCATGATAGACAGCTGTTTATCTAAGACCTATGCTGATATTTTTGTATTTTACAAACCTTAAATTTACTTTTTAAAACAATATCTGTGGAACTATTGCTTATAGAAGACGAACCGTCGGTCATATCATTAATAGAAAGAGGGCTAAAGGAAGAAGGCTATAACATTAGCATTGCAATGGATGGCTATACTGGGTTGAAAATGGCCGGATTAAATCATTATGATCTCATTTTGCTCGATGTAATGCTGCCTGGGATGAATGGTCTTGATGTTTGCAAAAACATACGTATGTCCAATAATGAAATTCCGATAATTATTCTAACGGCATTAAACCAAACAGAAGATATTGTTGCTGCTTTTGAACGTGATGCTGACGATTATCTCACCAAGCCGTTTCGTCTGGAAGAACTAAAGGCCAGGATCAATCGCTACAGCCGTAAGTCCAAAACCGTTAGCGAACAAAAGAATGTGCTGACATTTGATGATCTGCAACTGGATCGGGACAGTAAATCGGTACAACGAGGAAATACGCCCATCATACTCACAGCTACAGAATTCCGTTTGTTGGAATTTTTGATGCTCAATCGCAATAAGGTATTGACACGGATAGATATCCTGGAGGAAGTATGGGGGATGGACGTTGATCTAAGTACGAATGTCGTGGATGTGTATGTCAATTATCTCCGCAAAAAAATTGACAAACAGTTTGCACGTAAATTAATCCATACGGTTATCGGTATGGGCTATGTCATCCGTCATGAAAATTAGGACCAAGATTGTACTCTTATTTTCAATCATCAGCACGCTTTTGCTTGTTGTCTTTGCCTTATATGTCTCTTATTTTACCTACGATAGTTTGCAGACTAAGTTTTTTCACCGATTAGAAGAAAATGCAGTTATCGTCGGTGATCATATTGTCCATCAAAAGGAAGAAAACAAAGAATTATATATTCAGGTAAAACGCAAATACCTCAAGCAGCTGTCCGAAGGGACAGACCATTTGCTGCGGGTGGTGAAAGGCAGCGACAGTATTCGGTTTAAACCTAACTTGCCCATGCCCATGAGCTTCTATAAGGATGTTATTAAGAATGGCAAAGGTAGGTATATGCACAATGAAACTGCCTTTGTTGCGGTATTCTTTAAAGACAATCTCCATCAGGGCAATCTTATCGTCGTGTCCGAAGGCATAGATGAGTATGGACATGACGAGCAGCGTCATTTAGATCGTACCCTGATTACAGGTGGGCTTTTAGCCATTTTACTGATTATCCTCATGTCATTTTATTTTGCGGACCGACTGCTCAAACCAATAAAGGATATCAACCGTGATCTGGGGAAGGTGGATATTTCAAATCTGGACTATAGACTTTTTAGTAAATTCAGTAACGCCAAAGATGAACTGGGGGTACTGATCGCAAACCTGAATTCCATGCTTAGTCGCCTGGATATTTCTGTGCAGTCCCAACAGAGTTTTATCGGCAATGCGTCCCATTCGCTAAAAACCCCTTTGACAATCATTGGCGGTGAGGCAGAGCTGGCGCGGAACCTTATTCCCAAAGAACATGAAGCATATTACTCGTTAGAGACGATTGCAAAATATGCCGATAAAATGGAGCTTATTATCAATAACTTACTCCAATTGTCCCGCATGGGCTTTAAAGGGGAGGTAGATAATAAAGTAGTCATCCGTATTGATGAATTGCTCTATGAAATTTATAAGGCGGAACGGAGCATCTATAAGGATTTTAGGCTATCTTTTGATCTTACCCAGATCCCCGAGGATAGTGATGAGTTAACTGTCTTTGCTAATCCTGATTTATTTTATATTGCTTTTAGCAATATCATCTCCAATGCATATAAATATGGTAATGGCGAGCAGATACAGATTGCCATCAGCTGTGATGACCAAAATATTACAGTTAAAATATTTGACAAAGGCATCGGAATTCCTCAGAAAGATCAACCCCATATTTTTACTTCTTTTTATCGTGCTTCCAATGTTGGGGATATCTATGGAAATGGCCTTGGACTTGTTTTAGCAAAAAATATCTTTGATCTACATGGTGCGGAGCTAACCCTAATCTCAGCCGAAGGACAAGGTACCCAAGTGCTTGTCAAATTGCCAAAAATTGTGTTCTAATCTGATTTTAATCTCATCCTTATTCCATTTTTAATTTGCTGTGATATACTTGTACACGAATTAGGTATATCAGATGAAACCATCATGATTTATTCAAACATATAAACGAATAAATCTGATCGCTTCATCACGAATAAAAAGCGATTTAAACGGATGAAAAAAACACTTTCACTTATTACAACCTTGGGTTTGGGCGTTGTGACATTAAATGCACAGACTCAGGCTCCAGTGGATTCTATTCCCGCAGAAAGAAATAGCTTATTATCCAGAAGTAGTTTATTGTCAAAAGAACCTGCTAGGGCAAAATCATTCCAATTGGATGTTATGTTGCGCGCTGGTCTGCAATCTGATAATGGGGATGGCTCCGGCCAGGCAAAGGCTAATTTGGATGATGCCCGTATTTTGATGAGCGGTGACTACAACGAGCAGCTTTCCTATAAAGTACGCTTTCGGCTGAATAGATCATTTGCACCGACCAGTCAGGACAATGGTTCAAGGGCATTGGATATGGCCTACATCAAATATAAGTTCGGTAAAGACCTCAAATGGTCGATCACAGCAGGTAAGCAGAGTGCTATTGTGGGAAGCTACGAGTTTGAAAACAATCCAATTTACGAGTATAAATTCACGGATTATGTTGATCGCATCCTGAATTTATTTGTAGTCGGTGGAACATTGTCCTACGAAGTTAATCCCAATCATTCTTTACATGCGCAAGTATATAATACCACAAATGACAGTTTTATGGACGTGCATAGCAAAAATGGTTTTGCAGTAGGTGATCTGGAGCGTTCTGACGTACCAATGGGGGCTTATTTTACTTGGATAGGTGCTTTTATGGATAAAAAAATAAACACAAAATGGTCTTATAATATCTCTCAGTTTGCAAAAGGACATACCAATCATTCCATTTCCTTGGCAAACAAGCTTAAAACTCCGAAACAGATGCTCTATTTAGACTTGCAGTACTCCTATCTGGGTGTTGACCATGCTTTGATCGCTTCATCCGCCATCAATGACTTTTACGGACGTCCGGGTACGGGACGCGTTTTGGCAAAGGATGTCAGCTATACCTCCGCAATCCTGCGGTATGATCAATTTTTGAGTAAAAAATGGGAGGTGGCGCTGAAAGGTGGTTATGAGACGGCGGGAGCAAAAGATGATGATGAAGTTGGCAAAAATTTCCGCCAGAACTGGACATACTTTGCAGCCCTGCAACATAAGCCTTTTCACAATCAGGATCTGCGATTTTACCTTGGTTACGTAGGTAATACCGTAAACTACAAAGGATACATGAAAATCGACAAGAGCCAATATAACCGTGTTGCTTTTGGAGCATATTTTACGATCCCAGTTTTGTAATAATCCTTTAACAAAAATAACAAACAAATATTTTTTATGCGTTTAACACCGAGAGAAACCGAAAAGCTGCTATTGCATTTAGCAGGAGAATTGGCTGCAAAGCGACTAAAGCGTGGGGTAAAATTGAATTACCCTGAATGTATTGCCTATATCAGCGCTCAGATTATGGAGGAAGCAAGAGATGGAAGATCCGTTGCAGACTTGATGTCGTATGGCACGACTTTACTAAAAAGAAGTCAGGTCATGGAAGGAGTTCCCGAAATGATCCATGATGTACAGATTGAGGTTACTTTTCCGGACGGTACCAAGTTGGTCACTGTTCATGATCCTATCCGTTAATAAAAACTATAATAATATGATTCCTGGAGAATACATTTTAAAGAAAGAAGAAATCAAGGCAAATGTGGGACGAAGGACCGCTAGCGTTGTTGTCAAAAATGAAGGCGATAGACCGATTCAGGTGGGGTCGCACTATCATTTTTTCGAAGTGAATAAATTGCTGTCCTTTGACCGGGAAAAAGCATTTGGCATGCGCCTGAATATTCCTGCAAGTACAGCAGTACGGTTTGAACCAGGTGAACAGAAGTCCATTATTCTAGTTGAATTTGGCGGAAGTAAAGAAATTCACGGATTTAATAGATTGACAAATGGAAAGTATACCGACCAGCATGTCAAAACTAAAGCCGTTGAGAAAATGAAAAAATTAAAATTCAGACAATCTAAATAATATCGAATGGGAGGATGGAATAGACGCGAATGGATCAAGGTTGTAGGACTCACTGCATTGGGTTCTACCGTTGGTCTACATGCGCTTGGTTTAGATAAACTAGGTTTAGATAAATCATCTGTTAAATATATTGATGGGGAGCTTTATATCCCCAGGGACAAGTATGCTGCTCTTTTTGGTCCAACAACTGGCGATAAGGTACGTTTGGCTGACACCGAACTCTTTATTGAAATCGAGAAAGATTTCAACGTATATGGCGAAGAGAATAAATTCGGTGGAGGAAAAACGATCCGTGATGGTATGGGACAGTCTGCCCGTGCATTACGCGATGAAGGCGTTTTGGATTTTTGTATTACCAATGTGATCATTATTGACCATTGGGGTATAGTGAAGGGTGATATTGGAATCAAAGACGGTAAAATTGTTGGTATCGGAAAAGCAGGTAATCCTGACGTACAGGATGGTGTCACCAAAGGAATGATTATCGGCGCATCTACCGAAGTACATGGTGGTGCAGGTTATATCCTTACTGCTGGTGGTATTGATACGCATATTCACTTTATATCACCACAGCAGATCGAGACCGCATTGTATTCCGGGGTAACCACGTTTATCGGTGGTGGTGCTGGTCCGGCAGATGGTACCCTTGCGACGACTGTTACATCAGGTAAATGGTATATCGAACGTATGTTTGAAGCTTTTGAAAATCTGCCGATCAATGTCGGGTTTTTCGGTAAAGGTAATGTTTCGACAACTAAACCAATTGAAGAACAGATTGAGGCTGGGGCGTTAGGAGTCAAAATCCACGAAGATTGGGGTGCTACACCTGCAACGATCGATGCCGCATTAAAGGTTGCTGATAAGTATGACGTGCAGGTGGCAATACACACAGATACATTGAATGAGGCGGGTTTCTTAGAAGATACTGTTGCTGCCATCGACGGTCGCGTTATTCATACCTTCCATACCGAAGGAGCTGGTGGTGGTCACGCACCTGATATCATCAAAATAGCGATGTATCCAAATATCCTTCCCGCATCTACCAACCCGACAAAACCGTTTACAGTGAACACTGCAGAGGAACACCTGGACATGTTGATGGTCTGTCATCACCTGGATAGAAATGTGAAGGAAGACGTTGCTTTTGCTGATTCACGTATCCGTCCGCAGACGATTGCTGCTGAGGATATTCTTCAAGATATGGGGGTATTCTCCATCATGAGTTCGGATAGTCAGGCGATGGGACGTGTGGGTGAGGTGATCTCACGTACATTCCAGACTGCGCATAAAATGAAGATACAACGTGGGCCTCTAGCAGAAGATAAAGCACATGGAAATGACAACTTCCGTGTAAAACGTTATATTTCCAAATTCACGATCAACCCTGCGAAAGCGCACGGAATTGATAAATATATCGGATCTATTGAAATAGGTAAATATGCTGATTTGATCTTATGGAAACCTGAGTTATTCGGTGTGAAGCCAGAAATGATTATCAAAGGCGGTATGATCTTGGGTGCGAAAATGGGAGATGCAAATGCTTCTATTCCTACACCACAGCCAATTATCTACCGGCCGATGTTCGGAAACTACGGGAAGGCAGTGTCAAGACTGTGTTTCAACTTCGTTTCAAAAATATCGCTGGAGAATGGAAATATCCAGAAATTGAATTTATCACGTAAATGCTTGCCTGTAGAAGGCTGTCGTACAGTGATGAAAAAAGATATGGTACATAACCATGCTACCCCAAATATCGTGGTCAATCCCGAGACATATGAGGTAACGGTGGATGGTGTGTTAGCGACTTGTGAGCCATTGAGCGAACTTCCGATGGCACAGCGTTACTTCCTGTTTTAATTCAGCATCTATGATTTTAGCAAGAGACATTAAAGGCAATATTGGGACAAACATCAAGGAACAGTGTGCTGAGCTTGATTTTTTAGAACTTGAATGGTTCGATACCGAAAGACGTATCATCCGCGGATTTACCGTTCAAGGCCGGGAAATCGGATTTAAAAACCTAAGTGAAGATCCTTTGTTTGATGGCGATATCCTCTTTGAAACCGAAGAGCTCCGCATCGTTGTCCGAATATTGCCCTGTCCTTGTTTGGTCGTACGACCAAAAAATGTATTGGATATGGCAAGAATATGCCTGGAAATCGGCAATAAGCATATCCCTGTCTTTATCAATAAAGACCATGAAATCATAGCGGCTTATGAAAATCCGCTGTGGGAACAATTGCAGCGGGCGGGGTTTGCCCCAGTCAAAGAATCAAGGGTAATTGAACGTACGCATACATTGCGCATTCATCAGTATGCTGTGGTGCAGAATAAGATCAGCCTGGCAAAAGAGACGTAATGTGTATTTTTTTCTAACGGCATGATTGCGAAGAACGATATGCCGCGTGCCAGTCATAAAAAACAAATCGAGTGTAACAAGTTCATTGAGATTAATGAAAACAAACACCATAATAATTTAGATATGAATCCATTGTTGACATTGATGCAGATCAATGATTCTGTTTTTCCGATTGGAGGATTCACACACTCCTACGGATTGGAGACCTATATAACCAAAGGGTTGGTACATGACTCAAAAACAGCCAAGGAATATGCACAGACGCTGTTGGAGCATAGCTTCTATTACAACGATGCTGCTTTTTTTCATAAGACCTGGCAATTGTGCGAAACAAAGGCAACGAAGAAGAGGGTGGCTGAATTAGACGCATTGATCACAGCCTTTAAGGCACCCTATGAAATTCGGGACGCGAGTAAAAAACTGGGAATACGTTTCTTGAAGCTGACCGAAAAATTGCAGCCAGTTAAACGTTGTTCTGCTTATTTAAAAGCGATAAATAGCAAGGAACTGCATGGGCATTACGCGATGGCATTCGCCATGTTTGCACATGCACAAGGGATCAGTTATACCGATGCACTGAGTGCTTTTTATTATAACTCACTCAATGGTATTATGACCAATTGTGCAAAACTGGTTCCCATCAGTCAAATGGACGCACAGCAGATTCTGTTTAAACTGCAGCCATTGATCAACAAGCTGGTTGCTGCACAACCTGCGTTGGAAGAGGATTTGATGGGCAATTGTTGCATCGCGCAAGATATTCGCTGTATGCAGCACGAAAAGTTATATACGCGGATCTATATATCATAAAAACGAGCTATATGGCCCGTGATTAAAATTTATTTGAACCGTTTGAAGGAAGCAAATTTTAAGGATGATAACGTCCTTCGATTGCTAGAAAAAAATAAAGATGAAACCATCATGATTTATTCAAACTGAGTAGGGCGAGCTCATGAATGCCGCTTAAAACAGACACCTAATGAATAAATCTGATAGCTTCATCACCATTGAAAAGCAAATTTATACGGATGAAAAAGACTTCAAAAAGAAATTACGTAAAAATTGGTGTTGCCGGACCTGTTGGATCGGGCAAGACTGCTCTGATCGAACGATTGACACGCTCGATGTCCGCAGATTATAGTATCTGTGTCGTTACAAATGATATTTATACCCGTGAAGATGCCATGTATTTGCAACAAAATTCAGCCCTGCCTGCCGAACGCATCATTGGCGTGGAGACGGGTGGATGTCCGCATACAGCAATCCGTGAAGATGCATCTATGAATATTGAAGCGGTGGAAGAGTTGGCCAACCGGTTTAAAGATGTTGAGCTTATTTTTGTTGAAAGTGGAGGAGATAACCTGACAGCAACGTTCAGCCCGGATCTGGCAGATTTGACCATTTTTGTTCTTGATGTGGCAGAAGGGGAAAAAATGCCGCGTAAAGGTGGTCCCGGTATCACGCGCTCAGATTTGTTGCTGATCAATAAAATTGATTTGGCACCCTATGTACATGCTGATTTGGACGTCATGCGCCGGGATACATTGCGTATGCGCGGAGAACGCCCCTTTATTTTTACGAATCTGATGACATTAGAAGGTCTGGAAGATGTAAAGAAATGGATTAGAGAATATGCTTTATTGGAACAAGTAGGTTAAGCAATAGGATATGGATAGCAAGATAATATTAAATGTAGCCAAAGAAGACGGTAGAAGCCGGCTGAAGGAGAGTTACCATAATGCACCTTATAAACTCACCCATTACGGAGCAGCAAATCTAACTGACCATCTGGAAATGATTATCATGAGCGCATCACCTGGTATCATGGATACAGATCATCTTCATATTAACGTTCATGTAAAGGAAAATGCACAGTTAAAGCTGTTTACACAATCTTTCAATAAATTGCATCCGATGAAAAGCGGTGCGAGCCAGCATACCGATGTACAGGTCGCATCTGGAGGGATATTTCATTATATCCCGCACCCGGTAACACCTTTTAAAGATTCTATATTCAAAGCAACTAACCACATTCATTTAGCGGCTGATGCGGTTCTGATGTGGGGTGATATTATCAGTGTCGGCCGAATCTATATGAAAGAGGCATTTGAGTTTGACCGTTTGCATACACAGACTAAGATTTTCAGGGCCGGAAAACTAGCCTTTATAGATAATCAACTATTGAGTCCTAAAATACAGCCGATACAGAAAATGCTATTTTTTGAAGGCTATACGCATCAAGCTACTTTTTTATTCTCGGCTCCTTTTGCTCAGGAACTAAAGAGCGAACTAGATGAAATATTGACCTTGGAGTATAATGATATCTCTTATGGCTTTACACAGGCTTCATCAGATGTTGTTATCCTGCGTGCACTGGGATCAGACGGTGAATTGCTCTATGATTTCTTACAGATGCTTGGCCAATTGTGCTGGGATTTTACCATGCATAAACTGTCCGAATCAGAAGAAGCTGAAGTCATTGAAAATGAAATAAATCTATCTTTACCAATTGTGGTGGAGTCTGTTAGCTCAGCTAAGAAAAGCACAAATAATGCAAGTAAAAGAAAGGTAGGTAAAAACAAACTGGAGGAAGAACTGAAGTATGCGTAAATTGAAAGAACCTACCGAAATCCTCATTGAATCCATTCACAATTTTGAGCAGGTCAAATTCAATCGAGAATCGGACATCTTGGATCTTTCCTATTTTGAAGTGAACAAGCGGGTCATCCATCGAAAAACGCGAAAGGGTAATACCGTAAAAATACAACGGGATGACAGCACCTCACTGCAATCGGGACAATGCATTTATCACAGCGAGGATCTATTTATCCAAGTGAATATCTTGCCCTGTCTATGTGTATTGCTCGACAGTCAGGATCTTTCGGTGGTCGGGGAATTTTGTTTTGATGTCGGCAATCGGCACTTACCGGTGTATCTGAAATCGGATGGGCGCTTTGCGGTATCCTATGACGGGCGGCTATATCAGGCGTTAAAAGAAAAATATAATGGTTCTATTAGTTTGGAGAATGCCATTCTGGAACCGGACGAACAGATTACTTCTATTCGCAACGCAAAAAAATAAAACTTACGATGAGTACAGAGGATGCTTCTTCAAATTTAATCCTGGCCGCCTGTCTTTATTTTTAGGCTGCTTGAAAATGCTGAAAAATTGTGCATTTTTGTTGCTATGACATTTGGTGCGGAATTGCAGGCGTGGTATCAACAACATAAGCGTGATTTACCATGGCGGGAAACAAAAGATGCCTATAAGATTTGGCTTTCTGAGATTATCTTGCAACAGACTCGTGTAGAGCAAGGTTTACCTTACTATTTGCGGTTTGTGGAGCGGTTTGAAACGGTCGTTGACTTTGCTAATGCCGAGGAGGATGATATTTTACACCTTTGGCAGGGGCTGGGTTATTACTCAAGGGGACGAAATATGCATAAGGCTGCACGAATCGTCCGCGACGAATATAATGGTGTTTTTCCAGTAGATTATAAAACTCTTCTAAGGCTTCCTGGAGTTGGAGAATATACCGCTGCTGCAATATCATCTTTTGCCAATAACGAAGCACAGGCCGTATTGGACGGAAATGTATTCCGTGTGCTGTCGAGATACTATGGAATAGATACGCCAATTAATTCCAGCGAAGGGAAGAAAATTTTTTCGGCACTTGCCCAAGAAAATTTGGATCAGGATCATCCCGCATTGTATAATCAGGCCATTATGGACTTTGGTGCGATTCATTGTAAGCCAAAACAACCGCTGTGTATCACATGCGTATTTAATACGTCCTGTTACGCTGTTCTTCAAGGCGACGTGGATCGGCTACCGGTTAAGCTTAAAGGTAAAGCAAGTAAGGAGCGGTATTTTAATTATTTTATCGTTAGGGACGATACACAAATTTTGATGTCAAAGCGTGGGGAAGGAGATGTCTGGCAGAATTTATACGAGTTTCCTTTAATTGAATCCGATCGATCCTTAAATATTCCAGAGATTCTCATAAATGCGCAATTTGTTCAATATTTTGGAGAAAACGCTGAGGTGAAGATCTTGCAGAAGCAGACAAAACATATTCTCAGCCATCAGAATATCTATGCGACATTCTTTGAAGTGCGGTTAAAGGGCAATCTAAATCAAAAAAAATCCAATTGGGATTATGTATTTTTAAAAGATTTAGATAAATTAGCTAAACACAAGTTGATCTTTACCTTTTTGGAAAGATCAAATTTTTAACCATTTATGCTTTTAAATTATGTCAGGAGTTAACAAAGTTATTTTAGTGGGGCACCTTGGAAAAGATCCCGAAATTCGCTATTTAGAAGGTAATGTTTCCGTTGCCAGTTTCCCATTGGCAACTTCAGAAACGTATAACAAGGACGGAAAACGAGTCGAACAAACCGAGTGGCACAATATTGTCATGTGGCGCGGTTTGGCGGATGTGGCGGTAAAATATCTTACTAAAGGCAAATTGGTCTATATAGAAGGTCGATTACGTACACGCACGTACGAAGACAAAGAGGGTATCAGACGTTATGCTACTGAAGTGGTTGCTGAGACATTTACTCTTTTAGGACGAAAATCAGACTTTGAACCAACTGGAGCTACTAATGCAGGAAATGCTGCAAATACCCAAGCGCAGAAAGCCGAGGATAAAGAAATCGAAGTTGATTTTACCGAAAACGACCAAGAAGATAATCCGCTTCCATTTTAATTGAACTTAAAATAATTTTGAATATTGGGCAGATATTATTTTACAAGAATATAGTTATGGGCAAAGAGCAGATGAAATTCTGCTCTTTTTGTTTTTGGGTATATTCTTGCTTTCCTTTGACACGGATACCAAAATCATTACTACCAACGTAAAGAGTTAACTAAAAACAGCTTTCCGCCTCATTTCTGTTGAAATTTTATTAATAGGAGCGCTTTCGACACCGTTTGAGAGATCGCTAAAATTTCTTTTTAGCGGAAATTTTGGCTATGTTTGTCGTAATTATGTTGCAAGATAAAATTACGCAGTATACTGAAGAAATTAAGGCGTTTGTGCCATCTTCTTCAGCCGATGTAGAAAATTTCAGATTGAAGTTTTTGGTTGCCAAGGGAATCGTAAAAAACCTTTTTGATGAATTCAAAACAGTTACTCCTGAAGAAAAGCGGACTTTAGGAAAAGTATTGAATGAATTTAAGCAATTGGCAGAGCATACATTCAAAGAATTTCAAGAGAAATTTGGTGCTGGTGAGAAGCAGAAATCCCAACAAATTGAAGGTGATTTAACATTGCCAGGTAACGGGTTTCAATTAGGGTCCAGACATCCAATCTCATTAGTCCGTAAAGAAATCGTTGAGATCTTTAAGAAATTGGGATTTGTCGTTTCGGAAGGACCGGAGATTGAAAACGACTGGCACAATTTCTCCGCGTTGAATTTTCCTCCTGAGCATCCGGCGCGTGATATGCAAGATACATTTTTTATCAAAAAGCAAGAAGGTAACGATATTACGCTGCGGACACATACATCTTCTGTTCAGGTTCGGCTTATGGAAGCTGGCAAACCACCTTTCCGGGCGATCATGCCTGGGCGCGTGTACCGGAATGAAGCAATCTCTGCACGTGCACATTGTTTCTTCCATCAGGTGGAGGGGTTATATGTTGATGAAAATGTGTCATTTGCTGATTTAAAGCAGACCTTATATCATTTTGTTCAAGAAATGTATGGCGAGGGTACTAAGGTGCGTTTCCGTCCTTCTTATTTCCCATTTACTGAACCTTCTGCAGAGATGGATATTTCTTGTACGATCTGTAAAGGCGCTGGCTGTAATCTTTGTAAATATTCGGGTTGGGTAGAGATTTTGGGTTGTGGTATGGTGGATCCGAATGTGCTTGAAAATTGTGGCATTGATAGTAAAAAATATTCGGGTTTTGCTTTCGGTATGGGTATCGAACGGATCACAAACCTTAAATATGTGATTAAGGATTTGCGCCTGTTTTCCGAAAATGATACGCGTTTCTTGTCTCAATTTGAGACTGAATTAATATAAATCTATGCGAATAAAGACTGTTAAAACCATCGCATTACCGTCATTCGCCAGGCAAGATAAATTTTGCATGGCGAATGACGGTAATGTGATGTGTGGTAGTCTTATCTGAAGAATATGGAACCAGATCATATCATTGAATCCATAAAAAGAACAGCACGGGAACTCTTTCGTCAAAATGGTTATCATAAAACCAGTGTAAACACATTAGCTAAAAAAGCCAAACTTGCCAAAGCAACTGTTTATAAATATTTTGATAGTAAGGAGATGATCTTGCACGCCATCTTGATGGATTATCTTCGGGCAAGTTTGCAAGATATTTTAACGACGGCAAAATATGAGGATGATATGGCTTCTTTTTTGGCATCCACCATTCTTCGTGTCAGCCGGTTGACTTATACAGCTTGCAATGAGCTGATTGGCTGGGAGTTTATTCGTGAGTCTGCAAATGCGCAGGAGTATCTAAAAACTCTTTCTGAAGATCTTGAGTTTCTGCTCTTGAGTACATTTATTCAGAATGAAAAAATTAATGAGGCGATTAGTGAGGAAAAACTGACATTTTTGATCAAATCAAGTAAGAGCATAGTGTTTTCATTTGCTTTTACTGCAGTTTCGGATGCTGACGTTCGTAAAAACTTTATTTCTTTTCAAAAAGAGATTCTTCCGTATCTCGTGCAAGCAACGATGTTATAGATAACTATACATTTTATTTGTTATTACCTGCCCGATTTTTAAATAAACTTTTATTTTTTGGTGGTTATTTATGGTCTCTTCCTTAATTAAGGAGATTGTGCAGCAGCATAATCCATAGTGCCCCAGTAGTAGTTCTATATACCTGAATAATTTTTGATTTTTCTAAGACAATCTAGCCCAGTGAGAAATGATTATAAAAAATTGTATTTTTGCGAACTATGAGTAGAAGAATTCCGCAAGAAAAGAAGTTCTTGAAAGATATCGCAATCATTGATATTGCCGAAGAAGGTAGAGGTGTAGGGAAGACCGATGATTTGGTTTTGTTTGTAGAAAAAGCTGTCCCTGGTGATGTTGTAGATGTAGAGTTAATGCGTAAGAAGAAGAATTTTGCTGAAGCTCGGGTGACGAGTTTAAAAGAAGCTTCTACATATCGCGTAGATCCTTTTTGTGCGCATTTTGGCGTCTGTGGGGGCTGTAAATGGCAACATATGAGCTATGAGGCTCAGTTAAAATTCAAACAACAATCTGTTGATAACGCCTTATCGCGTATTGGGAAAGTAGATACATCTTCGATGGAAGATATTTTGGGGTCAGTACAAACGGAATATTATAGAAACAAACTAGAGTATACCTTTTCGAATAAGAAATGGTTAACCTCTGTTGATGAGGATGCATCGCAATTGGAGATGAATGCATTGGGTTTTCATGTGCCGGGACGTTTTGATAAAATTTTGGACGTAGACCATTGTTTTCTTCAGGAAGACCCTTCCAATGAAGTTCGGAATACCATACGGGACTTTGCATTAAGTAATGGAATGAGCTTTTATGATCTGCGCGAGCATACCGGAGTATTACGCAATCTGATCATCCGTATTTCGTCTACTGGTGAAATGATGGTGATTGTGGTGTTTGCCTATCCAGAGGAAGGCCAGGTGGAATTATTGATGAATTTCATTAATGAAAAGTTTCCTCAAATTGCTTCGCTCCTGTATATCGTGAATCAAAAGCGTAATGATACCATCTTTGATCAGGATATTCACGTGTATGCAGGTCGTGATTTTATTTATGAGGAGATGGAAGGTCTTCGATACAAGGTTGGACCAAAGTCATTTTATCAGACCAATTCAGCGCAGGCATATGAGCTTTATAAGATTACACGTGATTTTGCGGATCTAAAAGGAGACGAGCTGGTGTACGATTTATATACGGGTGCAGGTACAATTGCAAATTTTGTTGCTAAGAAAGCAAAAGAAGTAATTGGGGTGGAGTATGTGCCTACTGCCATTGAAGACGCGAAGGTCAATTCAGCGATCAATGATATTCACAATACGAAATTCTACGCTGGGGATATGAAAGATGTGTTGACACCCTCATTTATTGCGGAACATGGTAAACCAGATGTGGTGATTACTGATCCTCCAAGGGCAGGTATGCATGCAGATGTTGTGGCTCGTTTATTGGAGATGGAGTCTCCAAGAATTGTTTACGTCAGTTGTAATGCTGCGACGCAGGCGAGAGATTTAGTCCTATTGGCAGAAAAGTATGATGTGAAGCGTATTAAACCGGTGGATATGTTCCCGCATACGCAACACGTTGAAAATGTTGTTCTATTAGAACTAAAAAAATCATAATATTATGGAAGTAGAGGATTTATTTTCGGGCAGTGCAAGAGAGGAATCAGCGCAATCTACTGGACCGAGTCCATTGAAAAGTTTGCAGATTGATCTTGATTTTTATAGTGAGTCGATCCGTGAAGTTGCGATGGAGATCATCGAGGAAGGTTATTCTTCCTATCCGATTTTTGTGGCACATCAACATGAGGTTTCCGTGGGAGAAGTGATCTTGGACCGTGTAGAGCTGGAAACCAATTGGACAATCAATGCATCCACCGTGGAAGAGTTTATAGAAATGGACATCATTCAGGAGGATCGTAAAGCTACTTTTATTCAAAATTATAAATCTGCTAAGGAATATATGTGTTTGTTTGTCGTTGTTGCGGAAGGGGCCAATTTTGTTTTTTATCCTTATAAATAGACAAGGAATATTTAAACTTTTTTAACAATACAATTGTCAAACTATTACTATTTTTAGCGAAATGGGCTGGAGGCGTGATGGATTCAAAGGAGCTGATTTAGTTTATCGCTTTCACAAACGCTAATGGCAATACTAGATGTCCAATAAATTGGCGTGACAATAAGAATATATTCCAATGGAGAGAATACACATACATATAGCAGGGCTATTAGGCATATTGATGTTGCTTTTGACAGCATTCGGAGCAAAGGCGCAACATATACAGAAAGTGTCAGGTATGGTGATGCAGAAGGGGACTGCCAATAGAATTGGAGATGTTGTGGTACTGAATTTGCGTACGAGTAGATCGGCGTTGACAAATTCTTTTGGTGTCTTTACAATCGATGCTTCTGTAGGAGATTCTCTTTCGTTCACTAAGGTGGGTTTTTCACCTGTAAAGACTGTATTGACAAACCTGAACGAGTTTTACATTGAGATGCAGGAAGGCATTAAGCTCGAAACAGTGATCGTAGAGCGGAAATCGAAAGAGGCTGAACTGAATGAGGCGATGGGAAATTATTCCAAGAAAGGAGTTTATAACGGCGGGAAAAATAAATTTGGAACCTATTTAGGGAGTCCTGCTACTGCACTTTATAATCTATTTGGACGGGAAGCAAAAAATGCGAAACGTTTTGGACGTTTTATGGATCGGGAGAAGGAAGAATTGCAGGTAGATCGTATTTTCTCACGCGCGGCTGTCCAGAAGTTAACAAAATTAGATAATGCAGATCTAGATGCCTTTATGGTACGTTATCGTCCCTCATTTGATTTAGCTGAACATTGGGGTCAATATGATTTAATGCACTATGTGCAACAGTCGTTGGAGGATTTTGAGGCAAAGGGGCGCCCAAAAGGTTCATTGTTGCCAGATATTGAGGTGAAGACCCAAGAGAAATAAAACAATTTCCTTTCCTTGCTGTTACTTCTTGTGAACAGTGACTATCGATATTATTTGTAGTAGATCGTCCTCATTTCTACAGGGCGTAATGCTTTTTTTTGAGTATCGTAACAAAAAAGTTGAAAAAGAATGCTTTTGGCACTTTGTTTGATTTTAACATGAACAGTATTTAGTTTGAATTTTAAAAGTCTTAGATAGATATGAAAATGAATAGAAAATTAGCTGTATTTGGTTTGACTGTTGCGACCTCAGCTATGTTATTTGGAAGTTGTTCTACAATCCAAAATACAAATAATACGACCAAAGGCGGCGTAATCGGTGGTGTTGCCGGCGGTGCCTTGGGAGCTTTAATTGGAGGTAAAGCTGGTAATACAGCTATTGGTACATTAGCAGGCGCGGCAATTGGTGGCGCAGCGGGTGTATTGATTGGTAAGAAAATGGATAAACAAGCTGCTGAGATTTCTAAAACTGTGGAAGGTGCTGAAGTAACACAATCTGCAGAAGGTATCGTTGTGAAATTTGATTCAGGTATTTTATTTGATTTCAATAAATCTGATTTGAAAGCCACTGCAAAAGATAATATTGCCAACTTGGTGACAACCTTAAACAAGGAACAAGGAACTGAAATTTTGGTCATTGGACACACGGATAACGTAGGTACTTTAGCTGCGAATGACAAAGTTTCGTTGGACCGTGCCAATTCGGTACGCGCATTTGCTGTATCTAAAGGCTTAGCTTCTTCACGTATTAAGACTGAAGGAAGAAACTTCTCTGAACCAATTGCAAGTAATGATACTGAAGCTGGACGTGCACAAAACCGTCGTGTGGAGATCGTTATTGTTGCTGGTGATCAAATGAAGAAAGAAGCAAAACAACAAGCTGGTCAATAAGGAGCTGAACAGTTTGTTCCTTTGGGATGCTATGCTGTTTAACGCTTGGTAGAAAGTTTTGTTGAATTTCAAAATAATATAGGCACGGAAACTTATCCGTGCCTTTTTAATATCCGTGATAAGGGAATGCGAATGCTTGCTAAGCATCTAGCAGCAACTATAAATCAACAATGACAAGCGGACCAAATAAACTGGGAATTCCTTGGGACTTTTAAAAGACAAAATGTTTAAGCATCATAAATCTTATTGCGAACACACATCAACGGTAGGTTAATTGCTTATAAAATTTGACAAAGTACAAACCATATTTCTGGCTGACAAACTGTCATTATATGGATTTTAATTTCTAACTTTGTAGTCTTTGAAAATTGAGCTATGCTAGATTTAACACATACAACTAAGGAACACGACGAATCTCGTCAGGGTGAGGCATTGTTATTGGAACAGGATCCAAAGATCAGTAATGGACGCAAACTGTATATTGAAAGTTATGGTTGCCAAATGAACTTTTCGGATAGTGAGATTGTTGCTTCGATTTTGTTGGATAAAGGTTTTGAGACGACAAAGAATTATCAGGAAGCGGATGTTGTCTTTATTAATACTTGTTCAATTCGTGAAAATGCAGAGCAGCGTGTTCGCAATCGACTGAAAGAATTTGAGGCAGCGAAGTCCAAAAATCCTGGAATGATCGTCGGAGTGCTAGGCTGTATGGCTGAGCGTTTGAAGTCCAAATTTCTTGAGGAAGAAAAATTAGTTGATGTTGTGGTAGGTCCCGATGCGTATCGTGATCTTCCTAATTTAATTGATAAGGTAGATGACGGTGCAAAAGCAGTGAATGTACTGCTGTCACGTGAGGAAACTTATGCAGACATTAACCCGGTCCGATTAAATTCAAATGGCGTAACGGCTTTTATTTCGATCATGCGTGGTTGTGACAATATGTGTTCGTTTTGTGTGGTACCATTTACCCGGGGACGTGAACGTAGCCGCGATCCACATTCTATTGTCAAAGAAGCGCAAGATCTATTCAACGCGGGTTACAAAGAAGTAACATTGCTAGGGCAAAATGTGGATTCCTACAAGCATTCAGCAACGGTTGCAGAAGGTGAAGCTCCTGCTGAGACGGTAACTTTTGCTAAATTGTTGGCTATGGTGGCGGAAGTCAGCCCGCTTTTACGGGTTCGTTTCTCCACATCACACCCCAAAGATATTACGGATGAGGTCTTACATACGATCGCGTCATATGAAAATATTTGTAATTATATCCATCTCCCAGTGCAATCTGGTAACTCTAGAGTATTAGAGCTCATGAATCGTACTTATGATCGGGAGTGGTATATGGAGCGTGTAGACGCTATCCGTAAAATTATTCCGGATTGTGCGATTTCTACTGATGTTATCACAGGATTCTGTACAGAAACCGAAGCAGAACATCAGGAAACATTATCGATGATGGATTACGTGAAATATGATTTTGCTTATATGTTTGCTTATTCTGAAAGACCGGGCACATTGGCGGCAAAGCGCTATGAAGATGATATCCCAGAGGATGTTAAAAAACGCCGTTTGACGGAAGTAATCAATAAACAACGTGACCATAGCTTATATCGTTACCAGCATTTTGTTGGAAAGGTATGTAAGGTACTTATAGAAGGTTTTTCAAAAAGATCTGAGTTTGATTTTTGCGGTCGTAATGATCAAAATGCCTTGGTTGTATTTCCGATAGACCCTCGTTATAAACAGGGAGATTATGTCAATGTACGTGTCGAATCATGTACATCAGCAACCTTGTTAGGTAAAATTGTCGATTAAGAAAACTTAATATAAATTTATTTCCAACTGGAAATTTATGGATAATCAAGATATAAAAAATAGGTTTGGAATCATCGGTAACTCACCGTTGCTAAATCGGGCGATTGATATTGCCCGGCAGGTGGCTCCAACTGATATTTCTGTATTAATACAAGGTGAGAGCGGTAGTGGTAAAGAAGTTTTTTCGCATATTATCCATCAATTGAGTTCCCGCAAGCATGGGCCATTTATAGCGGTCAATTGTGGCGCAATACCAGAGGGGACAATAGATTCTGAATTATTTGGGCATGAGAAAGGTTCCTTTACCGGTGCTCACGAAGCGCGTAAGGGCTATTTTGAAGTGGTTGATGGTGGAACAATTTTTTTGGATGAAGTAGGAGAATTGCCTTTAGGTACGCAAGCCAGATTATTACGTGTTTTGGAATCTGGAGAGTACATTCGTGTAGGGTCATCAAAGGTCCAAAAAACTAATGTACGCGTGGTGGCCGCGACAAATGTCAATATGTTTGAAGCAGTCCAAAAGAGTAAATTTCGCGAAGATCTGTATTATCGTTTGAACACTGTTCCTTTACGGGTTCCCTCACTTAGAGAACGACCTGAAGATATAAATTTATTATTTCGGAAGTTTATTGTAGATTTTTCAGAAAAATATCGCTCTCCTGGTGTCCAATTGACAGAGGATGCGCAGAATATGCTGCGTAATTACAGCTGGCCAGGAAATGTACGCCAGTTAAAAAATGTTGCTGAGCAAATTGCTGTTTTAGAAAAAGAGCGTGTTGTGAACGCACATACGTTACAAAACTATTTGCCAAATGAATCACGGACCAGTTTACCGGCCATTGTTTCATCGACTAGTAGTGCAAAAGAAGATTTTTCTGAAAGAGACCTGCTTTACAAGGTTTTGTTTGATATGAAGAAGGATATGGTGGATCTGAAAAAGCTTGTCGTGGAGCTGATCCAGAAAGGTGTAGACTCTTCTACATTTGATCAAAACTCTCCTTATATCAATCAACTCTATCAGGAGATTGAACCACAAATGAAATCGGAGTCCGAGGGCTACGGTGTTGCACCGACATTGACAATACATTCTCCTAACAATACAGCAAATGTTTTGAAGAATCCTGTTAAAGAGGATGATTATTTACAAGATGCACAGGAAGTAGAAGAATCCTTATCTTTGGTAGATAAGGAATCAGATCTGATCAAGAAAGCCTTAAAAAAACATCGTGGTAAACGTAAGGCTGCGGCGCAAGAACTGGGAATTTCCGAAAGAACTTTGTATAGGAAAATTAAAGACTTAAATTTAGACTAAGGTTTCGCACATGTTGTCAAGAAGAATTTTATATACCTTTCTCACAACCGCTTTTCTATTCATCATGAATAGTTGTGGCGTGAAATATGGATTTACAGGAGGGTCCATTCCAGAGGGGATGAAAACAGTTAATATTCAATATTTTGAAAATATAGCCCCTTTAGTTTATCCGACTTTAAGCCAAAACTTTACAGAGGCTTTAAAGGAACGTATTCGAAATCAATCCCGATTAAGTCAGGTCAACCAGGATGGTGATGCTACTTTTGAAGGATTTATTACAGATTATACAATCAGTCCAGCCGCTGTTGAGGCGGGAACAGATCGCGCGGCGATGAATAGAATGACCATTACCATTAAAGTGTCATATCATAATAAGATTAATCCAAAAGACGACTTTGAACAACCTTTTACGCGCTTCAAAGAATTTGCTGGGAATCTTCAGAGTGTACAGGAAGAGACCTTGGGTAAGGAAATTATTCAGATGTTGACAGAGGACATTTATAATAAGGCATTTGCCAATTGGTAATCCTATTCCAAAATGAATATTACTATGCCATTATCGAATAGCGAGCTTTTTTTTCAAGCAATCAATCATTCAGAATCTGTCGATGAAGATATGATTTTGGCTTTGATCGAAAAGTATCCATATGCGCAAAGTTTACGATTTATATACGAACGTAAAATCTTTGGCGAAAGCAAGCCTGTTCAGAATCTATCGGCGACATTACTTTATGCACCCTCTCCAAACTGGTTATATGAATTTATGCATAGCAAGGAGACAGTGGCCGTAAACGAGATAGAATTGGATGATATATTGGTGAGTGAGGAGGCAACTGAGGTAACTGTAGCGACAGAATCTGAAGTTGAAGAAGTCGGGAAGACGGATGAATTGGATCGTTTGATTCAGGCAGGGGTAGCCCAGGATTATTTTCGTTCAAATGAAGCGCAGCCACAGGTAACCCTTATTGAGGAATCCGAAATAGAGGAGCCTCTTTCCGCTGAAATTGCTATTCAACCCCTAAAGGACGGACATGAGCGTGTTACGGTCTATGATGACGATACAATGCCCTATAGCTTCTTATGGTGGCTACACAAGACGAGACTTGAGTATGCTGAAACATACCAGCCTTACGTTAAATCCCCGTTAGGGCCAATGGCGCCATCAAACGATGATATCGCAAAGATTCACGAAAAACTGGATAGTCAGCTATTGGATCAACAAATCCGGGAAAATATTTTCCATTTGCAATCACCGGAAGCGAAGCTCAGCGATGAAGTAAAAACAACAATTTCTTTCCAGATTCCGCGTAAGACAGATGAGGTGATTGAAAAATTTATCCGCGAGGAACCTGTGATCCAGCCTTTGCAGGCTGAAAAATTAGATTTGGAAAATAAGGCACGAAAAAGCTCGGAAGATCAATACTCACTGGTTACGGAAACCCTTGCAAAAATATATACCGAACAAGGTTTATATCCTAAAGCAATAGACGTTTACAAAAAATTAGTTTTGAAATATCCAGAAAAAAATGCTTACTTTGCGGCACGCATAACAGAATTAGAAAAGAAATTAAATTAATTATATAAAGAGATGCAAGGATTATTAATTGGTCTTATCATATTAGCTAGTATTATTTTAGCATTTTTGGTTTTAATCCAAAATCCGAAAGGCGGCGGTTTATCATCTGGTTTTTCCGGAGGAACAAACCTTATGGGGGTCAAACGCACCGGAGACTTTTTGGAAAAAGGTACATGGATCATGGTTATCGCCATTATGATTTTTAGTTTAGGAGTTAATATTATGGGGACATCGCCAAGTACATCAAAAGGTGGGCTGGGAGGTCAAATTGAAGCACCTGCACAACCACAGGGTCCCTTGAACTTAGGTACACCGGCTCAGCAACCTTCTGGTACTCCAGCAGGGCAAGAACAAGCTACTCCAGCGCAATCGGAGCAAAAAGCTCCTGCTACAGCGCCAGTAACTAAGCCAGCTGAAGAGGCTAAAAAATAGTAGCCAACAAAGAAATTCAAGAGGCCTCGTCTATGTATTAGATGAGGCCTCTTTTTTGTTATGCGCAGTTTGTCAGTTTGCTTTTTACAAGGTAGGATTGGAATGACGGGCGAGGGATTGTAAGGTTGTCAGACAACAATGACAGTGTGACAGCAAAATGTGATTTTATTTATTGAAATATTAAGTTTTTGGTGAAAAATTGTCTTATACTTCTGCTTATTTACAATTGGCATAAAAGATGATGTGTCTATAACGATTATAACATAAAAATAAATTCAATAACAGATAAAAAGTAAAATTAATTATGGCATTAAGTATCAAACCTATCGGAGACAGAGTAGTCGTAGAAGCTGCTCCAGCAGAAGAAAAAACAGCTTCAGGGTTATATATTCCTGATACAGCAAAAGAGAAACCATCTCAAGGTACAGTGGTTGCTGTAGGTACTGGTAAAGTTGACGAGCCGTTGACTGTAAAAGTAGGTGACAAAGTATTATACGGAAAATATGCAGGTACTGAAATTACTTATGAAGGAAAAGAGTACTTAATTATGCGTGAGTCTGATATTTACGCTGTTATCTAATTAAAGGTCAGGAATTTCAAATGAGCTCATTGTAGCTCGAATCAAAAATCAACAAGTTATTGTATTATTGAGTTGGTAATGTTATTTAAGCTCGATACTAAACACTAAAATAAAATGGCAAAACAAGTAAAATATAACGTTGAGGCTCGTGAGGCCCTTAAAAAAGGTGTAGACACGTTAGCAAACGCGGTTAAGGTAACATTGGGTCCAAAAGGACGTAACGTAATTATTGAAAAGAAATTCGGTGCACCAGTAATTACTAAAGATGGTGTTTCAGTTGCGAAAGAAATTGATTTGAAAGACGCCTTAGAAAATATGGGTGCTCAAATGGTGAAAGAAGTTGCTTCCAAAACTGCTGATCAAGCAGGTGACGGTACAACTACTGCTACTGTATTGGCACAAGCAATCGTTGCTCCAGGTATCAAATCTGTAGCTGCTGGTGCTAACCCAATGGACTTAAAGCGTGGTATTGACAAGGCTGTTGCAGCTGTCGTTGCGAACTTGAAATCTCAATCTCAAGAAGTTGGTCAAGACAATAACAAAATCAAACAGGTCGCATCAATCTCTGCGAATAACGATGAAGTAATCGGTTCATTGATCGCGCAAGCGATGGAAAAAGTTGGTAATGATGGTGTTATCACTGTTGAAGAAGCAAAAGGTACTGAAACAGAAGTAAAAACTGTAGAGGGTATGCAATTTGACCGTGGGTACTTATCTCCATACTTTGTTACAAATTCTGACAAGATGGAAGCGGAATTGGATAGCCCTTACATTTTGATCTACGACAAGAAAATCAGCAACATGAAAGAGTTGTTGCCTATCTTGGAAAAACAAGTTCAAACTGGCAAACCATTATTGATCATTGCAGAAGACTTAGATGGCGAAGCGCTTGCAACATTAGTTGTTAATAAAATCCGTGGTTCACTGAAAGTAGCAGCGGTAAAAGCGCCAGGTTTTGGTGACCGTCGTAAAGCGATGTTAGAAGATATCGCTATCTTAACTGGTGGTACTGTAATCTCTGAAGAAAGAGGTTTCAAATTAGAGAATGCTGAATTATCTTACTTAGGTCAAGCTGAAAAAGTTCAAGTTGACAAAGATAATACAACGATCATCAACGGTGGTGGTAATGTAGAGGACATCAAAGCTCGCGTTGCTCAAATCCGTTCACAAATCGAGACAACTACTTCAGATTACGATCGTGAGAAATTGCAAGAGCGTTTGGCAAAATTGTCAGGTGGTGTTGCTGTATTGTACGTAGGTGCGACTACCGAGGTAGAAATGAAAGAGAAAAAAGACCGTGTTGATGATGCTTTACATGCAACTCGTGCTGCAGTTGAAGAAGGTATCGTTGCTGGTGGTGGTGTTGCTTTCATCCGTGCTACAGAAGCTTTGTTAAATCTTAAAGGTGAAAACGAAGATGAGCAAATCGGTATCGATATTATCAAACGTGCAATCGAAGAGCCTTTACGTCAGATCTGTAATAACGCAGGTATTGAGGGGGCAGTTATCGTTCAAAAAGTAAAAGAAGGTACAGGTGACTTTGGTTACAACGCTCGTACTGACCGTTACGAGAACTTAATTGCAGCAGGTGTAATCGATCCAACTAAAGTATCCCGTGTTGCTTTGGAAAATGCAGCTTCAGTTGCTTCTATGTTATTGACAACAGAATGTGTATTAGCTGACGAAGCTGAAGAAAACCCTGTAGGTGCTGGTGCTCCTCCAATGGGTGGCGGTATGGGCGGAATGATGTAAGATCATCCAAACTATCTGATATAAAAAAGCTCATCTGGTATTCCAGATGAGCTTTTTATTTGAGGTCTAATATCCTTTTGCCGTATCATCTCCACGTGGATCGGCGCCGGTCTGCAATTTGCCGTTTGGAAGGACAAGAATGTTTTCTACACGTCCGATATTTCCTCTTGGGTTTATTATATAGCCATCCTTTATTAATTTGTCCCGAAGCGTCATATCAATAGCATCCTTTTCAACATCAATATGGTCCGGGAGCCACTGATGGTGAAACCGGGGTGAACTCACAGCGGATTGTGCATTTTGACCAAAGTCGATCACATTCAGTATTGTCTGGAAAACAGAGGTAATAATAGTCGAACCTCCCGGAGTCCCCACAACCATAAATAGTTTACCATTTTTTTCCAGAATAGTTGGAGTCATGGAACTTAACATTCTTTTCCCTGGTTGGATTTCATTAGCCCTTTCCCCTGTCAGCCCATACATATTAGGAACACCAGTTTTTATCGAAAAATCGTCCATTTCATTATTCAGGAGAAATCCTGCCCCATTCACAAAGACACCGGATCCATAAGAGTCATTTAGTGTCGTGGTAATAGATACAGCATTTCCTTCCTCATCAACAATGTTGAAATGTGTTGTTTGTTCGCTTTCATAGCCCGGAATGACATCAGCATTGACATTTTTACTTAATGTCGCCTGACGGAAATTAAAAGGTTTAAGTTTAGCCGCATTTGTAGTGGAATCCACTAGTTGCTGTACAGGGACATTGATAAAATCAGGATCCCCTAAATACTTTGCCCTATTTGCATACACATGACGTTCTGCTTCTACGATAACACGTATTGTGGAGTCTGTCTGGAATCCCCAACGCTGCAGGGGGAACTGTTCGACTGACTTTAACAAAGCGATTAAAGATGTTCCACCGCTGGATGGCGGGGGCATCGAAACGACTTTGTGTCCTCTATAGCTTGATGTAATCGGGGCACGCCAGAGTGCCCGATAGCTCGTTAGATCTTCATGTGTAATAATGCCTTTATCCTTATTCATTTCGGCAACGAGAAAATCAGCAGTTTTTCCTTTATAAAAACCATCCCGGCCTTCATTGGCGATTCTTTCGATGGTGTTGGCAAGATCTATCTGGATAAATAGATCGCCTGTTTTCCATGTTGTATTTTTTATAATTGCTGCGCCGGTGGGGTTTAACCTTATAAATCTTTCTTTGTGACTCTCAAATTCCTTAGCTTGCCTTTCGCTGATTTCAAAACCTTTTCTTGCAAGGTCAATTGCTGGGGTCAGCAGATCTTTCCAGGCCAGCTTTCCATATTTCTGATGTGCTTCCCACATTCCGGCAACAGAACCTGGAATACCTGATGCCAACCGGCTGTATAAGCTCAGATCGGGAATAACATTCTTTTGTGCGTCCAGATACATGTCCCGATGAGCCTTTTTGGGGGCAGTCTCCCGAAAGTCCAATGCATCGTATTGACCTTGGTTATTGCGATATAGCATAAATCCACCACCACCAATATTGCCTGCATTGGGATAGACAACAGCAAGGGCAAATTGTACTGCAACAGCGGCATCAATAGCATTTCCGCCCTTTTTCAAGATCATTGCCCCGACTTCGGAAGCCAAGGGATGGGCAGTAACCACAGCTGCTTTGTTAAATGTATCCGGATTGGTCTTATGGGCCCCCAATTGCCTACGTGTAGTGGAACAAGAGGTGAATAGGAAACCTGTTATTAGCGAATAAATAAATAGTTTATTCATAATGTCTACTTTAAAATGTTGCGTACTGCTGATTAAACCGTTAACGCAAATAAAATATAATGGTATTATTTTAGCTTTTCGTTGTTTTTATGACGCTCTGCATCCCGGATGGATTTTTTTTGAAGGTTCTTTTCCAATGCTTCGGTAAGGTCTATACCGGTTTGATTCGCGAGGCACATTAAGACAAACAATACATCGGCCATTTCGTCAGCCAGATTAACTTCTTTATCTGATTTTTTGAATGATTGCTCACCGTATTGTCTGGCCATGATCCGTGCAACTTCGCCAACCTCCTCCATAAGCATCGCCGTATTTGTCAGCTCGTTAAAATAGCGTATGCCTGTTGTATTGATCCATTTATCAATTACTTCCTGTGCTTCTTTGATTGTCATTTTTTTGGATTAAGTAGTTTAAAAATTGTCCTTATCTTTTGTATCCATCATTATGGTGACGGGACCATCGTTCAATAAATTGATTTTCATATCGGCTCCAAATACGCCGAGCTGAACAGGCTTATTGATCAGCTGGGCAAGCAGTTTGGCCATTTCCTCATAAAGCGGCTTGGCAGTGTCCGGTTTGGCTGCCCGAATGAATGATGGTCTATTTCCTTTTTTTGTCTGAGCAAATAAGGTGAACTGAGAAATTAATAAAATATTGCCGTCGATATCCTGTATGGATTTATTCATTAGTCCTTGCTCATCTTCAAAAATCCGGAGGTTAACAAATTTTTGTCCCAACCATTTTAGGTCTTCCATTGTATCGGCTTCTTCTATTCCCAATAGTATCATTAAACCTTTTTCAATTTGTCCAGTGATCTGTTCGTCAACTGTGCAGGATGCATGTTTTACCCGTTGTATTACTGCGCGCATAATGAAATTTATAAAACCAAAGTTAAAAATTCCAATCGTGAATCACGATCCAATGTAGCATTTACCTATACCAAATAAAAAGCCTCCTTATCTTAAGTAGAAAAGGAGGCTTTCATATGAATATTTTGTTAACTGTTAAAATTTGATATTTAAGCCCAACATAAAGTTTGTAGGTGCCTGTGGAAAGTAAAAATTGTAATATTTTCTGGCATCACCTTCCATCCAGCCAAAGGTATAGCCGTTGGTTTCATATTTTTCATTCAGTAAGTTATTAACCTGTAAACTTAGGTTAATGTCTTTGACGCCGAGCGCTGAAAAATTATAATTCGCTAATAGATTGTTAACAAAGTAGGAAGAGATGCTTCTTTCCTTGGCAGAGGAATTATCGAGATATTGTCGACCGACATACTTTGACAGCAATGAAAATGTGAGCGGCTCAATAGGGCTATAGGAGAAATTGCTGGATATAATTGTATTTGGAGACAGGGCAATATCGGTCTTTGGATATGAAATTCTGAGATCGCCAATAACTTCCTCAAAATTTTTGATCTTATTCTGGCTGAAAGTAGCGGTAGCCTTCCAGTTCAATTGCTTATTGATATTCCATGCCCCATCAAATTCCACCCCGATTCGATAGCTGTCTTTCACATTTTGTCGGATAGGAGCGCCAGTATCGCTGATTTCACCTGTTGGAATCAATTGATCTCTATAAAACATCCCATATCCATTCAATCCGATAGTGAACTTCGTATCGGTGAATCTATAGCCAAGTTCAATGTCCTGCATTTTTTCTGGCGTTGGATCTGGCAGCTTGCTATTTTTCTCTATAAAATCTTTCCGTACAGGTTCTTTTTGTGCAAAGGCGTAGGAAGCATAGATATTTGCATAATCATTTAGCAGAAAGGTTGCACCAACTTTGGGATTCAGGAAATTGAATTTTGGATGGTAGTTGTAGTTTTTAACTTTATCATCATCACCATACATATGGTAGTCTACATTTCGGTATTGTATATCGGCCATCAAGATCCATTTGTCCAATTTGTAATCTACCTTTAGGAAATTGCTGAAGTCATTTTTCTGGGATTTTCCAAAGTAATATTTGTCATCCAGAAACCCCGTTGATGCGTATTGTGCCCAGATCACTTCGCCATAATGCTTTCCGCTATATTGGTTGTACGCACCACCCCATATAAGTTCAAGTTGATCATTGGGTTTGTAGTTTAATGAATAAGTCATTCCATAAAAATAATTATCAAGCCATCTCCGTCTGACTAAGTCTGTTGTCTTTATGGTATCTTTTCCTATCGTCACATTTGGAAGTCCGTATTTACTCAATTTGTCAGCCTGCCTAAATTCTTCATAGTAGCCGTAACCTCTTGTATAATGTAAGGCGGTGTTCAATGTCAGCTTATCGCTGAGGATATTTGTGTAGTGGATTTGGTGATGCTTTTGCGTGTAGTTATCTGTTTGGTTTTTGTAGGTATATAGATTGTAGTTCCTTCCTGCATTCATAAAGCGGTCTTTCTCTGTTCCGGATACAGCGAGTCCATAATCCGCATAGTCATCCATACGAGATCTATCACCTGTGATCAGTGGTTCAGGCACCCCATTCCAAGCTTGGTAGGTCTTTTCTTTTCCCCAGAATACGATTCCTTTTAAAGTGTGCTTCTTACCATAGTAGCCCCCGTCGATATAAAAAGACTGCAAGTCTGAAGCACCTCTTTCGATATAACCATCACTACTGATCCGGGATAATCGGGCATTGAAAGCAAATTTATCGTTGATCAATCCCGAGCCGAACTTTACGGTATTCTTCCATGTATTATAAGATCCGAATGAATTATTGAGCTCGGCATAGGGTTTTTCGGCCAGTGTATTTGATTGAATATTCAAAGAAGCACCGAAGGATCCAGCTCCATTTGTGGATGTTCCAATCCCACGTTGCACTTGGATGCTTTCTGTGGATGACGCAAAATCTGGGAGATTAACAAAGAATGAGCCCATGCTTTCAGCATCATTTAGCGGGATGCCGTTTAGCGTCACATTGATGCGCTGATTATCCGAACCCCGGATCGTCATATTTGTATATCCTATGCCGGCTCCTGCATCGGAGCTTATCTGTACAGAAGGAGTCTGATTCAGGAGGTAGGGGATATCTTGTCCTAAATTATTCCGGGTGATCTCATCTTTTGAAACGTTCTTGAATGTAGTTGGTGCATTCTTTTTTGCTCTGGTAGATACCACAAGCACCTCTTCCGTACGAATTGTTTTTGGATCAAGTTGAACGGTCAATTCCATATCCCGCTGAATGTTTAGATTTTGAGTCGAGGTTTGATATCCCACAAATGAAACCTGGACGGTATGTTTTCCATCCGCGATATTATATAATTTGATTAGACCATCTTTGTCCGATTTAGTTGTAAAAGAAGTTTGGCCGTCAATGGATACGGATGCATTTTGTAGGGGGCTTTGTGTATCCCTGTCTACAGTTTTAATTGTCAAATTGTGCTGGGCAACAGCAATTTGTACAGAAGTAGTAGCTAAAACGCTACAAATCAAAAATTTGATCATGTTGATGTATTTTGTTTAAGTTAAACAAATCATAGAAAGGGGTAACTATGATCGTTCTATTTAACTAACCTTTCCCTCCGCCAGCATTACCTGGATCAGGTGCACAGAACTTAATCTGTTGGGTATGATCTCAGCCTTTATTTGTGTTTCTGACAAAACAAGGCACCCCTAATCGATGGCGCTAATATATAAATTAAAATCGGAATGATCTATAGTGATGTTATTTTTGACAAAAGACAAGCTTAGTGAAAAATACGTTAAAATTTCTTTTTGATTTAAAATATTGCGTTTAAGGTTGTTTTTGGTATTTATTGTTCTTTTTAGGTACCTTGGCATAGAATTTTCTACTGTTAGTATGTATTCATATTGGTCAAAAATTTTTTAGTTACTAATTTGAGAGTGAGGAGATAAAATGTTAAAGTATTTAAGCGCAAACTATGTTCTACCGATGACTTCAATGCCAATAAAAGATGGCATTGTAGCGATCGATGAGGAGGGGATAATTCAAGGAGTCTATGACCCTGCTACGTTTACACAAACTGATAAAACCAAAATCGAAAGGTATGAAGGAGTGATTATACCAGGTTTTATCAATGCCCATTGCCATATTGAATTGTCACATATGAAAGGAGTAGTGCCTAAAGGCACGGGTCTTCCAAACTTCTTGAGCCAAGTGATGACCTCACGTGGGGCGTCGATGAAAAAAATGGATGATGCGATGGCAAAAGCGGATAGAGAGATGTATGAAAATGGTATCGTAGCCGTGGGGGACCATGCGAATACGGATAATTCTTCTAAACTGAAGGAGGACTCTAAGATACTTTATCATACGTTTGTGGAGGTGATGGGTGTCGAACCTGAAGAAGCTGATTTTAAATTAAAAGAAGCCAAATCTTTAACACAAGAATTTAGAAATGGACATGTGTCTATTACGCCACATGCCCCTTATTCCTGTTCGAAAGTTCTTTTTAAGAAATTTAAAAAATCAGTACCCGAATCTAATATCATTAGTATTCATAATCAAGAGAGTGACGAGGAGAATAAGTTATTCAGATATAAAATAGGAGCTTTCCTGGATTTCTATGCGAGTATTGGGAAAAATGCAGATTCTATTAAAGCCCAAGCCCGGAATTCTATCCAGTCTTATTTACCTTATTTACCTTATCCCAATAAGTTGTTGTTAGTTCACAATACTTATACTTCATTAAAAGATTTGGATTTTGTGGAGCGTATGGATCGGGATGTTGTGTGGTGTTTGTGTCCAAAAGCAAATTTATATATCGAAGGTACCTTACCTAAGGTTCATAATTTTATAAACGCTGGACAACGTTTAGTTATCGGAACGGATAGTCTCGCGTCGAATGATACACTTTCCGTATTGGAAGAGTTGAAGGTATTGCATGAGCATTTTGAAGATTTAGACTTTTTGCAAACAATTCAATGGGCAACGATCAACGGAGCTATTGCATTGAATATCCAGGACGAATATGGATCTTTGGAAATCGGTAAAAAACCGGGGATTATTCTGCTAGAAGGAATGGAACATATGCGTCTAACAGATAAAGTTAAAATCAAACGTTTAGCATAGTATTTAATTCCACAAAAACTTCTGTACTTTTGCTCTTATGAACCTACCCTGACTATAGTAATGAAACTATAGTCAGGGTAAGCTCCATCTGACTGATGGAAGAAAAAATAAAATACAGATGAAACATTTGAATATTTCAATAAGAGGTAAAGTACAAGGAGTTTTTTTTCGATTGACGGCCAAAGCCGTTGCGGATCAGGTTGGTGTAAAGGGCTTTGTGCTCAATCAAAAGGATGGGTCTGTCTATATTGAGGCCGAAGGGGACGATTTTGCACTTGATTCACTGCTGGACTTCTGTCAGGAAGGCCCGGATGAGGCAAATGTTGAAGCTGTTGAAGTTAAGGAAGGCGAGTTGAAAGGCTTTTCTAATTTTGAAGTGATTAAAAGAGTTCAATCCTAAGCCTAGTGTCGACAATTAAGAAATTTCTCACTGATACTGTGATCTATGGCGTAACCACTATTGTTTCAAGAATGATAGGGTTTTTGATGACGCCACTTTATCTCCGCAAATTTAAAGATGCTGCAGTCTACGGTATCTATTCCAATTTTTATGCGTGGATGTCTATGTTGAATGCCGTGTTGGCATTTGGTATGGAAACCACCTATTTCCGCTATCTGCAAAAAGTCGAACCACAAGATAAAAATAAGGTCTACAACAATAGTTTCTTTGTTACTTTAGCAAGCTCAGGCATTCTACTGTTATCTGTTTTTGTTTTTACACGGCCTATTGCTGCATGGTTTGCCGATGGTGGTGACGTGGATCTATATGAACAGTACATTAAATATTTTGCTTTTATCCTTGTTGCGGACGCCCTAGCTGTTGTGCCGTTTACAAAGCTGCGCGCAGAGGGCAGACCTTATAAGTACAGTGCATTGAAATTCGTTAATATCGGTATTACCGTGATTTCAAACCTGTTCTTCATCTATTTCTTGCCTGATTGGGTTCATCAGTACAGCTTTTGGACGGATTTTGCCGGAACATGGTTTAAAGAAGGCTGGATTGGTTATGTCTTTATTTCAAACCTGTTTGCCAGTGTGGTTACATTGATTTTGCTGCTGCCTGAATTGTTGACATTTCGCTTGAAATTAGATCGAAAGTTAATGGATCAAATGCTGAAGTATAGTTTCCCTATATTAATAGCCAATATTTCATTTATTATTAATGAGAATTTAGATAAGATGTTTTTCCCTAAACTTCTCCCTGGTGAAGTGGGAATTCGCGATCTTGGCATATATGGTGCAGTAGCTAAATTAGCTGTATTCCTAAGCTTATTTGTTACAGCTTTTAGATTGGGGGCCGAACCGTTCTTCTTTTCATATTCAAAAAATCAGAATGCATCGAAGACCTATGCACTAATCATGGAGTATTTTGTTATTTTGATGGTAATTGCAATGGTTGGACTGACAGTTAATCTCGATTGGCTTAAGTACTTTATAAAAGGAAATGAAAAAGAGATCGCAATCTACTGGACGGGACTTAAAATTGTTCCAATCCTCCTTTTCAATTATGTACTCCTCGGCATATATATGAATTTATCGATTTGGTATAAATTGACGGACCAAACGCGCTATGCGCTCTATATTTCTGGAATAGGAGCCTTAATTACGATCATGCTCAATGTCTGGCTTATTCCGGCGTACTCATATGTGGGGGCTGTTTTATCGACGACCGCAGTATATCTTGTAATGATCGGTTTTTCACTTTATTGGGGGCAGAAGTACTATCCTATACCTTATAAGACGGTAAAAATTACTGCTTATCTTGGAGTAGGACTTTTGATTTCGTGGTTGAGTTTTCAAGTCTTTCATAGCAACATCTGGATTGGAAATGTGATGTTGCTGATCCTGCTTGGTGTTACCTTTTTTCTTGAAAAGAATGGGGTGATGAAATTAATACGAAGAAGATAATTTCATATTAAAACAAAGGCGGTAACTGTTAAGTTATCGCCTTTGTTTTAGATGAATTCAGGCATGAACGAATGTTCAATCTCATGGAGAACTTCAAGTATCTCTGCTTGATTTTGAAGGCTTACCAGTTTCATTCTATATTCTTTGAAGTTTGGAATTCCTTTGAAATAGTTCGCATAATGTCTACGCATTTCAAAGATTCCCAATTTATCCCCTTTCCATTCAATGGATTTATTTAAGTGTGTCCGGCATACTTCCACACGTTCGGCAATAGTAGGTCCTTCCAAGCGCTCCCCAGTATGGAAGAAATGCTTGATTTCTCGAAAGATCCAAGGGTAGCCAATCGCGGCACGGCCGATCATAATGCCATCCACCTCATATTCTTGTCTCCAGGCCGCTGCTTTTTCGACGGAATCCACATCACCGTTACCAAAAATTGGAATCTGAATGCGTGGATTGCGTTTGATATCACGGATCATAGACCAGTCTGCCTCGCCTTTGTACAGTTGTGCACGGGTACGTCCGTGAATCGCCAATGCTTTGATACCGACATCTTGCAGTCGCTCCGCTACCTCGTAAACATTTTTGGTATTGTCATCCCAGCCAAGACGTGTTTTTACCGTCACAGGTAGATGTGTTGCTTCGACAACAGCTTTAGTCATTGCAACCATTTTATCAATGTCCTGCAACAAAGAGGAACCAGCACCCTTACATACCACTTTCTTAACCGGACAGCCATAATTGATATCAATCAGATTCGGATTCGCTTTCGTACAGATTTCAGCTGATTGACGCATACTTTCAATATCTCCACCAAAGATCTGGATACCAATGGGGCGTTCATATTCAAAAATATCAAGTTTTTGAACAGATTTGGCCGCATCACGAATCAATCCTTCCGAAGAAATAAATTCAGTATACATTAAATCAACACCATTTTGTTTGCAAACATACCGAAATGGAGGATCGCTGACGTCCTCCATCGGAGCAAGTAGCAAAGGGAATTCACCCAAATCAATATTTTCACCAATCTTGACCGACATCTCAATTTTTTTTACAAAGGTACAAAATTGATATTAAAACAAATATTGTTGAAACAGCTCTCTATATCAACTTATCCCGCTAATTGAATTTATAATGCCTTAACAAAATCTTTGATTGCTTTACCCGGATCAGCAGTTTTCATAAAGTTTTCACCGATTAAAAAGCTTTGAAAACCTGCAGCTTTTAGCGCCTTAATGGTTTTGGGGTCCGAGATGCCACTTTCGGAGACTTTAATATATTCGGATGGAATCTTACCCAAGAGATCATAGGAATGTTGTAGATCTACAGTGAAATCTTTTAGGTTTCTGTTATTGACACCAATGGCATCAATGTCGTCAAAAAGATTATCCAAAAGTTCCTGTTCATTATGTACTTCAAGTAATACATTGAGTCCGATCTGATGGGCATATGCCGCAAATTCCTGAACTTCTTCCCTTGTGAGGCAAGCCGCTATCAAGAGAATAACATCTGCACCATAGGCTTTAGCCTCCGTTATCTGATATTTGTCAACAATAAATTCTTTGCGCAGAATAGGAATATTAATTGCTTCCCTTGCTTTGGAAAGATCTTCAAGATTGCCCTTGAAGAAATCAGCGTCCGTTAGAACAGAGACTGCTGAAGCACCAGCTTCTTCATAGGCCCTGACGACATCTTCGACTTTTGCGGTACTGTTGATATCTCCTTTTGATGGTGATGCACGTTTATATTCAGCAATAATTCCTGTCTTTTCAGGATCTAATATCGATTCGCGCAAGGAGAGACAGGCTACGCTAAAATAGGGGTAGTTCAACAGATCTTCGGAAGGAACCAAAGCTTTGGCCTTTTCAACCTCTATTCTTTTTCGTTCAATGATTTTATCGAGTATAGTCATTTTTGAGTATTGAGATGTTAGGATAACCAGTTTTCAATTAATTTTTTTCCATTTGTTGTGAGTACTGATTCCGGATGGAACTGCATTCCACGCACATCATACTCCCTATGCGTCAGTGCCATGATGATGCCATTTTCATCCACAGCCGTAACTTTAAGTGTATTTGGCAATGTATCTTTATTCACCGCCCATGAATGGTAGCGACCTATTTTGGAGTCTTTTGGGAAATCCCGAAATAGCTTTTCGGATTCATCCGTTACAATAATACTTGTTGCGACACCATGCAAGGGCTTTTCCATATTAAATAAGGTACCGCCAAATACTTCGGCGATCGCCTGCTGGCCTAAACAAATCCCCAATATACTTTTGTGCGGAGCATAGGTACGGATCACATCAAGCAATAAACCAGCCTCCTCAGGAATCCCGGGGCCAGGGGAAAGAAGGATCTTATCAAAAGCTTCCAGCTCTTCCAGTTTGAATTTATCATTTCTCAACACCACGTAGTCTTGTCCCAACTCCTGGAGCAAATGAACCAAATTATAGGTGAATGAATCGTAATTGTCGATGACAACGATTTTATTGTTGCTCATAACCTCTTGTTGTATAGTCCTGATTAAAGTAATTATCTATTTCCTGAAATATAGCTTGCACAAACTCAACCGGCAGATCGAATTTCTTGGCCAGTGTTGCCTGATTGCTGCCGATATTTTTAACAATATGTTGCTCAGCATCTGTATGATCACGCAATGTTTTCGCCTTATTGAGATATGTTTTCCGTAAGGCTAACAGTTCAACGATGCGGTTGTCAATGGTGTCGATCGAAACATTGATATGTTGGGTATTGACACAGTATTCTAATGGTCTTATCATAACGTTTCTGCTAATTGTAACGCTTTTCGCAAAGCAGCTATTTTATTATTGACTTCCTGAAGTTCCATTTCCGGATCGGAATCCAGTACAATTCCGCCGCCCGCCTGATAATGCAGGGTATTTTGTTTGCTCAGGAATGAGCGGATCATGATGGCATGATTGAAATCGCCATTGAAACCCATAAAACCGATTGCTCCAGAGTAGAAAGAACGTTGCAATCCCTCATAACGATCAATGAGCGTCAGGGCCATATGTTTTGGTGCTCCGGACAATGTTCCGGCAGGGTAAGTATCCCCTACAATGTCGAAGGGGTTGATATTGTCCTTCAGGACGCCAGTTACCTTCGATACCAGGTGGATGATATGGGAATAATATTGTGGTTCCATATACGATTCCACTTTAACCTGGGTACAGTGTCTGCTCAGATCATTCCGGGCAAGGTCTACCAACATCACATGTTCGGATGTCTCTTTTGGATCTTGCTTCAATTTTGAGGCAATTTTTTGGTCTTCTTCCATGTTTCCGGTTCTTTTGAAGGTTCCGGCAATAGGGAAGATAGTCGCCTGTTTGCCGTGGATGCGCAACTGCGCCTCGGGCGATGATCCGAATAATTTAAAATCACCATAATCAAAATAGAATAGGTAAGGCGAAGGGTTGATGGAGCGCAATGCACGATAGACATTAAATTCGTCTCCCGAGAAAGGTGTTCTGAATCCGCGGGAAGGAACAATCTGAAAGACGTCACCACGTTGAATATGTTCCTTCATTTTTTTTACCAATTGACGGTGCTCCTCATCCGTCCGATTGGAACGTTCTTCACCGGCTAATTTAAATGTATACTCCGGAAAGTTTTTGTTCTGGATCAGGAATTGCATACGTTCCAGTTCCGACTCTTCATCTTCCAAAAGGTGTTCAAAGATATAAAGCTGGTTACGAAAATGGTCAATGGCAATCACGTACTTATAGACGTGATATTGCATAAATGGAATTTTCCGCGCCGGATCGGCAGCTGTGGTCAGCTTGATATCCTCAAAATGCTCAATGCAGTCAAATGTAAAGTAACCGAATAGACCATTGGAGGTTAAATTCAGTTCGGCGATCGTTGAATCTTCAAAAGAATTCCGAAAATCTGAAACCTCCTGGCGCAAGTCAATTTCATGTGCATTTTTGACAATCCGTTCTTTTCCGGGATAGGTTAAGGTTAGTTCCCGCTCATCGAGCTGAATACCTGCAATAGGCTGGCAACAGATATAACTGATGTTATTGTCACGACTGTGGTAGTCCGAACTTTCCAATAGCAGTGAATTTGGAAAGATATCCCGTAACCGAAGATAAATACTCACCGGTGTTGTTGTGTCGGCGAGCAACTTTCTGCTCTGTGTTTTGAATTTATACTTCATTTTATTCTTTTCTTCGCTGTGCTAATTTTATACATAAAAAAACCCGATACTGTCTAGCATCGGGTTTGGAATTTCCATAAATGGTTTTGGTTGATTATGAAATATTTTGACAATACCAATTAGTTCCCGATGCTTATTGCTTCAGGCCACCACCAATTTGTATTTGTATATCTTCGTGTCATTATTACACAAATTTATAAAAAAAAATAAATAAGCAAACTTTTTGTGATAAAAAAACAAAAATTCCCCATATTTCTTAATCATTTAATAAATCTGGGCGTCTTTCCTGCGTTCTTTTCAACTGTTGTTCATGCTTCCAGGTAGCGATATTTGCTTCGTGTCCGCTGAGCAGAATATCGGGTACTTTGTGCCCTTTCCAGTCTGCGGGGCGCGTATAGATCGGTGCATCCAATAAACCATCTTGAAAAGAATCCGAAAGTGCAGAGGTCTCATCGGATAAAACTCCGGGGATCAGGCGGATGATTGCGTCTGTAACAATTGCTGCTGGAAGTTCACCGCCAGATAGTACATAATCACCTACCGAGATTTCCTTTGTCACGTAGATATCCCTGATGCGCTGGTCTATGCCTTTGTAGTGACCGCAGAGAATCATCATGTTACCCTTTGTCGAGAGCCCGTTTGCGATATCCTGATTAAAAGTTTCACCATCGGGAGTCATATAGATGATTTCATCGTATACCCGTTCAGCCTGCAATTGTTCGATGCACTTGGCGAAGGGTTCGATCTGGAGCACCATACCGGAGCCACCGCCATAGGGGTAATCGTCTACACTTTTGTGCTTATTAGTTGAGTAATCTCTTAAATTGTGTACATATATCTCCGCGAGGCCTTTATTTTTTGCACGTTGCAAAATAGAGTGTGCAAATGGACTTTCCAAAAGGTCTGGTAAGACCGTAATAATATCAAAACGCATGGCACAAAGATACACAAAAATGCTCCATTGTCTATTTATAAGATTGATTCGCTTATCTTTGTGGCAAATTTAAGTGTACATACAGTGATTGACGTAAATAATATTTCTGTTTCCTTTGGGGGAACAACTCTTTTTTCGGATGTATCATTCTCCATCAATGAGAATGATAAGATTGCATTGATGGGTAAGAACGGTGCGGGTAAATCTACCTTGCTGAAAATTATAGCCGGGGTGGGTAAGCCTACGACGGGGAATGTCGCTGGCCCTAAAGATGCGGTCATTGCATACCTACCACAACATTTGCTGACACAGGACCATGTAACGGTTTTTGAGGAGACATCCAAAGCTTTTGAGGAGGTTTATGGGATGCGGGATGAATTGGAGCGTCTGAACGAGCAGTTGAATATCCGTACGGATTACGAATCGGACGATTACATGCAATTGATCGAACGCGTGTCTGAATTGAGCGAGAAGTTTTATTCGATCGAGGAGGTCAATTACGACGCGGAAGTAGAAAAGGTATTGAAGGGGCTCGGCTTCGAGCGTTCTGATTTTACCAGACAGACCTCAGAGTTTTCCGGAGGATGGCGCATGCGTATCGAGCTGGCCAAGATATTATTGAAAAAGCCGGATCTGATTTTGCTGGATGAGCCTACCAACCACATGGATATCGAGAGTATCCAATGGCTGGAGGATTTCTTGGTCAATTCGGCCAAAGCAGTTATTGTTATTTCACACGATAGGGCATTTGTCGATAATATCACCAACCGTACCATTGAGGTGACGATGGGTCGTATTTATGACTATCGAGCTAAGTATAGCCACTATTTGGAACTGCGTCAGGAAAGACGTCAGCATCAATTGAAGGCTTATGAGGAACAGCAGCGTTTTATTGCTGACAATCAGGAATTCATTGATCGCTTCAGAGGTACTTATTCCAAGACCTTACAGGTACAATCGCGCGTAAAGATGTTGGAGAAATTAGAGGTTATCGAAATTGACGAAGTGGATACTTCGGCCTTGCGCCTGAAATTTCCACCTTCACCTCGCTCTGGTCAATATCCTGTGATTGTGGAGGATCTTACCAAAGCCTATGATGAACATGTCGTATTCCAAAAAGCCAATATGGTCATTGAACGTGGCGAAAAAGTTGCCTTTGTCGGTAAAAATGGAGAGGGTAAATCAACTATGATCAAAGCGATTATGGGTGAAATAGATTTTGAAGGAACGCTAAAGGTAGGTCATAATGCCAAGATCGGGTACTTTGCCCAAAATCAGGCGGCATTGCTTGACGGTGAACTGACTGTTTTTGATACCATCGACCAGATTGCGGTGGGCGATGTACGGGTAAAAATGAAAGATCTTTTGGGGGCTTTTATGTTCAGCGGTGATGACACGACCAAAAAGGTTAAGGTATTATCCGGTGGAGAGCGAACTCGTCTGGCCATGATAAAACTTCTTTTAGAACCGGTGAATGTATTGATCCTCGATGAGCCTACCAACCATTTGGACATGAAGACCAAGGATATTATCAAAGATGCCTTAAAGGATTTTGATGGTACATTGATCCTTGTTTCACATGACCGTGACTTCTTGGACGGCTTAGCGGAGAAAGTATTCGAGTTTGGAAATAAACGTGTCCGTGAGCATTTTGAGGATATCAAAGGATTCCTGGAATATAAGAAAATGAGCAGTTTGAAGGATATTGAGCGATAGCATCTAAATCAACAGCGTGTAAATGTATTCTGTTAATCTATCTCATATAATCATACGCTACAAGTTTTTGTTCAAATCCCGATATTTGCAGTATAGAAATCAGAAACTTTATCTGTAAACGAAGCCTCCTTAGCTCAGTTGGTAGAGCAACTGACTTGTAATCCGCGGGTCATTGGTTCATCCCGATAGGAGGCTCAGTTATAAAAAAGCGGCTTTATATAAAAAAGCCGCTTTTTTATGTTTTAAACGAAGATTAAAATCGAATCTTCAAGCTTTCGTCCCTTAATCCCAAAGAGTGTGAAAGATACCTTCCTGATCAATACGTTCATAGGTATGTGCGCCAAAATAGTCTCGTTGTGCTTGTATAATATTTGTAGGTAATTTTTCCGATCGGTAGGCATCAAAATAAGAGAGTGCGTTTAGGTATCCGAGTACGGGTATCCCGTTTGTGATAGCATCTTTCAATACCTCGCGAAGGCTGGCCTGCGTGCTCAGCAACTTTTGGGCAATGGTGTTATCGAGTAGGATATTGCGCAAGTCCGGATTAGCCGCATAGGCTTTTCTAAAATCCTCGAGCAAAGCCGCGCGAATAATGCAGCCGCCTCGCCAAACTTTGGTTACCACCTGTAAATCTAGCTCGTAGCCGTAGCTTTCCGATGCAACAGTAAGTTGTGCCAAACCTTGCGCATAGGCCGTGATGATCACAAAGTACAATGCATCTTTTAAGCGAGCGATGAGCGTTGTTGCGGGGAGATCAACAGCTTGTCCATCCCAATGAAGTAATTTTGCAGCCTCCAAACGTTCGGGTTTGTATTTGGACATATCGCGCATATTGACCGCTGCATCAATCACCGGCACCGGCACCTGTAGATCCATCGCATTTTGCGAAGTCCATTTACCCGTTCCTTTTGATTTTGCCCAATCTGAAATCAGGTCCACCAAATACTGGTCACCTTCTTTTTTCTTCAGAATCTGAGCGGTAATCTCAAGCAAGAACGAGTTTAGTTCGCCCTTGTTCCATTCTTCGAAGGTCTGTTGTATGGTTCGGGTGTCAAAACCGTATAATCTTTTCATCAGGTCATAGGTCTCTGCAATTAACTGCATGATACCATATTCGATACCGTTATGCACCATCTTTACATAATTTCCGGCCGACCCGTTGCCTAAAAATTCCACACAGGGCTCGTCGGCTACCTTGGCCGAAACCGCCTCAAATATTGGCCTTAACCTTTCGTATGCCTTTCTGTCGCCACCGGGCATCAAGCTCGGCCCGCGACGAGCGCCACTTTCTCCTCCAGATATGCCCATTCCGAAGAAATGTATACCCATCACGGAAAGCTCATTAAATCTTCTGTCTGTATCCGCGAAGTACGTGTTTCCGCCATCGATGATTATATCTCCTTTATCCAAAAGCGGAACAAGACTGGCAATCGCCATATCAACCGGCTTTCCGGCCGGCACCAACAGCATAATTGCTCTGGGTTGTTGCAAAGCCCCTATAAACTCTTTTACTTGGGTCGTCACTTTGATGCGATGTCCTTCACTTGCTTCAGCTTCCAATGACTCAGCTTTTTGTGGATCAAGGTCTAATCCTGCTACCGCGAAACCGTTGTCGGCGATGTTCAGCAATAAATTACGTCCCATTACGCCGAGTCCAACAATTCCAAAATCGTAGTTATTCATTTTATCTATACTCATCGTTTAATACCGTTTTTCTAAGTTGAAATTTACCATTTTTGTTGATACTATGAAAGACAATTATCGGCAGATCGGTATGAGGCGCTTTTATCGCTCCCATTACTTCGTTGGTATTGAATCTTTTGTTGTAAACCAACAGATAATCCGTATATTGAACTCTCCTAAACATCAATTTTTTTTATGATCATTGGATTAGACATTGGGACATCATCTGCGAAAGCTGTTGCATTTGACTACGAAGGTAACATCTTGTCGCAGCATAGTATACCTTATCCCATATTAAACCCGTCGGAAGGCTGGTATGAGCAAGATCCGGAGATTGTTTATGGCGCATGTATTGAGTCTATTGCACATGTAATGATTGACTTAAAGCAATCTAGTGCCGAGATGCCGAAACCCGTATGTATTTCGGTGAGCAGTGCTATGCACGGACTGATCGCTGTTGACTCGGCGGGCAAGCCACTTAGCAATTGCATGATATGGGCAGATCGCAGAAGCGAGGATATTGCAGTTGCCTTGGAGGCAAGTGAGGCAGGCAGGCTGCTTTATCAGCAGACGGGTACACCAATACATCCCATGTCTTTGCTTTGCAAATTAATGTGGATAAAGTCTAACGATCAGAAATTATTTGCTCAGTCGCACAAGTTTATCGGTATCAAAGAATTTCTTTTTTACCGGCTCTTTGGAGTTTATGTGGTCGATCATTCCATTGCATCTGCAACAGGGCTTTTCGACATACATCAACTAACATGGTCTGATCAGGCGTTAAGATTGGCGGGCATATCGGAAGGGCAACTAGCATCGCCAGTTCCGGTCGATTATATTTTAAATATGCCTAGCCGAGAAATTGCGGCCTCGATGCACATCCCTGAAGATACCCCTTTTGTTATAGGTGGTAGCGATGGCTGTTTGGCTAATCTCGGGGTAGGGGCTATACGTCCTGGGGTGGCTTCGGTAACTGTCGGTACCAGTGGAGCTATTCGCGTAGCAAGTTCGCAGGCAAATCAAGAAAAAAAACAAAGGCTATTTACCTACCTACTGAGACCCAATGAATATATAATTGGCGGCGCGGTTAACAATGGCGGTGTATTACGCAACTGGTTTCGAGATAACTTTTTGCATGAATTTACCCAAATGGAAACGGATGGAGATTCTTCTGCCTCGTTAAATACTTTGGTCGACTCCGTCGTTCCCGGGGCAGAGGGTTTGATATTCTTGCCCTATCTAACCGGTGAACGGGCACCACATTGGAATTCCAATGCAAAAGGCGTTTATTTTGGAATACAGCTACATCATGGTAGGGCGCACTTTGCACGGGCCATGATGGAAGGGATGTTGTTTGCAATTTACAGTGTAGGAATCGCATTAGAGGAGAACACCGGCCCCATTCATACGATCTTTGCAAGCGGCGGCTTAGCGCGTTCATCGTTGTTGGTGCAAATGCTTGCAGACATTTTCAATAAACCTGTATTCACCAAAAACACGGTAGAAAGCTCTGCATGGGGAGCAGCATTGATAGGCTTGGAAGCATTGGGTATACAGAGGGGAGAGCCTGCCGTAAAAAACATGCAAACGGAGGGAATTCAAGATACGGAGCACTATTACAAACCGAGTGCGGAGAATCACGCTGTATATATTAAAAACTTCCAGAAATTTGAGCGCCTGTACCACATATTGGAAGGTGAGTTTTAACTAGATATAAATTACTAATGCCTCTAATCATCGTTATTTTGGGAGTAGCTTTACTACTTCTTTTAGTCACTGTCGTCAGGTTAAACACGATCTTTTCGTTACTGATAACCTCTGTTGCGGTCGGTTTTGCAATGAATATGAATGCCGCCGATATCCTTAAATCTGTTGAAACCGGAGTGAGCAGTACCATGGGCCAATTGGCACTTTTGTTGGCTTTCGGATCTTTACTGGGTAAATTGATGGCGGAGGGGGGGGCTGCAGAAAAGATTACAACGAAACTAACGGCTGTATTTGGCAGAAAGAACTTACCTTGGGCAATGGTTCTCACGGGCTTTTTAGTAGGAATTCCCTTATTTTACAATGTCGGTTTTATCGTCTTAGTACCGTTCGTTTTTATGGTATGTGCTTCCAATAAAATGCCTTTGCTTTACGTAGCCATTCCGCTGCTGGCAGCGCTATCCGTGACGCACGGTTATTTGCCACCGCATCCGGGAGCTACGGCCATAGCGGTTACCTACAATGCGGATATAGGTTTGACAATGGCCTATGGCATTGTTGTGGCAATTCCTGCCATAATTATCGGTGGACCACTCTTTGGCAGGACCCTTAAGCGTATTCCGACCAACCCACCGGCCGAGTTTTTTCCTGAACACAATCAAACAGATAGGAAAGAGCTTCCCGGATTTGCAATTAGTATATTTACGGGGTTGTTTCCAATAATTTTAATTGCTTTTGGTTCATTTGCACATCTAATATTTCCAGAAGGCTCCTCTTGGTTGACGACACTACGTTTCTTGGGTGACCCGGTGGTGGCTTTAATGATTGCATCGCTAGTGGCGATGTACACGATGGGTATCCGCCAAGGTAAAAGTTTGCGGGAGCAGTCAGAAAGTGTGGAAGAAGCAATCCGCGGGATAATGATGATCCTTTTTATCATTGCAGCGTCAGGCGTCTTCAAGCAAATTTTGGTAGATAGTGGTGTAGCGAACTACATCGCTGACCTAACCGCAGACTTGAGCTTGTCACCTCTTGTGCTGGCATGGTTAATAGCCGGTATCATTCGTCTAGTTATTGGTTCGGCTAGTGTTGCTGGGCTCACGGCAGCGGGCATTATGCTTCCCATTGTGCAAGCGGGAAATGTTACTCCTGAATTAATGGTGCTAGCGACGGGAGCAGGCAGCCTCATGTTCTCACACGTCAACGATCCGGGGTTTTGGATGTTTAAATCTTATTTTGGAGTGAGCATGAAGGATACGTTTCGCTCATGGACGGTGATGGAAACGCTCGTTTCTGTTATTGGATTGATCGGCGTCCTGATTTTACACTGGCTTGGTCATTGACAGCAAATGAGAAAGTTTCATATTGCCATACAGCTTGAGTTAATAATCTCGCCTTTGTTGCTTGATCATCCCGAAAGATTTAAAGATCTTCCGGACTTGGGTTCACTCAGTCACTTGCTTCTCCGATAATTTTTAAAGTTGCCGCAAGACCCGTTCCATTAACCATTGCTGTAAAATAAATATGGTTTATTTTGAGGGCTGCTTGGTTTTAGATTCACCACCGGAAAGGAATAAGTCAGCCACCTTTAAATCGGCTTTTGTACCATGATAAAACGGCCCCCAAACAACATAAAACAGGACCGCGTACTGTTGCTGTAGCTCAACAAAACGATTATATGAAGTAACCGCAAGGATATAACATTAATAGCTCAAACGAATATTGAATTATACAGGCCCATAATCAACCAATTATGGGCTTTTCTTTGACGGAAACCTTTGTTTGATTTTTTTTTCTTAATATCGTGACAATGAACCGAATTTTATTGTTCTAGTTGTCTAAAATATGCATAGATCACATCAACTCTATATTCTTATTTTACTTTGGCTAAGCTGCTGTTTAAATGCTGTTCCGGTGTTGGCCCAGTATACCGTTGATAATATTCCCAGCCCGAAGCAGAGGGGGCAGGACTATTTTGTGTCCAATCTCGATGGAATTCTGTCTTCAGGTACGGTTGCTGAACTGGATGGCTTGTCAACGCAGATTGAGGCAGCCACGAAAAGTGAATTTGCTATCGTTGTTGTCAATGACTATGTGGGTGACAGCGACTTCGAATTTGCCCTAAAGCTGTTTAATACCTGGGGTATTGGGAAGAAGGAGAGCAATAATGGTTTGTTGTTATTTATTGCCAAAGACCGGCGGGAATATCGTTTTATTACGGGGTATGGGATGGAAAGTACCTTACCAGATGCCTATTTAAAGCGGATCGGTGAGAAGTATCTGGTGCCTAATTTCAGAGATGGGAATTATGACCAAGGAGTCCTTGAGGCTTCACAGTTTATAAAAACCATTCTAATGTCGCCCGACAGCAGGGCTGAGCTGGAACGCTTAATGCCTGAAGCAACACCTATCTGGAGCTTTCGGAGTCCTATCATGCGAAATTCTCTGTTGGTGTTGGCGTTATTTACCATCTGTTATATCTGGCTGAATGAGGTAACTCGGGCGATCAAGGGAAAGCTGACTAAAAAAAGTAAATATTTTCCGCCACTGGTCAGCGGCTGTGGTTGTATGGGATTGTTGATGTTTGCGAGTGTATTTATATGTGCTTTTGCATTGAACAACTTCGAAGTCGTTTATCAATGGAAAAACCTTCCTTACTTTATTTTTATATTTGGCAGTATCACATTGGCGATGAAATATAATGCGAGTCGTACGCAGATTGTCAATTCCTATCGGGATGAGGAGAATATCCAGCAAGCTTTGCGTAAATTTCGTGTTTGGGGTCTTATTCCTTTATTGTTTAGCCCATTGGCATTATTTGACCTTTTTGGATTAAATAAACGGATTCGGAAAAATGCGCTCCGGTTGACTCCTCCAGATACTTCAGGTCGCTGGTTGCGGATCAACAAAGATGAGATGTCCACCCGGGAGAGCGCTTATCTGGATAAGGGGCAACTGTTGGAGGAAAAAATTGGCAGCCGGTCATATGAAATTTGGGTAGATCAAAGCAGCAGTGAAACCAAGCTGATCCCCTGGGATGAAAATGTGGGCTATGTTGACTGTCCCCAATGTCATTACCGGACTTTTGAAACAGGGCTTTCGCGGACGATCCGCTCTGCAACATACAGTTCGCAAGGGCTGGAGGAACGGTTTGACAAATGTAAAAATTGTGGACACCGTGTATCCCATGGTGAGCATACTATACCTGTTAAGGTACGATCCTCATCGAGCAGCTCTGGGGGTGGCGGGTCAAGCAGTAGTGGCGGCGGCAGCTTTGGCGGCGGATCTTCAGGTGGTGGTGGTGCTGGCGGAAGATGGTAATATGTGATTTAGGAGCAAAAAAAAAGGTTTTCAAACGGGGAGAATGAAAACCTTAAATAACCAATTATAAACCTAAATTATGATGACACAAATATAGTGTATTTATTACACTATGCAAATTTTTTTTAAAAAAAATCAAAAAAATAAGTTACATAGTGCATATATGATTTCTGTTTATAAATTAAAACCAAAGTTTCAGCAGTTATTGATGCCGATTCTGACCTTCTTACATCGGAGGAAGATAACGGCCAATCAGATTACCATGGGCTCGGTGGTCTTGTCTTTGCTGATCGCGGTGATGTTCTGGTATGCGGACCGGATGCCAATTTTATTTTTGGCACTACCGATCGGTTTATTCATGCGAATGGCTTTCAATGCGCTGGATGGTATGATGGCGCGTCTTTTTAATCAAATGAGCAAAAAAGGGGAAGTCCTGAATGAAGTCGGCGATATCCTGTCAGATGTCATGATCTTTTTCCCATTGCTGAAATTTCATTCTGAGAGTTTATATCTGGTGGTCGGCTTTATTGTTTTGAGTGTGATCAATGAATTCTGTGGGCTGATTGGAAAGGTTGTCGCCAATGATCGCCGTTATGATGGGCCGATGGGGAAAAGTGACCGCGCGCTGCTGCTTGGTGTATATGGGATTTTGAGCTTATTACATATTTCGATAACGGCGATTTCGGTCTATCTGTTTGCTGTGTTATGTTTATTATTGGTGTTGAGTTCAATAACGCGATTGAGAAAGGCATTGGTGGTATATGAATGAAGTCAGTAATCCAAATGGTAAGTTTGCCGATGTGCCTGTCCGCGTCAGAAGCTGGGGGTACATTGTACTTGTACTGGCGTTTGCTTTTGTCCCTCAGACAACATCTTTGCTATTTGTGTCCTGGCTTACATTTCAGGGGATGCGCGAATTTATGAAGATGTTTGTCCCTAAATTTAATGAGGTGCTGTCTTTTGCCGTCGTTGTTAGCCTCGTGCAGCTTTTTCTTTTATACAGCTGTTCATATGGCGCTTATTTATCGTTAGCCGGACTGCTGTGCATTGGAATTGGGCTTTTTTTTGGGTTGATACAGAGAACAGCGAAAGTAGCTACGATCGGAATGACTTTTGGAGCAGCAGCCTGCCTGCTTGCTTTCAGCCAGCTTGCTTTTATCAGGGCGGTAGAAATTAATAACGGGGCGCTGATGGGGCTGAAGCTTGTGGCTTATATTGTTGTTTTAACGGAGCTAAATGATGTATTTCAATACCTGATGGGTAAATTTTTTGGTAAGCGGAAGATCGTTCCCCGGATCAGTCCAAACAAAACTGTGGCTGGATGTGTGGGCGGTATTGGGCTGACGGTAATGCTGAGCAATATCTTGGGGTATTTGTTCTTGCCATTCGGGGATTTTATCTGCTTTTCGGCCCTTGGTCTGCTCTTTGGTATTTTGGGCTTCTGTGGTGATGTGCTATTCTCCTTTCTAAAACGCAAGACAGGGGTCAAGGATACAGGTACATTAATTCCTGGGCATGGTGGATTACTGGACCGCATAGATAGCTTGCTGTTCAATGCACCTGTTTTCTATGGAGTGATCTGCCTGGTGTCGCAAAACCAGCATCTCATGGCTCAAATCTCTTATCTCAAATCTCATTAAATGAATTATCAACGGGCAGCATTGTTTTCAGGAGGGGGGACACGTTTTGGTCTGTATTTGGGCATGTTTGCTGCTTTGGACGAACTGGGATTAAAACCCGATCTGCTGATTGCTACCTGTGGCGGATCGTTGGCGACAGCGATTATTCAGGCTTTTGCAACGGACGCGGAACGGAAATCTTATCTTCAATCCGAAGAGTTTTATCGCTTCTTCTGTAGGCATCAGCTGACCGGGCAACGTCACTTGAATAAATTGGGATGGTATGTGCTAAAAAAGCAATGGGACAAAAGAAAGGCTCCCTTTCTCGAAGATGTTTTTGATCGTTATCTGGTTCATATGGAACATGATCTGTCATCCTTGTTACCGGCTTTGAATCGCCCGTTTTCGGAGGAAATCCCGTCGATCATCATTGGGTCGAGAATACTATTTGAACGCTCGGCAGCTGGAGAGCGACGAGGCGAGAGAAAGCTCTATCAAAAAGTACTGATGGGAAGTGCAACTGCACTATCGAAAGTAGATCTGGATGCTATCCAGATTCAAGGTGAAAATTATAAACAAAGTGCGGTTGCCCAAACTATCGGGATAAACCCGGAGATAACCTTATTGGACGCCGTCCGCATTTCCATGTCCGATATGTTTTATATTGAGCCAATACAGCGGAATGGGGAATATTATGCTGGTGGGGCCATCGACCTGGTACCTGTGGAGCTAGCGCAGTCTTTGGCGGCGGAAGTTATCTGTGAGCGGAAGCAGACGTATAAACCGCAGGAAGAGAGCTTGGTCAGAGCCGTATTGGGCTTTAGTGGAAATCAACGCCTGCGGGATATTGATCAGCAATATCAGGGGATTCGATGGATCGATACGACTGATGCTGCTGAACAGTTAAAAGGAAACTATTGCAAAAAAGACATCGATTGGCGTAGATTTGAAATAACATTGTCCCTTCCGGCAAGTCTTGATGAATTTGCGACCGCTATGGAAGCACAGTGGAATTATGGATATTGGAAGACATTGGAGGTCAGTATGAGGTAATACACGATGTATTGGGATAATGGTCGTTAAGAGGCCTAGCGCTGGCTAATAGATCATATATGGGACACCTATATGATGAAGTTTAGAAGAGTTTGGAACCGTATATATGGTTTATTCAGGTTTTATTGGAGAGTGAAGTGGGAGAAATTGAAGTTTTATTTGTTGGATAAGATAACCCGATCGGCGGATAACATAATCGCTTTATTTTTTTATAGATGAAAGTATTTATTGCAGGTGGAACAAGCGGAATAGGTCTAGCATTAGCGCAATGCTACCTCCGGCAGGGTGCTGAAGTTGCTGTATGTGGCCGTGATCTTTCAAAGTTGACCAATCAGCCAGAATATAATGGGCTCATCAAGTTTGAAGTAGATGTATGTGATCAGGATGCTTTGGCTGACGCCGTTGGATCTTTCTGTCATCATCTGGCTCTGGATCTTTTTATCAATTGTACAGGAAGCTATGCCGATGATGTGGCCCAGCCGGTCAGTTATGAACGGGCAAGTGCCATGCTCCGGACAAATATGCTGGGTACCCTAAATTGTTTTGAAGTAGCCCGCGAGATCATGCGTGGGCAATCTGCAGGGCAGATTGCGACAATAGCATCCGTCTCCGGGACTTTAGATTTTCCGAATTCAAGTTTGTACAGCAAAACAAAGCGGGCGGCAATCCAGGTGGCTGATGCCTATCGGAGGGCATTACTTCCATACGGGATTGCCGTGACAGTCATTGCGCCGGGTTATGTGGATACAACCAAATTGCGTGAACTTAATCAGCAGGATCTTTCGAAAAAACCTTTTTTGATCAGTGTGGATGAGGCAGCACAGCGAATCTTAAAAGCGATACAGCAAAAGAAAGAAATCGTGATTTTTCCGAAGCGTATGAAATGGCTGATGGGATTTTTGGGCATGCTTCCCCATGTATTGTTAAGTAAAATCATGTTTAGGAAAGCCAAATGGATGAAAAACGATTAAAAGGGGTGGGCAGGAAGCTCCTTGTTGCTATCTACTGCCTGTTGCTTTTTCAATTTACCTATCCCTTGACCGCAGCCTATGCCTCCACTTTAGCTGCAGTGCCTTCCGTTGTGTTTGATTTTGAGCAGCACATTCCGTTTATCCCATGGATGATCCTGCCCTATATGAGCAGCGGGTTGTTTTTTTGTATTATACCCTTTTACTGCCGGCAAGAGGGGCAGCTTTTGCGTTATGCGAAGCGATTTGCATTTATTACGCTGTTTGCAGCGCTGTGTTTTCTCCTTTTTCCGTTGCGGTTTTCTTTCGAGAGGCCGATTGTCGAAAATCACCTGCTGGCGATTTTCTTTTCTTTCCTAAAGCAATATGATTCGCCTTTTAATCAGGCACCATCTTTACATGTGGCTTATGCCTGTCTTTTTTGGTCTGTGTTACGCGGACAGTTCAGCGGATGGAAGAAAAGAGCCTTAGCTGTCTGGCTCCTATTGTTGGGGGTAGGAACACTGACCGTATATCAGCACCATGTTATTGATGTCCTTACGGCGCTAATACTGGTTCAGGTAAGTTTTATGCTCTTTCCGAATAGGGAGGAAATTGGGAATCATCAACAAAGGGGATCGGGAGGAAAGTTTGGCCCGTTGAACGCTAGTGATGATGAAAGTAAGAATCGTAAGCAGACGCAGTCAGCGCTAAAGTCTGGCCGTAAAGAAACGAAAAGAAATCTGCAGCTAGCGAATAGCTACTACCTTATTGGATGGCTATGTGTACTAGTGGCATTATGCTGTGAAAGAAACGTACTGCCCGTGATTGTTTGTGCTTGGGTAGCCTTCGTCTGCTTTGCTGTTGGTTACAACTACCAGCGCGGCAATGCGCTATTTTTAAAGGATAGATCGGGAAAGATACCATTGATAAAGAAAGTATTTTATGCGCCTTACCAATTTGCGTACTGGTTGATCTGGCGTTTTTTTAGCAAGCGAAACAATCCGCCGATGATGGAGTTATTACCGCGCTGTTATGTGGGACCGAGATTGAAAACTTCGGAACTTGTAGCCTTGGGACTGGATCGTAATTTAGTTGTTTTTGACCTCGCAGCTGAGCTCGAAGAAGTAAAACTGCTAGGTTCCATGCAAAAATATCATTCTTTTCCTTTACTGGATATTGCTGAAATAGATGTGCAAGATGCCCGTGTTATCGTAGCCGCCCTTGTGTCTGCTTACCGTGCATTGGAAGAGCCGGAAAATATGATCATTCATTGTACAATGGGTTATAGCCGAAGCATGATTTTTGCTGTTCTGATGATACAGGAATTATTATCTTTAGATTTAAATAAAGCTATTGATCGGGTGAGGTCGATCAATAGGCATTTGCGGTTACATGATCATGCGATCCGGCTGATGAAAATTATCGACGGTGGCAAACAGGGATAGTAATCGGTGGCCTGGTCTTTGCCTTTAATAGCATAGCTAAATAGATACTAAAATTACATACGCCATTGTATTGATGGAATAATTATAAAGAAATGAAATCAGGTTATTTTAAGAGTTTCGATCAAGGGGAACTACTCTATCGTGTTTGGAATTATCAAAAAGGACAAAAGGCCTTAGTTGTATTGCATCGTGGACATGAACATTCGGAACGCCTACAGGAGATGGCTACCGATCCGCAGTTTGCTGGTTATTCCATCTTTGCATTTGATTTGCGTGGACATGGTTATACAAAACTGGCTGTATCACCGGTTTTTATGGATAATGTGCGCGATCTGGATTGTTTTGTAACTTATATCCGCGCCGAATATGCTGTTGACACGAAGGATGTCTTCGTTATTGCTAATAGTATTGCAGGGGTGATTGTGAGTGCTTGGGTACATGATTTTGCACCTCCGATCGCAGGAATGGCCTTATTGGCGCCCGCATTTGAAATCAAACTCTATGTGCCCTTGGCTAATCAGATGATTGCACTAGGGACAAAATTGAAAAAGGATCTTGTTATCCAAAGTTATGTCAAGGCGAAGGTATTGACGCATGATGTCGAACAACAGCAGGCTTATGATGCTGATCCATTGATCTCAAAATCCATTAACGGTGCCTTATTGGTTGATCTATTGAAAGCTGGTGTGCGTATCGTTGACGATGCTGCAGCGATTGATATTCCTGTGATTGTGCTATCCGCTGAAAAAGACTATGTGGTTAAAAACTCGGTGCAAAAGCAGTTCTTCGTATCCATCACTTCCAAGCTAAAGACATTTATTACCCTGCGCAACTTTTATCATGGTATCCTGTTTGAATCCAACAGACAGAAAGTTTATACCTATTTAAACGATTTTATTACAAAGGCCTATGCACGTCGAAAGCCTGACCAAGGACTGGAGCCTGACGAGTTTTCAGTAAAAGAATATGAGAAACTGTACCATAAGGTGATGCCTGCAGCCGAGAAGCTAAATTATGCGTTCCAGAAATGGACATTGGGTAAGGTAGGATCATTGAGTCATGGGATGAACCTAGGTCTCCAGTTTGGTTTTGATTCAGGAATCTCGTTGGATTACGTATACCGCAATGAGCCACAAGGAAAGAACCGTTTTGGCCGTATCCTTGATCGTGGTTATCTAGATGCGATTGGCTGGAAAGGGATTCGTATTCGAAAGCAACACCTGTTGCAGCTGTTGGAGGAGAATATTGAGCAGGTTAAGTCTACTGGTCGGCCTGTCAAAATTCTTGATATCGCTGGCGGGACCGGAAACTATTTGTTTGACATTAAGGAAAAATATCCGGAGGTGGAGATTGTGATTAACGAGTTCCTATTGCCCAATATTGCGGTAGGGGAGAAAGTCATCAAGAAGAAGGGGTTCAAAGGAATACGGTTTACCAATTACGATTGTTTTGATCCGGCTACATACAGCAAACTGGAATTTGAACCTAATATTGTCGTGATCTCTGGTATTTTCGAATTGTTTGGCAACAATCAAATGGCCAGTAGGGCGGTTCATGGGGCGACTTCTATTTGTGAACAAAATAGTCATCTGGTCTATACCGGACAACCATGGCATCCACAGTTAAAGATGATCGCTTATGTGCTGAACAGCCATCAGAAGAAAGACTGGGTCATGCGCCGGCGTTCGCAGCAGGAACTGGATCGGATTATGGCCTATAATGGTGTGGTGAAGGAGCGGATGCTTATTGACGATTATGGGATATTCACCGTTTCATCGGGTTCGGTAAAGGCAGGATAAGCATATTTCCGAACGATCTGCCGGCAGAATCGTAGCCAAATAATTTGGTGAATAATTTGTATATATCTGATTCATAGGATATAAGTTTTTAGCCAGTGGGGGAGGGGGGCAAATTGCGCCAAATAGATAGTGTTTAAGCTATGAATTTGGCGCAATTTGACCCCCTGTTTAACCAAAATACCCAATTTTTACGCTCCATTGCTCAGAAATGCAGATCTAATCCGTTTGACAAAAATACTTTTTGGTTTAACAAATTGTTCTTATTGCAGACATAAGGTCGTCATGGTATAACAAAAAGGTGTTTTGGTTTTACTAATCGACTTTATTGCAGGCATATGGAAACCATTGTTTAAAACAAAGACTTTCCGGTTTAAGAAATTGTCCTTATTGCAGACATATCGGCGCAATGGTAAAACAAAAGGATTTTTTTGCTTTATAAATTGTTTTTATTGTAGGCATAAGGCCGTTGTGGTATCACAAAAAAGCGTTTTGGTTTAGGGAATCGTTCTTATTGCAGATATAGCGAATTAATAGCCTACATCATGTTTGAAATGATAATGTAGAGATTGTTTCATTTTTTTTCAAAAATTTTAAATTTTCTACTGCATATGGAGTAGAAATTATTCCCATAGATCATCAATTCCGATTTTATTCCCTTTGCCGTTCTTAACATCGGCTCGGCCATTTTGTATCTTTTTTACAAAATCCGGATTATACGGGCTATCTTCCACAGTGGTAGTTTCAAGTTTGATTTTAAATGCTTTGGTTATTGCATCGGTTGCTTCAAGTTGCTCTTTGTTTTGCGGATGTAAAAGTATTGCTTCCATGATTAAGTTCTTTCTTCTGCTAAATATTTATCCAAAGATCCTTTGCATAAATCTACTAGTCAACTAGCGTGATCTATCTGTTAAAAAATTACAGCTAGTCAAACTCTTACAAAGATACTAGTTTAAAACATGCTAACAACTTACAGGTCAATTACCTTATGATATTCTGCTGTTCAAATTCTCTCCATTGACTCTGTTCAAGTCAATGAAGAGTGATTGGGTATGTGGTTTTAGTTCCTATACTCCCGGATCGCCTGAATGACACCCTCCAGATTTTCATTGAAGTTCAGTAGCTGACCGAAGATTTTATCATCTTTGGCTAGTCCACCATGTTTGTTGTTCTTGCGGAAGATTTCTTTTATAAAATAATTTATTTAAAAATTTTATAATTGTATAGATTATCTTTACTTTTGTTTTGAAATATCAAGTAGAAGTGAGTGTCGTGCTTTGTGTATGGGTCAATCTAGTGACGTTTCGAAAGAGAGATAAAATTATAAACCAATATAAATTTTTGAGATAATGTATAACAACGTAAATGGGGGTGTAGGAACTATCAATCATGGCACCGTTAACAGAAATCAACAACAGACAACAACGAACCATATCTATCTCCATCCCGGGGAGCGGAGCGGTGAATTTGAACGATGGATGCGCGAGATAGGAGGGCTGCTCCAGATCGACCGGGAGTATTCTGCGTTAAAACCGCTTTTAGATCTTATTGTTGCGGTTTTGGAGCCAGATCGAATTTTCTTGATACCACACCCTGCTATTGAAAAATACCAAGTTAAGCCCTATGTAGAGATTATTTTGATACTTGATGGTTGGGAATATGATTTAGATCGAAATGAACCGATCGTAAAAAGTATTCTTGAGCTTGCGTGTATGAAACAGAGTACAGTTGTGTTTAATATTCATTCGGGAGATCAATGGGAAGCAGAAATGGAAGATGGATACCTTTACAATGTTGTGCACTGTCGATCTAAATTTCTGGTGTTTTCGGGAAGTCCATATCGTTTGGAGGAACCGGAAGCTGATTCTCTAAAAGATTTTCAAGATAATTTTTCGTCTAAATTCAATAACCAGGTTGAGATAACAGAACATTTTTTAAAGAAATGTAAGGCCCTGCTTTGTGAAGTAAATGTTGTTCCAGATTTGGTCTTTACTCTTTTTTTGTCATGCTTAAAACAAATCTACCGTATGGTCATTGGGGCCCTATCATTCGATATTCCGAGTTTGAACAGGTCATGCAAAGAGCTCGAAGAAATGGCTGTAAGAGTACTGCCGCAACTAAGGGGGCAGCTAAGTAAAAATAAAGATGTTTATCTAAATTTTGGAAGTGATTATTTGGAAGCTCATGATGGAGAAATAGTCGGAATGGAACACTACGTTTCTTACGTCACAGAACTTGAACGTTTATTTGAAATCGCTAAGATAGCTTTTGAGCAGAAGATGATCGTATTATTTGGTTCTAATGAAATAGTATAATAGAGATTAAAACAATTATGGAAACAAAGTATCACACTAAATATCCTGAGGAAGGTGATCATACCATCGAATGTCAGCTATTAGAATTAAAAATGTTTTTTGAAAAAATAAGCTGTGGAAACTGAAACAGGACCTGAATGAAATGACGAGGGATATACTGAGTTATGAACAAACTGAGACAGATTATTCTAAACTCATAAAGCGACTCAAATTCTTAGTGAATTACGGATGGGACTTGGTTTTTCAAGACCATAAATATCAGATTCGATTTGAGCAGAATTCAATTGAATACATCAAAAATCATAGAAGTAACTAATTTAAAGTTTCACTTGTAATAGTATACGGTGGTTTCATTATGATGATAGTATCATTTGATACTATCAAAGAGAATTATTAATAAGGACTAAATTAGCTAAAGCTTAAAAAATATTTGATGGTAATCGTATCAAAAATACTGCTATCCCAGCCGAACAGACAAAAAGGTCAGCCGGAATAGCAGTAGAAAATCTTAATTCTTATACTCGCGGATTGCCTGAATAATGCCTTCCAGATTTTCATTGAAGTCCAGTAGCTGGCCGAAGACTTTATCATCTTTAGCTAGTCCACCATGTTTATTGTTCTTGCGGAAGATTTCCTTGATGGTTTCCCAACGCTCCTGTTCAACAGGGTTCAGCAGTCCGGCAAGCTCTTTTAGTTTTAATAGGTTGCTTTCGGTATCCGCTGTCAGTGTTTGTGATTCGCTCTCATAATGGGCGAGAAGAATCTGGTCAGTTTCCTGTTCATTCATCATCGGTACCACCTGCGCTACAAGCTTACTCATGTTCCGATACGATCCCTGCATTTTGAATGGTGGTTCGTTGCGGTAATTGTCTTGCATCGCGGCGCTTTGGATATAGTTCTGATTGACCTTGATCACCACATTCCTGATTTTCAGTACATGGCGCAGCACGGCGATAAAGTCATCAATATCCTGTTTCAAGTAGTTGCCTTCTAAATCGGGCAGTTGATCCATAACAGATTGTGCATAATTGACCAGGGCGTAGAAGTCGTTGAACGATTTACTTGCAATTTTTTCGAGGTAACTGTTTTCAATAGCCGCGTTTTCAATCAGACTGAGGTTGAATAATGCTTCGGTATCACCGATCACATCGCCGAGATTGTACACATCGGCCCGGTTGGCAAGCATGTCGGGGATCTGGAACTTAGAACCGCTCTCTGTGTAGGGGTTACCTGCCATCACGATGCAGAAGCGCTTGCCACGGAGGTCATAGGTCTTACTCTCGCCCTCAAAAATACCATCAATCTTGCGCTGACCATCGGCAAGGGAGATGAACTTCTGTAAGAACTCCGGATTTAAATGCTGGATGTCGTCCAGATAAAGCATGACATTGTCTGCCATCTCAAATGCAAGGTTGATCTTCTTGAGCTCCTCCCGTTCTCCGGATGTTTTGGCTTCGATCGGGTCAATGGAGGTGATCGAATGGCCAATGGTCGGCCCATTGATTTTGACGAAATGCAGCCCCATGGTCTTGGCCAGATATTCCATTAAGGTGGTCTTACCATAACCCGGCGGCGAGATCAACAGGAGCATTCCCATGCGGGCGGTGCGTTTGTTGTCTCCAGCAGCTCCCAGTTGTTTGGCGAGGTTGTTTCCGATCAGTGGAAAATAAACTTCATTGATCAGCTTGTTACGCACAAATGAGGTCAGTACTTTTGGCTCGAATTCACCAATTTTTAATTCTTTGGCATAGGATTTCGCAAGCTGTTCTTTCAATGTGGAGAAAGCCACAAAACGAGGTACATTATGATTGCTGAACTGTTCCAGACGTGCTAAAAACTCATGATATTGGATGTGCTCCTCCCCGTTGTTGAGGATAGTATGGTTGCCTTTTAATCCGCTGATATGTGCTTGGTCTTTGGCTATAATTAAGTGATATGCTTGCGTCGGATAGAGCAACATGATCGCTGTTTCCTCGATGTACTTGCGTAGTGTCAGATATTCCGTATGCTCGTCCACAAACGCATTGAGCCAATTTAAAGTCAGGTAAAAGCGATCTACCACGCTAAATTGTTCGTTCTGAATATCTGCTTCAAAAAGCTTATGGCTTTTCTTGGATTCCAGCAATCGAATAAATACCTTTTTCAGTTCATCGGACTGTTCACTGACGACAAAGGTATTGTAACACGTAAAGGTCTGGAAAAGGTAAGTTGCCAAGTCACGGTCATGAAGGGCGGCGCGATCCAAATGTGTCTCCCAGGCATTGAACAACTTGCTGAGTTCATCAATGACGGACTGGTAACGATTTGAATTTGGAAACGTTTTCAATATCGTGTAAGTCGAGTGTATCAGCGCCAGCTGTTTTGTACGCTGATCATCAGAAAGCGATTGCCAAAATAGTTGAGCCATTGTACGCAAGGAAGGATCATAGCGTAGAAGATCCAGTTTGGTGTCCAACTGTTTGACCGTGTCATAGATCAATAGTGCATCCACATTGTGAACCCCTTTGACATAGCCTTCCGAATAGCTTTGTTCCACGGTCTGCGTGATGAACAGTGCAGCATCAAAATCTTGTTGTCCTTTCGAAGCCAGGAATGCTTTGTATGCAAGATATTCTGCACGATAGACCTCCTTATTTTCGGATACAAGCTCCTGATCCCAGATATCCTGAAACCTGTTGATCTCCTCGGTCTGCACTTTTTGATAGAAGCTTGTACCTGTCAGGTGGAAATAGAGCTCGTCGTTTCTGCGCAACAGGGTTAAACTGAGGGATTGGTTATTGACGGCGAATTTGTGTTTACCAAGAGCAATGATATTCTCCCCGTCTACAAAGAGGTCATTTTTATCCCGTAACACCCGTAAGGCATCTTCCTGCGATTTCTTTAATAGATTTTCAAGGTTTTCCGCTTTTGAGACATCCTGTAGTGTTTTCAGCTCCTGTACTAACTGTCTGATTTTGTCGATCATCAGATCCGAGGCAAAGAAGCTGAGGATTTCTTCCCGGCTCGCGAAAGTCTTGGATTTATTTTCAATATTCTTTAGTACACGAAGACCGATCTGCTCGAGCGAGGACGTCCGCTTGTTGATCTGTTCAACGATTTGCTCCCTGCGGGAATTAAATGCCTTAATGACCTCGTCACGCTTGTCTGCGATCTTGAGCGCAAAATCTTCGAATTCGGAAAACTTACTTTCGAGTTCTTCCAGCTGAACGATGACTTTTGTGTAATATTCGTCTACTTTTTCGGTTGTCGTTGACAGTTCGAGGTAGTTGGTAACGGATTGCTCCAACAGGGTCAGCTGTGCCGAAAACTCGGCAATTGCTTCGGTGCTCTTCAATGAATTGAGTTTTCGTGTAAGTTGTGCACGGACTTCATTTAAGGAGGAGAAAATAACCGAAATCTTCTCAATGATTTTGGTTGTCTGTGTGGAGTCGTCAATTTTTAGACTATTGAGGATATCAATCAATAGTTCCAGCTCGCTTGAAATGGCCGAATTGGCTTCCTCGATCGCTTTGGCATCGTATACTTTAACAATGGCTTCCACATTCTTTTTCTGCTGTTCTACCTTTTGTTCGTAAGGAAGCAAGGCTTCATCGCGTAAGAGGAAAGCAATTGTTTTTTCGGCCAGCTCGGAGGTGATGCCCTGTAATTTTTCCAACAGGTTATCTATGCTGACCGTATCAATATATTTTACATTTTTAAGGTCGATGATTTCACCCTGAAGTCGACGGGCATCGGCCAATTGGTGGACGAGCTGATCGAGTTTCTCCACAACGGTGCTATTGATGGAAAAGGTGAGTTCTTCCATCTTCTTTTCTGCAGCCAGATTTAATTCCGCCGCATGCTTGCGCTGCGCCTGTACTTTGACAAATTCGTCAATAGCGGTGTTGGCGACTTCCTTGATCTGTATTAAGGGCTGCCCAAGATTTAACAAGGCCTCATCTTTGATCCAAAAATAAGAATCGATTAAAACCGTAGACTTTTTAAGGATATCTTCGTATAAACCCTCGTAACTGTCCTCTTTGTTGATGAGCTGTATGACCTCCTGTGCTTCGGCCATCGCCTGCACGATCTGTTTATTGCCTACCTTATAAAGGGGATCATCTTTCTTTTGCTCATTTTCTTTGAGCATGGCCATATAGGGTGTTTCCCAGATCTGAACCTGATGATGTCTGGTGGCTTCTGCCTCAGTGCGGAAATAAATTAAGCTACCATCTTTGAATAGGGTAAATCCGTTGCAGATAATCGGGGTCTCGACATGCTGCTGAATGATGTTATATGACAGTAGGATATAGGTATTGGTTTCTTCCTGACAAAAGATATACAGAAAATCTTCGCCATTGGGGGAAGCTATCCTGCGTAGGAAGGATACCTTCTCGAACTGGGCATCAAAAACTTTGTGTGTGCCATTTTGTAAATAGTACCCATTGGAGAAAATAATCCCCTGATTGTCCGGCAACAATATTGCTGATTCATTCAGTGATTTGAGATTGACCACTTCTTTCGTCCGCTGGTTGTAGACAAAAGCCCTGAAATCTTCCTGGTAAGGTTTGATACGTACCGCAATAAGATTGCCGAGATCTGCAAAGTAATAATCAGCATCGTCCAATTGCTGGTCTGCATTGACCACTTTTTCGGAATAGATCCCTTTGCCGCTGTCTGTATTGTTCTCGATCTTGAAAGTGATGTCGCCATTGATCGCCTCAATAAAAATCTTATCCATGATGGATATATGCGGGTATTTTCCCAAACGGCGGTCTTCGAGTGTCGTTTTCGTCCAGTCAAATTCAAATTGATTGGGCAATTTGACTTCATGGATGCTGCGGTCATCCTGATACAGGAGCTTACCGTCTTTGATTAACCATTTGAATGCTTTGAGATCAGCCGGATTTTTGCTGGTCTGAAAGATCATGTACAAGTAGTTCTCCGTACGGCGGAATTTGGAGAAGATGGAATCTCTGTAATATTTATACAGGTTTTGGTAATCTGAGATGAAATTTTGATCGTTGATCAGATCGAGGGACTGCGGAATAAATTGATTATTCTCAAATGCATAAACACTGAAAACATCTTCCAGCTTGATCTCGGTACGCAGTCCAAAATGCACATTATATCCAAAAATACATTGATTATCCAAGGCCAGGATGCCACGGGCAACACAGTTGTTTTCTGTGGTAATCCGTTGATTGGCTTTGAGGACAAAGCTCGTGGAATTGAAGACTTCTTTACGGGCTTCATTCAAACCTTGGAGCCTTGTTGCTAATTCTTCTTTTTGTGTAAGAAGTCGCTTTCGGATAATCTCATATGCACCTTGGTCAAGGCTGTCGTTCTGATTTATTACGTTTTCTTCTGGCATAAAATGAGCTTTCTCTACTGGATTGTTGTGACAAAATCAATTTTAACTACCCGCAAGGGCCGTTTTGAAGTGGTCTTGCGGGTAATATAGTAAGCTTAAGATGTCTTAAGACAGCTTCTTGTTGGAAATGCCTAAGTTTTTTGCTAATCCAAATAAGGAATTGATAAAACCGGCATCTTCACCGTTTTCGGCATCTGTGGCTGCCTGTTGCAGTTTGATCAACGCCGCAGAAACTGTTAGGTTTTTGATGTCATTAGACGAGATACCATATTTATCTGCTAGCCCACGTACTTTTTCGGCGAGATCACCTTTGCCGTCTGGGCCCAATAGTGAATTTTTGATATCAGTGGCATGTTTCGAATTGTCGATCAAATGGTCAAAACCCTTGGAATTGGACACCTGGCGTACAATGTTTTCGAAGAACATGGTTTCACCACCGACGATATCAATTTTCGCTGTTTTAAGTGCTTCGGACAATACACTTGCCTGCGCTTGGGCAATATCTTTTTGGATGTTGATCTGCGCAAGTTCGATGTCACGTTCTTTTTGCAATTGTAATTTGAACTCTTCGTGATCCTTGCCCACACCATCCAGTTTTTTCATGGCTTCGGCTTTCTCTTCGATACCTTTTGCTTCGGCAAGAGCTTTCTCACGGACAACCTCGGCCTGTGCCAGACCTTCTTTGCGCATGGCTTCGGCTTTTTTCTCAATAACGTTGGCCTGTACCGTACCCTGCTTCTCTTCCGCTTCGGCTTTTGCGACCATTACCTCGGCTTCCGACAAGCCTAATGCGGCTTCCTCTTTCGCTTGTGCTTCCGCTATGATCTTGCGGCTTTCGGCTTCTTTGAGTGATGCTTCTTTTTTCGCTTCGGCATCTATTAATAATTCCTGTGCACGTTTTTCTGCAATCTTACGCGCTGCTTCGGCATCGATTACTTTTTTCTCTGCTTCTTGTTCTGCCGCAATTTTTGCTGCTTCAGCGGCTTTAACTGTAGAAATTAATTTCTCTTCCGCTTCTTGTGATGCTGCAATAACGCCTGCCTGTTTCTTCCGCTCTACTTCACGGAATACTTCAATATCTCTGACACCTTGTTGCTCTTCGATAACGCCTTTTTCCAATTGGACACGCTCTTTGATGACCCCTTGGATGCTTTTCTTTTCGGTCTCTATCGAACGCTCTTTGTCAATCTGGGCCAAGGTGACAATACGCTCACGTTCGGTTTGTTCCAATGCGCGGTCTTTCTCTACGCGTTCGGCTTCCACAGCATCTGTACGTTGTTTGTTTTTCTCGGCAATGATAATCTGACGCAGCTTATTTTCTTCTTGTACGGCCAATTGCTCTTCGGTCGAAATGCGGACGCTTTCATATTTTAAGCGCTCTTCTTCACGTACTTTTGCGATCTCTGCTTCTTCACGGGCTTTGATATTATCAATTTCACGCTTTTGCTTTTCTTCTTTTTCAGCAAGCTGACGATCCAATTCTAAAATCGCTTCGCGAGCTTCGACGTTTTGCTTTTTGATCAATTTCTCTTCATCGCGACGGATGAAGTTGGCATTGATGTTTTGTTTTGCTGTCAGCTCTGTGATTTTTTTGATCCCTTCACTATCTAGGATATTGCTGGGGTTTAGATGCTCAATATCTGTCTGCTCCAGATAGTCAATCGCACAGTCATCCAAAATATACCCATTTAAGTCTGTACCAATGATATTGAGGATTTCGTCACGGAACTCACGACGTGCTTCATAGAGTTCGATAAAGTCGAATTTCTTACCTACGGTTTTTAGCGCTTCAGAAAATTTGGATTCAAAGATGCTCTTTAATGTTTCGGGTTCGCTAGCACGGTCACAACCCAAGTTTTGGGCAACGTTGATCACATCGTCCACATTTTTGTTGACACGGACAAAGAAGGCTACTTTGATATCAGCACGGATATTGTCTTTACAGATCAACCCTTCGCTCTGCATACGGGCGATTTCAATTTTTTTGATGGAGATGTCCATGATCTCCATCTTGTGGAAAACTGGGACGACATACATACCCTTGTTGAAGGCAACTTTCGTTCCGCCGACACCTGTCCGGACAATTGCCTTTCCCTGCGGGATCTTTTTGTAGAATGCACTCAGTACAACAAAGAATGCAAAGATTAGAAAAACAGCTAAACCGACAATCAGCAATATAATTCCGTTTAAGCCGCTTAAAAATAAAAGAGGTTGATATAGCATATTGATTAGTATTTATTTAGATTTTAGTATTTAGATATGAGTATTTGGATTTTAGTTGCGCAAGCCTACGGCTTACCGATCAAGTCTTAATCCTTGCTCTTTGTTCTTTTTCATTTTCGATTAAATATTGTCAATGGTGATTTCCTTGGTGACATAATAATATTTTTTGTCCTTGGATTCATCCACAATGATGACATCATCGCCATAGCCGATTTTCTCGCCATTATGACTTACAACATTAAGACGAATTGGGTCTTGTTGGATGATAAATTCAGCAGAACCTATTTTTTTGCCTTCAATACTTGCACGCATTTTACCCATGCGGCCAAGGAAATCATGGCTCTCTTCACCATTATAGCCAATATTTTTGAACATTCTTGCTAAGGGTTTGGTCAGAAAATGCATTAAAAAGAACGTAACGATAAAAACCGGAACCAGGATCAATACCGATTTTATTCCCCAGGATGCGACGTCAATATACAATGAAGATACAATGGTGATCACCCAGCCAACGAATTTAAATAGGGTCACAATAAGCATAATGGGCACTTTTCCGACATTGATATAATCCATTGCCTTGGCAAAGAAACCCGGTTCGGTATGCGTATCGGAGTCTGTATGATGATGTGGATGATCTGGTCCATCGGTATCAATATCATGTGAGCCATCGACGTCACTGACATCAGGTGTAGGATGTAGGTCCACATCGGCATCCGCGTCAAATAGATGCACGCCATCGCCCATGAGAAACATAAATAACCAATACACCACAGACAGGCCTGTCAGGACAGTCATGATGCCATTTGACAATGGGTTGAATAAGATATTGATTAGTTCTGTCATCGTATTTTCTTTTAAATTTTTTCTCTTTTGAAGGTATAATGAAATGACCAGGAATTACCATTCATTTCAAGGTCCTGCATAGCGACCAGCTCCCAGCCCTGATCACCGAGGTCGTTCAGAATCTTGTCGATTTTGTCCGAGTCTAATTTGGTACCCCAGAAGCCTTGGGGTTCAATTTTGACTGTTTTATACTCAAATTTCCGCATCGCCATTCAATTTTCGTTTTAATTCTTCCAGTTCACTGTTGACGGAATCCGAACCACCGATGGATTCATTGATTTCATCTACCTTGCTTTTGTTGCCCGTTGCGATTTCACCATAGGCTTTTGCTAATGCTTCGTCCTCTTCGACTTTTTCTTTCATGCGTTCCAACATGGAAATTGTGCTGTTGGAATCAATGTTGGCCAGTTGCCGGTTGACCATTTTAGCTGCATTGGAAACCTTGACCCGTGCTTTCAAAGTTGACAATTCACTTTCCCATTTAGCTATATTGAATTTAAGTATATCCACATTTTTATGTAATTCCTCTGCGGAACTCTGATGAATTGCTGCCTGTTTTTCCAGTTCGGTAGCTTCGATCAATAATTGTTTTTTCAGTAATAGGGCCTCTTTGGCTAAGCTTTCTGCCTTTTCGGTAGAAAGTTCTCCTTTTTGAGCCTTTTGCAACAATAAAATAGCTTTGCTTTCAAATTCATTGGCTTCTTCTTTTTTCTTTTCACAGTTATTCTGCGTGCGTATGGCTAGCGCTTTTACTTTTGCATAAGCCTCTAACGATTGCTCCAGGTCTTCTTTCATCTCACGGATACCTTGCTCCGTCATTTTGATGGGGTCCTCCATTTTGTCCACTACAGCGTGGATTTCTGCTTGACCGATTCTGAAAATTCTCTTAAAAATATTCATTATTCTATAATTTTGAAAAACTTATTAACTGATTATAATATTCACTGATCAAAAGACTAAGTGAATTGATGGCTGCATCAAATTCATTCTGATCTAGATTATGTATCTGCAAAGTGTATCGGAATATGACCTTTCTGCCATCCTCCGTTAAGGCAAATCCGCCATGGATGATATCTCTATTTTTTATGAGCAACGATCTGAACATGTCCATGTTCTCGTTGTTTATGGTAAATAGATACTGCTCGAAAATTACGATGGGTTGTGCTATACCCACAATGAGATTACGAATACCATCATCTTCGTTTTCGATTACAAAGACACCTTCTTTTTCATCCTTATGGGTAATATTATAACCGATGTTGGCGATATAATTTTCAATTTTTGAGAAGTACATAATCAAGTTTTTTATATATTGCACATATTCTTTGCATAAAGATAGTAAATTGCAAAAATATTTTGCAAGAAAAAATTAATTTTTTTTTAAAATGAGTAACGTCGGGAATAATATAAAAAAGCTGAGAAAGGTGAAAGGATTGAGTCAGCAGGCTTTTGGAGATGTTTTTAATCTTACCAGGGGGAATATTTCATCTTACGAAGAGATGCGTGCCGAGCCAAAAATAGAGATTGTTCTAAAAATTGCAAATTATTTTGGCATTCCTGTGCAGCATTTGATTGAAAAAAATCTTTCCGTTAATGAGATTCTCAATTTTAACGATTATTTTCAGCCCGATACGCCTGCGGTGGAGGGCAAGCGATTGGCACAGGTTCCGTTATTGGAACGGGATGCCTTGCTCGATGCCTGTACTTATGTATCAAAATTGAATGAGCTTCCCGTCATTGAGTTTCCGTTGCAGAGCCGCAACCGTTTTATTGCGATGGAATATATGGATGCAATACCCGCACCAGGTGATTTCATTGTAGCACCGCGCTCAATTCTGTTTTTTGAAGAAATTGATATCGAAAGTTTACATACGTTAAATAACGCCTTTGGATTGTGTTTTTCAGCGGAGGAATTCTTTATTGGAAAATATGTGACGGAGGAGCGGGAAATAAGTCTGGTGTTAAACGCTTGGAAAAAAGTCGACTTTATATTGTCCGAGAAAGGGAATTTTTGGAAATTGTATGGTAAATTCGAACGAATATAGGCAATTACCCAGATCTATGTTTTTGTTACAATCGTATTTTTATTTGGTGGTGATTTCCTACGTTTAAATGCAAATGGAACAGTCAAATTGCGGATTTTCACAATTTACTTGTTTTTTATGAAAAAAAATATTTGGATTATGAATTAAAATAATTCAATTTTAAGTTGGTAAATAATTTTAATTTATTATAAACTTATTCATTTCATGAAACCTTCATAATTTATTCAATCCTTTTAGAGTGAATAAAATTGATCGCTTCATTACAATTTAAAAAACAAATTTATACAGATGAAAAAAATGGCATTATCTGCGGCAATTGCTGCACTTTTCTTTGCTTCTTGCAATAATGCGGACAGCAAAAAAGTAGAAACAAAAGATACAGTCACAACGACTGATACACAAGGAGGTGTGGCGCAAACAACAACTACGGAAACAACAACAACGACAGCAGTTCCAAAATTTAGTTCTCCAGAAGCGCAACAGTTGGCAGACGATTACACAAAATATGTAAATGAGTATGTGGCTGCAGCAAAAAGTGGAGATGCAACCAAACTGCAGGAATTGGTTGGAAAACAACAAGAATGGGCTACAAAAACAGCTACAGCTGCTTCTAAATTAACCCCGGAAGATGCCAAGTTATGGTCTGAGTATGCTCAAAAGTTGGCAGCAGAGTTAACTGCTAATGCAACAAAATAATTTAGATATAAGGGTATTTAAAAGAAAGTAGGGCAACAAGACATGTCCTACTTTCTTTTAAATCTTTGAATCAGAACGGTAGATCGTCCTCCTCCTCTTCTGGTAATGCTGGGACATCATCTTTTGATCCACTTGGATCTGATAGAATCAAAAAGCTTTCGACTTTAATCTCCGTAATATATCTTTTCACGCCGTCAGCACTTTCGTAGTTGCGATAGGTGAGCTTTCCTTCGACCATCAACTTGGTTCCGCGGCTACATTTCTTTTCAATGGTATTGTTTTGGTTTCCCCAAATGACAAGTGTATGCCACTGTACTTCTTCGACCCATTCACCAGCCTTGTTTTTGAAAAGATCATTTGTAGCAAGACGTAAAACAGAATAGCTAGTTCCTGTTGATGTGGTTTTGATGACCGGATCATTCCCTAAATGACCGATTAATTGTACTTTGTTTCGTAATGTACTCATTTTGTGTAATTTTTAAATGTTTCTAATAATTCTTATTTTAGTCATTGGTCATAGCCTTTAATCGCGTTGAATGACCTTGAGCAAAGATGAAAAGGAGATGAGATTATAATCGTCTGTTTACCATTTGTATTCGACTATAGTCGGTTGTAACCGTTTGTTGTCGCTTAACTTAGATTAAACACCATGGAAAAAGTCTGTTTGGAATGTGGACAAAATATACGGGGAAGATCGGATAAGCGTTTTTGTGACGATTCTTGCCGAAATGCTTATAACAATAAACTGAATAGCGATCAGACCAATTTGATTCGTAATGTGAATAATATCCTGCGAAAAAACCGTCGCATTTTGTTGGACGTATTAGACGGCGAGGGGATGATAAAAGTGCCGCGGGAGAAACTAAAAAGACAGGGTTTTGATTTCAAATTCCATACCCATACATTTGCCAATAGTAAGGGGCAGGTCTATAGTTTTATTTATGAGATGGGTTACCTTGTTCTGGAAAATGACTGGATATTGATTGTTCAAAAAAAGCCGCTTTAATCCATATTAATAACCTATTTCTTCGATGAAGGCCTTTTCTTCTCCTATCAATAATTCTTTGTAGAAATGAATGCTACTGAATTTTGGGAAAAAGGCTATTGACGTAACGGATTTTCCAGTTTGCTCATTCCGGGAAACTTCGGTTTGAGCAAACTGAATACTAGTTATTCTTAACTTACATCGGATCCTTTAATTCTAAAATAGTTTACTGTTGTGAAGATGATAATCACGGCATAATAGCACATTGGGATGAGCAGAAAAAACCAGCCTGTAAAAATATAATTTAAAGACGAGGGCAGTCGGATATGAAAAAAATCTGCTACAACCAGGTAGCCTATAAAGGCTCCGAGAAATAAAAGACCGGTGGCATGTATGATGATAATCTTTTTTAGATGCTTACTGTATTGGGCATCTTTATTTTGCTTGGTGTAGCCCATAATGGCCGGGACCAATAGGCCTAATAGTGGGTTGACCAGAAAAGTTAGGGAAGCTAGATAAAGAGCCTTTATGCTTCCGCTTTGGTTTTTGTCGATACTGATTTGATTTACATTTGGCATAATTAGTTGTTCTAAAGGAATTTCTAAAATCTGACTGATTTGTCTTAAACTAAAACCACTGATCTCTTCAGTCCCCTTTTCGATGCGTTGTACCGTTCTTAAAGATAGACCGGCTTGATTAGCAAGATCTTGTTGTGTCAGTCCTTTGCGCTTTCTAGATTGTTTGATAAGTTGATTTACTGTTTGACTTTCCATGAAACGAAAATGGTTAAAAGGTTGATGATTTTAAAAAAAACAATATGACAATAATATGCCAATGATATAGCAAGTTTGTAAGTTGTTAATAATCAAATATTTTGTATTATGAAAAATATTTTGAATCTTTGTAATCAATAAAATAATAATATAAATTAAAAAACGGAAGAATATGTTTGCAACAATAAAAAACCCAGCTTCGTCCTCAAAGAAGAGCCTTGGGCATATTCTTCGGAATACCGCACTCTCCTAATCTTCTTTTCCAGACAATTTACTGGCGCTTGGACAGGACATCGTATTGTGATGTTTAACTCAACGACCATTTTGAAATGGTCTAGCCGATAAAAAGAAATGGCATCCTAGTGTGACTCGATTTAGTCTCCAGGAGCCTAATACAGATCATGTTTAAAAAAAATTATGAATTCAGTGAATAAATATGTCCTTCAGGCCCTGGATAATTATCCATATTATCTGGAGGATACGTTAGAATCCCTGTCTTATGCCTTGTCATACGACGAATCCAATACCATGGCATTGTGCTTAATGGGCCGGGTTTATTCGGAACAACTATTGGATTATGAGCAGGCAAGGAAATATTTTCAGGAAGCTTTAACTCACAATGTGAATGCCTTGGAAGTTTACCCTTATTTTATACAGACCTTGATTGACATGGGTGATTATGAGGCGGCAAAGAAGACGATAAAATATGCATTGACATTGCCCGGGATAGCCCTGACAGTAATCTGGATTAAGAAAGTACTGTTGCTTGAGAAATTAAAGAAGTATAAAAAGGCTTTAAAAATTCTCAAAATGGCAAAGTTGGATAATATGAGCAGCGAATTATCCTCAACCTTAAAATCAATCGAAGATCGGATCAAGGGAAAAAAGGAAATGAGTAAGACAAGTAAAAAGCGAAGTAATTAATGATAATATACTTATTTCGGTTAAAAGGTCAAAAAATAAGCCCAAGATGAAATTTCATCTTGGGCTTTTATCAATATAGTGTAAGAATTATTCTGCTCTTAAGATTTTTGCAGCATCAACCATTGATTCTAAAGCGGCTTTAGTTTCAGGCCAAGCGCGTGTCTTCAAGCCACAGTCTGGGTTAACCCAAAGCTGCTCCGCAGGAACTACTGCTTTTGCTTTGCGCAATAGGTCTACCATCTCATCTTTACTTGGTACACGTGGTGAGTGAATATCATATACACCCGGGCCGATATCGTTCGGGTATTTGAAATCACCGGCGAATGCATTTAATAATTTCATCTGAGAACGTGAAGTCTCAATTGTGATTACGTCTGCATCCATTGCTGCGATATCTTCGATCACATTGTTGAACTCAGAGTAACACATGTGTGTGTGGATCTGTGTGTCATCCTCTACATTGGATGAAGATACACGGAAAGCACGAACTGCCCAGTTCAAGTAATCTTTTTGATCAGCTTTGCGTAATGGTAAGCCTTCACGGATTGCTGGTTCATCAATCTGGATGATTTTGATTCCTGCTTTTTCCAAAGCTTGTACTTCATCCAGGATTGCCAATGCGATTTGGTAAGTTGTTGTCGAACGTGGTTGATCGTTACGTACGAAAGACCATTGTAAGATTGTTACAGGACCAGTCAACATCCCTTTAACCGGGCGGTTTGTCAAGGATTGTGCGTAAGAAGACCAGCGTACAGTCATATCTTGTGGACGGTATACATCTCCGTAGATAATTGGAGGTTTCACACAACGGGAACCGTAGGATTGTACCCAACCGTTTTGAGTGAATGCATATCCTGCCAATTGCTCGCCAAAATATTCAACCATATCATTACGTTCGAATTCACCGTGAACCAATACGTCGATATCCAATTGTTCTTGAAGACGGATTGTGTTTTCAGTTTCTTCAGCAATTGCTTTATCGTATTCTTCTTGTGTGATCGCTCCTTTTTTCAAATCAGCTCTCCATTTACGCACATCTTTAGTTTGTGGGAACGAACCGATCGTTGTTGTAGGGAATGCTGGCAAGTTGAACTTCGCTTGTTGTGCTGCTTTACGGTCAGCAAATACCGATGTACGCTTAGCATCGTCATCAGTAATATTGCTTGTACGTGTTTTAACTTCTGGTTTGTGGATTAATGGAGAAGTACGACGGCTTTCGGCGGCAGCTTTGTTTGCTTCAAAACGTTTTGCTGTTTCGGCATCAACTTCACCTTCAGCTAAGATCGCTAGATCTTTTACCTCTGCTAATTTTTGTTTTGCGAACGCTAACCAGTTTTTTACTTCTGCAGGTAATGATTGCTCATTGTGCTCATTGTCCAAATCAAAAGGAACATGCAATAAAGATGAGGAAGGAGCAACCCAAACACGGTCTTTTCCTAATGCATCAACCGCTTGTTTGATTTTAACCAATGATTTTTCGTAATCATTTTTCCAGATGTTACGGCCCTCAACAATACCTAAAGATAATGTCAATGAAGCAGGAACTTTAGCTAAAACTGTATCCAATTGGTTTTCACCACGTACTAAATCCAAATGCAAAGCATGGATCGGTAAGTTAACCGCGATATCTTCGTTGTCTTTTAAAGCTTCGAAGTAGGTAGTAGCGATTAATTTGATATTTTTTGCAGCAGCAGCTAATTTCTCAAAAGTAGGTTGGTATAATGCTTTTACTTTTGCATCCAGATCCAAGGCCAAGAAAGGTTCGTCGATCTGAACATATTGTGCACCAGCTTCTGCCAATTTAGACAGGATCTGCTCATATACCGGAACCAATTTGTCCAATAGGTCGATACGGTCGAAACCAGCTTCTTTTTCTTTACCGATCAAAAGGTAAGTGATCGGGCCAAGTAAAACTGGTTTTGTCTCAATACCCAATGATTTCGCTTCGTTGTATTCATTCAAGAATTTCTCGGAAGTCAATTTGAATTCTTGGTCCTTTGTGAATTCGGGAACCATATAGTGGTAATTGGTATCCAACCACTTGGTCATTTCCATTGCAGTCACGTCAATTCCTTCTTGCTGGAAACCGCGGGCCATAGCAAAATATAAGTCTAAGCTGTAGTTGTTGTCAACTTTATTCAATAAAGAATGATAACGAGCAGGAATAGCACCAACAGTAAGGGTTAAATCCAATACTTGATCGTAAAAAGAGAAGTCATTGGAAGGGATCAAATCTATTCCAGCATCTTTTTGTGTTTTCCAATTGCCTTCACGAATCTTTTTTGCTGTGTCCAATAATTCCTCAACAGAAGATTTTTTAGCCCAATAGGCCTCATTGGCTTTTTTCAATTCGCGGAACGCGCCCACACGAGGGTAACCTAAATTGTTAGTCAATAACATAATAATGTTTTTAATATTTCTTTTTCAACTATATTTCTTGCTAGAGAGAAGGACACACTAGAATTCGGTGACTTCGGCTTATCATTCCCATATCATGTAGGGTAGAATTTAGCACCTTGTCAAGGGACAGGTTGCTAAGGCTTCATCGGGTCTATTCCCTCTGCCTTTCTCTATAAGCGACGCTAAGTTAGCACATTTTTTTTTGATATGCAAATTTTATATAAAAGTGCATTTATTTTTTATATTCTACTAAGAATAGAAATGTTTTATTTCTTTCTTTTCATTGGAAAGGAGGGTGAAATCGAGAATTAGTATTCCACCCCATTGCCTTTAGCTCACCAAGAGTTTGTAACCTTTTCCATGGACGTTGACGATTTCGACCTTGCTATCTTCCTTTAGATATTTCCGAAGTTTGCTGAGAAATACGTCCATACTTCTGCCGGTGAAATAGTTGTCATCATGCCATATTTTCAATAAAGCCTCTTCACGGGTCAATACATCATTCTTTTTTAAACATAGTAGGCGAAGTAACTCGGCCTCTTTGGTTGATAGTTTTTGCATCTGACCCTTATAGGAAATTTGTTGGCTTGTATAGTCAAAAAAGTAATCTCCAATTTCAAATTTGTCGGCGACAACTTCATCTTCTTTGTCTCTAACACTGCGTTTTAGCAGGGCATTAATCCGAAGAAGTAGTTCCTCAACACGGAATGGTTTAGTAATATAATCATCCCCACCTAATTCAAATGCTTCAGTCTTGTCTTCCATCATGCCCTTTGCAGTGGCAAAGATAATCGGTACTGTGCTATTTGTTTTTCTGATTTCACGGCCTACGGTAAAACCGTCTTTTTTAGGCATCATGACATCAAAAATGCATAAGTCATAATCATTTTTTTTGAACTGGGAAACGGCTTCTTCACCATCTGTACAGAGTGTAACGTCAAATTTTCCCTTTAATTCGAGATAATCCTTTAAAAGATCCCCCAAATTGGGATCATCTTCTGCTAATAATATCTTTTGCATAATGAATCTATTAATTTTCACTAATGTTCCTTGAATATACAAAAAAGGAACGTGTTATTTTTTTACGGGCAAAATTACTTCGAAGGTTGTGCCCTTATCTTTTTCACTTTTTACAGTGATCCTTCCATTAAGTCTTCTCAATATATCCTGGACATAACTGAGGCCCAGGCCAAAGCCTTTAACATTGTGGACATTTCCGGTAGGAATGCGATAAAATTGATCGAATATCTTTTGTAGGTGATCCCGGCTCATTCCGATTCCGTTGTCAGCAATGGTGATAACAATATTATCGCCAACATTTTTGGAATTAATATTCACATGTAGATCTCCTTTACTATACTTGATCGCATTATCCAATAGGTTGTAAAACACATTTGAAAAATGCAGTTCATCCCCCACAACGATATCTTTTGTTGCTGCAAGGTCAACACTGAATTGCCCGCCGATATTCTGCATGCGTAATTGCATACTGTCTGTCACTGCTGAAACGAGGTCATTGATATTTACATCGTCACGGTCAAGTTTTAGGGTTTCTTTCTCCAATTTTGCTAGATCTAATACACGTTCGATATGATTTCCAAGGCGAACATTCTCATCGTAGATGATATTGGCCAGTTTCTGCACACGATTGTGGTCCGCATTGATATCAGGGTCCTTGAGCGATTCACTGGCAATCATGATCGTAGCCACTGGGGTTTTAAACTCATGTGTCATGTTGTTGATGAAATCGGTTTTCATTTCAGACACCTTCTTTTGTCTGAAGATAATAATAAGTGTATAGGCAAAACATCCGACCAAAAGGAACAGTAGCGCCAGCATAGGGAGTAACAAATAGCCCATGTTGTCCGCTATGATTGCTTTTTTATTTGGAAAGTATATGGTTAACTTTCCCGGAGCAGCACCAATATCGCCTTTAAATAGCGCTGTGGAATATTTTGTGGTGTTTTTGGGGGTGTTTAATTCCGCTTCGTTGAGAATATTATTTAGCAAAATATTGCTTGTGCTCCATATTTCAATATTAAACGGTACTTTGATATCACGTTGAGCCAATTCTTCCTTCAGGAGTTCTTGAACGATAATAACGTTTAACCGGTCCTTTAGAGGTCTTTTGGCGAGTTCCATTCCGATGGCGACATCTTCGATGTAGTCGGCTTTTTTGCCGCCAAGCATCGCGACGGAGTCATAAACATTGAAACCATAGCCTGCATTTTTTTTGGAAAGCTTGTTTAATTTGGTTTCTAGTTCAAAAATTCGTTTGGAGAGCTTAGGATTGGATCTTGGTGGAAGTGCTACGATACTCTTGCCAAGTAACCGTTTAAAATCATCGATATGTACGATCAAAAATCGCGTGCTGTCGTCTTTAGCTTCGATACGAGGAATTGTTTTTGTCGCTGAAACAATAACATCCTCTTGATAATATAGCCCATTTGTTGGCGTTTTAACAATATTGATTTCAACGAGATCCTGATATTGGGTTCTTTTGACGTAAGTCTCGTAGAACCAATTTTCAATGTTAATAATGTTTGGATAGGTTGCCTTTAATCTATCTTCTTCAAGTTTGTACTTTTGATAGATTTGATCCAGCTTGGCCCTAAGATTTTCAATTTGGGTTTGAAGCTGGAGCTGCTCTGTCAATTGCTGTTGTTTAGCTTGCTCGCGTTTGGACTTTTCGATATTACGTTCTTGTTGTACCTTGGCGAAATCTACGACCTCACGACGCTCGAGCTTCCCCGCAACAGCTGTAAGTGCAGCATTGACTGATTCATCAAAAAGCTGGGATTTTTGACGATAGGAATCCCGCAGAAAATAGAATTGCATGGCCAATACCCCAATCAGCGCCAAAGACATCAGTCCAATGATTAATACAATACTATTTTTCTTCATTTAAGTTATGTTTTGCAAATGAATATTCTCAAGGGCATCATCAGCCCATAAACACTGAATTGCAGGGCTATTCTCTTAACCAATATCGTTGTTTACTTGAATTGTTACAAATATAAAGATGCTAACTTGTTTTGAAGCTGTTTTAACAATGTTTAACAGCAATTGCTTTAAATCTTGGTTATGTTATTGTAAATTAGGAGTTAAAATAGATTATGTTATGAAAACTTATGTATTATCATTGGCATTATCTTTTACAGTGGGAATTGCCATTGGTCAAATTAAGCAAAAAGAGTATCGTCCTTTATTACAGGATAAACACTCCAAGATGCCCGTTCTGGGATTAGATACGGCCTCAGCAAAGTATAATATGCCCGTTCAGAAATTCAAAAAGCTGGATAGTCTAGCGCCTATGCCGGGGACAGAGAAAATACCCAAGAGAAAAAAATCACAGCGTGACTCATTAAGGTTTAAGCTATTGGAAGATAGTTTAAAAGTGAAAGATTTCAAATTTAAGATAGATTCGCTCTATCCCAAAAAATAAAAAAGAAAGGCATTCGCGTTAAGAGAATGCCTTTCTTTTTTATGATCCTATTTCTTATAGCTGAGAAACGCGGATTGTATTTGTTTTGCCTTTTTCAATTAACGGTGTAGAGGCAGTGTTAATGATAATTGATCCTGGTGTAACGTAGTTGTTTTTTACGATAAATCTATTGACATCATGGATAGAGCCATCTGTACTTTCGAATTTGTCGTAAATAAATGTTTTTACGCCCCAAAGCAAACTCAACTGTTTCAGAAGTGTCTGCGTGCCTGTAAACACCAAAATATCTACATTTGGTCTATAACTTGTAATTTCAAATGCCGTTGCTCCGGAAGAGGTTAATACAGCGATGGCCGAAGCATTAGTTTTTTGAGCAAGATAAACTGAAGAAGCACAAATAGCGTCTGGAATAAGCGTTCCGTCGTGAATTTCACTAACTTTCTCATTATAATAAGGATAAGAAGTTTGTTCCACGTGGATAATAATCTTACTCATTGTTTCGATCACGATCTCTGGGAATTCACCTACAGAAGTCTCTCCACTTAACATCACTGCATCTGCACCATCCAATACTGAATTGGCAACATCGTTTACTTCCGCACGTGTAGGGCGCGGTGTAGTAATCATGCTTTCCAGCATTTGTGTAGCGATAATGACAGGTTTTGAAAGGTCTCTACATTTTTGTACAATGATCTTTTGAAGCCCCGGTACCTCTTCCATTGGAAGTTCAACACCCAAGTCACCACGAGCAACCATAACAGCATCGGTAGCTTCGATGATAGCATCGATGTTTTCGATTGCTTCAGGTTTTTCTACTTTCGCGATTACACGTGCATGGCTTCCTTTTGCAGCAATAATTTCTTTACATTGTGCAATATCTTCTGCCGAACGAACGAATGACATTGCAATCCAGTCAGCTCCGTGGTCCAATGCAAAGTTTAAGTTATCTAAATCTTCTTCAGTCAGGGAAGGGATGGATACTTTTGTGTTTGGTAAGTTTACGCCTTTACGTGAAGTAAGAACACCGCCATGCACCACTTCACAGGTAACAGTGTCTTTATGGTTGGTCTCTAAAACACGAAGTTGAAGTTTTCCGTCATCAAGTAATATGATTTCGTTGGCTTCAACATCGTTTGGAAAGTTTTCGTATGTAATGTAGATTCTGTTTTCATCTCCAATGAGTTCATGTGTGGTGATTTCAACTTTTGAACCATTGACGAGAACAGCACCGCCTTCTTTCATTTTTCCGATCCGAATCTTTGGACCTTGTAAGTCGGCTAAGATGGCAACATTGAATCCGGTTTCATTATTTATTGCATTTATGGTTTCGATTACCTTAAGGTGATCTGCCTGGCTGCCATGAGAGAAATTCAACCGGCACACATCAACCCCTTTGGCAATCATGTTGGTCAAAACTTGTTTGTCTGCCGAAGCAGGGCCTAATGTTGCGACAATTTTAGTCCTTTTTTGAACTTTTTCCATCTGTTTATTTTGTATTTTTAATGTTCTTCAATTATGACAACAAACAGCAAGCCGTATTGTTGTCTTTTGTAAAAACTAAATCGACTTAATTTAGATTTTAAGTTAGGTGTATTTGCTACACTAACCTACAGTCTGCTAAAATATGAGATTTTCTTTAGATTTCAATATTTTTGGAGATATTTCTTTTGCGATGACCACCTCTGGTAATTTGCTGATCCTTTTGATTATATATTCGACATCGTCTTCACAGATGTAATTTTTAATGATGACGAAGAAATCAAAATGGGGATTTTCTGGAATTAAAAAGGTTCCCTCAATACTTTTGTTATTAATGAGAAAATATTCTGTATCCGAATCAGGACTAAGGTAATGAAAAGCGGTGAAGTGGTAGCTTATTTTTTTCTTAGCATCAAAGATGATATGATATTCAAGCTCTTCTTCTGATTTATTTTTTGGACGGCCATCGTGATCATATTTGCTCTCTTTGCCTCTGGAAAAATCCAAATTTGTCACTTTGTTGATAAAATGGCAGAGACGGTAATCTTTCAGTGGGCAGGTGATGGCGAGTAGGGTGAAATCTAACTCTTCATCCATGTCCATATCTAACCTTGCTACTAACTTATTGACCACTTTTTTCCTAAAATATATGTTCTTATACTAACGAAGGTACTAATAATTTTAAGGTGGGAATATACTTTTTGTGTAAAATTTGAGTTAATTAGCTGAGCGTTTGGAATACAAAATAATTTTTGTTATACTTGAACTAAGTTAATATAGAGTGGGTTAGCTAGTATAAGACGCGAATAAGTTCGGTCGCCTAACATGGTGACTTTCATCTTAATATCGATTTAGGTTTGAATTTTGATGAAATTTATTTTTCTTTGCACAGATTTATTAAACAATTAAACTATAAAATCATGTCAGATATCGCTTCAAGAGTAAAAGCAATTATCGTTGAAAAATTAGGTGTAGACGAAAACGAAGTAACACCAGAAGCTTCATTCACTAATGATTTAGGTGCTGATTCACTTGACACTGTTGAGTTGATCATGGAGTTTGAAAAAGAATTCAACGTTGCTATTCCTGATGATCAAGCAGAAACTATTGGTACTGTTGGTCAAGCAATCGCTTATTTAGAAAAAAACGTTAACTAACTAATTTAATTAGGCTAATCGTAATAAATGGAGCTTAAAAGAGTAGTAGTAACAGGATTAGGCGCCCTTACACCAATTGGTAATACCGTCTCAGCTTACTGGGAGGGATTAATAAATGGTGTAAGCGGAGCTGCTCCTATTACGCATTTTGATGCGTCAAAATTCAAAACTCAGTTTGCGTGTGAGATAAAGGGGTTTGATCCACATGATTTTATGGATCGTAAGGAAGCTCGTAAAGTCGATCCTTTTGTACAGTATGCAATTGCGTCTACTGATGAGGCAATTAAAGATGCTGGCTTAGATTTTGAAAAATTAGATACAAATCGTATCGGAGTGATTTGGGGCTCAGGAATTGGTGGGTTGACAACTTTTACAGAAGAAGTTGCCAACTTTGCAAAAGGGGATGGAACACCACGTTTCAATCCTTTCTTTATTCCTAAGATGCTCGTTGATATTGCTCCAGGACATATTTCAATGCGTCATGGCCTTCGTGGTCCTAACTTTTCGGCAGTGTCGGCCTGTGCCTCTGCTACCAATGCAATGATTGATGCTTTCAACTATATTCGTATGGGAAAAGCAGATGTTATTGTTACCGGTGGATCAGAAGCGACAGTCAACGAAGCTGGAATCGGTGGATTCAATGCTATGCATGCCTTGTCTACAAGAAATGATGATCCCAAAACAGCTTCTCGCCCTTTTGATAAAGACAGAGACGGTTTTGTTTCGGGAGAAGGTTCAGGTGCCTTGATCTTAGAAAGCTTAGAACATGCCTTAGCACGTGGTGCAAAAATCTATGCAGAGATTGCCGGTGGTGGAATGAGTGCTGATGCGCATCATATCACAGCTTCGCATCCGGAAGGGTTGGGCGCTAAATTGGCAATGACAATGGCTGTCAATGATGCAGGTATGGATTTCTCGGATATTGATTACATCAATGTCCATGGAACATCGACACCGGTCGGCGATATCAGTGAAACGAAAGCTATTGTTGACCTGTTTGGTGAACACGCATATCAATTGAATATCAGTTCAACTAAATCAATGACGGGACACCTTTTGGGTGCTGCAGGGGCGATAGAGACTATTGCTTCTATCTTGGCTGTGCAAAATGATATTGTCCCACCGACAATTAATCACTTCACAGACGATCCGGAAATTGATAATAAATTGAATTTTACATTCAATAAAGCGCAAAAACGTATCGTTAATGCAGCGTTGAGTAATACATTTGGATTCGGTGGGCATAACGCTACCGTGATTGTAAAAAAATATAAAGCTTAATGTTTGATCCTTCAAACATGGTTTGGTAATATGAGCTAGCGACAGGTTCTTTAATTAGAACTTGTCGCCTTATTTTTAGATGAGATGCCTTTTTCAAGGATATACAAGTTATATGTTTCACCGGATCGGGAATATGTTAGGAAACTAAAAAACCTACTTGGTTTTATTCCCGGGAATGTGCATTTGTACAAGATGGCATTCAGACATAAGTCTGTTGCGGTAACGATCAAAGAAGGGGCGAAGAACAGTAATGAACGTTTGGAATTCTTGGGTGATGCTGTTTTAGGTTCGGTCGTTGCCGAATTGTTATTCAAGAAATACCCGTATAAGGACGAAGGTTTCCTGACCGAAATGCGTTCCAAAATTGTCAGCCGTGCAAACCTGAATCAGCTTTCCAGAAAATTGGGATTCAACGAAATGATACAGTTTGACGCCCGAATGATTAGCTTTCCGAATAAACAGGGATCACTATTAGGTGATGCTTTTGAGGCATTGATCGGCGCGGTGTACCTTGACAAGGGTTATGTATTTACGAAAAGTTTTTTGCTGAACCGAATTATTAAACCACATGTTGATATCCAATTATTGGAACAAACTGAGACGAATTTCAAGAGTCGGTTGATCGAGTGGTGCCAGCATACCGGAAAAGAAATCTTGTTCCAGCAAACGGACAATCCAGAAGGTGAGTCTTCAAAAATGTTTAGCATCGAGGCCGTTGTAGATGGGGTGGTATGTGGCTTAGGCCGTGATTTTAATAAAAAGTCGGCTGAAAAGCTGGCTGCGGAAAAAGCCTGCGAATTTCTTAAAATTCTTGAAGTAGAATAAGAGATTTTTATTCTTTAATGTATTTAGTACGCCGCTAAATATTAACTTTGCCAAATATGGCAGTAGTAAAACCTTCTTTGGCGAAAGGAACCCGAGATTTTTCGCCTTCCGAAATGATCAAACGTAATTATATTTTTGACACATTGAAAGCTGTGTTTAAAAAATATGGTTACAATGAAATACAAACCCCTTCATTTGAGAATTTAACAACCTTGACCGGTAAATACGGTGATGAAGGCGATAAATTGATCTTTAAGATCCTCAATTCTGGAGATTATTTGGCAAAAGCCCCGGATAATTTGTTACAAGAAAGGGCCTTGAATGAACTTATCCCTTTAATTTCTAATAAAGCCTTAAGATATGATCTGACAGTGCCTTTTGCACGTTATGTTGTGATGCATCAGAATGAGATTTCCTTACCATTTAAGCGTTTTCAGGTACAACCGGTTTGGCGGGCTGATAAACCGCAAAGAGGCCGTTACCGCGAATTTTACCAATGTGATGTCGATGTGGTGGGTTCAACTAGTTTATTGAATGAAGCTGAGTTTATTCTGATTTATCAGGAAGCTTTTGAGCATTTTGGGTTGAAGGATTTTAATATTAAAATCAATAACCGAAAGATCCTTTCCGGTATTGCGGAAATTATCGGAAAGCCAGAACTTATTGTCGATATGACTGTCGCCATTGATAAGCTGGATAAAATTGGATTGGATGGGGTCAATAAAGAGCTGTTGGAAAGAGGTTTTACCGAAGCTGATCTGAATCTGTTGAAACCGATCATCTTATTGGAAGGTTCAAATGGGGAGAAACTTGCGTCGTTAAAATCTATCTTGGCCGACTCTTCAATTGGTTTGACAGGTATTGCTGAAATAGAGGAGGTTTTCGATTATATTACCAAGTTGAGCGGGGATACGGAGCTGTTGCCCCGTATTATTGATCTGGATATTACATTGGCGAGAGGTCTTAATTACTATACAGGTTGTATCTTTGAGGTGAAAACAAACGAAGTTGCCATGGGAAGTATCGGTGGCGGTGGACGCTATGATGATCTTACAGGCATGTTTGGCCTGAAAGGGCTGACAGGTGTAGGTGTTTCCTTTGGAGCTGACCGTATATACGACGTATTGGAAGAACTGAATTTATTCCCAGCGGACAAAGCGGATTCTACTAAGCTTTTGATCATTAATTTTGATAAACAACTTGAAACCTATACACTGGGTTTGCTCAATAAACTTCGTAAAGAAAATATTGCAGTAGAATTATATCCCGCGCCAGTGAAGCTGAAGAAGCAAATGGGGTATGCTGATGGGAAGGGCATACCTTATGTCCTATTGGTTGGTGAAGAAGAGGTCTCCTCGGGTGAATTGTCCCTCAAGGACATGGAAAGTGGGGAGCAGGTGAAGGTTACGGAAAACGAGCTTATCCAAAAACTTCGTTAGTAAATAATTTGTATAAAATAGATTAAGCCAAATGATTATTAAGTCCTTTGGCTTTTTTATTTCATAAGTTTTTGATTTATTTGATTGTGCCGTTCATTTATTTGTTGAAAAATGCTATATACTTTAAATCAAATGTCTTAGAAGTGTCTTAAAGTAGAAATAAAATTGATTTTTGACCAAGGAAATTCATCCAAAATTATTAGATTTGTAGTCTAGAATTGTAAGAAAATCAAAACTTTGAAATGAGTTCAACACCTATAACAAAAGAGACATATTTGGAGTGGTATAAGTCTATGTTACTTATGCGTAAGTTTGAAGAAAAAGCAGGTCAACTTTACGGACAGCAAAAGATTCGTGGTTTCTGTCACTTGTACATAGGACAAGAGGCAGTAGTCGCTGGGACGATGTCGGTTATCAAACCTGAAGATTCTTTAATCACTGCTTATCGTGATCACGCCCACGCTTTGGCTAAAGGCGTTTCTGCAAATGCTTGTATGGCTGAATTATATGGAAAGATCACAGGTTGTTCAAAAGGTAAAGGAGGCTCTATGCACTTCTTTTCTAAAGAACATAAATTCATGGGTGGCCATGGTATTGTCGGTGGTCAGATTCCTTTAGGTGCTGGCATTGCATTTGCTGAGAAATATCTTGGTACAGATAATGTAAATATCTGTTATATGGGCGATGGAGCTGTACGTCAAGGTGCATTCAACGAAACACTTAACATGGCGATGTTATGGAAACTCCCTGTTATCTTCGTTTGTGAAAACAACGGTTATGCGATGGGTACTTCTGTACAACGTACGACCAATATGCAAGATATTTACAAAATGGGCTTAGGTTTTGATATGCCTTCTGCTCCGGTAGATGGAATGGATGTTGTGGCTGTACATAACGCAATGGACGAAGCTGTTCAACGTGCCCGTGCTGGCGAAGGCCCTACATTCTTAGAAATCCGTACTTACCGTTACAAAGGACACTCGATGTCTGATCCTGCAAAATATCGTACAAAAGAGGAATTGGAAGCGTATAAAGACCGTGATCCAGTATTGTCGACTAAACACGCTATTTTGGAAAATAACTATGCAGATGATGCTTGGTTTGCTGAGGTTGAAGCTGACGTGAAGAAAGTAGTTGAAGAGTCAGTGAAATTTGCGGAGGAATCTCCATATCCAGATGCTGATGAATTGTACAAAGATGTCTATGTACAACAAGACTATCCATTTATTTTAGATTAATACTCTTTAACTTGATAATATAATACAGAATGGCTGAAGTAGTAAGAATGCCGAAAATGAGCGATACAATGACCGAAGGGGTCATCGCAAAATGGCACAAAAAAGTTGGTGATAAAGTAAATTCTGGTGATCTGGTAGCTGAAATCGAAACGGATAAAGCTACAATGGACTTTGAGTCTTACCAAGAAGGTACACTTTTATATATTGGCCCGAAAGAAGGTGAAGCAGTAGCTATAGATGCTGTTATCGCTGTTTTGGGTGAACCTGGTGAAGATTTTCAGGCTTTGTTGAGTGGAGACGCTCCAGCCGCTGAAAAAGCACCGGAAAAAACCGAAGAAAAAAAAGTAGAAGAAGTTTCTGGTCCAGAATCTTCGGCTAGCACGGTTACTCCTGAGGAATTAGGATGTACCGTAATTACAATGCCATTGTTGAGTGATACGATGAAGGAAGGTGTTATCGCACAATGGAACTTCAAAGTTGGTGATACGATTAAATCGGATGATGCTATTGCTGATGTCGAAACAGATAAAGCAACAATGGAAGTTACAGCTTATGCTGATGGTACATTGTTATATGTCGGTCTTGAAGCTGGAGAAGCTGCAAAAGTAAATGATATTATAGCAATTGTTGGTCCTGCTGGCACTGATATTACACCTTTATTAAATCAAAAATCTGCTCCAGCGAAAACAGATACTACGGAAGCTGCTCCTAAAGCTGATTCCGCTCCGGCTGCAACTGCTGCCCCGGTTTCATCTGCTACTAACGACGACTCTCGTGTGAAAGCTTCGCCTTTGGCACGTAAGATTGCAAAGGAAAAGGGTATCAACTTGAGTGATATAAAAGGTTCAGCCGATGGTGGTCGTATCGTGAAAAAAGATGTGGAATCTTTTGTTCCGACTGCAGCTAAACCAGCTGAAACAAAAGCTGCTGATGCGCCTACAACAGAAACAAAAGCAATTACTTTACCTACTTATGTCGGTGAAGAACGTTATACAGAGAAACCTGTCAACCAAATGCGTAAGACAATTGCACGTCGTTTGGCTGAGTCCTTGTTCACTGCGCCGCATTTCTATTTGACAGTGTCTATTGATATGGATAATGCCATGGCGGCCCGTGCTCAAATTAATGAGATCGCACCAGTAAAAGTGTCTTTCAATGACATCGTTGTGAAAGCTGTTGCCGTAGCATTGAAAAAACACCCAGCTGTGAATTCTTCATGGCAGGGAGATAAAATCCGTTTCAACGAACATACCAACATCGGTGTTGCTATGGCTGTTGAAGATGGCTTGTTAGTTCCTGTAGTACGTTTTGCGGATGGTAAATCATTATCGCACATTTCTGCTGAGGTGAAAGATTTTGCTCAAAAAGCGAAGGCGAAGAAATTACAACCGGCGGATTGGGAAGGATCTACCTTTACGGTTTCTAACCTAGGTATGTTCGGAATTGACGAATTTACATCTATCATTAATTCTCCTGATGGAGCTATCCTTTCTGTAGGAGCTATACAGGCGGTTCCTGTTGTGAAAAATGGTGCCGTAGTTCCCGGTAACGTAATGAAAGTAACTTTGGGCTGTGACCACCGCGTGGTTGATGGTGCAACAGGTGCTGCATTCTTACAGACTTTAAAAGCTTTGGTTGAAAATCCAGTTAGATTATTAGCATAGATTTTATAAACCAATAAAATATTAGCCACTTTAGAAATAAAGTGGCTTTTTTTGTGCTAAAAATTCGTTTTTTTATACTAAAATCTTCATTTTAGCATTATTATCTTTACACTAGGTTCTTTATTGAAAATCAAAGAGAATACACATTCATTTCGTGCAGATATGAGATAATTGCGGTGAATAAATCGTATGACAATTAAGTAAAGACGCCCTTATTGAGACGGGAAAACATAACACAAAAATAGAAATCCAGGAGACGCAATACGTGAAATTATTTTTTTTAAAGGGAATGGTAGCTCTTTTGTTGGCATCTACAGTTGCCTGTAGTTCAAAAGAGAAAAAACAAAAAGAAGCGGCAATAGCACAGGCAAAAATAGATAGTACAAGACTTATTTACAATCCGCAGCATGCAGATCCCAAGATCGATGCTTTTATGAAAAACCTGCATGCAAAGTCCGCTTTTAATGGAAATGTGCTAGTGGCAAAGGATGGTAAAATTCTATATCAAAATACATTCGGCTGGGCCAACTATCTAAAACGTGATAGCTTGGAAATTGATGATAAGTTTGAATTGGCATCAGTCTCCAAACCCTTGACTGCTGTTGGTACATTGAAGTTGGTCGAAGCAGGTAAATTACGTTTGGATCAAACAATTAATGATTTTTATCCAGATTTTCCTTATCCTGGGATTACGATCAAAATGTTATTGACTCATCGGTCAGGCTTACCGAACTATGTTTATTTTTCGGAGAAACATTGGCCGGACCGCAAAAAAGGGATGACCAATCAGGATGTTATGAAAATGCTAACTGAGTTTAAACCCAATCGATATGGGGCTCCTGGTGGGCGGTTTTTCTACAATAATTCCAATTTTATGGTTTTGGGAGCGATAATCGAGAAGGTATCGAAACAGGATTATGCAACATATATGAAAGACAGTGTTTTCAATGTTGCGGGAATGACTAATACGGCTGCGTTGTCAAAGGCTGTATACGAAAAGATACCGACCAACGTCATCGGACACGATAAGATATGGCGAAGATCGGTGGTACAGAATTTTCAGGATGGACCGTTGGGAGACAAAGGAATTTATAGTACGGTAAGAGACCTTTACCGTTTTGATTTAGCACTTCGTGATGGCCGCTTATTAAAACAATCGACGTTGGATTCAGCTTACCGAGGTTACCCTGATGCAAAAAAAGGTATTTTTAGCTATGGATATGGGTGGCGTACTTTTGAACATGGCAATGATCATATTGTTTATCATACCGGATGGTGGCACGGTTTTCGTCATATCTATGTACGGGATTTGAAAAGAAATATTGTTATTGTTTTACTTTCAAATATGACAAATGGTAGCTTGGTAAAATTGGACGAACTCTATAAAATTTTAGGTATGCCCGTTTTACGCAAGAATGCTTATAGCACCCATGGTGACTTTATTATAGATGAATAATTGTATGCGTATCAATAATAAAACGAACGGATAATTTTGCTTTAATCGTTGATAATTGGATACTCGGTATTGAAGAAAACAATATGCCTGTCCTTAAAGGTAAATCATTATTGAACAAAGAAGTATAAGGATGAAAAAGACATTAATATTAGGAGCTAGTACAAACCCTTCGCGCTATTCAAATAAAGCAGCGAATATGTTGCGTAAACACGGACATGATATTGTTAACATCGGTTTGAGCGGGGGAGAAGTAGCGGGTGTTCCTATCGAAAAGAAAGGTGACATACACAGCGATATTGATACGGTAACGATGTATCTCGGCGAGCCGAATCAAAAAGAATATTATAATTATATTTTGGATACAAGACCAAAGCGTATTATTTTTAATCCTGGTGCGGAAAATGCTGAATTGGAGCAATTGGCCATGGAAAATGGTATTAAAACTGAAAGAGCCTGTACTCTTGTATTATTGAGTACAGGTCAGTTTTAGATTTTGGATTTCTGGATCAATTCGACTGACAGATATTTTGTGATAAAATAGTTTGTCAGACCGATCGTATTGCTATCTAGGGTCAAACTTGATACTTTTATATCGCAATGTTCTTTTAAGATCGCCATCGTATATGAATTGATTGCTTGTTGTATAGGGATTGTAATTAATTCATTAGCTTTTGCAATTTTGCCACCCAATACGATCAATTCAGGATTGAGCAGCTGGATCAGCGATGCAAATGCTTTCCCCAAGTTTGTGCCCAGTTTGGAGATTTGGTTTATTGCAAATTGATCACCTTTATTAGCCGCTTCGATAACATGGGTTGGTGTTAGGTGATCTAACTCTTCTTTCTGCAACTCATTAAGTTTAGTCAGTTCACCTTTTTGGATCTCCTGTTTTGCATTGTTGACCAAGGCAATTCCGGAAGCGACGGTTTCGAGACATCCTCTTTTGCCACAGTAACACAATTCCCCATTATCAATGAAAGGCATATGTCCTACTTCGCCGGAGTAGCCATCCCGTCCAAGATAAACTTCACCATTGGAAACTATTCCAAGACCTATTCCCCAGTCCATTAAGATAATTAGGCTATTTTTGGTGTTTTTAGCTAAACCAAATTTTAACTCTGCATATGCAGCCCCTTTTACATCGTTGAGTATATATACCGGTTTTTTGTATTTGTCTTCGAAGTAAGCTGTAATAGATTGTGATGCATCATGTAAAAATGTCTCATTTGTTCCTTCATCAGCGTTAATTAACCCCGGCATACTAATAATCAGGCCAGTTAGATTCGCAGTATCTACAGCTTTTTCTAGCAGATACTGATCAATAATTTGAGTAATATCACGCAGATTATCGGCATTGCGGGATAGTTCGTTGTCCAGTTCAACAGTTTCAGCAACGATATTCTGGTTGTTGTCCATGATACTCAATGTAATGGAAAACCGCTGGAGTTCTACGCATAGTACTTGAAACAGTCCATCGCATAGCCGATAGAGATTTGGTTTGCGACCACCGATAGATTCTCCCTTGTCAAACTGACGTACGATGTTGTCCTCCAATAGTTCTGCGATTAGGCTGTTGACTGTTGGAAGACTTAGCGAGAGATTTTTTACGATGTCATTTACTGATACAGATCCTAATTCGGCTATTAATTTTATAATAGAAAGTTTGTTGAATAGATTTTTCTTCTCAGGCTTGCTATCCAATTTTTTGTTAATCAGTAGGTTTACGGCTTTAGTCATAAAACATCATATTTTGAATTAGAGTCCTAGTTCCTTAATTTAATAAAAGTTTTTGGAATCATTCGGTTATTTTTCTCACTTGTCACACAAGCCGGTCTTTTGGAAAAAAGGGGATAAGACATCTTATCCCCTTTTTTCTTGCACTTCAAAAGACTATTTAATCCTTTTTACACGAATGTCTTTGAAGAATACTTCAGTTCCATGTCCTAAGAAACCAATATGGCCACTTGCACGTTTTAAACCGGGATGCTTTTTGCCATCCAGTGTTCCATTTTTACTGGCCTCAGCGATATCTGCATCGACAATAACGGTACCATTTAAAGTTACTTTAACACGATTGCCCTTTACATATATTTCTTCGGAATTCCACTCGCCCAATGGTTTTAAATGTCCTTTTTTGGCCGTTACCACACCATAGATAGAACCGTGGTATTGGTAAGGTTTTAAATCTTTATACACATCCGCGCCATCATCGAGTACCTGAATTTCCATTGCTTCATAAGCGGCATCACCTTCTAATGGCGCACGGATGCCTACGCCGTTATTAGCTCCGGGAGTGAGTTTGAAGTCAAAACGATAGATAAAATCAGCATACTCTTCTTTTGTATATAAGTTTCCGCCAAATTTCGCATTAGGATAGACCCAAATGTAACCCTCATCATTAATTACATAGGCTTTGTTTTCTGTCCATTTGTCGAGATTTGTTCCGTCAAATAAGACATCGAAACCTTCTTTTTTCTCTTGTTCACTTAGTTTAAAGACTTGTCTCCTTGGAAATTCTTTAATAAAAAGATCTCTATAATAAACAACTGAACCATGCGCCTGAAGTTCAATTTGTTCGGTCGGGAAAATGGATTGATTTCTGTCCCAATAATTTTCAAGTGGGATATTATCAGTTACCAATTGTCCATTTAACCAAACGGAGACATTTTCACCTTGCATTTTTATTTTAAAAGTATTCCATTCTCCCGTGGCATTGTCAGCCACTTTCAACGGTTTGCTTTCATTTTTTTGATTATTGTACAATCCACCTGATCCGACTTGTGCACCTACCCGAGTATTGGCAATATCCCAGATCTGAACCTGTGGGGTACCTCTTAAATAGATACCGGCATCACCCTCTATGCCTCCATAGTTCTCCAATTTCCAGTCTACTAACATCTCGAAATCTCCGTATTGCTTGATTGTAGCCAAATTATCTCCTTTTCCACTAAAGACAATCTCGCCATTTGATGCTGACCAGCCCTTACGCATGATCTCGTCTGCTTTCGCTTGTTCGGCTGCCAAAGTTTTGGTACTCATTTTACTCCGTTTGATCGGATCAGCGACCAATCCTTTCCAGCCACTCAGGTCTTTGCCATTGAAAAGCGATACATAACCCTCTTTTATTGGCATTTCGGACAAATAACGTACAACAGCTTCTTTGAGGTAACCACTTTCACTGCCGGATAACTTACCGATGACCTGTTCCAATACTTCTCGTACTTTGCTGCCATAATATTTATTATCCATGGAAATATTCATGGCGGTATTCGCAGCAGTTTCACCTAATTGTGGATCGGCCATTTTGTCCGCAGCAAAAATAAAAGCTTGGTAGGTGCCTGTTGGTTGTAAAGCTGCAAGTGCGGCTTTCTTCTGTTCTATCGTTTTTGCAACACTAAATGCATCACGTAATAACAGTGTTTTTTGATCAACAGTATTTGCTGAAGCGGAAATGGATTTGATTAATCCTTTGTAAATGGTATTGAATAGGCTCTCATCTTTTTCTGTTCTTGATAAAGATATCAGTTCAGGGAGAGCATTAGCGGATGACCAGTTTGCCAATGATGTAATGGCTGCTGCTCTTAATTCTGGATTGCTATTGTTCACATAATTGCTGACAGCCTTTAACGATTGATTATCTCCGATCCCGGCAAAAATAGGGAAGTATTTTGCAGCACTGGGTGCAGCGGATCTTGAAATATTTGCAGCCAGTTTTCCTGTTAAGCCGTCGGCATCTGGGCTTGAATGAACTACATTGACAATCGCTTTTTGCAATAATGAAGCAGATTTTGGATCTGTAGTGTGGTTCAATCTATTGAAAAGTTCTTCGATATCGGATTCCAGAGCGACATTGGGCAAGGCTTTATTTACCGCTTCCTCAACAGCGGGATTTGTTGTTTTAATTGCCAACACGGCTTTTGATGACGCATTATTGGAGCGTTTACTCAAGATATCCAGTAACTGAATTTTTTTGCTGTCATCAACAGTTGCGAGCGCGTTATTGACATCATTGATTACATTCGCGTCCTTGGAAGAAAGGATAAGTGCCTTAACCGAATTATTGAATTCTTGATCCGCATCAAACGCCTGAATTAAGGTATTGGTTTCTTTGCCTTGCGAAAGCGTATTGATCGCACTTAATCCAGCTAATTTTGTGACTGGAGATGTCGCTTTACCTACTAATGCCTGGATTGCTTTTAAACTACTTGCAGATCCGTTATGTGCAAGGTAGTTAAGTACACTTTCCTGTACTTCTGGTGTGCCCTTGCTCGCTAAAGCGAGAAGGCTCTTCGCATCAGAACCTTCGCCATATTTACCTAATAATTGTAATGCAAGATTACGATAGGCACCATTATCACTTTTTATAGCAGACATTAGATTTTTTTTCTGCTTATTTGGATCTATGGCGGCCAGGAGCTTCAATGAAGCAAATTGCCCGTTGATGGATTTTGCTTTTTGTGATTCTTGAAAGAATTTGTTCAGGAATTTGATCGCATCTTGATCATGCTTATTGTCGATCAGCGATTGCGCATAGTCAATGCCTAGTCCGACTGCATCGAATTTGTCGTAACTGTACGCCGCATCGTTCAATTTATTCTGAAATAAAGAAGCAGAGGCTGTGCCGCCTATTTTACTGAGTGCAATAAGTGCAGTGCGTTGGAAAGGGTCTGAATTATATTTTTGCGTTAAATTTAAAATTGCATTTTCTGCAGTTTTAACCTTTAAATCACCTAAGGCGGTAACGATAGCGATTGCTGTTTTTTCGGTTGTCGAAGCTGTCAGTGCTTTTTCCAGTGCTGCAGCAGACTCGCTGGTACGGATAGATACTAACGTTCTGGCGGCAGCGTCAGCAAGGTAATCGTTTGTTAAACAGTTTGCAACAGCTGGAATTGCCGAATTGTCCGCGCATTGGCGAAGTAAACGCAATGCAAAGACTTGATTTGTGGGTTCGCTCAGTTGGGCGATGGATTTTGCCAATCCTTCAACAAGTACTTTTTTTTGCTGCTCTTTTCCGGGCTGATTGACATAAAAGGAATAACTGTTTGCAGCAAATTCAATTGGTGCATTATTACTTCCGGGAGCTTTTAGACCTTTTAGGAAAGCAACGATGTCGTCTGCACTAAATCCTTCCAGCTCATGCATGGCGAGTAGGAATTTCTCTTTTTCCTCTGCGGGCTGTTGGGCTAGCACATCAGCTATTTTGGTAGCTGTGGTTCTATTTTGGGGCTGCTGGGCGTATGAAGCGCTCGAGATAAGAAGCAGTACAGCCAGCGAATTAAATATCTTTTTCATCCGTTTAAATCTGTTTATTCATTAGTCAATTTTCCCTTTAAGGCATTCATGCTGCCTTTGGCGGTTTCAATTGTGATGAAGCTATCAGATTTATTCATTTCCCTATGTAATTGAATAAATCATGATGGTTTCATTGAGATTATTTATCTTTTATCGGTATGAAGCTCCATGACTTGTTTCTGTCCATCTTTGTTATGATGTTTTTCTTAAGTATATGATGTTTCATCGGATTATAATTGTTAGATGGACCAAGGACCTCTCATGGGCTGATGAATTAAACGATTTGCTGCGTCATCATCGATAAATTGCTCGTTTTGAGAATCGTATTTTAATGATCGGTTGAGGCGCAGCGCTGCCAGTCCCATATTCACCAAAGTGCAGGAACGGTGTCCATTTATTTCATTTAGAGCAAACTTTTCACGTGTCCTGACAGATTCCAAGAAATCGGTGATTTGTGGTGTCGGCTCAGGATATTGTGCGAGTTTTCTTTCCAAATCTGGAATATCAGAAGCAAATCCTTTGTATAATTTACCTTTAGGGCCTTCGATATATGCTGCTTTTTCATCTTTGGCTTCACCATCTAAAATGATTTGACAACCATCCGCATAAGTAAAGGTAATACGTCTCCAAGTACCTACCGCATCGGGATGTTGCTGTGGTGCGTCCACATCAACGCTTATTGGGCTTTCATTGTCCTTACCCAGGAAATATTGCACGGGATCCATGTAGTGTTGTCCCATATCCCCCAATCCACCGCCATCGTAATCCCAATATCCTCTAAAAGTAGTGTGCGTACGATGTTTATTGTATGGCTTATAGGGGGCTGGCCCCAACCAAAATTCATAGTCCAATTCAGCTGGAACTTGTTCCTCAGGAAGGTTTTCTTTCCCTACCCAATAGAATTTCCAGTCAAACCCTGTATGCTTGCTTATCGTCACTTTCAATGGCCAACCCAACATGCCTGTATCCACTAGTTTTTTAATTTTGCTAACAGGTACATTCATTCCATAAAAATCATCTTTAAAGCGAAACCAAGTGTTCAGACGGAACATATTTCCATGCTGTGCAATAGCTTCTTTCACTTTCTTACCTTCGCCTATAGTACGTGTCATCGGTTTTTCACACCAGATATCTTTTCCAGCTTTGGCAGCTTCAATAGACATGAGGCCATGCCAATGCGGTGGAGTAGCGATATGAACAATATCTACTTCTGGAGATTTAATGAGTTCTCTGAAATCATGGTATTCTTTGATTCCACCACCCAAGTCTCTTTGTGCAGCCGCGAGATGCCTTGTATCAACGTCACAAATGGCAACTGTTTTTGTTCCGGCATAACCAAAGTGACCTCTGCCCATATTCCCGACGCCAATTACTCCTTTGGTTAAATGATCACTCGGGGCAAGATAGCCCTGGCCTCCAAGTACAAAGCGCGGTACAATAGAAAATGCCGCAGCACCTACCACTGATTTTTTAATAAAATCACGCCTTGATGAATTCTGTTCTTTCATGTTGGTTGGATTAGTTGTTTTATAATTGATCCATTTAGGCTGTTAAAAAATAACCACAATTGGATATTGAACTTAAAAATAGATAAAAAACTGATAAATATAAACTGATAACTAAAATTTTACGTATTGTTTGCTCAGGTTTTATGAAAAAATAATAAAAGAACAATTCTAAATCCGTTTCTTTCATATATAATGTTCGATTTAATTGTTCTCACGCATCACAGTGATATGAAATTGTTACATAAGGATGCTGTACAGCGTTATCGTTGAAAACCGGAGGCTTTTTCTGTATCGCGATCTACTTTTTTATGAGAGGACAGTTATGGAGCATATGAGGATTTTGAAGGGAAAGAACTATTATTGCCCCATATTTATACCTATCTTGGATGTTCAGTTCGTTTTGCTGTTAATTCGTCCGTATAGAGATAGGATTGTATGAAACCGAAAACACTCAATCGTTTTCGTAAAACAAGCTTGATTATCCTTAGAGAATCCGAGATCTTTATGGGGCCTTCGATAGAGGAAAACCGATATGACGCGACCAAGGATACTATTATTGATTATTATTTATACGATCTCCTTATATAATAAGGGATTTGGACAATTTAAGGTTGCTCCGCTTGGAAATACCATATATGAAGGGGTATTTACGGGGAATGGTTTATTGGGAACTATGACTTACCTATTGGATAATAAGTCAGTGCGTATTGACATCGGCAGAACGGATGTATATGACCATCGTGCGAATTCGGAGGACAAGTTGTTCGAGAAGGCCCGCCTGTCATTAGGTTATTTTAATCTGGAGCTTGAGAGTTCAATAGCACAAGCCAAAGGTGATATTTATTTGAAGGAAGCTTATGCTTTGGCTACCTTCTCGACTGATCAAGGACAGATCGAGGTAAAGACCACGACGCTTTCTAATGTAGACGTCATTCTATTGGAGGTCTTGAAAAAGGACTTTAAAGGAAAATATACGCTCAACTGGGTAGCTGATTCTGCGATTAGTCCACGCATGCAGTTTAGCTATACCCAAAAGCCGAAGACTTACCTTGCCAATCCAGTAGGAGTGAAGGGCCGACAAGATAATATAAATTTCTTTGAGCAGCCGTTGACAGCAGGAGGCGGTTATACGACTGCTTACCTACTGCGCTCAACTAAAACTATTGATACCTATGTGATTACAGTTGGCTACAGTCAGGCTGGAAAGGATTTTACAAAAAAAACACTTGACTATCTCCAAAAATTTGATGAAAGAAAAATAACCAAGGCTTTGGCGGAGCATCGGCAATGGTGGGCCAACTACTATAATGCATCTGCACTCGAATTGCCCGATGGGGTTTATCAATCTTTCTACGATATGCAATTGTATAAGCTGGCAAGTGCTACACGCTCGGATAAGCCTGCCATGGATCTACAAGGACCATGGACAAGTCCAACCCCCTGGCCTGCTTACTGGCTTAATTTAAATATGCAACTTGCCTATTCGCCGACATTTAAAGCCAATCATTTGGATATTGCGCATTCTTTGATCCAAATGATTGATCGAAATAAGGGAAACTTACGCTCGAATGTTCCGGTGCCTTATCGTTACAACAGTATCGCTGTAGGTCGTTCTTCGGCTGCTGATTTATGGAGCCCGGTACTTCTGCAGAAAGGTGTCAGCTTGGAAAGAGCGGCAGATGGTGAGAAGGAACTCGGTAATCTGTTATGGCTGCTGCATAGCTACTATCAGTATTATCGGGCAACGCTGTCGCAAGAGGTGTACGATCGTCTCTTTGTACTTTTGAAAGAAGCGGTCAACTATCATTTGCATTTACTGGAAAAAGATCAAACCGGAAAATATTACATCACTGTAAAGACCTATTCCCCTGAATATTCCAAAGGATTTGCTTATAATACCAATTACGACCTGTCCATCCTAAGGTGGGGTTTAAAAACACTTTTAGAACTGGATAATGAACGGGGAGGAAAGGATTCGCTCCATGCTACATGGAAGGATGTGCTACTGCATTTGGTTGAATATCCACAGGATAGTAATGGTTTTATGATCGCCAAAGATGTGCCATATGATGAATCACATCGTCATTATTCACACCTCATGATGATTTATCCCTTTTATGACGTGAATTGGGATCAGACTGAGAATAGGGGATTGATCGAAAAGTCCATCGCACATTGGCAGAGCAAAAAGCAATGGCTCCAAGGTTATTCATTTACGGGTGCTGCTTCCATGTATGCGATGATGGGGCGCGGCGATTCTGCTTTAGCTTCATTGGATGTTTTGTTGAATAAATATATTAAACCAAATACCTTATATGCCGAAAGCGGGCCTGTGATCGAAACTCCGCTGGCTGCAATGGCAAGCATTCAAGAACTCTGTTTACAATATTGGAATGGGATATTACGTGTATTCCCGGCAGTTCCAAGCAGATGGAAAGATGTTTCGTTCAGTCATTTTTTGGCCGACGGAGGCCATTTGATTTCCGCACGACGACAAAATGGAGCCACAGTAGCTGTTGAGGTTAAAAGTCAATATGGAGGATCATTAAAACTCAAGCTTGATATGGCGAACCCATCCGTTAAAATACATGGAAAAGGACGGTATACGAGACAAGTGGATGGGTTGATCATATTAGAACTCAAAGAAGGTTCTACAGTCGCTATCCGTGAAAACGACTAGCGCAAAAAGCATTCAATCAATAACGTAAAAAAGGGAATAAATAATGAGACTTAAAAAGCAAATTTTAATGATTTTATGGACTGCTTTGGGAACAAGTAGTGTGGTTTATGGGCAAACAGCAAAATTGAAGCTGTCGAAAGAATTTGTTCAGCAGCAACTTGACGGCGCTGCCAAGCAGATAAAAGTTTTGGATAAGGAAATGCCAAAGGATAAATTTCCAAAAACATTTGAACATGGCAAGGAAGTTTTTTCATCGTCGAGCTGGTGGTGTTCGGGATTTTATCCCGGAACTTTATTTTATCTGTATGAAGGAACCCAGGATCAGCAACTATTAAAGAGCGCTGAAGATAAATTGACCTACCTGGAGAAGGAGAAGAACAATAAGGGGACACATGACCTGGGCTTTATGTTGTTCTGTAGTTTTGGGAACGCGTTAAGGTTGACTGGAAATACCCAACAATATAAACCCGTTTTGACGACAGGGGCAAATTCGTTAGCATCGCGCTATAGTCAGAACACAAAAGCAATTCGTTCTTGGGATCACGGATCGTGGGATTATCCGGTCATTATAGATAATATGATGAATCTGGAATTTTTAACGCAGGTTTCTAAAATTACAGGCGATAAAAAATATTATGATATTGCTGTCACACATGCTGAAACGACATTGAAAAATCATTTTCGAAAAGATTATAGTTCGTATCATGTGATTGACTATGATAAAAATACTGGTAAAGTGCGATCTAAAAAAACACATCAGGGTGCTTTTGATGAATCTGCATGGTCGCGTGGCCAAGGCTGGGCTTTATATGGTTACACAATGATGTACCGTGAAACAAAGAAAAAGGAGTTTTTAAAACAAGCGCAACAGATAGCAAAATATATCCTTGACAATCCAAACTTACCCTCAGACCTGATTCCTTACTGGGACTTTGACAAGGATAAAATCGCTACATCTGACAAGATGTATCCGAATAAAGATTTGAGAGATGTATCGGCAGCAGCGCTGTATGCCTCGGCGTTATTGGAGCTTTCACAATATACAAAAGGTCAGGAATCTGCAAATTATCTGGATAAAGCAGAAACGATGATCAAAAATCTATCGCAAGCACCTTATTTGGCTGCTTACGGACAAAATGGGGGTTATATTCTTCAACACAGTGTGGGGGCACTGCCTTTAAATTCGGAGATTGATGTACCGTTGACTTATGCTGACTACTATTATGTAGAAGCACTAGTGCGTTATAAGCGATTGTTGGCCGGCGAGCCATTGATTAAGGAAATCGCAAAATAAATAGACATCACATACAATATGAAGCCACATTTTTAGCCTAAAATGTGGCTTCTCTATTTGATGCCCCTGTTTAACATAATGTTTCAGCTGTCTTGCTCTGGTTGTGAAATTTCTTCAGACGGGTTATGTCCAAATTGTTTCTTGAATTCCCTGCTGAAGTATTTTCTTTCGGAAAACCCAACGGCATAGGCGACCTCACTGATATTCATTGACGACTTCAACAACGTTTTGGCTTTATTAAGTCGGTACATCTTGACATAATTGTTGATAGACAAGTTGGATATGGCCCGGAGCTTACGATAAATAATCGGCGCACTCATTCCCATATTGCGGGAAATAAAGTTGACGTCAAAATCAGCTGATTGGATATTCGCTTCGATCAGTTGATCCAATGTCGCAATAAATTGAGCATCCAGTTCATTGTCGAAATCTGTTTTTTTAACATGAAACTCACGGCTCTTTTTGTGACTGATCGCCAGGAGGTTTTGCACAGATAGAAATAACTGTCTATTATCGAAAGGTTTTGTTAGGTAGATGTTTGCTCCGTATTGCAAGGCTTGGGTCTGAGAATTGCTATCTGTCACCGCTGTCAGTAAGATAACTGGAATATGACTGGTTACGATCGTTGTTTTTATGGCCTGACATAATTGTGCTCCATTCATATAAGGCATCATAAGATCTGATAAAATCAAATCAGGTATATATGCTTGTGCCTTTGATAGTGCATCTTCGCCATTGACGGCTGTGATGATGGTGTAGCTCTCCTGAAACAGGCGGACAATGGTATCCAATAGTTCTCTATTGTCTTCGACAATAAGGAGAGTCTGCCGCAAGGAGTTATCGAGCACGAAAGGCGTTACAGGGGTTGGATCTTCAGTCGTGCTTGGGAAGGGCTCTTCCAGGGAGATTGCTTTGCTGTCTGATTTAGGTAAATGCACGCTGAATACGGTCCATTTCCCTTTTTCATTTTGTGTTGTGGAACAGTTTACTTCGCCTTGATGCTGTTGGACAATCTGTTTGGTTAATGCCAATCCGATTCCGGTGCCTATGGTATCATTTGCTTGTTCCTCCCGATAATATTCTTCAAAAATCTTGAATTGATTCTCTGTAGCAATTCCGATTCCATTATCAACGATGTTAATGATGGTATTGTCTTTGTTATCAACAAGTTCTAGGTAAACGGTGCCGTTTTCTGGGGTATATTTAATCGCATTTGACAAAAGATTGAACATCACTTTATCAAATTGTACCGTATCGATGAACTGGAGTCCAACGCTATCCAGTTGCCGAATATAGTAGTTAATGTGTTTATTCTGCGCGAGATCGTTGAGTAGGTAAAAGGTATCTTCTATATATTCCCTGAAAGGGATGTAATTTGGTTTCAATACGAAATGTTTGTCATCAAATTTTTTAAAATCAAGTAGTTCGTTAACAACACCTAGTAATTTAGTGGCATTCTTTTTAATACGTTTTATTTTAGATTGGGTAGACGATAAGTTTGCTGTTTCGGAAATAATTTCATCTAAAGGTGCTGTTATCAAGGTCAGCGGTGTTCGGATCTCATGAGAAATTTGTGTGAAAAATTTTATTTTCTTTTCATGGTCGCGTTCGGAATTGATCAGCATCTGCCGTTCGACGACAAACTTAATAATAAAGTGTACTCCGAGCGCAAATAGCCCTGCATATAATAGATAGGCCCACCAGGTCCTCCAGAGAGGGGGCTTGATATCTAGGTGTATCTGAAGGGGAGTATCGCTCCAGATTCCATCATTATTGCTTGCGTATATGGTTAAGGTGTGCTGTCCCTCTGGGATATTTGTATACCTGACGCTGGGTGTGCTGGTTTCTATCCAATCTTTATCAAAGCCCTCGAGTTTATAACGATACCTGTTTTTCAGTGGTTTAATAAAATTGGAACTTGAAAAATTAACTGTGATGAAGTTTTCGTCATGGCGTAATTGCAGCTGATAGCTGTTGGATTTCTCGCCTTTTTGGAGACGTCCGTAATTTAAGGGGCTGTCCTCAAGAAATATATTCCGGAACAGGACATTGGGTTTTGCCTGGTTGAAGGTAATTTTTCGGGTATCGATGGAAACCAGTCCGTTCAGTGTCGTGACAAATAGCATACCGGCTTCGTTTTTATAAACCTTGGCCCCTTGCATATTTTTGACAGGCAGGCCATCATATTGATTGAGTGTTGTTGTGTATTTTGTTGTTGGATTAAAGAAAATCAGTCCATTTTTGCTGCTAATCCAGAAATGCCCATCGATCATGATAGGCCAGCCTAGGGTATTATTAGGGAAACCCACTGTAAGGGTCAAACGATCTTTAAGATCGAAGTGATATAAATCTCCTTTTGAAGTAATCCAAACACTGCCATTTGGGGCTACGTAAAAGCCATTTACGTAAAGTGAGCTTACTTGCTTTATGGGGTGGATAGTAGCACTAAAATTCTTTTTCCGAAATAGCTTTCCTGATTGGAGTAAATAAATCTGCTGTTTATCATCTGCCTGTATCTCATCTATTGTGTTTGCTGCGAGCGAGGAATCAAAATGTGGTGGTTTTTCCTGTTCCGCAATGTAAAGTCCCTTATTTGTACCTAAATAGATTCGTTGTGCTGGATCTACATAAATACTGTAAATATTGTTTTTCAGATTTAAGAGGTCCTTTTCGAGGAAGAAATTTTTGGTGTTGCCTGATTTTAAGTCAATGACGGAGTAGCCACCACCATATTGTGCGGCGTATAATTTTTCATCCCGAATATAGAGATCTTTTATAAGGTTTGATCGGGTAAATTTGGGCTGCGGACTTGTATTTCCTGTAATTTTATCAATTTTATTGATCCCTTCCTCTTCAGTCCCTATCCAATCGGCATTCTTGGAAACGGCAAAACTACCAACAATATCGCTATTCAACCGTTGATGTAACAAGGACCGTGTAGAATAAATTTGTATGGGGATCAAATCGGGATAAATTGCGTTGATACCACCAAAATATGTTCCTAGCCAGATCACTTTTTGGTTATCCATAAAGATATCATAAATTGAGTTCTGACTGAGGGAGTTTTTGATGGATGTATTATGTTTGTAATTCGTGAAAACAGGGGACCCGTTGAAAATGGAAAGACCTTTCAACGTTCCAATTAATAGTTCCCCATTTGCATTTCTAATGATTTTGCGAACATTATTGCTCAAGAGATTACTATTTTCTTCGCTTAGATTTCGCCAGTTTCCACTGGAAAAATTGAACAGAAATAGCCCATGTAATTTTGTCCCTACCCAAAGTGTGTTGTCTTTAAAATGCATTGTACTAAAGATTCGTTCCTTTGGTGGTAATAGGGGAAATCCCAGGTTATGGGTTTGAGATATTCGTTTGTTTTTATAGGTAAATGATTCGATACCGTCGGAGCTAGCTATCGTATACGAATCTAGTCCTGTTTGAACGATAGCCTGCGTATGGGGGCGATCTAAAATTAATTTAAAATCATAGGAGCCTGAAGCTGGAACAGCTACGTATAAGCCTCTGTTTGTACATAGAAAAATATGACCGGAGAGAATTTGTATATCCGAGACAACGAGTTTTTCGATAAAAGGCTTTCCTCTTTTTAATACAGCCTTTCGTTTGTCTATGTTGAAAATAAATACTTGAGTTGCGGTAGCAATGAAAAGATCATCTTTGTCGTTTATACAAATCTTATTAATATAATCTAATTTGTTGAATATGCTATCCTGAACACGAAGGTTTACAATAGTTTGTGAGTCGTAAACAAACAGATTGTCCCCTCCTCCAAACCAAAGTTTCCCTTTTTTATCCTGAGCGATAGTTAAAACTGCCTGCTTATCTAATACATTGTCCTGTGTTAATGTCTCAAAATTGAAGTTCTGAGCCAAACAGGACATAAGTGGGCAAAATAGCCATACAATAATGACCATGTGTTGGATCTGCTTTACGAGGAAATTCATAGATAAATAGCGGTTACAGTTCAAATTTAAGATTTTACCCCTTAATATTTATAAAAATCACCCTATTAAATAGTTACGCTTGCTCAATTTTGATACTGTTAAGCAACCAATTTTTAATTTATAAAACCAATTTCCTAAAGTATGGTTAAGTTTTACGCAATTGGATTGTCCGCTATGACATTATTTGCTGTTGGTGTCGCTAACGCCCAACAGAAAGTAAGTGTTACAGGACAAATCAAAGACAGTCAGGGAGCACCATTATCAGGTGTTACAATTCGAGAGAAGGGAGGAACACTCTCAACCTCCACAAATGGATCGGGAACCTATTCCTTGTCCGTCAGTCCCAACGCAACACTAGTAATCTCCTATGTTGGATATCAAAACCAAGAGATAGCCCTCAACGGACGAAATGTCGTTAATGTAACTATGGATGGTACGAGTTCGGTTATTGATGAAGTTGTTGTTGTGGGGTATGGAAAGCAGAAAAAAGAAAAACTTTTGGGATCTGTAAGTACAATTGATGCAAAGCAAATTGAAAATAGACCCGTAACAAATGTTTCTACAGCATTAAGCGGTGCTGCTGCAGGTGTACAGGTGAAACAAAGTACAGGACGTCCGGGTTCGGACGGTGCAACTATTCGTGTACGTGGTATCGGTACGATGAATAATGCGGAAGCATTGGTTGTGATTGATGGAATAGTGGGGACAATGGATGCCGTAAATCCTAATGATATAGAAACAATCTCAGTATTGAAAGATGCTTCATCTGCCTCAATCTATGGTACGCGTGCTGCCAATGGAGTTATATTGATCACAACGAAAAAGGGTAAAGCGAATCAAAAGACACAATTGGCTTATTCAGGAATTCTATCGAAGACTAAACCTATGGGAACACCTGAGTTTGTATCAGACTACGTGCGCCACATGGAGTTAATGAATGAGGGAACATTTAACTTGGGAAAACCGGCAAAATATGCTGAATCTAGCATCGAGCAATGGCGAAAAGCAAATGCAGATCCAAATGGTGTTTTAGCACCTTCCGGTTTACCAAATAATGTAGCTTACCCAAATACTGATTGGACAGATTGGATTTATAACTCGAGCTGGCTTCAAAGTCATAATATTTCAGCAACAGGTGGATCAGAGTCTACTAATTATATGATTTCAGGACGGATCTTGGATAATCCAGGTATTATGAAAAATACGGGTGCCAAGAAGTATGAATTGAGGACGAACCTAAGTACCAAAATTGGAGACCGATTAACGATTGGAACAAACACTTTTGCCTCAACAGAAGATAGAAAAAAGGCAAATGTGGACAACTTGTATAATTTCTTACGGCAATCGACACCTGGAGTTTATCCGATGTATGATGGAAAATTTGGCGGCGCTGTAGCAGCAGAAGAGTCTGTTCAGTTGAACAATTTGATGCAGTATCTATACGAGCCTCAGGGGATGGACAAAGTATCGAATTTTAATTCCACAATTTTTGCTAATGTAAAAATTATCAAAGGATTAACGTTTGAGACTAAATTTAACTATTTGACCCGCTTTAGAGAGCAGACAGGTAGCAGTATTCCTGTAGATAAATATAATTTTGCAACTGGTGCAATTGTCTTTCCTGCTGGCGTAGCGGCAAATTTGACACTCTCCCAAAGCTATGAAAATCTTCGTACGTTAACATTTGATAATGTACTCCGTTATGAAACAACAATAGGAAAGCACAATATTGGGGCATTATTAGGGCATAATGAATTCCAAACAAAATGGTACATATTCTCAGCATCAAAAAGGGGAGTTATTGATCCGACGATTTCCAATATTAGTACAGCAAATGAGATGAACAGCATTGATGGTAACGAATATGAAACCAGTATGCGTTCCTTTTTTGGGCGGGTGAACTATGATTTTGATGGGAAATACCTTGTTGAATTCAATCTACGCCGAGATGCATCGTCAAAATTTGGAAAGGATAAGCAAGTTGGCTATTTCCCGTCTGTAGGTTTGGGTTGGTTGCTTTCCAAAGAGTCGTTTATGAAAGGTCTAGAACCTTATGTTCAAAATGTTAAATTACGTGGGTCTTGGGGTAAATTAGGAAATGATCGAAATAATGGGGATCCAAATAGTGAGAATTATTTTCCTGCACTTGCTTTTTATGGAAACGTGGGGTACTCTTATGGCGGGGCACAAGTTAGTGGTTTAGAACGGAGCAAATTCGGGAATAGGCTATTAGCTTGGGAAGAAAGCGAAAATAAAGAGGTCGGGTTGGAATTTTCTACTTTCAAGAGTAAGGCTTACGTCGAGGTAAATTACTATAACAAACTCACCTCTGGAATATTGGTTCCTGAACAATTGCCACTCACAACTGGTAACACTTCAGCCCCAATTGTCAATTCTGCTGCAATGCGTAATAGCGGTATTGAACTTAATCTGACCTGGAAGGATAAAATTGGTGAAGTTAGCTACAATATCGGCGGTAATTTTGCCTACAACAAAAGTAGAGTGACTAAACTCAAAGGTCAGCTCTTAAGAGGTTGGAATGACTTAAACGGTACGAATACCTACAGTACCAATATTGGACAAGTATCAAATGCTGTCGGAACTAACCAACGCAACCTGGAAGGTCATCTATATAAAGAGTTTTATGTAAGAGAACGATATAGGGGGGATGGCAGTTACTATTCTAGTGACGGATCAGTCAATCCAAATGGGGGGCCGCGAGATGGTATGATCCGAACAGAAGCAGATTATAAATGGGCGGAGGATATGAAAACTGCAGGGTACAGTTTTTCTCCGGTAAATACGCTTGGCAAAGAACAGCTTTATTATGGTGATTTTCTTTACGCAGATTTAAATGGAGATAAGATCTATGGAAATGAGAATGATCTTGATTTCACAGGAACTTCTGATATTCCGAAGTATATTTATGGTTTTAATTTGGGCTTTTCCTATAAGGGATTTGATCTGCAAATGCTGTGGTCAGGGGAAGGGAAATTACAATATTATTGGAATGATGAGGGGTACAGCAACAATATTGTGCGTGATGGAAATGGCATTTCAAAACGGGTAGCAGATGACCATTATTTCTATGATCCTGCTAATCCTAGTGATTCTCGCACAAATATCACTGGATCTTATGCTCGCTTAAAATATAATGGCGAAACCATCAATAACGTAGCAAATAATTATTACCTCTACGATGCAGACTTCATTAAATTGAGAAACTTGCAGATCGGTTATACCTTCAATAATAAGCTTACAGAACGTTTGCATGTGCGCAATCTACGCGTATATTTCTCTGGAGAGAATTTATTGATGTTTACAAAATTCCCGGGAGCTGACCCAGAAATCGGAGCGGGTGCTAAGTATCCGACGATGAAACAGTATGCATTTGGTTTGAATTTTGGATTTTAATACTAAGACAAATGAAGAAAATATTAACGATAGGTGTGCGTAGATTATATATGCATTACAAACAATATAATAAATGCTTAGGACATATTTCCATGTTGGCTATTGTCTTAGGTACAATGGGATCATGCAAAAAGGATTTATTGGATATTACCTCAAATACGCAAGTTCCTGAGGATAAAATGTGGACAACCGATAATTACACTGATCTTGGTGTAAATGGCGTGTATCAGGCTTTACGTTTTGGATATGCTACAGGAGGAACAAACAATCGCGAGCTTTATCAATATGACCGTCTGTCTAATACACTAATGCCAAGGGGCGGCGATCCGTTGCTAAATGCAACCGCCAATACTTCTTCAGGGATTTTTGTGGACGTTTGGAAGGAACTATATGAAAGTGTACATCGCGCTAATGATGCGATTTATGGGATAAGTAACATTTCACCTTCCACACCGGAAAAGAAAGCACGGTTATTGGCCGAAGTGAAATTTTTGAGGGCATTTTATTATTACAGATTAAATCAATTGTATAAAGGAGTACCCCTATATGATGCGCCAATAAATTATAATGAGGCAACTAAACCTAGAAATACAGAAAAGGAAGTTTGGGATTTTATTATAAAGGACCTTAGTGATTGCATTGGCGAAACTAACTTACCTACAAAATTTCCGGCTGGAAGTAAGGAGTTCGGCCGTATCACAAAGTCTGCGGCCTATGCTTTGCGCGGTAAAGTGTATATGTATTTGCAGGATTGGGATAAAGCGATAGCAGATTTTCAGGCCGTTAAAGATGCGGGGCATCAACTGTTTCCTGACTATAAAACGCTATTTACTGCTGTGAATGAAAAATCTGACGAAATGATTTTCTCTATTCAGAACATTGCACTGGATAATTATGGATCGACCATGCAGTTCTACTTTGGTAGCCGTTCTGCGTTTGGATCCAATTGGGATAGTTATTTGGTTAGCCCCGATTTTGTTGATTTGTATGAAAATAAAGATGGTAGTAAATTCAATTGGGATGATATTATCCCAGGCTATAACGATATGGCTCCAGCAAAAAGAGAAATTTATTTCATACGCGATAACGTACAGCAAGTAGCTCAGGCCAATAACAAACCTGCTAAATACACGGATTTGGTCGATCCAAAACGTGGGCTCGATTTTGGACTTTATCTGCAAAATGGAAATGAGGCTCGTTTAAAGAAAGCTTTTGAAAATCGAGATCCACGTTTAAGTGCGAATGTTATTTTACCTTACTCGACTTTTGTGGGAATGAACGGCACTTCCGATCAAACTTTCACTTCTCGATGGCCTCATATCGAACAGTTGAACAATGTTTTTGATTTAAGAACAGATATTGAAAGCCAGTATTTTTACTTGCCACGCAAATTTGTATATGAAGGAGGTAAACCTCCTATTCCAAGCAGGGTTGCAGGTGACATAGATTATCCGGTAATACGTTACGCAGATGTATTGTTGTTGTGGGCTGAAGCTCTAAATGAAAAGGGACTGACTGGACCTGCAATTGATAAAGTAAACGAAGTCCGTGCCCGTGCTAAAGTGGGACTGCTAAATAGTTCTGCTGCGACTACTGTTAGTGATAAAGCTGATTTAACCAGTCGAATTCGTAATGAACGCAGACGAGAGTTTTTTGGCGAAGGTGTTATTTATTTTGATGAGCTGAGATGGAAATCATGGAAGGACCAAGTCTTTGGCGGTAATGCCGGAAATAAACAACCATGGGGTGCAATCGTAGACAAATACACCTACTTGGGGGATCAACTTTATACCTGGCCTATTCCTGAACTGGAAAGACAACGAAATACAAGCTTAACCCAAAATACGGGTTGGTAGATCAGTCAGATCCATTTGTGTTACGTAAAGAAGTTGTTATCAATCGCTCGTGCAATCGTTTGCTAGAGTGATTGATCCATTTTGGTTTGTTTTTTTATATTAAAATAAAGATTTTTAATGTTTGGTGTAATACTTAGTGTTTAAGTAGAGCTACCTAATAAACCGTTTTTGATGAAAAGAAGAGTCTTATTAAAACTGCTAGGTGGAGCTGGTCTGGGTGCATTTGCAACATCCTTGACTGTGGAAGCAAAAGCTAAAGATAGTACTTCTGCAAACCGATACTATAGTGATAATGATCGTGCCTATTGGGTATCTATCCTACACAAGATGGCCGCGCCTATATTGAGCAATATCAGTAAGCAGCAATGGCGTAAAAATATGCCAATGGAGGTGAGCCCAACTTTTGATAGTAGAGATCCTGGGGTCGGGTATTTGGAAGCTTTTGGCCGATTATTGGCGGGTATGGCTCCTTGGCTAGCATTACCGAATGATGCGACAGCGGAAGGTAAATTGCGTAAAAAATTATGCGATCAGGCATTACTCGGGATACAATATGGTGTCGATCCGAAATCTCCGGATTATTTTACCTGGCGGGGACCTTCGTCACAAACTCTCGTAGATGCAGCACATCTTGCTCTCGCTTTCCTGAGAGCACCAAAAGCGTTGTGGGAACCATTGGAAGAGGTAACCAAAAAACGCGTTGTAGAAGAATTTAAGCTATTGCGCAAGATCAAACCCAATGAAAGTAACTGGTTGCTTTTTGCAGCAATGACCGAGACATTTCTGTATAGTATAGGAGAAGAGTGTGCACGTGAAAAAATAGATTATGCGGTCAATAAATTTGACCAGGAATGGTATGTCGGTGACGGCTGGTATAGTGATGGGGCTCGATTTAGTTTTGATCATTACAATGGCTATGTGATCCATTGCATGCAAGTCGAATCGCTGCGCCATAATATCTCAGCTGGTGGGAAATATAAAGAAATGTATGAACGGGCTTATAAACGCATGCAGCGCTATGCACATCATCTAGAGCGGATGATATCCCCAGAGGGACATTATGTGGTTGTGGGGCGTTCGTCTACCTATAAGAATGCAGCTTTCCAGCCGTTGGCAGCAGTAGCTTTAGAAGATAAATTGCCAGAAGATATCTCAAAAGGTCAGGTTAGGGCTGCGTTAACAGCGGTCCTCAGGCATATCTATATTGATAAAACTTTTGCCCCTTCAGGATGGCTTCGCATGGGCGTGGTAGGGGACAAACAAACAAATCTAGCAGATTACTATACAAATGCGGGTTCGATGTATGTGGCATCGTTGTCATTCCTTCCGCTGGGATTACCTGCTACGGACGAGTTCTGGACATGCGCTCCGCGGAAATGGACATCGCAAAAATGTTGGGACGCAGAGCAGTTTCCCAAGGATTACTATGTTAGCTATTAAAAAAGAGCAAAGATTAAGGGTTGGCTATGGCAGGTTGCAGGTTCGTTAAATAGAGCACTGAACCCCTTCTTCTTAATCTAAATACTGGAAAAAAAATGTACTTAAATAAGCCGAAGGTTTGCATTATGTGCATCTAAATACGCAATACTAAAAAATGAAGATACAATACTATATTACAGGTGCTTTACTGGTTGGGCTGGGAATACAAGGAATTTCCTGTTCCAGTCAGAAAAGTTTAGGGTCGGTTAAGTTAGAGCTTGACAAAGAATTCGTTCATTCCAATTTGGAGGATGCTCGTAAACAAATTAGCTATCTTGCTGAATCGATCAGTGAATCAGATATGCCGACGACTTATAAGGATGGCAAATATGTGAATTGGGGTTCGACCTGGTGGTGTTCGGGATTTTATCCCGGTACAGTGTTATATCTATACGAATATAGCAAGGATGAAAAGTTATTGGTCGAAGCAAAACGTAAATTAAAACATCTTGAAAAAGAAAAGAATAACAAAGGAACCCATGATTTAGGGTTTATGTTGTATTGCAGTTTTGGTAATGCCTTGCGATTGACCGGAGATTCAGTGGCCTACAAGGAAGTTTTAAGTACAGGTGCAGCTTCATTGGCAACACGTTTCCATGAGGCTCCGAAGACTATTCGTTCATGGGACGGTGGCAAAAACTGGGATGGTCAGCCTTGGAACTATCCTGTGATTATCGATAATATGATGAATTTGGAGTTTTTGACGGAGGTTTCTAAGATGACGGGCGATAAGCGATATCAGGATATTGCCGTGCAGCATGCCAATACGACGATGATCAATCATTATCGAAAAGATTATAGTTCCTACCATGTCGTGGATTACAACCCGAAAGATGGAAGCATTATATCGAGAAAAACCGCGCAAGGTGCTTTTGACGAGTCCGCATGGGCCAGGGGACAGTCTTGGGGACTTTATGGTTATACAATGATGTACAGGGAGACTGGTGACAGGAAATATCTAGAACAAGCACGTCATATCGCCCAATTTTATTTGAATCATCCCAATCTACCGGAAGATTTAATTCCATATTGGGATATGGATCAAAATAAGCTTACTCCAGATAGTAAGTACTATAGCCAAAAGGATCTACGTGATGTTTCTACCGCTTCGGTTACTGCTTCAGCACTATTAGAATTGGCACAGTATACTCGTGGTAGTGAAAGCCAACTGTATATTTCGAAGGCAGAGCATATGTTGCGGTCACTCTCGTCAAAACCATATAAAGCAGAGTATAAGGAAGCGGGTGGTTATATTTTGAAACATAGTGTCGGTTCTATTCCACATAAAACCGAAATCGATGTACCATTGACTTATGCGGATTACTATTATGTTGAAGCATTGATCCGATATGATCGAATGCTCAATGGAGAAAAAGTGATCAAACAATAATAATGATGTCTCCTGAGGCTTTTTAAACAAAATAAATCACGATTCGAAGTGTTGGATCGTGATTTTTTGCTTTGTTATGTAGTTGATTAGTCCTTATGATTTTGCTTAAAAATATGGAATAACTTGTACCTTTATCCTTATGACCGACATTCAGAAAAGATTTGATCGTATACTCGCTATTTATATGCATTTGCAGGCAAAACCCGTGGTAACTGCTGCTGCGTTGGCGGAAAAATATGAAGTAAGCCTACGGACGATCTATCGTGATATCCGATCTCTGATGCAAGCTGGAATTCCCATTTATGGTGAAGCAGGAAATGGCTATTCACTGGTCGAAGGATATAAAATGCCGCCCCTGCAATTTAGCCGGGAAGAGGCATTGAGTTTTGTTGCAGCAGAAAAATTGGTTGAGAAGTATACAGACAAGAATCTCGCCCACCATTTTACGACAGCTATGCTCAAGATGAAGGCTATTTTGAGAGGGAACGAAAAGGAACATGTTGCTTTGTTGGGGGACAATTTTCTCGTTCGAGGCGGCCGCCATCAGTTTAATGAAAAATTGACGCACGGAACCAATACGCTTATTGAGAGTATAGCTGCAAAAAAATGCGTGGAGATCTATTATTCCAAGCCTTCGGATAAAGTACCAGAAAAACGCGAGATCGAAGCAGTTGGTATTTTTGTAGAGAGTAAGTTCTGGTATATACTTGCTTTTTGTAAACTCAGGAAGGACTATAGACAATTTCGTCTGGATCGGATCAGTAATATCCGAATGCTTCCTGACAATTTTGGAAAGGAACATCCCGAGCTTTCTTATTTTCTAAACAAGCGCCATGAAATGCCAACCACGAAAGTGGTGATCCGGGTAGATAGGGAAATGGCGCGGTATATGGAATGGGATCGTCACTATTTCGGGTTTCAGAAAGAGGTGGTGACAGATAATTATGTAGAAATGCATTTTGAAAGCATTAACGTGGAGGGTGGGTTCGCACGCTGGTACTTGATGTTTGCCGATAAAGGGGAGATTATCGAGCCGGAATCGCTAAAAGAAACGGTGAAGCAATTGCTTTCGGCTGCGCTCGAACAGGTGTAATCTGAGGTTAGGGGGCTTGGGGTTCCCCGTCGAGAGATTACTAAAAAGAATACTTGTCCGGTATCTGAATTGAACCCGAACAAGTATCTATATATGATATAGATTTTAAGATGTCAGTGATAATAATGTGGCAGGTCTCCAATATTATATAGAGCGTCTTCGACTAGTAATACTAGAATCTCCCATTTCAAATCTAATATCTCTCATCTAATAAGTTAATCCCGCTCCCAGAAAAATGGTGGTTGGATACCCAACAAACGTAAATAAACAAATCCTTGACCACGGTGGTGGATCTCATTATCGATGAAATAAAATATACTTTGGATGATTGGCGAGTTGTATTGTCCGAACAGGTTAAATTCCTCGGAGAAACGTTCTGTTGGAATCTTGTCGAATAATGCACTGATCTGTGGAGTAGCCTCATCCCAAGCTTGTAACAGTTGAGCTTTGGTCGTATAGTTGAACTTCTCGTTAAGTTCGCCACTTTTATTATTGACAATTTCCTGTAACCCCGGGACAGCAATACCCAAAAGCTCTTGGGTCATTTCTGCAAATGTCCGCATGCCTTCTACTTTATAATTGAAAAGCGCTTCCTCTGGAAATTTTTCGATTGCTTGTCTTGTTAAGTTTCTGTGGCCTAACCAATGTGCAAGTAGTTCGTTCTTAGAAATGATTTCTGTTTTCATGATTGTCGTATTTAAAGTATTAAAATTTTAGTCTATTTTAAACATCTTACGTTGTTAAGACATCTCAAAATTAGGTGAACCAATGACAGCTGTATGGCAGCAGGAAAATAGAAATATTGTTTTTTATTTTTTTGGGGAGGGCTGTCGTGATCGGGAAAGGGAGCCGTGTGATTGGATGAATAAAAACTGGAGATAGAATAAAGTAGAAAATAAAAAAAATAATTCACTAATTATTTGACAGTTATAAAAATGTTTGTAACTTTGCAGTCCCTTAATGGGAATAGTGTGTCTTGAGCGAAGCCCTACTGCTTCGAAGGACTTTTAATTAATTAATTTACAACATGTCAGGTATTATTGGAAAAAAAGTAGGAATGACGAGCCTGTTTAACGCTGATGGGAAAAATATTCCTTGTACAGTGATTCAGGCCGGGCCGTGCGTGGTTACGCAGATACGTACGGAAGAAAAGGATGGCTACTCGGCAATTCAACTTGGTTTCGACGAAGCTAAGGAGAAAAACACGACAGCTCCTTTGAAAGGGCACTTTGCGAAAGCAAACACAACGCCTAAGCGTAAGTTGGTAGAGTTTAAAACTTTCCCAGATGCAAAACAACTTGGTGACGTAGTTGACGTTACACTTTTCGAGGAAGGCGAATTCGTAGATGTAGTCGGTACTTCAAAAGGTAAAGGTTTCCAAGGTGTAATGAAACGTCATGGATTTGGTGGTGTAGGTGGTGCGACTCACGGTCAGCACAACAGATTACGTGCTCCAGGTTCATTAGGTGCTTCATCATGGCCTTCACGCGTATTTAAAGGTATGCGCATGGCTGGTCGTACAGGTGGTGACAGAGTTAAAGTTCAAAACTTACAGGTGTTGAAAGTTTACGCTGAGCAAAACCTTATCGTTGTTAGTGGTTCCATTCCAGGAGCTAAAGGTTCTTATGTAATCGTAGACAAATAGTAGAGATGGAAGTTAAAGTTTTAAATTTATCAGGTAAAGAAACAGGTGCCAAGGTGCAACTTCCTGAGTCGGTATTTGGGTTAGAGCCTAACGATCATGCGATCTATTTGGACGTGAAACAATACTTAGCGAACCAACGCCAAGGAACTCACAAATCTAAACAACGTAATGAAATCGCGGGTTCAACTCGTAAATTACACAAACAAAAAGGTACTGGTGGTGCTCGTGCGGGTTCTATCAAATCTCCATTGTTTAATGGTGGTGGTCGTGTGTTCGGTCCTCAACCTCGTGATTACTCGTTCAAATTGAACAAAAAATTGAAACAAGTAGCACGTAAATCAGCGTTGTCTTACAAAGCTCAAGATAACAATGTAGTTATTTTGGATGCAGTTCAATTTGATTCTTGCAAAACAAAAAACTATGTAGCTTTAGTAAACGCGTTGAACATTGCTGACGAAAAAACGTTATTGGTTTTGCCAGCATATGATAAAAATGTTTATTTATCAAGCAGAAACTTGAAAAAAGCAAAAGTTATTGTTGCTTCTGATTTAAATACATATGATGTATTAAATGCAACAAAATTATTGTTAACGACAGATTCTGTTAAAACTTTGGAGGAAGCATTAGCTAAGTAATATGGAAATTATCAAAAAACCTATCTTGACTGAGAAAGCTTCTTTGTTAACGGAAAAATTAAACCGTTATGCTTTCAAAGTAGATCACAGAGCAAACAAAATCCAGATTAAATCAGCTGTTGAAGCTATGTTCGGTGTTACAGTTCTTGCTGTAAACACTGCAGTTGTAGCAGGTAAAGCAAAAAGCCGTTACACAAAAGCAGGTTTCGTATCTGGTAGAGCTCCTAAGTATAAAAAAGCTATCATTACTATTAAAGATGGCGAAACTATTGACTTTTACAGTACTATATAATTTAAGATGGCAGTTAAAAGATTCAAACCGGTAACCCCTGGTACTCGTTTCAGAATAGGCGCAGATTATTCTGATGTTACTACAAACGTTCCTGAAAAATCGTTAGTAGTAAAAATCAACAAGAAATCAGGTGGTCGTAATAACTCCGGTAAAATGACTATGCGTTATCTCGGTGGGGGACATAAAAAAGTATACCGATTAATTGATTTCAAACGCGATAAAAAAGATATCCCTGCAAAAGTAGCTACTATTGAGTACGATCCAAACCGTACTGCTCGTATTGCTTTGTTGCACTACGTAGATGGTGAAAAACGCTATATTATTGCTCCAGCTGGTTTAAAAGTTGGTCAAACTGTAGTAGCAGGTGATAAAGTTGCCCCAGAAGTTGGTAATACATTACCATTAGCAAACATTCCATTGGGTTCTATCATCCACAACATTGAATTAAATCCTGGTCAAGGTGGTTCAATTGCTCGTTCGGCTGGTACTTATGCTCAATTGTCTGCTCGTGATGGTAAATATGCCATCATCAAATTGCCTTCAGGCGAAACACGTATGATCTTATTGACTTGTGTTGCTACAATTGGTTCAGTATCGAACCATGAAAGATCTAACCAAGTGTTAGGTAAAGCAGGTCGCAAACGTTGGTTAGGTCGCCGTCCAAGAGTTCGTGGTGTTGCAATGAACCCAGTAGATCACCCAATGGGTGGTGGTGAAGGCCGTACTTCAGGAGGTCACCCACGCTCACGTACAGGTGTATTAGCTAAAGGCTTCAAAACACGTTACAAGAAGAAAACATCGAATCGTTACATCATTGAGAGAAGGAAAAAATAATGGCTCGTTCAATTAAAAAAGGTCCTTATATCGATCACAACCTAGAAAGAAAAGTTCTTTCTATGAATGAAACTAACAAAAAGTCAGTTATCAAAACATGGTCTCGTAGATCAATGATTTCACCTGATTTTGTTGGCCATACCTTCGCAGTGCACAACGGGAATAAATT